>Ga0157363_1000006_pt1 | contig 380620 bp, 335 predicted proteins | sample AttsexASBM1_FD_111477 | JGI IMG/M metagenome (GOLD analysis project Ga0157363, IMG submission 111477) | Fungus gardens microbial communities from leaf cutter ant in Ribeirão Preto, State of São Paulo, Brazil - Atta sexdens ASBM1 | ecosystem: Host-associated > Fungi > Mycelium > Unclassified ...
GATCTTACTCAGTCTTTCAGGCAGTCACCGCGGCGTGTTCCGCTGCGGTGAACGGGCTTTTAGACCCCACACACACACCCGTCAACACATAATTTCAGAAAAATGACAGCAGGCGAGAAAAAACCTCCCATCCGGTCGGATTTTCATCTGCTGGGCCTTCCGTAAGAAAAGGGGGGGGTGAAGCCCCCTCCCCTGCCGTGCAACAGTGTGACTCGGATCAGAAATCGACGCTTGCCGTACCACCCACGAAGAAAGGTGACGCGACGTAGTAAGTTGTGCTTCCGGCTGACAATTTGTGCCCATACACCCCGGTCGTTGCCTTGCCGTTCGCGGCAGTGCCATTCACGAAGCCAAGATAGTGGTTGTTCGTGATGTTCTGCAGGTTGAGCTGCAGAACCGGGTTCTTCATGAAGCCGAAATTGTGGAAGCGATATCCGGCATGAACGTTCATCGTCACATAGCTCGGGATCGACGTGTCATTGTTGAACGTCGCATACTGCTTGCCGACATATTTGAGGTTGAAACCGCTGAACAGGTGTCCATCGTCATAGTCGAGGTTGAACGCCACCTGTTGCTTCGGCGTCTGGGGCGCAAACTTGCCCTTGCTGAACACGTAGTCGCCGCTGCTGCCAGCCGCGACATTGCTGTCCGTCCGGGCGTTGATGTACTCCGCCGAGACATAGGGACGCAGATGATAAAGGATCGGGCGCGTACCGATTTCGAAATCAACGCCATCGGCGTGCGATCCACCACCGTTGATGCTCTGCGAGTAGTAGGACCCGTTGGGCAGCACCACCGTCTGGGTGTAGAGACGGTTGGTGAAATTGTAGTGGAAATAGGTCAGCGTGCTGTTGAACAGGCTTCCCTGATAACGGACACCAGCTTCTTCCGAAATCGAGATTTCCGGCTTCTGGTTCGGGTTCGGGTTCGCCTTCGTGCTGTAACCCACGCCCTTGGTGTAGGTGCCAGCGTCATAGAGCGATGTGTTCATCGGGATGCGGAAATTGGTCGTCCCGGAAGCAAAAAGCTGGAACTGGTCATTCAGCTTGTAGCGAATGGACGCGGCTGGCAGAGGCTCATTCCAGCTTCCGTTGATATAGGGACCTGTCGACGTGTCCGGCAGATAGTTCTGCCCCTGGCGGGTGATCATTGCATATTTCAGGCCGCCCTCGATGGTGAGGCGATTGTTCAGCAATGAGAGCGAGTCATCGATGAAAAGCGTGTGGATGCGCGTCTGTGTCAGCGTGTCACGATATTGAGCGGTCGTACCATTGGAAAGCACAAGGTTCGGGCCGCCACCATATTCATCCAGCGGCGCGCCGGTCGCGGGATCGACAAGACTATAAGGCGCCGTCTGGATCTGCTTCGAATACTCGAACCAGTAACCAATCATCAGACGGTTGGCCCCGGTATGCAGAGCCAGCTTTGTGACGGCACCCGGGCGATAAGTCTGTGTGTTGGACGGGTTATAAAGGAGCAGGCTCTTTGTGTTCGATGGATTGTATGGACCGATCGAGCCGCTCAGAGACTGCGAGCCATATTGCTGGCTCGTCAGGCTCTCATTATAGGCACCGCCGCCATTGCCATTGCCATACCAGAAATACGGTGTTTCCGTCAGCGTCAGGTTGTCCGTCAGCGTAAATGTGGACGGCGCACTGGCGTAGATGTTCGTAAACGGATTCTGATGCAGCTTGTAGTAGTTGGCGCTCGGGCTTTTCGGATTCCACTTGGAATCATACGTGTAGGATGTACCGTATTTCTGCCAGTTCGCGAGACTCATGGACGGAAAGAGCGTGCTGTCGCTTTGATTGCCGACAATAGCCAGCGCGATACGATTGCCCTGCCCCCATTCATTCACCCATTTGGTCTCGCCGTGCAGCTTCTTCTGTGCACCGGGACCACGCCATGAATCCTCATGAGCAGCCGAAAATGAGATATAGCCCTTGAGATGCGTATTCCCGATGCGGCCAGTATCCACGCGGCCAAAGATACGGCGGGCATTATAGCTGCCATAAGTACCGTCGAGATGACCGCTGAATTTTTCAGTCGGGTCCAGCAGGTACATATTTACGGCGCCGCCCGAAGCGCTGATGTGGGGGCTGTCGAGATCTGCCGAGCCCTGCTCCACATTGATCGTGCGCAAATTCTCTGAATCGACGATTTCCTGAGGATAGACAGCATAGTTGCCGATATCGTTGATGGGGAAACCTTCGAGCGTGAAGCCGATCTGGCTGGCATTCAGTCCACGCAGCGTCAGGTTGCCGCCGTTCAGACCAAGAGGATCGACCGAGGTGGTATTAACGCCGGGCAGCGAGGCGATGAGCTGCATCGGGTTAAGACCAGGCGTCTGCTTTGCAATAAACTCCTGTGTGACGGTCGAACGCGATTTTGCAGCGTCCTCATGCACCATGAGGCCACCACCGGCAGACGTGTGACGGCTTGCCCGTACCTGCACCGTTTCACTGCGTGCCGCATCCGCAGGAGATGTCGAGCCCATCATGGATGGCCCTGAGTCCGCGCTTTGCGCAGCTTTGGACGAGGCGGTCTTGCGACCGGCCTGGCTCTGCTCTGCCTGAGCGGCAGAGACACTCAGCGCGAGGACGGACGTCGCACATAAAAAATAACGGGCGTTAAAGCGCATCATACTTCCCGGGAGATATGCTGGATTATTAACGAACATAGATCGTTACGTTAATGTTCCTATCACAAGGCATCGCGCTCGCGGGATGAAAATTTGATGACGATACGAAATATTAAGATCGTTTTATTCTGGTTACATAAGGCATCATTGCGATACAGCAGCAGGGTCATGAGACGAGATATAACACCAGGAGGACAGGTTCTCTGGTATTAACGATGCATAAATTGATATTGACGAATGTATAATTGTTATGATTTCTTATCTTATTGATAAACGGATGCAATCATAGGGCTGTAATTCCGAAAATTCGGCCACATGGGAATATTGTTCAACAAACAACGCCGCCCCCACTGGACCGCCCGCCATCCATATTCCTGATCGTGAAACCATCCCTGGTTTGTCTCTACGCCACCCCTCAGAAGACAATTGGTGCCGGCGACCAAGACCCATGTCTCTGTCGGGGCAACTTACGGCTCCGGGGAATTCTATGTGTAGGCTAACCGCCGAGCTTCACTTCAGCGCGAAGGGCACTGGAGACAAGGAGAGCCCTCCCCTGGCGAAAGGACAAATGCGGCTATTGAACCTCTCTGACAGCATTCATGGCGTCACGTTACAGGGTAGATTCGGCGAAGGCTCGAAAGGGCTGATCGGGGGTTTTCCCCCATGCAGCCTCGGCGCTGCGATACGCACCGGGCCGAATAGACCACCGTGATAGAAACGATATTTGGCCATCGCGCCGCATTATCTGTCCGGGCCACCACGTTTATCTTGAGAGAGCATGCCTCTATCGGTGACACCCGGCCCGCCGCCTGGGGTGAGCCCTGATGAATGCAACAGGGAGAGAGAATCGACCCAGCACGGTCGCGCAACACTATGGTTTGGCCATGGATGCTATTCGGCGGACCCGGTCGATCTCGCTGCGGGCCTCAACGGATCAGGCAAAGGCCCGGGTCAGGTAACAGCGTGGTCAGCTCACCCTCAGTTTCACTGGGCACTGCTCCCCGAGTCACATAGCGACAAGGCACAGGTTTCAATGTGTCTCCCAGACTGACAGGAGGCATTGGGGGACGATTACGTATACCGTTGGACCTAGCCTCGGATGGAGGACCAAAGGCAGACGATAGAGTCACGTTACTTCGTGCGAGAGGCGCCTTCCCCATCCGGAACAGGTCTGGGCGGGGATGATGTACTCCGCGCCCACATCTTCCCGCGTTGTCGAGCGCACGAAGAGGGGTTACCCGCGAGGCGGTTTCCGCCTCGCGGCAGATTGCGGAAGAGGAGAGCAACCCGAGAAAGGAACACTTTCGCCTGATCGCCTCTTAGGCGGGCTGGGCATGCAACCAGCTACGCTGTGCAATCCGCGATCTCAAAGAATGGAACCGAAGGGAAAATGGCTGGGGGACCTGGATTCGAACCAGGGCTGACCGGGTCAGAGCCGGTAGTTCTACCGCTAAACTATCCCCCAGCAGTTGAGCCGTAGCTCAGTGCCTTGCGGTGGCGGTCAGATAGCATCCACCCCACAGGGCCGCAACCCCCCTTTTCAGATTTTTTTCCATAAATCGACCTATGTCCCATCACAAAATCCTTGCTGTGCTGTGCCAGCGCTATCACATTGTTTTTTACACAAGATTTCCGGTGCATCGCACCATCACAAAAAGGGGACGATCATGGGCTACCGCCAAAGCGATGCTGCTTCCCCCTCGATCGGGGGGCACGCCCCCAGGCATTTTGCCGCCCTCGATCTCGGCACCAACAATTGCCGCCTCATGATCGCCCGGCGGAGCGGGCATGGTGTGCAGGTGCTTGACCGCCAGAATCGCATGGTCTGCCTCGGCGAGGGGCTGGTTGAAACCGGCGAACTGAGTTCCCGTGCCATGGACCGCGCCATTCGTACCCTCGACAGCTACGCCGCGCGCATGGATGGCCTCCCCTCGCTTCAGGTGCGTGCCGTCGCAACAGAAGCGTGCCGACGCGCTCTCAATCGCGACAGCTTTCTCTCGCGCGTCCGCTCCGAAACCGGCCTATCTCTGGAAATCATCTCCCCCAGGGAAGAAGTGGAACTTGCTGTCGAGGGATGCCGGACCTTGCTGCACCGCGATCCCGAAGGGGGGCGTCGGGCTATTCTTTTTGATATTGGCGGCGGTTCGACAGAAGTTGCATGGCTGAGATTGCACCCCGAAACGCACGAGCACGAGGTTGTCGGTCTTGTCAGCCTGCCCTTTGGGGTGGTGACCCTCTCTGAGCAGTTCGGGCATAGGCGCGGTGAGCAGGGCGGCAAAAACACCGCCAACCTGTACGAAGATATGGTTCGCCTCGTACAGGAACCTCTTACGGCGTTTGAACGTGTTCACCAGATCGGACAGGAAATGCGCCGTGGTGACGTGCAGATGCTGGGCACGAGCGGCACGGTGACGACCTTGGCCAGTGTCGCGCAGAACCTGGCGCGCTACAGCCGACATGCTGTGGATGGCTTCACGCTCACGGCAGAAGCCGCCCATGACGCCATTGGGCTTGTGCGGCAGGCTGCGTCGGGCCAACAGGAATCGCCGCCCGGCCTCACTCCTGACCGTCAGCATTTCATGTTGCCTGGCTGTGCAATTTTCGACGCCATCCATCGTGTCTGGCCATCACGCGAGATCATCGTTGCTGATCGCGGCCTTCGCGACGGGATGGTGGCCCGCATGGCGTCGCAGTCGCGCCGCACGCGCGTTCATGCTCAGGGTATGCGCCAACGCGCGCCCTCCCATGACAGGCACGCGAATTATCGTGGCCATCATGCACCGTCTTCCTTTATGGGACGCGCATGAGCAAAGATAATGACAAGCGCGGCCGTCAGGGCGGCAAGGTGCAGGAGCGCCGTATTCCGGGCAAGGCCCTCAAGAGTTCAGCCGCGCCCGGTGAGTCAGACAGCGCATTGGATGGCAGCTCTGTCCAGACGGCGCGTAACAAGACAATCATGCTTCGCACGGCACGTGGGCGCTCCACGGCGCAACAACGTTGGTTGAACCGCCAGCTCAACGACCCGTATGTGGCTGCAGCGCGCAAGCAGGGTTGGCGTTCGCGTGCAGCGTTCAAGCTGATTGAAATCGATGATCGGCTCAAGCTGATCAAGCCCGGGATGAAAATTATCGACCTTGGCGCTGCCCCGGGAGGCTGGACTCAGGTTGCGGTCAAGCGCGGTGCCAGCGCTGTTGTGGGTGTGGATCTGCTGCCGGTCGATCCAGTCAGTGACGCCACGATTATAGAAGGCGACTTTACAGATCCCGATATGCCAGCCCGTCTAATCGAATTGCTGGGCGGCCCTGCCGATCTGGTGTTGTCCGATATGGCACCTAACACCACAGGCCATGCGCCGACGGATCACCTACGCATCATGGGACTGGCGGAAGGTGCACTCGATTTTGCAATGCAGGTTCTGGCGGTTGGCGGCGGATTCGTCGCCAAGGTGTTTCAGGGCGGATCCGAGCGGCAGATGCTCGAGCCCATGAAACTGGCCTTTTCAAGTGTGCGTCACCTCAAACCCCCTGCGTCGCGCAAGGAGTCGAGTGAGCTCTATGTTGTGGCGACCGGGTTCCGCCCCGATCGCCTCAAGCAGGACTGAGAGGCGCCCTTTACTCAGTCACATCCCACAGCCAGGCGGCACCGCGCACGCCTGAGCTGTCACCGTGCTTGTTGCGCACGATGGGGGTGGTGCAGGTCGGGGTGATCACATGACGTGCCAGCAAGGGCGGCACACGTTCATAGATGCTGTCGAGGTTGGACACGCCACCGCCGAGCACGATGATGTCAGGATCGAGGAAGTTGATCGCAAGAGCACAGGCGCGCGAGAAGCGGTCCATATAACGATCGAGCGCCCCGATCGCAGCGATATCACCATTTGCGGCGGCTTCCTCGATCCCTGCCGTGTTGTGGTGCCCGACGCCCTTCCAGTCCTTCGCCAGTTCCGGTCCACAAAGATAGCGCTCAAGACAGCCCTCATTGCCGCAGAAGCACTTCGGCAGGGGGAATTCTTCCAGACGCACCCAGGGAAGTGGTGTGTGCCCCCACTCGCCCGCGATGCTGTGCCGACCGCCAATGACCTTGCCATCGACAACAATACCAGCGCCCATACCGGTGCCGATGATGATGCCGAACACCGTACGGTTCCCTGCGCCAGCGCCGTCTGCGGCCTCCGACAGGGCGAAGCAGTTCGCATCGTTCTCAACGCGTACCGAGCGATTGAGGGCACGATCGAGGTCGATACCGAAAGGCTGGTTGTTCAGCCAGGTCGCATTGGCGTTCTTGATAAGGCCAGTCTCGGGCGAGATGGAGCCCGGAATACCAATCCCGAGTGTCGAGGTGAGCTGGCCCGGTGCCGCAAGATGCGAGGCCACGCTACCAAGGCGCTGATCGACGCTGGCGACGAGATCGCGCACAGCGATCACGGCATCCTCATAAATTCCCGGGTTCGGTACGCGTTCGCGCAGTTGCAGATCGCCAGCGCGATCAAGAACTGCGATTTCGATTTTTGTGCCACCGAAATCGATGCCGAGGCGATAATCAGCCATCTCATGCCTTACTGATGTTGCTTCTGAAAACTGCGGCGCATGTTGCGGACGAATACGGTCCGAGTAAAGATCTATTGGTCAAACAGAGCAGTCAAACAGCGCCCGATCTTGAAACACACATGGCGCTGCGCGCATAGTCCTGAAAATGACAGCTTCGCCTTCAGAAACCCTGCTCGACGTTCGTGGGATGGCCTGCCCCCTGCCGGTGCTCCGTGCCCATCGCAGCCTCAAGACCCTCTCGCCGGGTGCAAAGCTGCGCGTTCTGGCCACGGACAGGGCGAGCGTCGCTGATTTTCAGGCATTCTGTCGCGAGACCGGCCACGCGCTGGTAGCGTTTTCGGAAGATGGCGAGACACTCTCCTTTGTGATTCGTCGCAAATCGGACACAGCTGTGTCCTTGCCTGTCACGGAATAATCATACTCTCTCCACCCTTGGGCTTGGAGAATGGAGTGCGACAGGTTATCCCTCCATCCCAATGGCCGTCATATGCTGACGGCATTTTTCCGAAACAGCGGAGCGGGACGGCAGTTACGGCATGGACGCACAGCTATCACAGCTCTCTTTCGAGGATGCCCTGTCAGAACTCGACAGGATTGTACGCGGCCTTGAAAGCGGTCAGATGAAACTCGAGGACGCGATAAGCGCCTATGAGCGAGGTGCTGCCCTGCGCCGCCATTGTGAAACAAAACTCTCGGAAGCCGAAATGCGCGTTCGGGCCATCGCACAGCGTGATGGTACGACAGGCACAACGCCGCTTGCCGAGTTCGACGAGAATTCTGGCGGAAAAGCCCCATGACGACCACCTCATCACCCTCAACTGCATCGCCCGAGACCCTTGCGGCCTCACTTGGCACGGCAGCGCGCGCAATCGAAAGCACCATTGATCGCCTTCTTCCCATGGTTGACGGCGACGAATCGGTCCTGATTGAGGCCATGCGCTACGCAGCCCTTGGCGGTGGCAAGCGACTGCGCGGTTATCTCGTGACAGAGATTGCCGGCATTTTCGGGGCAGAGCCCGAGGGCGCCCTTCGTGTCGCGGCCTCGGTCGAAATGCTTCACGCCTACAGTCTGGTTCATGATGACCTGCCTGCCATGGATGATGATGATCTGCGCCGTGGGCAGCCCTCAACGCACAAGAAGTTTGACGAGGCGATTGCCATCCTGGCTGGCGATGCCCTTCAGACCTCTGCCTTCGAGATCCTGGCGGATGAGGCTACCCATTCCGATCCTTCCGTGCGTATCGCCCTGGTGACCGCATTGGCGCAGGCATCGGGTGCGGCGGGCATGGTCGGCGGTCAGGTGGTCGATATCCGTGGCGAAGGCAAATCGCTGCCGCTTGATCAGGTGCGACGCCTTCACGCCATGAAAACCGGCGCGCTGATCCGCTACGCCGCCGAGGCCGGTGCCATTCTTGGTGGCGCAACGCGCGTTCAGCGCGACGCCATCATCGCCTATGGTCGTGATATCGGCACCGCCTTTCAGGTGGCCGATGACGTGCTCGACACCACGGCCAGCGCCGAGGAACTCGGCAAGACGGCCGGCAAGGATGAAGCTTCCGGCAAATCCACCTATGTCTCCCTTCTCGGCATTGACGGCGCACGTGCGGAAGCCGCGCGCCTTGTCGAGCAGGCCACACAGGCCCTGACTTCTTTCGGGACCGAAGCAGCCGCGCTCAGAGCCCTGGCACACTATATCGTCGAGCGCAGGAATTAAGAGAATGAGCGATACCACCAAACCGAACCAAGCCTCGTCGATCCCGACCATGGGTCGTTTTCCTCATCTCGACCGGGTCGTCGTTCCCGCCGATCTGAGAAACTTCTCAACCGACCAGCTGAAGCATCTGGCTGAGGAGCTGCGCTCCGAGACGGTTGATGCGGTGTCCACCACGGGCGGGCATCTTGGCGCCTCCCTTGGCGTGGTCGAGCTAACCGTGGCCATGCATGCCGTGTTCAACACGCCTGATGACAGGATCATCTGGGATGTCGGCCATCAGGCCTACCCGCACAAGATCCTGACCGGGCGCCGCGACCGTATCCGCACGCTGCGCCAGCCAGAGGGGCTCTCGGGCTTCACGCGTCGCTCGGAAAGCGAGTACGACCCGTTCGGTGCTGCCCATTCCTCCACGTCCATCTCTGCCGGTCTAGGCATGGCCGTGGCGCATCATCTGCGTGCCAATGATGATCCGTCCTATGAAGAGCGCAATGTGATAGCGGTCATTGGCGACGGGTCGATTTCGGCTGGCATGGCCTATGAGGCCATGAACAATGCCGCCGTGGCCGGTCCGGGCGCCAAACGCCTGATCGTCATTCTCAACGACAACGAGATGTCCATCGCGCCGCCGGTCGGCTCGATGTCCAACTATCTCTCCCGTCTGATGACCTCACGTCAGTTCCTGAGCCTTCGCGATCTGGCTGGCAAGCTGGCCAAGCGCCTGCCTGCCGGACTGGAACGCACTGCCAAGCGTGCTGACGAGCTGACGCGCGGCCTGATCACCGGCGGCACGCTGTTCGAGGAACTTGGCTTCTATTATGTCGGTCCGGTTGACGGTCATGACCTCAACCAGCTGGTGCCGATCCTGCGCAATCTTCGCGACAGCGATGAAGGCCCGGTCCTGCTGCATGTCATCACCGAGAAGGGACGCGGCTACAAACCCGCTGAATCCGCAGGCGATAAATATCACGCTGTCAGCAAGTTCAACGTGATCACGGGTGAGCAGAAGAAGGCTCCCGCCGGTCCGCCGAGCTACACCTCCGTCATGGCACGCGAATTGCTGCGTCATGCAGAGATGGATGAGCGCATCACGGCCATTACTGCGGCAATGCCCTCGGGTACGGGTCTAGACAAGTTTGCCCAGAAGCATCCCGAGCGCTTCTTCGATGTCGGCATTGCCGAGCAGCACGCCGTAACCTTCGCTGCCGGCATGGCTTCGGAAGGGCTGCGTCCTTTCTGCGCCATCTATTCCACCTTTCTGCAGCGCGCCTATGACCAGGTGGTGCATGATGTGGATCTGCAGAACCTCCCGGTTCGTTTTGCCATCGACCGTGCCGGTCTTGTCGGTGCCGACGGTGCCACCCATGCTGGCTCATTCGACCTCAACTATCTGTGCTGCCTGCCGAACATGGTGGTGATGGCCCCGAGTGACGAGGTCGAACTGACGCATATGACCGCCACGGCCTGCGTGTACGATGCGGGTCCGATTGCGTTCCGTTACCCCCGTGGTGGTGGCACAGGTCTGGACCTGCCGGAGAAGGGCGAGGTTCTCGAGATCGGTCGTGGCCGCATCGTCCGTGAGGCGGTTCGTCAGCCGGGCAACAAATCCGGCGTCGCCATTCTCTCGCTGGGCACGCGCCTGACCGAATCGCTCAAGGCCGCCGATCACCTTGCTGCGCAGGGCGTTGCCGTGACCGTTGCCGATGCCCGCTTTGCCAAACCGATCGACACGGCACTGGTCGAGCGCCTGGCCCGTGAGCACGATGTCCTGATCACGATCGAGGAAGGCGCAGCAGGCGGCTTCAGCAGCCTCGTGGTCCGTCATCTGGCCGAAACGGCTCTTCTCGATCAGGTCAGGTTCCGCCCCATGGCGCTGCCTGACACCTATATCGATCATAACCTGCCGGACGTGCAGTATGACGAAGCCGGGCTCAATGCGCCGCAAATCGTCAATACGGCGCTTGCCGCGCTTGGTGCACAGAACGCCCAGCAGACGGCCTGATGGCCAAGAAGCGGGCAGACGTCCTGCTGGTCGAGCGCGGCCTCGTCGAGAGCCGCGCCCGCGCGCAGGCGTTGATCATGGCGGGGCTTGTGTTCACCAAGGACCGCCGCATTGCCAAGGCGGGCGATATGCTCGCCGAGGATACTGTGCTTGACCTCAAGGGGCAGGATCACCCCTGGGTCTCGCGCGGCGGTCTCAAACTGGACCATGCGCTCAGCCATTTCGGGCTCGATCCCGTGGGGGCGATAGCGGTAGATGTCGGTGCCTCCACAGGCGGCTTTACCGATGTGCTGCTGACCAAAGGCGCTACAAAAGTCTATGCCGTCGATGTCGGGCATGGTCAGATTGCATGGAAGCTGCGGTCTGACCCGCGCGTTGTGGTCATGGAAAAGACCAATGCCCGGACGCTGGATGAGACGATCATTCCCGACCCGATTTCCATTGTTGTTTGTGATGCGAGCTTCATCGGGCTACGCATCGTACTGCCCCCTGCCCTCGCTCTCTGTCAGCCGGGTGGATGGGCGGTGGCCCTGATCAAACCGCAATTCGAAGCCGGACGCTCCGAGATCGGCGCAAAGGGCGTCGTGCGTGACGCCGCGGTGCATGAGCGTGTTTGCGCTGAAATCCGTGCCTGGTGGGAAGAACTCGAAGGTTGGGAGGTTCTTGGCATTGAACCAAGCCCCATCACTGGCCCCGAGGGGAACCGCGAATTCCTGATCGCCGCCCGGCGCGTTTGAAGAGTCGGGCGCACTGCATCTGAACGTCGCGAGAGGGTCAGCCCAAAAGCGCCCCGTGCCTTGCAGCGGTTTTGCTTGCGTTCCCGGTGCCTATCCGTGATAGAGCACCCCCATGTCCGACATCTCGACCACACTCGACCTGAATGAGCAGGAGCGCGCGCGCATCCTTGCCAAATCCGCGCTTTTTGCACCGCCCCCGGCTATCCTGCCCGACGGGCGGCGTGATCTCGTTGGTCTGTCCCGCGAAGAGCTAATTGCCGAGATGGCAGAATTCGGTGAAAAACCGTTCCGGGCCAAGCAGCTCTGGCATTGGATCTATCATCAGGGTGCCACCGATTTCGCCCGTATGAGCAGCATCGCGAAGCCGCTTCAGGCCAAGCTTGCAGAGCGTTATGTCGTTGGCCGCCCTGTGACGAGCCTGGAACAGACCTCCAGCGACGACACACGCAAATTCCTGTTCCGTTTCCGCGATGGGCAGGAAGCCGAGACCGTCTATATACCGGACCGTCGCGAGGACCGCGGCGCAGTCTGCATCTCGTCTCAGGTGGGCTGCACTCTTTCCTGCACATTCTGCCATACCGGCACCCAGAAGCTGGTACGCAATCTGGGTGCGGCGGAGATCGTGTCGCAGTTCATGGCCGCCCGCGATTCCTATGGCGAATGGCCCAGCCCCAAGGGCGAGACACCGCGTCTGCTCTCCACCATCGTTCTGATGGGCATGGGCGAACCGCTCTATAATTACGACAACGTGGCCAAGGCGATGCGTATCGTGATGGATGGCGAGGGGATCGCCCTGTCGCGCCGCCGCATCACGCTCTCGACGTCGGGCGTGGTGCCGATGATGGATCGCTGCGGTGAGGAACTCGCCGTCAACCTCGCGATCTCGCTGCACGCGGTAACGAACGATCTGCGTGACAAGATCGTACCGCTCAATCGCAAGTATCCGATTGAGGAGCTGATGGCGGCATGCCGACGCTACCCTGCAGCGTCGAACTCCCGACGTATCACCTTCGAATACATCATGCTACGCGGCATCAATGACAGTGAGGCCGATGCCCGTGAGCTGGTGCGGCTGATCAAGGGCTTGCCCGCCAAGGTGAATCTGATCCCCTTCAATCCATGGCCGGGGTCGGAATTCAAACCCTCGACGCGTGAGCAGTTGCAGAAATTTGCCGCCATCGTGATGGATGCCGGATTTGCTGCGCCAATTCGTATGCCACGCGGGCGCGATATCCTGGCAGCCTGTGGTCAGCTCAAGACCGAAAGCGAAAGACTGCGCCGCAGCACAACCGCCGAAGCAGAATAACCCGGTGCTGGTCAGCCTGTCAGGCTGGCCAGTGCGCGAGGCGAGTGATAAGAATGACTCTGTATTTGTCATTCTATCAGAGGGAAGCCTGGCCTCATGACTGCCCGGGACGTCAAAAAAGTTGTTCTCGCCTACTCGGGCGGGCTGGATACTTCCGTCATTCTGCGCTGGCTGCAGAAGGAATATGGCTGCGAGGTGGTCACCTTCACCGCCGATCTCGGTCAGGGTGAAGAGCTGGAACCGGCACGCCGCAAGGCCGAGATGTTCGGCGTCAAGGACATCTTCGTCGAGGACCTGCGCGAAACCTTCGTCAAGGATTTCGTGTTCCCGATGTTCCGCGCCAATGCGCTGTATGAGGGGCAGTACCTGCTGGGTACATCGATTGCGCGTCCGCTTATCGCACAGCGCCAGATCGAGATCGCCAAGATGGTCGGTGCCGATGCCGTGGCCCATGGCGCGACCGGCAAGGGCAATGATCAGGTTCGCTTCGAGCTTGGCTATTATGCGCTGCAGCCCGACATCAAGGTCATCGCACCGTGGCGTGAGTGGAACCTGACCTCGCGCACCAAGCTGCTGGCCTTTGCCGAGGAAAACCAGATTCCGGTCACCAAGGACAAGCGCGGCGAGGCGCCTTTCTCGGTCGATGCCAACCTGCTCCACTCGTCTTCCGAGGGCAAGATCCTCGAGGATCCCGCAGTTGCTCCCGATGAAATCGTTTTCCAGCGCACCATCTCGCCCGAAAACGCGCCCGATGTCGCAACTGAAATCGCCATCGATTTCTTCGAAGGTGATCCGGTCGCGCTCAATGGCGTCACGCTTTCCCCCGCCGAACTGCTGACGCGCCTCAACAAGCTTGGCCATGACAACGGCATTGGCCGTCTGGACCTTGTCGAAAACCGCTTCGTCGGCATGAAGTCGCGTGGCATTTACGAAACGCCGGGCGGTACGATCCTGCTCACGGCGCATCGCAGCATCGAATCCATCACGCTCGACCGCGAGGCCATGCACCTCAAGGATAGCCTGATGCCGCGCTATGCCGAGATCATCTATAACGGCTTCTGGTTCTCGCCCGAGCGCCACATGCTGCAGGCGCTGATCGACACCAGCCAGAAATCGGTCACGGGTCGCGTGCGGCTGAAGCTCTACAAGGGCAACGTGATCTGCGTCGGTCGTGAAAGCCCGAACAGCCTGTACGACACCCGCGTTGTCACCTTCGAGGACGATGAAGGGGCCTATAACCAGATCGACGCTCAGGGCTTCATCAAGCTCAATGCGCTGCGCCTGCGTCTGGGTGGCCAGATTGGCCGCACCGGCGGCCAGCCCTGATCGCCAGCGCCGAGAGGTACACCATGCGTATATCCCGCTCCATCAAGACCCTCGTTGCCGGGGCGTCCTTCCTCGCTCTCGCAGCCTGCGGCGGCCCGAAAGAAGAGCCGGAGCTGACGCCCGAGCAGTTCATGGCCAAGGTCCGCGCGGAGCCGGGAGTCAAGACCCTGTCCGACGGTCTGGCCTATAAGGTGCTGAAATCCGGCCCCAAGGACGGCGAACAGCCGTCCAAGGGGCGACAGATGATGCTGATCTATGAAGGCCGCCTGCCCGATGGCGGAATCTTCGATAGTTCGGAGCAGCATGGCAACGGCGCCTATATGCAGATGCCTCTCGACGGCCTTGTGAAGGGCTGGATGGAAGCTCTTCCGATGATGCATGTGGGCGATACCTGGATGCTCTATGTCCCGCCCGAACTGGGCTACGGCAAGCGTTCCATGGGCATCATCCCGCCCAACAGCCCGCTCGTGTTCAAGATCCAGCTTCTCGGTCTGGGCGGTCAGGAACAGTAAGGGTCTGACCATGCGCGCCCCCCTCGCTCTTGCGCTTCTTGCCGCTCTCGCTCTCACGGCCTGCGGCAAGAAAAGTGCGGGGCAGAAGATCTACGGTCCCAATTGCGGCATCTGTCACCACGGCGGCAACGGCCTGCCCGGTGAAGTACCCCCGTTGGTCGGGCGCCTTGACCTGATTGCCAAGACGCCGGAGGGGCGCGACTATCTGGCGCGTGTCATGCTGAACGGCCTCGATGGCCCCATCGAAGCCAATGGCGGTCACTATAATTTCTCCATGCCAAGCTTCCGCAGGCTGAGCGATGAGCAGCTTTCGCTCATCCTCAACTGGTTGATCTCGCGTGGCGCGACACATCCCGCACCTCAGATCACGCCCGATGTCATCGCGGCGGCCAGAAAAGAAGAAATCGGCTCCAATCGCGTCCATGCCATGCGGCAGGCCCTTTCGGCCAAGGGACAGATTCCCTGATCCAGGGGTAAGCGAACAGGGGCTCTTTGTCTTTGCGAGCCTCCTACCCTGCCCTTGCAATTACGTCGTGTGGGCGACAAACGTTCAGGGTGGCGCCCAGTGGCTTTCGCACCGGGCTTCGTAGAGATCGTCATCGCCCGTCTCGAGTACATACGCGGTCTGGCGCTTCTTGGCCGTCCAGTACGCCGGCGCCCCGCAAACATGGCAACGCGCCTGCAGCAGGACATATCGATCAGCCATGGCACGCAATCGCGCCATGACATCGAATGCCTGACGCATGAAATCAGTGTCGAGGCCTGACACACTGACATGAATTCCCTGGCCCAGCGTCCGGTTGATATCGGCCACGACGTCACCCGCATAATGCGGCGCGATCATGAAATGCCCCTCATCAAGCAGGATATGCTCGTATTCTGTGGCGTCATCCGGCCATGCCCGTACCGATCGTGCGGGGCGGCTCAATCCCACACGACTATGGATAGCGGCACCTGAGCGCGTATCGAAGGCAGGGGCGAGACACAGTGTAGATCGGACATCCGGGTGCTCCTGCAGCAGATGGGCAGATTTTCCCGCAAACATCGGGCCTGCATAGACTGTCAGAATTCCCCGTACCAAAAATCTTCTCCCGCAGCTCGATGCGCAGGGTCAAACGCGCATTGGCGAGGCATTACAGGCATTTGCATGGGCTGGGCAATCTTTCCACTTGACCGCTATGGCAGCACATTCGACAACACTGCCCATGCAACGTGTATTCTCCGGCATTCAGCCGACCGGCGTCCCCCAGCTTGGCAATTACCTTGGCGCAATCCGCAACTGGGTCCGGTTGCAGGACGATCATGACTGCGTTTTCTGCCTTGTCGATATGCACGCCCTGACCGTGTTCCGCGAGCCCGCGCAACTTCGTCAGGACAGTCTGGCGCAGGCCGCCTGCCTGATTGCCTCGGGCATCGATCCGCAGAAACACGTGCTCTACAACCAGTCTGCCGTCAGCGCGCATGCGCGTCTCGGCTGGATTTTTAACTGCGTGGTTCGCCTTGGCTGGCTGAACCGCATGACGCAGTTCAAGGAAAAAGCGGGCAAGGACCGTGAGCAGCACTCTGCCGGCCTGTTCGTTTACCCTGCCCTCATGGCGGCGGACATCCATGCCTTTCACGCCACACGTGTACCTGTTGGCGAAGACCAGAAGCAGCATCTCGAAATCGCAAACGACATCGCTGCCAAGTTCAATCATGACTACGGGGTCGATTTCTTCCCCACGATCGAGCCACTCATACCCCCTTCCGCCGCACGCGTCATGAGCCTGCGCGACGGCACAAAGAAAATGTCCAAATCGGATCCCTCCGCGCAATCACGGATCGAACTGACGGATACGGCTGATGAGATCGCGCTGAAGATCCGCAAGGCGAAATCAGACACGGAACCCCTGCCCTCGGAAAGTGCCGGTCTCGCCGAGCGCCCCGAGGCACGCAATCTCGTCACCATTTTTGCCGCCATGTCCGATTTGAGTAATGACGACGTTCTGGCGCGCTTTGGCGGTCAGGGCTTTGGTCCTTTCAAATCAGCGCTGGCCGAATTGCTGGTGGAAAAGCTTGCACCCGTCGCCAACGAAACCCGCCGTTTGCTTGAAGATAGCGCGCATCTCGAACAGATCCTGCGTGAAGGCGCGGCGCGAGCCAACGCGATTGCCGAGCCGATCGTGACTGAGGCGGAACGCCTCGTGGGTTATCTGCGCTAGAACTGCCAGCAACATGCAGGGAGCCGGTGCAGACCACCGCGCTCCGGAGGAGGTCCATCTCATGAAGCAGGCATTTCACCGTCTCTCGGTACGCACCCGCGGCAAGGGCCTCACCATGATCACCGCCCCGATACTCGATTGGGTATCGGAGAGCGGAATAACGGACGGGCTTCTCACCCTGTGGTGCCGTCATACCTCGGCATCGCTCATCGTGCAGGAAAACGCTGATCCGACGGTGCAACAGGACATCAACAGCTATTTTGAGGATCTGGTGCCCGAAAGCCGGGCCTATCGTCACGATTACGAAGGCGCTGACGATATGCCAGCCCATATCCGCTCCGTACTGACCAATGTTCAACTCACGATCCCGGTCATGGGCGGTCGGCCGGTCTTAGGCACGTGGCAGGGTATCTATCTTTTCGAGCACCGCCGCGCGTCACATGGACGCGAGATCGTGCTGCATCTCCTCGGTGACTGAAACCTGACCGGCATGCGCCAGATATGCCGGTCAAACAAGGCTTCTACCAGCGTTTGACCCAGAATTCTGCAGGGCAGTTATCCTGGTTTTGCGGCGATGTCAGATAGCTTTCTGCCGCAGGGAAGAGATGCATCTTGCCGGGTGCCAGCGTGAACCAGAGCTGGGTCAGAACAACGCGTCCTTCACGATCGGTCTCGCATCGCAGCTGCAGGGCGCGCGGCAAAGTAGTCTGGCTCGCTGTTGTGAAAAACGCCATGAGGTCGTCATGACGCACTCGTAACCCGGCGCGTTCGACAAGATAGTAACCCATCGGTGACTGCGCGAACCGCTCGCGCAGGGCGCTCGCTTTGGCGAAGAACGGACCCGCAGAATAGCCGAAACACGCCCCGTGCTTGACCCACTCATGTGTGATCAGCGAAGGCTGGGTGTGCGGCATGATCTGGCTAAGCGTCGCGCTCATGGCGTTATCGAGCACAGGTGCCTGAGCATCGGGCTCGAGCAGGCTGCATCCGTCACGCCACCAATGCTCAACTGGGATATTCTGCGCCTCCAGCGAATGGGGCTCGGACGCCCACAGACCGTGAAGCCCGATCAGGGGCTGGCGTGGCTGATCGGCGCTGCATCCTTTGCCGACGGTGCAGAAGCCGGGCTGCCACGTCAAAGCCAGCGTATTGTGATCGAAGTCAGCATGACGTGTCGGGGTCAAGGCGGTCGGCCAGGGTGCGGGTCCGGTGCTGCATCCACCGAGCGCCGTCACACCCAGCGCCATGACACCCAGTGCGAGGCATGAGAGAGATCGGCATAACGCGCCCAGGCTCGCGGAAAGGGACTTGATCATCGGGAGGAAGCTCCAAGCAGGCGCGCATGATGGGCGACATGGTCACGAATAACAGTCTGGATGAACCAGTATGAGTGATCGTATCCCTCATGATAGCGCAATGTGAGCGGCTGCCCTGCCGCTGCCGCCGCATTTTCGATCAGATCAGGCCGCAACTCCTGTGCTAGAAAAGGGTCTGCGACCCCCTGATCGATCAGTATGCTGGCAGGATGGACGCGACCCGCCTCAAGCAACGAGACTGCATCCCATTGCGCCCAGATGTCACGATCACTGCCAAGATAAGCCGTGAACGCTTTCTCACCCCAGGGAACGACCGAAGGATGCACAATCGGAGCGAGCGCGCTGATCGAGCGCCACAGATCAGGATTGCGCAGCCCATGCACCAGAGCACCATGCCCACCCATCGAATGACCCATGATGCCGAAAGACGTGCCATCGAGTGTGAACAGTCGCTTCAGCAGCGCAGGGAGCTCTGAGTCGATATAGCTGCCCATGCGGTAATGTCGGTCCCAGGGTGCGATGAGCGCGTCCAGATAGAAGCCTGCTCCGGTGCCGAGATCATAGCTTTCCTCCTCGCCCGCAATGCCTGCGCCGCGCGGCGAGGTATCGGGGGCCACCAGCATCAAACCGTGCTCTGCCGCATGGGCAATGATCGTCGATTTCTGCAGGAACGTCTCATGCGTGCAAGTGAGCCCAGCAAGCAGGAAAAGCACCGGAACGACCTCACCACGCAGCGCCTGCGCGGGCTGGAAAACGCTGAATTGCGCATCCAGACCCAGAACTTCGGATCGGTGCCGCCAGCAAGTCACGCTGCCGCCGTAACAGAGCTGATCGGTAATTTTTTCCGGCTTCAAGCGTCGAATTCCACGACGGAGCGGATCGACTTGCCCTGACTCATCAGCTCGAAGCCATAATTGATCTCGGACAGCTTGAGATGCTGGGTGATCAACGAATCAATATTGATGCGCCCTTCCATATACATGTCGACGATTCTGGGCACATCGGTGCGCCCCCTTGCCCCGCCGAAAGCCGAGCCGATCCAGCGCCGTCCTGTCACCAGCTGGAACGGACGCGTGCTGATTTCCTGACCGGACCCGGCCACGCCGATCACGCAGGAAACACCCCACCCGCGATGGGCACATTCGAGCGCCTGGCGCATCAGCTTCACATTACCCACACACTCGAAGGTGTAATCCGCGCCTCCGCCAGTCAGTTCGACCAGATGGCCCACCAGATCGCCATCGGGGCCAAGATCGGCAGGGTTGACGAAATGCGTCATGCCGAACTCACGCGCGATGGTGGCACGCTCGGGGTTGAGATCGACACCGATGATCTGCCGGGCACCGACCATGCGAGCTCCCTGCACGACATTGAGCCCGATCCCCCCCAGACCAAACACCACAACAGTCGACTCTGCCTCGACCTTGGCCGTGAACAGCACGGCCCCAATCCCTGTGGTCACGCCGCACCCGATATAGCAGATCTTGTCCAGCGGCGCGTCGCTACGCACCTTGGCCAAAGCGATCTCGGGCAGCACGGTGAAATTGGCAAAAGTCGAGCAGCCCATATAGTGATGGACCGGCTGCCCCTTGTACGAAAAGCGCGTCGTGCCGTCAGGCATAAGCCCCTTGCCCTGTGTGCCTCGTATCGAGGTGCAAAGATTGGTCTTGCGCGACAGGCAGGACGGGCAGTTTCGGCACTCGGGCGTGTAGAGCGGAATGACATGATCGCCCGGCTTGAGCGAGGTCACGCCAGCGCCGACCTCGCGCACAATGCCCGCCCCTTCGTGACCGAGGATGGCAGGAAACAGACCTTCCGGATCATCACCGGACAGGGTGAACTTGTCCGTATGGCACAGGCCTGTGGCCTTGATTTCGACCAGAACCTCGCCCGCGCGCGGTCCCTCGAGCTGTACCGTGTCGATCTCCAGTTTCCGACCGGCCTCGAGTGCAAGTGCGGCAATCACATCCATCTTATCATATCTCCGATCACAGGCTGTTCACGATACGTCACAGAACAGATTACGTTTTAACGAGTTTTATCGGGGGCGTCCTGTCTAAGATATCGCCCTAGCCCAACAGCAGCTTTTGAGGACCAAGACACCTTGATCGTCGACAAGAATTACGGCCTTTGGATCCTGTTACGTGAGACAGCGGTCCCCCTTGGTATTCTAGCCTTGTGGGATTTCGTCGTCGTTATTCTCTATCAGGTCTATCATCAGGAATGGATGGAGCAACCTGCACTTCCCATCTCGCTGATGGGCTCGGCACTGGCCCTCTTTCTGGGTGTCCGGAACAATGCCGCCTATGCCCGCTGGTGGGAAGGCCGGTCACTCTGGGGCCTGATCACGAATAACTGCCGCTCCTTTGCCCGAGAGGCCGCGACGCTGCTGGGTGGCCGCCCTGACCTTGCTCGCGCCATGGCTGCCTATCCCTATCTGCTGCGTACAGCGCTTTCCAATCTGGAGCAGGGTCCGGAAGCCCGACGTCTGCTTACGCCAGAGATGTATGAGCGCATCATGGCGCGAAACAACAAGCCCAACGCGCTGCTCTATGAAATCGGCCTCGGTGTGGCTGAGGAAGTCGCGCTCAAGAACATCGACGGTGCCGTGCATGGTACGGTTGATCGTATCCTGTCCGATCTCGCCAATGCCCAGGGTGGGTTGGAGCGCATCAAGAACACGCCGCTGCCCATACAATATTCCGTCCTGCCGCTGCTGGTGGTGCATGTTTTCTGCATCGTGCTGCCGCTTTCGGCCGTACAGTCGCTCGGCTGGATCACACCGCTGGGTTCAAGCCTTGTGGGCTTCCTGTTCCAGGCGCTGGACAAGAGCGGTCGTGACCTTCAGGAACCGTTCGTCCCCAGCAAGCACGCCCTGCCCATGCTGACCATGTCGCGCAATATCGAGATCGACCTGTTGCAACCCATCGGCGACGATGTCGGCAAGCCCATTCCACCCAGCCGTGGTGTGCAGCCCTGATCGCTCTCGATACCTTGCCCGCCTGGCGGATGCACGCCGGGCAACAGCCTGTCAGAGGCACAAGACAAACTGTGGAATTTCTGATATAGGCCTGTGCCATGAGCACGTTCAAAACCCCTCCCAAGGGAGGCATGACAGACGCGATGGCGCGTAGCGCCGCCGCGCTGACCGCAACACAGGCCGACTCTCATGCCGGAGACGACGATCCCTTCCAGGAAGGGGATTCCATCGTCTACGCCGCACATGGTGTCGGTCGCGTCGATCGCATCGGTGTCGATGAAATTGCCGGAACGAAGCTGGAAATCATCCAGATCTCATTCCCCGGCAACCAGATGACACTGCGCATCCCTCTCTCGAAGGCCCGTAAATCGGGGCTGCGCAAGATCGTCACGCGCGATATTGTCGAGAAGGCGATGTCGATCATCAAGGGCAAGCCGCATGTCAGCAAGGGCATGTGGGCACGTCGCGCCGTTGCCTATCAGGAAAAGATCAACTCGGGCGATCTGATCCAGATTGCCGAAGTGCTTCGCGACCTGCGCCGCAATGTCGACAGCCTCGATGGTAGCTTCAGTGAACGCAAGCTGTTCGAAGCGGCACAGGAACGCTTTGTCAGCGAAGTGGCCGTCCTCGAAAACAAGGACCCGACAGCGGTTCTTCAGGCTCTGACAGAGACCATGAAAGCCGCCTGAAGTTTCAGGCATCCTTTCGCCCCCGGTTGCGTTTTACTCCCCAGTCTGACCTGCCAGCCCTCCGGGGCTGGCTTTTCTCATGGAAGAGGAGCGCACCGCGTGGCCGAAGAGACGAGCAAACGTTTTGCCCACAAGAAGATCCTGATCACAGGAGCCTCACAGGGTATCGGCGAGGATGCAGCCATGCATTTCGCTCGTGAAGGCGCACAAGTCGCCATCAATGGCCGCAAAGCGGAAAAGCTGCAGCCTCTGCTGGAAAAACTCCCGAAACCGGTTGATGGCAATCATCTCATCGTCGCCGGCGACATGTCGGTCGAGGAAGATGTCGATCGCGTGATGAAGGAAACGCTTGAAGGGTTCGGTGGTCTCGACGTGCTGATCTGTAACGCTGGTATGCAGATCGAATGTCCGTCAGAGGAGATTGCCCTCAAGGACTTCAACATGGTGATGGCTGTCAACGTCACAGGCGTTGTCCTTTGTGCCCGCGCCGCGCTGAAATACTGGCGTGAGAACGACGTCCCCGGCAATATCATCGTCAATAGTTCGGTGCATCAGCAGATCCCCAAGCCGCACTATCTCGGGTACTCGGCCAGCAAAGGCGCGGTTGGTAACATCGTGCGCACGCTGGCGCTCGAATATGGCCGCTACAATATCCGCGTCAACGCTGTTGCCCCCGGTGCCATCGTCACCCCCATCAACGATGCCTGGGTGAAGGATCCGGAGAAATACGAGGCAACGGCCAAACATATTCCGATGAAGCGTCCGGGTGAGTGTCGCGAAATCTCCGATGCGATGGCCTTCCTTGCCTCCAAGGAATCAAGCTATATTACGGGGCAGACCCTGTTCGTTGACGGTGGGCTGACGCTCTATGCCGATTTCGAACAGAACTGGTCGTCCTGAATCGTTCGAGATCCACGCTTATGTCACTTCCTCCTACCATCCTTGTCGTCGAAGATGATTTCCTGATCAGGTCCTGCCTGATCGAATTCCTTGAGGACAGCGATGTACATGTTCTGGAGGCCGATACCTGCGAATCGGCGCGACGGTTGATCGACAGTGATCAGCCGCTCGACGTGATGATCATGGATATCTCCCTGCCGGATGGCAGCGGGGCTGATCTCGGGCAGGAAAGCCGCGTCAAGCGGCCAGACCTGCCCATTATCTACACAACCGGCCACGGTGTGCAGGTCGACCGGAACTCTCGTCTAGACCGCGTCATGACCAAACCGTATCAGCTGGATGCCATACTGAGCGTGGTTCAGGAACTCGTCCCGGAATCCTGACCGTGCTCTCCCGGACAGCCCACGCACCAGCTCAAGGCGTGGAGACGCAGCAGACTCTCCTGTCGGAGGCCTTCCAGCGGCAGGACATGGCCCAGTGTCTCGCACTCCTGAAAAGAATGGTGGCGGGACATGGAGCCCACCCTCTGGAGGGCCTTCTGCGGCTTGCCGAGGCGCTGGACCGGCGCAGTGATCTCCTGATGCTCGTTGAAGCTGCGAGCAAGAGCGCGCCTGACGATTGCCGTCTGCTCGAACTCAGCGGCACATTGCTCATGCAGAGAGGCGAGTTGGCTGAGGCTGTTGCCCGCCTGGAAACGGCCGTATCGCGTCGCCCCTGTCATCTACCTGCCTTGAGCCTGCTGGCGACGGCGCTTAATCAGGCTGGTCGGTTGGATGAGGCTCGGGCCGTGCTCGACAGGATCTACACCCTGGGCCCTGCCGATCCGAGTTCGCTCTCCAACATCGCCTATCTCAAGTCTGCGGCCGGAGACATGAACGCGGCGCTCAACCTGTACCGGCAAGCCATCCAGATCCAGCCCAATCACCCCCAGATGCGGCTGAATTACTCCATCGCCCTCCTCAAGGCCGGATACTTCCAGCAGGGATGGTCCGAGCATGAATGGAGGTTCCAGCTTCCCGGCCACACCTCTCTGCCCATGGCGCGCCTCTTGCCTAACATCACCCCTTCGCTGGACCTCCGAGGCAAAAAGGTGCTGGTGACCCATGAGGAGGGATATGGCGATACGTTCATGTATCTGCGCTACATCCCGCTCCTTGCCGAACGTGGGGCGATCATACGCGTCTGGGGGGCCGATATCATGGCGGATCTATGCCGCCGTGTCGCCGGGGTCGATAGCGTCCAGGTGGGCGGAGATATCCCGCCATATGACTACCATTGCCCGTTCATCAGCCTGCCGCGTGCTTTCGCTGCCAGCAAAACGCCATTCGGTATCACACCGCCCTACATCACGGCCGATCCGGCGAAATCGGCCCGCTTTGCCACGCGTCTTGCGCAGGACAGGAAATTGCGAGTGGGCATTGTCTGGGCCGGCGCACCCCGTCGGGATCAGACCGAAGCCTATATGCTCGACCAGCGTCGTTCGATGCAACTCTCGGCATTGGCTCCGCTTTTCTCGCTCGCCGGGGTCAGCTTCTACAGTCTTCAGAAGGGTGACGCAGCGGCACAGCTCGCCTCGATGCCCAACCCCGTTATTGACCTGATGCCTGCAATCGAGAGCATGGATGACACGGCAGCCCTGATCGACAATCTGGATATCGTGGTTTCGGTCGACACCTCGATGGTTCATCTCGCAGGCGCCATGAACAAACCCGTCCTGCTGATGGACCGGATCAATCCGTGCTGGCGCTGGATGACCGACCGTGAGGACAGCCCGTGGTACCCTTCCTTGCGCATCGTTCGTCAGACAGCAGCGTGGGAATGGCAGGACGTCGTCTCCCGGGTGAGGAACATGATTTCACAATACGCCGAACGGAAAATCCATGACGCATGATTATCAGGCCGCCAGAGCGCGCGTGTCCCGGCTCCTGACCCGTCCGGGCCGTGTGATTCTGGGACTGGCTGGCGCACCGGGAGGCGGAAAATCCACCCTCGCAGCCCAGCTTGCTACCGATTTCGCTGATCAGGCCATGGTCGTACCGATGGATGGCTTTCATCTGGCCAATTGCGAACTGACGCGCCTCGGTCGAGCTGGCCGAAAAGGTGCTCCCGATACTTTCGATGCGACCGGCTTTGTAAGCCTGCTGTCGCGCATACGTCATCAGGAAGATCAGATCGTCTATGCGCCTTTTTTCGATCGTGCGATCGAGGAGCCAATCGCGGGCGCCATTCCGGTTCTGCCAGATGTAAAACTGGTTATCGTGGAGGGAAACTACCTCCTCTGTGATGGTCCCTGGAGCCCGGTCCGCGCCTGTCTCGACGAAAGCTGGTTTGTGGCTACCGACGAGGCGCAACGCAATCTGTGGCTTGAAGCGCGGCACGTTCAGTTCGGGCGCACACCGGAAGAGGCCAGGGCGTGGATTGCAAGCACCGATGCCCCCAATGCGCAGATCATCCTCGCGACGCGCGACAAGGCGGATTGGATCTACGTGCCAGCACTCACAAGTTAGCGCCAGTACTGTCTGCCCGGTTGTCGCCTCCTCTAGCGCCAACCGGGGCATGACATCGGCTCAGTAGTCAAACCCGTAGCTGAGCCCGACACTCGAACCGGGATCATTCTCCGGCGTGGTGAAGCCGGTGATCTGTCCACCCGTGCCAACCGTCGTGTTCAGCTTGAGCCTCTTGGTCAGATCCACCTGAACCTGCGCCTGCGTTCCCGAGCCGCTCGTCGCCTGCTTGGCCCCGACGTAGACGCCTTTCATGACGTATTTCCCGGCCTCAAGGCTGGCACCGCCATTATTCACGCCGCTACCACCGCCCACCGCCAGACGGTCGAGCCCCAGAAACCCGCGAACCTTGTCGAGCGGATCGAAGCTCGATCCACCGCTAATCTGGGCGACGGCAGCCGCCAGGCTGGCCAACTGGGTGGGCGAGAGCGAGGCCGTCGAACTGCCGAAAAGCAGCATGGCCAATACCTGATCCCGCGGGAGTGATGGCTGTGATGTAAAGTCGATCTTGGGCGCGCTTGCATAGCCCCCCACCACAAGGCTTGCCACGGTACCCTGCACATTGCGATCGGCCCGGAAATCGAGCGATGGATCCAGCTTGTGATCCACGCCCGAGCCATCGAAGGCCACACGCCCCTTGGTGAAGTTCAGATTGACGCCGGCAAGGTTGAAGAAGCCACGCTTGAGATCAAATCCGCCAGAGATATCCGGCGCGGTACTCACGCCCCCGACATGGAGCTTGCCCGACATCTCCGCATCGAGACCATGCCCCCGCACGAAGAAGCTGCCGGGTGAGATCACGTTCAGATCCAGCCCAATGATCATGGCCCGTGTCGTGGCTTCGCGCTTTTCGCCGGGGCGTATCACCGTGAGCTGCGGCACCGAGGCGGGCATTGAATTGGGAATATTCACAATCACGGAGGGCAAACGGATGGTGCCATCGACATCGAGGCGCGTAGAGAGCTGACCGTGAGCCCTGACATCCGTATCGATTACGGCGGTCAGCAAATCACTTGTGATGGGCTGGGCCTTATGGGCTATGACCTTGATATCAAGCGGCAATCCGGGACGGAGCACCCCGACACTTCCTGACAGGGCGATGGTGCCCTTGCCTGCATGCGCCAGAACATCCTGCAACGTAAGCGTATCATTGGCGGCAATGATTGCGCCGTTGATATCTGTCAGGCGCACGCCCTGCCCGTAATGGGCAAAATTGATCGCCTCGAGGGTGACCCGGCCTGTCGCGGAGGGAGACGACACCGCACCCCCAAGGGCAAGATCAATCCTTGACGTGCCACTCAGGGCCATACCCTGTGCACCCAGCACGGCATTGGCAACCGCCAGATCCACCGCGCCATTGACCTTCAGATCGAGATTTCCTGCCCCACCTGTCGGCACGCTCCCCGCCACACGCAGACTGATGCGGCGCCCGGCGTCAGCCTGCGCATTGATCTGCGCCCGCTGTCCGGAGAGGGTCGCATTGGCCTGCATGTTCAGCGCGGGCAACGATTCAGCAGGCCCGCTGCGCATATGAAGGCCCGACAAGGTCACGCCAACCGTTCCGGCAGGACGTGACAGATCACCACTGAGATCCGCCTGCGCGGCAAGAGTGCCGGAAGCATCCAGTGTCGGCATAAAGGGCTTGGCGAGTGCTGGCGTGACACGGGCCACACGCAGATGCACGTCCAGACGCGGCTTGATCGTACCGGACAGATCGAGTGTCGCAGGCGCGACGCCGGGCGGTGCTACAGCGACCTGCAGACGATCCACGCCGGTCTTCTCACCAAAGCTGATGGTACTCACACCAGCGCTGCGAAGTGTCTCCCCCTTGAGGAGCGCAGACAGACGATCGAGCCGGACGGTCTTGCCAGGGAGATCGAGCAGGAGGGCGGTATCCAGCGTCGCAGGTGCCCCAAGCACATGGTCGAAGCTGCCTTTCGCGGCTAGCGCCAAAGCATCGAGCGTACCCCGTGCCGACAAGGTCGCCCCACCCCTCATTTCCTGGAAGGCAACACTGCCCACAGCAAGCCTAAGGTCCATATCCGGCTTGTCGACGGGATTACGCACCGTGCCAGCCAGATCGAGCGTCCCGATGCGGGCTGGATCCGCCTGCACGCCTCCCTTGAGCGACACGGTCAGAACAGGAGGCGCTTCGGGCGTCGGATCGCTCGTCTTGAGGTCGAGCACGAGCCGTCCCCCGAGTTTTCGACCGGCCAGCGCGGAGAAATCGTTGAGATTACCTGCTGTAACGGCAAGAGTTCCCAAGGGCAGTTTTGCGCCAGAGGGCAATGTCAGATGCCCCTTGCCGGAGAGACTGGCCCAGTCGAGCGCCGTCAGATCAAGTTCCACCTCTCCATCCTTGTGGCGGGCAAAACCTGCGTCGATCGCAAGCTTTCGGCCATCGAGCTTGCCATCGGCATGCAATGTCCCTTCCGGCGCGGAGGGGAGATGGAGCAAGGCAAGGTCGAGGGTCAGCGGGCCAGAAGGGACAGCGCTGGCACCGATCTCTCCCTTGAGCTGCAACTTGGCCGCAAGATCATCCAGCGGGCCTTCACTATGCGCCGTCAAGGCCACATGGCCATGCATCTGCGGTGCCGCCGCCTTGAGGTCAGGCAGGGCCAGCAAAAGCTCATTGACGATAGAAGGCTGCGCACCGAGCGTCATCGAGCCTTCGTCATGAAGATGAAGGGCGCGACCATCGACAGTGAGCGCCTCTATCCTGACCTGACGTGCGGCTTTTGGCCCGGAGACCATCGTGGCATCGAGCCCAAGCGATGTGTCGGCACCCAGCAGCGCCACAAGCTGCTTCATCCCTCCTGTAATCGCGAGCTTGTCACGCAGCGCGATATGAGAATTGCCATTGGGCCTGTAGGTGTAGTCGAGATGAGCAACATTGTGCCCGGCCAGGTCGAGCTTGCCGATGGCGGCCAGCGGTTTGAGATCGGGCAACACGAGATCGAGCGCACCGGCAATATCGGGTTTCAGCATGCCTGTTGTGCTGATCTGGAACAGCGGATGCGTGACCGTAAGCGAGAATGGCTGCGTCGCCTTCTCCGGTGCCGCATCGAGAACCGCGTCAATCGGGGCTTGCGCTAGCAACCCAGCTGGAACACCCGGCGCCCGGACGCCGTCCGCGTGCGCATTGAGCCTTATCCTTGCCGCCTTAGGCCCCTGCCCTTCATCGCCAGCAAAACGCAGGGCCAGATGATTGACGCCTGCCCCGGCAGCGGTCAATGCGTCGATGTCGAGTGTGCCATCCCCGGATGGCGCAAGCAGATCTCCGCGCAGATGGGCCTTGAGGGCTATGCTGGACCACGCAACACCTGCCACAGGCTTCATGGCGGGCGTGGAGGCAGAAAGCCCAAGGGTACCGACATGATGAGCGAGGTCGAGATTGCCCTGCGCATCGGCCCGCACGGCACCGGCTTGCAGAGCTAGTCTGAGATCATTCGCCCGGACAGGTCCGTCGAGGTCGAGCGTGAGTGTCAGAGGGTCAAGTTCCTCGAGCTTCGCAGCCTGCGCAACAAGACCATGCGCGCCGTCCTGAACCCTAAGATGCAGGTTGATCGCATCGCGTGGTGTCGCCATCGATACCGCTATGCTCGCCGGACGATCCAGACGTCTGATATCGAGCCCCAGATCGGCCTTCGGCAATTTGCCGATCTGTAGCCCGTCGAGCACGGGTGCGAGATCTACCAGCGTCAGATGGCCCTGTGCCGAGGCGCTAAGCGGGAAACCTGCCAGAGACTTGCCCAGATCAATACGGCCGATATCGAGCCGGGCAAGCGCGATACCAAGGTGAAGACTGGAGGGTTCGTTCGAGGCGGGCGCTGGAGCAGGTGCGGACGGGTCCGATACGGGCAGACGCTCGAAGCGCAGGGAAGCAGCCTGCAGGAGCGATGCGCGCACCGTCATATGGATAAGCGCAAGTGGCGACCAGTTGAGCCGCGCTTCATCGATAGTCAGATAGGGGCCGAGATGATCATGGAGTGTGATCCGCCTGATATGCAGGCGCGATGGAATGAAGCCACCCACCCCCTGCAACTCGACCATACCACCGGTCAGGCTCGCAGTCTGACGCTCGATGACGCGCTGGCCGTAAGGAATATTGACGAAAACCAGTATGGCCACGAGAGCAATCGTGACTAGCGCTACAGGCACACCAACCACCAGCCCAGCCACCCACAGCAGGATGCGCCGCGCGCGCGACATGCGGGGTGTGGCATTCTGCGCCCTATCCGCATCAGGCGAGGCCGTAGCGGTCACTTGCGAGGCCCTGCGTCGGGGAAAGCGGATCATCAGAACGTCTCCCCGAGACCAATATAGAGTTCCCACTTGTCACCGTGGGGCGGTCGATTGGCCGGCAGGGCGACATCGAGACGCACAGGGCCAATCGGGGTGTAGTAGCGGACACCCGCACCGTAACCGACCCTGAGGGTCCCCTGGAATGGACGGCTTCCGACGCCAACCTGACCGGCATCGACGAACGCGGCGGCTCCAAAGCTCTTGAGGATACGCTGCCGATATTCCACCGTCCCGGCATCGAGGGAGGTTCCGCCAATGCCGTATTTACCGTTTTGCGGCCCGACACCCTGATAACGGAAGCCACGCACGGTTGCGGGGCCACCAGCATAGAGGCGTTGATCAGGCGGGATTTGATAGGTCGATGCGCCCTGCACCGAACCGACAATTCCACGCACGGCGATAACCGAACGCCCCGGCGCCGTCAGCCCGATCCGGTTCAGGTCGAAATAGGTCGATGCGCCGGCACTCATGATCGTGAAGAACGCGCTGCCGCTCTCAAGCGATTCGGAGGGCGTGATATTGACGTTGGCCCGAATACCGTGCGTGGCAGGATCGATAGGATTGGCAAGCTCGGTCGAATCATAATTGGCGCCCAGCGGCAGCTGCACGATCAGGTAATCGGTCGAAACGCCAAACTGCTTTATGTTCTCCTGCTCTGCCAGAACGCTGCCCGACACGTTCCAGTATCGGCTGAGCTTTCTGATCAGCCCTCCACGCACCAGCAACGCGGTCTGATGATAGGAATACAGGAGCTGACGGATGCCTTCGACACGCAGGCTGAGATTCTGGTCCCGCCGCATGAAATCCGGCTTGAGGAAGTCGGCATAGACGTCGTAGCCGAGCCCCTGCTGGGCACTTCCACCCAGTCCCGTGACGAGTGCCGTCAGTCGCAAACGCTCTGCCGCACCCAGCAGATTGTGATGTGTCCAGCTTGCGCCGACACGCCCACCGAGGTCGGTTGAGTACCCTACCTGCGCAGATACCGTATGACGTCGCGATTCTTGCAGCGTAAAACGGAGCGGCATGGCCTGTGACACACCCGGTGTCGCCTTACCGCGAGCCAATGCCACCAGTGGTGGTGCATCGTGAACACCGACGGAAGAGAATATCCCGACACTGGCCAGATCCTGACGGGCCTCTTCGATCTTGCTGGGCTGATAAAGCTGCCCCTCGCCAATCAACAGACGACGGCGCAGGAATGCTTCTCTCGTGTGCTTCTGCCCCTCGAAGCTGATGGGACCAATATCGACCACCGGCCCCATACCGACCGCGAACTCAAGATCCAGCGTGTGCGTGGCAGGCCTGAGATAAGCCAATGGCGTCGCGACACTCGCCTGGGCATGACCTTCTTCCAACAAGGCATGTTGCAACGCAGACTGGGCTGAAAGAATGTCGCCGGCGACGGCCTTCTGGCCGACCTCGAGGCCAAATGCCTTGCGTTCCTCAGCGCTCAGCGTGACCGGGGCAGGTATCACGTTGTCCGTTGAGCCCGTCGGGCCAGATAGTGCCGGCTTAGCGGTCGCCCCTGTAGCTTGCTGCTCGCTCTGCGACATCGCAGCAGCCTTGTGATCGCTCCCTGCATTTCCCGGCTTACCAGCGCCGGACGCTGGAGCGTGCTGCCCCTGCGCAGCGGCCGGTCCTGCATCATGTGGCAATCCGTCATTGAGCGGACCGCTGACAAGCGTGATCTTGCCGATATGAAATTGAGGCCCGGTCTCGGGTTTGATCGTGATACGCAACCTGTCTGCGCCATGCTGCGCCGCAAGGCGATCCGGCAGTGCGGGATTACGACCATCGATGATCTGCCCATCAGGTAACTTGACGCTGATAACGACCTTGCCTGCGTAAAAGCCACGGCTTTCCAGCGCGGTCTGCACACGATCATAGTCGCCACGGATACGCCCTGCGAGGGCATAGGGATCGACCGCTTTCGTTTTTTGCAGCGAGACAAGGGAGGAGGCCGCCCGTACCATCGGATCAAGATCCGGGTCGCTCGATGGTGCAATATCAACCTGATAAGCCGTATCAGGCTCGCCACCTTTGCCTTTTTTTTCACCCGCGTGGGCAGCGAGAGCACTGCCCGGCTGCCACATGGCGGCACAAAGACTGACAGAAAAGGCAAAAAACAGGCCAGAAGCACGCTCAGGCCGTAACTGCCTGACCCTCGTTCCAGAGTAGCAAGAAAAGCGTGGGACGCGGTAAAACGACAGCAATAGAACTCCTGCTGCAGGCTAAAATCCTGAAGTCGATGACAGAAAACCGTGTCAGGATCATGTCACGGGTAAGCCGGCAAGAAAAGGCGCGATGCCGTTCAAAGCCTATGTGGAACGTCACCATCCTGAGCGCCTGCCCGAGCGTTTCGTTCAATCTTAATAAATTCGATCCCGGATGGCTGTTGTCCGACTTGGCCGTTTCACGCTAGATATCGGTTAATGACAGACGCGATCACGCGCCGCCGTCCTGCTAGCGACGCTTCCGGCCCCGACTCCTGGACCGCCCCGCTCGAACCCGCCCTCCCCACGGAGCGTGCATCGGGGAACGGTATGATTTGCCGGCTCCGGGCGATACGTCGCATGGGTCTGTCCTGCCTGTGGACACTCGTTGCAAGCGTTCCACAGCGCATCCTCCTCAAGCGTCAGGGGGCGGCCAAGATCGTTTTTGCACGGTTTTACTGGGCAACCATCTGCCGTATCCTGGGCATGCATGTTCGTGTTGTCGGTGAACCCGCCGGAACGATACGCGACAGTATCGCCGTGAAGAACGGCGAGCGTCCGGTCATCTTCGTTGCGAACCATTCCTCGTGGCTTGATATCGCTGTTGCCGGCGGCATTCTTCCCACTGTTTTCGTCGCCAAACAGCAGATTGCCGACTGGCCGGTGATCGGCACCCTCGCGCGTCTTGGCCGCACGATCTTTGTCAGCCGCCAGCGCAACAACACCGGTCGCGAATTGCAGGCGATGACCGACCGACTCAATAACGGTGACAATCTGATCCTCTTCCCGGAGGGCACCTCGACTGACGGCACGCATGTGCTGCCTTTCATGTCCTCTTTTTTCGCTATCGCGAAGCCAAGTCGGGTCGATACCGCCCTGCCAACCCCGCCTTCCGTCATGATCCAGCCCGTCTCGATCGTCTATGACCAGCTTAACGGTCTGCCTATAGGCCGCGCCCGACGCACGGCCCTGGCCTGGTACGGCGATATGGATCTGGCCCCTCATATCTGGTCTGTCACGCAATGGCGCTCCCTGGGCGCCACTGTGATCCTGCACCCCCCTGTCGATCCGGCGGATTACCCGAGCCGCAAGGAGCTCTCGACTGCGGTTCAGGAGATCGTGGCGCAAGGCGTGGCGCAATTGCACCACAATCCCGAACACCCGGAGCCGGTGCAACACTGAAAGTGGCCGCTCTCCCCGTGAGATCCCCTTGCGGCGGCGAGCGCGGCGCGGCCGGCATACCCGCCCTGCATTGCTGCGTCATACGGCGCATGAATATTAGCCATGCATTTACTGCTGCCTTGCGCTACAAAGCGCCAAGGATATATCGAAATGATCAGCTGCACGTAATAGGCAGCACCCGGACAAAGGCTCTTGGTGCGCTTGCCGTGTTGCTGACACAAGCGGACCACAGGGCCAAAGGTTAGGATACGTGAACGTCGAGACTTTAACCGACAGCACTCTTCCCGTGCAGAACGACAGCCAGACCAACGCGCGTGGACTGCATGTCATCACCTGGGGCTGTCAGATGAATGTCTATGACAGCGCACGCATGACCGACGTACTCGCACCGCTTGGCTTCAAGCCGGTGACCACGCCAGAACAGGCAGAGATGGTCATTCTGAACACGTGCCATATCCGCGAGCGCGCTGCCGAGAAGGTGTTCTCGGAGCTGGGTCGCCTGCGCAAGATCAGTGAAGAGCGCGAGACCGCCGGGCTCAGCCGCTCGATCATCGCCGTTGCCGGTTGCGTGGCTCAGGCGGAAGGCGAGGAGATCCTCGCCCGTGCGCCCTATGTCGATATCGTTCTCGGTCCACAGACCTATCACCGCCTGCCCGAGATGGTGGCGCGTGCCGCGCGCGCTGGCGGTGCCGTGATAGACACGGATTTCCCGGTCGAAATGAAATTCGACTTCCTGCCGCAGGATTCTGCCCCTCAGGTGGAAGGAAACCTGACAGCCTTCCTGACCATTCAGGAAGGCTGCGACAAGTTCTGCTCTTTCTGTGTCGTGCCCTATACGCGCGGCGCCGAAACAAGCCGCTCCCTCCCTTCCGTGCTGGCCGAGGCGCGCCGTATGGTGGAGAGCGGCGTTCGGGAGATCACGCTGCTCGGGCAGAACGTGAATGCCTATCACGGTGATGATGGCGAGGGTGGCACGGCCGATCTGCCACGCCTTGCGAAAGCCCTGGCGGAACTGCCCGGCCTTGAACGCATCCGGTACATGACGTCGCATCCGCGCGACATGGACCAGTCCCTGATTGATGCGCATCGTGACAACCCTGCGCTCATGCCCTTCCTTCACCTGCCCGTGCAGTCCGGGTCGGATCGTATCCTGAAGGCCATGAACCGCGGTCATACGGGCGATGAGTACCGCGCGTTGATTGCGCGACTGCGTGAAGCCTGTCCCGATCTCGCTCTTTCCTCCGATTTCATCGTCGGCCATCCGGGAGAGACGGAAGAGGATTTCGAGGCGACGATGCAGCTCGTGCGCGATATTGGTTTCGCACAGGCGTTTTCGTTCAAGTACTCGCCGCGCCCCGGCACGCCTGCAGCCGGCCAGCCCTTCCAGATCGAAGAGTCCGTCAAGGACGAGCGTCTGCAACGTCTGCAGGCCCTGCTGCGTGAGCAGCAGGACGCCTTCAACGCCGATATGGTCGGCCGGACACTGCCGGTGCTCTTTACCGGGCGCGGCCGCAAACCCGGACAGATCACCGGGCGTTCACCCTATCTGCAACCGGTTCATGTCGAAGGGACCGATGACCTGATCGGTCAGACCGTGCCGGTTGTGATAACCCAGCGTCTTACCAATTCGCTGGCTGGTATACTCTTACGGGAGAGAGTCTGCGCTTGAGCCACCCCACGGCACCCCAGTCGCATCCCGGATACGGGACCAATGACCGTAACTCCAGGCGGCACCTCCCGCCTGAAACCCCTCCTCACGAACAGGGACACCGCACCTCGGCGCTGCGCTTTGGAGATAATATTCTCCTCCAGCAGCTTCTGGGCGATCACGACCGCCACCTCATCAGGCTCGAACAGGGTTTCGATGTCCGCCTGACGTGCCGCGGCAACAAGATTGCCATCACGGGTGAAGCGGCTTCTGTTGCTCGCGCTCAGGCCGCTATTACCGCGCTCTATAACCAGCTTGAGCATGGCGGCAAGATCGACGGCCCCGTGGTCGACAGCGTCATTCGCCTGTCTGCCCTGCCGCGGCCAACCCGCGCGGCGGAGCCCCGAAACGCGCCCCGCCAGAACGAGGCATCAGCCGCCGAGCTGCCACGCACCGAGACCGAGGGCCCAGCCCCCTTCCTCGACCTGCCGGCCATCAAGACCAAGCGCGGGGCCATTGCGCCGCGTTCGCGCGGGCAGGCCGCCTATATGCAGATGCTGGCCAAGACCGAACTGACATTCGGGATCGGGCCGGCCGGTACCGGCAAGACCTATCTGGCCGTGGCACAGGGTGTTGCCATGCTCCAGGCCGGTCAGGTGGACCGGATCATCCTCTCCCGCCCTGCCGTCGAGGCTGGCGAGCGTCTGGGCTTCCTGCCCGGCGACCTGCGCGAGAAGATCGACCCCTACCTGCGCCCACTCTACGATGCGCTCAATGACATGCTGCCGGGTGATCAGGTCGCCCGCCGGATGGCCAATGGCGAAATCGAGGTGGCACCGCTTGCCTTCATGCGCGGCCGAACCCTCGCCCATGCCTTTGTCATTCTCGACGAGGCCCAGAACACCACCCCGGCCCAGATGAAAATGTTCCTGACCCGCATGGGACAGGGCGCTCGCATGGTCATTACCGGTGATCTCAGCCAGATCGATCTGCCTTCTGGCGTCGCATCCGGTCTGCGTGAGGCGGTCGAGACCCTTGAAGGCTTGCCGGGAATTGGTATTACCCGTTTCGAGTCCGCCGATGTCGTGCGTCACCCGCTGGTGGCACGTATCGTGGACGCTTATGATCAACGAGTGGCTGCGGCACGGGACTATTCCCGAGGCAGGTCGCGCCGGGAATACAATGGAACCTCGAAGTAGTCTGACCCCATCCGCCGAAGAGCCGTCCTCTATCACGAGGGCGGCCCTTCGTTCACGTCTCGATCTGATCGTGGCCGATCGCCGCTGGCGTGCCAGCGTGCCCAATCTGGAGGCGCTCGTTGCCCGCTGCCTTGAGGCAAGCTGGCCGTGGCTTGACCGCGACCGTGTTCCAGCCTTCCTCCTTGCAGGTGACCACGCCATCAAGGCGCTCAACGCGACGTTCCGTGACAAGAACAAGCCGACCAATGTCCTCACCTTCGAGGAGAACGGTGCGTTTGGCGATGGCGATATAGCCCTTGCCTACGAGACCGTCCGTCGCGAAGCCAACGCGAGCGGCAAGAAATTTCCGCATCACTTTGCGCATCTCGTCGTTCATGGCCTGCTGCACCTCGCAGGTCACGACCATCACCGCCCCGATGAGGCGCGGCTGATGGAAATGACGGAATCCCGCATTCTGGCCCGCCTCGGTGTTCCCAATCCCTGGCGCATGGGCGGGGGGCGCGGCGCATGAGTGAGAGCGACGACCATCGCCAGAGGCCGGCCAAGGGATTGTTCGGCATCTTCAATCGCAAGGGGCGCGAACAGGGACTGCGGCTCTCGATTGCGGCTCTTGTGGAAGAGGCAGCTGCCCCCCACCCCGAAGCGGGCACCCGCCCGGAGCTTGATCGGCAGGAACGCGCACTTATCACCAATGTGCTGCATCTGCGCGAGAAGACCGCCGATGACGTCATGGTGCCCCGTGCCGATATCGTCTCGATGTCTGCGGATATCACGCTGGACGAAGCGCTGGACTTCATGCGCCGTGAAAACCATTCACGTGTGCCAGTCTATCGCGAGCATCTCGACAACGTCATCGGGATGATTCACGTCAAGGACCTCATTGCCTATATCGGCACCTCGGAGGCGTTTGATATCGAGCCCCTTCTGCGCCAGCCCCTGCTGGTAGCGCCGCAGATCCCTGTGCTCGATCTGCTGTTGCAGATGCGCCAGCGCCGCACCCACCTGGCGCTCGTCATCGACGAATATGGCGGCGTGGATGGGCTGGTCACCATCGAGGACCTTGTGGAAACCATCGTGGGCGATATCTCCGACGAACATGACGAGCCAGTCTCGGCCATGATTTCCGAGCGTGCCGATGGGTCCTTCGACCTTGATGCCAGATTGCCGGTGGATGAACTCGAAGGCTTCATGGGGCCAGTGCTGACCGAAGCGGAACGTGAGGCTGAAATCGAAACCGTGGGCGGTCTCGTCTTCCGCCTTGCCGGGCATGTGCCGATACGCGGTGAGGTGTTTACCCATGAAAGCGGCCTTGTCTTTCGTGTGACCGATGCCGATGCACGCCATATCCGGGCGCTCCGGATGCGCGTGCCGCCCGACTGGGTACGTAGCGACAATCCGACGCCCCACCACAGCGACGAGAAACGCTGAACCCCCACCCTCTCCCGCCTCATGATGTCCGGCGCGGCGTCGCGCGGGACACTTGACGCGGAGAGGGCTTCCGGTCTTCAAAACTCCGGTATCATTCACGGGGAGAGTTCTTCATGTCTTTGTACCGGCGCAGTTTCCTGGCAGCCATGCCCGCCCTCGCCCTCATGCCGAAGGCCCGCGCAGAGGATGCCCGACTGACCCCGCGCACCCTTGGCAACCCCAAGGCGCCCGTCACGGTCAATGAGTGGTTCTCCCTCACCTGCACCCATTGTGCCCATTTCGAGATGACGGTTTTTCAGGATGTTAAGAAAAACCTGATCGATACCGGCAAGGTGTTTTACGTCTACCACGATTTCCCGCTCGATCAGATTGCCCTGCTCGGGGCGATGGTAGCGCGTTCGCTGCCTGTCGATCGCTATGTGCCGTTCGTTAATTCGATGCTCTCGAGCCAGGATCGCTGGGCTTTTGCACGGGACGTGAACCCCAAGCAGCAGATCCAGCAGATGGCTGCACTCGCAGGCATTTCGGCTGAGCAATTTGCGAAGATTGACGCCGATGATACATTCCGTCAGGCACTGGTCGCCCAGCAGGATGCCGATCAGGCGAAATACAATATCGGCGGCACGCCCTTCTTTATGTTCAACAAACAGCCCTATAATCAGGAGCTTCTGACCTATGAGGCCTTCGAGGCCGAGGTCAAGAAAGCCGGCGGCTAAACAGAGGACCCCGCTTTTCGCGTATGTCAGCCAAGATCACGCGCCTGCGGATAGCGGGTTTCAAGAGTTTTGCCGATCCAGCCACAATCGACATCCTGCCTGGCCTCACCGGTATTGTGGGGCCAAATGGTTGTGGCAAATCCAACGTCGTTGAGGCCCTGCGCTGGGCGATGGGCGAGAGTTCCGCCCGTGCCCTGCGCGGCGGCGAACTCGACGACCTGATTTTTGCAGGGACGAGCGCACGTTCGGCCCGCAGCCTCGCCGAGGTGACGCTGTGGCTGGATGAGGCACAAGGTCTCGCCCCGCCCCCGTTCAGCGAAACGGACGGTCTCGAGATCACCCGGCGAGCCGAGCGCGGATCGGGCAGCGAATTTCGTCTCAACGGGCGCGCCCTGCGCGCACGTGACATCACCACGATGTTTGCCGATCTCTCTTCGGGGGCTCGTAGCTCCTCCATTGTCAGCCAGAACCGCGTCAGCGCGCTCATCAGCGCCAAGCCCGAAGAAAGACGATCGCTCCTTGAAGAGGCTGCGGGCATCACAGGCCTTCATGCGAGGCGCCACGATGCTGAAATCAAGCTCCGGCAGGCTGAAGGCAATATGGAGCGCTCGGAGGACCTGCGTCAGCAGATCGAGACGCGGCTGGCCACACTCGATGCGCAATCGGTTCAGGCAAGAGCCTATCGCAGCCTTTCCGCAGCGATACGTGCGGATGAACTGACCTTCACCTGGCTCGTACACCGCCGGGCCGCCTTGCTGGTCGAGCGCACACGCGAGCAGCTCGAGGCTGCGGAGAAATCCCGTGACGATTCGGCGCGCGCTGCCGATGAGGCAGGGCAGCAGGGCGCAGCAGGGCGCGAACGCCTGCTCGCCCTGCGCGACCATACCGACGCCCTGCGTACCACCCGCGACAGGCTACGCGTCATCAGCGAATCGACCCGCGAGGCCGTGGCGCAGGCGCAGGCGCGCCACGAACAGACGACCCAGCGCCACGAGCAGATGGAAGCCGATCACCAGCTGGCCCTGAAACGACTGGAGGAACTCACGCAGCGTGAGGCGCTGCTGAATGAGGAAGAGCAACGGCTTGCCGTCATCCTGCGCGAGCTGCCCGATACGCTTGTCACCCTGCGCGAGGCCGCTCAGGAAAGTGCCGAACTCCTGTCCCGCCTTGAGCAGACAAGACTGGCCCTGGCTGACAAGCTGACCACACGACGCATGACCGCTCAGGCCCTCACACTGGAGCATGAAGCTGCCGCTAAGGCCGTTGAAGCCCTGACGGATGAATCGACAACGCTTGCGAAGGCGATAACCGAACTCCGGGATGAGCTTCCCGATGAGACGGCGCTAGAGCAACTCACCCGGCGACTGGATGAGCAGCGTCAGGAGAGAACCGCGCTCGACCAGCAGATCCAGCAGCAGGCGCAGCTCAGGCAGGAACAACTCGTCAACACCTCCAAAGCCGAACAGGATCTGGCCCGAATCGAGAGGGAAGCCCGCGAAAATCGCGAGATGCTTGCGCGGTTAACTGCGCGGGCAAGCAACCTCGACCAGCAGATCGCAGCGCACCAGAGCGAACTGGAAGCCCTCGAAGCCGCCCGGCTTGATGAGGATGCGTTGGACGCGCTCGATACCGAGGCCGCCACCCTGATGACGGCACGGGATGTTGCCAGAGCGACAGCGGAAGAGAGCCGCTCCGCCCTGGCGCAGATCGAGCAACAGCTCGGCGCCCAGCAGGCAGAGGCGCGCAGCATCGCCCGACAGCGGGAGCTTCTCGAGAAAGACCGCGATCAGGCCCGCCAGAGTCTTGAGCGTCTTAATCAGTCCCTCGAGACCCTTATCGCCCGGCGGGAGGCTCTCGGCCGCGATATGCCCGACGATGCTACCATCAGTGACGCCACCGGAGCCCGGGAGGCCGCGCAACGCACGCTGTCGTCCCTGATTGTCGAAATCGAGACGATAAGCCAGGCGCGGCGCGATACACAGCAGGCGCGGGACGAGGCCGAAAATGCCCTCCGCCTTGCCAGCGCCGATCATCTCGCCCTCGTGGCAAGACGTGATGCCTTGCAGGCCAACACGCCCGACGATGCCCTGCCAGACCCTGCGCTGGCGCAAATGGAAATTCCCGCAGGGCTTGAGCGCGCCGTTGCTGCGGCCCTCGGGCAAACGCTCGAGGCTTCGCTGGATACACTCCAGAGTCGCGCATGGCAGGCGCTTCCGCCGCTGAGCCCGGCACAGTTCGGGGCTGGCTGCACATCGCTCTCGGCCCTGATCAAGGCGCCTGAAGCGCTGCAACGCTGCCTCGATCATGTCGGCCTGATTGATAGCGAGCAGGATCCTGAAGCACTCCAGACACGTCTCCTCCCCGGTCAGTGCCTCGTCACAAGCGAGGGTGCCCTGTGGCGCTGGGATGGCTATCGGGAAGCGGCCAACCTGCCCTCGACCGCCCTCAGTCGGGTCGAGCATCTGGCCGCGCTTCGGGATCTGGATACCCGGATTGCCGCCGCGGAGGCTGCCATTCCTGCCCTGCGGGCAACGCTTGGTTCCTTCAATAAACAGGATGCCGATCACGCGGCAAAGCTGACAGGCCTTCGCGAGACAGTACAACGCGAGGAAAAAAACCTGAGTACCCTGAAACAGGCCGAGACTAGCCTGCTCGATCGTCGGGACCGGCTCGCCGGGCAGATTGCCCAGATCGATCAGAACAGCACCGAAACCACAATCCAGCGGGACGAAACCCGCGACCGCCTGAACAGCGCCGTGGCAGGCCTTGAGGCTCTGGGCGATGAAGCGAAACTGCACGAGGCCCTGCGCGTCCTGAATGGCGAGGTTTCCAGACAGCGCAGCGTGACCGAGGCCGCTATTACCGCCGCGAGCCAGATCGAGACCGACTACACAACCGCCCAGCAGGATGCGACGAGGCAACGCCTGCAGAACGATTCCTGCATCGCCAAGCTCGCCACGATCGGCGCCGTGCTGAAGCAGGCACGTGCTGATCATGATGACGTGGCCGGTCAGCGTCAGGCGCTCTCGCAAAACGATCACGACGCCGCACTGGCCTCTGCCCGCACGGTGCTCGAACAGTGCAAGAGTGCTCTTGTTACAGGTGATCGGGAACGCGCAGCGCTGAAAACAAGGCTTGAGGCCCTCGGCCGTGATATGGGCCATTCCAGCCGCGAGCTTCAAACGCGCCGTGACCTCAAACTCAGCCTGAACAGCCGCCTTGCGGCCCTGACCCCACGTCAGAACACCGTCAAGGATCAGCTTGCGCGGGCAACGCAAGCACAGGAAGCTCTGGCTCCGATACCGGATCTCGCGCCTTTTGAGGCAGAGCTCAGTTCGGCGCTGGCCGCCGAGGCCGATCAGCGCGAACGCGACCTCGCCGCCAGGACGCAGGTGCAGGAGGCCCAGTCGCGGCTTGACCAGGCAACGCAGGAGAAGCACGCCATCGCGCTCAGGCTTGGTGAAACGCGCGCGCAGGGCGAGACGCTGCGCGACGATTGTTCCCGGCTCGAGGAGCGTCTGACGCTCAGCATGGAAGAAATTTCTCGTAGCGCGGCTGAGAGAACCGCGCAGGATGAGGCGCTACAAACCCATCATTCCGCCTTACAAAACGCCGAGCAGGCGCACGAACAGGCCGCTATTGCGCTGACAGACCTCGATAAGGCTTTGCAGGATCTGGCGCACAGCCAGCGTGAGGAGGAGCAACGCGGAGCACAGGCCCGCGAAAATGCCATCCGGTTGCAGGAGCGCCTGGCCCAGGCACTGGCGCAGCATGAGAAACTGGCCGAAACACCGCTTGTCGAGCCAGAATCACCCCCGGATATCCCCCTCACCGAGGCAAGCGAAACGACGATCAAGCGGCGGCTCGCCCGCGCCCAGAAAGACCGCGAGGCCCTCGGGCCGGTTAACCTTCTGGCCGAGCAGGAATACACGCAGGCCAAAGAGCAATCCGACCATCTGACACGCGAGCATGAGGAGCTAACATCCGCCATCCAGCGCCTGCGTGGGTCAATCAATGCCCTTAAGAAAGAAGGGCGCGAGCGCCTTCAGGCGGTCTTTGTCGAGGTAGACCGCCATTTCCAGTCGCTTTTCAGCCGTATGTTCAATGGCGGCAAGGCGCATCTGGGTCTCGTCGGCAGTGATGATCCTCTCGAGGCGGGGCTCGAAATCTTTGCGCAGCCGCCGGGCAAGAAGCTGTCCACCCTCTCACTGCTTTCAGGTGGCGAGCAGGCGCTGACGGCGCTATCGCTGATATTTGCTACCTTCAGGTGTCAGCCGTCACCGCTTTGTATCCTCGATGAGGTGGATGCGCCACTTGACGATGCCAATGTCGAGCGCCTCTGCGGTCTGCTCAAGGACATGGCCGAAGAAGCCCAGACACGCTTCCTGATCGTGACCCACCACCAGTTAACCATGGCCCATATGGACAGGCTGTTCGGCGTGACCATGCAGGAACGCGGTGTCAGTCAGGTGCTTTCGGTCGATCTGTCACTAGCCGCCGCTTTTGCAGAAAGCGGCAACACAGCGGTGGCATCACGATAACGTTCGGTTATAACCATGTCTTTATTGTGTTTTTCGCCAAATGCGCCCCATACTGGCGGTTTAGTTATGTGAAATCACTGAAAGGCTCCGAAGATTAACGTCTCTCCCCCCCCTCCTCCCGACTTGTCCAGGCTGAGTGCCGGGCGCGGCATACGCGTGGTGGGAGACGTGCATGGAGACCTGACCGCTTTTGAACATGCTGTCGCCACCGACCGGTTCATCATCCAGCTGGGCGATCTGGTCGATCATGGTCCCGACAGCGCAGGCACGCTCAGGCTCATGCTCGATCTGATCGATGATGAGCGCGGCTTGTTCATCCTCGGCAATCATGATCGCAAGCTGGGCCGTGCGCTTGAAGGACGCAGGCTGCGCCGTGATCCCCCTCTGGAGGAGACACTGCATCAACTGTCCGGGCCTGTTCAGGCCGGGTTGCGGGAACGCGCCTATGAGGCGATCGCTGCCGCACCCGCATGGATCATCCATGACACGCTTATCTTTGTGCATGGCGGCTTCCATACCGACATGCTTGTGGAAGCCCCGCCTCCCGCCCTTGGGAGCATGAGTTCCCTTTTGTCGCGCGCGCTCTTTGGCGAGACCACGGGAAGAATGCAGCCCGATGGCTATCCCGAGCGGCGCCTGCGCTGGATCGACCATATTCCCGCAGGGCATGTCGTCTATTGTGGCCATGACCGACGCTCGACCGACGGACGACCCTGGATACGCGACGGGCGTAACGGGGGCCGCGCGATATTTACCGACCTTGGCGCCGGCAAAGGCGGCCATCTTGCCTGGATTGATCTGGATGTCTGAAATCGAAACCCGTGCCCTTCTTGAGCAGCATCGCCAAAGCATCGACAATATTGATGCCGCCCTGATCCACATGCTGGCAGAACGCTTCCGTCAGACACAGGCAGTTGGCGAACTCAAGGCCCGTGCAGGCCTCCCCGCCGCGGATCCCTCCCGTGAAGCGAGACAGATCGAGCGCCTGCGCCAGCTTGCCTTGTCGGCGCGCCTCGATCCGGACTTCGCGGAAAAGTTCCTTGCTTTCATCATCAAGGAGGTGATCCGTCATCACGACTCAATCGCCGGGCGTAGCCCGCGCTGAATGGCGGAGCCTGCATGACTTCTCATCATCTTATTCTTGTCAGGCACGCCAGCGCCTCACCCGAAATACCGGGCGGAAGCGATCGTCAACGCGTTCTTACCACCGAAGGTGAACGGGAGGCCCGTAGCCTTGCTCACAGGATTGCAGCGCTGGAGATCCCGCTGGACCGGGCCAATTTGTGGCACAGCACGGCATCACGTACGACGCAGACCGCAGCTGCCATTGCTGACTCCCTCCCTGATACCTGTGTGTCTCTCGGTCTGGATGCCCTGTATGATCTCGACCTCTATGGCTTCCTTGAGCTGCTGCGTGAAACGCCCCGGACGGTCGGGACATTGATCATCGTGGGTCACAACCCTGCGATAGCTCAGACATGCCGCCATCTTGCGAGCGACGCTATTGATGGGCCGATCGCTCGCGAATTGATGAAATCGTATGAGCCCGGCACCGCAACATTGTTCACAGTAGCCTCGGACTGGGCTGGGTTGTCTCCCAACACCGCCGGGCTCAATGCCGTCATTCACCCCTGACGCTCATCACCCATATGTTGATTGCCCCTGTCCGGCACAATTCGTAAGGCGTTTCTTATGGCTGAACACGATACCAACGGACCCATCTCCGCAACGGCGGCCCTCAGCATAGGCGAGCGCTCTGCCGAATTCCCCATCATGAAGGGTACGATGGGCCCCGACGTGATGGATATCCGCAAACTCACCGCCGAGACCGGAATGTTCTCGTTCGATCCCGGCTATGGCGAGACGGCTTCCTGCCGTAGCGCTGTCACCTTCATCGATGGTGATGAGGGCGTGTTGCTGCACCGGGGCTATCCCATCGAGCAGCTCGCCACCGAGGCCAGTTTCACTGAAACAGCCTATCTCCTCGTCTATGGCGAACTCCCGAACCGGGCGGATTACGACCGTTTCCAGCACGATCTCAAGGAGCAAGCGCTTCTGCATGAGCAGATCCGCAACTTTTTCAACGGTTTCCGTCGCGATGCTCATCCGATGGCCATCCTGTGCGGTACCGTGGCTGCGCTCTCAGCCTTTTACCCCGACGCGGTGGATATCTCCCACGAAGCCTCGCGTGACCTTTCCACCCGCCGTCTGATCGCCAAGGTACCAACCATCGCTGCCTGGGCCTATAAATACACGGTCGGTGAACCATTCGTTTACCCTGACAACAGCCTGACCTTCTCGGAAAACTTCCTGAAGATGCTGTTTGCCAAGCCGAATGCCGAGTACAAGGTCAACCCGGTTCTGGCCCGCGCCATCGACCGCATCCTGATCCTGCATGCCGATCACGAACAGAACGCCTCAACCTCGACGGTGCGCCTCGTGGGCTCGACCGGCTCGAACCCGTTTGCCTGTATCGCAGCCGGTATCGCCGCGCTCTGGGGGCCTGCGCATGGCGGGGCCAATGAGGCCGTTCTGGGCATGCTTTCCCAGATCGGATCTAAGGAAAACATCCCGGCCTTCATCACTCAGGTGAAGAACCGTGAGAGCGGCGTAAGGCTGATGGGCTTCGGCCACCGCGTGTACAAGAACTTCGATCCACGTGCGAAGATCATGGAGCAGACCTATCACGAGGTCGTGGCAGAGCTTGGTCTCAAGCACGATCCGATGTTCGATCTTGCTGCCGAACTCGAACGTATCGCCGTCAACGATCCCTATTTCGTGCAGCGCCGCCTCTACCCGAATGTCGATTTCTATTCAGGGCTGATACTGAAGGCGATGGGTATCCCGACCTCGATGTTCACCGTGCTTTTCGCAGTGGCCCGTACCGTGGGCTGGGTCAGTCAGTGGCGTGAAATGATCGAGGAGCCCGGTCAGCGTATCGGACGGCCACGCCAACTCTATATCGGACAAACCCGTCGCGATTACGTACCACTTTGCCGACGAAGCTGAATTCATTCAGGTGAAAAGGGAGAAAACCGGAGTAATGCTCCGGTTTTTTTTCCAAGCGCCCGACCAGTTGCAGGACAAAAATCTTTTATAGCGCCTCCCCTTCCAGAGAGGTGATGTTCGCGATCCTCGCGGATCACTCAGACCGCCGGAAAGCAGAGGCTGTCACCCAGCACTCCGCTCAGCTAGTATCTGCCCAGATATTTCAGCCGTCAGCAATCACAGCCCGGCGTCGCGCCCTTGTCCTGACGCACGATGTGATGATCAATCCATTCCGACACCAGACGGCGCGCCTCATTGATGGACGCTTCGGGATGATGAATACGGTAAAGGGTCGTGCATGCGGTGAAAGCCTGGATGTCAGGCTGACCCACTTCCCGCAACTCTTCATACGCCGTGATGACGGCGCGTTCGCACTTTCGGGAAATGCGGTTGAGATCAACAGTCACGCAAACAGATCCTAGTTGAGAATTATTATCAATTGCTGCATTGTAAATCTTTTCCGATGGTAAATGCAAGCGTAGCCTATCGCACTCACGGGAGCGTTTTCTCTGCTTATTTGTCTTACTTTTCTCGCGAAGGCCGGATAATCCTGCACGGCTAAAGATCATGGAGTGACAAGAGATGGCTCTCAGCAACGAGATCAACGGTGGTGCGGTTCGCCAGACCCAGTGGGACAGGGATGCAGCCCTGACCACAGCGCGCATCCTTCTGGAAATCAAGGCGATCAATTTCCGCCCTGACGAGCCCTACACCCTGACCTCAGGCTGGAAATCGCCGGTCTATATCGATTGCCGCAAGATCATCTTCTTCCCGCGCGCACGCGCCAAGATTGTCGAACTTGCTGTCGAGAAGATCGGCCGCCACATCGGCTATGAGAGCATCGAGTGCGTTGTCGGCGGTGAAACCGCCGGTATCCCCTTTGCTGCCTGGATCGCCGACCGGATGATGGCGCCGATGGCCTATGTCCGCAAAAAGCCCAAGGGCTTTGGCCGCAACGCGCAGATCGAGGGCGACGTCCCGGAATCGATGCGCACCCTGCTGGTCGAAGACCTCACCACGGACGGCGCGTCCAAGGTCCGCTTTGCCAATGCCCTGCGTTCGGCGGGTGCCATTGTCGATCACACCTTTGTCGTCTTCTTTTACGGTGTGTTCCCCGGCGCACAGAAGACGCTTGCCGACATGAATGTCTCGCTTCATTCGCTCTGCACCTGGTGGGATGTGCTTGAGGCCTGCTCCGGCGCGAATTATTTCTCCGAGAGCGACATTCATGAGGTGCGTCGCTTCCTTGAGGATCCCTGTGGCTGGTCCAAGGCACATGGCGGTGTCGGCAGCGCTGAGGAAGCTGCAGCCCTCAAGGCCAAGGCGGAAGGCTGACTTGCCCACCGATCCGGGTCGCGTTCTGGCTTTTGACTCGGGCATAGGCGGTCTTGCGGTGGTGCAGGCTCTGCGCACCACCCTGCCGCCCGGCACCCTGATCGACTATCTGGCCGATAACGCGCTTTTTCCTTACGGCGAACAAGACGATGCCGTCCTCGTCACGCGCATCCTCGCGCTCATGGAAGAGCGTATTGCCCGACTTCACCCCGATGTCGTGCTGATTGCATGCAATACCGCCAGCACCATCGCCCTAGAGGCCCTGCGCGCTCGTTTCGACGTGCCCTTCGTGGGCTGCGTACCCCCCGTCCGCTGGGCGGCACGCGTCAGTCAGACACGGGTTTTCGGCCTGTTGGCCACACGAGGCACGGCACGTCGCCCCTATCTGCGTAGCCTGCGCGACACTTTCGCTGCAGATTGCGAGATGATCGTGCACGGGGCCCGTACCCTGGCCGATCTGGCGGAACAGGCCTTCCTGGGCCGTCCGATCGATGACAATCTGGTAGCCCAGGAACTGCGGCATCTGTTCGAGGCGCCCAATGGCGCTCGGATTGATACAATCGGACTGGGCTGCACCCATTACACGTTCCTAAGCAATGCTTTCCTGCGCCTGTGCCCACCGGACATCAACTGGCTCGACCCCGCTCTTGCGGTCGCCCGACAGGTCAATCACGTGCTTGAAATGCGGGTGTCAGATCGTTCGGCCAGCGCCGCGCCAGAATCGCTCTGCCTGACTGGGCAAGCCGCGGATGAACAGGCCCTGAGGCGCGCCATTGCTCGCTTGGGGTATCAGGATATCACGGTTCTGGACGCAACCCCCGTATCCTGAACAGGGGCGCTCTGGACCGACTTCGCGGCCGAGCGGATGAGGCGCGACCTGCCTGACAACAGGTAACGACGGGAAAGCTCTCTGCTCCCCCGTCTCTTCAGTCAGTTGGCGCGGCTGACCGTATAGGAGGCTGCGTCGATCATGAGCTGCCGGATCGGGCTGTCAGGGAAAGACGACAGGGCTTCGATAGCCGCATCTGCATAAAGCTGCGCCCGATCCAGCGTCGTCTGGATGGCCCCCGTTTTCTCGATAAGGGCGAGCGCGTGCGGCAGATCCTCATCGGTCTGCTCACCGGTTTCGATCACACGCAGCCAGAACGCACGATCAGCCTCGTCGCCAGCCTGGAAAGCCGCCAGCACAGGCAGGGTAATCTTGCCCTCACGCATGTCATCGCCGACGGTCTTGCCCAGCACCTGCTGGTCGGCCGCATAATCGAGCGCGTCATCGACAAGCTGGAACGCCATGCCCAGATTGGTGCCATAGGCCTCGAGCGCATTCTCGTCGCTCTCCGGGCGTGCGGCCACCACGGCGCCTACCCGGCATGCGGCAGCAAACAACGCAGCCGTCTTGCCGTGAATGACCTCCAGATATTTCTCGATCGGTGTGGACAGATCGTTCTGTGTCGCCATCTGCAACACCTCGCCTTCGGCAATCGTAGCCGAGGCGGCCGAAAGAATGGCCATGACCTTGAGGGAGCCATCGGCGGTCATCAGCTGGAACGAACGAGCAAACAGGAAATCGCCTACCAGCACCGAGGCCTTGTTGCCGAACACGGCATTGGCGGAGGCAAGGCCACGGCGCAACGTGCTTTCATCCACCACGTCGTCATGCAGCAATGTGGCCGTATGGATGAACTCGACACAGGCGGCCAGCCCGACATGACGCTGGTTCTCGGGCGAGGGCTCGTAGCCACACAGACGCGCCGATGCGAGGGTGAGCAACGGGCGCAGCCTCTTGCCACCAGCGGCGACCAGATGGGCGCCCAATTGGGGGATAAGCGGGACCGGGCTTTGCATACGCGCGACAATCTCGCGGTTGCAGGCCTCCATGTCATCCTTGAGAAAGTCGGAAAGGGCGTTAAGGGCTGAGCGCTCGCCATTGACGGGCACGGCTGCACTGTTGTTTTGCTCGGCCTTCATATCGGCCAGGCTGTCGGCACCACCCAAGGCAACTCTCCACTTCCTACTTGGCCACTGACGACCCTGATGCAGTATAAGGCACGAGCCGACACCCCGCACGGCGTAACAGGACACCGAGACAGAAACCGGATTTCATGCATGAGCCATTCAGACCGGAGAACCGGCCCTCTGACAGTCAAATCCATATGAGCGGCAGGACGGCCCCGGTCAACCCGGCAACCCTCAAAGCTGATGCTGCTGCAATCAATACAACCGATACGATGCCCGGTTATCTGCTCGACCGACGTGTGCAGTATCACCAGTTCACAAAGGGTTATCGCACCGGCATAGAGCCAGTACTCATGGCCGCCTTCGTACCCGCCCGACGTGGCCAGAGCATTCTCGAGGCTGGATGCGGCGCAGGTGCGGGCCTGCTTTGCCTCATGACGCGATGCCCTGAGACCAACGGCGCAGGTATCGAAGCCGATCGCGCGACGGCGGAACTGGCGAGATTGAACATGGAGGCCAACGGTCTGGGCGCCCGCGTCTCGATCATTCAGGGCAGCCTGCCCGACATCCCCCCTACCCTGCGACAGATAACGCCGGGGGCCAATGGCCGCTTCCACCACGCCATGGCCAATCCTCCATGGCACCCTGCCGATCATACCGGGGCCGATGATGCTCGACGCCGCCTGGCAATGACCATGCCAGAAGGAGGCTGGAGCACATGGATCGACGCGCTGTCAAAATGGGTTCTTCCCGGCGGCAGCCTCACACTCGCTCTGCCGGCCTTTGTTATTGACACAGCCTGTGAGGCCATGCGTCAGGCTGGGTTCGGAAGCCTGACTCTTTGTCCGCTCTGGCCCAAACAGGGACGGGCAGCGAAGATCGTCCTCTTACGCGGGATATGGGGGGGCAAGGGCGCGTTCCGTCTTCTTCCTGGCCTCGTGCTTCACCGACCGGAGGGCGGCTACACGGACGAGTGTGAGGCGGTTCTGCGCAACGTCAACCCAATCACTGTTCCATGAGGCGAGTTAAGGCTCATGACCCATTGATTTGATTGCGGAAATCTAATTCAGGCTCTGCGAGGAGACTGAAGATGATCGATCTGTTTTGGCTGACGGACGAACAGATGGATCATCTGCGGCCCTTTTTCCTCAAGAGCCACGGCTAACCCTGCGTTGCTGACCGTCGCGTGTTAATCGGCATCATAATCGTAAACCGTGATGGCTTGCGCTGGCGTGATGCGCCTCGGGAATACAGCCCATATAAAACGTTGTACATTCGGTGGAAGCGCTGGGGTGCTATGGGACTCTTCGCCCAGATGACGGACGGTCTGGCTACCGGAAAAGCAGAGCCCCAGACCATCATGATCAATGCGACCTATCTCGAAGCGTACCGTACGGCTCCAGGCCTGCAGTTGAGAAAGGGGATCTGGGCCGCCTGATTGGACGGACAAAAGGTGGCATGACTACGAAGCTGCATGCGATTACCGATAGAACGTACGACCGTTGAGCTTTTTTTAAGACTGCGGGGCAGATCAGTAGATATATTGGTGCTGCTGCTCCGCTGCACAGTCTCCCTATGGCACATTGGATGCTGACGGACCGAGGCCACGATGCTGACTGGTTTCGGGATGCGCTGGAAAAGAAAGGGTTCAGGCTCCGCATTCCGGGGCGGAGATCCCGCGAAAAACCAGTCAACTGCGACAAGCGGAAATATAACAGACACAACAGCATCGAAATCACGTTCGGCCGCCCCAAGGACTGGCGGCGTGTCGCAACACGCTACGACAGACGCCCGAATGTCTTCTTCCCAGCCATCTGTCTCGCTGCAACCGTCATGTTCTGGCTATGGGTCCTGAGCCGAGCGTAATCAGTCTGTACCATGGCTAGAAGGACCGCATCACTCCGCGGGATAGTACATGTCGCATGGCAATCATCCGTCGGCGCTTCCAAGGAGATAGGCGTCTTCGATCTCCCGTGTGCCCGGACAAGATGAATCATCGTACCCGCTAAGGCGGTAATCAAGCCCCCATTTAACCAATGTCAGTGTTTGAAATGCGCAGATAAGACTGCTGCGCCTACTGTCCGACTATCGGGTAAGCCAATCAGCCATATCACCAGCATGGAATTTCTGACTTGAGGAGATAGGTCATTCCACATGCTTTGTTGCATACAACCATTTGGAGGCACGAGACCCGCCATATTAAATCGAGTTTAGGGTTTTCATATAAATGAAATATTTGAGATCGGCCAGAAATGATCCTATTCGAAGGAAAAGAGATTGTAGTTCATAGGAACGAATATCATGGGGATTATATAGTTATTACTTTCTGTCCCGCTGGTATTTCTCAACACGCGATCTCAGGCTTTTTCGCTGAGACGCCCCTGAACAAGTCGAGAATTCCAGCGATCGGCGTAACTATGAAGCGTGATTACTGGTTCATTTCGGAGGAGGAGAACGAGTGGCTTCCTGTGATACAGAGAGAGATCTCGGGTATCAGTAAAGTCATCGTAGTCGGATGTTCAATGGGGGGGCATGCGGCCATACGTCTCGCTAACTCTCTCAATGCAGACGTAGTCCTAGCAATGTCTCCAAAATGGTCATTAGACCGGAACGAATGCGACCATATCGAAGACAGATATGAGAAAGAAAATTTTCGGGACGCCATGCTTGGCATGGGGCTACGTCAGCAGGAAGTAAAGGCACGCATCATCGTTATATACGATCCTCACAACGAAGTTGATTCGCATCATGCTGCAATGATCGCCAAGCACGTTGATCGAGTCAGCGAGGCAAAACTATTTCATGTAGGACACGGGATTGTAGATTTTATTTCAGGAACAAACAACACAAAAAAATCATCAATGCCAGTCTGACATGTGATATTCCCCGTATTGTCAAAGTAATATCGGATATAAAGCGTTCGCACCCTGCCACTATCCGACTTATTCTCGAAAAATACATAGAGAAAAAGCCATTACTTTGCTACAGATTGTTGCAAACAATACGTCAACGCAGCGATAGCTATCTTGCCGTGGTCAAAGACAGCAAGATCGCCGGGCGCTTATCATATCACTTGAGACGCCGAAATCACAGGGACGAATCATATATGGTATTAAAGTGGCTCGACTCCTGTACATTACCCCCGGCTGTGGGCCGAAAACGTGACTACATGTTTCGGAATCAGAGTCGTTGTAATTTGCTCTCTTTCCACGGCCTTATGCTTGTCTACGATGTTAAGAATAAATGCCTAAAAGGGCAGCATCTGATATTTCCGGAATCAGGATGTATACCTGTACACATCACGATCGATGCAGGTGATCTCTATCTAAAATTATATTTTGACGGATCTGAGTATTTTCTCGTCATACGAGACGGAAATGTTGATCTTGATAAGTGCTACGATAGATCTTCTGTTTTTCGTCTTGTCGAAAGCCGCTCAGAAGCATGGATGGCACACTTCAATGCGGGCATAGATGAACGTGGTTATGTCGTCGCGAGCCGACTTGGCTTCGTCGTAGTCTTCCCGGGAGGAGATGTATGGCTGGATTGTAAAAGCGATCAAACATTTGAGTCCGTCGTATTGATTCCCGCGCCCGAAACGAACGGACATACCCAGATTGGTCAATGCCATATCCAGGCAGGAAGCCAGACCGTTTCGACCCAACTGCACTCCCTCCTTTCCGCCCCGGCACGGCACGGCGGCTGACAGTTACAAGTCCAAATGCCAGTCCAACAGGGCGCGAGGCCGAGGCAACTGAGCGCTCCCTAGTTAGCAGGCACCTATCTGAAACGTGACTCAGTAAAAGACATGTAAGTGACCGAGGGCTGAGCCGGCTTTTAGGTCACAGGCCTCGCAGACGCTGCGGGGATAAAATTGGATGTTTGCATAGCCGGAGTCGGAAAAATATCTCCCCTCAATAATAACACTTAAAAAAGCCGAAAATCGATCCCGATAATCGTTTTCTTATTGTACATATTTTTTGCATATCAGCGTGAGTGCGGGGCTAATACTCTTGGACCTCCCGATTTCAGACATGGCGTCTTTACGGAATTCGATAATAACCATAAATTTATGGTTATGGGCAGCGATTCCCCTGCTCGGGCATTCCCACCGCGTCAGGGATAAAAGGCCTAGGCCTATAATCTTTTGCTAACGACCCAAACTGGAAAACGGGTCCGTTTACCCTGTGCAGGCCATATACCCCTACGCGATCGATTTTTCCCCAATGAGATCATTTTGATCGAGCACAGCCAAAATGTTCCCCGCGTAGTCAGGTGTCCGTAATTCCCTGTGGCCGAACTGCCGATGGCATTAAACCGTGTCGAAGTATGCAATAACACTACCATCGTCCAGAAGCTCGGTACTCCATGATGGGGGCTTCAGGTTATCCGTGCTCCGGGTCAGGTACACGATGATATATTGGGACGTTTATGGGCGTCGCAGCGAGTGTAAGACGTGCTGTGGTGGGGGGAGTTACCCCCACCGAAACCGTCAGGGAGCGAAAACGTCCGCTTCGAAAGCTTCTTCCCAGGATCCCGACGTCGAAGCACGGGAGTATTCCGTCGAACGGTTTTCGAAGAAATTGGCGTGTTCCACCGCATTCAGCATGTCATCGAGCCAGGGTAGCGGGTTCTCCTCGATGCCATAGAAGGGATCGAGACCAAGCTGCGTCATGCGACGATCGGCAATGAAGCGAATATAACGCTTCACCTGATCAGCGCTCAGGCCTTCGACATCGCCCATCTCGAAAGCGAGATCGATGAAGGCATCCTCATGCTCGACCGTCGTCGCACAGATCTCTGCGAGTTCGGCGCGGAAATCCTCTGTCCAGATCTCGCGGTTCTCGCGCACGAAGGTGCGGAACAGGCGGATCATGGACAGGCAGTGCAGCGTTTCATCGCGCACCGACCAGGAAACGATCTGCCCCATTCCCTTGAGCTTGTTGAAGCGGGGGAAATTCAGCAGGATCGCGAAGGAGGCAAAAAGCTGCAGCCCTTCCATGAAAGCGCCGAACGCTGCCATGGTCTTCGCGATTTCACGCTTGTTGTTGATGTTGAAGGACTGCATGAAATCATACTTGTCCTTCATCTCCTTGTACTTCAGGAACGCCGAATATTCTGTTTCCGGCATACCGATCGTATCAAGAAGATGCGAATAGGCAGCGATATGAATCGTTTCGATATTCGAGAACGATGACAGCATCATCAGCACTTCGGTCGGTTTGAAGACCTGGCTGTAATACTTCATATACGCCGAGTTCACCTCGACGTCGGCCTGGGTGAAAAACCGGAAGATCTGCGTGACAAGATGGCGCTCGCCCTCGCTCAGCGTGCGATGCCAATCCTTCACGTCATCTGCCAGAGGCACCTCCTCAGGCAGCCAGTGAACACGCTGCTGGATCAGCCATGCGTCATAGGCCCACGGGTAACGGAAAGGCTTATAGACCGGGTTGGCGGTCATCAGGTCGAAGTGCTGTTCTTCGGCGAGCGGCGCGCCGGCGTTCTGTGTCTCGCTCATGGGCTCTTCCTGCTCCGTTCTGTCTGCGGGCCGGAATCGGTCCGGCCCTGATTTTCCTGCAATGTCAGCGCAGCCACGCCGTGATCGTCACTCAGGATCAGGCGATCACCTTCCCTGCGCCACGCACGCACGGTCTGCATGGCCTTGAACACGGCATCTTCCTGCGTCATGCGCACACCCGGACAGGCCATGCGTGTTCCCGCCGTCGGGCCAAAAGTGAAATGGGTCGCGTCGGCAACCACATGCCCCATCATCCGGTTGCATCCGCCTGTGCCAGACAGCGCACCATCGGCACGTATGACCATGAAGGCAGGCGCTGCAGGATCAACCTTCTGCGTGCCAATTTCCGTGATCGCCCACGCACCGGCAACGGGCTGGGGCACAGGCTGGCTGATGGACTCGACTGTCACCGTCGTGTCAGACGGCACAGCGCCCGCTTCCATATTGGCGGTCTTGCTTATGGCAATCAGCTTGCCATTCTGGCGTATGGCAGCGTGCAGCGTATAACGGTGTCCGGCCGTCAGGTGCTGCGCATCGTAATGTAGCGCGTAGCCATAGGGCGACTTGCCAACCGGCGTGAACTCTGTCCTGCCAAGCGTCACCGAGGGAGCATCGGCAAGGCTCACATCATCCAGCCGCACCGTGATCATCGCGCCTTTCGGTATGATCATCCCGGCAGGTGTGACGACCACCCCCTTCACGACGGTCTGTTTCACCTCGGACGCAGGGGTCGGAGCTTCCGCCGCAATAGCACACCAGTTACCAGCGGAGCCTGCCGTGAGTGCGCTTGTCAGCAGCGCCACCGCACAGAGCGAATGCTTCACTGACATGACAGACATTCCTCATAGCTTGTCGTCGCTGCGGGCTTCTTGGCAGCCTCGGCCGCGTCGCTGCTGTAATCCTCCTCCTCGAGAATGTTGTTCTTGAGCGCCATGTCACTGACCGCGTCAGCGCGCTGGATCGAGAGCGAACGGCAGTAATAAAGCGACTTCACGCCACGCTTCCATGCAAGGAAATGGATCTGATGCAGGTCGCGCTTGTGAATATTGGCAGGCAGGAACACGTTGATGGATTGCGCCTGACAGATGAAGCCGGCGCGATCAGCCGCATGTTCGATCACCCAGCGCTGATCCAGCTCGAACGCTGTCTTGTAAACATCCTTTTCATCCTGCGTCAGGAAGTCGAGATGCTGCACAGAGCCCTTGTTCAGGGTGATCGATGACCAAACCGCATCGTTGTTATACCCCTTCTGCTCCAGCAACTTGAGCAAATGGCGGTTGCGCACGGTGAACGAGCCCGAGAGGGTTTTCTGCAAAAACACATTGGCCGAGATCGGCTCGATACCGGGGCTGGCATTGCCGGCGATGATCGAGATCGAGGCCGTGGGGGCAATCGCCATCTTGTTCGAGAAACGCTCCATGATGCCGTATTCCTCGGCATCGGGGCACGGCCCGAGCAGCTCGGCAAGATGCTTGGACGCCGCGTCGGCCTGCACCTTGATGTGCTGGAAGATGCGCTTGTTCCACACACGCGCCATCACGCTCTCGAACGGAATGCTGCGCGCCTGCAGGAAGGAATGAAAGCCCATCACCCCGAGCCCGACCGAGCGCTCGCGCATGGCGGCGTAGCGGGCACGCTCCATGTCATCGGGCGCGCGGTCAATGAAGTCCTGCAATACGCGATCGAGGAAGAGCATGACGTCTTCGATGAATTGCGGGTTGTCCTTCCACTCATCCCATGTCTCGAGATTGAGCGAGGAGAGGCAGCATACGGCGGTACGGTTCTTGCCGTGATGATCGAGCCCGGTGGGCAGGGTGATTTCCGCACAAAGATTGGAGGTCTTGACCTCAAGCCCGGCAAGCTTGTGATGCTCGGGACGCGCCTTGTTCACATGATCGGAATAGATGATGTAGGGCTCACCCTGCTCCATGCGGGCCGTCAGGATACGGATCCAGAGCTGACGTGCCGGAATGCTGCGGATGACAGACATGTCCTTGGGCGAGCGCAGGCCCCATTCCTCATCTTTCTCCACAGCGCGCATGAAGTCGTCGGTGAGCAGCACACCGTGATGCAGATTGAGGGCCTTGCGGTTAGGGTCACCACCGGTCGGGCGGCGCATCTCGACGAATTCCTCGATCTCGGGATGCCAGACGGGCAGATAGACCGCCGCCGAACCGCGACGCAGAGAGCCCTGCGAAATGGCGAGTGTGAGGCTGTCCATGACGCGAATGAACGGAATGACACCCGAGGTCTTGCCGTTCTTGCCGACATTCTCGCCGATCGAGCGCAGGTTACCCCAGTAAGAGCCAATGCCACCACCCTTGGAGGCCAGCCAGACATTCTCGTTCCAGAGGTCCACAATGCCACGCAGGCTGTCATCGGCCTCGTTCAGGAAGCACGAGATCGGCAGACCACGTGACGTTCCCCCGTTGGACAGAACCGGTGTCGCGGGCATGAACCAGTGTTGTGAAATGTAGTCATAAAGGCGCTGTGCATGGGCGGCATCGGCACCGTAATACGAGGCGACACGACCAAAAAGGTCCTGATAGTGCTCACCCGGCAGCAGATAGCGGTTATCGAGCGTCGCCCGGCCGAAATCCGTCAGAAGCGAATCACGCGACCGATTGACCCGGACAGGGTGATGGCCCTCAAGCTGAACGACATCATCGAACATATCCGGCTCGGCCTCGATCTCCTGGGGAGCGCGGTCACAGGGCTCGGGCAGAACATCAGCCGTCGCTGAAACAGGCTCACGGATCGTGTCGTCTAGCAGGCTCACGGGCCATCTCCCCAGGATCAAATCGAGTTTGGTATCGCAATTTCCGAGTGTCCTCTTGGCGCAAGTCGCGCCTGCCAGACAAGCAATATATCGGGTTAAATTTTGCCCTCGGCACTACATATGGTGTTGACAGGGGCAGAAGCCCTTGGAGAACATGGAGTTCCCCCAAGCCGCTTTTTTTACGGTACGCTCCCGGCGTTGCGATGATGTCACAGCGTTACAGGTGAACAATTCCCCGGCCCCTGCGTTGGCTGAGCAACCGGAGGCTTCTGCGTCCGGAATCCAGCAGGAGGACTTGCACATGACGATCAAGAAAACTGCCAGCGCCCAGTGGAGCGGTGGCCTGAAGGACGGCAAGGGTACGATCTCGACGCAGAGCGGTGCGCTCTCCAGCCAGCCCTATGGCTTCAACACGCGCTTCGAGGACAAGCCCGGCACGAACCCGGAAGAACTGATCGGTGCGGCGCATGCCGGCTGCTTCACCATGGCACTCTCCATGATCCTCGGCGAAGCCGGCCTCACGGCAACGTCGCTCGAAACCAAGGCAACCGTCTCGCTCGACAAGACCGAGGGCGGTTTCGAAATTTCTGCCATCCACCTTGACCTCAAGGGCACTGTCCCCGGCGCCGATCAGGCAAAGTTTGAAGAGCTCGCCACGAAGGCCAAGAATGGCTGCCCCGTCTCGCAGCTTTTCAAGGCTGATATCACCCTGTCTGCCGCGCTGGTCTGAACCGTCGGGCTGGCGGCTGCCAGCCTGACACCCCCTGCCCTGGGCACCGATACGTGCGCGTGGTTCGCGACCATGCGTAGGTCAGCCCGGAGGTGCCGGGGCGGTGGTAACGGATCGTGGAACGCTTCGCCCCAATCGGCTGAGTGCTCCATCGTCCTGCCATCGCATCCGATCCACCCCATCTAGCCCTGGTATTCAGCGGCCGCCGGATAGTGAGCTTTCATCGCGGGCGCGATGCCAGCTGTTCTGAGCATGGTCACGCAGGATGTGGTCTGCAAGCAGACAGGCCAGCATAGCCTCGGCCACAGGCACCGCGCGAATACCGATGCACGGGTCGTGGCGGCCCTTTGTCATGACATCGATATTCTCACCCTGACGGTTGACCGAGGGCACCGGTACCAAGATCGAACTGGTCGGCTTGATCGCGAAACGCGCGGTGATAGGCTGGCCAGTCGAGATGCCGCCCAGAATGCCGCCCGCCCGGTTTCCTTCGAAGTGAAGCGCCCCGTTACGCATGCGCATGGGATCGGCGTTCTCCTCACCACGCAGCGCCGCAACGCCCATGCCCTCACCAATCTCGACTGCTTTCACGCCGTTGATGCCCATAAGGGCAGACGCGATGTCGGCGTCGAGCTTGCCATAAAGCGGCGCACCAAGACCGGCCGGGAAATTCTCGGCAACGACTTCAACCAGCGCACCGATGGACGAGCCTTCCTTGCGCACGCTTGAAAGCAGACCCTCCCATTCGACCGCCGTAACCGGGTCAGGACAGAACAGGGGATTGCGATTCACTTCATCCCAGTCCCACCGCGCCCTGTCGATCGCAAGGCCGCCAATCTGCACCAATGCGGCGCGTATGGTCGCCATCTCGCCCAGCAGGGTCTCGATCACACGCCGCGCAACACCGCCCGCCGCGACACGACAGGCTGTCTCTCGGGCCGATGAGCGTCCGCCCCCACGATAATCCCTGTGACCGTATTTCAGGTCATAGGTAACGTCGGCATGGCCGGGGCGATAGCGCGATGCGATATCCGAATAGTCTTTCGAGCGCTGATCCGTATTCTCGATCATGAGCGCAATCGGCGTGCCGGTCGTCCTGCCCTCGAACACGCCGGAGAGGATACGGACCTGATCCGCCTCCTGGCGCTGGGTGGTGAATTTGGACTGTCCGGGCCTGCGTCGATCCAGCCAGGGCTGGATGTCACCCTCGTTCAGGGTGATACCGGGCGGGCAGCCATCGACGACGCAGCCAATGGCCGGCCCGTGGCTCTCGCCCCAGGTCGTGACACGAAACAGCGTCCCGAAGCTGTTATCCGACATGTCAGCCTTCTGAGGATGCGACAGCGATATCGGGCGCGGTCGGGTTCTTCATACCCACCACATGATAGCCGCAATCGACGTGATGTATTTCACCTGTTGTTCCCGATGAGAGGTCAGACAGGAAATAGAGGCCCGAACCCCCTACATCCTTGAGCGACACATTGCGCTCCATCGGCGCATTGAGCTGGTTCCAGCGCAGAATGTAGCGGAAATCGCCGATGCCATTGGCGGCCAATGTCATGATCGGCCCGGCAGAGATCGCATTCACGCGGATGTTGTCCTTGCCAAGATCCGCGGCCATGTAACGAACCGAAGCTTCGAGCGCCGCCTTGGCCACGCCCATCACATTATAATGAGGCATGACACGTTCCGCGCCCAGATAGGACAGGGTCAGGAGTGAACCGCCATCAGTCATCAGGGCCGCAGCCCGGCGCGCAACCGCTGTGAAGGAGAAGCAGGAAATATCCATCGCCTTCAGAAAGGCATCGCGAGGCGTATCGACATAGCGCCCGCGCAGAAACTGCTTGTCTGCCCAGCCAATGGCGTGAACCACGAAATCGATCTTGCCCCATGCCTTTTCGATCTCATCGAAAGCACGGTCGATATCGGCATCGTCACTGACATCACAGGGAATAACCAGAGACGCGCCAACGCTTTCAGCAAGCGGTTTGACGCGCTTGCCCAGTGCCTCGCCCTGATAGGTGAAAGCGAGCTCAGCCCCCTGTGCGGCGCAGGCAGAGGCGATGGCCCAGGCGATGGAGCGGTCATTGGCGACGCCCATCACAAGGCCGCGCTTGCCCGCCATCAGCGTCCCTGTGGGGAGATCGAACGAAGCGGTGGACATGAGGCAGATCCCGGTTAATGTCAGAGAAAGAAATAAGAATGTTCCGCTACGTCGCACATGCCTGCCGCGCAAACAAGTGTGGAGATGGCACGTTAGGCGTGGCAACGAGAACGCATCGAAATGACACAGGAGAAACCCTGTCATGACTGATAACACCACCCTCCCCCTTATCCCGCTCGACGCAGACCCCTTTGTTCTCTTTGCCGAGTGGATGAAGGAAGCCGAGGCCAGCGAGCCGAACGACCCCAATGCCATGGCGCTCGCCACTGCCTCACCCGAGGGTATTCCCTCCGTCCGCATGATCCTCCTCAAGGGCGCAGATGAGCGGGGTTTTGTGTTCTATACCAATCTCGAGAGCCGCAAGGGTGGTGAGCTGCTGAGCAATCCAAATGCGGCACTGCTCTTTCACTGGAAATCCCTCCGCCGTCAGATCCGCATCGAGGGTCCGGTCGAGCCTGTGAGTGCAGAGGAAGCCGATCGTTACTTCGCCAGCCGCAGCCGCAATTCCCGTATTGGTGCCATCGCCTCCGACCAGTCGCGGCCGCTCGCCGAGCGCGCTGATTTTGAGAAACGCATAGAGGTGGTGACAGCGCGTTTCGAAGGGAGGGAGCCCGAGCGCCCCGCAAACTGGTCTGGGTTCCGCCTTGTACCCCGACAGATCGAGTTCTGGCAGGACCGCCCCTATCGCATGCACGACCGCGCCACGTGGACGCGCGAGGAAAATGACTGGGCTGTGACCCGGCTTTATCCCTGACCCGACCTTTTGCGGGCGGATCAGCAGGGCTCCGCCCATCCCGCCCAGAAACATTCCTATGCAGTGAGATTACCCATGGCCAACGACGTCAGAAACATCCTCGTCCCGCTCAATGGCGCAGGCAATATCGATGCCGTTCTACGTGTCGGCCTGCTTCATGCACGCGCCTTCAATGCCCACCTCTCAACCGTACTTGTGGGTGACGATCCTAACGAGATGGCAGCGCTCACAGGCGAGGGCCTCTCGAGTGCGATGATCAACGAGATGATGGAGGCGGCCGAGCATGAGGCGCATCGCCGCATGCTTCAGGTTCGGCTCAAATTTGATGCGTTCATTCGCGACAATGACATCGAGCCCAAGCAGGGTTTTCTCGAGAACGACCCCCTCGCCCATTCGCGACTGAGCGCCTCCCTCGAATTTCTGACGGGATCGGAACACGAGGCCGTGACCTGGCGGGCACGCCTGTCGGACCTCACCCTTATGCCGCATCTTGGGCCTAACGATAACGCCCGTGCCTCGGAAGTCCTGCATGCGGTGCTTTATGATAGCGGCTGCCCGCTGGTTATCGCCCCTCCGACGCCACCTGTCAGTTCGGGCAAGCGCCTGTGTATTGCCTGGAATGGCACTGCGGAAGCGGCCTCAGCCCTGCGCGGGGCTCTCCCCTATGCCAAGCAGGCCGAGGCCGTGCAGATCCTCACCAGCGTCGATTATCATCGGCGCGGGCCCGAAGCAGATACCGTGCAGGATTATCTCAAGCTGCACGGCGTGAATGCCGAGATCAGGAATTTCAAGGGAATCGAGCGTGATGTCGGCGCGGGCATCCTTGCCGCCTGCGCGGATTTTGGCGCCGACATGCTCACGATGGGGGCCTATTCACACTCCAGGTTGCGCCAGATGATCATGGGTGGCGCCACCCGTCACGTGCTTGAACACGCAGGCATAACCGTTCTCATGAGCCGTTGAGGCGTGACTTTTGCCATACCGCACCGGACATGCTACCGGCGCGGTATGGGTGACTTCCTTTCAGGCGCCGAATGAACCGTCTTGAGCCAGAGCTCCAGACCGAATGCCAGACCAGGCATCCGGGCCGCTCACGCGCCGAGCGCCTCCTTCTGACACTGGCACGCACCTATCTGGGCTTCACCCAGGCCACCATACGCTGGTGTTTCAGCGGTGCGCCGGAATCCCTCCCATCCTTGCTTCAAAGTCCTGATCGACCAGTCGATGGCTGCATAACGGCCTGCTGGCACCGCTCCCTGCTCTTTCTGCCAGCCATGTGTCGCTGGGGACATCGCCAGAACCCAGCCCTCAATTTTGGGGTCATGATCAGCCGCAACCGAGATGGACGTTTCATCAACGACCTTGTGGCCCCCTGGGGGATTACCGGGGTCGAAGGGTCAAGTGATCGTCAGGGCAAGAACAAGGGGGGCAGTCGCGCCCTGCGCGAATCTGTCAGGGCGATCAAGAATGGCGCCGTCTTTGCCATAACGCCGGACGGCCCACGCGGCCCCGCTGAAAAGGTTCAGCCCGGTACCCCGGCTCTGATGCGGCTGTCTGGCAGCCCCCTGATTCCCATCGGCGGGGCCTGCACTTCGCTCCGCCTGCCGAGCTGGGATGGGCTGCGTGTCCCCCTGCCATTCGGACGCGGTTACATGCTCTACGGTGCTCCCCGAAAGGGAGACGCTACCCCCGAGGCAATCGAGAGAGATCTGAAAGACCTTTCCGCAAGGGCTGAGCACTATCTTTCTGCCGGCCGTCTTACCCTGCCCGACCATCTCTGGCATTTGCTGGGTCTGGCTCTGACGCCGGGTTTGCGAGCGATGATGCTCATTCGCCTCAGGCGCGGCAAGGAGCGACGTGAACGCCTCCCCGAGCGACGAGGCCGGACGAATCTGGCGCGTCCGGCCGGACAGGTTCTGTGGCTCCATGCCGCGAGCGTTGGGGAAACCCACTCCATCCTCCCCCTGATCGAGACGCTGGCAACGCGCAACCCGAACTGGCACTTCCTTCTTACCAGCGCCACGATCGGCGGCGCTGATATTGTCACCCACTATCTTGCCCAGGCCTCGCACAGGGATGCGCGCATCATTCATCAGTTCATCCCCTATGACACGCCTTTGTGGACGCGACGCTTTCTCGATCACTGGCAACCCGCGGCTTTACTGCTGACCGATAGCGAACTCTGGCCGGGTCTGATCCTGTCCTGCACACGCCGCGCCATTCCTGTGGGTGTGCTTAATGGTCGCCTTTCGGAAAAGTCTTGGCAGCGCTGGCACAAGGCAAGCCGCATAGCCCCGCCCCTGTTTCGCCGTCTGGCTTTTGTGGCTGCGCGAGGCGAGGAGGACGGCAGGCATTTCCGCGCCCTCGGGGTGAAGGATGTCGTGTGCCTGGGTGACCTCAAGCAGGATGCGCCCCCGCCGCCAGTAGACCCCATTGAGCTGAACAGGATTGAACGCATGATCGCGGGACGTCCGGTCTTCCTCGCGGCATCGACCCACCCCGGTGAGGACGAAATCATCCTGCGCGCGGCCCGCCTGGCGCAGGGGCAGTTTCCTGATCTCTTGACGATCATCGCGCCCAGACATCCGATACGAGGTGCAGAAATTGCCACGCTCACCTCCCCGGCGGCACCGCGACGCAGCACGGGCGCCGAGCCCACCGCACATGATGCGTTCTGGATTGCCGACACGCTCGGCGAGCTGGGATTGTTCTACCGCCTGGCTGACTGCGCGTTCATTGGCAATTCCCTGACGGCCCCTGGTGGAGGGCATAACCCGTTTGAAGGGGCGAGGCTCGATGTGCCACTCGCAACCGGGCCTTACCATGACAATTTTCATCCCGCCTTCAGGCAACTGCAGGGGCTCGTTGCGACTATACATGGCGATACGCAACTTGCTGACTGGATAGTAGAGGTGTTGACCGATCCCTTGTCGTGGAAAGACCGCGCCTGCCGCGCAAAAGAGATTATCGGGTCGGGACATGAAGTGGCGCTCAGGCTGGCCGAAAAGATCGAGACACTGTGCGCCTGAAACTCTCCCCCCCGGCATTCTGGCAGAAAACAGTGCCCGGTTGGCAGGCTCGCGCTCTCAAGCCGGTATCGCTCGTTTTCGATACCGTAGGCTTCGTCAGGGCATCACGCGCACGCCCCGCTACGGCGAGTTTGCCAGTTCTTTGCTGTGGCAACCTCAGCGTGGGTGGCACTGGCAAGACCATACTCGTGCGGGATCTGGCGGCGCGGCTCGTCGCTCGGGATGAGCGCCCGCACATCTTGAGCCGCGGTTACGGCGGAAGGCTGAAAGGCCCGCTGCGTGTTGATGTCCATCACCACACCGCGCAGGACGTGGGTGACGAGCCCTTTATGCTGGCGCAGGATTTCCCTGTCTGGATTGGTGGCAACCGAGCCGAAACCGCTCAGCTCGCCACGGAAGCCGGCGCGACATGCCTTGTCATGGATGATGGCCTGCAAAACACGACCCTGCGCCAGACCATGCGGCTCGTCACCGTGGACGGAGCGGTCGGGCTGGGTAACGGTCAGACCCTCCCTGCCGGCCCCCTTCGCGAGCCTGTCAGCCGAGGGCTTATGCGCGCTGATGGCGTCATCATCATCGGGCGCGATGATGTCAATCTCTCGACCCTGCTGCCCCCCTCGATTACCGCCCTGACAGCACGGCTTATTCCGTCTGCCGCCATAAGGCGGCTACAGGGCAAGCAAATTATCGCCTTCGCCGGGATAGGCCGCCCCTCGAAATTCTTCGATATGCTCCGCGAGGCCGGAGCCCCCCCTATGCGCAGCATCGCCTTTGATGATCATCACGCCTATACCGAGCGCGACTGCCGGCGCCTGTCAGTTCTCGCCCGTCAACCGCGGACCGCCCTCGTGACCACACGCAAGGACTGGGTCAAATTGCCCGTCTGGCTGCGGGACGATGTCAGCGTGATCGATGTCGAACTTCTCTGGGCCGATCCGGAAGCTCCCGAGCGCCTGCTGGACCAGCTATTCGCAACTGTGTAGAGCCGCCTCATGAGCGACACTCCCGCGATCACATTCCTTCACCGTGCCGAATACGTGGTGGCCCGCCTTGCCCTCGCAGCGCTGTCCGCCCTGCCTGCCGCAATGGCGTCCAATTTCGCGGGATGGGTGGCGCGAACCATCGGGCCGCGCCTGCCTGTCTCCCGCGTGGCCGACAATAACCTGTTACTGGCTCTTCCCCGCCTCACGGCTGAGGAACGCGCCACTGTCATCGTAGATGTGTGGGACAATCTGGGACGCACGTTGGGGGAGTTTCCCCACTTGCCCCGATTGCAGCAGAACACTCCCTCCGGCCCCGGATGGAGCATCAGCAATGCCGAGGCGCTGGAGATCGTGCGGGCCACAGGCAGGCCTGTCATCTTTTTCTCGGGTCATATCGGCAACTGGGAAATGTTACCGCCAGTCGTCGCGCGGCACGGCCTCCCATTCGCCTCGTTCTATCGCGCTGCGGGGAATCCACTTATCAACCGGCTCATCATCGCCCTGCGTTCACGCGCGATGGGGGTCGAGACACCGATGTTCGCTAAGGGCGCAAAAGGCGCCCGTCTGGCGCTGCGTCATCTCGCACAGGGGCATCATCTCGGTATTCTGGGCGATCAGAAAATGAATGACGGCATCGAATGCCGCTTTTTCAATCTGCCCGCCATGACAGCCTCAGCAGCTGCGGCCTTTGCCGTAAAATACGACTGCCCGATCGTCACAGGTCGTATCGTCCGGCTTGGCCCCGCCAGATTACATCTGGAAGTTGGTCCTGTCCTGTATCCGGATCTCGAGGCGCGCCGTACCGATGAGATTGGCAGCCTCACGCAGAGGCTCAACGATCAGCTGGAACGATGGATTACAGAGAAGCCTGGGAGCTGGCTCTGGCTCCATCGTCGCTGGCCGAAAGAGTTGTATACAAGAAAATGGCGTAATTAACGGTCCAGACAGTCCGAAAGTTTCTTTTTTCCTATCTGAACATAGGTGAAACGAAGCATTGCTTTTGTGCAACACCCAGCCATCACGATGACGGAAAACGTCATACAAACGCAATTTTACGTTGAGACCGTCCGCTTTTGCCGTTTAGCCTCAGTGTTGCACCAGAAATGAGGACGCAACGTATGGCCCAGACGCTGCCGTTTCCCAAGAACGAAACTCCAGCACCTCTCAGCAATGTGATTCCGCTGCGCTTCAATGTGCTGCCTCGTCATCGCGAGTATCTCTCGCAATGGCTGCAGGCAGGCCTCGCGATGGGGCTCTGCGACGCGGATATCGAGACGGAATGTCTGGATGGACGTAGCGAAGCTGTCGCCCACATCCTGATCTGGGTTCGCGAAAATGCTGACCCCGCTTATATGATCAAGCCACGCGGGCTGCGCTGGGTTCTAATCGACCATATCCGTGACCACGAACTTGGGGTTTTCCCGAGCCTCGAACTCGCCCTCAATACAGTTCGCCCGGTTCTGCCACTCAAATCCATCGCCGCTGCCTGAGCCTCGTCAACTCGGGCCAGGAAGACAAAGCGTAGCTCATCATGACACTCAGGCCTGACCCGAGCGTTTTGAAAGCGTCCTGCCAGTGTTGCGGGACGAGCCGGGCCTCCAGCGTCGCATTCGACGCGGCAGAGACCCGGCATAGACCTAGCGGGTCAAACGCCTCGGTGCGGCCGACGCCATCTTGACCCCACCCCCTGGCAGAATTTCAAATAGAGCGAGGCCGCGTGCCACGGTGCCATCGCCTCTCAGCACGAACGTCCCATCGGCTCCAGCGAATCCGTCCGGGCGCAGCAGCGAACCCTCGGTGAAACCATCGGGCCGCTGGCTCAGCACAGCCGCCATCGTTGCTGTATCATAGGCAACATTCGCGAGCACTGACGGGGCATAGCCATAGCGCGCACGATAACGCTGCGCAAAATCGTTGCGGAAGGACGGATCAGGCGCGGCAAACCAGCCGCCACGCAGAGCACCGAGCTTAGCAGCAAACGCGTTCCAAAGCGCCGGCCCCAGGATACGGGTCTGCCGTGTATCGATCGCAGCCTGCTTGAGGCCATCAATCACATTGGCAAGTTGCAGCCCCGTATCCCCCAGAAGCAAGGCATCAAACGGCGGGGGAGCGAGTACAGGTTTCGCCGGGACCGAGGCAGCCGTGTCAGCGGGGGTCGTGGCAGGGGCGGAGCCCGTCGCTCCAGGTACCGTACCCTTTGCAGGATCGGCTGCATTGCCGCCAGAGGCAGGCACGGGCGATGCCTCGCTACCCAGAGGATTGACGGCGTCCGGCTCGGCTGGGGCAGCAGCGGCTGCCTGCTTTGAGGCCTCGTCCTGCCGCGATTGCCAGTCAGACAGTGTCTTGAGTCCTGAAGCGATCGATTCGGCAGTACCATTATGAAAAGCGATATTCGGCTGTGCCAGTCCATGCGCGGCACAGGCCTTGCCCAGCGCATCGGCAAGGGCGTGGCCGAGCGCCGTGTCAGGAAGATAAGCGGCGAAGTTCTTGCGCCCTTCGGCGCTTGCGGCCTCAACCAGGCGATTGACCTGCTGCTCGACCGTCACACCCATCACCCATACGCCCGGCCTGGCCTGAACCTGATCACTCGTATAGGCAAATTCGGGGATACCTGCCGGCTGGACAAGCGACGCGACAGCGCTTGTCTGTGGGGCAGTCAGCGGCCCGAGGATCACGCGGTCGCCCTGATCGATAGCAGCACGTGCTGCGGTCTCGGCTGTCTGACCGGGCGCGTCAGTATCCCGTATATCGAGCGTAACCCCGTGCCCTTCAGGAACGGCTATATGGGCAGCATTGGCCATCTGCTGACCGAGCTTGCCGAAACGACCACTCAGCGGCAGCAACATGCCAATCTTCTTGTTGCCAGTAGCGTCCTGAGTTGCCCCCTCCCCAATCTTGGCGACAGGTGGCGGCGTCTCGGGGCCGCTACAGGCAACAAGGGCAAGGGCCGCGACTCCGGCGAGAGCGGAAACCTTGCATGCAGAGGCCGACCTGAGCGATGTGAAGGAAACCACGCGCTGACGGGGACCGAATGTCCGACCTACCATCTTCCACCCATACTCCTGATGACGATTCGAACCCTGAGGGTTCGTCGTCTGCTTATGACACTTCCGGGAATTCCGCGACCCTGCCGCCCGGGAGCCTGACACTTGTAGCGACCCCGATCGGCAATCTGGGCGACATGAGCCTGCGCGCTGTTGCCACCCTTAGAGCTGCGGATGTGATCCTGTGCGAGGATACCCGGGTAACAGCCAAACTGCTGAAAGTGTATAACGTTTCCACCCCGACACAAATTCTGCACGATCACAACGAGCAGGACCGGGTGCCTGCCTTACTTGCCAGAATGGCGGAGGGAGCGCGTCTTGCGCTTGTTTCCGACGCAGGCACGCCAATTGTATCGGATCCCGGGTACCGGCTTACTCGTGCGGCGATAGCGGCTGGGCTGCCCGTGAGCGCGGCGCCGGGGGCCAATGCTGCAACGCTAGCGCTCACGCTTTCGGGCCTGCCGCCCCATCCCTATCTGTTCAGTGGCTTTGCCAGCCCGCGCTCATCGGCCCGCCGCAGCCAGTTTGCGGTGCTTCGCGCCGCCGAGCAGGCCGGTTTCACGGCAACGCTTATCTGGTATGAGGCGCCCCACCGCCTGCTGGACATGCTGGATGATCTGATTGCTGTTTTCGGCCCCGAGCGTGAGGCGGCCGTAGCGCGCGAACTGACCAAGAAGTTTGAGGAGATTCGTCGCGGATCGCTCACGGAGATCCGCGAGCACTTCTCCGTTACAGCGCCGCGTGGAGAGATAACCGTGCTGGTCGGCCCACCGGGCGACGAGGCAGCGGATACCGAGCAGGATCTGGACGCCCGTCTCGTCGAGGCTCTCAAGACCCATTCCGTGAAGGACGCGGCGGCTCTGGTCGCCGGGGCGGTCGATCTGCCCAAGCGCGTAGTCTATGCCCGTGCGCTGGAGATTGGCAAAAGCTGATCAGCGACCAAACGCGAGGAAGGCTCTAGGTCGCGGCCGCCTTGCGCAGGTGCGGACATCCTGCAGGCTCAAGTATACCCGCCGAAGCGCAGAGGACGACGTACCCCCGCGTTTCAGGGCGATCGTGTCAGTCCTGATCTTTCGGCAGTGCGAACAGTGTCGCCGGATTGCTGGAACTAGAGACAACGTTGAACAGGTCGATCTGCGTCTCGCGTCCTTGCGCATCCTTGACCACCCATGATTTCAACGTCAGGGGGGAGTCGTTGAAAATGAGTGTCAGGCTTCCCTCTGATGGTGTCGCAGTGCGAACCAGGGTGACCTGCACCAGCCCATGATCGTGCTGGAAGGCGGTCACCGTCACATCGCCAGACAAGCGCAGATTGGGCCGTAGCAACAGGCCGAGCGGTGTCCGATCGAGCGGGAGCGTCGTGACCTGTCCGAGTTCCCGATCCTGATAGACAACCTTGCCGTCATTGGCGATGAGCAGCAGCGGGCTTGGCTTATCGTAATCGAAACGCATCTTCCCAGGCCGGTCCAGCCAAGCCTGCCCTGTGGAGCGACTGCCATCGGGCGCAATCTGCTGAAACCGTGCCTTGATCGCATGGATAGCGTTCAGTGCGTCTTGCACACGGGCGATCCAGCCAGCATCGGTGGGCTTGAGAACCGCAGCCTGAGGCGTTGCAGCAGCGCCTTGGGCCAGAACCGTGCCTGGGGCAATGGCCAGGATGCCACCAAGAAATCCGCCCACAAACAAGGCACGCATGGAAAATCGTCGCTGAATCGCGCTCATTTCAGATCGCCGCTTCTTCAAAAACGTGACGTACATCGCCCTGCCAGGCTCCCTTGAAACGCTCCACCCAGTGCTCGGCCTGTGTCGGCCCGCCATCAGCAATAATCTGGAGCTGGGCAAGACAAACCTCCTCACCCAGACCACGCGCACGCAGCCCCTGCTCTGCCAGCGCAATGACGCGCCTGGCGAGCGCACGCAGTCCACCAGGGAAATCCGCGCCCATCGCATTGTGCGGCACTTCGGCACGCAAGGCGCGATAGACCGACCAATCCTGCTCACGAACCAGTGCCTCGGCAGCGACCAGAGTGGCCGGATCATAGAGTAGCCCCACCCAGAGCGCCGACTGAGCCAGCATCATTGCCGGGCTACCCGCATCGGCACCGCGCATTTCAAGGAACTGCTTGAGGCGCACATCAGGGAAAACCGTTGTCAGGTGATCCTCGAAATCACCCATCGTCGGGGTGAAACCTGCAAGCGCTGGCTGCGCCTTACCTTCCAGCCAGGCGCGGAACGACGCCCCCGCAACATCGCGTATCTCGCCATCGCGCATGATGAAATACATCGGGACATCAAGAACCCAGTCCACATACTGCTCGAAGCCGAAATGGTCATCGAAACAACAGGCTGGCATGCCCGAACGCGCGTTGTCTGTGTCGGTCCAGACCTGCGCACGGTTCGACAACAAACCGTTCAGCTTTCCCTCATAGAAGGGAGAATTCGCAAAGAGCGCCGTTGCAAGCGGCTGCAGCGCAAGGGAAACGCGCATCTTGCGAGCCATGTCCTCCTCAGAGCCGAAATCGAGATTGACCTGAACCGTGCAGGTGCGGGTCATCATATCCAGACCGAGTGTACCGACTTTCGGCATGTAGCGTCGCATGATCGCATAACGGCTCTTAGGCATGATCGGCATGGCATCACGGGTCCAGAGCGGCTGAAAACCCAGGGGCGCGAAGCCCAGACCAAGCGCCTTGCCCGGCTTCCTGATCGCCTCGAAATGCGCCTGCATCTCGTCGCGTGTCTCGTACAGCGTCGCGACGGGACGTCCTGACAGTTCGAACTGCCCTGCAGGTTCTAGCGAGAGGGATTCGCCTTTATGAGCGCCCTGCCCCTTGAGACCTATGAGCTTGTCGTGATCGGTGATGGCCTGCCAGTCACGCCCATCAGCCATGACTGCCTCAAGAAGCGACTCGATACCCTCTGGCGTATAGGCAGGCGCCGAATAGGCTTCGCGGCCCGAATGATCGCCCGGCAGAACAAAGCCGAATTTCTCGTGCTCGGTACCGATGCGCCATGACCCCTGTGGCTTGGCCCCCTCCGCCAGAAGTGCAACGAGCTGCGCCTTGCTCTCGATGGGCGCGTCATTCAGGTCACCGGGATTGGACATGGGCGGTACTGGAGCCTCAAAGGGAGATTTCTGGAAAAAGAAACTGTCGAGTTTCGTCCTATATGGACCGTGATGCGCGAAACGCCAACTGGGCAAGCCCGGCAATCACTGCCGTATCCGCCCTGAGGATCAGATTTCCCAGCGAAACCGGCCTGATCGCGCTATGCGTATTCAGCAGGCGGCGCTCGCTCTCCGAGAATCCACCCTCCGGCCCGATCAGCAGGCCGTAATGGGACGGCACCGGCTGAACGCCCGGACACTGCTGTCGTTCCAGCGCAGCATAGAGCGGATAGGACTGGGGCCATTCATCAAGCAGCTGCGCCAGTGGCCGCAGCGGCTCGATGGCTGGAATGTCAAGCCGCTCGCACTGTTCCGCAGCCTCGATCGCAATGGAGCGAAATCTCTCGGCGTTGATGCGGTGCGTATTGGTGCGTTCCGTGATCACAGGGGCGAAACGTTTGACACCCATCTCGGTCCCCATGCGCAGCACAAGATCGGTGGCGTCGCGCTTGAGTGGGGCAAACACCAGAACCGGCCCCGGCACCTCCACCGCAGGGCGGCTGAGCGTGGTCAGGACCGCCTGCCCCCGGTCCTTGCGCTGGATCTCAAGACGCGCTGTCCATTCGCCAGCCCCTTCACCGAACACGCAAAGGGCGTCTCCTTCGTTCAAGCGCAGCACGGCGATGAGATAGCGCATCTGCCCCGGATCGAGCGCTATTGCTGTGCCCGCCCCCATGCCGGGATGGAGCTGATCCAGATAGAGCCGGGGGGCGTCCTGCATGTCTGCCTCGTGATGCGTGATTGACGTTCCCTGTTCATAGACGCAATGAACCCTCATGACGACATGGAGACCTCAATGACGCGCGAGACCGTGCCCCATACCGACATTCGCGCTCATGGCTGGATCGCCCGTATGCCGCGTGCATGGCGGCCCTACCTGCTGCTGGCCCGTCTCGACCGCCCTGTCGGCACGTGGCTCCTCCTCCTGCCCGGCATCTGGGGAATCGCGCTCGCCGAGGGCGCGACATTCTCCCGTCGCGCCGTGCTGATCGCCCTTTTCGCCATTGGCTCCCTCGCCATGCGGTCAGCGGGTTGTGTCGTCAATGACATCTGGGACCGCAAGATCGACGCCCAGGTTGCCCGTACCGCAGGCCGCCCTCTTGCCAGCGGCGCCGTCTCGGTGCTTCAGGCCCTCTGGCTGCTGGCAGCCCTACTCGTCATCGGCGCGCTGGTGCTGTTCCAGCTTCCCGCAATCTGCTGGGCGCTCGCGCCGCTTGCCCTGCTTCTGGTCGGCCTCTACCCGGCGGCCAAACGCGTAACCTGGTGGCCGCAGCTCGTCATGGGGTTCACCTTCGGTTTCGGCGCCCCCATAGGGTACGCCGCCGCCGCAGGGCGGGTCGATTGGGTCTGCGCCCTGCTCTATGCCGGCACGATCCTGTGGCAGCTTGGCTTTGACACCATCTATGGCTTTCAGGACATGGATGACGATGCCCGTATCGGGGTGCGTTCAACCTCGCGGCTCTGGGCAACGCAGGCGCGGCCTTTCATCGCATCCTGCTACGCAGGGGCGGCCCTCCTCCTGTCGGCGGCCATCGCACTGGCTGGGCTGCACTGGAGTGTCTGGCCGCTTGCGCTCCTGTCCAGCCTCATGCTGGTCAGCCAGATCGTTCGTCTGGATATCCGCAACCCGGCGCTGTGCCTGATGCTGTTTCGTCAGAATGTCCCGTTCGGCATGGTTCTGGCCGCGGCACTGATCTGCGGGCGGGTGCTGTCGTGAGAGAAGCCGAAAACTTCATTGCCAGTCAGACAGTCATCGAAACCGCGCCCCTCGTCCCGGAGCTGAGGCTGTATCTGGCCACTGAAATCACCCCGATCTGGCAGGCGACAGAAGCCCACTTGGCCGAGATGAACATAGAGCCGCCTTTCTGGGCCTTTGCGTGGCCGGGCAGCCAACTTCTCGCCCGTTTCATCCTCGACAATCCAGCTCTTGTGCAGGATCGCATCGTGCTGGATTTCGCCTGTGGGGGTGGTCTGGCGGGCATCGCGGCAGCACGATCCGGCGCTGCAGAGGTGCTGGCCAATGATATCGACCCCCTCGCCCTCCAAGCCGCACAACTTAATGCCGCGCTGAATGGCGTTGGCCTCACCCCGCTGGAAGGCTCCATCATCGGCACATTGCCCAAGGCAGACCTGCTTCTTTGCGGAGATGTCTGCTACAACCAGCAGATGGCCGACCAGATCATTCCGTGGCTGCGTCACTGTGCGACCCATATGGAGGTCTGGATGGCTGACCCAGGCCGCCCCTATGCGCCGAAAGAGGGTATCGAGACGCTGAGCGTGATGCAGCTGCCCACGACGATGGAGCTGGAGGGCAGAACAGCGCGTGAAACACGCCTGTGCCGAATTCTGCCTCTACCGGCCTGACTGGCTTCAGCCCGGTCAGGCCTTCGCCTTAAGCGACCGCGCCAGGCTCATTGCAGCGCCAACCCAGGCAATCAGCATGGCGCAGAGCAGGCACAGCGTCGAGGCATGGGTGCTGAAGCGAAATACGCTTGCAACCAGTAGCGCGCCAAGCGTCTGCCCGCCCAGCCTTGCAACCGACACGAGTCCACTTGCGCTTCCCTCGCGCCCACGGGGAGCCGCCAGCATCATGACACGGTTATTGGGGGGCTGGAACATGCCGAACCCAGACCCTGCCAGCCAGGTGCGCCAGATAATGTCCAGATTTGAGGCATCTGGCGGCAGAAGCCAGAGCAACGCAAACCCGCATCCGGTCACGGCAAGGCCAAGGCTGGAGAGCAGAACCGCAGGGACCCGATCGGTCCAGCGGCCTATGAGGAACGACATGGTAGCCACGCCTACCGCCCAGGGCGTGATCAGAAACCCGGTGACTGTCGCCGGGCGCTGGAACACCGTCTCAAGCGTGAAGGGCATGGCAATGATGAAGAAATTCGACGCGACAAACCCCGTCATGCCGACGATGAACGCAATCAGGAACGACGGCACACCCAGCAGATCGACCGGTACTACAGGCTCGTCTTTGCCGCGTTGATAGCGCAGAAGCGCTGCCCAGCAGAGAACACCTGCCCCGGACAGAAGCAATGCGCCCCAGAGCCCGCCATGCACCGCGTCATCAACGCCAATTACGGTGAAAGTAAAGGCACAGATGGTCAGCACCACGGCAGGCATATCGACCGCCTTTTCCGAGCGTGGCGTGACTGGCAGCGCGAAGCTGGCCAGCGCCAGGGCCGCCAGCCCAAGGGGCACATTGATCCAGAAAATCCACGGCCAATCGGCAACCGACATGACCAGAGAACCGACGGTAGGACCGAGCGCCACGCCGGTTCCGATAATCAGGCCGTTCAGGGCCAGCCCTTTGCCAAGCGCTGCCTTGGGGTAGATGAACCGTATGAGCGCAATGGCAACGCTCATGATGCTTGCCCCGCCAACACCCTGCAGAGCCCGCGCAAGGGCAAGCTCAAGCAGGCTGTGCGACAGGGCACAGAAAATGGAGGCGACAAGAAAGATCGCGATGCCCAGCCGGCACATGCGCGCAAAGCCTATACGCGCCCCGATCGATGCCAAGGGAAGCAGCATCGACAGCGACGCAAGCTGATACGCGTTGATGACCCAGATGGACTGGGATGAGGCGATATGCAGGTCATGCGCAATGCTCGGCAGCGCGACATTGGCCACCGCGTAATCAAGCACCGAAAGCAGCACAGCCAGCGCGACTGCCAGCATAGCCCTGGCGCGCTCGACACCATACAGCCCGTCAGGCTGCCCGGTGCCATCCCTGTCGTTATGCGAAATCCCGCCCTGTCGCGCCGCTTTCATGACTCAGGGCTGAACCATGAACACGCGCTGATAGAGCCCGTTGGTCCAGCTCATCCCCTGAAGGAACAGCGCTGCATCGAAACGGGGTGCGCCATCGCGCAGGAAGGCATGCTGGCCATCGACCTCATGCCATTCCAGCGCCGTACCGGCCTGCTCGAGCGCATCGCGAATCTGGCGACGCCCCTCATAGGGCACATGCGGATCATGACGGCCCCATACCATCATGATCTCGCCGCGTATCTCGGCAGCACGGGCCAGCGTACCATCATGGCGCTCGCCACCCAGCGTGCCGGTATGCAGATCGGTAGCATAGAAACAGGCTGTCGCTTCGATGTCCGGCAGCAGCGCTGCCCGGAAGGCAAGGTGACCGCCGAGACAGACGCCAAACGCACCAAAGCGCCCGCTGCACGCCTCGTGCCCGCGCAGCCAGGCAATGAGCGCCACATTGTCACTGTCAAACTGTCCGATCGGCTTGGTGTATTTCAGGTCGTTCCCGCGATCTGTGCCCGGTTTGTCATAAGCCAGCACACAACCTGGGGCCTCGTATTCGTGATAGACCTCCGGGACCGCTACCAGATAGCCCTGCCCTGCAATCATCGCGGCGAGGCGCTCGATAGGCGCGGTCACCTGATAGATTTCCGAGAACAGCAGAATGGCAGGGAAACGTCCCGCTCGTACCGGACGGAAGAGATGGACGCGCATCTCGCCCGTGGGTGTCTGGATATCGGCTGTTTCGTCGCTTCGGATCAGCATGGGGTTGCCCTCTCAGGATCTTATGGAGTCGTAAGCGCCACTGGCGAGTCTGTTTCGTGCATAGAACCTCATGCCCGCCAAGACCATGCCCGCAGCGTCAAAGCCTGACGGGTGATGCGACTCGTGTGCTGACTATGCAGATCCGCGGCCTGCCACGAGAAAACTTTGGATCGATCCATAATCAGGGGCGTATCGGAACAGGCGGGATCAGGCTTGTAAGATTTCTGCCCAATATGTGAACACGCAGCGACCTGAAGACACGTTGACAGAAACCCCGTTAGCCCCGCGTGATCACGTCATGTCTGCGCTTTTTGCCATCTCCCTTGCCTCCGCCGCGATCCTCGCGATCGTCGTTCTCATTGCCTTCTTCAGGCTCAACCCGTTTATCGTGCTGTTTACGACGTCGCTGGCGCTTGCGCTTGCGGCGGGGATGCCAGCCGACAAGGTCGTGAAATCCTTCGAGGAGGGCGCAGGCCACGTGCTTGGCCATGTCGGCACGGTGATCGCGCTTGGCACGATGCTGGGCAAGATGCTGGCAGAGTCGGGCGGGGCTGACCGCATTGCCCTGACCATCTCCAACCGGGCCGGGCGCTCGCGCGTGGACTGGGCCATGATGATCATCGGTCTGCTGATCGGCCTGCCGGTATTCTTCGAGGTCGGTTTCGTCCTGCTTATCCCCCTCGCCTTCGTGCTGGCTGCCCGCACCGATACACCGTTGCTGCGTGTTGCTCTTCCCATGGGGGCCGCGCTGTCAGTCACCCATGCCATGATCCCGCCGCATCCGGCCACGCTGCTGGCGCTCTCGGCCTATCATGCCAATACGGGCCATACGATTTTCCTCGGGATCCTGATCGGCACGCCCATCGCCATCATCGCAGGCCCTCTCTTTGCCCGCTTCATTGCCCCACGCGTTCCCCTGACCGAGGCCAACCCGCTGGCAGAGCAGTTCGTGAACCGCGAGCCACCCAAGAACATGCCCGGCTTTGCCATCACCGTTTTCACCATCCTCTCCCCGGTGGTGCTCATGCTGGTGGCTTCGATTGCCGATCGTGTCTCGGCGCCGGGAACGACGCTGAACACTGGCCTGCATTTCATCGGCAATACCGATATCGCCCTCGTGCTGGCCGTCATTCTCTCCTTCTATGTTCTGGGGCTGGCCCGCGGCTTCTCCCGCGAGACAATCCTGCGTTTCACCAATGAATGTCTTGGCCCGACCGCACTCATCATGCTGCTCGTTGGCGCAGGCGGCGGCTTTGGCCGCGAACTGGTCGATAGCGGTGTCTCGAAGGTCATCACCGACACAGCGCTTGACTTCAATGTGCCGATTCTCGTTCTGGGCTGGCTGCTGGCGGTCATCGTGCGTGTAGCCTGCGGCTCGGCAACGGTTGCCATGAGCACCGCGTCCAGCATTGCGGGACCGATCCTGCTCAAGAGTCATGGCGTTTCGCCCGAACTCATGGTGCTGGTCACGGGCGCAGGCTCGGTGGCTTTTGGCCCCATGAACGATGCCGGATTCTGGCAGATCAAGGAATATCTCGGCCTGACCGTGCCGCAGACCATCAAGACCTGGTGCGTCATCGAGACGCTGATCGCGTTCCTCGGCCTTGGTTTCTGCCTGCTGGCGTCGCTGTTCATATAAAAAAAGCGCGGGACATTGATCCCGCGCTTCCTGCTTCTGCGCCGACAGGCGCATCTTGTGAGAGCGTCAGAGCGTATCCAGAAACGCCTCTGACGTCATAGGGCGGGAGAACATCGGGTAGGTGTAATGGATGGCTCCCTCATGCTGCGCTTGTGAAAGCGTGGCGGTGCAATCGGTCAGGGTCACCACATCATAGCCCAGTTCGTAAGCCGTGCGCATGGTGGACTCCACACAGCAATCGGTCAGGAAACCACCGAGCGCGACATGCGTGATCCCGTTATGCCGCAATACGAAATCGAGATTGGTGCTGGCGAAACTGCACAAGCCACGCTTGCCTGAAATGACGATATCATCACTCTCAGGCGACAGCGCCTCGATGATCTCAGCGCCCCACTCCCCTTTCTGAAAAGCCTGCGTCGCCTTGACGCCCGCCAGGATTCCGTAGGGCGCGCTGGCGAGCTCCGGATAGCCCTTTGCGAACTCGATGGGCACCCAGACGATCTTCACGCCCTTGGCACGCGCCGCTTTGACGAGAGCGATTGTGCGATCGATCATGCCCGTGCGGGCAATCTCGGCCTTCACGCCATCATGCAGTGCTCCGCCCTCGGAGACGAAATCGTTCTGGAATTCGATCAGCACAAGGGCGGTCTGGCTCATGACTTGTTCTCCGCATAGGGGTTCTTGGTGCCCCTCAATTGCAAACGGATCGGCGTACCCGGCAGATGGAACGTTTCGCGCAGCCCATTTACCAGATAGCGCTTATAGGCATCCGGCAGCAGCTCTGCGCGCGTACCGAAAAGAATGAAGGTCGGCGGGCGCGACTTGGCCTGCGTCATGTAGCGCAGCTTGAGACGACGCCCGTCAACCAGAGGCGGCTGATGCCGCTCAAGCGCGGCCTCGAACCAGCGGTTGAGCTCGCCGGTCGTCACGCGGCTGTTCCAGACTTCATGCGCCCGACGAACGGCGGGCAGAAGCTTGTTTACCCCAGCACCCGTCAGGGCCGAGAAGGTAACCACCGGGATACCGCGCATCTGGGCCAGCGAGGTCTCGATACGGTCAGCAATCGCCTGACGCGTGGCCGCACGGTCCTCGACTGCATCCCACTTGTTCAGAGCGAGAACACAGGCGCGCCCTTCGCGCTCGATGAGACGGGCAATCTGCAGATCCTGCTCATGCACACCCAGCGTGGCATCGAGCGTCAGCACAACCACCTCGGCCATTTTCAGCGCCTCGATGGACGCCGAAACCGACATGCGCTCCAGATCCTGCTCGATGCGCGCCTTGCGACGCAGCCCGGCCGTATCGACAAGCTGGATCGGCCCAACCTCGTCATGCAGCGACACCGAGATCGAATCACGCGTCAGACCCGGCTCCGGCCCGGTGATCATGCGCTCTTCACCCAGCAGGCAGTTCAGGAGCGTGGATTTACCGGCATTGGGGCGGCCCACAATGGCAAGGCGCAGCGGGCCCGCTGGCCGTTCCTCGATTTCCTCGCCATCCTCGTCAAGCACCTTGGCGCGCGAACGCGGCTTTTCACGCACACGCTCACCTTCGGGCAGGCGATCGGCGATTTCACCCATCAGATGCGCAATACCCTCGCCGTGTTCGGCAGAAAGCGCCAGTGGCGTCCCGAGACCCAGGGAATAGGCCTCGAGCACTTCGTTACCAGCCGCCGCACCCTCTGCCTTGTTGGCGAGGAGCAGCACTTTCTTGTTCTGCTTGCGCAGCCAGGCAGCAAAATGCTTGTCGGCCGGCGTCACACCGGCGCGGGCATCGATGCAGAACAGCACGAGATCTGCCTGCGCCACGGCCGATTCCGAGGACGCGCGCATACGACCAAACAGTGTGTCCGGCGCAGCCTCTTCAAGACCTGCCGTATCGATCAGGCGCACCTTGCGCCCACGCAGCAACGCCTCTCCTTCCTTGCGATCGCGTGTCACGCCCGGCATGTCAGACACAATGGCCTGACGCCGCCCTACCAGCCGGTTGAAGAGAGTCGATTTACCGACATTGGGACGCCCGGCGATGACAACGAGCGGAAGAAAAGAAGAGTCAGTCACGGATCAACCATATGCATTCAGGTTACCATCGGTCGACAGCACAAGAACCTTGCCGTCGCAGATGATGGGTTCAACCAGGGTAGGCTTTTTTGTTTTCAGGGGTGCGTCAGCCTTTCCCGTGACCGCGTCGATCACCTGGAAGCCGTTTTCCTCGAGAGAGGAAACACACACAAGCTTTCCATCGGCCATGACGGGGCCAAACCACGTCACGGCATATTTCTGCTTGGTCTCGTTCTTGAAACGGCGCAGATCGTGAATCCAGCGCACATGGCCGGACAGACGATCAAGACAGGCAAGCTGCTGATCCGATGAGATCAGATACAGCCAGTCCCCCACAATAAGCGGCGTATTCTGCCCGCTGGCCTCACGCTCCCAAAGGCGGCGGCCCGAGCGCATATCGATGGCCACCAGAACCTTGGAGAGCGAAACCGCATAGGCTGTGCCGTCCTTGACCACGGGTGCGCCACGCACACAGGCCAGATCGAGCATGGCGCCGCGACCGTTCGAGCCGCCAAGGCTGTCGCTCCAGACAAGCTCACCGGACTCCGCACGAAGCGCCACAAGGTCGCCACTGCCAAAACCGGCCACGACGACGCCGTTATATACCGCCGGGGCGGATTGCCCGAACATGACCGTATCGGCCTCGGTGGCCTGATAGGTCCAGATCTGCTCGCCCGTCTCGGCGTTCAGCGCAAAGAGCCGCTCATCGATCGTGCCGAAGAATACGCGTCCATCGACAATGGTCGGTGCCGAACGCCCCGGCACAACCGTTTCAGCACGCCATTTGACCTTGCCGGTCTCGGCAGCCACCGCGATGACCTGCCCGACACCGTCGACGATATAGAGCGTGTCACCGGCAAGGCCCAGGCCGCCACCGATATCGCTCGAACGTGCCTTGTTGCCCTTGGGAATGAATGTCCAGAGCGGGCTCATGGCAGGCCAGTTCCAGGCTCTCACTGTCCCGACACCATCGCGGGTGTAGATGCGACCTGCGTCAATGACGGGTGGCGACTGGATGGCGCCGCGGCCATTGGGGCCAAGGGCTACGAAATGCAGAAAAGCAGGTTCGGAAATGCCGTGACCGATCGAACGCGACCAGGCGAGCTGCGGGCCGGCCCAGTTGGTGTTCAGCGAGAGATGGTCCGGCACGCGCCCGACCAGCGGCCACGCAGTGATGGGCTGAGCCGGGGGCAGAACGATCGGCGTATGGTCCTCTTCATCCACGACCAGACCTGCACCGGTCGACAGCACATCGTAGCGCTTGCCCGCAAGGATCTGCTTGGGGTCGTCCTTGAAGATGCCGCAACCACTCAGCATGGCCGTCGTGGCAAGGGTCGAACCGAGAAAGAAGCGTCGCCCCGGCTGGCGCGGAGATGTCTTGTTCGTCATGGGCATCAACCGGCTCCGCCGAAGGTTTGAAGTAGAATGGAAGCGCGCTGGCGAACACCGTCCGGCGCATCGGGTGACTGCGCGAGCCCCATGAGCAGGCTGCGCGCCTCGTCATGCTGCTTGGCTGTGGCATCCGCCCGCAAATCGAGCGCCGCAAGGCCTTCCTGGGCGAAGGCACGCCAGGGACCAGCGCTGGCGGCCAGCACCTCGAACCCCTTCCGGGTCTCGGTCGGGTTCGCGTCATCGATATGGCTGTTGAGCAGAAGCAGACGGGCCAGATCACGGAGCGAGGCATTCTCGTCCTTGTCGTCAATCACACCCTGCCAGGCCTTACGCGCGCCATCGACATCGCCAGCCTGAGCCTTGAGCTGGGCCAGCCTGATGGCGGCGAAGCCACGTGTGGCGCCGGGGGCCTTGCTGGCGAGGTCAGCCAGGACGGCCTGATTGGCCTTTTCGGAGTGGCTGCGTGCGGCCGCATCGGGCTGGGGCGCCTGAAGCGCCTCCATAGCCGTATAATAGCGGCCCGAGGCCTCTGCCTGCGCCTGATGGTGGCGATGAATCTGCCATTGCCATCCGCCCACACCGATCAATGCGACAAGCGCCACACCGACCGCAACACCTCCAAAACGCCGGGCGGTTGCGCGCATTTCAGCTGCACGCATCTCCGCCTGGGCCTGACTGAAAAACTCGTCTGCCACCGTGATCCTCTTGCGACACTATCGCCCCAACCATACAGACGCCTGCACCCTGCGGCAAATTGCTTTGTCATTGCAGACACGCATCGGACAAACTTCAGCCACAACCGCGCGTCAGAACAGTGTTTTACACTGAATCAGAAAGTCCTTCATGCGCCCAGATCCCGTTGCCCCACTGGCGAGACGACGCCTGCTTGTCGGCCTTCCCCTTCTCGGGATCGCCGCCCGATCGGTACTCTCCCACAAGGCCATGGCTCAAGGGGCTCTCACCCAATCGGCCCCCGTCCTCTCTCCGGCGACCCATCAGGCCCTGTCCGACATCGCTACGCGCTACGAGAAGATCTCGGGCGGGCGCCTTGGCGTCCACATCTTCTGTCCCGAGAACGGTACAGCGCTCTCGTGGCGAGGCGAGGAACGTTTTCGCATGTGCAGCAGCTTCAAGGCCTCGCTCGCCGCCTGTGTGCTCGCACGCTGCGACCGGGACGAGGACGATCTGACCCGACGCATCGCTTTTCGCGAGAGCGATTTCAAGGAGCCGTTCTGGGCCCCGGTGGCCGCCCGGAACCGCGATGCCGGCAGTCTCAGCCTCGCTGCGCTCTGCGCCGGGGCGGTGACGATGAGCGATAATATCTGTGCCAACATGCTGCTGCGTCATATCGGCGGGCCAGCAGCCCTGACGCGCTTCTGGCGAGATAGCGGCGATGAAATCACCCGCCTTGACGCCTATGAGCCGGAACTGAACCGCCCCTCTGCCAACCCTGATGACAACACGACCAGCCCCGTCGCGATGGCACGGACACTGCATCGTCTGATCCATGGGACATTGCTTCATCCCAACTCGGCAGCACTGCTGCGCAGCTGGATGATCAACTGCACCACCGGTACTCAGAGACTGCGCGCCGGGCTGCCCCCGCATTGGGTGGCGGGCGACAAGACGGGAAATAACGGCAAGGATATTGCCGCCGACATCGCCTTCGCATCGCCGGACAAGAACGCCGGAAAGTCCGTCATCATCGCCACCTACACCGCGGGCGGCACGCCGGACGAGACACAGTTTCGCCGCGTCTTTCATGACATTGGCGCCCTTGCTCCGGCATTGCTGGGCTGAAACCTGCACCGTTCCGAGGGGTTGGAACGAAAAAGGGGACGGGCTTGCACCCATCCCCTTCATTCATAAGCGCGAATGGCGCGGGTCTTACTTCTTAGCAAGCTTTTTGCCAGCGGCCGTCAGTTCAGCCGAGATATGGCTGAAATTGGCGGCGATACGCTGCTGAACGCCTGTGCTGACGGCATGCACCTTCGCAATACGTTCGCGCGCATCCTCGCTGATGGCCTGCTCTTCTTTCTGTGACGCACTGGCAACACAGCTATTATAGGCGCGCGCCTCTTTCTCATAAGCCTGGAACTTGTCCACGCTCGCATTGTAATGCGCGGTATCGGTCGCTGTGATGGAGGGGGCACTCGGCTCCTGACCGCATTTGGCGCGCGGATCGGCCTTTGCGACAGAAGGGAACGACCCGGTTACAGCCACCGAGGCCAGAGCGATCGAGGCAAGAAGCGAAGGTAAAGCGATAGGTTTCATGATCGTGCGATCTGCTGATGTGAAGTGAAAGACGCTATTGCGCAGGAATTACGGCGCAAATCGGGCCAGACGACCGATGGGCGTCGAGGTAATTTCATCATCACGCATAACGATATGCCCACGCACGATCGTCCCGACAGGCCAGCCCGTGACATGCTTGCCGTCGAAAGGCGTCCAGCCAACGGGGCTCGCAATCCAGTCGTTACGGATTTCGCGTTGGGCCTTCATGTCCACGAGGGTGAAATCAGCGTCGAACCCGACGGCCATGCGTCCCTTGGTCTGCAAGCCATAGATACGGGCCGGGCCCGCCGCCATCAGATCGACCAGGCGCGTCAGAGACAGGCGACCTGCATTCACGTGATCGAGCATGACGGGCACAATCGTCTGAACACCGGTCAGACCGGCAGGGCATTGCGGCCAGGGCTTTTCCTTGGCCTCGCGCGGGTGCGGCGCATGATCTGACGACACGACATCCACCCGCCCGTCACGCAGGGCCGCCCAGCAGGCGTCATAATGGCGCTGATCGCGAATAGGCGGGTTCATGACGGCATAGGCACCGAGCGTCTCATAACAGTCCGGCCCTACCTGCGTCAGGTGATTGACCAGAACCTCCACACTCACATGGGAACGATGGGCAGCAAGCCAGTCCAGTTCCTCAGCGGTCGAGGTATGCAGGATATGGACCGGTCGGCCCGTCTTGCGGGCAAGTGCCGTGATCCGTCGTGTGCCGAGAAAGGCACATTCCTCATCGCGCCAGATCATGTGGTTTACATGAGGCATTCCTGTCTCGAAAAGGGGTTTGCGCGCTTGCAGGCGATATTCATCCTCGGAATGAAAGGCCACGCGACGGTGCCCGCTGCGCAGCACAGCCTCGATACCCTCATCATCCTCGATCATCAGATCACCCGTGGATGACCCTGCAAAAACCTTGATGGCGCACACGCCCTCTTCCTGCTCCAACGCGGCCAGTTCCGGCGTATTGGCGCGGGTTGCTCCCACATAGAGCCCCATATCGATCAGGGCGTTCTCCGCCACGGTCAGGCGCTTGTCGGCAATCGTGGCGGCGGAGGTGATGGAAGGCGATGTATTGGGCATATCGAACACCATCGTCACGCCGCCAAGCGCCGCAGCGCGGGTGCCTGTTGCGATGGATTCGATTGCGGCATTGCCGGGGTCACGCAAATGCACATGCGCATCGATGAGTCCCGGCAGCACATGCAACCCGGTCGCATCGATCTCCTCCGCAGCGTCGTCCTGCGCCGTCACGGCCAGGCTCGCAATGCGCCCGTCTTTCACGCCCAGATCGGCCTTGGCCTCACCCCAGGGAAAGACGCAGATCCCGCCTCTGATGATCAGATCGTAATGCATGGGTTTCTCCTATTGCGGGTGGTGGAAATCAGGGAAAGATCAGACGGCGAGCGTGTCGAACACATCACCATGGGATGGGATTCGCTCAATATGAATCCGGTACCACAGGGTGTAGAACAGCAACGCCCAGGCAGCATGACGCTCGCGCCGCCCCTCTGCGCGATCGAAAATCCGACGAATGTCCTGCGCCTCCAGCACGCCCCTGAACGCTTGCGCCTCAGCCACCAAAGGCCCGAGACGGGCGGAACGAGCGCCAATCCACTGCCCGACCGGCACCGTGAATCCCTGCTTGGGCGCAAAAGGCGACGACCCCGGCACATTCTTCTCTACCCAGCGTCGTAACAGATATTTGCCGTGGCCGCCCTTCACCTTGAGATGATCAGGCAGGGACCAGGCCAGTGCGCTCATGACCGGATCGAGCAAGGGGGTCCTGCCCTCGATGGCATGGGCCATGAGGCAACGATCGAGCTTGACCAGCAGGTCATTCGGCAGCCATTCATCCAGATCGAGGCCCTGTACAGATCGCAGACGCGTCTGCTCAAAGGGTGGCGTGAAGTCCTTCTTCCACTGCCCCCCCGTAGGCAGACGGCAGAGCCCGTCCATCATGCCGCGCCGCCAGGGCAGACGCCCGCCCCGCCACCAGGGGCGCATGGCGCGGCGATAGCGGCCATAGCCGCCGAAGAGCTCATCACCCCCCTCACCGCTTAGTATCACGGTCACATCCTTGCGCGCCTCACGCGCCAGAAACCAGCTGGGGATTACGGCATAATCTGCCACCGGATCATCCAGGCAAGCCACGATTTCAGGCAGATGGCGCCAGACCGTGCTTTCGCTAATGGTCAGCACATGGTGCTCGGCGCCCAGCACACGGGCGGTCTCCGCCGCCTGCGCGCTCTCATCGACCGAGCCGGTGTCGAAACGCGCGGTCCACGCCAGAGGCGCCCCGCGACCAAGGCGCGTCATGGCCGCAAGAACCGCCGTGCTGTCTATGCCGCCAGAGAGAAACATGCCGAAAGGCACATCGGCCCGCTCATGCGCCTGCACACTATCCATAAGGGCATGATCGAGGCGTGAGAGCGCGATCTCCTCGCCCAAATCCCGGTTGATCGTGCCATGACGGGAGGGCAGTTTTCTGGCGTGATCCAGTGCGCCATTGACGAAACGCAGGGTTTCGCCGGGCAGGACGCGCTTGATGCCGGGATAGATCGTCTCACGCCCCGCAACGAACTGCACCTGAAGCAACTGGTCGCGGGCGGCGTCGCGCACGCCGCGCGTGACGAGCCCGGTTGCGAGTAATGCCTGCGCCTCAGAGGCAAAGATCACCCCCTGCTCGATCTCGGCGTAATAGAGCGGCTTGATACCGAACGGATCACGGCTGAGGGCCATGACCGTATCAGGCCCAGTCTCGTCCAGAAGCGCTATGGCGTACATGCCGCGCAACTCGAACGTGTAGGCGGTATCGCAATCGGGCCAGAGAAACAGGGGCGATTCACAGTCGCTGCCCGTCTTGAATGGCGCATCGGCAAGCGTCGCGCGCAGGGCCGGATCGTTGTAGATCTCGCCATTGGCAACCAGCGCAATCGGCCCCTGAATTAGAGGTTGCGCGCCCCCTTCCAGGTCGACAATCGAAAGACGGCGATGAACAAGCGCCGCTGATCCTGTCTCATGGAATCCCTCGCCATCAGGACCGCGGTGACGCAGCGCCTGAGCCATGATCTGAAGGATTGCCGGGTCAGGCGCATACCCGGGACGACATGCCACGCCAGCGATACCACACATGGCCTAACGCTCCCCGCTATGCCGCGAGGCCAGCGCATGCAGGAAATCATCCCAACGCGCCAGTACGACCGGGGCGGCAAACTCGCGTTCAAAACGTGCCCTGCCATTGACGCACAGCGATGCCGCGAGCGCAGGCGTTTCAAGCACCGCAGCAATCTCCCGCGCAAAACCCTCGGGATCTTCGGTGGGCGCAAGCAGCCCGTCCTGCGTTCCGGCCAGGACCTCCTCCGGCCCTTGTATCGCGCTCGCCACGACAGGACGCGCCGCCGAAAGCGCCTCGATCACCACATTGCCCAGAGGTTCGATGCGCGACGGACAAACCAGCAGGTCGCACGCCTTGAGCCACGGGCCACTATCCTGCACCCAGCCGGGCATATGCACGCGATCAGACACGCCCTCACCACGCGCAAGACCGGTAAGGGCTTCGCGCTCCGGCCCCTCACCCGCAATGACGAGATGGACGCCGGGTAACCGCTTCATGGCGCGTATCAGAATATCGAAGGCCTTGTTGCGATGCAGCCTGCCCAGAGCCAGAATGAACGGCCGCCCCTCTGGCACGCAATCGGGGCGCTGTGGCTTCACATGGGCCAGATCATTGGCGAAATTGGGCAGATAATGCACCCGCCCTGCATCCCAGCCCTGGGCCACCATCCACCGTGTCAGCCCGCGGGTATTGCCCACGAGGTCGGAGCATTTCCGGTAATTGGCAAGGTCGTAATAGCCGCCCAGCCTTCCCGCAACAGGCCACGGCCCTGCCGGCATCATACGGGCGGCGCGGCTCATCCAGGCGATGGTCACGTCAGGCTGAAACCGTTTGAGGGAGCGACGCAGACGCCAAGGCGTCAGCAGATCGAGCCGCCCGCCGAAACGCATGGCCTCAGTGGTGACGTGTCGCGCGCCCAGCCGCGCTTCGCGCGCAGGGTCACGACGAAGGATCGCCCTGACATCATGACCGGCCTCATGCTGGGCCATGCACAGGCGTTCATAGAAAAGTTCGGCACCGCCACTACGCGCACCCGCCATGACGTGAGCGATCCGCAGAGGGGTGAAATGACGCTCCGACAGGCTCATATCGCTCTCCCGCCCGCGCATCGCCTGACTGGCAGACGCCGATCCTGCACCCGCACCAATCGTCTCAACCGCCATGATGCGCCTCTTCCTCTTCTGCCAGCAGGGTCTCGATTTCAGCCAGAACGGTCGCGACAGTGAGCCCAGCAATCGGGGCCTTGCCCTCCGGGCCGGGTGCCGCCACGAAATGTGCCTTCCTGCCCGTCGGCGCATATTCCGAGGCGCGACTGGGGCCGAAGAGACCAAGTGTTGGCGTACCGGCCGCAGCCGCAAGATGCATCAGCCCCGAATCATTGCCGACAAACAGGGCGCAGCGGCGCAGCAAGGCACCTACGAGGCCAAGGCTTCCTTCTCCGCCAAGATCGATGGCGCCTCTCCCCTCCTCTAGGCCGGATGCCGCAAGCGCCTCGATGACGGGCCGTGCGAGTGCCTTCTCTATCTCGCCGGGGCCATAGAAAATGACAGGGGTCAGCCCTCGTACCTGCATGGCCCGCCCGACCTCGATGAAGTGCGGGGCGGGCCAGATCTTGCCTTCCCAGTTGGCGGTCGGCGCGAGGGCGCAATAACGCCTTGTCGCCGGCAGAATTTCGGCAGCAAGATCCACCTGTTCCAGACGACACCAGATTTCGGGCATGAGCGTCTTCCTGCCCCGAAACAACGCTGCCAGATGGCCGATACGCGCGCCCGGCCGACGGCCACCGCGCAGGATACGGCGATGCAATGTCGGCAGGAAAAGCGAAACGCCCGAACCGCGCAGATCGACAATTCGGGTCCAGAACGTGCCCACACAGCCCCACCAAAGGCCAAGCCAATGCAGGTCGTAGCGCTTCTTGCTGACCACGATCACCCGATCGACCGAGGGGCATGGCGCGAAATAGCTCGCTGCGACAGGCCCGCAGGCCACGGTGATGCGGGCATCCGGGTGAAGGCGGCGCAGTTCGGCCAGCACACCGGAGGAGATGACGGCATCACCCAGACGGTTGGCCGTGATGAACAGGATGCGTTTCATTGCAGCCAGATCGGCTCTTTCAGTCCCGCTATGAAGGCTTCATGAGCCGCTTTCGTCGCCTCATCCGGCGGGGACATGGGGCGCGGTCTGCGATCGGGGTTGCCGCGATAGGTGGCAACTCCACCGCCGCTCCCTGATACCGCGAGACCCAGCCCGCGCTGGCGACCGCCCATCAACTCCAGATAGACCTCGGAAAGCAGCTTGCAGTCGAGCAGCGCATTATGGGTGGTACGTGCTGACAGATCGATGTCATGACGACGACACAACGCATCGAGCGAGTTGGGCAGACCGGGATAGCGTTTTTTCGCCATCTCGAGGGTATCGATCATACGCGCACGATCGAGGGGCGCCTTGCCGCATGCCTTGAGTTCGGCATTGATGAAGCCAAAATCGAACGGCGCGTTATGGGCAATCATCTCGTCATTGCCGATAAACGCCAGGAAGCCGTCCACAATTTCGGCAAATTTCGGTTTATCGAGCAGGTCATCAAGCGTGAAGCCGTGCACACGGCTGGCCTCGGGCGGCACGTCACGCTCGGGGTTGATCAGCACATGGAACGCCTCTCCGGTCGGGAGATCGTCAATCAGTTCGAGCGCTGCGATTTCGATCACGCGATCGCCGGTCGCCGGGTCGAGCCCTGTGGTTTCCGTATCGAAAAGGATGGACCTTTTCATGCTGCGTTCTCCAGGGTTCTCATCATGCGTTTCATCTGCTGCGCGGTATGGCCGCGCGAGAGGCCATTACGCAACAGCAGATCGGCGCGTCGATTGCGTTCGTTATCGCTCATCTGACGTGACAGCAATGCACGCGCCTGGGCCTCGCTCACTGAGCGTCGGCGCATGATCCGATGCAGGCGCACAGGCAACGGCGCCGTCACCACAACGACCAGATCGCAGTCACGATCGGCTCCGGTTTCAAAAAGAAGCGGAATATCCAGCACACAAAACCGCATTCCGCGCCGGCGCATCTGCCGCAGGAAATCCTGCCTCGCCCTGCGAACGAGCGGATGGATAATCGCCTCGAGGGCTGCAATGCGCTCCGGATGCCCGATGACGGTCTGGCGCAAGGCTGCGCGATCGACCGCCCCTTCTTTCACCGTTTCCGGCCAGAGCCAGGCAAGGGCCGGAACGGCCGCGCCATTTTTCGCCTGAAGGGCATGGACAGCGCGATCCGCATCGAAAACCGGCCATCCAGCCCTACGAAGAAATCGCGCAACCGTGCTCTTGCCTGCTCCCATACCGCCCGTCAGGCCGATCACGACGGTTCCTTTACGCTGTGGCCGCCAGTCCTTGCGAGGGCAAACAACCCCGATGCGCGCTTTCGAACTCAATCCGGCACCTCTGACGCAGCCTTGCTCAATCGATCGTCTCGATCAGACGTGCCCGCAGCGTGTCGTCCACCTGCGGCTCGTGACCGAACCACGCAGCAAAACCCGGCCTTGCCTGATTGATCAGCATACCAAGCCCATCGACCCCCTTGAGTCCGCGAGCACGCGCCGCAGCCAGAAGAGGCGTTTCGAGCGGCATATAGACGATATCGGACACCACCAGATCGGACGACGCCAACGCGAGTGTTGCGGCCCAGTCGTGAGTTTCCTGCCCAGCCATACCCAGCGACGTGGTGTTGGTGAGAAGCCCGAAAGAGGCGAGAGCCTCGGGCCATTCCTGCCAGTCCAGAACGGTACCGCCCCCCAATGCCTCAACCAGCGACTGGGCACGGCTGCGGGTACGATTGGCAATGGCCAGGTCGCATCCCGCATCGAGCAGTGCCGCACAAACAGCCCGCGAGGCCCCTCCGGCGCCAAGCACCAGTGTCTTGCGCGGCAAGGTGATCCCTGCCTGATCGAGCGAGTCCAGATAGCCCGTGCCGTCGGTGCAATCGCCGAGGATGGTACCATCGGGTGAAAAGACGAGCGTATTCACGGCCCCTGCCCGTCTGGCCTGATGGGTGTGCCTGCCAGCCAGACTGTAAGCAGCTTCCTTATGCGGGATCGTGACATTCAGGCCTGCAAAGCCAAGCGCCTGCAATGCGTGTACCCCGGTCTCGAAGCGTTCCGGCGCAAGCGGCAGGCGCAGGTAAAGACCGTCGATTCCGTAAGCAGCGCACCAGTAATTATGCAGGATGGGCGAACGCGTATAGGCGAGCGGCCATCCCGTTACAGCCGCCAGAATAGGCTGGCCCTGCGGAAAAAGCGCCGCAAGTTCAGCCTTGGCGTCTGCCAGGTTCAATGCGCCGTCGAGATGGCGTTCCAGTAGGGCGGCAACAGCCGCGCCAGTCTCTGTGCCCAAGATATCTGTCCTGCCTCGTTTTCAATCAGATCCTGACGGATCTCTATCTCCAGATAGGGCAAACCGCCCTGCTCTGCATGATACGGCACGGTATAATCCGATGTCGCGGTCAGCACATAGGGTTCATTATCCCCCACGCACAGATCCCCCTCCTGCCGCAGCAGATCGAGCATGATCCGTGCCGAGCGCGTATCCCGATGATGCAGAATCCCCACATGCCAGGGACGATCCTTCCCGTTCATGCGCGGCGTGAAGCTATGCAGAGCGATCAGGGCCACGGGCGTTTGCCGCTGGCGTAGCAGTGCTGCGATCTGGTCATGATAGGGATGAAGTATCTCGCGCTCACGACGCGCCCGACAGGCCGCGCTGAGTGCCACGTTCGCGCCTATGGTTGTGTGGTCCGACACTGCCGGGATGGATGTCGGATGACCCGGTGCGCGATTACTGTCGATCACGAGACGGGAATAGACCTGCTCGACCAGATCAGCGCCGAGTAGCGCCTGCAACTGCACACCAACCCCGTAGATACCGATATCCCAGGCGATATGTCGCCCCCAATCGGTCTCCTCCACCCCAAGACGCCCCAGGGCCCGGGGCACTGCACGTCCTGCGTGATCGCTCACGAGAATGAACGGCGATGCACCTGTGGCTTTCGTTACCCGGTAGGGCAGCGGATCTTCAGGGCCGAGAAGAGGGGGAAGCTCGCTCATGAATTGCGCGCACCTTGCTGACTGACTAGGTTAGCCCACCTTGACCACAATCCCCATGCCATGGACAACCCCGTGACCGAGACCAAGCCCCAGCCATCGAGCGATACTCCCACCCAGACCGAAGCACGTCTGGCCAACCCGCAATGGGGCGGGCGCTTTGCGGCCGGTCCGGCTGCCATCATGGCCGACATCAATGCGTCCATCGATTTCGATCGCAAGTTGTGGCGTCAGGATATTCGCGGCTCGCTGGCTCACGCTGCCATGCTCGCCCGCGTGGGTCTGCTGACGGCGGCCGAGGAACAGGAGATCCGCGACGGGCTTCACGGCATTGCCCGTGATATCGAAGCCGGGAATTTTCCTTTCTCGCAGGATCTTGAAGATATTCACATGAATATCGAGGCACGCCTGTCAGATCGTATCGGCGAGGCTGGCAAGCGGCTGCATACAGCGCGCTCGCGCAATGACCAGGTTGCCACCGATTTCCGCCTGTGGGTGCGCGATGCCATTGACGGGATCAGCGGGCAGGTCACCGCGCTCATGCGCTCTCTGGCGACACGGGCACTGGAACATGCTGCTGACGCCATGCCGGGCTTTACCCACCTGCAGGTCGCCCAGCCTGTCACCTTCGGGCACCATCTGCTGGCCTATGTCGAGATGCTCTCCCGTGATCGCGACCGGCTGCGCGACGCCCGCGCACGTCTGAACGAATGTCCGCTCGGCTCCGCAGCGCTTGCAGGCACGTCCTTCCCAATCGACCGGCGCTTCACGGCTGCTCAGCTCGGCTTTGACCGCCCCACAGCCAACTCGCTCGATTCGGTGTCCGATCGCGATTTCGCCCTCGAATATCTCTCGGCTCTCTCGCTGCTTGGCATGCATCTGTCGCGCCTGTCGGAAGAGCTGGTGCTGTGGTGCTCGGCACCGTTTAGCTTCGTACGGCTTTCAGACGGCTTCACCACTGGCTCTTCCATCATGCCACAAAAGAAAAACCCCGATGCCGCCGAGCTGGTGCGCGCCAAGGTCGGGCGCATCACGGGTGATTTCATGGGCATGCTCATGGTGATGAAGGGCCTGCCTCTGGCCTATGCCAAGGACACGCAGGAAGACAAGGAGCCGGTATTCGATGCTACCGAGGCCGCAACCCTGTCTCTTGCTGCCATGGATGGCATGATACGCGACATGACTGCCAACACAGACAAGATGCGCGCCCTTGCCGGTGCCGGTTTCGCGACCGCGACCGACCTTGCGGACTGGCTGGTGCGCGTGCCGCGTCTACCCTTCCGCACGGCGCATCATGTCACGGGCCGACTGGTCGGCATGGCCGAAGCCAAATGCTGCGATCTGGCTGATCTCACGCTGGAGGAAATGCAGAGCGTCGAGCCGCAGATCGATGCCAGCATTTTCGATGTGCTGACCGTGGAATCCTCACTTGCCTCGCGCACCAGTGAGGGCGGCACAGCGCCGGAGAACGTCGCCCGCGCAGCAGGGCTCTGGCTGTCACGTCTTGAGGAGAACGCAGCATGACCCGCACGACCCGAATTCTCGGCCTGGCCCTGGCGGGCGCGCTCATGCTCACCGGCTGCGGGAAGAAGGGCGCGCCCCACGCCCCCGGCCCAGCCAGCAAGATCACCTACCCGCATAACTACCCGCCGGAGTAATCCGCCCCACCGTTAAAGGGCGTCCGGGCAATGGATGAGTGCGCCAGAGCAATAATGGCAGGCGCGCTCATCCCCTTTTCCCGCAGGGCACGCAGGCTCTCGGCACCATCTCGCTTGGACAGCTTGCGCCCGGTCTCATCACAGATCAGCCCGTGATGAGCGTAAAGCGGGGCCGCAAAACCAAGCAGTTCCTGCAATACACGGTGCACCGAGGTTGCCTCGTAAAGATCCGCTCCTCGTGTGACGCAGGTAATGCCCTGACGGGCATCGTCGCATGTGACGCACAGATGGTATGAAACGCCATTATCACGCCGTCCCAACACGACATCCCCAAAATCCTGCGCGCGCCCCTCGATGCGTTGCGCCCCCTCCTGCCAGGAGGGGATACACCCGAGCCGCTTCAGTGCTGCGTTCATATCGAGACGCCAGACATGCGGCTGATCCGGCACAATCTGGCCATAACGACCACGGCAATGCCCGCCATAGATTGCGCTCCCATCCGGCGCGATGCCTGCCGCACCCGCCTGCATTTCGGCCCTTGAGCAGGTGCAGGCATAAACCAGCCCCTGTTCGCGCAATCCATCCAGCATGGACCGGTAATAAGGCAGATGGGCTGACTGGCATATGACAGGCTCCGCGCTTTCGAACCCCAGCCACAAAAGATCGTCCAGAAGTGACTGCGTGAAGGCAGGCAGGCAGCGCTGCGGGTCGATATCCTCGATGCGGATCAGGAATGTTCCGTCATGCCCAGCCATATCCCGCGCATGACAAGCCGAGGCAACATGACCCAGATGCAGGAAACCCGTCGGGCTCGGTGCGAAACGTGTGCGAAATCCTGTCATCAAACCTTCGCTTGCCCTGCTCACGGAAAACTGAAATAGTCAGACCCATAAGACAGACGGCGCGTATCTATAGGCGCTGGTTTCCCGTCGCGCTTGAGATAATCCGATCGTGCCGCCCTGTAAAAGAGGATGCGATCGATGCTTGCCAGCGCCCAGCATTTCCCCGCCCTTGTTCTGAATGCGGATTTTCGTCCGCTTTCATACTTCCCGCTATCGCTATGGTCCTGGCAGGAAAGCGTCAAGGCGGTGTTTCTCGACCGGGTTTCGGTCCTGAGTGAATACGACGATATCGAGGTCCATTCGCCAAGCTGCGTCATGCGCGTGCCCAGCGTTATTGCGCTGAAGGAGTATATTCCCACAGCGCGACGACCGGCTTTCACGCGGTTTAACGTTTTCCTGCGTGACAACTTCTCCTGCCAGTACTGCCACGACCGATTACCCACGCATGAGCTAACCTTTGATCACGTTATCCCTCGTGCCAAAGGCGGCCGCACCACCTGGGAAAACGTCGTAACGGCGTGCAGCCCGTGCAATCTGATCAAAGGATCGAAACTTCCCGCCGAGATCGGCATGCACCCGCGCATCAGGCCTGTGCAGCCCTCGACACGGCGCCTGCAGGAGAATGGCCGCAGCTTTCCGCCAAACTACCTGCATGAAAGCTGGCGTGACTATCTGTACTGGGACAGCGAGCTGGAGGGCTGAGTTTCGCCCTCCCTATCCGCTTCCCCCTCAGGGCGTGGGCGCAAAAACTGCCGCATAGAGCTCGGGCTTGAACCCAAGCGTCACCGCCCCATTTCGCACCAGGATAGGACGCTTGATGACGGTCGGGTGCGCGAGCATCAGCGCCACAGCCTGAGCTTCCGTGCTGACCTGCTTGTCCGCCTCAGGCAGCTTGCGGAACGTCATCCCCGATTTGTTAAGCAGTTTCTCCCACCCAACAGCTTCAACCCAAGCGGCCAGTTCCTCAGCGCTCAGCCCATCCTTGCGCAGATCATGGTAGCGATAGGCAACACCCTCGGCGTCCAGCCAGCGCCGCGCCTTGCGCACAGTGTCACAGGTCGTGATTCCGTAGATAGTCACCCCTTGCTCCAATTACCCCTCCTCGTAAATGTCAATACCCAACTCTGGGCAGTATCATACCATGGATGGCGGCGCTTACCGGTAGCGTTCGACATTATCGCAAAGCCGATGATCGCCTCCTTTTCGCCCCTCATGAGTACGGATCAAATCCACAGCCAAGCAAAAATTCGTAGACCTCGTCATAGGCGTGCACCGGCCTTGTGACATCCTCAGGGGACCCTTTAGGAACAAAGACGATCATGCCTTGACGTGCTCTGGTGAGGAGAACCCGATAGGCATTCGCCACGTAGCGCTGTCTCCCAGAATCATTAACCCGCTGCCAACGAGTCCCTTTGAACTGGAAGCTCGTCCATGCGTGGCCTTCCCGGCGATAATTGAGGTCCCAGCAAACGCAAGTCCAATCCAGCTCTAGCCCTTGGGTCTCAAATTCTGTGCCCACGTCCTCGAGCGCATCTGAAGATCGGACATCATCATGCGGCCCAAGAAACCAATGTTGCGGCTCAATCTTTGCTTTTACAAATAGCCCACAGGGCCGAAGTCTCACAGCGTTTGACGACGCCAGCAAACCGCTTCGCTCCTGCCCTCGACGCTTAGCGCGGAGCCAACGCCGCGCAACCTCTAAATCACGGGTCACCAAAAGCGGAAAACGAGTAAGCCCTCGTCTAACCTGCTGCGCACGCGCCGCATCCCCGGCGACGACATACGATATGAATTCTGATAGCCGCTCAGCGCGGAACGATCGGATAGACGTCGTTAAATGCAAGGGAGCCGCCAGAACCCGATCATGCAATACGCTTTCATAGGTGAGTTCTGGGGAGAGATGGACCTGCCAATGGGGGAAAATCCCCTCAAGCGCGCGCAGCCACTCATCGATGCCTGCTTCGCCCGTATTGATCTCTTGCCCGTTACCAATGAGGCAAACCACTACGCACCAATCTGGATGTCGGTCCATGACCGAAAGGAGGAACGCAGGCTCTGATATTGAGAACCCCGACTGTCCTCGTTTCTGCTGCATGAATTTTGATGTTTGCTCGACGTCCCAGGCGCGCTGCGCCTCATCAAACACAACAACCTTTTCGGCAGGCGGTGAAACACAATTCAAGGCCTCGTCGCGGAAATGATGGATGTTCTGAATGAAAGCCTCGGCGCGACGGCGCTCCCGGACTTTGCTGCTATCCTCGTTTTTTTCTTTCGCCGCTTTCACTGCGTCAACCGTCAGGGCTTCCCGTAACACCTCGACTAATGGGCCGTTGCCCGACAGGAACACGGCATGTTCCTCAGCATGAGCGCGTTGACGATCGGTGGCTAGGTTAAGACCGGCCAATGTCTTGCCTGATCCTGGTACCCCCGTGATGAAACAGATCATTTTGCGATGCTCGCGCTTCGCGTTTTCGATCACGCGCGCAACGTATTGAGCAGTCTGCGTCAGGTTTTCCGCGCCGGCTTCCGAACGCGATATGCTGTGGACCGAATGACCATGATATAGCGCCTGCGCGGCTTCAATAATCGTCGGTGTCGGCTGATAGCGACCAGCTTCCCATCTCACTGGGTCGATAGCAGGGGTTGTGTTTAGGTTGGAAATTTCTCGGATAGCCCGTTCGAGATCATTCTCGCCTAACGCGATGGGTTTCATCAGGCCGTCATCATCGAACCGATACTCAGGTGTCGAGGGTGCTTGCCACGATGTTGCTACCGCAATGGGAATGACGGGGAGAGTATGGCTCGTTTCATGAAAGTTTTTCAGATCCAGTGCGTAGCCGTAAACTTGATCAAGATCCCCGCGGCTTAGATATTTCGCGCCGATCTTATATTCGATCACGAATACGATGCCATGGAGCAACAAAACCAAATCGGCCCGCCGCCCCATCCGAGGGATGAGAAATTCCATAAAGGCGTGGGCCTTCGGAAACGCCTGAAGCACTCTCCGGAGATGTCCGATTTGATAGACCCAAGCTCCGCGTTGTGTCTGCTCAACGCTGAACGGCAATTCCGATGCCAGCCGACCAAGCAATGCCTCGTCGGACGCCGCATCAAGCTCGGTTTTGTCGAGAGATAGGTAAGCGCGTGCCATAAATGCCCCAAGGCGATCAGCTATCGAGTAGTCGAGTTGAAAAGCCTGTTCTCGAGCCAAGCATCGTGCAAACAGAACTGCATGTGCCGAGGCCTAGCCTAATGTAAAAGAAGCGCCCCATCTGAACAGGGCGCTCCTTTCAATTTCGTCGGATCAGCGTGGTACCAAGATCGTACGGGATCACTCCCACTCGATCGTACCTGGCGGCTTGGAGGTGATGTCGTAGGTGACGCGGTTGATGCCACGCACTTCGTTGACGATGCGGCCCGCAACACGGTTCAGGAAGCCGAAATCGAAGGGGTAGACCTCAGCCGTCATGCCGTCCGTGCTGGTTACGGCGCGCAGGGCACAGGCCTGGTCGTAGGTGCGGCCGTCACCCATCACACCCACGGTGCGGACCGGAAGCAGCACAGCAAAGGCCTGCCATATGGCGTCATAAAGCCCGGCATTGCGGATTTCTTCGAGATAGATCGAGTCCACCTTGCGCAGCAGATCGAGCTTTTCGCGATCGATTGCGCCCGGAATACGGATCGCAAGGCCCGGCCCAGGGAAGGGATGACGCCCGACAATGGCTTCTGGAATACCGAGTTCGCGACCCAGGGCGCGCACTTCGTCCTTGAACAGCTCGCGCAGGGGCTCGACCAGCTTCATGTTCATGCGGTCGGGCAAACCGCCGACATTATGATGCGACTTGATCGTGACCGAAGGGCCGCCGGTGAAGCTAACGGACTCAATCACATCCGGATAAAGCGTGCCTTGCGCAAGGAACTGCGCGCCGCCCAGCTTGGTGGCCTCTTCCTCGAACACCTCGATAAACAGACGCCCGATGGTCTTGCGCTTAACCTCCGGGTCCGTCACGCCAGCCAGAGCGTTCAGGAAGAGATCAGACGCATCGCGATGAACAAGGCTGATGTTGAAACGGCCACGGAAAGTCTTGACCACTTCATCTGCTTCGCCCGCGCGCAAAATGCCCGGATCGACGAAAATGCAGGTGAGCTGATCGCCGATGGCATCATGAATCAGCTTCGCCGCCACGGAGGAGTCAACACCGCCTGACAGACCGCAGATCACACGACCGGAACCTACCTGCTCGCGAATACGGGCGATTTCGAGGTCACGGAAACCAGCCATGGTCCAGGTGCCTTTGCAACCGGCAACCTCATGCGTGAAGTTCTTGATAAGCGCGGCACCATGCGGGGTGTGCACCACTTCCGGGTGGAACTGGACACCATACAGGCGACGCCCCTCATCGGCGATGATGGCAAACGGTGCCCCTTCCGACCAAGCAACAGCGCGGAAACCGGGCGGAAGCGCCGTGACGCGATCACCGTGGCTCATCCAGACTTGCTCACGATGCCCGCGCGACCAGGCACCACGGAACAGGGCACAGTCTTCGGCAATCTCGATATGAGCCCGACCGAATTCACGGTGCTCATGGGTTTCGACCTTGCCACCGAGGCGCGCGCACATAGCCTGCTGGCCATAACAGATACCCAGCACGGGAACGTTAAGGTCAAACACGACATCGGGGATCTGCGGTGCATTGTCGTCATGAACGCTGGCCGGGCTGCCTGAGAGGATGATGCCACGCGGGTGGAAACCGCGAATCTTCTCTTCTGTCGCGGTGAAAGGCCAGATTTCGCAATAGACGCCACTCTCACGCACGCGGCGGGCAATGAGCTGCGTGACCTGACTGCCGAAATCGAGGATCAGGATACGATCTTCATGAAGCTGCAGGTCAAGGTTATCGGCGTTTTGCGGGGCGGTGTCGGTCATGGCGCTCTTTCAACACGTCGTGCATGGGCAAGTTCTGTGGGCATCGTATAGGATGTTCGTCGTGCATCGTCATCCCAAACGACGCGTTATGCCCGCCTAAATGTCACCATTCCTTCATTCAGACGAGACCGATATGTCGCATTCCCGCTTCCGCCCCCTGCCCTGCGCGGCGCTCCTTGGTGTGATCGGGGCGCTTTCGGCCTGCTCCTCCCCCCAGCCCCCCAGCAAGGACCCTGTCGGCCTCTGGACGGGAGCGCTTGTCACCGATGACGGCAGCTGCCCGGCGAACACGGACTCGACCTTACAGATTGGCAGCAGGGCCATCAGCTTCACGCCGGGCGATAACGCGCTCGTTCTGAAGGGTGTGCGTGGGGCGGACCCGCACCATTACCATGCGCAGCTTGACCTCAAGGACGCACAGGGCAAGCCGTACAGCATCGTGTTCAACGGGTATCCTGTCGGCAATGCCATCGGGGGCATCTACGGTGCGCCGACATGCCGCGCCCATATCGTCATGACCCGTCCGAATCATTGATTGAAAAAATTCTTTTTCCCTCTTGCGGGGTTTGGAAACTCGCAGTAGAACCCGCCCCACGACGCACCCGTAGCTCAATTGGATAGAGCACCAGACTACGAATCTGGGGGTTAGAGGTTCGAGTCCTTTCGGGTGCGCCAGTATACATCGTGATCAGTCAAATGATCACTTCGCACCCGTAGCTCAATTGGATAGAGCACCAGACTACGAATCTGGGGGTTAGAGGTTCGAGTCCTTTCGGGTGCGCCATACTCCAATAAAAATTAACGCCCACCGGAAACCGTCAATACGGTTCCTGTGATATAACGTGCCTGATCCGATGCCAGGAAAAATACTGCATCGGCGATATCACTCGGCTCGGCAATCATTCCCATCGGCACAATGGCACTTGCTCGCCTGCGCATCTCATCCGTGACGTGAGCGGTACGGGTCATGCCAGGCGCCACCGCGACTACCCGAAGCCCGTCGGCTGCCACCTCATCTGATAGCCCTTTCGTCAGGCTTTCGATTGCCCCCTTGCTCGTCGCAAGCGGGACATGCCCCGGCACTCCCCCGAGGCGCGCTGCGATAGATGAGATATTGATGATGACCCCACCTTTGCCACCAGCCTTGGTGGACATATGACGCACGGCTTCCGCACTTACGAGCATTGTGCCCAGGATGTTGGTATCAATGACATCTTCAATCTCGGGAGGCGTCGTGTCCGTCAGTGCAGCGGCACGGCCAGCAATACCCGCATTATTGACGACAACACTGATCGGACCCATCAACTCGATGGTGCGGCAAAAAACACTGGCAATCGCTTTGGAGCAGCGTATGTCGAGTTGCATCGCCAATACCGAGCATCCCGCGCGAACGAGGACTTGCGCCAGGTCTCGCGCGGCGGAGTGGTCGTGCGCGTAGGTAAAGGCAACATGACGCCCGGCAAAGGCAAAGCGCTGGACGATCGCCCGACCAATTCCACGTGAGCCGCCTGTCACGAGCACAGCCCCTGGAGGAGTGCCGGGCTCACGAGAGCCATTCCAGATGGAGTCCGGAGGAGCCGGATCCACCTGTTCGAGATTTTTCATTCTGAGGTCCCGTTATTATTTTTATTGGTCGGGATTGTCTTGCTGGCGCAGAAATGAACGGATTTTTCTCCGCTCAGAAATTTCGTAGTGGTGATGCTGGCCTTAATGCACCAACTGCGCCAATGCCGCGCAAACATCGCTTTCAAGGAAAGGCTTGGAAACAAAGAGGCTGCGCGGCGGCAACGCAAAGCTCCCCGGTGCCTTGCGACCCGAGGTCAGGACGAATGCGACATCGGGGCGTGTACGGGAAAGGTGATGACCAAGTTCCAAGCCCGTCATCGTGCTAGGCATCTCAAAATCCGAGAAAACAGCGCGGATCTGGGGATTTTTACGCAGAACCACAAGCGCCTCGTCAGCGTCTTCGGCTGCAATAACGGTGTAACCCGCCTGCTCAATCATCTCCGAGACATAGAGACGCAGCAATACCTGGTCCTCAACGACCAGAACGGTCGGGGCTGCGACGTTCTGCGTAGCATTGATGGATTCCAGGGATGAACTTGCGAACATGATGGCTACGTCTCCTGAGAGAGCTTTGAGCCGTAACAACGTGAGTGAAGGCGTTTGGTTTTGAGCCCCCCTATCGCGTTCTACCTAACGGTTTTGTTAACAATCAGTTCGTTAGCGAAACCTGCTGCCGTACCACCCTGCCCCGCGTGTGCCGTGACATCAATCCCGGCGATTGCCCAGATTGCCCCCTCACGGACCAGAAGTGGCGCGCCACTTGCACCATGGGTCGCCGCACAATCATGGTCCACCAATTGCCCCCGCACACGAATCACATGGCAATCCATATCACCTGTCGCAAGTTCCATACGGTCCTGCTGGTACCCGGCCAGCATGGCTGCTTGACCGGATACCGCCGCCACGATCGGCAGCAGATCCTGCGACTTCATGAGAGGCTGATCCAGTATGACCGTCGCATGATCAGCCTGACTGGTGCGCAGCGGGTGGAACGGATCATAGGTCGAGGGAATGATGAATTTTACCCCTCGCGCCGTGCCCCGCCATGCCCCCGTGTCATAACCAAGCATGAAGTGCACACTTGAAGGCTGTATGAAATTGGCAGCTTCATCGCGCCACAGGCAATGAGCCGCCGTCATGATGACAGAGGGCGCGACAAGAAATCCGGAACATTTCACGCCGAGTTCAGTCTGCACGCGCCCCAGAATACGCCAGGGCGCCCGGTTGACATCAACAACATGTCGCGTGCCAGACCCCACACCCACCAGTGAGGGCTTCTCGGGCATCGCCGCCAAGGCCGTCTCAGGCACGACGAAAGCCAGCACCGCAAGAGCGATGCTCTTATATCTCATAACGAGCCCCCCCCCATCCTATCAAGGCCGTCATGACGCCGTTCCGTCTGACACCTCGTCACCATTCTGGACGAGATGATCGGGACCGAAAGACCATGGAAGCAGGGCTTCAAGCGTTGTCTCAAGCAAGAGCACGCCCTCAGTGTTGACGATCTTGATGTCCAGATCCGGCGCGCCGAATTCCCGCAATCTCTGGCGACAGCCTCCGCATGGGGTGCAGGGCGCTTCACCCGACCCGACAATCACGATCTCGTCGATCCGGCGCCCACCGGCCATGACCATTGCGGCAATCGCTCCCGCCTCCGCACAACTTCCCTGGGGATAGGCTGCGTTTTCCACATTACACCCGGCATGGATCGCCCCCTCACAGCGCAGCGCAGCTCCGACATGGAAGCGCGAATAGGGTGCATAGGCTCGCTTGCGCGCGGCCAGGGCCGCCTCGATCAGGTCCCTACTCATCAAATATCCTTCTCCCTTGCATAATCGCAGCTTGGAAGCCGCAGATTGCCCTTGTAGTCTGTCATTCATGACACGCCACGACCCTGATATCATGAACCTTCTCGCCTCTCGCCCCTCGTTGCATATGGATGGGCAGGATGGTCTGCTGTTTGAGGGGGTTCCCCTCCAGACAATAGCAAGCGCGGTTGGCACACCATGCTGGGTCACGGGCGCAGGGACGCTCAGACGGCGTACCCGCAATCTCAGGAAAGCCTTCACTGAGCGTGGCATCGACATATCGCTGCATTATGCGCTCAAGGCGAATGACCATCTCGCGACCCTGACCGTTCTGCATCAGGAGGGTTGTGGCGCCGATGTCGTGAGCGGTGGCGAGTTGCGCCGCGCTCTTGCCGCCGGAATCAGCCCGTCGCAGATCGTGTTCTCAGGTGTCGGCAAGACAGATGCCGAGCTCATGCTCGCCCTGCAGGAAGATATCGGCCAGATCAATGTGGAGAGCGTGGAGGAGCTACGGCGCCTTTCGCACCTTGCCCGCGCCTCCAGCCTCACGGCCCGGGTGGCCCTGCGCGTCAACCCGCATATCGATGCGGAAACCCACGACAAAATCAGCACGGGGCGACTAGGCGACAAGTTCGGAATCGACTGGGCCGATGTCCCGGCCCTCTACCGCGAAGCCAGCACCCTGCCGGGTATCGATATCCGCGGGCTGGCGACCCATATCGGCAGCCAGATACTATCGCCTGCCCCGTTCAAGGCCGCCTATGCCCGTATCGCCGAAATGGTGGTCGGTCTGCGCGAAGAAGGCCTAAGCGTTTCGGTGGTGGATTGTGGCGGCGGTCTGGGTGTGCGCTATCGTGACGAACTCGCTCCGCCCCCGGCCGCGCTCGCCGGGGCAATTGCCGAGACACTGGGCCATCTCGATCTGAAACTCGCCATTGAGCCCGGTCGCTGGATCGCGGCACCGGCCGGCGTCCTTCTGGCCTCGGTGATCGATCTCAAAGCTCAGCGCGAGGGTATTTCGGACTTCGTGATCGTGGATGCGGCGATGAACGATCTGGCGCGCCCAAGCCTTTACGGGGCCTGGCACGGCATCATCCCGCTTGCGCCCGATCTTGCCTACGCTGAAACGGCCCCCCAGACCGTTGTGGGGCCCGTTTGCGAGTCGAGTGACGTTCTGGCCAAGGACCGACTTTTGCCTGCGGTACGCACGGGCGATCAGATCGCCATTCTCGATACGGGTGCCTATGGCGCCGTCATGAGTTCGACCTACAATAGTCGCCCCCTGGCCGCACAGGTCATGATTGAAAACGGCCAATGGCAAGTGGTGCGCAAGCGGCAACGGGTCGAAGCGCTTTGGGGTGATGACAGCATACCGGAGTGGCTGGGTAGCGAATGAGCATGGCGCCGCCCGCACCGTCTTCCGGCTCCAGCCTTACGCTCGAGATGCGCGTCCACAAAGCGCGTCATCGGGCAAGACGTGTGCTCTGGCTCGAATCTGCCTGGTCTGCCGTCCAGCGCCCTCTGGCGCTCGTAGGTGCCTACGCCATATCGGGGTTGCTGCGCCTTCCGCAGTCCCTGCCGGACACGCTGCACGCGTTTCTGCTGGCGGGCGTTGCGGGAGGGGCCATCGCCCTCGCTGCCCGCAATCTGACGCGTTTGCCCCCGCCCTCGCCCGCCCTCATAGACAGGCGCATCGAGCGGGCTTCCGGATTGGCACATCAGCCTCTCGCTGCGCTTGATGACTATCCGGCTGATGGCGAAGAAACCGCTCTGTGGCGCGTGCATATGGCTCGTCTGCGCGACAGCGTTGGGCGGTTGCGCACGGGCTGGCCACGACTGATCTGGACCACCGGCCGAAAATCCGGTTGGGCAGGGTTCGGGATATGCCTGATCGCGACACTCGCTCTGTCGGGTCCGGCGGCACCCTCGCGCCTCGAGGCCGCCTTCCTGCCGGGCGTGGATGATATCGATGTCCCGTTGCCGCAGATCGAGGCCTGGGTCGACATGCCGGATTATGCCCCCGGCGCACCCGTTTTCCTGACGAACACCACCACGCCGCCACGCCTCCCGCAGGATGCGAAACTCACCATCCATGTCACCGGCGCACGCTCAGGTCCCCATCTTCTGGGCATCGAGACGAGCGATGTCGCCACGAAGCAACTCGATTCCGGAAGCTGGAGCTTCACCGCCAAACTCGCTCATAGCGGCAGGATCTCCGTTCGCTCGCGTGGACGGACGGTTGGCGAATGGCAATTCGAGATCGACCCCGATCTTGCCCCCGAGGTTGCGTGGACATCACCGCCAGCGCCCGCAAAAGACGGCACCGATCTCGCCATGCCCTGGCGGGTTGCTCAGGCACATGGCGTGGCGGCGCTACAGGCAGAAATTACACTCAAGGCCGATCCGGACAGGCCTGCGCTGAACGTACCCATTCCTCTCCAAGGGGTGCCCAACAAGGCAGACGGCACGTTCCAGAGCGACCTCACCGCTTCGCTATGGGCGGGTGAGGCAGTTGCGCTGCGGCTCAAGGCCACGAGCCGCAGCGGGAGGACAGCCTACAGCAAATCCGAGACGGTGACGCTCCCTGTGAGGGTTTTTCACGATCCTGCAGCCCGCGCCCTGGTGAGTCTGCGGCATCGTTTCGGGCTCGACCGCGAAACTGCCGCACAGACTGCAGACGAACTGACGGCGATTGCGAGCGCATTGCCGCTGCAGGAGAAAGGCAGCATCCTCGCGCTCCTCTATGCAGCCGCCCAGCTTGAGGATCAGGATTCCGACAGAGCCCGAGAGAACACGATCGGGCTTACCTGGGCTGTCGCGCTGTATCTGGAAGATCTGCGCAATACGGACCGTGACACCGCACAGGCTAATCTTGAGATCCGCGCGGCGCAGAAGGCCGTACAGGACCAGATCGCCCATATGCGTGCGCTGGGCCCTGCCGGGCATAGCGAAGCCGAGCAGCAGGAACTTGCCTCGCGCATGAAGACACTGCGCGAGGCCCTGAGCCGACGCATGCAGGCCCTGATGCAACGCAGCATGCAGCTTGGTACGGTTGTTCCCGACATCGGTGACTCACCCGATGATGGATCGGGCCCGGTATCGAGGCTCATGCGCCGTCTGCAATCGGACGCGGCCAATGGCAATGCCGATCAGGCGATCAAAAGGCTGGACGACCTTTCGCGAATGGCCGAGCGTATGCGCACGGCCACCCCGGAGGACCTCGCGCAGATCGCCCAGCAGCTTCAGGCGCAGGCGCGGGCGCGAGCCCAGAAAGCGACCCTGCATGATCTCGTCAAACGTGAAACCACCCTGCTCGACCATGCCCAGTCCCGCCTGAACCCTGGCCAGCGCGCCGCGCACGAGGCCATGCTGAACCAGAATGCCCCGGGGCAGGATGTCAGTGCCATGTCCACCGCTGAGTTACTCAAGCGCCTCGGGATGGCCCCGCCGCCGGATATGGATGAGGCAACGCCCCCGACCCAGCCTCCATCTCTTTCGCCAGACGAAATCGCGCTGCAGCACGAGGAGAGGCGCAACGACCATGCTGTCCAGCGTGCCCTGCAAATGGTGGCCCGCCTGCTCAATGACGACATCAAAGGCTTGACCGGCAAGACGATGCCGGGCCTGACCAAGGCCGATCAGGACATGAAGGCGGCGCGTGCAGCCCTGGCCTCCGCGCAGGACGGACCTGCTGAAATCGCCATACGCAAGGTGCTGAAGGATCTCGCCGAAACTGGCCAGCAGATGAGCGAGGCGCAGAAAGGCAAGAACCATGGCGGTGGACCGCTCGCCTTGCTGCCCACCATGGGAAGCTCGGGCCACGCCCAGGGTGGCAAGGACAAAAAAGGCCAGAGCCAGGCTGATAGCGACGATGACGATAACGGAGACGGCCAGTCCGGTGACAAGAGCGACCGCGATCCCCTCGGCCGGAAAACCGGCAAGGGCCATTCAGGCGCTGACACGGACGGCACGGTACCGGACGCAGACAGCCGCGAAAAAGCCAGGGAGATCGAGCGCGAGCTTCGCCGACGTGATGCAGATCGGACACGCCCCCAGAGCGAGCTCGACTATCTGGACAAGTTGCTGAAATCCTACTGAGCCACATGACCGGCGTTTCTGGAATGCGCGCTTCACCCGGCGCGGCAAAGGGATGCGCCGGCCCGCGCCATCCCGGCGGGTCCTCAATGAAATCTGGAGGTTAAGGGACACCGTCGCCGAATCGCGTAATGCTGCTGCCGATCGTCTGTGTCCCAAGCTTGTACACCAGCCCGCCTGCGCAGAGCACCCAACCAAACCTTATCGGCTACCTCACCTTTCGCGCGATGAACCGGGGGCAGATCGCCGTTGTGGCAGCAAAACGATGCAATTTTGCAACATCACCCAAGTGGTTTGCAGAAACGTAACGTCACAGAACGATAACGACCTTGCAATAAAAAGACAGAAAACGCAGCCTCGTGAAACCAAGTTATTCCGAGGGCAAACTTTCATGAAAATCGTTAATTTGCAGAGACGAGGGCGATTGCTGCTGGGCGCGGCCATCATCCTTTCCCCTGTTGTAACGAATGTCGCAGCCCATGCGCAGACGGCTGCAGCGACCACGCATCATCGCAAGGCGGCCAGGCACAGCACGGCTCGCAAGACCACCGCTCGTCCGGTCAACGGACCGCAGCTCGGCGCCCAGACAGCGCCCGCAGCCACGATGGTCCCCACACGCTCGCAGAACGCGCTGCGCAATGTCGCATCGGCAAGCGCTGTATCGTTCTCGCAGGGTGGCAAGTCCGAAGAGCTCATCGTTGTCGGTTCAGCCCTGAGCACGGCCCATAACACGAGTGCCAATCCGGTACAGATCGTTACAGCCAAGCAGATTCAGCAGACGGGCACGACCAACCTCAACGACTACCTGTCGCGCCTTCCTTCGATCGGTTCGAGTGGCACCACCAACAACAATACCAACGGTACAGGGGGCGCTGCCTGCGTCGATCTGCGCAATCTGGGTCAGAATCGCGTTCTGGTGCTTGTCGACGGCAAACGGACCACGCCGAACGGTAATAACAACTGTATCGATCTGAATACGATCCCTGTGCAGATGGTCCAGTCGATCGAAATCCTGAAGGATGGTGGTTCGGAACTTTACGGTGCCGACGCCGTATCGGGTGTGATCAATATCAAGCTCCGCCACGATCTGAATACCGGCAGCATCACCATTCGCGGCGGTATTACCGGTCATGGTGACAACCGCACCGGCATGATCTCGGCCATGAAAGGCTGGAACTTCGACCACGACAAGGGCAATATCACCCTTGGCGGCAGCTATATGACGCAGGGCGGCATCCAGCAGCGTAACCGCTCATGGTCTCGCACAGCGCTCGGCTCGCCGGGTAATTATCCTACGCAGTCAGGTCTGCAGGTTGGCTCGATCATCACGCCGGGCGGCACATATTTCGGTCTCGACAGTGGCAATGCCTATGTTGGCAATCTGGATAACGGCTCGCTCAGCCCCTATAGCAAGAGCAAGCGTTACAACTACGCTCAGAACCAGTGGCTGCTGAACGCCTTGCAGGATTCGACTCTGACGGGCGACCTGCATTACGAGATCAACAAGCATTTCGATCTCTACTCGAACGTGCTCTACGCGCATCGTTCCTCCAAGGCCGAGATGGCTCCCGAGCCTGCGACTGGTAGCGTTCCACCCTCACCCCTGCCCAATTCGATCATCCTCGGTGCCGATTATCCCGGCAACCCGACCGGTGAGGATTTGCAGCTTTATCGCCGCCTGAACGAGTTCGGACCGCGTATCAACAACAATACCAGCGACACCGTAACCGGCATGTTCGGCGTGCGCGGCGATATCGTGCATGACTGGAAGTACGACCTGTCCTACACTTATGGCGCGAGCCAGGTGACCGACCAGACCCAGGGCGTGGGCAATTATGCGAATGTCCTGCAGGAGTGGGGCCTCGAAAACGCCGTTGATCCAAACGATCCGAATGGCGCGCTGATCTACAATCCGAACAGCTGCGCGGGCTCAGCGGGCTGCGTCCAATCCAATGCCTTTACGCGTCTGTCGCCGGGTGCCGCGCAATACGCCAACTACACCACCTATCAGCATACGATGTACCAGCTGCGCGACCTGAACCTGCGCATCCACAACAACCATATCGTCCATATGCCCTGGAAGGGCGGTGGCGATTTCGGTGTGGCGCTCGGCATGGAACACCGCGGTGAGCAGCTCTCGAATAATCCTGATCCACTGGTGCAGAGCGGCTACTCGCTCACGAACACCGTACAGGCGACCTCGGGTGGCTTCAACGTGACGGAAGGCTACATCCAGGGCCATGCGCAGCTCCTCAAGGACGTTGCCTTCGCCAAGGATCTGTCGATCGACGGACAGGGCCGTTACTCGTCATACAACACCTTCGGCGGCGCCAAGAACTGGAAGGTCGGTATCGACTGGGCACCTATTCGTGACATCCGCTTCCGCGGTACGCTGGGTACGTCTTTCCGCCAGCCAAACGTCTATGAGCTCTATGGTGGCGTAGGCCTCAGCTATGTCGCGGCGTCCGACCCCTGCGCTGGCGCAACCAGCCCCACGCTCGTCGCGAACTGCATCAAGGGTGGCGTTGCCAACCCTCAGAGCTTCAACTCGGCCAACTCGGGTCAGGTGCCCACGCTTCAGGGTGGCAACAAGGCGCTGCAGCCCGAAACCGGCCGTACCTACACGTTTGGCACGATCATCACGCCGCGCTGGGTGCCGGGTCTGTCTGCCTCGGTTGAATACTGGCATTACACGATTGGCGGCCTGATCGGTTCGCTTCCCACGCAGTATATCCTGAACCAGTGCTATCAGGAGAGCGTCCAGTCCTATTGCAGCGATGTCAACCGTCTGCCCACCGGCCAGATCAACACGGTTTCGGCGCTTGACCAGAACCTGGGCGACCTGATCACCAGCGGTATCGATTTCGATCTGAACTATCGCTTCCGTGTTACACGTCATGACTCGTTCATCGTCGACAACAACTTCCAGCAGCTGGTCAAGTACAAGCAGCAGCAGCAGCCCGGCGGCGCGTATCTGAACCAGACGGGCGCCCTGTTCTATCAGAACGGTATCAGCCAGCCGCGCGTACGTGACTACGCCACCCTGACATGGCAGCATGACGCTTTCCGTGTTTCCTACATGTTCCAGTATATCGGTGGTGCAAACTGGAATGACGGTAGCGCCTTCCTCAGCGAGGAAAATCCGGCAGCCAACGCCCGTATCAAGACACCTGCAATGGTTCAGCAGGACATCTCGATCGGGTACACCTGGAAGCGCTGGAACTTCGAAGGCGGCGTGCAGAACATCGCTGGCAAGAACCCGCCTTTCGTCCTCAACGCAGCCTCCAACTCGGCTGACAGCACCTATGGCGGCTTCTATCTGGGCCGTTACATCTTCCTGCAGGCTGGTCTGAACTTCTGATCACCCCAGACGCGGAGCTCTGCTCCGCGTCATGGAAGCAAGACGACAAAAAAGGGAGAAGGGCCTGCGCCTTTCTCCCTTTTTTCATGCGCATCCCGCGCCATACAGAATGACGCGTATCAGCTCCCGCGATAGGTCGAATAGCCGAAGGGCGAGACCAGCAAGGGCACGTGGTAATGCCCGGTTTCCGTCATGCCGAAATCGATCTGCACCACATCCAGAAAAGGCGGCTCGGGCAGATCATGCCCACGCGCCCTGAAATAGGCCGCCACGTCGAAGCGAAGCACATAAGCCCCTGCCCCGACCGCAATATCCTTCAGGCCGGGACAGCGGCCATCCTCATTTGTCGCTCCGGAAAAGAGCACGCGATCATCATGAAGCAGGGTGATCGTCATACCCTGTGCGGGCACGCCCCCTGCCGTATCGAGAACATGGGTGGAAAGGCTGGTCATGATGCTGTCCTGTCCTTCAGTCTGAGCAATGCAATCTGGTCGATCTGACCGAGAGCCTCAGCCAGTTCCTCCTGCGGTGACTGCGCCAGCCGACGTTCTATCTCCTGACGCATACGCTCCTTGGTGGCCTGTCGGACACAGATGACGAACGGCATATCGAAACGTGCCTGATAGGCCTCGTTCAGGGCGCGAAAGGCGATGAATTCAGCCTCGCTCAACCTGTCGAGACCCGCCCCCTCCTGCTCGGCCGCCGAGAGCCTGCCCAGATCGGGGTCCACACCAAACTTACGTGCGAGCTCCGGATGGGCCTTGACCAGCGCTTTCTGCCTGTCGTGATCGGCATCACGTATGATCTGCGATGTTGCGGCAATCATGTCCTCCGGGCCTGAAAAGGGTGCCTGAGGCCACGCCTCGGCCACGATCCAAGGCGTGTGCTCATAGATATCGCCATAGGCCGATACGAATTCTTCCCGTGTGTTCGCGGTGATCATGCGGGGTGATGCTCCTGCCAGTGACGGGCGATATCGAGCCGTGTCGCAACCCATGCGCCCTGATGGGCCTGCACATGGGCGATGAAACGTTTGAGCGCCAGCGCACGGGCGGGCCTGCCTGCAAGGCGACAATGCAGGCCGACAGACATCATACGCCCGCCCTCCTGATACAGCATGTCGAACGTATCACGCAGATAACGGAAGAACTGTTCGCCATCGGTAAAACCATTGAGCGCGACGAGCTTCATATCGTTTACGTCAAGCGTGTAAGGCACGATCAGCTGCGCCCGGCCATAACGACGGTCGTAATAAGGCAGATCATCGGCATAGGAATCGGCGTCGTAGACGAAGCAGCCTTCCTCGGCGACAATCCGGGCGGTGTTCGGGCTTGTACGCCCCTGATACCAGCCCAGCGGAGCCTCGCCCGTGACCTCTTCATGCAGCCTGATGGCTTCCCGGATATGCTCGCGCTCGATTGCTTCCGGGATGTCCTGATAATCGATCCATCGATAGCCGTGGGACGCAATCTCCCAGCCTGCCTGCTTCATGGCCGTTACAGCATCGGGATTGCGGGCAAGGGCCATTGCCACACCGAAAACCGTAAGGGGTAAACCTGCCTCGGTGAAAAGCCGGTGGAGACGCCAGAAGCCGGCGCGAGAGCCGTATTCATACAGGCTTTCCATCTGCATGCAGCGCGCACCGGTGATCGAACGGGTACCGACCATTTCCGACAGGAAGGCCTCGGAACCCGCATCGCCATGCAGAACGTTATTCTCTGCGCCTTCCTCGTAATTCAGAACGAACTGGACGGCGATGCGGGCGCCACCCGGCCATGCGGCCTCGGGGGGACTGGTACCATAGCCCAGCAGGTCGCGTGGATATGCCTGTGTCATGCCTGTTCGTTCTCTCCCGTTCAAAGCGCCGCCACGCCGCCATCGCTGCGCGGGTCGGTGGCCCCTTCCATTGTGCCATCCTCATAGCGCCGAATGGCCCCGGCATGACCCATTGCCGTGGCAAATGGCGTCAGACTCTCGACGTCGTGACCATGCGCGCTCAGCCCCTCTAGGATTTCCGGACCAAAGCGCGTTTCCATCTTGAGCGTTGTGGTGGTTTCGCCCCAGGTGCGCCCCAACAGCCAGCGCGGTGCCGAGATCGATTCCTGAAGGCTCAGCCCGGCGATGACATTGCGCGCCACGATGGCCGCCTGGGTCTGCGGCTGCCCCTCGCCGCCCATCGTGCCATAGGCCAGCAAGCTCCCATCATTGAGCGCGGCCATGGCAGGGTTCAGCGTGTGGAAAGGCTTGCGCCCCGGCACGAGGCTACGCAGACGCCCGGGAACGAGGTCGAAACTGGCCCCGCGATTCTGCCATACCAGGCCGCTCTCCGGCAGAACGATGCCCGAGCCGAATTCGAAATAGAGGCTCTGGATCATGCTGACGGCCCAGCCCTGCGAGTCCATCACACCAAACCACGTGGTGTCGCCCTGCTGGGTCTGATGGGGCCAGGGTGCCGCGCGGGTCAGATCGATAGAGTCAGCCATATCATCCAGAGCAGCCTGATCGGACAAAAGCGCCTGTGGGGAGGTTTCCATGATGGCAGGATCGGCAATCACACGATCACGCCAGATAAAGGCGGCCTTCGTCGCCTCAACCCAGCGATGAATGTCGTCAACCGTATCAGCCCCGGTCACGCCCAGCCGTTCGGCCAGAGCCAGAATCAGCAGGGAAGCCGCGCCCTGTGTGGGTGCGACCATATTAAAGAAGCGACCATGGTGAAGGCTGGTCTCGAGCGGCTTCGTCAGGAGCGCTTCATGGTGGTTGAGGTCGTCGCGGCTGACCGGCGAACCACAGGCCGCAAGATCAGCCGCGATCTGATCGGCCAGCTTGCCATGGTAAAAATCGCCCAGACCGGCATTGGCGAGACGTCGCAACGTGCGCGCCAGCGCCGGATTGCTGTGCACGGCGCCCGCAATCGGCATATCGCCTTGTGGCAGGAACAGGCCACTGAAATTGGGCATGTAGCTCAGCACGTCAAGATGGGCAGCCATAAGCCCGGCCATGCTTTCCGTAACCACCATGCCACTCTCGGCGTGATCGATGGCGTCGGCCAGCAATGTCGAGAGAGGCAACGCCCCTCCCGCATAGGCTAGCGCTCGCGACCAGCCCGCAACCGTACCGGCAACCGTGTTGGCTGCCAGCCCGCCACGCCAGGGCACACTGTCACATTCCGCATAGAGTTCGGGAGTCGCGTTCTGGGCGAGCCTGCCGCACGCATCAATGGCCACGGTTTCGCCATCAGGGCGGCGAATGAGCCAGAAGCCATCTCCCCCAAGGCCGGTCATATGGGGGTAAACCACAGACAGGGTTGCAGCCACGGCCACGGCTGCCTCGACCGCGTTGCCTCCCGCCTTGAGAATGTCCCTCCCCGCCTGCGCCGCAAGATGATGCGGGGCGGTAACCATTCCCTTGCGGGAGCGTGCGCTGAAAAGCATCAATCCTCCAGAATACCGGCGCGAGCGACGCCAGCGCGTTCCAGCGCCTCGCCGAGCGCAACGAGACGATCTTCACGCCCCGGCTGCGCCACGAGCTGGACGCCAAGCGGCATCCCGCTGCCGACATTCGCGTCGATGGCCAGAGGCACTGTCAGGACAGGGAAACCGGCCAGAGTCAGGGGCTGGGTGTAAAGGCCGAGATTGGCACGCGCAGAAACCGGTTGACCACCAATTTCGATGACGGGCGCATCAATCCGCGGAGCGGGGCCGACCACGGCGGGTGCAACAAGAATATCTGCCTCGAGGAAGGCCTCATGCATACGCTCACGAAACCAGTGGCGGATCTTGTGTGCTCTGAAAACATGCGGTGCAGGCACAAGCGCCCCTGCGAGCAGGCGATCACGCACCGCCGGATCATACTGCTCCGGGCTGTGACGCAAGCGATCGAGATGCAGCCCTGCCCCTTCGGATGCGCTGATGACAAATGCCGCGGCACGCGCCCTTGCAACCTCTGGCAGAACGATCTCTCTGCGTATCGACAGGGCCGTGCAGAAAGCCGCGAGAGCCGCTTCCATCTCCGGCGACAAATCCTGGGCAAACCAGCCGCCAAACCGCGCCATTTTCAGTCCTGCAACGTCCACCCGCGCCAGAGATGACGCGCTCAGAACCTCCACCACCACACGCATATCGGCAGCGCTTGCCGTGAACGGCCCGACCGTATCGAGACTGGCGACAAAAGGATAAGACCCCGATACCGGCAGCAGGCCCTGTGTGGCACGCAGCCCCCACACACCACAAAGCGATGCCGGCACACGGATCGAGCCGTTCGTGTCGGAGCCGAGGGAGAGCGGGAAATATCCCGCAGCGACACCTGCCGCAGACCCACCGGAAGACCCACCGGCGAGACGCGCACTGTCATGCGGGTTTTTCGTCATGCCATAATGGGCATTGTCTGTCGCAAAACCGTAGGCAAATTCATCCATATTGGTCGTGGCGAGCGGTATGGCGCCAGCCTCGATCAGCCTGCTGACCAGCAGCGCATCGCAATCGGCCGGCGCTTCGCTGGCCAGCACCTTCGACCCAGCCGTAGTGACCAGACCTTGCACATCAAACAGGTCCTTGATGCCAAAAGGCACCCCTGCCAGCGGTCCGGGGTCGATCCCTTCGGCCACAAGAGCATCGATGCGGCGCGCCTGATCGAGCGCTCGCTCAGATAAGAGGCGCGTGACGGCATTGATGGTACCATCGCGCTGGGCGACACGGTCGAGGCAGTTCTCGATCAGGCCAAAAGCGCTGCGTTCGCCCGACCTGACAGCGCGCGCAATCTCGATGGCGTTCATGGATGATACTCGAAAGCGGGCTCCGTGCGCTCGGGCAGATCGAGCGACAGGACGAGATTCTGGTACCGCGCCAACAAGGCGAGATTCTCCAGCACGCCGGGTTGGCAATCGACCGGAATCGTCAGATCGAGCGCAGCCGCACGCGCATTGAGCGTGGCCTCATCAATCATGCCTGCTCCTCACCCTCCCGGCCAAGACTGACGAGTTCCTCCGCGTCATAGGCGAGCAGGCTTTCAAGGTGCTTTTCACCGTCCTGGACGAACAGATCGCAGGCGATCGAGCGGGCCAGACGGTCCACGCCATAGCGCATGCCGCTGATCGAGGCACCCGAAAGTCCCATGCTCGGCGTCGCTGCAAAGGTGAAGTTATAGATCGCCCCGAGCATGGCGGCATCCGGATGAGCCGGGTCGCGCGGCAGGAACTGGCTCTGCGGGCCAAGATAGGGATAGGAGTCCAGAACGGCGCTTTCCTCGCCCTCTGGGGCCTCGAAACGATCGCGCCACAGCGCAACGTTTCCGGCAAACGAGGCTGTTTCCGGCCGCTTGGTGAAATCGATCACGAAGCCGGTGCCGATAATCAGGAAGTCAAATTCCATCGTCCCGTGAGGCGTGTCGACGGTAATGGTCTCACCCTCGCAGCGCGCGCCCAGCCAAGGCGTATCGCCATGGAAGCTGAACCCGTCATGACGGCTGCAACGCCAGAACGTGTCCTGCGGCGGCGGCTGATTGAGATCGAAGATGCGGCGCATGAAGCGCCAGCGTGTCAGATCGGGCAGCGCCGGGAAATGGGCCAGAAACCCCGCATTTTCCATCCAGCGATACGGGTTGATGCGCGGCAGGGTCTTGCGGCGTATGCAGACGGCAACCGAACTGGCACCAGCTTCCAGCGCGGTCGCCGCATTATCGAATGCGGAGGCGCCGCCGCCGAGCACACCGACACGCTTGCCACGCATCGCCTCGAAATCGATCGGCTGATGCGTGTGCGCGTAGAGATGGCTGGGAACCGCCTCGCGTATAAATTCCGGCACATGCCATGACCCGCTACCCTCAATGCCGGTCGCCAGCACAAGGCGGCGTGCCCAGACGTGAGAGATCTCTCCCTCCTGCGAGCGGAACTGCAGATGCAACAGGCCATCCTGCCAGACGACATCGACCAATTCACGGTCGTGCTCCACTGGGAGAACAAGTGTCTCCTCATACCAGTCGAGATAGGCCTGCCAGTCGCGCCGGTCGATCTTGCCCAGTGACTCCCATGCATCCTTGCCGTAACGCGCCTCGAACCAGCTTCGCGGCGTCAGCGAGGGGATGCCGAGATCGGGGCCAGTCACATGCTTGGGCGTACGCAGCGTGATCATCCGGGCAAAAGTAACCCACGGACCTGCCTGCCCCTTCTTTGCGCGCTCGAATACCCGCACGTTATGCACGCCGATGCGGCGAAGCGCGAAAGAGGTCGAGAGACCTCCCTGCCCGCCACCGATCACCGCAACATCGAGCACCGGCTCACCATGGTGGGTCAGCGTGGACGAGACCCAAGGACCCGACGCATAGGCAATTTTCTGGAGATCCTCATGAACCCGGTCGGCGAGGTCACGGAGCGCTTTGTTCTGCATGTCAGGGCACCCGGTAAAATGGATTGGGGAGAAGGAAACCACGTTCGGCATGGCCACCTGCGAGATCGGACGGCTGATCACCGATATTGGCGATGATGTGATAGCCCTTCTGTTCGATTTCGCTTCGGGCCGCCGCCTTGTAATCCGAGGCTGATGGCGTATGGCTGCCCTCAGGCCTGAGCACGAGGCCCGACCAGCCCTTATAGCCCGCAGTCTCGAGATTATGCGCCGTATCGGCACGCTCGTTCTCACTGCGTCCGGTCACGAAAAACACCGATACGCCATGCTGCTGAGCCATACGATAAAGAGCAAGTGTGGAGGGAAAAGCCTGCGCCTTGGCGCTCATTTCCCAGGCCATCACGCCGCACGGTCCCTTGGGCAGGACATCGCACTGACCATCATGAAAATAGGCAAAATGATTGGCCTGAATCTCGGGCCAGTTGGAGAGCGATGTCTCGTCGATATCCAAGACAATGGCCGGCTTGCTCACATGCGTGGCACGCAAACGAACCCACTCCGATGCCTCCTCGACCACGGCAGCGAACTCACGATCATAGGCCCCGCTATCATGGTAGGTGGTAGCGGCAATCTCTGCATCACCTACATTGGCCGGTGCCGCGTGGGCAGAGCCCGCTGCCGGTGCCCCAAGCAAAACCGCAAGCGCCAATGCGCGCCCGAAACGATTTAAGCGCCGGCGAGAAACCGAACAGACGACAGACGGATAATTCATGGTAGGCGGCGCTCCTGTGAAGCCAAGATACAATGGCACCATCTTCACAGCTGTAGAGACGGCTCACAAGACCGGTGCGCCGGAGCATGTCCTTGCCTCAAACAATCGTTTTTCATACCTGCCCCGTCCTGTATTGATATCTCGTTCCCCAAGTGAAACAGAACATCTCCTCTTCGTCTATCCCTCTTGTGCACAAACGCATCGAAAGCCTATTTTGTAAATTCTGGTTCAGGTGGCCCGAATAGGGATGCAACTACTTGCAAATACCCCAATACCCGCCTAGACACGGTCGTATACAACGAAGCAGTCAGGAGATGATTTTGGGCGCGCCTCGGGAAATTGCGGTCGTGACCATTCTGGAAGCCGCTGAAAAGATCTTCTCCGAACATGGATTCAGCGGTGCAAGCATTGCTGCCGTGGCCCGGGAAGCTGGTATTCCCAAAGCCAATATTCATTATTATTTCTCTACCAAGGAGACCCTGTATCAGGAAGTGCTCCGGCGCACCGTGCAGGAATGGCTTCGGGAATGCGAAATCTGGCTTCGCCCTGAAAATAAAGCCTCTACGGCCCTACGCGCCTATATCGGCTCCAAGCTCGCCTTCTCACGTGCCAATCCCCATGCGTCACGCCTGTTCGCGCATGAGATCATCGGAGGGGCGCGCTACCTGCATGATTATCTCTCGACAACCCTACGTGAGGCGATAGCGCCGTTCGGTGAGACATTCGGGGTCTGGATGGAGCGGGGCGAGATTCCGCAGGTCGATCCGACGCATTTCCTCTTCTGCCTCTGGGCCATGACCCAGTGGTATGCAGATATGCAGCCTCAGGTAACCGCCCTGCTCGGAAAGGAAACGCTTGAAGAAAGTGATTTCAATGTTGCCGCGGAAACAATCCTCGCCCTCGTTCTCGCCCGGAAGGACATAACAGCCTGACGTCTGGCCTGCCGAGAAAGCCCTGCCGGTGGTTTATCCTCGGTCCATTGACGGAACACGAACGAGCAGAACAATCAGGATAGCAAGCGCGGCGAGTGCGGCACCGCTCATCGAAACAGCACCATAGCCCAGCCCCTGATACAGAACCGCGCCGCCCAGCCAGGCACCAAGCGCGTTGCCAAGGTTGAAGGCGCCGATATTGACTGACGACGCCAGAGCCGGGGCGCGCTGTGCCGCCTGCATCGTGCGCATCTGCAACGCTGGCATGATGGCGAAAGAGGCCGCACTCCAGACCAGAATACCGAGTATTGCACCGATCGGCGTGACCGCAATAAACGGGTAGATCAGCATGATGCCACCCAGCACAGGGAGCATCAGCAACAGGGCAAAACGCGTGGAGCGATCGGCCAGACGACCGCCAAGCGCTGCGCCAATGCTGAAACCGACGCCGATCGTCATGAGTGCGAGGGTGACGAGTCCCTCACTGGCATGGGTGATGCTATGCAGGAAGGGCGCGATATAGGTGTAGAGAACGAACATGATCCCCGCACCGAGCGTGGTGACGGCAAGGGCCAGCAACACCTCACCGCCCGCCAGAACGCGCAATTCGCCGAGGATGTCCGGGCGTGGATTGCTGCCCCGTGGTGGCAGGGCGAGGCTGAGGGCCAGCACGGCCAGGGCGCCGAGCAGCGCCGTGACCAGGAAAGCGCTGCGCCACCCCATGGTGTCGCCCAGCCAGGTTGCCGCGGGCACCCCGAAGATATTCGCGATGGTCAACCCCATGAACATCGACGCCACCGCCGAGGCACGACGCTCGGGTGCCACGACACTCGATGCCTCGACAGCCCCGAGGCCGAAAAACGCCCCGTGTGACAGGCTGGTGATCACTCGCCAGATCATCAGAACGGCATAGCTATGGCTGAGCCCGGCACCAAGGTTGCCGATAATGTAAAGCCCCATCAGCCCGACCAGGGCGGCCTTGCGCGATACGGCCCCCAGCAGCAGCGTCATGATGGGTGCCCCCAGCATGACACCAAAGGCATAAGCGCTCACAAGCGACCCGGCCTTGGGCACACTGATGTGAAGATCCTGGGCAATGACCGGCAACAACCCCATCGGGGTGAACTCGGTCGTGCCTATGGCAAAAGCCCCCACTGCCAGCGCGAGCAGCGCCCCTCGAGCCGAACCCATCTTACCCCCTGCCGAATTAAAGCTTGCGCAAGTTCTTCTTACTTTCCAGATCCTGCGCCCCGTGCCACGATTTTCTCCTGATGTTTCCACACGGAGCCGGATCGAGACAATGACCACACCATTTGCCGACAGCAATCACGACGCCCTCTGGCTGCCCTTCACGGCCAATCGCCAGTTTCGCGATGCCCCGCGCATGCTCGTTTCGGCAAAAGGTATGTATTACCGGGATGATAAAGGCCGCGAAGTCCTGGATGGTTGCGCCGGACTCTGGTGCGTCAATGCAGGCCACGGGGCACCGCGTATCGTGGAAGCCGTGCAGAAGACGGTCGCGACACTCGATTTTGCCCCTGCTTTCCAGATGGGCCACCCCCTGGCTTTCGAGGCCGCAGACCGTGTCGCGCGCCTGGCCCCGAATCCGCTCAACCACGTTTTCTTCTGCAATTCCGGCTCTGAAGCAGGCGACACGGCGCTCAAGATCGCCATCGCCTATCATCGCCTGCGTGGCGAAGGCACACGCACCCGCCTGATTGGGCGTGAACGCGCCTATCATGGCGTCGGGTTTGGCGGCATTTCGGTTGGCGGCATTTCGGGCAATCGCAAGCTCTATGGTTCGCTGCTGACCGGGGTGGATCATCTGCCCCATACGCTCGATCTGCGTCGCAACGCTTTCTCGCGCGGCCTGCCGGAACATGGCGCGGAACTGGCTGACGATCTGGAGCGCATCGTCGCCCTTCATGACGCCTCGAACATTGCGGCTGTTATCGTCGAGCCCATGGCTGGCTCGACAGGCGTGCTGCCAGCGCCGAAGGGCTATCTCAAACGCCTGCGCGAGATCTGCACCAAGCATGGCATCGTGCTGATTTTCGATGAGGTCATCACCGGTTTCGGCCGTCTGGGCGCGTCTTTCGCCGCCGAGAAATACGGCGTCGTGCCTGACATCATGACGGTGGCCAAGGGTATTACCAACGGTACGATCCCGATGGGTGCCAATATCGTATCCGACGAGATTTTCGACGCGTTCATGCAGGGACCGCGCGAGGCCATCGACCTGCCGCATGGCTACACCTATTCGGCCCACCCCATCGCCTGTGCTGCTGCCATTGCCACACTCGACACCTACGCCGAGGAGCATCTGTTCGAACGCGCAGCCGCGCTCTCGCCGTATTTCGAGGAGGCTGCCCATTCGTTGAAAGGTGCGCCTCATGTGGTCGATATCCGCAATGAAGGGCTTGTGGCCGGTATCGAACTCGCCCCCCGTGGCGCCAAGACGACGCGCGCTTTCGAGGTGTTCGAGCGTGCTTTCCATGAAGGGCTGCTGCTGCGCTACACAGGTGACATCCTCGCCATTTCACCGCCGCTGATCATCGAAAAGAACGAGATCGATCGCATCTTCGAGACGATCGGCCGCATCCTCAAGACGATCGACTGATCAGGCTGGGCTCCGGCGGGATACGCCGGGGTCTCACCCCCATCGCGCAGACTTTTCGATCTCCCGGCAATCCGGTCAGATCGAGCCTGTTTGGGGCCAATAGTGCGACAAAGCTTCGCCTCGGCCCAAGACGTTCAGCCAGTTACCTTGCGCATCTCAAGGAACAGATCGGGGCTCACTGTCGAGAACATGGCAGGCATGGTCCTGCAGCTCTTCACCAGAGGCATGGTCATCATCATGCGCCACGTCATCAAGCAACGCATAACCGGCGCCGAGCGGCACGAGGACGAGGGTATGGTCCCCCATTTCCTGTTCGGGATGGGCCAAGGAACCCGCAAGTATCCTGAAGGGCGAGCCGTTCAGCGTCGAGAGATAGAGGGCGCGGTAACGATGTGCACCCAGCGGGACGGGTAGAAATGACCAGCTTGGCCCGATACGGTCGCCGTACCGGTCCAGTGTCGCCCTCACCTCAGGGTCCACGCAATCCAGATGGATGTGGAGCTGGTTCTGCGAGCGCCCGTGTGACGAGTTGATCGAGAGGGCAAGCAGCCGGTCCGGAACAGGGTGCCCATAGGCCGCGCCAACGCGATCGCGAAAAGACCAGGCTTCGGCGAAGTAATTGGGCGTTTCGGGACGGAGCAGGACCGTGCTTTCCATCCCTGCTACCTTGTCCGTGGGAATCAGAAGATATTGCCCACGCCCCTCAAGCGAATGCAGCAGGGCAATGCCCCGCGCGTGGTCATAGATCACACAGGGCTTCGTCCCTTTGGAGCACTTCGCGCTGATGAGCTTCCAGAGGATATCCGGATCATGATCCTTGTGGATCACCGTGGCGGCGCGGGAGGCGGGTGCGAGGCCGACGCCCAGTGCGGCAACGACGAGACCTACCCGCCATATTCCGCGCCTGATGACGACCGGCAAAGTATGACCCGATCGGGGAAACAGGGATAGACCCCGACCGCCACTCAGCATGCACGCGTCGCCGCCGAAAGAGCCATGCTCTGACCCAGTCGCTCAAGGCGGCGCTTGACCCCGCCGCCCGCAGCAAAGCTGCTCTGCTCATTATGGCTGAGCCAGAGGATCCCGTCCTCGATCGAGAGGGAGGTATTCTTGAGAAGCGCCGATGTGCCACCGCAGATCGTATAGGCAAGGCGAAGCGCAAAGCCGAGCTGCACGGCGCGGTCGCAATCATCGGGTGAGAGCAGACGCCGCGAGACTTCCATAAGGGGATCGGCCGGGTCGGCCTCGTAACGGACCGCCAGTGTCAGGGCGACGAAGGCGCGTGACTGATGGTCGAAGCCAACGCCATGCATGCGCATGATGCGCAGATAGGTCTGGGCTGCGCGATATTCGGGGTGATCGAATGAGCCGATGTCGGACATACGGCAGGCCATGTCGCGCAATGCCGTTTCGGACGGCGTTTCATGCTGGAACAGCGGCGCCGTCCAGCGCACAAGATCATCGGGCAGTTCCATGCTGCGGCTCAGACGATGCGCGGTCTCATCAGCCAGTGCACGACAGGGGTCGAGTGCAGCAACCTCCTGCCCGACCTTGCGCATATACCAGCCCTCCCGCAGGCCATCGACGCTGAAAATGATCTGTGATGGCTGCACGATACGCATCAGGCGCCGCAGGACGGTGGCGGAGAACGGGACATCGTCCAGACGCTTGCGCGGAAAGCCAGGTACTTTTTCCAGCATCTTGCGCGGGGTATCGATCAGCCACGTCACCATCTCGCGCGCCTCATCGGCACCCAGCGTGTAGAGATGAACGATATTGAGCGGGTAATGCGTGCGGGCAATCTGCAACCGGGCCAGGGCGCGGAAGGCGCCGCCAACCAGATAGAGCGGCTTTCCTTTCAGGGCAGGTAGCCACGCCACATCATCAAGATCGGCTTCCACCACCTCACGCGCACGTTTGAGGTCACCGCCCGAACGGTCAGACAGGCGTATCACCCCAAGCGGCTTGGTGCAGGCCTCATGATGCCGCCCCCCTGCCACACGGATCAGTTCAAGAGAGCCACCGCCAATGTCAGCGACAACGCCATCTGCATCGGGCAAACCACAGAGCACGCCCGTCGCAGCGTAGTCGGCTTCCTCCTCGCCCGAGAGGATACGGATCGGCACGTCGGGCATGCACTCATGCAGCGTCTCGACAAATTCGCGCCCGTTGCTGGCATCGCGAACCGCAGCCGTCGCTAGCACCTCAAAGGGGTGGGCATCCATTGCGCGTGCGATGGCATTGAAGCGGGTCATGACATCGCGTGCGAGTCTCAGCCCCTCCTCATTCAGGCGGCCCGTCTGCTCAAGCCCGCGCCCCAGACGCAGCGTGGCTTTTTCATTGAAGATCGGGATCGGATTACGGGTGACGCCCTCGAACACGACCAGCCGGACCGAATTCGATCCCAGATCGACGATGGCGGCGCGATGATGGCCCTTTGGCGCGTCAGTACCCGTCACTCTACCCTCTTCCTCAATCTTCGCGGATACGCTCGGGCCGTTCACGACGGCCCGCATCCTTATCCTGCGGTTTCTCCCTCGCTGCCGAGCCACGCCCGGAGAGCGAAGGGTTATGCATGAAATATTCATGCGCCGAGAAGGGATTAGCCCCCGGAGATACGCGATGCCAATCCCCACGCGAGGAAAGCACCCAGCTTTGAAGTGTGTCACGTAAATCCATGGTCATGATCTGACCCAGGATCTGGGCATGAACGGTCGAATTGAAGATCGGCACCATCGCCTCGACACGACGATCCATGTTTCGTCCCATCCAGTCAGCCGAGGAAATGAAGACCTTGGCCTTGTGCGACGGCATCCGATGACCATTGCCAAACGCGAAGATACGCGCGTGCTCCAGAAACCGACCGACGATCGAACGGATCTCGATATTTTCCGAAAGGCCCGGCACACCGGGGCGCAGGCAGCAGATACCCCGGATGATTCCGACCACCCTCACCCCGGCGCGTGACGCCCGGTAGAGCGCATCGATCAGGGCCGGGTCGACCAGTGAATTCATCTTCAGCCAGATCTTGGCAGGGCGTCCGGCCTTGGCATGAGCGATCTCCCCCTCGATCAGGTCCATGAGCGTGTCACGCAACGTGATGGGGGCAAAAGCGAGCGCCTCCATATCCACCGGGGTCGCATAACCCGTCATGTAGTTGAACAGCTTGGCCGAATCGCTCGCGAGCTGGGGATCGCAGGTGAAGAAGGAGAGATCCGTATAGATACGCGCCGTGATCGGATGATAATTGCCCGTACCGAAATGGGCGTAGGACCGCAGACCACCAGCTTCTCGCCTGACGACAAGGCTGAGCTTGGCGTGCGTCTTGAGATGGGTGAAGCCGAACACCACCTGGACGCCTGCCGATTCGAGCGACCGCGCGAGGCGTATATTGGCTTCCTCGTCAAAGCGCGCGCGCAGCTCAACCATCGCCGTGACCGACTTGCCCAGTTCTGCGGCCTCGATCAGCGCCCGCACAATGGGGCTGTCACGCGAGGTGCGATAAAGCGTCTGCTTGATTGCCACCACGTTGGGGTCAAGCGCTGCCTGTTTGAGAAACTGCACCACCACATCGAAGCTCTCGAAGGGATGATGCACCACGATATCCTTGGCGCGGATCGCTGCGAAGCAATCGCCGTCATAATCGCGGATTCGCTCAGGGAAGCGCGGCGTATAGGGTTTAAACAGCAGGTCAGGGCGATCAGATACGATCATCTGCTTGAGGTCGACCACACCGATGATATCGGGCTGAACCACCACATCGTCACGTGCCACGTCGAGTTCTTCAGCGAACTCACGCCCCATGCTCTCCGGTATAGAGGCGTCTAGGGCAAGATGAATACCCACACCACGGCGACGCTGCTTGAGCGCTGTCTCGTAGGACAGCACCAGATCCTCGGCTTCGTCCTCGAACTCGACATCCGAATCGCGGATGATACGCAGCACCCCGCCCTCAGCAATTTCCATCCCGGGAAAGAGGCGTGTGATGTGCAGCCGGATGACATCCTCCAGCGCCACAAAGCGCACATCGGGGCGGATATCCGGCTCCTCCTTGTGCGGCGCGGGTAGACGTATGAAACGGTCGATCTGCTGGGGCAGCAGAATGAGCGCATCCATCGAAAACCCCGGAATCGTCGGGTCATTGAGGCGTAGTGCCAACGCCATTCCAAGATTCGGAATGAACGGCATGGGGTGTGACGGGTCGATGGCAAGCGGCGTCAGAACAGGATAGATCTCGTTCTCGAACTTGGCGGCGATGCTCTCGCGCTCGGCGTCTGTCAGTTCCTCACGTGTGCACAGGCGAAGCCCCGCCTGGGCCAGTTCACCGCGCAACAGGCGCCAGATGCGCTGCTGTGCCGCAAAGAGCTTTGCCGCGCTGCGGCGCACGCTCGTCAGCTGGCGCGCTGGTGTCAAACCGTCAGCCGAGGGGGCGACCAGTCCCTCGCGCACCTGACCAACAAGCCCCGCCACACGCACCGAGTAGAATTCATCCAGATTGCTGGCACTGATCGACAGAAAGCGCAGACGCTCCAGCAACGGGTGGCGGCTGTTTTCTGCCTCCTCGATCACGCGCTGGTTGAAATCGAGCCAGGATAATTCACGGTTGATGAACCGCGTCGGTGAGGTCACGATTCCGGGGTCGGGAATCCGGGCTACGGCACGCGTGGCACGCGTTGCCCTTGGAGCTTTCGCCCGGGTGGCGCGTGGTGCCTTGGAGGGGGCGGGCCTTGAGTCCTTTTCCGAAGACGACGTCACGCGCTACGTTTCCTGTTTCTGTCCAACGAGAAGTAACAACATCGGCCCGTGAGCAGCGCGCGTCAAACCCCTTAACCCAATCATCATAAAACGTTCCGGCCCGGTGATGGCCTGAGTGGTCAGGTTCAGTGCTCGCCGGGGGCTGGCTCATCCAGCAGTCCTGACAGGGCCTGTCGTGCAAGGACCCGCGTGAGCGGCCTGTTATGGGCCAGCCCAGCCTGATCGAGCCGGTCGACTGCGCTTACGATCGCATCGCAGGTGCGCGGCAAATGATGCATGAGCCAATCGAGAATCGGCTTGGAGACAATCATCTGACGCTCTGCAATCAGGCGCAAAAGCAGGGCAAAACGCAGGGAATCCTCAGGCGACAGAAGCGGCACCACCGTGATGGCCCGCAAGCGGCTCGCCAGATCAGGCAAAACAATGGGCAGCCGGACAGGGGCATAACGCGATGCAATGAGCAGGGTCGTGCGATGTTCACGCGCCAGATTGAGCAGATGCAACAGGGCACGCTCGGATGTCACACGCTCTAGATGATCGAGCGCCAGCGTGGTGTGGGCTGCCCCCGCGATCTCAACCACCTGCGTCATATCCAGCGTCGCCGCATCCACAACGCGCGCCTGACGCCTCGCAGCCCAGATGTGCAGAAGATGCGACTTGCCACAACTGTCGTCACCACAGAGCAGCAGCCTGCGGTCGGGCCAGCCGGTCTGGTTCAGCCAGTGGCGCGCCTGGGCGTTGGAGGCCGACGGAATAAAGTGACGGGCTGCAACGCTTGCAGGCGGCCGCAGCGCCAGCGCGAGTTGCGCGGCGGCGTTGCCCGGCGCCAATCCGTCAATTCCCGCTTCTTTGTCCATTCAATAGCCGTTCCGGTCCTTTCCGAGCCGGGTCGGCTCCATTAGAAGGACAGATACTAACGCAACCGGCCAGGTTTTTCGAGCGAGGCGACAGCATGACCGATCCGATTTCCCCTTCAGCAAGCTATCGCGATTCCGGCGTCGATATCGAGGCCGGTGATGCGCTGGTCGAGGCGATCAAGCCCGCAGCGAAATCGACCGACCGGCCGGGCACAATGGGTGGTCTGGGCGGCTTCGGCGCGCTGTTCGACCTCAAGGCCGCCGGCTTCACCGACCCGATTCTCGTAAGCTGCACCGATGGTGTGGGCACAAAGCTCATGGTCGCCATCGAGAGCGGTCAGCATGATACGGTCGGCGTCGATCTGGTGGCCATGTGTGTGAATGATCTTGTGGTGCAGGGCGCTCAGCCACTTTTCTTCCTTGATTATCTGGCAACCGGCAAACTGGCTGTTGAAGATGCTGCCCGTGTCGTGAAGGGCATTGCGCAGGCCTGCCGCGATACGGATTGCGCACTGGTCGGCGGTGAAACAGCCGAAATGCCCGGCATGTATGACTCCGGACATTACGACCTTGCTGGCTTCAGCGTTGGCGCAGCCGAGCGTTCCGCCCTGCTCCCCGCCGGCATCACCGAAGGCGACACATTGATCGCCCTCCCCTCCACCGGCGTTCATTCCAACGGCTATTCGCTGGTTCGCAGCATCAAAGCGATGAGCGGTCTGCAATGGAACAGCGAAGCCCCCTTCGAGCCGGGCAGCACGCTCGCCGAAGCCCTGTTGCGCCCTACCGCGCTCTATGTGCGAACGGTCATGGCCCTGCATCATGCCGGGTTGCTGCATGGCTGCGCCCACATCACCGGCGGTGGCCTACCCGGAAACCTGCCCCGCGTCCTGCCAGAGGATCTGGGTGTACAGATCGAAGCCGATACCTGGCCCGTGCCCCCTGTCTTCCGCTGGCTGGCCACCACGGGCAATGTCGCGCATGACGAGATGCTCAAGGTCTTCAACTGCGGCATCGGCATGGTTCTGATCACGCCCGAGCCCGAGAAGGTTCTGGCCATGCTCGAAGCCCGCGGTGAAAAGGGCTATCGCATTGGTGACGTAACCGCCAATGGCCCACGCTATGCACTGGATGGCCAGGTTGATTTCGCCCTATGAGCGAAACAATGGCTGTCCATAAAACCCCTATTGCGGTTTTCATCTCGGGGCGCGGCAGCAATATGAATGCCCTGATCGAGGCCTGTGCGCGACCGGATTATCCGGCGCGCATTGCCCTTGTGCTGAGCAATAACCCGGATGCACCGGGGCTCGATACGGCACGAAACGCAGGCCTTGAAGCTGTTGCGATCAATCACCGTCTTTTCCCGAAAGACCGCGAAGGACACGAGAAGGCCATTGAAGCCTGTCTCGAAAAGGCAGGAATCGAAGTGATCTGCCTTGCGGGCTACATGCGCGTCCTGACCCCTTATCTCGTTGGGCGATGGGCCGGCCGCATGCTCAACATCCATCCAAGCCTGCTGCCGGCCTATCCCGGTCTGGATACGCATGAGCGCGCCCTGGCGGCGGGCGATACCCGTCATGGCTGCACGGTCCATCTGGTCACTGATGGTGTGGATGAAGGCCCGATACTGGGCCAGGCCGAGGTGCCGGTCCTGCCGGGCGATACACCCTCCGCGCTTGCGGCACGCGTTCTGGAGCAGGAGCATCGCCTCTACCCCGAGGCGCTCGCAGCGTTTCTGAGAGCCCGATAAGGCACCCTCTCACGACATAAAGAAGCCCGGTCAAGCCGGGCTTTTTTTTAGAGAATCCATAGGTTCGGGGAGCAGGGGGCTCCCTTACCAGAAACGTGCGGCCAGAACGCTCGTGAGCGTTACAAGGTCGAAGCACAGGAAAGCGGTCATACCCAGCATGGCCCAACGCTGCGTGCTTTCCGACGGGGAAAGCTGGCCTGCTCTTGGCATGAGGGGAAACAACAGAGCCAGAAAGGGCGCAATCGGCAGGAAGTAGCGGCCCTGAACGCCATCGATGATCGGCGCACCCACCGGGGTCCAGATCACATAAAGCGAGAAATAGACGGCGCCCACCGCAAGCAGCACGGCAAGCACCGTCACGAAAACCGTTCTACCGTTTTGTGCCAAGGCCCGGTTTCTGATCGCCGGATAGGCGCAAAAGCAGAGCGTAGCGAGAATCGTCGCATAGACAAGGCGATAGAACCACGCCGGAAACAGCGTATCCAGCCAACCAAGCACCCCGATGAACTCGTGAATGTTGTGACCGAGATTCACCTTGAGCGTCGTATAGGCGAGCATCGGCAGCGAGAGAGGATGGGTAAGTACCCAATGCACCTGACCACTATCCGACGTGCCTGACCCATCGAGGAACTGCACTTTGGTAGGGGTCATGCCGAAATGCTGCCAGATAAGAAACGCCATGATGCTGACGACAAAAGGGGCCACAGCGAGATATTTGCGGCGCCCCACACCCAGCCATTCCCGCGCCGGAAACAGGCCAAGCGGGATAAGGCTGCACAGCAGCAGTGGGGGCTTGCTGACCGTCAGAACGGCGAAAAGACAGGCGATACCAATCCAGAAGCGCGTTGATCCCGGATCAAGCGTATTGATCCGGGTAAGCAGCGAAGCCGTAAGAAGGGCGAGCGCGAAGATCAGGCCATCCTGCGAGCATGACGCGTTGAGCGCCATCACCATGGGCAGGCTCGCAAGCAACATCAGATAAAGCACCCCGCGACGGGCCAGCGCGATGGCGAGCGTGCACAGAGCAATGCTGATCACCGCATTGATCACATGCACCATGATGCTGGTCTGGATGATCGTCGCCCGCGTATGGCGACCGATAAAGGTGACGACCGCGCCCGGCAGATAGGTGATGGGAGCGTAAATGACCGTATTGCCGAAAGAAGCCCAGCTACGGTGATTGTCCCATTGCCGCTGCGCAAGAGCGGACAGCTCGCCCATATCCACCTTTCTCTCGGCGTGGAAACGCAAACTGTCCAGTAATTCCGCCTCCGAAGGAAAGTTTGCAGGCAAATAACCACCCGCCTGCCCCGCATCGAGCTTGATGCCAACAAGCCCGCCCTGGGCGATCTGAACGATCCGCGCAAAGTGGTTGCGCTCGTCCGGCATCTGCCCGGGGGGAATGAGCAGGATGCAGGCAAGCCCCATCATGGAGGCAAAGAACATGAATACGCGCACGGGCGAGAGCGCCAAGGCTGATCGCAAAGTGGAAAGCAAGACTTCATCCCCCGGGGGAAAACGCGATGAATGCCCGGAAGAAACCGGGCTGGCGGGAAGTGATGGCGAGACCTGTCAGAGATCGACGCAGGGAGGTGCCTGAAGCGCCAGATATGCCAGACGCTTGTTTTCCTGACGGCCCAGCGCAACACTGTTCAATATCAACCCGCATGCCAGCGAGAGGGCCGCAAGCAACTCAAGCCCGGTGGCCAGCACAGCCGAAGGCAGATGCGGCACAGTGTGGGTCTCGATAAAGTCGAGGACCGAACGCAGACCGATCAATCCGCCAAGCACAGCGAGAACCAGGCCGATCGCACCAAAGAACAGGAGAGGACGCTCCTGTTTGAGCAGGTTCAGAATTGTCCCAAGAATACGAAAACCGTCGCGATAGGTGTTCAGCTTGGAGAACGATCCTTCGGGACGCTCGATATAACGGGTCAGCACTTCGCCCATCGACATATTCAGCTGCAGGGTATGGACCGTAAATTCTGTTTCGGTCTCAAACCCGGATGACAGCGCCGGGAAGGATTTCACAAAGCGGCGACTGAAGACGCGGTAGCCCGAAAGCATGTCTGACTGACCGCGACCAAAAAGGCTAACGACCAGCCCGGTCAGCACCTTGTTCCCAAGCACATGGCCAGGGCGATAGGCAGCAGCGTCCTGATGCTCACGAACGCCCATCACGGTATCATGCCCGTTTTCCAGCGCCATACGCACCATCTGCGGCGCCGCAGCCGCTTCGTAGGTGCCATCGCCGTCGATGAGCACATAGAAATCAGCCTCGATGTCCGCAAACATTCGTCGGATGACATGGCCCTTGCCCTGCAACCGCTCGCGTCGAACGATCGCACCGGCTTCCTTTGCCAGTTCAACGGTCCGATCGCTGGAGTTGTTGTCGTAAACGTAGATAGAGGCATCCGGCAACGCGGCGCGCATATCGTGCACCACGCCGGCTATGGTCACCTCCTCGTTATAGCAGGGAATGAGGACCGCAATCCGGCAGATGCCAGGCGGCAATGCGGTTGCTGTGACGATACCTGCCGGATTGGGGTCTACCTGCATTACTCTCTCTGCGGAACGATCCTGATCAGCCGCTCCTAGCATCTCGGATGCAACGAAGCCAGATCATGCCTGTCGCCCCCGAGGCTTGGGCGTCACTCCTGCCCAGAAGCAGCCGCCCGGGAGCAGCCGGTCGTCATATAGCCACGCAACACGCCCTGTAGACGCGGAAGCAGGAAAGCCGGGTCGCACTCCCACAGTGCCGGGCTGATCAGCTCGACCGACCACGGCCCGGCATAGCCACTGCGCCTGACCGCGTCGCACCACCCCGAAAGGTCGATTTCCCCCTTTCCCGGCATGCAGTCACGGAGTACGGTCTCGTCCCACGCCTCGCCGGGACGTGGAAGGCGCCCATCGCAGAAATGCACACCAAAGATCCTTGCAGGGTCGAGGGAATCGAGATCAGCAGGGATCGCTCCCGACCCGTGAAAATGCCAGAAATCGACGACAACCCCCACATTGGGGGCCCCCACACGGGCAATAACCTCTTTTGCCTGGGTCAAGGTCCGGAAACGGGTGAAGGCCGGCAACTCGATCATATATCGCACACCCCAATCGGCCCCGATCGCGGCAATTGAAGCGATATTCTGCACCATGACATCCATGATTTCCGGCTCTGACAGATGGTCGGCACCGTTGCGCGGAAGAACCATGACTGTTGGTGCGCCCAGATCATGCGCCTCGCGCGTGATCTTTACCGCTTCCTCCATCAGAGCTGCGCGCCCAGACGCATCATGACGCTCGATGTGATCGAGCGCGCTCACATGGCTTATGCCCATCCCGGCATCGCGCACCATGCCTCGCACGGTATCGATAGTACCGCCGCAGGAAAGATAACGGGCAAGTTTCGGATAGAAAATTTCCATATCGTCAAACCCCGCCTCATGCGCGAGACGGATATCAGTCAACAAATTCGAGTGGAAACTCGTAATACCGTGCAACGCGGTGCGCATGACGACCATCTCCTCCTGACAAATCAGTCATCCTCACCGGACAGAAATCTGCCCCGGTGATCCTGTGCCGATCCTGTCGCGGGCGGTGACAGGGTCACAGTCCGTCCTTGATGTGAAACCATCGGAATTCGCATTCGCTTCCGCAGGCGCATGGCTAGGCTTCGGACGTTAACTTAATGTCATCTTGGGATCGCCCTATGATCATTCCTTCGATTCCCTCCCCTGCCTTGCATCGTCGCTCCTGCAAGACCCATCGCGCGTCTGCAATCGAGACCGCTTTCCCGGCAAACGGAGGACGCGCATGAGACGGATTCAGTCACTCGTTGGCGTCACATCCGAGCGCCATGATGTCTCCTATGTACTTCGCATCTGCGCGGTTGCTGCGCTCGGCGGCATTCTCTTTGGTTACGATACCTCCGTCATATCGGGGGCCATCGGGCCGATACGGGCCCATTTCCATCTGAGTGACGCCGCAACCGGCTGGGCTGTCTCCAGCGTGATACTGGGCTGTATCATCGGGGCCTTCGGATCGGGGTGGCTCGCTCACACGCTCGGGCGCCGGATGGCCCTATTCATCTGCGCCATCCTGTTTTCCGTGCAGTCGGTGGGTGCAGCCCTTGCACCTGATTTCACCCAGTTTGTCATCTATCGGATCCTGGGTGGGCTGGCTGTTGGCATCGCTTCTGCGGTGTCGCCCATGTACATGTCTGAAGTATCTCCGAAGGACATGCGCGGTCGGGCCTTGTCGATGGAGCAGTTTGCCATCGTTCTGGGCGCGCTGATCGTCTATGTCGTCAATTACCTGATCGCCGCCCGTGCGAGCACTGCCTGGCTTGAGGAAATGGGCTGGCGCTGGATGCTTGGCTCGGAGATTGTTCCGTGCCTCGTTTTCTGCGCAACGATTTTCCTCATTCCGGAATCACCACGCTGGCACATGATCCGTGGGCGCGAGTCCCATGCCCTCAAGACGCTGAGCCGGATATCAAACGAGGCCCATGCGCGCTCGCTCATCGCAGAGATACGGGAATCCATGACGCAGCATACCCGCCAGGGACCTGCACTCACGACGGTGCTGCGCGACCGTCGCGCAAGATGGATCGTCTTTGCGGGCGCCATGGTCGCAGGCCTGCAGCAATTCACCGGCATCAATATTGTTGTCTATTACGCACCCATGCTCCTGAGCACGACAAGCGGCAGCCTACAGAATGCCCTGTTCCAGACCATCTGGATTGGGGTAGCCAATCTCGTTGGTGGCATGATTGGTGCCTGGATTGTCGATCGAAAGGGAAGACGTCCGCTGATCCTGTGGGGGTCGCTCGGCATGACCATCGGCCTTCTGGTGTCGTCCGTCGCCCTTTACAGACAGGATTCCGGACTTCTCGCCCTGTTCGGCCTTCTCTTTTACATGCTCATGTTTGGCCTTTCCTGGGGTCCTGTCGCATGGATTCTCGTTTCGGAAATCTTCCCGAACCGTATCCGCTCGATTGGTATGAGCCTCGCCGTCGCTTCAAACTGGGTGATGAATTTCGTGGTGGCGCAAGGCTTCCCAATGCTGGCAGGCAACCACGCCCTGAATGAGGCTTTTCACGGTGCCTTTTCCATGTGGCTTTTTGCGGCGCTCTGTCTCGGATCAATGGTCTTCGTGTTGCGTTATATCCCCGAAACAAGAGGCGTCTCGCTTGAGAAGATTGAAGAGACCATGATGGCTGGACCCGACTACAGTCCGAGCCGCCTGGGGAACAAGCCGCTCTCCACCGAACGTCCTGTCGATCACACGTGAACCGGGCGCGGTGAAGCGTGATAGAAAAACAGGCTAACATAGGCGGTGCCTCATTGGATGCCGGCATAATGCCTCCTCACAATCCCACGTGCCGACAGAACTCATCGACGGCACGAGGTGTCGGGAGGAAGCATTTTGGCAAGCGCGATCGGGCGTAGATCGTTCGATAGCGCCGCCTGTTCATTCTCGTCGGCCCGACGATATGGCCCAGCATCGCGACACTGATGGGCTCGCAGGTGTCGCGCGCAAACCCTCCTATACGCTGGCCGGGACGTGCACAGCGACGCAGGTAACGATACAGGCTGAGGCAGGTTGACGCGTCCAGCAGGATCAACCCGGTCGCGCGTGCCAGACGATCTTCCATACAGGAGGAGTAATTTCCCTCGATCACCCAGCTTTCGCCCGAAACCGCCCGTGCATGATCAGCATGGAATACGTCGAGCGGCCTCAATGTGCTGAAATCGCCATAGTGGTAGCGCAGAAGGTCCAGATGAACCACGGAGAGACCATAGGCAGTGCCTATACGCAGCGCGAGAGTGGATTTCCCACTATTGGAAGGGCCGATGATACAAATGCGGCTCCCTAGTCTGCCTGTCAGCTTCATTGGCTCAAGGTCCCCCATCAGAGTAGGCGCTTTCGTTGCGCTAAAGTAGAACGGGAAATCTAGACCTCACCGGGGCTCGCCGGTGGACAATCCCCTTATGGAGGATGCGGCTGACCCTCACCCGTGCCACAAGACGGATGAAACGATTTAGAAAGAGGGACGATCCGTGCAGGAGCAACATCAGAATCATATGGGGCCGAAAGAATGGTCGCTCCTGCTGGTCCTGGCTCTTCTTTGGGGAGGCTCGTTTTTCTTCTTCAAGATTCTCGTCTCTGTCGTACCTCCCTTTACGGTCGTACTGGGGCGGGTCGGGCTGGCGGCTCTGGCCCTTAATCTCCTTCTGGTCATCCGCGGCACTTCCCTGCCACGCGATGGCGCTCTCTGGATGCGCCTCCTGCTACTCGGACTGCTGAATAACGTGATACCCTTCTCGGCCATCGCCTTCGGTGAGTCGCGGATCTCCAGCGGTCTGGCGGCCATCCTGAATGCCACGACTCCTGTTTTCACCATCATCGTCGCGCATTTCATGACCCATGATGAGAAAATGCGCCCAGGGAAGATTCTTGGCATCCTTCTGGGGTTTTTCGGGGTCGGCATCCTGATTGCGCCTGCCCTCACAGGAGGAAAGAGTCAGGGTTCCCTTGCTGGAGAACTGGCCTGCCTCGCTGCGGCGCTAAGCTATGGGTTTGGTGGCGTGTATGGGCGCAGGTTTCGCGGCCTGCCACCCTTGCAGATCGCCACCGGGCAGTTGACTGCCAGTACCGCCCTTATCTTTCCGCTTTCCATACTCATCGACCGCCCATGGACCCTGCCTACGCTTTCCTGGACCGTCTGGGGTGCCTTTGCCGGGATCGCCCTGCTCAGTACGGCTGGCGCCTTCATTCTTTATTTCAGACTTCTCGCGACCGCCGGTGCCACCAATCTTTCTCTGGTGACATTCCTGCTGCCGATCATGGCATTGCTGCTGGGGACCCTGTTTCTGGGGGAGCATCCGGGCTGGACGGCGCTTGCTGGCCTCCTCCTTATCGGCACTGGCCTTGCCGCAATCGACGGGCGACTCTTGCCCATTTTCTTACGCAGCAGGCCTGGCGCCGACTGAACGCCCGGAAACAATCATTTGGGTAGTGGTAGATGTGAACACTTCTGAAGCTTTATCGACAGCATGGCCACATCATCAGGCGACTGACGGGCGAGATAAAGGGTTCGCCCCGGACTGATCCAGTGTGTCAGCTTCTCGCCTCCGATTCCAAGCCGCCGACCGCGATCCTCGTCCATTCCGATCTCCGATACGGCATCGCTTTCGGACAGGATGACCCGCACAGGCATGATCTCTGACACGTCACTCGCTTCCGCTTGCGACGATACGAGCGCTTCGTCTTTTTCCAGGGAGATCACGCTCACAAGGGGAGGCAGGATGTAGCAGCATTCATCCTGGGACATCCCGAGTTTATCGAGCTTGCGACCGTCTTCGGTGGTTACGATAATATTTGGGTCAGGCAATACATGGGCCGTATCGAGCAGCCTGTCGGCGCGCTTGGGAAACTGAATGACATTGTCAGACATCTCCGTCATGTTTTCATTAGATATTATATCGTTATTATTACCGATCTTAATCATTGAATTCTCTACTTCATGTAATTTTGAGCCGATTTCGCGGACTCAAGCTCCATAACACTACGCTTGTTATGGGACTTATCAAAACAGTTGTAATCGGTCAGAACCTTCATGTTTCTGTTACAGAAAGCGTTAAAGAGCGGCATATGACCGAAAACCCCTGCATGGTACGGTACGTATATTTGAGAATGGTCAACGAAAACTGATCTGTGGATCAGGATCGGAACTATGAATAAAAAAAAGGCGGCCCGGAGGCCGCCTTTGCGATCTGCATCGATGCAGACTGCCTTACGGCAGGATTTCCGTCTCGGCAAAGAAGAACGAGATCTCGTTCTTTGCATTTTCGAGGCTGTCGGAACCATGCACCGAGTTGGCTTCGATGCTCTCGGCATAGAGCTTGCGCACGGTGCCTTCGGCAGCCTGGGCCGGGTTGGTTGCGCCCATGACTTCGCGATGATGTGCCACAGCGTTGTCACCCTGCAGCACCTGCACGACAACCGGCTCGGACAGCATGGAAGCAACAAGGCTGCCATAGAACGGACGCTCGGCGTGCACAGCGTAGAAGGCCTTGGCCTGGTCTTCAGTCAGCTTGATGCGCTTCTGGGCGACGATGCGCAGGCCTGCGCCTTCGAACACGGCATTGATCTTGCCGGTCAGGTTGCGGCGGGTTGCATCGGGCTTGATGATCGAAAGGGTGCGTTCCAGGGCCATGAGGCATCTCCTGCATTAAAAAAGAAAAGCGGTGAACGCCCTTCCCCTAGAGCAAAACAAGACTTCCTGATAGTCCGCTTGGCATCAAAACGCCTCCATATTGCCCGGGAAGAAACTGTGAGCCTGCTGACCATCACCGACCTGACCCTGCGCATTGCCGGTCGCGTCCTGCTCGACAATGCCTCACTCAGTATCGACCCGGGGCGCAAGGTGGGGCTGGTCGGCCGGAATGGCGCCGGTAAATCGACGCTGCTTGCCGCCATTGCCGGTGATCTGCACCCCGATGGGGGCACGATACAGCTCTCCAACCGGGCCAGCATGGGGCGCGTCAAGCAGGAGACGCCTGAAGGGGATGCCTCCCTTATCGACACGGTTCTGGCCGGTGATCTCGAGCGCGCGCGCCTGCTGCACGAGGCCGAAGCGGCCCATGATCCCTCTCGCCTTGCCGATATCCATGAGCGTCTGCTTGTCATCGACGCTCATACGGCCCCGGCCCGCGCAGCAAGCATCCTGTCAGGGCTTGGTTTCGATCATGCAGCCCAGCAGCGCCCGGTCTCGTCATTCTCCGGTGGCTGGCGCATGCGCGTGGCGCTGGCCACAGCCCTGTTCCTGAACCCCGATCTGCTGTTGCTGGACGAGCCCACGAACCATCTCGATATCGAGGCGACAATCTGGCTCGAAAACTGGCTCAAGACCTTCTCGGGCGCAGCGATCGTCGTGAGCCATGATCGCTCCCTGCTCGATAGCGTAGTCGATTCCATCGCCCATCTGGACAAGGGCAAGCTGAGCCTCACCCCTGGCGGGTATAATGAGTTCATCCGCATACGCACCGAGCAGGCCCTGCAGCAGAACAGGGCGGCCGAACGCCTTGCTGCACAACGCGCGCACATGCAGTCTTTCGTCGATCGCTTCCGGGCCAAAGCCACCAAGGCCCGACAGGCTCAGGCCCGCCTCAAGGCATTGGCGCGTCTGCCCCAGATCGACTCTGTTGTGGAGGACAGTCCCACCCGCTTTTCCTTCCCGGAGCCAACGCCTCTTCCCCCGCCCATGCTGTCGCTGGAAAATGTCAGCGTTGGCTATGACGGGCGCGCTGTCTTGTCCAACCTCTCCTGCCGCCTCGATCTTGATGATCGCATCGCGCTTCTGGGCCAGAACGGCAAAGGCAAATCGACCTTCGCCAAATTGCTGGCAGGGCGTCTCGACCCCATCTCAGGCCGCGTCAACCATTCTCCAAGGCTCCGCATTGGCTATTTCGCCCAGCATCAGGGCGACGAGCTCGTGCTGGGCGATACACCCATCGACCATATGAGCCGCGCCATGCCCGACGCGACGCCCGTCGCCGTGCGCGCACAGCTCGACCGGTTCGGGCTCGATGCCGGCAAGGCCGAGTCCCGGGTGGGCGACCTGTCAGGCGGTGAGAAAGCGCGCCTCCTTCTTGCCCTCGCCACGCGCAACGCCCCTCACCTCCTGCTGCTGGACGAACCGACCAACCATCTGGATCTCGATGCCCGCGATGCACTGATTCGCGCCCTTTGCGATTTCGAAGGTGCTGTCGTGTTGATCAGCCATGATTCTCATCTGGTGGAATCCGTCGCTGATCGTCTTTGGCTTGTCGATGAGGGAACAATCACGCCGTTCGATGACGATATGGACGGCTATCGCAGCTGGCTGATCGAACGGGCACGCAAGGCCGCCAGCGACGGCCGGGTTGAGAGCGAGCCGGACAGCGCCGGCAGGAAGGACCAGCGCCGCGACCGTGCGGAACTGCGAAAGGCTCTGGCGCCCCTGCGTAAGGAAGCCAAGGCCGCCGAGCATTTGCTGGAGCAGCTTGGCAAGGAACGTCAGAAAATCGAGACGCGTCTGGCCGATCCGGCACTCTATGCAAAAAGCGATACCGCTGAAATCACGAAGCTGAACACAAGGCTGGCCGCATTGCGCCTTGAGGAGCAGGCGGCTGAGGAACGCTGGCTGGCCGCAGAAGCCGAAATCGACGAGGCGAACCGAAGCTAGGGCTCTCCGTTACAACGAGACAGATTTTTGAAAACAAGAGAGACGATGTCCGAAACCCATCCTGAAGACGCCCACGGCGCGGGGCGCGAACTGACACGGATCTTCCGGATCCTGCGTTTTACTCTCATCGTTACAGTTGCCGTGCTCGCCATCTGGCTCATTGGCGACGTGCTGATGGTGGTTTTTGCCGCCACGTTGTTTGCTGTGATCCTGCACGGGCTGGCGCGTATTCTGCGCGACAAGGCCCGTATGCCTTACCAGCTCGCCGTGGGTCTGGTGGCACTGACAATCCTGCTCGCCATCGCGGCTCTTTTCTTCTTCAGTGGCCCGCAGATTGGTGACCAGTTCGTAAAGCTGAAGCAGGCCCTGATCACGCAGTATGGTCAGATACGCGAGCAGATGGGCACCAGCACATGGGGCCAGTTTGCCCTTGATCACCTGCCCAAATCGCTTGGTGGGAACGAGGCTGGCAGCGGCCCGTCGCTCGGTGCCGGTCTGGCCAATTCGGTAACGGGTATTCTGAGCAGCGCGTTCGGACTGCTCGGCACGATTGCCGTGATCCTGATTGCCGGACTCTACTTCGCCCTGTCCCCCGCCATCTATGTGGATGGTCTGCTGCGTCTTGTGCCCGAGGGCCATCGCCCGGAGGCCCGCAAGCTTCTTCTGACGGCGGGCACGGCGCTGTGGTCATGGACAATCGGACAGGCCTTTGACATGCTTGCCGTTGGTCTGGCCTCGGGTATCGGGCTAGGCTTTCTTGGCGTTCCCCTTGCGATGGCCCTCGGCGTTGTTGCCGGACTCTGCAATTTCATCCCCTATATCGGCGCGATTCTCGGCGCGATACCGGCGGTTTTAATCGCCCTTTCCCAGGGCACACGCACTGGCCTTATGGTGGCGGGGCTCTATTGCGTCATCCAGTTCCTGGAGGGCAACGTGCTCGCCCCCCTGATCCAGCGCCACGCCGTTCATATGCCGCCAGCGCTGGCAATTCTCTCCCAGACCGTGTTCGGCACCATTCTGGGCGTGCCCGGCCTCATTCTTGCCTCTCCCCTTACCGCAGCCCTGCTTGCTATTGGTGACAAGGGCACGGCACCGCTTGCAGATGATATGCGTACGGGCGAGACCATGGGTGATGCGCCGCTTTCGAGCGAGAGCGGGAAACAACAGCACGCCTGACCCTTGACTGACGGAGCGTATTATTACCCCGTCAGTCCAGCCTGCCAGCCGGAGTGATGCCACGGGCTGCGCGCGGCTCTGCCTTCAAATACCAGTCTCAAACATAGCATATTTACCTCTTGCTCCTCACACTGTGTCAGCATCGCATGGTGATGCCGGACGATAGAGAGGGGCATCGTGATGCGTGATCGATCAATTGGCGAAATGGCTGCCCAAAGCGGGCTATCGATACGCAGCCTGCGCCACCTTGAGGAAAAAGGGTTGATCGCTCCACGCCGAACCGAGGCAGGTCGTCGTGTCTACGGCGCGCGGGAAGTGAACCTGATCACCAAGATTCTCCTGCTTCGGCAGGCAGGGTACCGGCTATCGGAAATCTCCGCGGTCATGATTGCCCCTTCTCTGGACGCCCGGAGCCTGATCGAAACACAGATCCTGCATCTTGGCGCGAAGCAAAGAGAAATCGAGACCATGCTGCGCCGTCTGCGGCATATGTCCGAGCTGCTCGAAACACGCGACACACCTGATGCTGACCGGCTCTGTTCCCTTATTAAGGAGGCACAGACCATCATGACACAACAGGATCTCAGAACCGTCGCGAAGCAGTATTTCACTGAGGAAGAATGGAATCGCTGGCAGGCGCTCGGGGCCAGACTTTTCCCGGGAGACACACGCACCGCCTATGAGCAGAACTGGGCGGCGCTGATCACCCGTGTTGAAGACGCCATCAGACAAGGTGTTGTACCGGGATCGCCCAAAGCCCTGTCGCTTCTTCGTGAATGGATGACGCTTCAACAGCCTATGGTTGATGCGTTGGGCAAAGACCACTGGGACAAGGCGGCAAAGATGTATGCCGATATGGAAAGCTGGCAGACAGACACAGCCAGGGCACCGTTCAGTGCCGAGGTCTATCGCTTCATCACGGAGACCGGCCGGCTCTCACGTACGGGGGAGAAGCAGGTCTCGCAGGGCCAGCCCTGAAGGCGGGCATTGCTGGTCCGGGATGGATGCTTCCATTCCGGGCCATGGGTGTCGCAATCGCAACGCCTGACACTATGCCTGCGCACCGTCACAAGTGTCGGACCAGAGTGCCAAGCACGGGCCTGAACACCTCTGCAGGTGAACAGGCCACGAGGCTTTTCCTCAGGGAACGTCGGTTTTTTCGAAGCCCTGCCCCTCGATCAAACGACGCAACGGCGCCCATTCCTGATCATCAAAGCTCTGCACCTTGAAGCGTGCCTTGGGGTTCACGCGCGTAATGGCTGTATCATTCCAGTCAGCACCGCTGATACCCGTCCAGAGCGCGAGCTCGAACGGCTCACCATCCGGCAGATGGGCCTTGATTACCACATCACCGGTTGAAGGTGCTGGCGAGGTGAGCGGGGCCCAGCCATGCGTATGGCTGTGGAGCCATGCATTCAGCTGAGCCGTTTCCGCCTCATCGAGCTTGCGCGTCTGGTTCGTCTGCTCGATCGTTAGTGTCACATCCGACACGGTCTCGAACCGTACCGGACGCAGAGCCGGCCATGCGAAATACCAGATGAGCGCGACCGTCGAGAGAACAACCGCCAGAAATCCGAAAACGAGAAGGGTCTCTTTCCTCACGCGCTGCGCTCCTGCCCGGCATCGGCTGAACCGGCCTCACCACCTGCCTCGGACGCTGCGAAATAGGACGAGACAGCACCGATCACTCGGCTGACCTCTTCATCAGTCAGTTCAGGATGAAGCGGCAGGGCCAGAATACGAGCGCCCAGCGTTTCTGAAACTGGCAGCGATACCGTTTCGTCATGATGCTCGGCATAAGCTGGCTGCTCATGCAGCGGGCGCGGATAGTACACGACGCTTGGCACCCCGTGGCGGCCAAGATGTGCCTCCAAGGCATCCCGCGTTGCGGCGTCCGGCAGCAGGATGGAGTAAATGGCCCAGGCGCTTGCACTGTCCTTCACCCGTGCCGGAGTCTGCACAATACCGGAAAGCGCCGCGTCATACGCCTGTGCAATGGCTTCGCGGCGGGCCAGTTCCTCTTCAAACCGGTCGAGCTTCGCCAGAAGTATAGCCGCCTGAAGCGTATCGAGACGTCCATTGAGGCCGATACGCAGAACTTCGTAGCGCGTGCGCCCCTCACCGTGGGTGCGCAGCGAACGGTACAGCGCCGCACGCTCGGCATCGTCAGTGAGGATGGCACCCCCATCGCCATAAGCACCCAGCGGCTTGGACGGGAAGAAGGACAGGGTTGTCGCCATTGCCTCGCGGCCCAGCTTGTGACCGTTCAGAGAGGCGCCAAAAGCCTGGGCGCAGTCAGCAACAAGCAATAGATCCTCCTGCGCGGCAATATCGCGCAGGTTCGCCCATGGCGCAGGCTGCCCGAACAGATCAACGCCGATGATTACGCGAGGCTCCAGCTCTTCCTGCGCGCGTATCGACGCTATGCGCGCGCGCAGATTATCGCAGTCGATCTGGAAACTTGCCGGATCCACATCCACGAAAACCGGGGTGGCGCCAAGGAGCAGCACCACTTCTGCGGTGGCGGTATAAGTGAAGGCCGGCAGGAACACGGCGTCGCCCGGACCAATCTCCTCGGCCATGAGCACCATGAGGAGCGCATCGGTACCAGACGAGACGCTTACGGCATGCGCCGCACCGCTATAGGCGCAGAGCCGTTTTTCAAGCTCTTCAACCTCCGGCCCCATCACGAATTTGCAGTGCTCGAGGACTGTGTCGATCCGCTGCTTCAGCGCCGCGCCGAGGCGCGCCTGTTGTCTGGGCAGGTCGAGAAAGGAGATGGGGGCTTTGTCGCTCATGGCACCTTTTTTTCCATTGACGGCCGCATGAGGCCGGTCCCGTATCACTGGAGGTTCCGTCAATCGCGGCATAGCCCGAAAGACAGTTTCCATTGGCCGGGCGCATGAAGAAACGCGCCCGAACGTTCACGCCGGGACTATGACACAGGGTTCGTGTTTTCCGAAGCCTCCAAGCTTTCAGCTTTCAGGATCGGTGGGGCGGAATAACGTACCTCGCCCAGTGGGTTATGCGCGAACTCCGGCACGAGTTCCTGTATGATGGCAAGCGACTGCGCGATATCATCGGCATGACTGGCCGCCTCAAGCTGCTGCAGCAATGTTCGGGCAGCTTCCAGATCAATCATCCGCGGCGTTGCCATTTTCAGACCCGGCGCATCGGTCGGAACCGGCGCCTCGCGGCCATGAAACAGCTCCTCATAGAGCTTCTCGCCCGGGCGCAGTCCGGTAAACCGTATGGCGATGTCCTCATCGGGCCTCAGCCCCGCCAGACGCACCATCTGACGCGCCAGATCGAGAATGCGAACCGGCTCGCCCATATCGAGAACAAAGATTCCGCCGCGTTGCAGACGTTGGTCCGTCTCGTCGGCTTCACGTCGGGATGCTGTGCCACGCACACTGGCCTGAAGCACGAGACCTACCGCCTCTGGCACAGTCATGAAGTAGCGTGTCATATCAGGATGCGTGACGGTAAGCGGCCCCCCCTGCTCCAGCTGGCGTCGGAACAAAGGCACGACCGACCCCGTAGATCCAAGGACATTGCCAAAACGCACGGTCACACAACGAAAATGCGAGCCCTTTGCCTCAGCCTCGCCCATGAGCGCCTGACAGTAGATTTCTGCACAGCGTTTGGTTGCCCCCATGATGCTCGACGGATTGACGGCCTTGTCGCTTGAAATGAGGACCATCGCCCGTGCTCCGTGGCGAATAGCGGCATCGGCGACGACCCGCGTCCCGATCACGTTGGTCAGCACGCCCTCGCAAGGGTTGGCTTCAACAATCGGTACATGCTTGAGCGCCGCAGCATGAAACACGAGCGCCGGGCGATAGCGGGCGAACACCTCGTCGATACGCTGGGCATCGCGGATATTGGCCACGACGACCTGACGCTGCACATGGGGGAACAGTTCTGACAGTTCCAGATCGATCTGCCAGAGCGCATATTCGCCGTGATCCAGCAGGAGCAATGTAGCGGGACCAAACTGGGCAACCTGTCGGGCCAGCTCTGAACCAATCGTCCCACCCGCGCCCGTGACCATGACCACCTGCCCCTGAATCAGGCGTGCCATGCCTTCACGATCCAGCGGGACTTCCGGCCGGTTCAGAAGGTCCTCCAGCGCGATGGGACGCATCTGGATTTCCTCGGCCGGCGTAAGCCTTGTGAGCGAAGGGGCGCGTTGTACCGCAATGCCGTAGCTCTGCCCGGCATCGAGCACGACGGAGAGCTGCGACCCACGCCATTCAGGATCGGTCACAATCACGCTATCAGGCAGGGTGTCGCTTTTCTCCATCTCCGCCAGCACGGACGAAAGATCTTCGGTCACACCCAGAATCGGTACGCCATGCAATCGACGCCCCTGCTGACCCGGGGAACGGGTAACCAGACCCAGCACGAGATAATGCGCATCCGAGACGCGCTCGAGGGCACGTAAGAAGAGGTCAGCGCTCAGATCGGAGCCGGCGAGCAGGACCCGTCGCTTCTGACCCTGTGCCTGTTGCTTCATCGTGCCATAAAGCCGCGTCATGACACGCCCACCGCCCAGCCCGACAAGCAGAACAAGTGCATAGATCAGAGGAAAGGTTGGCGATGGCAGGGGAAAGCCGGAAACCCAGAGCATGAGGGAAAAAAGCGCGGCACCGCCGATCGAAGCGGCGGCTATGCCCCTCAAGTCGGCCACGCCGGAAAAGCGCCAGTATTGCTGCGGGATACGAAACGGCAGACCGCTGACCAGCAGCGTGATGGCGCCGCCCATGATGAACCAGAGGGGGTGCAGCAATCCATCATGGGGGGCAGCCAGGAAACGAGCTACCGGGGCGGCGATTCCTGATATCAGACCGTCGGCCAGCACATTAACGGCAATGCGCCCACGTGATCGATGGCGCCGCGTCAAGGATGGGGGGACCGGGCTATGAGATTGTTGCTTCGCGTTCACACGACACTTATAGCCGCAAAAAAACTTTTGTCGCGATGGGCAGATTTCCCGTCAGCCCCTGCCCGTTGAAAAAATTTCCGGATCCGATGATGATACCCCTGATCCTCTGTTGTACTGCCACGGCCTGTATCAGCACTGCCCTCGTTCTTCATATGATTCGTGTCGGGGTCATGGACGTGCCAGGGCATCGCAGTTCGCACACGCGCCCTACCCCCAAGGGGGGCGGCATTGGCATCATCACGGGGTTCCTGCTCGTCTTTCCCTTGTCGCAACTCTGGACTCAGGGCGATCTGCCGGGCCCGGCTCTTCTGCTGCCTCTCATGGCCGTTGCCTTGCTCGCTTTCTTTTCCTGGCTCGACGATATCCACTCCTACCGCGCCTCACTCAAGCTGGGCGTTCAGGGGGTGGCTGCCCTGATGACGCTGGCGGGCGTGGCACTCACCTCACTCCCCGGTTCAGGCTCTGGCGTGATGGGCAATGTGATCTCGGGCAGGAGCGTTCTCCCTTACATTCCCGATTATCTCGTGTCGGGCTGGGTCATCGTGACTCTTGCCATCGGCATCGGCTTCCTTTGGCTTGTTTTCACCACCAACGCCCTGAACTTCATTGATGGTCTGAATGGCCTTGCCTCTGGTGTGATGGCAATTACAGCGTTCGCACTGTCGCTCCTGTTCAGCCATGCGGGGAAACCCGGCTTTACCCATGCAGCGCTTCTTCTGGCTGTCGCTCTTCTGGTGTTCCTGCCCTTCAACTTCCCCAAGGCGCGTATCTTCATGGGGGATGTCGGCAGTCAGGGTGCAGGACTGACTTTGGCATGGCTTGGTATCGAGGCTGCCTGCACAACGCCCTACCCCCTGATCGTACCCTTCATGCTGGGTGGGGTGCTCTATGACGTTGCCTTCACGCTGATCCGTCGTGCGATTGCAGGTGATCCGCTGGCACAGGCCCATCGAAGCCACCTTTATCAACTCGCTGCGCGGAGCGGCGTCTCACCAACGCTTGTGACCCTTCTGCACTGGGCCTTCGCCCTTTGGGGCGCAATTGCCGCCGTAACCCCCTTACCCCTTGCTGCTCAGTTAAGCCTCGTCCTGGCGCCGCAACTGCTCTGGACAGGCTTTACCCTGCACCGGGCACGGGCACGTGATCTGGGCAAATGGTGACGCCGCAGCGCTGACGTTCAAGGACGTCGATAGCAGAGCCCAGATACTGGGTCCGGGCCAGCGATGTGAAGCCATATCGCCTCGCCAGCTTCATTGAGGCCAGATTCTCCGGATCGATGATGCAGCGTGCGACCCTATGATCGGTCCGGGTGTCGAGCCATTTCAAAGCTGCGGCCACACCCTCACCCCCATACCCTTTGCCGTGACACCAAGAGGCGAGCACCCAACCAGCCTCGGGATAGCCATCGAGGGACGGCTCGATACCCCGTCTTGCCTCGCCAAACCCGATCGTACCCACAAAACGCCCGGTAAGGCGCTCCTTCACGCACCAGTAGCCGTAGCCAAGTATTCCCCAGTATCCACGATACCGTATCAACCGGTCCCAGGACTCATTGCGCGATGCAGGCTGACCGCCAGTATAGCGTGTCACAACCGGATCGGCGCGCATGTCTGCAAGCGCCTCGAAATCCTGCCGGTCGGGAAGCCGGAAACACAAATTCGCCGTGTCGAACTCGTGCGTCATGACCTCAACCCTTGCTGACTGCGTGGAATGCCGCTGCCATAGGACATAGCGGCTGCAGGAATTTAGCAGAACATCCGATCGCTCGCACCTGAACAAAAAAAAACCGCCACCCTTTCGGGAGGCGGCTTTCAAAATCCTCTGCTGGCGCGAGCCCGTCAGACGATCGGGCTCGTTCAGCCTGCGATGCGACGCACCGTCATGCGCTCTACGGTGCCACGACCAGTCTTGGCAGCGGGCTTGACCGTGCCCGAAGCCTCGCTCATGAGCGAGCGCATTTCGCGCAGGAACGCGGAGCCCTTGAGGGTGCGCTGCACGAGAACCGAGCGGCGATCGAGCGGATCGACCTTGCGACGCGCCAGATCGAGCTCACCCAGACGATCAAGAGCGCGGGTGATGGCAGGCTTGGAGACATTGAGTTCCTGAGCCAGGCCACGAACTGTGTGGGCGCCATCCTGCAGATAGCAGGTCAGAAAAACACCAAGCTGACGTGCGGAGAGATCAGGGCCGTCCTTGCGCACGAGCGAAACGATCGTGTCACGAAGAAGGTTGAGCATCTGGTCATTCTGTGCCTGGGCCATCGAAAAAACTCCTCAATGCATCGCGCATCCGGCGCGGCTAATGGTCTTACCCGTCGCCCAAGTAAGCCACCCTGAAAACACCTTGCGGATATTTCAGGGATGCCACGCCTTGGGTGCGTGTCCTGAAGGCGCTTGCTTTAGGAACGGAGCGGGTTACATCCCGATTAGCGTTGCATTCCTACAACATGCGTCGAACGATACGCATCCATATAGGTTCGTTTTTGTAATCGGTTTAGTATCTTTTTGTTGAAAGTCAGTGACTAAGCTGGTCCTGACCCTACTCTTTCATTAATCATTCGTAATGTTGCCTTGACCAGAGCGCGTAATGCGAGCGTCTCTCCCCCCTCGGGACGCCCTTTTCTAGGGCCATCATTCCAAGCGTAGGTGTCGATATGTGCCCATTTTACAGTGGGTTCGACGAAATGCTTAAGGAACAGGGCGGCTGTGATCGCCCCCGCCATTGGCTTGTCCGTCACATTGCCAAGATGGGCATTTTTGCGGCGGAGCCATGCGTCATAGCCATGCCAGAGTGGCAATTGCCACATGGCATCACCGGTCTCATGACCTGATTCTAGCAGAATCTGCGACCATTCCGGGTCGTTACAGAACAACGCAGGCAGGTCAGGGCCCAGCGCGACACGGGCTGCACCCGTCAGAGTCGCGGCGTCCAGCAGCCAGTCGGGTCGGGACTCGCAAGCCTCGGTCAACAGGTCGCCAAGCACAAGACGCCCCTCGGCATCGGTATTACCCACCTCAACCGTGAGGCCTGCCCGCGTGGTCAGAATATCGCCCGGCCGCATGGCGTGACCCGAGATACTGTTTTCAACGCAGCCAAGACGCAATTCCAGCCGCAATGGCAGGTCCTGCGCCATGATCACATGCGCCAGAGACAGCATCAGGGCAGCGCCACCCATATCCTTTTTCATGCGCAGCATGCCGCTGGCGGGCTTGATGTCATATCCGCCGGTGTCAAAGCAGACGCCCTTGCCAACCAGAGAGAGCAGCGGCGCATCGGCTCCGGCAGCGCTGCCCTGCCATGTCATCCTGAATACTTGCGCCGGGCGATCCGACCCAGCGCCCACAGCCGCTAGGCAGGGATAGGCCCGCTCCAAGGCCTCTCCGCTCACAATCTCACTCGTGGCGGCGTGAAGTCGGGCCACCGCCTCGGCCCTTTGCGCGAGCTCTACTGGCCCCAGGAGATTGGCAGGCATGTTCACCAGATCGCGGCCGAGCCATGTCGCCTGAGCAAGCGTAACGGCGCGACCTGTATTGCACTCCGGAGGCAGAACCAGGCGCACCGTATTCTCGCTCGCCGGGCCTATCGCGTAATGATAGGCACCCATGCAAAAGCCCAGCACCACATCCTGCATGATCTCCGGGTGCGACCCGGCATAATCGCGTGCGACGGAAGGAACCCAGTCACCGGGCGGCAAGTCTGTTGCAAGTGCCCCGAACCGCGACGCATCGCATAATTCCGGATCATCCAGATAGACTGCGTGACTGACGCCTTCCGCTCCGGGAACGAGGTAAAGACGTCCCGCCACCGGCTGCCCAGTCATTTCGCGCAGGGCGGCTCCGTAACCACCCAGCAATTCCTCGATATCCTGCCCCACCGTCACAATATGAAGGGGTCTTGCCGCGTCGGCCGTCGTCGTCAGGCAAAGCTTTTCGGGATTGCGCATGGTTATCTGCCTTTCTGCTGATCTTCCGGTAGAGGATCGGGTCCGCACAAGCTGTGCCAGTGGTGGTGGCGTCTTGCAATTCGGTCGCTCATGCACAAGCATCGTATCATGAAGTCCCAGCCCCATCTCATGCCCCGCCGAATTCGTGCCGTGCTGGGACCTACCAATACCGGCAAGACCCATTATGCGCTCGAGCGCATGCTGGCGCATGAATCTGGCATTATCGGCTTCCCCCTGCGTCTGCTGGCGCGCGAAAATTACGAGCGCATGGTGCGCCTCAAGGGCGCGCGCCATGTGGCGCTCATCACGGGTGAGGAAAAGATTGTTCCCCCCGATGCAAAGTGGTTTTCCTGCACGACTGAGGCCATGCCACTCACGCGCAAGGTCGAGTTCGTGGCCGTGGACGAGATCCAGCTCAGCAGTGACCCCGATCGTGGGCACGTCTTCACTGACCGGCTGCTGAATGCGCGTGGCAATGTGGAGACCCTGTTTCTCGGCGCCGAGACCATGCGCCCCCTTCTGCAACGCCTTGTGCCCGGCATCGAGATCGACACGCGCCCTCGCCTATCGAGTCTGGTCCATACGGGTCATACCAAACTCTCGCGGCTCCCTGCCCGCTCGGCCATCGTCGCGTTCTCGGCTGCCGAGGTCTACGCCATTGCGGAGATCATACGCCGTCGACGGGGTGGCTGCGCGATCATCATGGGGCAGCTCTCGCCCCGCACCCGCAATGCACAGGTCGAGCTCTATCAGAACAAGGATGTCGATTATCTCGTTGCGACAGATGCCATAGGCATGGGGCTGAACATGGATGTAAACCATGTCGCGCTGGCGTCGCTCACAAAGTTCGACGGTGCCTCGCTCCGGCCACTGACAGCCCAGGAATGTGCCCAGATTGCCGGACGCGCTGGGCGCGGCATGAAGGATGGCACATTCGGCACGACCGCCGAGGCGCGTCCGATGTCAGAGTCGCTTGTCGATGCGATCGAAGCGCACCGCTTTGACCCGGTCGAGCGTGTGAGCTGGCGCAATGCGGCTCTCGATTTCACCTCCCCCGACGCCCTTTATGCGAGCCTCAACGCGTCACCACCCAAACGCGGTCTGGTGGCGGGCCGTCCTGCTTCCGATGTGCTGACGCTCGAGAGCCTTTCAGGTGAGCGCGAAATCCGCGAGGCCGCGCGAGGCAGGAAGGCCACAGCCCTGCTATGGGAAGTGTGCCAGATCCCCGATTTTCGTAAACTGGGTGACGATTCCCATGTGCGGTTATGCCATCGTCTCTTCATGCATCTCCTGCAGGATGGGGGCATCCCCGGTGCGTGGTTCGACTCCCATATTGCCGGATTTTCGCGCCTCGATGGCGATATCGACACCCTGATGCATCGCCTGACCGGAATCAGGATCTGTGCCTATGTGGCGGCGCGCAGTGACTGGAGCGACCGGGCAACCCATTGGCAGGAACGTACCCGGGAAGTCGAGGATCTGCTGTCAGATGCGCTGCATGAGCGCCTGACGGCCCGGTTTGTCGATCGACGTGCCACATCCCTCCTGCGTCGTCTCGATAGTGATGGCACACGGGACCTGCTTTCTGCCGTGACCCGTGAGGGGCAGGTGATTGTCGAGGGCCACGCCGTCGGCACCATTGAGGGTTTCACCCTGAAGCCCGATCGTGAAGAGGCCCTTCCCGAACGCAAGCTTATGCTGCGTGCGGGACGGCGTGCGCTGCTGCACGAAATCCCGCGACGCGTACAGGCTCTTGTCTCCGCCTCTGATGATACTCTTTCGCTGGATGCGACCAATGGCCATGTCGCCTGGGACGGCGTGGTTATCGCGCGCCTCGCCCGTGGTACGGCCCTGCTCGCGCCTGCCGTACAAATTCTGGGTGGGGAATTTGCTGACACGAAGCAGCGCGATCTCGTTCAGGAAAGACTGATCGCGTTCGCAACTGCCCATATCCGTACGACGCTGGCCCCGCTTTATGCGCTGGCTGCGCAGCCCCGCCCCACACCTGCCCTACGCGGCCTTACCCATCGCCTGATGGAATATGGCGGTGTCGCTCCCCTCATGCCTGGAGAACCCGCCAGCCACGGAACGCAGGTGCTCAGCCATCTGCGACGTTTGGGGATACTGTTCGTCCCGCAGGGCGTCTTCATGCCTGCCCTCCTCAAACCTGCCGCCATGACCCTGCGCTCGTTGTTGCTCAGTCTGTGGCACCGTCATGCCAGTCAGAACCCTGACGGCCGCCAGATAACGATTGCCCTCCCGGGCACAGCGCCAATCGCCTCTGCGGGCTGGGCTTGGGCTGGTGGAAGCTGGATGCGGCTGGATCGTGTGGAGAAGCTGCTAGGTGAAGTGCATCGCCTGACACGACACGGCCCCTGCCCCGTACCGAACGATCTGGCGCAGCGCTATGGGCTGAACAAGACACAGCTACCGGAGCTTTTATCCGGTCTGGGCATACGCCTGCGTGTGGCAGCGCCGCTATCGGCCGGTCAATTCGGGCCGCCCGTGCCCCTCATGCTTTCGGCGTTGAAGCCACAGGCAAAACACCGCCGTCATTCGGGCAAACGAGCGCCCGCAAGGCCCGCTCCCCCCTCTGACAGCCCCTTCGCTGCGCTGGCCCGGCTGGATCTGGGCGGGAGATGATCTCATGACTGATGCAGAGCGTGATTATCAGCGGCTCGATCTGTGGTTGTGGCATGCCCGTGTGTGCCGCCAACGTCAGGACTGCGCCGCCCTGGTGGAAAAAGGACGCATCAGGATCAATCGTCAGGTAACGACCAAGCCTCACAGCAAGATACGTGTGGGTGATGTGTTGGGATTGCCTGGTCATCCGCGCCCCGAAGTCCGTATCTGGCGTGTTCTAGGCCTTGCCGAGCGCCGGGGATCTGCCACCGAGGCCGCCCTGCTCTATGAGGTTATCGGCGAGGACTGAGCCCACAAGGCAAATTTGCCGTGGCTTGCCGTAAACATATGCTTGCCACGGACCGAAACTTCCGCCTATCTGCGGCATCCCTTATTGGAAAATCCCAGACGGCGTCTCTCTATTGCCTCCCGGGATCCTCTCGGGCCTCTGGCCCCAGCTTAAGATCGGAGACACCAATGGCCTATGTGGTCACCGAAAACTGCATACGCTGCAAATACACGGATTGCGTTGAAGTCTGTCCGGTCGACTGCTTCTATGCAGGCGAGAACTTCCTCGTGATCAACCCCGATGAGTGCATCGATTGCGGCGTTTGCGAACCAGAATGCCCTGCAGAGGCCATTGTGCCTGACAGCGACGACCGTGCGACGCCCTGGCTTGAAGTCAACAGCAAATACGCGGCCGTGTGGCCCAACATCACACGCAAGATCGACGCTATGCCGGATGCCGATGAGTGGAAAGACAAGCCCGGCAAGGATGCCATGCTCTCGCCGGAGCCGCACAAGGACTGAAGCGCGTCACGCGTTGCGAAAGAAAAAGCCCGATCAATGATCGGGCTTTTTTTGTGTTCGCTCTGGGTGTGGCGAGCGCTGCAATGCGTTGTTGCTTCTCCATTCGTCGCCGGACAATGCCCGCGGTTTTGTCACCACAGGCGAGATTGCAAAACACGCCGTAAAAAAGGCCCGAGGGATTTCTCCCCCGGGCCTTTCCTTTTTCACCAATATGATCGGCTCCCGTCAGACTTCTCGCGAAGCGACGCCGGGAGCCTGACCGTATCAGCGCGACATCATGTTCATGCTGACGTCGTGGATGATGAAGATCGTTCCACCGACAATGATCAGCACGCAGATAACTGCGAAGGCAAATGCCGTGTTGTTCCAGGACTGGCTCGAGCTGCTGTTCATGTGCAGGAAGTAAATCAGATGCACAAAGATCTGAACCACTGCCAGCGCGGCGATGACACCGAAGGTCACGCCGGGGGTCATGAGGTGCATCTCGACGATGGCGAAAGCCGCTACCGTCAGGATGGCCGCAATCACGAAGCCGATGATGTACGAGGCGAAGCTGCCGTGAGACTCGCCTTCGTGTTGATGGGTCGATGCTTGGCTCATCAGATCACACTCAACAGATAAACGAAGGTGAACACGCAGATCCAGACGATGTCCAGGAAGTGCCAGAAAAGGCTCAGGCACTGGAGCTTGTCCATATAGCGTGTGCTGAAAACCTGCGAGCTGAAGCTCTGGACCATGATAACGGCGATCCAGACCAGACCACAGGTGACGTGAAGACCATGCGTCGCCACCAGCGTAAAGAATGCGGAAAGGAACGCAGAGCGATCCGGACCGGCACCTTCATGGATGAGGTGAGCGAATTCACGGACTTCGAGAACGAGGAAGCCGAGGCCGAGCACGAAGGTGATGGCGAGCCATGCAAGCATGGCACCCTGCTTGCGGGCATAAGCCGAAAGCATACCGAAACCGAAGGTGATCGAGCTGAGCAGGAGGAGGGCTGTTTCCAGCCCCACCCCGTTCAGATCAAACAACTCCTTGCCCGTTGGGCCACCAGCGAACTGGGTGCGCATGACAGCGAAGGTGGCGAACAGCGTCCCGAACAGGAGGCAGTCCGTCATCAGATAGATCCAGAAACCAAACACGTTGTTCGTGTGATGGTGTTCGTGATCATCAATGCCGTGTGCGGTGCCGTGTGGCGTTGCTGAGATATTTGCCATTGTTATTCTGCCGCCTGTGCTGTCAGCGAGCGGACATAGTTTGCCTGGTCGCGTTCGATTTCGCTGACCGGGACATAGTAGTCCACATCATTGTTGAAGCTGCGCAGGATGACTGTCGCGAACACGCCAACCAGGGCGAGCGCTGCAAGCCACCAGATCCACCAGATCGCTGCGAAACCGAGCACGAAGCTGAAGGCACCGACAAAGAAGCCGGCAGCCGTGTTCTTCGGCATATGGATCGGTGCAAGCACCTTACCCTCATAGCTGCGACGGCCCATCTGCTTCTCGGTATGGAACGTATCGATACCGTGAACATCAGGGAGGACGGCGAAGTTATAGGCGGGCGGGGGCGAGGACATCGACCATTCGAGCGTACGTGCGTTCCACGGATCACCCGTGAAGTCACGGTTCTCGGCCAGGTTACGATCGCGGATCGAGACATAGATCTGCATCAGCTGGCAAACAACGCCCACTGCGATGACGGCAGCGCCGGCAGCAGCGATGAGCATCTGAACATGCCAGTCAGCATTGTCGTAATGGTTCATACGACGGGTCATGCCTTCGAAGCCGGCAATGTAGAGCGGCACGAATGCAAGATAGAAGCCGACGAACCAGCACCAGAAGGCGCGCTTGCCCCAGGACTCGTTCATCTTGAAGCCGAGAACCTTCGGCCACCAGAAGTTCAGACCTGCAACGTAACCGAAATACACACCGCCAATGATGACGTTGTGGAAGTGAGCGATCAGGAACAGCGAGTTATGCAGCACGAAGTCGGCTGCCGGCATCGCCATCATGACGCCCGTCATGCCACCGATGGAGAAGGTGACCATGAAGCCAACGACCCAGTACATTATGCCGTTGAACTGGATACGGCCCTTGTACATGGTGAACAGCCAGTTGAAGATCTTCACGCCCGTCGGAACGGCGATGATCATCGTGGCAACACCGAAGAAGGCGTTGACGTTCGGGCCTGCGCCCATGGTGAAGAAGTGGTGGGCCCAGACGATGAAGGACAGAACGCCGATCGCAAGCGTGGCGTAAACCATCACGCGGTAGCCAAACAGGGGCTTGCGCGAGAATGTCTGAGTGATTTCCGAGAACACACCGAAGGCCGGCAGAACCAGGATGTAAACTTCCGGATGACCCCACGTCCAGATGAGCGAGAGATACAGCTGAACGCTGCCGCCGCCATCATTGGTGAAGAAGTGCATACCCAGATAACGGTCAAGCGCGAGCTCGGCCAGGGTAACGGTCAGAACCGGGAAGACTGCCATGATCAGAACGACCGTGACGAGAGCCGTCCAGGTGAAAACGGGGAGCTTCATCCAGCCCATGCCCGGAGCGCGCATCTTCACGATGGTGACGAAGAAGTTCACGCCTGTCAGCAACGTACCGACACCGGCAAGCTGCACGGCCCAGATGTAATAATCCACACCGACGCCAGGGCTGAACTGCTGCTCTGACAGCGGCGGGTAGACCAGCCAGCCGCACTGAGCGAATTCACCGATAAAGAGCGAGACGTTGATCAGGACTGCGCTGATCGTGGTCATCCAGAAGCTCAGCGAGTTCAGGAAGGGGAAGGCCACGTCGCGAGCGCCAATCTGCAGCGGCACGATGACGTTGAGCAGACCCGTCATGAACGCCATGGCCATGAAGAAGATCATGATTGTGCCATGGGCGGAGAAGATCTGGTCATAATGGTGCGGGGGCAGATAGCCCGGGTTACCATTATAGGCCAGAGCGAGCTGGCTGCGCATCATGATGGCGTCCGCAAAGCCGCGGAACAGCATGACGAGGGCAAGCACGATATACATGATGCCAAGGCGCTTATGGTCGACCGAGGTCAGCCATTCACGCCACAGATAGCCCCATTTGCCGAAATAGGTGATAGCACCCAAAACGGCGAGCGCGACGATAACAACACCTGTGAACGTGCCGACCAGAATGGGCACATCCAGCGGTATCGCCGAAAGTGTTAACTTACCTAGCATGTGTCCCTATTCCTTCATCTGCATGTCGGACATGGCGGACTGCATGTGCATGACCTGACCTGTCGACTTGTCGATGACCGTACCGTTATTGTACTTGGCCACGATGCTGTCGAAGAGATTAGGCTGAACATGCGCGAAATACTTCACCGGCGCTGCTTCCTGAGGAGCGGCCACCTGCGGATAGTCGGCTGAGTCGAGCGAGTCAGACGCGCCCTTCACCTTCTCCACCCACTGATTGAAATCGTCATCCGTCATGGCGAGCGTACGGAACTTCATGTCAGAGAAGCCGCGGCCCGTGTAGTGCGCTGCTTCACCCAGGTAATCACCCGGCGCGCTGGCCAGAAGATGGAGCTGCGTCTGCATGCCAGCCATGGCATAGACCTGCGAGCCCAGACGCGGGATGAAGAACGACGTCATGACTGAGTCAGACGTGATGCGGAAGTTGATCGGCGTATTGACCGGCACGGCAAGCTGGTTGACCGTTGCAATACCCTGATCGGGGTAGATGAACAGCCATTTCCAGTCGAGTGCGACAACCTCGACATTGAGAGGCTTGCGCCCGGCTGCCTCGGCCGAATGCAGCGGGCGATAGGGGTCGAGCGTATAGCTCGTCCAGATCGCGATTGCACCCAGGATAACGATGACAACGGCAGGAACACCCCAGACAAAGAACTCAATCTTTGTCGAATGATCCCAGTTCGGCAGATATTCGGCCGAAGTGTTGCTCTCGCGATACTTCCACGCGAAGTACAGTGTCATGATGATGACGGGAATGACGATGCAGAGCATCACACCCAGTTCGATCAGGATGACGTTGCGGTTCTGAATACCTACCGGGCCACGCGGATCGAGAAGATCGAGCGTACATCCGGAAAGGAAAAACGCCGGCGCCAGCGGCAAGAGCCGCCGCAACTTCGGCAAGAGTCTATTGTTCATTGTCTGCCCCGCTCGTTGAACCGACCGTCAAGCTTTTCGGCTGCGCTACGCTGCCGCTAAACCCGACCACGGCTTGGTCGAACATGGCGACAACACCTTCAGGGGATGTCATCCATCTCTCCTATTCCAGTGAATGGTGCGCATCGCGCCGCACCGTGACATCATCATACGGCTGGAGCCGTATAAAGATGTAACGTTACGTCTGCCGGTGATTTCGACCATCCCGACCACGATCCGCCTCATCCTTGCCTCGCCTTGCTTCAGCAGGATGGCTGATCTCATGATCGGCCATCTGCCTGCACGCTGGGCATCAGTGCCCAGCTCTGTTCTGTTGTTTCCGCCCGATTGGTCTGCAAAGCAAGCACTGATCCTGAATTTTCACGCACCTGTTCACAATTTGAACACAGACATTAGCCTTTAAATTCAGTCTCTTAAGAGACATTACCGCTTTTCTGCCGCATTTCATTGCGGATTTTTTAGATTCAGTTCAGCTAGAAAATACAAGTTAACTAGAATGAAATAGTCTGAATACACAAAACGGGGTGTGCCATGGACACACCCCGCGAAATAAAAAGTCGCAACAGGTCAGTAGTTACCCGTTGTTATTATTACGAACCCCCATGAACTGGAGCAAAAAGGTGAAGAGGTTGATAAAGTTCAGATAAAGCGAAAGCGCATCATAAACACTGCGCTTGCCCATTTCCTCTGGCCCCACATAGGACAGGTAGTATTGATACGTTGCGCGTATGCGCTGCGTGTCGAACGCTGTCAGGACAGTAAACAGCACCACACCAATCAGGCTTACCATGAACGACATGGCCGGGCTGTGAAGGAACATGTTGACCAGGCTGGCGATAACGAGACCAATCAGTCCCATCGACAGAAACGAACCCATCGAACTCAGATCGCGGCGGGTCGTGTATCCCCAGAGCGACATCGCAGCGAATGTTGCTGCCGTCACGAAGAACGTACTTGCCACAGAGGTATGGGTATAAACGATCAGAATATTTGACAGGCTGGCTCCCATCACGGCGCAGAAAGCCCAGAACAGCCCTTGGGCCGCCTGACGCGACAGGCGGTTTACGCCAAACGACATGACCATAACGAAAGCAAGAGGGGCAAATATTGTGAGCATTCCCAGCCCTGTCGGACGGGTAAGGATGCCACCCGGCGTCAGAACCTGCTGAAAGAACAGATCACGCAACGAGGTTTCGGCCACGGCATAGGCCACGAAACCGGTCAGAACCAGCCCCGCTGTCATCCAGTTATAAACGCTGAGCATATAGGCGCGCAAACCGGCATCGACCGTATCGACCCTGGCGGCTCCGGTGTTACCCGAGGTATTACCCGATCGAGAATTTGGAACGAAAGCCATGACACCCTTTCCTGAAATTTTGGCCAGATTGGCCTTTTGTCTCTTCAATGTGGCGCTTTTAGCATAGTGGTCAAGGCAACCATGGGGAACGACATCCTAAGATACATTCGCCATACTGGCCGAAACCACCGCGACTTGGTGCGTTATAAGGCGTGATGATACGACATAAGTGCCCCGTTGCGCCATCGAATTCACCACCCGAGCGCGGGGGTGCATCGTTCCCGTCAGGTCTTTATCATCAGAACGTTCCCGCATCTGCACGGGGCTTGGGGCCCTCCGGCGTACGGAACTCAGGAATTCAACCGCCCTCTTCTTTCCCGTCAGGAAATACCCATGCGTCTGTTCATCGCACTCGATCTGGCCAGCGAACACAAACGCCTTCTTTCCTCCCTGCGTCGCCCTTATTCGGGGGTCACCTGGTATCCGCCTGACACGTATCATCTTACCCTTCGCTTTATCGGGGATGTGAGATCACGCCCCATCATGGAAGAGCTGGATCATGCTCTTGCCGCTGTAACCACCGAGCCTGTGCTGATTGAGCCCTGCGGCGTGGGCATCACGACGCAAGGTCTGCGCTCCCGGTTATGGACCGGGGTCGCACCGTCCCGCAGCCTGAACGTTCTGCAGGGCAAGATCGAAACGGCTCTCCGGCGATGCGGCTTTGCGCTGGAGAAGAAGCGCTTCATCCCCCACATATCCTTGGGGGCCTTTGATGGCGAACCGGGTGCCGACATCGTTCGCTGGATTCAGGCAAACAACCTGCTCAGGGCGAGAGCCATAACAAGTGAGCATTTTGTATTGTTCCGCTCTCACAGGGGGGGCGACGCCCCTCACTACGAAGCCTGTGCTGAATATCCGCTTACTTCAGGCGCCCTGCCGTCACTCGAGGCGTGGTCGCTCTAGAGTGCAGAGCTCGAAATCTGGTGAAAGCCTTGCGGATCTGGTCACACGCGTCAAAGCCTGCCGGATCTGCGAGGCGTCGCTGCCCCTGGGCCCCAAACCTCTCATTCATGTCTCACCGACATCGCGTGTTCTCATCGCAAGCCAGGCGCCCGGCACCATTGCCCATGAAAGCGGCAAATCGTTCTATGACCCCTCGGGGCGACGGTTGCGGGAATGGATGGCTCTCTCCGAACAGGATTTCTACGACACGGGCAAAGTGGCCATCCTGCCCATGGGGCTGTGCTATCCCGGTCGCCTGCCGAATGGCGGTGACAGGCCACCTCGTCCGGAATGTGCGCCTGCATGGCGCGATCAGGTTCTGGGGCATCTGAAGGAGCTGCGGCTGATCCTTCTGGTTGGCTCCTACAGCCAGCATTACACGCTGGGGCGTGGATCCGTAACGGATCGCGTGCGTCACTTTCGGGATTACCTGCCCCGTTACTTTCCGCTCCCGCACCCGTCATGGCGAACGGGTGTGTGGGAAAAACGGGCGCCCTGGTTCCGGGAGGAGGTGATCCCAGCATTGCGGGAGGAGATACGTATCGCCTTGGCCTGAACGCCCTGCCCGCTTGCCCAACTCAGTTCAGTTCAGCAAATTGAGCTGTCGCATATGCTTGAGTGTCGAAACAACGAACCCCTCCAGCCCCGCGAACAGGATCTGGATACCGATACACAGCAGGATGAGGGCGGCAAGACGGCTTACGATGCGCGCGCCGGTGCGACCGAGTGAACTGACGATCCGCTCGGCATAGGTGTAGAAAATGACCACGGTCAGGGAGACAGCAAGTACCGCAAGGGACAGGCCGATGATGTAGCTGGCAGCCGAGGCCCCAAGGGTACGACCCGAACTTAGGGCAATGGCCACGGCAATACTGCCCGGCCCCACGGTGAAGGGCATGGCGAGCGGAAAGAACGCCCTGTCCCCAAGGTCGTTATCCGCATTGGCAGTGTCATGGTCGAAAACCTGACGCTCCTTGCGTGCCTCGCTCTCCTCCGGCGCCAGCAACAGTGCCCAAGCACGCGAGGCGACAACGAGGCCACCAGACACGCGCAGGGCATCAATGGTGATTCGAAAGAAGCTGAGGATCCACCCACCCAGCCACACCGACACCATCAGAATGATGAAGGAATAGAAGCCGACGGTCCGGGCCAGACGAACTACCTGTGCTCGTGGGCGACCCAGGGTCGTCTGCGCAAAGATAAGCGAGGCCCCAAGTGGATTGACGATCGAGAACAACGCCGAATAAGCCATCAGCCAGATGGCCGTAACGTCGCTGATCCTGACCTGTTGCGTCAACACATGGGGCAGGTGCATCACCCGGCCCGATCGGCTCGGGCCTTGACCGACAGGAAACGTCTTGTGTGCAGCAGGCGTTTGAGCCGCCTGTGCTCACTGCCCAGCACCGCCTTGACCGCCTGCAGATCCTGCGCGAGGCAGCACAGCGCCCCGGTTTCACCCGGACCGTTGGGGCAAACCGTCATGCCGATGTCATGATAGACCCCAAGGAGCGCCTGTCCCACCTTGATGAACACGGGATGACGCCCCTCTTCAAGGGCGAGGTCGCGCAGACGCCAGATCGCAGCAATACACTCGGTCTCCGCGCCGGCAGGGTCTCCAACGCCGATAATGAACTGACCCGTGCGCAGAAACGGGATACCGGCACGGCCATTGTCATTCAGGATCAGGCCACTCGGGCGACGGGGGCCAAGCTCCTCGAGGGCGTGAGCCAGGTTGCGGTAGAGCGTCTCGCTCTCCTTGTCCCACGGACGCACCAGAACGTGGCTTCGACGCAGCATCTGGATGACGGCCACAATGCCGAGCAGAGCCGAAATGCCAAGCGCCCAGCGAACAACTGAGGTGTGCGCATCATAGATCAGCGACCGCCACCATGCATGCCCAAGATGATGACGGAGGGCGAACAGCCCTACGCTGCCGAGGCTGATGATCCAGAGCGTGACCGGCGCCATGAGTGTCGGGCTGAGCGGTTCGGCAAAAAGCTTTGCCTTGCGATAGTAGCATGACCGGAACGGCGCGATGAGAAACATCACCATCATCAGGCATAGCGGAATTGCCAGTGGCCCCTGCCGCAGAATGACAAGTGGAATGGCAATCCCCAACAAGGTAAGTGCCGCCCGCCAGGCCGCAGTCACGCGCTGCGCCAACCCTGCTGCAACTCCCACAAGCATCACCCCGGTCAGGCACAGAAGAAACTCTGCCAGCTGCAACATGAGATGGGTAAATGGCGTGCCAAGGAGAGGCGCAGGAACGGCCACGGCGTAGAACACGAGCAATATCCCGGTCCCGGCCACCACACCTGTCGCGACCGTCACCGAAAAATCGGCCTCGGACTCACGCACCACCTGACTTGGCCGCCGTGCAAACGCACCCGCTGCCGCTCCGCCGCGGCGCCGTGCCCAGGCCGCATCACCACGCAAAAACAGCTCATGAACGGCAAACATGCCACCGGCCAGAAAGAGCGGAATGATGTAATAAAACAGGCGGAAGGTCAGAATAACGCCAAGGATCTGCGGGGTGGGCAGATAGGGCCCAAGCGCCAGAAGCATTGCGCCGTCGAACACGCCTAGCCCACCCGGCACGCTCGCGACCAGACCGGCAGTGTAGGAGGCGATGTAGATGGCGAGAAATGCCGGAAAGCCGATTGCCGCTTCGGGAGGCAACAGGACATAGGCAATCATCGCTGTCATCGCCATGTCGGCGGCGCTGACAATGACCTGTGCCACAGCCACGCGAAAACCCGGCACGTCGAGCGTGTAACGCCAGATACGCATCTGGCGATATCGCAAAGACACGCCGAGATAAGCGAGCACGCAGAGCCAGGCCGCTGCACCACCCAGTTGCAGGACCAGATGGGGCAGATGAGCCACAAGCGGGATATGGCCGGGCTCGAACAGGAACACGCCGCCTATGAGCGCCATCGCACCAAGCAGATAGGTGGTGGAACAAAAGGCAATGATCTGGGCGATACCGCCGGGCGATACCCCCCAATTTCGATAAAGCCGAAAGCGCACGGCAGCGCCCGAAATGGCCGAGCAGCCCAGATTATGCGACAGCACGTAGGAGCAGAACGCCGCAAAGGCGGTCCGCAGGAACGATTGTCTCGATCCGATATGGTAGCAGGCCAAACGGTCGTAGAATGACAGGATGAAGTAGGACAGGAAGGTGCAGCCTACCCCAGCCAGCAAGGCCTGTGCCGGTATAGCCTGGAGAGCCCCCCTTATCTGGGCGAGAGAGAGCGATTTGAGCTCTTTCTGGATAACGTAGATTGCCGCCACCAGAAGAATGAGCCCCAGCAGCGCTGGAAGACGACAGGCCACACGTCGCCAAGGGCTCGCAGGTTTGGCCTCGCCTTCCTCACAGCAGGGTGTTGTCTGTTCCTGAACGGTCATGAACCCTCAATCAAGGCTGCTGATCGTCTCTTCACCTGTCAATTATTGGCATCAGCCACGGCAACATCGCGGGCAAGGGCATTTTCGATCAGCGCCACCGTTTCCGGCAGGCCGAAAAGCGAAGCGAAGATGCCAAAGCGCGGTCCCTCGGTCTGCCCGAGCAACACTTCGTAGAGACATCCGAACCACGCCCTGAGCGGCTGGATCTGATGTTTCTTGCCAATTTCAAAGACGATATCCTGAACCTGAACAGGAGATAGTCCGGGGTCTGCCGGTTTCAAGGCGTCTGCCAGATCCTGCAGGGCAACGCGCTCCAGATCGGTCGGGGCACGGAACGTTTTGGCCGGGCGGACGAATTCCTTGAAATACACCAGAGCGTGGCCGACCAGACGATCGACATAGGGATGCGTCTCCGGCGAGAGGCTCGGGTCGTAACGGCGCAGGAATTTCCAGAGGGTATCGCTGGTCTCGGCATTGGCGACCGAGGCCAGATTCAGCAGGGCCGTGAACGAGACCGGGCTTGAAAGCCCCTTGTCGAGCGTGCCGCCATGAATGAACCAGGCCGGGTTGGCGCGCAGCGTGGTCTCGTCTTCCGTCTCGACAGCCTTGTCCAGATTGGCCAGATACTCATCCATGGCCCGCGGGATGACATCAAAGAACAGGCGCTTGGCGCGTGTTGGCTGGTTGAACATGTACTGCGCCAGACTCTCGGGCGGCGCGTAATGCAGCCACTCCTCGATCGACAGACCATTTCCCTTGGACTTGCTGATCTTCTGGGCGTTCTGGTCCAGAAACAGCTCATAGGTCAGGCCCGCGGGCGGGGCCTTGCCAAGAATACGGCAGATCTTGCTGGACAGCTTGACGCTGTCAATCAGGTCCTTGCCTGACATTTCGTAATCCACGCCGAGCGCATACCAGCGCATGGCCCAGTCGGCCTTCCACTGCATCTTGGCATGACCACCCAGCACGGAGGTCTCGAAATTCTCGCCCGTCTCGGGATCCTGCCACTGCACGGTGGCGGCAATCGGATCGACCTTGGTCACGGGCACCTGCATGACCTGACCTGTGCGCGGGTGAATGGGCAGCACAGGCGAGTAGGTCGCGCGACGTTCGGCACCCAGCGTGGGCGCAATGGTCGCGACGACCTCGTCATGCACCTCAAGCATACGGCGCAGCGCCGCATCGAAACGACCCGATGTGTAATAATCGGTTGCGGACGCAAACTCGTACTCGAAGCCGAAACGGTCGAGGAATTCGCAGAGCATCGCGTTGTTATGCGCCGAAAAACTCTCGAATCTGCCAAACGGATCGGGGATACGGCTCAGCGGCAGGCCGAGATGCTGCGCCAGCATCTCCTGATTGGGGACATTGCCCGGAACCTTGCGCAGCGCATCCATGTCATCGCTGAAAGCCAGCAGACGCGTCTTGCGTCCCGTCAGGCGTTCATAGGCCAGACGCACCCAGGTCGTGCGTGCGACTTCACCGAAAGTGCCGATATGGGGCAGGCCGGACGGGCCATAACCGGTCTCGAGCAGGGCCGGAGCATCGCCGCCTCGTGCCTCGACATGGGCCACGATTTTTCGCGCCTCCTCGAACGGCCATGCTTTTGGCAGGTCGAGGGCGTCTGGAGTGAGGGAGGCGTTGTTTTTTGCAATGCTGGACATGATTGGTCGAAAACTAGAAATAGTTCCGCTCCGGGTCAAGCAAGTTGGCGTTAGCCCCGCTTCTTCACAGGCTGTCCAACCCGCCCATTCCACCCTGCTTCCGGCCGCATATGACAAAGGAAACGCCCTGCTGGCGGGCGAGCGCGAGTGCGTCTATGGTCAGTGTGATGCCCACACCCTCCCGTGCCTTACCTTATGATGCCCCTGCCCTCGTAACGACCATAGCGCGGGCGTCGGTTCTGACACCGGATGGCGAGCTTCTCTCCCTCGACGCGAATGAGGCGGCACAGCTGCTGGCGACGCTCCCCCCACCGCTGCTGATTCACGGTCCGGCCACAATCAAGAGACTGGGTCTCACGCCACCGGGTCAGGTCGTGCCGTGGTTCGATCTGCTCGAACTGTTCCTGTTTCTCTTTCCCACACGCCCTGTCGTGCCGACACCTCGGGGTATGGCTCTGGCATTAGGGATGATGGCCCCCGACCCGTGCGAGGCCGATTTTCTGCATCAGCTTCTCGAAATGCTGCGCCAGAGCCTCACCCGTCTGGCAGAGACAGGCGAGGCTGACACCATGCGGGCCCTGCTTCCGCTTCTGTCCCGTGCAGGCTGGGCTTGGGCGGCGTTTGTCGAGACGGAACTGGCCGCAACGCCTTCAACACAGCGCCATCCTTACGAGGCGTTGCGCGTCTGGCGGCGGCTGCCGCGCTGGGAAGAGATGGCGCAAAGACCGCCGCCGGGAAGCCGTCCCGTCAGCCCGGTCGAGGCGCGTGCCCGTCTCTCGGCCATTCTGGGTGACAAGGCCGAGACGCGCCCGGGACAGGCCGATTATGCCTCAGCCGTCACCCACGCCCTCGCCCCACGTGAGGGATTTGGGATACCGGAAATCGTGCTGGCTGAGGCCGGAACCGGAACAGGCAAGACGCTTGGCTATATCGCCCCGGCAAGCGTCTGGGCCGAACAGAATGATGGACCGGTCTGGATCTCCACCTATACGCGGCATCTGCAACGTCAGATCGAGCAGGAGTTGCACCGCCTCTATCCCGATGATGCCGAACGCCGAAATACAGTCGTTCTGCGCAAGGGACGGGAGAACTATCTCTGCCTTCTGAACATGGAAGACGCAGTCAACACCCTGGCGTCGAGACCGAACCCCTCACCTGCTGCCCTTGTCGGCCTGTCCATGCTGGCCCGCTGGGCTGAAGCGACCGAAGATGGCGATCTGATGGGGGGCGACCTGCCAGGCTGGTTTGGCGATATCTTCGGTACCAGCACGATCTATGGCATGGCTGACAGACGGGGCGAGTGTATCCACGGCGCCTGCCCGCATTATCAGACCTGCTTTGTCGAACATTCCATTCGTCGGGCACGCGGCGCCAATCTCGTGATCGCCAATCATGCTCTTGTGCTGTCGCAGGCAAGCTGGGCCAGCCTTGCACGTGACGATGTGCCTGATGAGGACCAGCTTCCAACGCGCTATTTCTTCGATGAGGGGCATCACCTGCCCGAGGCGGCAGATAGCGCGTTCTCGCTCGCTCTTTCCGGGCTGGAAGCGGCAGAGCTGCGACGCTGGCTGCTTGGCGCCGAGGGCAGCCGCTCGCGGGCGCGCGGATTACGCCGAAGGCTGGAGGACCTCGTCGCCACCTCCCCGGCGCTGGAATCGCCGCTGGATGCCATTCTCTCCGCAGCCCATGCCCTGCCCGCACCGGGCTGGCTCGGTCGCCTCAATGGGGAGGATGACGCGACGGAGCCGGAAGTGCCGGAGCTGATTACCAACAGCGCCGAACAGTTTTTTCGGGCGCTCAGAGCCCAGCTTGAAGCGCGCCGTATTGGCGCATCGGGACAGGACACGTCCGAATGTGAGCTCCACCCGGCAGGTGATATGCTCAGAGCGGCGGCAGACCCTTTCGATACGGCGCTGCGACGCCTGCTCACGCCGCTCGAAACCCTCGTCGAGCGTCTCAAGGCCCTGCTGAGCGAACCGGATGACGCGCTGGAAGCGGCGCAGAGGCTGCGTATCGAGGCCATGATACGCTCCATCCGCCGTCGGGCCATTTCCCGCGTGGAGGGCTGGATCGCCATGCTCGACACCGTGCTGGGCGATACCCCTGAAACGGGCAGCGCATTCATCGATCTCATCAGGCTCGAATATGTCCCCGGCCGCCCGGGCGAGCGCGATATCGGCCTGCACCGTCACTGGCGCGACCCGACCATTCCCTTTGCCTCGGTCATGCAGGGGCCGGCGCATGGCATACTGATCACCTCGGCCACATTGCGTGACCAGACACCCCCGCAGGGTGAGAGCGGCCCTGACCCCCGTCTGGTCGAACAGGGATGGCAGGCAGCCGAGACGCGACTGGGTACGCCGCATTTCATCAAGCCGCCCATGCGGGCCTCGCTGCTCAGCCCATTCGATTACGCCAGCCAGACACGCGCGCTGATCGTCACGGATGTTCCACCCAACGATCTCGATGCGCTGGCAAGCGCCTACAGGCTGCTTTTCATGGCGTCGGAGGGCGGTGCGCTGGGGCTGTTTACCGCCATCTCCCGTCTGCGCGCCGTGCATCAGCGGATTGCGGCACCGCTGGAGGAAGCAGGCCTGCCGCTTTACGCGCAGCATGTCGATACGATGGATAATGCCACCCTGGTCGATATCTTTCGCACCGAACTCCATTCCTGCCTGCTTGGCACAGATGCGATGCGCGACGGCGTGGATGTGCCGGGTCAGGCGCTGCGTCTGGTCGTTTTCGAGCGTACACCGTGGCCGCGCCCCGATATCCTGCATCGCGAGCGGCGCAAGGCGCTCTCCCCCGACGACCCGCGCGATTACGACGACCGCCTCACGCGCATGAAACTGCGTCAGGCTTTTGGCCGGCTGATACGCAAGGGCGATGACCGCGGGGTATTCGTCATTCTCGATCGACGCATGCCCTCACGTCTTCTCTCCGCTTTTCCTGAAGGCGTTGCTGTCGAGCGTGTGAGCCTTGCGCAGGCGGTGCGGCAAATTGGAGAATTCCTCCCTCATGAGCCCCGCGCCGTAACGAAAAGTGATCCGCACGATGTCTGACACAGCCCTCGTGACCATGTTCGGGGATGTTCTCATCCCCAACGGGACAGAGACTCCCGATATGGGGGCGACCGGGCCAGGAACGCCCGGAATGGGGACAAACGGGACAACTGACAGCCTCACGCCGAATACAGACAGTCCCATCCGCGGCACGGTTCTGGAGGACACAGAGCAAACCCTGCTCGGCATTGAGCCGCAACGCCGCCTGTTGCTCAATGCACCTGTCGGGTGGAACCTGCATCAGACAGCGCCCGCCGTGTATCAGCTGCGCGACGCCTCTGGCGCGATCTGGTCGCACGCCCCGGACGGCTCACGCGACCTGGTCATGGAACGTGCTAGCTGGAGCGATCTCGTTTGCCTCAGTCTGCACCGCTTCCCGGTCATTGCGCCTGCGCAGATATCATCCGAGCCCGTGCCGCGGCTGTTGCATTACATCTGCAATGATCTGACGACACTGGATCCCGCCATCACGGCCAATATAGAGCGCACGGCCCAGATGAACCCGGGGTGGTCACTCAGACTGTGGGACGAGGCTGCACGTTTCGACTTCATATCCGAGCATTATGGCTGGGACGTGCTGAAAATATACCTGATGATTGGCGGAGAATACGGCGCCGCCAAGGCCGATTTCTTCCGTTATCTGCTGATCTACAAGCTGGGCGGGGTTTATCTCGACCTCAAATCGACCACATCGCGACCGCTGGATATGATGATACGCGCGGACGATGCGTATCTGCTCTCGCAATGGAACATGTCATGCTCCGGGCTGCACAAGGGATGGGGCATTGGTGCCTCAATCGCCCATGTTCAGGGTGGAGAATATCAGCAATGGTTTCTCATCGCCCGGCCCGGTCATCCTTATCTGAGGCGGGTGATCCAGCTCGTGATGACCAAGATCCTGACCTACCGCCCCGAGGTGCATGGCGCGGGCGCGGTCACGACATTCAATATCACGGGCCCGCACGCCTATACCAAGGCGATCTATCCAATCAGAACCGCTTACCCACACAGGGTATTCGATGCTGAAAGCGAGGGGCTGGTCTACTCGGTCATCGAGGATCATCGTGCGCGCAGTGGCAGCAACTACCGAGAAGCCCGGACGCCCATCGTGACCGGTAACGAGTCCTATCGCCTGTAAGGCAGCCAGCCTTCGCGCAGCCGGACATGCAACACTCAAAACGAAGCAAGGCCGTCGAACGCAGGGTCCGACGGCCTTTTACACAAGGCGTTCGCGCCCCTCACACGAGGCGCATCACCCTTGGGGCAGGATCAGAAATTGACCCCCGCCTGAAGGAAGACATAGCGGCCATAATAAAGATCGCCATAAAGACCGGCGGCGCTGTTGGTCGAGGCATCGGCCACGAAAGGCGGCTGCTTGTCGAACAGGTTGTTCACACCGGCCTGGAACGTCCACTTGTTCAGACGATAATCAATCGTCAGATCATGCGAGAACACGCCGGGGGTCTTGTAGCGTCCATAACCAAGGGCCGTGCTCAGATCCTGCGATCCGTTGTTCCACACCATGCCACCCGTATATTTCATCATATAGGTGACACCCCAGTTGCCATGCTGCCAGTTGACCGTGGCGTAATCGCGCACGCGCGGCTGGCCTGTGCCCGACTGGTACATCAGACGACCGGCATAGTTGTACCACTGTCCGCCCGGCTCGTTCTGCTGCAGGTAGCTGATGAGCTGCTGGAAGTTGTTGCCCAGCGTCACCGCATCCCTGGGTGTTACACGAATACGATAATCAAGGTCGAAATCGATACCGCTCGTGCGCAGACCGCCAATATTGGCATAGTAGTCCGTCACAGAGTTCAGCTGGCTGGTGCTCGAGACGCGTGTGATGTTGTTGCAGTAATTCGTGCTGGCCCCTGTGTAGCACTGGTCAAGAATGTACTGTGAGCTCAGATACGAGATCATGTTCTTGATCGTGTAATGCCAGTATTCCACCGAAGCAGAGAGACCCGGCACCCAGCGCGGTGTGATCACCGTACCGATTGTGTAGGTGCGGCCGGTTTCCGGCTTCAGCGAGGCGTTACCGCCATAAAGCGTCGGCACCTGACCCGAGTTTGCCGCGACAAAGGTTGAGGTATTGATGCCCTGCTTGGCGCAGTTGGCCACGACATTGGCCGAGAGCGAGCCATAGGAGCTGGCCTGGGCGCAGGGGTCGGTTGCCGAGGCATAACCAAGGCTGCCACCTGAATAGAGCTCATACACATTCGGCTGGCGATAGGAGCTGCCAATGGTTGCGCGGAAACGGATATCGCGGATCGGCGCCCAGTTGATCGAGGCCTTCCAGTTCTTGGTGCCACCAAAGGTGCTGTAGGACGAATAGCGCCCCTGCGCATCGATGGTCAGATCCTTGGCGAGGAAGACGTCGCGCAGAAGCGTCGCCTTGCCTTCAAGATACCCTTCCGTGACGTTGAACCCACCGCCGGTATAGGAGGCCGAGTTGGTGAGCGTGTCGCCTGACGCCACAACAGCATCAGGATGATAGGCAAGCTGCTCGCCACGATGTTCCATGCCCAGCGCAAAGCCCAGATCGCCGCCGCCCTTCCAGGGCATGGTCGCGACATGGTTGTTGTGCATGCGCAGGTTCAGGTCGCGCAGCTGGTAATAGTAATGATCATGGCTCGTATAGTTCGAATAAGCCGCAGCCGCTGAGGAGAGGGGCTTGAACGGATCGGACAGCACACAACCGGCAGAGGCCTGACAGACCGACGGGTTATAGACCAGTGCGGAACTTGAATCGGTCGGATCGACCTGCTGCAGACCGTATTCCTGCAGAAGCTTGGCATAGTTGCCCACACCCGACATCTGCGATGTCACCTGGTTCCAGCCATAGGTGTAGGACAGATCGTACATCCAGCCATGGGTGATCTCGCCCTTGGCGCCTGCAATGGCGGTGTAGGTATCGGTCGCTGTCTCGGTACGACGGTTACCCCATTCGCCGTAACGCTTGTACATCAGCACGTCTTCGCCAAACGTGTTGTATGGCGCATCGGCCGGGATCACGAGGCTGGACGGCAGGTTGGACGGGTAGATGCTGCCCGTCATAGGCTCCGGCGCCAGGTTGGTGCTGGAGGTACGGTGGCTGTACTGGAAATTGGCATAGGGCGTGAAATGGCTGTTCACGTCATAATGCGCGTCGAAAGACAGCGTGGAGTTCTGCAGCGAGTTGGTCAGGGATTGCTGCGAACCGTAATTATAGCGATCTGCAGAGGTTGCCGTGTGGTAACCGGTCCCACTGGCATTGGGGATATAAGTCCCTGAATCGGTGAAATACTTGCCCGTTGTCGGGATTGATGAACCGTAGAGCAGGTCGGACGCATCGGTCGGATCGTTGATCTGCACACTGCGTGACCAGGCGCGGTTGCGCTGCATGATCCCGCTCTTGGTCATGTACGACCCGAACAGTGTCACGTTGCCCTTGCCATGATCGAAGTTCCAGCCCTTGTAGCCGGAAATCTGACCCGTCTGGCCATCACCGACATCGGTGATCCCGCCGCGGACGGTGATGTTCGCGTCATTCAGGTCATGGCGCATCTTGATGTTGATCACGCCCGCAACGGCGTCGGCACCATAGAGTTCGGAGCCGCCATCCTTGAGGATTTCGATGCTCTGAACCTGATAGACGTTGATCGTGTTCAGATCGACGCAGCTGTTATTGCCGTTGAGCGTGGTGCGCTTGCCATCGATCAGCACCAGCGTGCGGTTCTGGCCAAGGTTGCGCAGATCCACGCAGGACGACCCGCCCGTACCGTTCGTCTGCGAATTATAGGTGCCCGACGAACCGACAGAAGGCAGGCGCTGCAGATAATCGCCTACCGTGGTGGCGCCTGTCTGCAGGATCTGCTTGGACGTCACGATCTGGACCGGGTTGGCATTGGCGTTGTTCGAGGTGCTGAGCGCCGAACCGGTCACCACAATATTCTCACTGCCACCCCGCGCCCCACGACCGGAAACCGGTGCGAACATGTCGCCGCTGGCCGAGACCGATCGGACACCGGCACCCTGTGCATCCGGACGAACGAGCGGTGCGGCAGAGGCTGCAGGAGCGGTGGTTGCCTGGTTGCGCGCAGCAACGGGGGTTGTCTTTCTGGCCGTACGCTTGTGGGTCTTATGTGAGGGTGCCGTTGCAGACTGGGCGGCGTGGGCCAGTTGCGCCTGCGCAAGAACCAAACCTGCACCGATTGTGGAGACAAGCAGCAATCGCCGCTTGTTTCTGATGATCTTCATAGTGTTTTCGACCTCCCAAAGGCGTTCTGGGAGCGAAAAGATTTCACAAACGAAATCACGTCCAGAGGCTTATTGCAGATCAAATCGCGCAGACAATGATCATTGTATTTTTATCACAGAGTTACTTACCGTTGTTGTAAACTGAACTCATATATTACTTTTGGTCATTCGAATTACATTGTAGAAATAATCAGAATCATTCAGAAACGTCGCGCGGTATGGCAGTGTCAGGGGTAAAAGACGACCGGCAGACAAGCCACCGTGCTGCGCGCAGGCTGATCGCCGCGAAGGACAACACCGCCGAATGTACTGTATCCCGCCCCGATACCGCCTTCTCCTCGGCGTGGAACACTCACGCGCTTGGAATGCGGAAAAACGCCGTGAAGGCTCTCAGGGCTGCGGGGACGTGCCTTCGCGATGGATAATAGGCATGAAAACCCTTCCCCAGCGACGTCCACTCAGGCAGAACCAGTTCGAGTTGGCCATTATCGAAAGCAGGCTGGGCTCTCTTTTCGAGACAATAGAACAACCCGCCCCCGGCGGTGGCGCAAGCCAGCGACAGTTCGCTATCGCCAAGAATGACCTGCCCCGGCACGTCGAGCACGCATTGCCTCGACCCCTCACCCAGTTCCCATGGATAAAGGCGACCTGTGCCGGTGCGGATACGGATGCAGCGATGCTGCATCAGATCCTCAGGCTGCTGCGGACGACCCATTGCGTCGAGATAAGCCGGCGCGCCGACGACAACCCAGTTCAGATCGCCCGTCAGGCGGGTCGCAATCATGCCCTCGGGAACAGTGCCCCCGTAGCGTATTCCTGCGTCAAATCCTTCCGAAACGATATCCACCACACGATCATCAACCACGATATCCAACTCGATCGCCGGATACTGCGCCATGAATTCGGCCAGTCGGGGCGCCAGCAGCAGATTGGCCGCATCCCGCAGCGTCGTGATCCGCAGCCGTCCGGAAGGCGACGCCCGAAAAGAATCGAGTGCCGCGAGAGTGGCGTCAATCCGCGCGAATTGCGGAGCAATTTCTGCCAGGAGCATCTCGCCAGCGCCCGTCAGCCTGACCTGACGCGTCGTACGGTGGAAGAGCCGCACTGCAAGCTTACGCTCAAGCTGCGTCATGGCGTGACTCAAGGCCGATCCTGTCACACCGCGCAGCGAGGCAGCCCGTGCGAAACTGCCCGCCTGGGCAATCGCAATGAAGCACTCAAGACTGTCCTTACTCACCCCACCCGCGGTCATTTGTGAATCTTCCTCATCGGTGCATCAAGTTCGAGTCAGCAAACCACCGGGGTGCACACCTGTTCCATATCCCCGTGATCAATCGGGTTACTTTCTAGGACAGGATTTTCATCATGACCCATCGCCCCCTCGCCTTCGTTACCGGTGCTTCCTCGGGTATTGGCCTCGAACTCGCTCTCGAATTTGCGCGGAACGGGTATGACGTTGCCATTTCCGGCTCAAGCGCCCAGATCTTCGAGGCAGCCACAAGCATTGAGGCCCTGGGCGCCTCTGCGTACCCCCACCGCGCGGATGCAGCGTTGGCTGAGGGCGTGGATAGTTTCTGGCAGTTCATCGTCGCCCTAGGGCGGCCTGTCGACGCAGCAGCTCTCAATGTCGGGATTGGTCTGGGGGGTGCTTTCATCGACACCGCCCTGCAAGACGATCTGCGAGTGATCGCCATCAACATCAGCGGCACCGTGCGCATGGCAAAGCATGTGGCACGCCATATGGTTGCGCAGGGCCGTGGCCGCATCCTGATCACCTCGTCGGTTTCAGCGACCCTGCCCACGCCTTTCGAGACCGTTTACGGGCCTTCAAAAGCTTTTGGCTTCATGTTCGCAGAATCCCTGCGCGAGGAACTGAAGGAAAAAGGCGTAAGCGTAACGGCCCTGCTACCCGGCGCCACCGATAGTCGTTTTCACAAGAATGCCGGTATGGCCAGCAGCGCCATTGATCAGGGTCACAAGAATGACAAGACCCTAGTAGCCCGGCAGGGTTATGAGGCTCTCATGAATGGCCTGGACCATGTGGTAGGCGGCGATGAAGAGACAAAGCGGGCGGTAGAGGAAAACCGCGTGACCCCAGAGCCCGTCAAGGCAGCGCGCCACGCCCGACTGACGCGCCTGCATTCCTGAGCACCCAGGAGGGCTCATGCACCTTCCCCGGGATCATAAACCCCGATGGAGGCTGAGCCATGACTTCTTAGAGCGACTGGCCGCCTGACACCTCGATGCGCTGCGCGTTGACCCAGCGGTTATCGTCCGAGAGAAGCGAGGCGATCATCGGGCCGATATCATCAGGCTGGCCGACACGCCCCAGCGCCGTGTTCTGGGCGATATGACGGGCAATCTCGGGATTGTCGCGCACGGCGCCACCGGAGAAATCGGTCTGTATGGCGCCGGGTGCCACGACATTGACCGTAATGCCTCGCGGGCCGAGTTCCTTCGCCATATAGCGCGTCATGGTCTCGACTGCGCTCTTCATCGAGGCATAGACGATGCGACCGGGAAAGGTGAAACGTGTCAGGCCGCTGCTAATATTGATAATACGTCCGCCATCCGCGAGCAGGGGCAAGAGCGCCTGTGTCAGGAAGAACGGTCCCTTGAGATGTTCGCCATACATGCGATCGAACTCGGCCTCGGTGGTATCTGCCAGGCCGCCATTATGGGCACTGCCGGCGTTATTGATCAGATAGTTGAAATGGGACAGGCCCCATTGGCCCAGAATGTCCTTCACCTGCCCGGCGAAGACGCTGAAACTGTCGCTGCTGCCCATATCGAGTTTGAGCGTGGCAGCCTTTACACCGGATTGCTCTGCCAGAGCGACAACGGCCTCCGCCGCCTCCTGATTAACCTGATAGGTCAGGATGACGCCAATGCCTCTCTGGGCAAGAGCCTCGACGGTGGCTCGGCCCAGGCCACGGCTACCGCCCGTTACAAGCGCGATGCGATGAATGGAAGTCATGGTGATATCCTCTTGTTTCGATACGCAGAGGAGACCATGCGCGCTGGCTTGCGATAAGCCGCGCATTCCTGTCATCATTATTCACCATAACAGAACAATCGGCAGGACGCGCTCATGGACAGACTGGCCAGTATCGAGCTTTTCCTGCGCGTCATCGAGCGCGGCAGCTTCAGCGCTGCGGCCTCTTCCTGCGGTGTTTCACGACCCGCTGCGAGTGCTGCCATCCAGGCGCTGGAACGGCGTCTTGGCACAAGGCTGTTGCATCGCTCCACACGTCACGTTCAGCCCACAGAGGAAGGCAAACTCTACTATGCCCATTGCCGCTCGATCGTCGCTTCACTCGAGGAGGCCGACCGGTCCATCGGCTCAGTGCTAAGCGGCGTGATCCGTCTCGATACGGTCGGGCATCTTGCACGCACCATCATCTTGCCCGCCCTACCCGATTTCCTGTCCCGTCATCCGGGGCTTACCGTGCATCTGGGCGAGGGCGAGAGGCTCGTCGATCTTTTGCGTGAAGGCGTAGATTGTGTGGTACGCGGCGGCCCCCTGCCCGATAGCGACATGATGGCCCGCCCGCTATGCCTGCTTCCGGAAATCACGGTGGCCAGCCCGGAATATCTTGCCCGTCATGGCACGCCCCGTGACCCGGACGATCTGGACGGGCATTGCATGATCGGCTTTGCCTCGTCCCGCACAAAGCAGATCCTGCCGCTGGAATTCAGCCTAGGCGGCCAGCTTGTCGAACGTATACTGCCGGCACGGCTTCTCGTTTCCGGCGCGGAATCCTCGGCGACAGCAGCGTGCCTCGGGCTTGGTCTGGCTCAGGCGCCGCGTTATCGCTTCGAGGCTGAACTGGCGCGCGGTGCGCTGGTCGAGGTGCTTTCTGCATTTCCTCCGGCCCCGACGCCCCTGACGCTTCTCTACCCCAGCAACAGGCAGCTCCCACCGCGCGTACGCGTTTTCATGGATTGGCTGATCGACATCTTCTCTGTGTTCGATAAGAATAATCGTAGACAGGCAGAAAAATGAAACGCCCGTTTTCCGGCCTCACGTTCTGAGCGGAGGGGTTAGGGTCATCTCATGCTGTTTGATCTTCCCTCCCATGACACGCTCTATAAGGCGCTTCTTGCGCGCGATGCCCGATATGACGGACGGGTTTTCGTGTGTGTTGGAACGACGGGAATATTCTGCCGTCTGACATGCCCGGCACGCAAACCCCTCGCCACAAACTGCACCTTTCGCGACAGCGTGCGCAGCTGCATCGAGGCCGGGTTCCGCCCCTGCAAGCGCTGTCATCCGCTCCAGGGCGGCGCCGCTCATGACCCCCTCATTGCCGGGCTGCTCGAAAGGCTCGATGCCAATCCGGGTCGGCGCTGGAACGAGCAGGATCTGGTGGCCCTCGGGCTAGACCCCTCAACTGTCAGGCGCAGCTTCAAGCGGCATTTTGACATGACCTTTCTGGATATGGCCCGGCAGCGTCGCCTGCGCGACGGCTTCCTGACCCTCTCACAGGGAGAGCCAGTCATAGCGGCCCAGCTCGACTCAGGATTTGAGTCGGCCAGCGCCTTCCGTGAGGCCTTTTCCAGACTGATCGGTTGTGCGCCCGGCACGCTGCAACAGGGCGGCCTGCTTCAGGCCAGCTGGATTGCAACGCCGCTGGGCGACATGCTGGCGGTATGCTCGACGCGCCACCTGCACCTTCTCGAATTCATCGATCGCAAGGCCCTCCCGCGTGAGCTCAAAGCGCTGCAAGCGGCGCTCAAATCACCTCTCGGTCTTGGCAGAACCCGGGTGACAGAGCAGGCCCACGCGGAACTCGACGCCTATTTCGCGGGTGTATCAGCCCGTTTCAAGACACCCCTCGCCCCCCAGGGATCGGAGTTCACGCGCCGGGTTCATCGCGCCCTTCAGGACATCCCACCGGGCGAAACACGAAGCTATAGCGCCCTTGCCCGTACCATCGGCCACCCAGGCGCAGTCCGGGCCGTGGCACGCGCGAATGGCGCCAATTGCATCGCGCTCATGATCCCGTGCCATCGGGTGATCGGCGCAGATGGCACCCTGACAGGCTATGGCGGCGGATTATGGCGCAAGCAGCGCCTGATCGAAATCGAGCGTTCATTCGGCGCCCAGATCACGGCATAGGTTCCGACATCTCATTTTCCTGCCGGTGAAGTCTGCTGCCCCAGCCGGAATACCGGCATCATGGCAGTGCGGCGAACACAAGAAATCCATGACAGGCGTGTTATCTCCGCGCTCGACTGACCCACGCAGCAGCAAGACTGGCAAGATAAGGCTGGCGCGGCTTTTCGGAAACGACCTGCACAAGAAGCACTTCAAGGTTGTATACGCGTTGTCGACTGGCAACAGCGATGCAGTGACTGGCGATGCACACTGGACGTGCCCCGCCCTTTCGTTACGATAGTGTTACTTGATGCGACATAGCGTGGCTGTAACAGTAACGTCGCTCTCGCAATGACGGGACGAATACTGCACAGGGATCCGCAGCAACATGTCTTTTCCTCAGCCGCCATCCAGACTGCCCGTTCAGCTGCCTTCAAGAATGATCAAGCTTGGCGTAGTCGCACTGGGGGCGGTCGCGATTATTGCTGTCCTCAACCCATTCTACCAGATCGCCTCAGGCTATTGCGGCATCCTGACCAATTTCGGTTCGGTCCAGCCCAGCGCTCTCGAGCCCGGGCTGCATATCGCCATACCGGTCTATCAGAAGATCATTTCAGTCTCGACCCAGCCGCAGACCATCACCTCGCATGAGCAGGCTGCCACGCACGACCTTCAGGACGTGCGCACGTCTGTCTCGGTAACGTTCCACATCGCACAGGCTGATGCCCCGGGTTTTTATCGTGATTTCCGCACGCTGGACATGCTCGCGCGCCGTATCATCGAACCCACGGTTTCGAATGACGTGAAGGCCATTACGGCCAATTATAACGCCGAGGAACTCATTACGAAGCGGGATCTGGTTGACGGGCAGATCAAGGATCTGATCATCCGGTCGCTTCAGCCCTACCACCTGACCATTCATTCGGTGAACACAGCGAATTTTGCGTTCTCAACAGCCTATGCACAGGCCATCGAGGCCAAGCAGGTCGCCCAGCAACAGGCGCTTCAGGCCCAGTACACGTTGCAACAGACGCAGATCTCGGCGCAGGCGCAGGTCGTACAGGCCAAGGCGCAGGCCGACGCGGCCATTGCCACCGCTCAGGGACAGGCGCAGGCACTATTGGTGACCTCGCAGGCGCAGGCAAAAGCCAATAGCCTTGTCTCGCAATCCCTGACGCCGGCGCTGTTGCAGCAGAAGGCGCTTGATCGCTGGTCAGGCACCATGCCGACCTATCTGAGCGCAGGCGCTCCCCTGCCGTTCATAGGCACCATGGATGCCGTCCAGAAATAAGGCGAAAGCCCCTCGTTGATGGCGGGTCTTTCTTTCGGAAAAGGCCCTTCATCACTCCGGCGCACATCCAGCCTGCCCTTTTAGCTGGAATACAGATCGGATAGGCCATCGACCGGGGATCACTCCCTGCCTGATCTGGCGCGCTTTCTGCCTATGCGGCCAGCAAGGGGACCAACGCTACAAATCTGACTGGTCATGTCCAAAGCTGCGATCCCTACCCGTTTACCTGTCCTCCTAAGGTGACGAAGCCTACGGACAGTGATCTCACCAGTACGCCGCCCATGAAAAAACCGCCCTGTCTTGCGACAGGGCGGCTCTTTCGTAACCTCGAGGGAGAGGCGCTGGATTAGAAATCCATATCGCCCATGCCACCCATGCCACCCGGACCACCGGCCGGAGCGGCCTTCTTCTCGGGCTTTTCGGCAACCATGGCTTCCGTGGTGATCAGCAGGCCAGCAACCGAAGCTGCATCCTGCAGAGCCGTACGGACAACCTTGGTCGGATCGATGATGCCAGCGGCCACCAGATCCTTGTACTCGGCGTTCTGTGCGTCGAAGCCGTGTGTGTACTCGTTGATCTCGAGCACCTTGCCAGCGATGACAGCGCCATCTTCACCAGCATTGAACGCGATCTGACGCAGCGGAGCCTGCAGGGCCTTGCGGATGATGTCCGCACCGACGCGCTGGTCGTCGTTCTGGAAGGAGAGATCCTTCAGGGCAACGGAAGCGCGGGCAAGAGCCGTACCACCACCCGGAACGATGCCTTCTTCAACGGCAGCACGGGTTGCGTGCAGCGCATCATCAACGCGATCCTTGCGCTCCTTCACCTCGACTTCGGTGCTGCCACCGACGCGGATGACGGCAACGCCACCAGCCAGCTTGGCCAGACGTTCCTGCAGCTTCTCACGGTCATAGTCCGAGGTGGTTTCCTCGATCTGCGCGCGGATCTGTGCACAACGGCCCTTGATGTCGTCCGTGTTACCGGCGCCTTCAACGATCGTGGTGTTTTCCTTCTCGATATGCACCTTCTTGGCGCGACCGAGCATGTCGAGCGTAACGGTCTCGAGCTTGATGCCGATGTCTTCGCTGATGACCTGGCCGCCCGTCAGGATGGCGATGTCTTCCAGCATGGCCTTGCGGCGGTCACCGAAGCCAGGAGCCTTGACGGCAGCAATCTTGAGGCCACCGCGCAGCTTGTTGACGACCAGCGTGGCCAGAGCCTCGCCATCGACGTCTTCTGCGATGATCATGAGCGGACGGCCGGACTGCACAACGCTCTCAAGCAGCGGCAGCATGGGCTGAAGCGAGGACAGCTTCTTTTCATGGATCAGGATGTAGGGGTTATCCAGATCCGCCATCATCTTTTCGGCGTTCGTCACGAAATACGGCGAGATATAGCCGCGGTCGAACTGCATGCCCTCGACAACGTCGAGCTCGGTGTGGAGGCCCTTGGCTTCCTCAACCGTGATCACGCCTTCCGAGCCAACCTTCTGCATGGCCTGCGAGATCATCTCGCCGATTTCATGCTCGCCATTGGCCGAGATCGTGCCGACCTGAGCCGTTTCGGCCGGGGTCGTGATCTTGCGGGTGTTCGCCTTCAGCTCTTCAACAACGGCTGCAACAGCCTTGTCGATGCCGCGCTTCAGGTCCATCGGGTTCATGCCAGCGGCAACAGCCTTGGCGCCCTCACGGATGATGGCCTGCGCCAGAACGGTCGCGGTGGTCGTGCCGTCACCAGCGATGTCGTTGGTCTTCGAGGCCACTTCGCGCACCATCTGGGCGCCCATGTTCTCGAACTTGTCAGCCAGTTCGATTTCCTTGGCGACGGAAACGCCGTCCTTGGTGATGCGCGGTGCGCCGAAGCTCTTGTCCAGAACAACGTTGCGACCCTTCGGGCCCAGCGTGACCTTCACAGCGTCAGCCAGGATGTCCACGCCACGCAGCATACGCTGGCGGGCATCAGCGCCGAATCTTACGTCTTTGGCAGCCATAATCTTTTCTCCAGTAGAGGTTCAGTGTGCGAAAATGGGGAGGCTGGAAATCAGCCGATCACACCCATGATGTCGCTTTCCTTCATGATCAGCAGCTCTTCGCCGTTGATCTTCACCTCGGTGCCGGACCACTTGCCGAACAGCACGCGATCGCCAGCCTTGACGTCCAGTGCTACCAGCTGACCCTGCTCATTGCGGGCACCCGGACCAACGGAGACGATTTCGCCTTCCATGGGCTTTTCCTTGGCGGTGTCCGGAATGATGATGCCACCGGCCGTCTTCTGCTCGCCCTCAAGGCGGCGAACGACGACACGGTCATGCAAAGGCCGAAAATTTGTCATAATGGATCGCTCCACTCTATCTCTAAGGCGGCGCCCTTGCTCAAAAGCAACGCCGCCGGTTTGCGCGCCCGCTAAGCCGCAGCGCGTTAGCACTCCCGTAGCGAGAGTGCCAAACAGGTAAGAGAGCCCCCGCCCAGCGTCAAGACCCCCGCCATATCTGCCACCTGAATTTCATCAAAAAATCAGTAAGCCAGCGCTTGCTCATTTCCCGGCCGGGGGACGTTCGATCATTTGCCCTCATCAGGCAAATGCGGCGCCTCCTCAATCCGGGCACCATCGACCTCGCGCTCAAGACGGCTCTTTTCCTGTGTTGTTCTGGCGCGCTCGCCCTTGCTCTGCCCGAAGAGATGCCGGTTTTCATCAGCCTGCCGAGCATCCTTCTCACGCGCCAGACGTTTGCGTACCCGACGCAGGTTGACGATCTCTGCCATGTTATCGTTGCTCCTGATTAAGATGAACAAGCAAGAAGGAGGGCCGTTCCATGGGACGCCTGATATCCCTGACCGCCTCGGATACGCATCATTTTTCTGCCTATGAGGCAGGCGACGCCAAGGCACGTCGCGCTCTCGTGGTGGTTCAGGAAATCTTCGGCCTTACCGATCACATCCGTGCCGTGTGCGATGAACTCGCAGAGCGTCATGGCTATCATGTGATCGCCCCTGCCCTGTTTGATCGTGCAGAGCGCGATGTGGTTCTCCCCTATGATTCCGAAGGCATGACCGAGGGCCTCGCCTTGCGCGAGAAAATCAGCCCTGATGCATTGCAGGCCGATATCACCGCAGCTTGCCATGCCCTGAATCATCACGGTCACTCGAAGGTCGGCATACTGGGCTTCTGCTGGGGCGGTCTCGTAGCATGGGAGGCCGCGACCCGTACGCGCAACTTCGCGGCTGCCTGCGCCTGGTATGGCGGCGGAATTGCAGCGCTCAGCCATGAGAAGCCCCATTACCCGGTGCAACTGCATTTCGGCGGTGAGGACGACCACATTCCCCACACCGATATCAACACCATTCGCGAAAACAGGCCCGAGGTCGAGATCTTCGTCTATGACGATGCTGGCCACGGCTTTGGCTGCAATGATCGTCCGAGCTTCAACAAGCCGGCCCGGGACCTCGCTCATGAGCGCAGCATGGCGTTCTTCGAAGCCCATCTCTGATACCCTACACTCTCAGTCAGGAAATCCATCATGTCCGCAGACAGCACCAATCCGCTCATTGACAGTCCTGAACGCGATGCCCGCATTGCCGCCAAGGCAAAGGAACTCTGGGAAGCCGATGGCAAGCCTGGATGCGGGCCTGAAGCCTACCATGAGAATGCCTCGGAAATTGTCGGCATGGAGGAGCACCCGCATGCGGGAGAGATTCCCGTGAAGGATCTGCCTGACCCGCAATTTGCTGATGTTCAGGTCGAGAACGCTGAAATCCAGCAGAATCTGGGAGAGTTTCCCGAGCGTCAGACCGACCAAGGGGACCGTGAGCATTTCCCGGAGAAGCAGGATCAGGCCTGATCACTCTGGCCTCTATGGGAATTGGGCAGATGCTTCCGGCGGTAAGACACGGAAAGTGCTTTGCACCAGAGGAAAAGGCTGGCCCTCACGGGTCAGCCTTTTCCGTTCCAGCCCATCGAGACAGGTCCGTTTTCAGCGCAGGACGCGGCCTGCAACGGCATCGAGCTTTGCCAGCATGGCAGGGTCACGTGATGCCGGAGCTGTGATGATCGCATGATCGAGCGCCCGCTCCGCACCTGAAGGACACAGGCCGCGCTTCTTGCCGAGTTCGGGAATGATAGCCTTGACCAGCGCCTTCGCCTTGGCGGCGTTCTGCGTCATGACGGCCACAACCGCATCGACCGTCACGGAGTCATGGTCGTCGTGCCAGCAATCGTAATCTGTCACCATGGCAATGCTGGCATAGCACATCTCGGCTTCACGGGCGAGTTTGGCCTCTGGCATGTTGGTCATACCAATGACCGAGCAACCCCACTGACGGTACAGCTCGCTTTCTGCGCGGGTCGAAAATTGCGGCCCTTCCATCACGAGATAGGTTCCGCCACGCACCATCGGCACGCCGATCTTTTCGGCCTGTTCGGCAATCACATCGCCCATACGGGCCGAAACCGGATCGGCCATGCCGACATGGGCCACGCAGCCGCGACCAAAAAAGGTCTTTTCACGCGCAAACGAGCGGTCGATGAACTGGTCAACCAGAACGAACTGTCCCGGAGGCAGATCCTCACGCAGCGAGCCGACAGCGGAAAGCGAGACAATATCGGTCACGCCAACGCGCTTGAGCGCATCGATATTGGCGCGGAAATTGAGTTCTGACGGCGGAATAGGATGACCGCGGCCATGGCGCGGCAGGAACACGCAGCGCACGCCATCCAGTCGGCCGAACAGCAATTCGTCGGAGGGCTCACCCCAGGGGGTTTCGACGCGACGCCATTCCTTCTCTTCCAGGCCGTCGATGTCATACAGCCCGGACCCGCCAATAAGGCCGATCACGGGTTCGATGATCACGTTTTCAGTCATGCCGAACTGCCTTTGCTCTGTGTCGGTAAAAATGTCGCGTTCAGGAACACCAGAATGGCTGGCTTCGCAACCTGTCAGTGTTTTCATTCTGCCCTGCATGGCCCTGTTCTGACGATTCTGATATGGGTTCAGGCTATCAGGCTGGCGCAAGACCGGCTGGAACAGAATGTGGAGCTTGCCATGAGCGAGACCTTGGACCCCAAGACATTTGGCACCCTCATCCGGGACGACGTGCCTCATGACTCTTTCAAGGAAAAGGCGCGGCACTGGTTCGAGACCCTGCGCGACAAGATCTGCGCTTCGTACGAAGCCATCGAGGACGAGGCCGTCGCCAACAACTCGCCTGTCCTGCGCGATAAAACCGAAGCCGGTCGCTTCGTGCGCACGGCATGGAACCGCAGCGAAGACCCCGACAGCGCCCTGCAGGGCAGTGGCGTCATGTCCGTCATGCGTGGCCGCGTCTTTGAGAAAGTCGGCGTGAATGTCTCGACAGTCTGGGGCGAATTCTCACCCGAGTTCCGCAAGAACATGCCCGGTGCCGATGTCGACCCCCGATTCTTCGCGACAGGCATCTCGCTCGTAGCCCATCCATGCAACCCGCATGTGAGTGCGGCCCATTTCAACACCCGCATGATCATCACCAGCAATGGGTGGTTTGGTGGCGGTGGTGATATTACCCCCATGTTCCCCGACAGCGCCGAAGCGCAGGAAGATGCTGCTGCCTTCCATGAGACGTTTCGCAAGGCTTGCGAGCCGCACAACCCGACATATTACGAGAAGTTCAAGGCCTGGTGCGACGAGTATTTCTTCCTTCATCATCGTGGTGAACCACGCGGGCTTGGCGGCATCTTCTACGATCACTTCAATAGCGGTGACACCGAAAAGGATTTCGCCTTTACGAAGGATGTCGGTCTGGCTTTTTATGAAGCCTATCCGCGTGCTGTTCGCGCGCGCATGATGCAGCCCTGGACCGAGGCTGAGCGTGAGGCGCAGCTCATAAGACGTGGTCGCTATGTCGAGTTCAATCTGATACATGATCGCGGCACCGTGTTTGGCCTCAAGACCGGCGGCAACACGGAAGCGATCCTCATGAGCATGCCACCCGAGGTCAAATGGCCCTGATGAAGGGTGCTTCGGGGCAAACGCCCCGAGGCATGGCGACACGATTTAGCCGCAATCATCTGGCTTACCAGCCCGTGCTGGCCAGACCGGCGGTGAAAGGGAAGAAGTGCGCTACAGGTTGACGTCTCATGTGACGGGCAAAAAGACGACCCGACGCAGCTTTCTATCCGCTGTTGTCGCGACAAATCTGGCCACCATCCTTCCAGCCTATGCCTGGGAGGATGACGAACGGAGTGTCACGACATCGTCACTGGTCGACTCGCCTCGGCTCATTGTGGGTGGCGGTCCGGACTCTCTCCCCGGACAGGTTGCCCCGCTCGTGGCAACCGCTCTCGCAACCGGCCTCAATACGCCTCCCCCCATTGCCGTTCATTATGACATGGGACGTGACGGCGTCACGGCTGCCAATCTGTTCGATAATGTCAGCCCCGAAGCCGATGGCGGCACCGCCATCCTCGCACCCGGTGCTGCGCTGATCGCCTCGCTTTCCGGCGACGCCCGTGTGCATTTCGATTTTTCGCGCTGGGCCGCTCTGATCGTGGCACGCCGCCCGGTTGTAACGCTGGCGCGCGCGGAACTGCATCGCACCATACGCTCGCGCCTGAGCGGGCTGTTCCATGATCGACCCGTCAGAGTAGCCGTGTCCCACCCTACCGGCGTGGAACTCTCCAGCCTTCTCGGGCTTTCCCTTCTGGGGCTTCACCCCCTGCCTGTCGCTGGCTATGCGAGCAAGGCTGAAGCGATGGAGGCTCTCAAATCGGGTCAGGTCGATGCCGTACAGCTTACGCCCGGTCCCGGAGATGACCTCGCCACCGATATCGCGACCGCGCCGGAGGGGATCAAGCCTATCTTCTACTCGGGCCCTACCGTAGCCAACGTACCGGGTTTCGAAGCGACATATCTCATGGCACGGGGTCACGCCCCGGCAGGTGCCCTGTTCGAAGCATGGCGTGCCGTCTCCAGCGCAGCCGCGTCAGCGCTTGTCCTGGCATTACCCATGCTCACACCGCCACTGGCCATTGCGCGCTGGCGCCACGCCTCGCAGGAGGCGATTTTGGACAGCGCCTTGCGAAGCTGGAACGACACGCAGCATCTTACGGTGTTAGCCGGCGCCGACGCCGCTCCCCTGCTGAACCAGTGTATGCCGGAACTCACCTCGCTTCTGGCACTGCGACGCTGGATCAACAACAATCAGCCGCGCTGGCGCCAGGGTCAGGAAACACGCCCCACCTGAGGGCACATCCGGACATGATGTGAGACGAGACAGAGCCGCAGATATCCGGCTCGAGTGACGTCGCTTCAAAGGCGGTGACGGGCCCTGAGCAGGATCCGTACCGCTCCCTTATTGCGCTTATGTGTGTGGACCACCGCAAGGATGAGGGGTCGCAAGTCGCCCCGCTCCAGCCAATGGGGCAACTCCTGACGGATAACGCCGCCCTCCTGACCGCTGCCGAGCCCCGTAATCACCTCAACACAGCGAATACCCTGCTTGCTTGCGGCGTGCAGAAAATGATGGAGCTTGTAAAAGGCATCCTGAGCAAAATGCCCGTGCAGGTCGAGCCGCTTCTGCGGCTTCATCTTGCCGGTCGCCAGCGCGTTCCATGACGTCGTATCCAGACCCGGCTGCCGGCCATTGATTTCGAGGCGCTCGTGAATCATGGCTGGTTTTGCAGCGGGCGTTGCCACGCGCATCACCTCACGCACCACATAGCGCGGCGCTGGCGAAACCTCGCCGGTCCCAGCGCCCATAGCTTCGACGAGGTCACTCGAGGTGCCGCGCCCCGATGCGACGGCGCCCTTGATCCTGCCTCTTGGCGCGGCACCTGAGCGTCGGCCAGCGCGCCCGGCGGCCCGGAGAGGCATGATCGTACGCGTAAAAGCCTGCCACAACGTTTCGTCTTCAGAACTCAGATCACGTCGCGACACGGCTCTTCCTTGATGACGCGCGCGGATACGCGTTCAGTTCTCAGGGCAGTGCGCCCTCATGGCGCATCCTGTTGTGTTTCTGGCGCCTTCAGGGGTGGCTCCGCAACGACCTGTTGCAGTGGCACGCCCTGATATTTGCCTGTCAGGGTTTTGAGGAAAGCAACGATATCGTCAACGTCCTGCTTCGACAACGTTGCATAAGGCGTCTGGTAACGGGCCATCTGACGCACGGCATCCGCCAGAGTTGCGGCACTGCCATCATGAAAATAAGGGGCCGTCAGCGCAACGTTGCGCAGATTGGGCACCTTGAATTTCTGGTGGTCATCAAGCGCATGGGTAAACCCCTCACGCCCTGAGTCCACATCGGTCAGCTCGGCCTTGCGATCCGTGAAATACGGACCTTCCAGTCCCATGACCTCATAAGCATCGCCACCAACGGCCACGCCGCTGTGACAGCCCGAGCAACCAATCGCCTTGAAGCGCTCGTAGCCCCGCTTCTCCTGCGCCGTAATCGCGTTGTTATCCCCCTTGAGATAAAGGTCGAACGGGCTGTCAGGGGTGATCAGGGTCTTTTCGTACTCGGCGATGGCATTGGTGACCGTGCGCTGATTGACAGCGTTGGGGCCATAAAGAGCCTCGAACGCCGTATGATATTCCGGCACAGCGGCAATGATGGCGGCCACGGCGGGCCAGTCATGCGACCCCATCTCCACCGGATTGGTCACCGGTCCCGCCGCTTGGGCTGCGAGGTCAACAGCACGCCCATTCCAGAACTGTGCCACGTTGAACACGGCATTATAGACGCTGGGTACGTTGATCGGGCCTTTCTGGCCGTTGATTCCCGTTGCCGTGACGAGATTATCCACGCCCCCCTTGTCGAGCCCGTGGCAGCTCGCACAGTTGAGCTTGCCATCACCCGAAAGACGACGATCAAAGAAAAGCTGCCGACCCAGCTCGGCTTTCGTCCAATCCACCGGCAAGCTTTCCGGGATAGGCTGAATGACCTCTCCCGCAAATTGCGGCGCGACCCCGGGCGTTGCGTAATAGCGACGACGCTGGTCAGCCACCCAGGCCAGCACATCGCCACGGGCCTTTTCGGTCATGTAGGCATGCGGATGCATGAGCAGATAGGCTGCTGGCGGCATGCGGTTCTGGCTGATCACCTCCTCGATACGCGACAGTTGTTCAACCGAAGGCGGCTTGCCAGACATGAATGCCGCAAGGATAGGCTCAAAACGGAAATGCCTCTGCCCCGCTACCAGATCGCGCTCCATGATCTGGTTGGCAAAAGGCAGCCTGAAATAGAACGGGAGATCCGCATTGCGCGTATGGCAGTAATCGCAGCGTGTTTCCTGAAATGCCTGAAACGCGGCCAGTGCCTTCGGGTCATGCCATGTGGCGCTGTTCGTCGGCAGACGCGGCGCACCCTGATGATCAAAGTGAGTCAGATAAGCGATCGTAGCGCCATAGGCCGCAATCCCTGCGACCGCCAATCCGGCAATGGTTCTTTTTATAAGTCTTTTCTTCCCGGCGGCATCCGACAACCGACAATCCCCCAACTTGTGCAGATTGGGGCAACATGTCCAAACAGGTTGCGCCTGTCAAAGTATTGTTACCAATGATGCTGATAGGTATCGCCGATAGTGTTAATCTATTTTAACGATACGTCATCTCTGCATAGGCGCTACGTACACGATACATCGGCTCCGGCTTCAGAGACTATGGCAGTCATTCAAGGTCGTCCTGCTGTGCGATCGGGATGCGAGGCGTCGCAGGATTGCCCCTCAGGAAGCTTCATCATCCGTCTCGCCAAGAGCCTCCCGCAGTCGACGCCGTGCGACGGAAACATAGCGGGTATCGATATCAATCCCGATCCCGCTGGCTCCGAGCTCATGCGCCGCCACCAGACTCGTTCCCGTCCCCATGAACGGATCGAGCAGCACGGTGCGCTCGTCATAGCCATGAAGGGTCATGCACGCCGTCGGCAGCGCCACAGGGAAGGTTGCAGGGTGGAGAAATTTCTCCTTGCGGTGGCGCACGGTCTCGTAGGGGATGAACCATGTATTGCCCCGGCACCGCCGGTCGACCGCATGGCGCCTGCGATTGATGTTCGACTTGTCAGTGAAGGGAACACCCGCAGCGAGACGCTGGAGCGGCACATCCCCCTGATGCGTCAGGTGAAAGACGTGCTCGTGATTATGGTTGATGAAGCGTGTGGAATTGACCGGCTTGAAATGACCATAGGTCTTTTCCTCGATCGAGACAGATTTGATCCAGACGATATGGTTCTGCAGCACGAAAATATCACGCAGCTGCGTGATCAGTTCGAATGGGAGCCAGGGCTGTGCCGATGAGCCGGCAATATTCAGAAAAAACGAGCCCCCCGGTTTGAGCACGCGGGCAATCTGGGCGCAGATGATCTGCATCCAGCCGATATAATCCTGCTCGTCCAGACGGTCATTATAGGTGCGGTAGGCAAGACCGATATTATAGGGTGGCGATGTCACGACAATATCGACCGATGCCTCCGGCATACGGCGCATGACATTGAGCGCATCGCCACGTATCAGGGCGTGGGGACCGATCGCCTCCCGACGCGCCCTGACCTTGTGATGCTTCATCAGGCGGGAGGATGCGGCAGGAGCACGACCATTCGGCCGCGACTGCGCAGTTTTCCAGCCAGCGCCTCCGCCTCGGTGCCCCAGCCAGTGAACAAATCCGCTCGTCCGACACCCTTGATGTCGCTGCCGACATCCTGCGCGAAGACAAGATGCGTCCAATGCCCCTCTGCCCCGTTTGCCTGCGGCAGATGCGTATCGATCCAGAGCGGCACGCCCAGCGGCAATACACTGCGGTCCACAGCAACGGAACGACCGGGCGTGAGGGGTATACCCATCGAGCCGGGGGCGCCGCGATCGAGCGGCACCGTATCGATACGCCGGAAGAACACGTAATTGGGGTTTTGCTCCATGACGCTCTGGGCACGATCGGGATGCGCAGCAAGCCAGGCCCGCAGTGTCGCCAGCGACACGTCCTGCGCCGCCATCTGACCCTGGCTTACCAGCACACGACCGATCGGCACATAAGGCTCGCCATTCTTGGCCGCGAAGCCGACGCGACGCACGGAGCCATCGGTCATGACCAGACGCCCTGCCCCCTGGATCTGCAGAAAAAACAGGTCCTCGGGCGAACGCAACCAGGCAATTTCCAGACCGCGCCCCTCAAGCGCGCCACGGTCGATTTCGGCACGGCTGTAATAGGGAACGAACTTGTCGTTCTCCCAGCGCCCTGTCACCCAGTCACCCGCCGTGTCCTTGGTGCGCACGAGGTCGGCAGGCTGCCCGTAAAGCGGTGTCTGGAATTCACCGCCCTTCTGGGCTGAAGCATAAATCTGGGGCTCGTAATAGCCGGTGATCAGACCATCGTTCGCGACCAGATAGGGCGCGAACCACGTCTCGAAATAGCGTCGCGCTTCACCAGGCTCACTCCCGACCGACTGAAGGGCGGTGCAGGCGCCGCTCCAGTCCCCGGCGAGGCTGCCATTGGGAATCGTCCCCTGCGCACCACCGAGATGTGTCTCAGGAGGCAACCTCGTGATGCGCTGGCACTCTGTACGTAGCTCGGGCAAAAGCGAACCAGGCGTTTCCGCTGACCAGCCATCGAGCATGGCATAAGTGACCGGGGTCAGATCGAGGCGGGCTTCTTCCTGTTCCGGCGTGGCGCAGGAGGCCAGGAGGGCAAGGCTGAGCCCAAATGAGAGGCGGGTAATTGTCTTCATGGCAAACCGATTTCGTCATACGCCCTGCAAGCCCCACGACCCGATGAGAACATCAACCGGGCGGTACGGGTCTGCAGAGTGCACATTCATGGGCCAGCCGGAAGCATGATACGCGTTCCGACAACGGAAAGGCTCAGCAGATATCAGGCTGCGCGCGCGGCCGCCAGATGCCAGGCAGCGACTGGCTGGTTCGGGCCTGTTTCACTCTCGAATTCCCATAGATCAGAAAACTCGGTAACGGATTCCGTCCCGATCAGCGGCTGCCCGCCAACATCGTTGAGAATGCTGATCTGGCGTGAGACGATCTGCACGTCGATACGTGCCTTCTCGCCGCCTTCAAAGCGTGTCAGCACGGCGTCGACAATGGCCAGCGAGTTGATGCCGACAATCTCGGTGCGCTGCTGCTGCTGCGCCTCCTCGCGGGCCGTAATGGCAGCGTCAAACCCGGCAAAAGCTTCAGGCGTCAGATAAACACGCAGTTTTTCGCGATCACCCGTTGCGAAGGCCGTCACGACATCGCGGAAAGCCTTCTGTGCATTTTGCAGAAAGATTTCCGGTTTGAACCCGGGCTGCGCTGCCGCAATCTCGGCCAGAACCTGTCCGACCCGCGTGGCGGGCTGGGGAATATCAAACTTTGCGCCGGGTTCTTCCACGGGCGCCGGCGCGGCCGCCGCAGGCTGCGGGCGAGCAGGCACAGGCGCAGCTGTAACGGATGATCCGCCAACATCGACGCGACGACCGAGCACAGCACGCAGCCGCCAGACCAGAAGGGCCGTCAGCAAGGCAAAAATGACGATGTCGTAGGGGATATGCGAAAGGACGGACATCAGGACTTCAGCTTCCCGCTATTTTTTTCTCGAAGGGCATGTTGCCTAGGTAGAGCGGGTCGTGCGGTGGCACAACTCCCTGCCAATGCCTCACAACCCGAAATATGGTCACATTTGCGCCGGAACCTTAGGCTGTTGGCGTGAGTCATCGATCATGCTACCGCCTAGAGGTACGCAATGCAGCTCTCATGGGCTGCATGTTCACAACCGCCCATGCGAGCAATGCGAGGCTTTATGTCCGATACCGTCCAGAACCCGGCCAACGACCAGGGCAACCCGCCCGCCCTGCCCCTGTCGGTCAATCTGCAATACACGAAGGACCTTTCCTTCGAGGTCCCGGCCGGTGCAGCGATTTTCGCAACGCTGCGTTCCGCACCCCAGATCTCGGTCAATATCGACGTGCAGGCCAATCGCCTTGAAGAAGCCCAGCCGGTTTTCGAGGTTGCACTCGCCATCCGCGCCGAAGCGACCGAATCGCCGGAAACCGAGGGCGGTGCAGCGGGCCGCACGGTATTCATCGCTGAACTGACCTATGCTGCCATCGTCACGCTGACCGACGCCCCCGCCGAGCTGATCGAGCCGATCCTGCTGGTTGAAGTGCCGCGTCTGATCTTCCCCTATGTCCGCAGCATCATCAGCGACGTAACACGCGATGGCGGCTTCCCGCCGATCGTTCTGCAGCCAATCGATTTCGTGGCACTGTGGCAGGCCAAGCGCGCCCAGCAGTTCCCTGAGACCGCAGGCAACGCCTGATCATGAGCACCGGGAGGCCCCCCCTCCCGGTACGCCTGCGCATCACGCGCCTGCAACGGCTGACGCGCCGAAAAACACCTGACATCATGGATATCGCCATCGGCGCCTGATCCGTCCGGCGTCAAGCCGGTCAGCGATCGTCACCTCTCGCTTCGTCGATGATGAAGTTGCATCCCCTGAACGCGTTATGGTGCACGACGTCCTGCCTCTGGACAGATCGGGATCATAACTGGAAATTTCCGAGGGAAATGGCGGAGAGGGTGGGATTCGAACCCACGGTACGCTTACACGCACGGCGGTTTTCAAGACCGCTGCCTTCAACCACTCGGCCACCTCTCCTGCGCTCATCAGGGCATGACCCCTGCGGCGAGAGCCGCCTCTTTGCCCGGTTTTATGTCGGGACGCAAGAGGGCGAATACCTCGGTCCCCTTCCGGATGCCCGGAAACGATGCACCGTCCCCGCACACCAGAAATTCCGTTCTGCAGCATCGTGCCTGATTGACACGTGGCCGACGCGAGAAACGTCCGGCGCGGTTTCCTCGAGGTGCGATCGGCAGACCTCTCACCCCAACAGGTGGAACCATGAAATGAGAACCCAGAGGGCACCTATGAGGAAAATCCCCATCGCAATGCAGGGGAGGACAATCGACCACAGGAAACCACGGGTAGTCTGGGCTGGTTCAGCAATACCGGCCTGACGCTCGAGAGCACTGGCCTGCTCATCAATCGTGAACCAGGCATCATCTTCTTTGCTCATTGCGTTGACCTTTCCTTTTTTATCGGCTTCAGCCAAGCATAAACAACGCGTTCGGTCCAATCAGTTCCTGGTCAACTTTCGTGGCAGCTTTCGGATAGTGCAGCACTACTATTGCCGGGCCTGAGCCTTGGCTTCTCCTCCTGCAGGCGAAATATCGCCCAGCGGCCATCGAGGCCGTGGTGCGGCCGCAATGCCGTCCTCCAGCATCACACCCGCCTGCTCATGCGCCCGAATCGTTTCGATGGCTGCCCAGCCCACCATGACCGCGTTATCTGTGCACAGACGCAGTGGCGGTGCGACGAACGGAATATGTGCCTCCTGCGCAACCTGCTCCAGCGCGGCCCGGATCGTCGTATTGGCAGCAACCCCGCCGGCCACGACAAGGGACGTGGCCTCTGGCAGCGCCTGGAGGGCATGACGCGCCCTATCTGCCATCACATCGCAGACGCATTGCTGAAAACTGGCGGCGATATCCGCCGCAACCTGCCGTGGCAGGGCCGCCATGCCATAGGGCTCGATCTGTCGGGCGACTGCTGTCTTCAGTCCTGAGAAGGAGAAATCGCAACCCGGCCGACCGATCAATGGACGTGGCAGGCTGATGCTTCCTGCATTGCCCTCAGCCGCAAGCTTTTCGAGGGCCGGACCACCCGGCCAGCCCAGCCCCAGAAGCTTGGCCACCTTGTCAAAGGCTTCGCCCGCTGCGTCGTCGATCGTCCCGCCGAGCTTTTCGTAGTGCCCCACACCGTGCACGGCGACGCATTGGCAGTGCCCACCTGACACCAGAAGCAAAAGATACGGAAATTTAATATCGGTCGCGACCAGCCCGGGCAGCCGCGCTGTCAGGGCATGGGCCTCGATATGATTTACTGCGATAAAAGGCCGGTCCATCGCCAGTGCCAGCCCTTTTGCATAATTGCTGCCCACAATCAGCCCACCGATCAGACCCGGACCGGTGCAGGCCGCAAAAGCCCCCATCTCGTGCAATGCAAGGCCCGAATTCTCAAGTGTTTGCCGGACGATATCAGGCAACAGGGACAGGTGCGCGCGTGCAGCAATTTCTGGCACGACCCCACCCAGCGCCGCATGGCCCGCCTGCGTATGCACGGTTTCGGCCAGCACCCGCCCTTCGGGGGAGAGAATTGCGCAGGCTGTCTCGTCACAGCTTGATTCGATGGCCAGAACCGGGGCCTTGAGTGAAAAACATGCCATCCCCCCTGATAACGCGATGGAACGCCATAAGCGAGCCGTCTCTTTTCATGGATCACGCGGTGGAGTAGCAAGATCAGCCATGAAACAGATGACGATGCCCGAAGCGCTCATGACCCAGAGCCTGCAATTGCAGCAGGTTGCTGCCGAAGCCATGCGCCGACAGGCCTCGCCTCATCCGCCGACCTCAAGGCACTCCCTGCCGCTCCGCGTGGGCACGCGTGGCTCACCGCTCGCGCTTGTGCAGACGAGGGCTTTCCTGACACGGCTGACCCGTTTCTGTCCGCTGCTGCGTGACATGGGCGCGTTTCAGGAACATCCGATCAACACGACAGGCGATCAGGTCCAGTCCCGCCTTCTGTCGGAAATCGGTGGCAAAGGGCTGTTTGCCAAGGAAATCCACGAATCCCTGCTGGCACGGCAGATCGATTTCGCCGTTCACAGCCTTAAGGATCTCGAGACGGTTCTGCCTGCCGGGCTGACACTGGCCTGCACGCTCAAGCGTGAGGATGCACGCGATGTACTGATCCTGAGCCCGGCGCTGCGCGACAAGGCAAAGGCGCTGGTCGCAGCTGGTCACTCCCCGCTCGATGCCCTGCCCTTTGGCGCCAGGATCGGCTGTGCCTCTGTGCGTCGTCAGGCCCAGCTGCTGCATCGGCGTCCCGATCTGCGGTTCGGGCTGATACGCGGCAATGTGCAGACGCGCCTCGACAAGCTTGCAGGCGGCGCTTGCGACGCGACCCTTCTTGCTCTGGCCGGGCTACGCCGTCTGGGTATGGAAGACCGGGCCGATATCGTGCTCGACACCGATTTCATGATTCCGGCGGCCGGTCAGGGGATCGTTGGCGTGACAGTCCGCGCGGAGGACCGTGAACTGCTCGACCTGCTGGCGGCCATAGAAGACCCCGAAGCACGCGCTGTTGCAACAGCAGAACGCGCGCTTCTGGATGTGCTCGATGGCTCGTGCCGCACGCCGATAGGTGGCTATGCCAGGCTGCGCCCCAAGCCCCAGCCGGGCGGGCGCGGTCATTTCGGAGATCGCGAGCTTGTCCTGACAGGTCTGGTGGCCCGCGAGGATGGCTCCTTCTTCCTGCAACGCGAGATCTGCGGCGAGCCGACCGAGGCCCTGCGTCTGGGGCGCGAACTCGGCCTGTCGCTCCGTGCCGATTCCCCTACCGATATCTTTGAGGATCATGGCTGATACGCCGCGCCGGACGGTCCTTGTCACACGCCCGGAACCGGGACTGAGCGATACGCGCCGCGCATTGGAGGCGCTGGGCTGGGAGCCTCATCTGGCCCCCATGCTGCGCATCATGCCTGTGCCGTTGCGTCCCCTATCCCCTGTTGGTCGTATCGTCGTTACCAGCGGGCAAAGCCTCGACTCCCTGCGTGATGTGCTTCCACTGCAAACGCCGCTGACGGCCGTCGGCGCACGCACTGCCGAGCGCGCACGCGCCTGCGGCTTCAGTCATGTCGATCATGCCGATGGCGATGCCCGCTCACTGTTGAAGCATCTCGGTCGCCCCCAGTCAGACCCCTCTCTTCTTCTCGCGACCGGACGCGGGCTTGGGGGCATGCTGGCGCGTGACCTGCGTAACCAGGGCTGGCGCGTCACGAGACGGGTAGTCTACCATACCGCTCCCACCGGCACGCTGGATGACGCCACCCGGGCGTTGCTCACCCAGCAGCGTATCGCCGCTGTCCTTTTTTACTCAGCTGCAACGGCCCGTGCCTTTCTCTCGGCGCTGGGGCCAGACAGCGCGCTTCTCGCAACGGTGCGGGCGCTTGCCCTGTCGGACCAGATTGGCGACGCGCTGAGGCCATCGTCTTTCGCCAATATCGCCATCGCCGCACGACCGGAGCAAGAGGCGCTGCTGGATCTGCTCGGCCCATCAAGCGCTCCAGCACACGACACGCAATTCAGGAAAGACGCCCGTTGAACTACCGTCACGCCTATCACGCAGGCAACTTCGCTGACATGATGAAACACGGGCTCCTGCTCGTTATCCTTCGCCATCTGCTGCGCAAGCCAGCCGGATTTTGCGTGCTCGACACCCATTCGGGTTGCGGGCTCTATGATCTTGACGCAACCGAAGCGCAGAAGACCGGAGAATGGCGCGAGGGCATCGGTGCTTTCCATGACGCCCCGGCCCTGCCGGAAACCGTGCCCGAGGAACTGACTGATTACCTCTCGATCGTGCGCAGCTTCAACACGCCCGATGGTCCGGCAAACCGCTATCCCGGCTCACCCGCGTTGATCGCCTCGTTGCTGCGCCCTCAGGACCGGCTCATCTGCTGCGAACTTCATCCCGATGACGCCCGCATACTCAAACGCAACTTTCGCGACCAGCCGCAGGTTGCGGTGCATGAACGCGATGGTTATGGCGCGCTCAAGGCCTTTCTGCCGCCGCGTGACCTCAAGCGCGGCCTCGTGCTTATGGACCCGCCTTTCGAAAAAACGGACGAGTTCGATACCCTCGCTACCGCCATGCGCAATGCACGGCGTGCTTTCCCTATGGGCATTGTCGCCGCCTGGTATCCCATCAAGCATCGCGCCCCGGTGCGCCGTTTTCATGATACACTGCGCGATATGGGTTTGCGTGATATCGTCGATTGCAGCCTCTATCTGCGACAGCCCATCGATCCTGCCCGGCTCAATGGCTGCGGCCTGACCGTCATCGCCCCACCCTATCGTTTCGAGGATCAGGCCAGAGTGTTTCTTGACTCCATCGCGCCCATCCTTTCACCGGACGGTGAAGGCTATGCGGAAGTGACCCGGATCGTGGAAGAATGACAGCTGCCTCCCCTCATATCGCCGTTATCGGTGCCGGGGCCTGGGGCATCGCCCTGGCTTGCGCCAGCGCCCGTGCCGGCGCGCGCGTGACGCTCTGGTCACGCTCCCCTGTGGTATCCGGCACGCGAACGCTGCCCCGCCTGCCTGCTGCCGTCCTGCCCGACGCAGTTGGCGTGACGTCCGACCTGCCTGAACACGCCGATCTGACATTGCTGGTAGTGCCCATGCAGACGCTCAGATCAATCGCGCCGCGCCTCAAGGGTACCTCACCGCTCATTGCCTGCTGCAAGGGGCTCGAACTGGGCACGGGAGATCTCCCGCTCGACATTCTGCGCGAAACCCAGCCCGATCGGCCTCACGCTGTTTTGTCAGGCCCGAATTTCGCGATCGAGGTTGCAATGGGCGCACCGGCAGCAGCCACCATCGCCGCGGCATCGCTTGATGAAGCCCATCACTATGTCGGCTTGCTCTCCTCGCCGCATTTCCGTCTCTACGCCAGCGATGATCCGATTGGGGTGCAGATTGCTGGTGCTGCAAAGAACGTGGTCGCCATCGGCGCCGGGATCGCCATTGGCGCAGGGCTTGGTGAGAATGCACGTGCGGCGCTGATCACACGCGCCATTGTCGAGATCGGTCGCCTCGCCGCAGCGATGGGGGGGCGTCCTGCGACGATAGCGGGCCTCAGCGGTCTGGGCGACCTGATTCTCACCTGCACAGGGGCAGGCTCACGCAATTACAGCCTTGGTCTCGAGCTGGGACGCGGCACAAGCCTTGCCGAAATCCTTGGCACACGCAGCACGGTTGCTGAAGGCGTCGCCACGGCGCCTGCCCTGGCTGCAAGGGCAAAGGCGCTCGGCATTGCCATGCCCATTACCGAAACCGTCTCGGCCTTTCTGGCAGGGGAAATCGACCTCGCCCAGGCGCGTCGCCACCTTCTCGAGCGACCCATCACCGTCGAATAAGAACAACGAAAAGGGACAGCATCATGTGGATGCGCAATGAAGCCATGCGTCGCCTCGTCAGCCGACACCGCGTCATCCGGTTTCTGACATTCGGTGTGCACAGCATGATGCAGATGAAGTTGCTCGGTGGGCATAAGCATCCGGTGACACTGCGTCGGCTCGACAAGGCGCGTGCAGGCACGGATTCACTCCTGAGCAGTGACGAGGCCTTCGTGCTTCATGAACTGGCGCAGGCGCAGGCCGTCTATGAGGGCGATATGGCCGAGTTCGGTGTCTATCGCGGCGCCTCGGCCGAGCTGCTCTGCATGGTGAAGAATCACCGCAGGCTTCACCTGTTCGACACGTTCGAGGGTCTGCCCACACCCTGCGCGAAAGAGGGCAAGGTCTTTGCCAAGGGTGAGTTCTGCGGAACGCTCGATTCCGTCGAACGCAAGCTCGCAGGGTATGAGAACGTCGCCTTTCACCCCGGCTTCTTTCCAGACTCTGCTGCCTCGCTTGGCGATGAACGCTACAGCTTTGTCCATCTCGATGTTGATCTGTACGAAGCGACACTGGCCGGGCTGACCTATTTCTATCCACGCATGATCCCCGGCGGCATTATTCTCACGCACGACTATTCCATCATTGACGGCGTGGCGCAGGCTTTCGCCGAATTTCTGGCCGACAAGCCGGAGCATGTCATTGAACTGCCCACCACGCAGGCCATGATCATCCGTCACCCCCGTCAGGACTGATCCGCCGGTATTACAGCACGGGTGGCGACCGCTGCATGAACGCAAACGTTGATGCAGCGGTCGCCATCTCATGGCCCGTATGGGTCGATGGCTATCTGCCTCGTCCGGGCAGAATATTCCTTACGGCGCCACGCAGGCGCTCGAAACGGGCCACCATCGCATCGCCGGGCCGATCCATGAAGGCCCATGCCATGAGCGGCATCCAGATCCAGAACTCCCAGAAGAACACCAGATTGATCAGCGCAATCATCCGGAAAGACGGATGACGGCGCAGCCCTGCAACAAGCGTCGGCAGAAACACCCAGACGAAACAGACAAGCCCCACCAGAACAAGAGTCAGCGGATCATGATCATGCAGGCGGTGCAGCAACGCGCTCTTATCCAACATGATAACATCTCCATCTGTTTCGATAAGATAACGTTAATCGGCATGGATAGATGACGCAATGCAACCATTCATTGCTTTGAGGTAACTATCCCGCTTCGTGGGACGCACGGCCCTTGTGCCTGAACCATCTCGACAGGAAAAACGGCGCCCGCCCTTCATGACCGAAATAGGCCAGACGCGCCTCGTGCAGATGAACCCTGCCAAACGCTTCGGCCCGTATCAGGACGATCATGATACTGGCCCCAGCGAAGGGGCCGAGCAGATAAACCCAGAAATGCTCCCATGATCCCGATATCAGCGCCGGTCCGACGCTCCGGGCGAGATTCGTACTATCGCCCGAAAGCCAGGCCTCGAAGGGATTAAGCACGAAAAACACCGGACCTGCCGCCCAGGCAGCAAACGGTCTCAGCATAGGCCGCGCACCGCAGAGCAAGACGACAGCAACGAGAATCGCCGTTGTATTGATCTCGCCTACAAAGGCCCACCATGGCGGCACAAATGGAGACGGCACGGTCGCGGCAAAGCGTGATGACTGGCACCAGAGCCCCCAGACTGGCCAGATCAGGCCACTCGCCGCAACCAGCCCCGTTCCCATGACCGCACCTGAAATCTGGGCGAGCATGTAAAACGCCATATCGGTCAATGCCAGACGCTGGCCCAGACAAAATGCCAGGCTGATCGACGGGCTCAGATGAGCACCGCTGACACGTCCAAAAGGCGAAAGCGCCGCCAGCGTGGAGCTCAGACCAAAAACGAGCCCTTCAAGGGCACTGAGCAGATTGGGCCAGTCAGCCAGCGCTCTGGCGACCGGGCTATGCGGTGAGCCTATGGCAACGTTGGAGCAGACACCACCAATCATCAGCAGGCAGGTGGCCCAGAACTCGCAGATATAAAGCCGGGTATGAAGGTTCTTGCCCGGCTCGGGCTTCCCCATAAGAGGGCGGTCATGGGGATCGGGATAAAGGGAGTGAAGGTCCTGCTTGCCGGGTGTGTCATCCACCATGCCTGAGCTGTCCCTCTTCCTCTGCCTTCCTGCGCCCTGCCATCCGAGGCGTGTCAGATTTGCGGGATCGGAAAATCCCGCTGCTGACAGGCAAGATCCCATGACGCCCCTGCGATAGCCGGGTCTATGCGAGGCTTTTGGGGGACACTGGCTCAGGCGGCAATAAAAAGCCCCGTGATCGTGGCACTCATGAGATTGGAGAGCGTCCCGGCAATCACACAACGTGAAGCGATCGTCGCGATTTCAGCGCGTCGTTCGGAAGCCACGCTGCCAAAGCCACCGATAAGGATTCCTACGCTCGAGAAATTGGAAAAGCCGCACAGCGCGACCGAGACGATCGCGAGGCTATGAGCAGAAAGTGCATGCGCATGGATAAGCGGCGATAGACCGACATAGGCGACGAACTCGTTGAAGGCGATTTTCTGCCCAAGGAGCCCACCAACGGTCAGGGAGTCAGCCCAGGGGATACCGATCAGCCAGGCGAGCGGAGCCATCAGCCCGCCCAGAAGCGTGGAGAGGCTCATCCCGGGCAAATGGAGCCACCCGCCCAACCCGTGAAGGACGCCATCGACCAGTGCGGTGATGCCGACAAACGCAACAAGAACGGCACCCACGGCAAAGGCCACGCGGGCACCGCTCATCGCGCCCTCGGCCAGCGCATCGAAAACACCGGATGTCTCGAGCACGGCGCGTGGCATGGGTTCTTTTGCCAGCGCGGCATCCTCCGGGGTGGGCCAGAGAATTTTGGCGAAAAGCAGTCCGCCCGGTATTGCCATGAAAGACGCCGCCAGCAGGTAATGCATGGGCACACCAAGCCCCGCATAACCTGCCAGAACGGAACCGGAAACCGAGGCTGTGCCAGAACTCATGATCGTGAACAGTTCGGCGCGACGAAGCTTGTTCACATAGGGCCGCAGCACCACCGGCATTTCGCTCTGCCCCAGAAACACGGTCATGACGGCAGAAAAGGATTCGATGGCCGTTGTGCCGAGCACACGGCAAAGGGCCTGCCCGATTATACGGGCCAGCGCCTGCATGATGCCCCAATGATAGAAAAGGGCAATCAGCGCCGAGACATAGACAATGGCCGGCAACACCTGAAAGGCGAACACGAAACTGTCCTGCCCGAACAGAGCGTCCATTTTGGGCCCTGCAAGACCGCCGAACAGAAAATGCGTGCCAACCTGCCCATAGGCCAGCACTGCCCCGACGCCATCGGCCAGCGCCCCGAAAAGCCTGCGCCCCCAAGGCACGAAAAGCGCCAGGGCGCCGATGCCGCATTGCAGCGCCAGAGCAATACCCACCTGACGGAAATCTATGGCTCTCCGGTTACTCGAAAGAAGCACGCCCAGCGCGATGAGCACTGCCATACCAACCAAACCGCGCAGGAACATCAACGGCCCTTCAGATCATTCATTCCCTGCCCACGCAGGGCATGAAACTGCGCCCGAGCGGGGGAGAGATGCGAGGAGTTACAACACGATAGAGCGCCAGCGTCGAGACATGACCTGCGGGAACCGTTCTACTCGCGAAAGGTTTTACTGTGTCGGGATGCTTGCACGCTGTCCAGCGGAAAGCCACAGTGGCGATCAGGCTCATAACGAGGCATGACGGACTGACATGACGACCAGTTTTTATGATTTGCAGATACCCGCCCTGTGCGGCGAGCCGATCTCGATGGCCGATTTCAGAGGCAAGGCGGTCGTGATTGCCAATACGGCCTCGAAATGTGGCTTCACCCCGCAATATGAAGGGCTGCAATATCTCTGGAGCCATTACGGCAAATCCGGCCTTGTGGTGCTGGGTGTGCCAAGCAATGATTTCGGCCAGCAGGAGCCGGGAACAGCTTCCGAGATCCAGACCACCTGCTCGCGCAATTACGGCGTCAGCTTCCCTATGGCGACCAAATCGACCGTCAAGGGCAAGGAGGCCACGCCGCTTTTTCGTTGGCTGGCCAGTCAGGGCGGGATCCTGTCGCGCCCGCGCTGGAATTTCTACAAATACATCGTCTCGCGTGAGGGTGAGCTGCTCAACTGGTACACGCCGCTCACCGCCCCCGACTCAGACCGCTTCAAGGCCAGCGTCATGCGTGCGGTGATGGATCGGTAATGACTCTGCCCGACCCACTCGCGGGTCGGACTCTCTCATGCAACTGCGCCAGAGGCTTCCCCCAAGCGCATTGGGAAAATGGCTCAGCCCTGGCGCTCGAGGGCAAGGCGCAGGCCGAATGCCATGAAGATACCCCCCGTAGCACGGTCGAGAATCCTTACAGTGGCGGGGCGGGACAAAAACGCCCCCAACCTGACGGTCATGAGAATGAGCAATGTGAACCAGCTCAGCGTCAGCAGCACCTGAATTCCCGCCAGCAGCAGTGAAAATGCGACGAAATTGACCCCGTGCGGGATGAATTGCGGCAGGAAGGTAATGAAGAAGATACCGACCTTTGGGTTGAGCAGATTGGTCGTCAGCCCCTGACGAAAGCTCTGCCAACCAGACAGGGTGACCCCGCGCAACGCGTCACCAGGGGTGGCCTTGCCACGGGGCTGGAGCAGCAGGCGTATCCCGACACTAAACAGATAGATGGCGCCTGCCCATTTCACGATGGTGAAACCGAGTTTTGAGGCGGCAAGCAGCGCCGTCAGCCCGAAAGCCGCGCTCGCCCCCCAGACAAAAAGCCCGAGCGTAATGCCGAGCGCCGCACAGAATCCTGTGCGTGTTCCGGAAATGGTCGTGCTGCGCAGAACGAATGCCGTATCGAGCCCCGGGACGAGGGTAAACACCCCCGCAGCAAGGACAAAACTGGTCAGTGAAAGCACTATAGGGCTCATCTCTCGCTCGCCTTGTTCGACATCCGGCTAACCGGGTCCATCTTCTCTTGATGCCGGGCCGCCTTTGGGCAGCTTGCAGGAATAATCCCGCCAGCGCACGGCCCGAGGGGCGTTCTCTAGCCCCGGGAGATGGCTGTCCACAAGAAAAAGCTCGTGGGATCAGCCATGCTTAGGCTGCACGGTCGTACCGTCGGATAAGGTGGAGAGGAAACCGCCCCGTCGGCACAGGGGGGGGACAAACTCGTGGCACATCCGGCTTTGCGCGCAAGGCTGTCCATGACTGCGTGCGGTCCTGACCGAAATGCATCCCTTTTTCGCCGCGCTCATCCACCGCCACAGGAAAGCCACTCTCTGCCCCGATGGCTGGGCGCCGTCATGCTGATGACCCCATAGCCAATCCTCCCCGACCCGATGGCGCTCCAGCGCCGTTGCGTCTAAAGAGGCGCGTTCAATTTTAGCTTGTTCTCTGACTGGAAGCCCGGAATGCTCCGAAACCTGATCACCGTCGGTGGTTGGACCATGCTGTCCCGTATCCTTGGTCTGGTGCGTGACCAGCTTCTTGCAGCGTTTCTGGGTGCTGGCCCGGTGCAGGACGCCTATCAGATTGCCTTCAGGCTGCCGAACATGTTCAGGCGGCTTTTTGGCGAGGGGGCTTTCAACGCAGCCTTCGTACCGCTCTTCACCGAACGTCTGACAGCGCATGGGCAGGAAGATGCCTCGCGCTTTGCCTCGCAGGCCCTGAGCTGCCTCAGCGCATGGCTGCTTGGCCTCACGATCCTGGGCGAAGTGTTCATGCCCTGGATCATCGAAATCATCGCACCGGGTTTCAATCATGCCGGGGGCCGCTTCGAGATGGCGGTCACTCTCACGCGCATCACCTTCCCCTATCTGATCCTGATCTGCACAGCCGCTCTGGTGGCGGGCGTGCTCAACGGGCTGCATCGTTTCTCCATGGCAGCCGGGGCCTATGTTTCCTTCAATATCGTGGGCATCGCCACCATCCTGCTTGGCGCGCTGGTGTTTCATGACACCGCCACCTGGACCGCCATCGGAATCACGGTTTCAGGATTCGTCCAGCTTGGCCTTCTGCTCTGGTCGGTCAGACGGGCCGGTGTGCAATTGACCCTGCCGCGCCCCCGCCTGACGGGCGAGATGCGTGACATGCTGCGTCGGCTCTGGCCGGGACTGGTTGGCTCTGGCGCCACACAGCTCAATCTGACCGTCGATACGCTGATTTCCACCCTGCTCCCTGCAGGATCGATCTCGTGGCTCTACTTTGCCGATCGCGTCAACCAGCTGCCACTGGGTGTTCTGGGGGCCGCTGCAGGAACGACGCTTTTGCCCGTATTGACCCGTCATGCAGCCGAGCACGACACGGCAGGCGGACAGAAAACGCTCAATCAGGCCATTGATTATGCGTCTATCCTGACTTTTCCAGCCTGTTTTGGCCTGCTGGCCCTTGCCCCCGAAATCATGGCGACGCTTTTCGGCTATGGAAAATTCACGACCGAAGACGCGCTTTCATCAGCGCAATCGCTACGGGCCTACGCGCTTGGCCTGCCCGCTTTCATTCTGATCAAGGTGCTCTCGCCCGGCTTTTTCGCGCATGGTGATACCCGCACGCCAGTGCGTATCGGATTTCTCACCCTTGCGCTCAATCTCGCGCTCAATCTTGCCCTCTATCGCCCGCTCACCCATGTCGGGCCGCCGCTGGCGAGTACGATTGCGGCTCTGGTCAATCTCAGCTTCCTTGCCGTCATCCTGCACAGGCGATCTGTATTCCGTCCGGATGCGGCTCTGGTTGGCCGCCTGCTGCGTGTCATCGCCGCCTCGTTTCTCATGGCGCTTGTCACGGTCACGCTGGCACGCCTCATCGCGCCAGGTCTGGTCATGTGGCATGGCCTCATGCGGGCGATGATGCTCGGCATCCTCATGGGGCTGGCTGGTGTGGTTTACCTCGCCGCCCTCTGGGCCTTCGGCGTTGCGCTGCCTGACCGTCTGCTTCGACGTGTGCTGCGACGCGGCCGGGCCCGCTGAAAAACAGCAATGCCCCGAACCCAGGCCGGAGCACGATAGTACCCTATGCGTCGTCTCTCTCTGCGCCTGCTTGGTTGTCGCCGCGGCGTGTCGGGGGCTTCCTGACTGCGCAGTCAAGCGTTGCAAAATAATCATGGCCCTCAGGCGATTGCGCCCGGTGCCTTAACAGAGAGTTCACAGGACCGCGCTGTAACGTTAGGATTTATGTCATGTGGCGCGACATACAGACCCGATATCCAGCATGACGACCCCCGCGATTACGGGTGCAATCCCCTGTGCCGAGGGGGCAACACCTGCCATGGCGCAGTGGTTTTCACTCAAGGCGCAGGAACCCGATGCGCTGCTGTTTTTCCGTATGGGCGATTTCTACGAGCTTTTTTTCGCCGACGCCGAAACGGCGTCGATGGCGCTCGATATCAGCCTGACCACACGGGGAAAGCATAACGAAGAGCCGATCCCCATGTGCGGCGTTCCGGTTGCGGCCGCCCCGGCGTATCTCGCCCGCCTGATTCGTCGCGGCTTCCGTGTGGCTGTGGCGGAGCAGACCGAAGCGGCACGGAAGGCTGGTGATCCCCCCCAGAAAGGCCCTCTTTCGCGGGCCATTGTGCGTCTTGTCACGGCAGGGACGCTGACCGAAGACGAATTGCTCGAAGCCGGGCGCCCCAACCTTCTCTTCGCCCTCTCCGCCCCCGCTCGCAAACCGCGCGTGAGCGACGCGTGCGGCGCGGCGTGGATCGATATCTCGACCGGATCGTTTGAAACCACGACGCTGCCGCGTAACCAGATCGAGGAGTTGCTCGCCCGCCTCGACCCCTCGGAAATCCTTGCTGAGCCGGCGCTTGTCCCGGAGCCCTTCGCGCTGCGCGTCGCACCCAACATGGTCCCGCCCGGCATCGACTCAGCACAGACGCGCATGGCGCAGATTTTCGAAGTTCCTCAAATCAATATTCTGGGCGACTTCACCGACGAGGAGATTCGTGCTGGCGCCCTGGTGCTCGATTATGTGCGTCGCAGCCAGGCCGGTGCGATGCCCCGTATCGCCCGCCCCCTCAGACGGGATGATTCCGAAACGCTGGGCCTCGACCCTGCAACACGCGCCAGCCTCGATCTCGTGCAGGCCAGAGACGGCACGACCACCCATACGCTTTTTTCAGCGGTGGATCGCTGTGTCAGCGCAGCCGGGCAACGCCTGCTCGCCCAGTGGATTGCAGCCCCCTCTACCGATCTGACGCTCATCCAGAGCCGCCAGGAAGGCTGGCGCTGGATTGGTGCCCAGCCGGGGCTGATGGAGGCGATAACGCCCATCCTGCGGCGCAGTCCCGACCTTGCCCGCGCCTTGGGCCGCCTCTCAACGGGGCGCGGCCTGCCGCGCGATCTGGCTGCCACACGTGATTTGCTGCAAGCGGCTGATGCGCTCGTGGCGTTGCTCGAGCCGGTATGCGATGATGCAACGCCTTCGCTCATCCGGGCGCTTTTCGCCGGGCTGTACGGCCGTGCCGATGCCTTGCTGGAAACGCTGGAAAAAGCCCTATCGGACTCCTTGCCCGCCCGTATTGAGGATGGCGGGGTTATCGCCACCGGCTATGATGCCGATCTCGATCGTTACCGAGGCCTGCGTGACGACAGCAAACGTACCCTAGCAGCGCTTCAGCAAAGCTATGCCGAGAAATTCGGCGTTGCCACGCTCAAGATAAAACATCACGCGCAACTGGGTTATATCATCGAGACCTCGGCGCTGCATGGGGCTAGGCTCCGGGATTGCCCCGAGCTTTCCTTCAGGCAGGGCACTGCCAATCTGGTGCGGTTCACCACCGAGGAACTGCTCGACCTCGACCGGGCTATTCTGGAGGCTGCCGACCGCGCCGGTGCGCTGGAGCGTCGTCTGTTCGGCGCGCTGGTTGCCGAGACTGTCTCCCATCCTGCCCTGCCGGAACTGGCGGAACTTTTTGCGCTGGCCGATGTGCTGACTGGCAGTGCGCGCCTGGCGCAGGGTGGCACCTGGTGCAGTCCCGAAATGACGCAGGATCAGAGCTTTGCGCTCAAGGCCTGCCGTCACCCTGTGGTTGAGGCGGCCCTGGACCGCGCCACGCGTTTCATCCCCAATGACTGCCACCTGCCCCCCGACCAGCGCGTGATGCTGCTGACCGGCCCCAACATGGCCGGCAAATCGACTTTCCTGCGCCAGACGGCCCTCGCTGTTATCCTCGCCCAGGCCGGTCTGCCCGTTCCGGCTGAAAAAGCCCGTATCGGCATCGTCGATCGCCTGTTCTCACGCGTGGGCGCTGCTGATGATCTCGCGCGCGGACGCTCGACCTTCATGGTTGAAATGACCGAGACGGCAGCCATTCTGCGTCAGGCCGGTCCACGCTCACTTGTGGTGGTGGACGAGATCGGCCGTGGCACCTCCACGCTCGACGGGCTTGCCATCGCCTGGGCCACGCTTGAGGCGCTTCACTCGCAGCTTGGCTCACGCACCATCTTCGCCACGCATTTTCATGAGCTGTGCAGCCTGTCCGATTCGATGCCCCGGCTGACACCGTTCACCATGGCGGTGCGCGAATGGCAGGGCGAGGTGATTTTCCAGCATGAGGTGCGCAAGGGCTCGGCACGCAAGAGCTGGGGGGTACACGTGGCCCAGCTGGCTGGCGTTCCGCTACCGGTCGTACAGCGTGCCACGCGCCTGCTGGCAGCCCTTGAGCGCGATCAGGGGCGCAGTGGGCCGCAACTCCCACTATTTGAGGCCGCCCCACCTCCCCCTGTGGCGAAAGATCACCTGCGTGAAGCGCTGGAAGCGATCGACCCCGATCACCTCTCGCCGCGCGACGCTCTGGAGGCCCTCTACGCGCTACGCAAACTTGCGCTTGAAACAAAGAACGATTTGACCTGAAGATAGCAAATTCAGGTATTCCTTAACGCTCCTGACCGACGGATCTTAATGCGCGAACCCATCTCCCTCCTTGAAACCGACATGCAGTCAGCCCTGACCACGGCCCTTGACCGTGTGCGTCAGCCGGATGGCTCTGTTTCACGCGAGGATGCCGTCAGCCTCTTTCGCCGTCATATCGGTCGTCATCACGGCGAGATCCGCAGGCTCTTCGAGGGGCGCCAGCTCAAGGGCATTGCTGCCGCGTCAACCCTGGCGCAGCTGATGGATGGAGCCATCGCGAGCCTTTTCGACCTGTCCCGCGCGGCGGCCAAGGCCCCGGCAGACGGCCTCAGCCTCTGTGCGACGGGTGGCTATGGCAGTGGCCTTCTGGCCCCCTATAGTGACATCGATCTGCTTTTTCTCACCGACGAGATCCCTGCGCCCGAAACGACAGCGCAGATCGAATACATACTGTATTTCCTGTGGGATCTGGGCGTCCGTGTGGGTCATGCCACGCGGTCCATTGAAGGCTGCCTGCAAGCGGCGGCTGAAGATCTGACCATACGCACCACCCTTCTGGATGCGCGACGGATCACCGGGGCAGAGCGGCTGTTCATCGAACTTGGTGCGCGTTTCAGCCGAAGCGAAGCAAACGCCCTGTCTTTCATTCATGACAAGATCGACGAGCGCGAGAAACGTCACAAACGCTTCGGCGACAACCCCTATATGGTTGAGCCGAACATCAAGGAGGGACGCGGCGGCCTGCGTGACCTCCAGACCCTGAACTGGATGACGCGGGTCTTTCAGGACAGCAGCGACATCAATCCCGCCCATCCTCACCGCCCGCACGAACCCGTTTTCACGACACTGGGGCTCCTGACCGAGCAGGAAGCCAATCGCGCACGACGCGCCTGGAATTTCCTCTGGACCATCAGACTGCATCTTCATTACATCGCCGGAAGGGCTGACGAGCGTCTGGCCTTTGACGTTCAGCCTGTAATTGGCGGCCGTATGGGCTATGCCGGTCATGGACGACAACAGGGCGTCGAGCGCTTCATGCGCCACTATTTCCTCACCACGCGTGAGGTCATGCGCCTGACACGTATCCTCGAACCAAGCATCATGGAACGCCTGCAAGGCCCTGTTCGCGAGGCCCCCTATCAGGGAACGATCCTGACGCCCGCAGATGCCAGCCATTTCCGACTGATCAATGACCAGATCGCGCCTGCAGATGCGCAGTGCTTCGAGAACGATCCGCGCCTGATGGTCCGAATGCTCGATGCGGCATTCCAGGACAATCTGGAACTGCATCCGACCGCCATCCAGCAACTCATACGCAATGAGCGCCGGATCGCCTCGCTGCGTGACGACCCGATGACCATGCGGGTGTTTCTGTCGCTTCTCATGCGCCCGACAGAGATGAACAGGGAACATGCCCGCCCCAGCGGCGCAGACTGGCTCACCATTCTCAACGATACGGGATTTCTTGGCGCGTTGCTGCCTGACTGGTCGCGTATCGTCGGGCAGATGCAGTTCGATACCTATCATATCTATACGGTCGATGAGCATAACATTGAGGCCGTGCGTATGCTTGGCTGGATTGAGGCCGGGGCGATGGCGGATGAAATTCCGCTCGTTTACGATCTGGCTCGCGACATGCAGTCGCGTCGCGCCATGTATGTGGCCACGCTTTTGCATGACGTTGCCAAAGGGCGCGGTGGCGATCACTCGGTTCTCGGCGCAGAGGTGGCACAGCATGTCTGTCCGCAGCTTGGGCTGGATGCCGAAGAGACCGAGACGGTCTCATGGCTCATCCTGCATCACCTGCTCTTGAGCCAGACCGCTTTCCGTCGCGATATTGACGACCCGCGCACCATTCTCGACCTCGCGGACATCATCCAGTCTCCAGAGCGCCTCCGCCTGCTGCTGTTGCTCACCATTGCCGACATGCGTGCCGTAAGTCCGAATGTCTGGAATGCCTGGAAAGCGACTCTGCTGCGTGAGCTCTACAGCCGCGTTGCCGAGGTGCTTGAAGGTGGCCTGGCAGCCACAGAACGCGACGAGCGTGTGAGCCATGCGAAGGAACTGGTGCGTGACGGCCTGCTTCAGCAGGGTGTCGCCGCCGATCAGGCCGAGCACTTCCTGACACTGGGCTATGCGGGTTACTGGCTGGGCTTTGACGCCGATACCCATATCCGCCACGCACGACTGGTCCTGGATTCCGAAGTCCACTCGGCACCGCTGACAATCGAGGCGACCCCGATCCCGCAGCGCGATGTGACCGAAATCACCATTTTCAGCGCCGACCACTCAGGGCTGTTTTCACAAATCGCCGGTGGACTCGCTGTTGCCGGTGCCTCGATTGTCGATGCCCGTATTCATACGCTCAGCGATGGCATGGCGCTCGATACGTTCTGGGTGCAGGACAGCAACGGACGCGCCTTTGACACGCCTCTGCAACTGGCGCGCCTGAACAGTCTGATCGAGCAGGCTCTTTCGAGCCGCCTCGCCATCGGTGCTGAACTCGACCGCCTTGCCGATCAGCGCGCGACACGCCGCATGAGAGCCATCCATGTTCCGGCCCGTGTCGTGATCGACAACCGCGCGTCGGAGCGTCACACGATCATCGAAATCAACGGGCGTGACCGCCCCGGACTGCTATACGCTATCACCCGCACCATCAGTGAGCAGTCACTGCAGATTTCCTCAGCACATATCACGACCTACGGCATGCGGGCGGTCGACGTTTTCTATGTGCGCGATCTGGTAGGGACTAAGGTCACCTCCGAAACCCGGATGGCGGAAATCCGTACTGCCCTGCTGGCAACCATGAATCAGGACGATACCACCAGACCGCTCAAGCCCGTTGCGGCCTGAGCGATAGCGCGCGCCTCAGGGATAACAATCAGGCGCGCCCATGTTCAGAGCGCCGGTTTTTCGCTTTCCCTGTCCCGCAGGGCCTGAGCGACACGTGTCACTACGACAGGCCACGCCTCAGCAGGCGGTGCGTGATCGGCAGGGCGGAACACCCGTGTCCTCGCGTACCAGTCAGGCCCCTGCCAGCGCCAGTCTCCCCCGACGCGGTCGAGAAGCCAGAGCTCCATGCCCGCCGATCCCGCCACATGGGCCAGCAGGCTATCCACGCCGATGATCATCTCGCATCGGGCCATTTCCCTTGCTGTGTCGAGCAGGGTCGGACCAACGCCCTGCACCATGCCAAATGACGGGGCCGCCGCACGCTCTCCTTCAGCCTGGAAGCTGACAAACTCATAACCGGGCACAGCGACCAGCGGCGCGAGCATCGAAACAGGCAGTGAACGACGCGCATTGAAGCGATAGGTCGGACTCCCCGCATGAAAAATACCCACGCGGCCTGGCTCGGGCGCAACCCCGAGATCAAGGATCGGCTTTGCGTCGATGTGCTCCACACCCAGTACGTAAGGAAGGCTCAGCATCGGGCTAAAGAGTGTTGCCTCGCCTTCAAGAACGACACGGCCCGATTGAAGGAGTGGTGTCAGGGATGGCATAGCGCGAAGAAGCCCCTGAAGCGGTGCCGGTATGGACAGAAGGAGCGGCGCCCGCTCAGCCGCCTTGGGCACAAAGCGCAGGAACTGCAACGCGTCCCCCAATCCCTGCTCGACCTGGATGCAAACGCGTTGAGCGGTTGCCTCACCCGACCAGCGCGGCGGATCTGACGGTAGCGGTGTGAGAGCGAGCCTGTGCTCGAAATTTGCCCAGCCCTGCGCGTAATCGCCACGGGCCAGCTGGAGTACGCCGAGATTGAACCGTGCACGATGAAAGGCCAGCGCCCCCGCGGCATCGCTGGCAGCGGCACCAGTTGAAGCCGGCTGGGGTACGGCGCAAAAAGCCTGCTCGGCTTCATGCTCCCTGCCGGTCTCGGCAAGTAGTGTCGCATGGTTTCCCTTGATGCCTGCATCGTCAGGGGCAAGGGAGAGCGCTTGAGTAAACAGGCTTTCAGCCTGAGCGAAAGCACCGAGCGCATGATAGACGAGGCCCAGATTATTGAGCGTCTGCGCGCTTGGCACATCGAGCGATAACGCTGTTTGCAGGGCGGTCAGCGCCTCGCTCATGGCACCTGCCTCGAAACACGCTGCGCCAAGATTGGCATAGGCTGCCGCCTGTGCCTGCCGCAGAGTCTTGTCAGCGTCTCTGGCATGGCCTGCATTGCTGTCGTAGCCAGCACCGACGGACAACCGGGCGATCAGTGCCTTGAACGTCTCGGATGCCGTCACGAAGTCGCGCTGCGCCATCAGGAAGGCGCCGCGGCGAGCGAGCAACGACGCCGGGTCGGCAGCAAGGGCGAGTGCCTCACGAAACTCGCGTTCAGCCTCGTCACCCTGCCCGCTGCGATATAGTAGTTCGGCGAAAAACGCCTTACCCCTGAAATCGCGCGGCTCAAGCAGGAGGGCCACGCGACAGGCCGAGACCGCTTCTCGCAGATGTCCGGCCTCATCCAGCGCCGCAGCAAGCGTGATGTGAAAGCGCGATTTCTCGCGGTCATTCTTTTCCAGCTGAAGGGCCTGCGCGGCTGCAGCAATGGCCACGCGGGGCTGCCCCAGGGCACGCGCCACGCAGGCCAGCCCATGCCACGCCCCCGCACACTCGACATCGACCGCGAGTATTTCCCGAAAGATGGCCTCCGCCTGCACAGTTTCCCCGCCTGCGAGAAGGGCAAGACCCGTATCAATCCGTGAGGCGTGAGCCCTTGAGCGCGTATCTGACATGATGCTGATCATGAAACGTCTGAGTGCCTGTTACAACCGCGCGAAGCGCCTGGTTCAACGCGCAATTACAGGACAAGCCCAAAGCGCGGCCCGATCCATGTCACTGCAAGGTAGAGTACGATCGTCAGCAGGCAACCGGCACCGAGTGCGGGCCAGAACCCGACCCCGTGACGAAGCAGCGCCGGGATGAGAAGGAACATGGGCAAGGAGGGCAGAACGTACCAGAACGTCGCCTCTGCATGATCGGCCATGTTGGCCGCGTCGGGCCTGTCACGCCACAGCCAGATCATGCCGAGCACGGATACCAGCGGCAATGAGGCAATCAGCGCACCAAAACCGGGAAAGCGGCGGGCTACAGTCGAAGCGCAGGCAATCAACACACCCGACAGGGCTGATCTGACAAACAGGGCAAGCACGAACCGTTCCTCCCATGCGTGATGGGTGCCCCCCAATCCGCAACATATCTTCTGGCTCTTTGAAGCATCCGCCAATCCGATGGCGGCAAAATGCTGCTCTTGCAACAGATGGTTTTGCAAGGGGGCCGATTGGCCTTAAAAGGAGACATGGTCGCCTTCTTACGCTCTCTGCCCAGCCGCCTCCTGCCCCCACGCCACCCGCTCAGATTCCGTTTCCGAGCGATCTCGGCCGTTGCCGGCCTTGCCTTGCTTGCCCATGCTGCACCGGCGAGAGCGTCTCATGAGCGCCCTTGGGTTGCCGATACCGAAGGCGCGCGCGTGGTTGCGACAATCGATCTGCCCGAGGCACGCCGCTGGAAACAGGCGCTCCCCCTCAAGAACAACCAGATCGTCCTGCTGTGCGACGCAACGGAACACGACGCGGGGTCCGGAAATCACTGCCTGATGAGGCTGGGCGCAGATCAGACTTCGAAGCCCGTCGCCTCGCCCCTGACGCTTGTCTGGCCGGATGGCGGCACAGGGCCCCACGTCAACACGTCTCTCTCGCCCGTTGCCCTCGCTTACGGCACTGACGGGACGCTGTGGTTGCTCGACGGGGGCGCAGACAAGACCGCGCCGCGCCTGATCCGTTTTGACCCGACATCAGGGCGGGTTCTCCAGACGCAGGAGATCCCCGCCGAGGGGTACACGCCCCAATCCCGCTTCACGGCATTCGCCGTTCATGGCGACATGGCCTATCTGGCTGATGAAGGCGGCATTGCCCTGACCGTGCTTGACCTCAAACGTCATGCGGCCACGCGGTTTTTCGCTGGCTACCCCACATCTCGCGGGCATGTGCCCCTGACCATCGATGGACACGCCGTACCGGGCAAGGACGGACATCCCCTCACGCGCGACCTCGCCTATCTGGCACTCGAATCCAACGGTCAATGGCTGTACGAGCTGGCCCCTACCGGGCCGATCTACCGCCTCTCCGCCGATCTGCTGAACGATCCTTCCGTGACCCCGTCCGAACTCATGGAAGGGGTGACGCAATGGCGTGGCACGCCCACCGTCAGCGGGATCACGATCAATGACAAGGCCACGCTTTATCTGACCGATATCAGCGAGGGACGCGTCCTGAGTTTCGACACCGCACGGCATCCGCATATTCTTCTGTCATCGCATGAACTGGTCGGGGCCGGTATGCCGCAATGGGTGCCGGGCGACGCCGGGCACAGCACTACGGGCGCGGGGGAGCTTTACATTCCGGTCGGATCCAAGCTGTTGCGCATTGCCCTGCCCTGAAATACGGGCCATTTCTTCTCTTCTGTTCTTTTTAGTCTTTTTCTCGCCCCCGGTTTTTCAGCCAAGCAATCATGAAGGCCATCATGCAGTACCGTTCCACCCGCGGCGATGCGCGCCCGCGCTCCTTTTCAGACATTCTGCTCGCCGGTCTGGCAGAGGATGGTGGGCTGTACATGCCGGAAACCTGGCCCCGCTTCACGGCAGATGAGTGGCGCGCCATGCGCAGCCTCTCCTATCCTGATCTGGCCGCAAAGATCCTCTCGGTCTTCGCCGCGGGCAGCATAGACCTGCCGACATTGCAGAAGCTTTGCGCGAAGGCCTATGCCGGTTTTTCGCATGCCGCCATCGCGCCGCTGGTAGAGGTCGAGAACGGGCTGTTCTCGATGGAGCTGTTTCACGGCCCCACCCTCGCCTTCAAGGACATGGCCATGCAGCTGCTTGGCCAGCTTTTCGAGCATGTCCTGACCGAGCGCAACCAGTGCGTGACGATCGTGGGCGCCACGTCGGGCGATACCGGCTCTGCAGCCATCGAGGCTTTCCGTGGCAGCCCACATCTCTCGGTTGCGATCCTTCATCCGATGGGCCGCACATCGGATGTTCAGCGCCGCCAGATGACGACTGTTCACGATGACAACATCCTGAACATCGCCGTCGAGGGGACATTCGATGATTGTCAGGATCTGGTTAAGGCCATGTTTGCCGATACGGGCTTTCGCGATGAGATCGGCCTTTCCGCGGTCAATTCGATCAACTGGGCACGCATTGCCGCACAGATCCCGTATTACGTGCGCGCTGCCCTCATGATGGGTGCGCCTGACCGCGAAGTCTCATTTGCCGTTCCGACGGGCAATTTTGGCAATGTGCTCGCAGCCTGGGCGGCCAGCCAGATGGGGCTGCCAATCCGCCGTCTGTGCATTGGCTCGAACCGCAACGACATCCTCACCCGCTTCCTGACCAGCAACGACATGAGCATGCGCGCTGTAGAGCCAAGCCTGTCGCCCTCGATGGATATCCAGATTTCATCCAATTTCGAGCGCCTGCTGTTCGAACTGCTTGATCGCGATCCGGTTGCCTGCCGGGAAACCATGCAGAGTTTCCGCCAGACAGGCCGCATGAGCGTCGATCCTGCCGTATGGAACCGTGCGCGTGAGCGTTTTGGCGCTCTCATGCTCGATGATGAGGCAACGCTGGGCGAGATGAAGGCGCTTTGGGACAACTCGCTCTATCTGGCCGACCCGCACAGCGCGATCGGACTGGCTGCTGGCCGTCAGGAGCAGGAGCCGGGAATTCCGATGATCGTGGCCGCCACGGCCCATCCAGCCAAGTTCCCCGATGCTGTGCGCAAGGCCACGGGTATCGACCCGGCGCTACCGCCGCACCTGGCTGATCTGTTTGCCCGTGAAGAGCGTTACGAGACTCAGCCCAATGAACTCAACCTCGTTGAGGATGCCGTGAGGCGTCATCTGGCCGGTCACGTTCACGCCGCCTGATATCCGGGCTGGCGCAGACACGCTCTGGCACGATCATCCAACGCGGGGGGCTAGGATTTTGCCCTCCGCGACGCCATCTCCTTTCACAGACCCCATTTTCCTTCGATTTCAGGACCATCACCACTCGATGACCGATCCGATTACCGTCACCACCCTTCCCAATGGCCTCACTGTCGTAACCGAAAGGATGGAGCGCGTCGAAACCGTGTCCTTCGGGGCCTATGTTGCCACCGGCACGCGCAACGAAAGCGCAGAGGAAAACGGTGTCTCGCATTTTCTGGAGCATATGGCCTTCAAGGGCACGCAGCGCCGTAGCGCCGCACGTATTGCCGAAGAGATCGAGAATGTGGGGGGGCATATCAACGCCTACACCGCTCGCGAGCAGACGGCCTATTACGTCAAGCTTCTGAAGGAAGACCTCCCGCTCGGTATCGACATCATTGGTGATATCCTTACCCACAGCACGTTTCTCGATCAGGAAGTCGAGCGCGAGCGCGGTGTGATCCTGCAGGAAATCGGTCAGGCGAACGATACGCCTGACGACATCATTTTCGACCATTTTCAGGAAACGGCTTTCCGCGATCAGCCTATGGGGCGTCCGACCCTGGGTACCGAGGGGCTCATTGCCTCGATGAAGCGCGAGACCATGATGCGCTACATGCAGACGCATTATACCACGCGTAACATGGTCATCGCCGCGGCTGGCAATTTGCAGCATGATGCCGTGCTGGAGATGGTGCAGGAGCATTTTCGCGATCTGCCCGACCATCAGCCGCCCTCACGTGAGGGATGCACCTATCTCGGTGGCGAGCATCGCGAGAAGCGCGAGCTCGATCAGGCGCATATCGTGCTGGGCTTTCCCTCGGTCAGCTATAATGACCCGGCCTATCATGCGACCATGCTGCTCTCGACCGTCCTTGGCGGGGGCATGTCCTCGCGTCTGTTCCAGGAAATCCGCGAAAAGCGCGGCCTTGTCTACTCGGTCTATTCCTTCGCTCTGCCCTTCCTCGATAGCGGGCTTTTCGGCATCTATGCCGGAACGGGTGAACAGGAGGCGGCAGAGCTTGTGCCGGTCCTGCTGAACGAGTTGCGCCGTATCGGCGATGGCATCAGCCCGGAGGAAATTGCCCGTGCCCGTGCACAGGTCAAATCCTCGCTTCTGATGTCGCTGGAAAGCACGGGCAGCCGCTGTGAGCAGATTGCCCGCCAGATGCAGCTTTTCGGGCGGATTATCGACACGAGCGAGACCGTGGCAAAAATCGATGCTGTGGATGAAGGGGCCATGATACGCGCCGCCGAGACACTGTTTCGTGCCCGCCCCACGCTCGCAACCATTGGCCCGGTGGGTGCCATTCCGTCATTTGAGGCCATCAGCCAGAGGCTTGTTGCATGAGCAAGGACCAGGAGCGTCTTTCAGACCTGATCGAAGCCGCAAAGCGCGCCGGAGCCGATCGGGCCGATGCGCTCATGGTGGCCTCGCGTTCGGTTTCGGCCATGTGCCGTCAGGGCGTACCGGAGGGGCTGGAGCACTCCGAAACCCTTGCGCTTGGCTTGCGGGTGTTCGTAGGCAAGCGCGCGGCCAGTGTTTCGGCCACGGCACTCGACCCGAGCCGCTTTGAGACGCTTGCCCAGCAGGCCGTTGCCATGGCGCATGTGGTGCCGGAGGATGCATGGGCCGGTACGGTCGATCCCGACCGGCAGGGCGTGTACGATATTGCGGCGCTCGATATGGTCGATCCGACCGAAGCCCCGAGCCTCGATGCCTTGCTGGCCCGGGCGCGCGAGGCCGAGGAAATCGCCCTCGGTATCAAGGGGATCACCAATAGCAATGGCGCCTCAGCGGGCTATAGCCGCGTCGAGATCACCCTGGCTGAAAGCAGCGGTTTCAGCGGCGCTTATGCCCAGACCAGCCATAGCAACGGCATCAGCGTGCTCGCCGGTGACGGGCCGAGCATGCAGCGTGACTATGCCGGACATAGCACGCGCCATCTGACCGATCTGGATAGCCCGGCGCTGCTCGGACGCGAGGCGGCCGAACGGGCTCTCGCACGCATGAATCCGGTAAAGCCGCGCACCGGATCATTCCCGGTGGTGTTCGACCCACGTGTCTCGTCCAGCCTGCTCGGCCATCTGGCGGGTGCCATCAATGGCTCTGCCATCGCACGCGGCACGTCGTTTCTGTCTGGCTACAAGGGCAAGCGCATCCTGCCGGAAGCCCTCAGCGTCATCGATGACCCGACGCGTCCGCGCGGCCTGCGTTCCAAGCCTTTCGATGCCGAAGGTCTGCTGCCCAGCCCCCTCGCCTTCGTTGAAAATGGTGTGCTTACGGACTTGATTCTGGATGGTCGCTCGTCCCGCCAGCTTGGTCTGGTCAATAACGGTCGCGCCTCGCGCGGGGTGGGTGGTCCCCCCTCTCCGGCAGTCGGCAACTTCTACCTGACGGGCGGAACGGGATCACGCGCTGCGCTGATGGCGGACATTGTCGAGGGCATCTATGTAACCGAGATGATGGGTTCTTCCATCAACGGCCTGACAGGCGATTATAGCCGTGGCGCGTCGGGTTTCATGATTCGTCACGGTCAGCTTGCGGAACCTGTCGCCGAGTTGACCATTGCAGGTAATCTCATCGAGATGTTCGCGGCTCTGCGTGCCGCCGACGATCTCGTCTTCCGCCACGGTGTCGATGCCCCGACACTGAGGATCGACGCCATGAGCGTTGCCGGAAGCCAGTAAGGAGTTCCCATGTCACGCCGCCTGTTCCGCGCCTCTCTTCTGCTTCTTGCCCTTGCCCCGCTTCTGGCCGCCCCGGCCGATGCGCGCCCCGGTGGCGGTCGCTCCATGGGAAGCCGGGGAAGCCGCACCTATTCTCCCCCGCCCATGACCCAGACCGCGCCTTATCAGGCCCGGCCCATGGAGCGAAGCTATGCCCCCTCATCCCCGTCACCAGGGTATAGCAACCCGATGCAGCGCCCGATGGGCCAGCCTTACGGCTTTGCACAGCGCCGCCCCTTCATGACCGGCTTTGTGGGCGGCCTGCTGGGTGCCGGCCTGTTTGGCATGCTGTCTGGCCATGGTTTTCTTGGTGGTATCGGCGGGGGGCTCTCCTTCCTCGGCCTGCTGTTCCAGATTGCGCTGTTCGGTTTCATTATCGTGATGGTGCTGCGCTGGCTTGGCAATCGTCGCCAGGGTGGCGCCAGTGCCCCTCAGAGCCCCGGCTTTTCCGGTGGTGCCGGGGCGCCGGCCGTGACACTGAACAACAACGATTACCAGAACTTCCAGCGCCTCCTGCTCGACATCCAGGCTGCCTGGAGTGCCCAGAACATGCGGGCGCTTTCCAGCATGGCCACTCCGGAGATGGTGTCGTATTTCAACGAACAGCTGGCCGATTATGCCAGCCGTGGTGCACGCAATATCGTATCGGACGTGCAATTCATGCGCGGCGATCTTTCGGAGGCTTGGCGTGAGGGCAACCTGACCTATGCCACCGTTGCCATGCAGTATTCGCTGTATGACGTTACGACCGATCAGCTCGGCAACGTCATTGATGGCAGCAAAACCGAGCGTCAGGTGGTGACAGAACTCTGGACCTTCGTGCGTGCCGATGGACGCGGCAACTGGGTGCTTTCCGCCATTCAGCAGGTTGGCTGAAACGGCGGCCAGGGCTGCGTTTGTGCCGGGCCAAGCCGGGTGATTGCTTACGCGGTATCATGAGTGGTTTTTAGCCGCCTCTTACCGCACGCAGAACAGGAAGCCGGAGCCCCTGAGGGCTTCGACTTTTGTGTATGGGGAAGTCATCGATAGTGTCTTCGATGGATGGGACACGCTCTGAACAGCCGACTGCTCTGCCCCGACATTGACGAGGTGCGGTCTCGCCCCCTTTGAGGCAAAGGGGACTCATTAGGCGGATTGTCGGGGCATCGACGATAATCCGTACCGGATATGCCAGCCCCACTTGTCTGTGTCTGGTATTCCGACCCAACAGCACTCGGACACATCCTCCCAAAGCGCAGCCGTTCTTTTCAGATGCCAAATCGTCGCTGGTCGTATTGGCTGATCGTTATCAGGACGTAACGCTGCCCTCACCATCACGGCTATACCGCCCCTTAGCCTCTCTGTCTGCCTATGCAATGACTCGCGGCGGCTTCTGCCTCTCAGCACCGCCCGCGTTGTCTCAGACGCTTTTGAAGAGTCGAGCATTGTCCCGATCAGTGGGATAGTAGCGGCCAACCAGAACGAGGCTGGCCCCGGCCTTACAAACATATCCGGCAGCCGGAAGACCCACAGGAATCAGTGGCGTTGCTGCGGCCCTATCCTCATCGTTACCTTAAGGCAGCACCACAGGCTTGAAGCCTGGGTAGCGGATCTCTCGTGCCCCTCTGACGCGGGATCGGGCCGCAGTTGGGAAAGCTCCCGTGGGTCTCAGAGACGCAGATAGGTCAGGGCGAAAAGAGAGACCATAACCAGTGACAGACCACCCAGCAGGCCCATGATCCGCCCCTGACGGCGCACGGCAAGTTCGTTTTTCATCATGGAAACAATACCCGATCGATTAGCAGGGCCGAAAACAGGAAAAACAGATACGCCAGCGAATACCGGAAGGCATAGCGGGCAGGCTTGTCAGCCGTCAGGCTCACCCCGGTCTCGTCCTGTTTGTCGAGCAGAACACGCAAGGCAAATCCTACAAAGCCCAGCCCGAGAACCGTGGCGCTCACAGTATAGATCAATCCGCAAAGATGCAGAAAGGACGGCACCAGAGACACAGCCAGCAGGATCAGCGTGTAGATGAAGACATTCCAGCGCGTATGACGAGCCCCCTTCACCACGGGCAGCATCGGGATACCGGCCTTGGTGTAATCCTTGCAGGCGTAGAGCGAGAGCGACCAGAAATGGGGCGGCGTCCAAAGGAACACGATGGCAAACATTACCACCGGCAATACGCTCATGGAGCCTGTAGCCGCGGCCCACCCGATCATGGGCGGAAAGGCTCCGGCTGCTCCGCCAATCACGATATTCTGCGGTGTGCTCCGCTTGAGCCACATGGTGTAGATCACGGCATAGAAGAAAATCGAGAACGCCAGAATACCCGCAGCGAGAGCATTACTTGCTAGCCAGAGCAGAGCCACAGAAGCCAGCGACAGCACAACGCCATAGATAAGGGCGCCATCGGCATCCATACGGGAGTCCGGAATGGGTCTCACCGAAGTCCGCTTCATGATCGCGTCAATATCGCGGTCATACCACATATTGATGGCACCAGCCGCCCCTGCCCCGACGCATATGCAAAGCATATCGATCAGACCGAGCGGAACCGAAGGCCATGTCGGTGCCACGGCCATGCCCGCCACACCTGTGAACACAACCAGCGAGATGACACGCGGCTTCAGCAACGCAAGCCAGTCCTTGAGCGTCGCCCCTTGAAGGCGATCGAACCCCGGCTCGACATGTGGCAATGATTGTGAGGCACTCATGAAAGGTCGACCTTCGCAGGCTCACGCAATGGCATGATCAGCCTGACGCCCAGACAGGCGACGCAGCAGAGTGAGACCATCATACCGGCCTCGCCAATATGACGCAGCATGGGCAGAAACGGAATCATGGCCAGCACCGCTATACCCATCGAAACAAGATGAAGCCGACCGAGCCAAAGCGGTGCAGCCATATCGCCCAGCTGGGCCTGCCAGCGATAATAGCAGCCAAACAGCGCAAAAACCGCGCCGAAAAGCATGGCGGAATGAAAGGCCTCTGGACGCGCAGGAAAGAGATAGAGCACCCAGCCCGCAGAAAGCAGAAGCAGCGCCGGAAAGCTCCAGGAGAGCGCATAGGTCATGGTGAAACTGCGACGCCACAAAGAGGCGCAGATCAGCCCCATAATCCCGAAACAAGGGAGGGCAACGCCCGACGCTATGAGCCACGCCTCGGAAAGCCCCGGTACGATAATTCCATGCGCCCAGACCACCGACACACCCAGCGTCGGTACCGCCATAAGCAGTGGCAGAACGATCTTGGCACGGGTTGAATGGAAGGAAACGAGGTTTGCAATCGCCCCGAGGGCGAGTTGCATGACAAGAGCCAGCACGGGAATCTGGATACGTCCCAGCCATACGCCAGCGACGATCTGTGCATCCCCACCTGCCACAAGGTCATGGCTCAGGCCAGCCAGCACGACAGGGACGATGACGACCAGGCCGAGTGACGCCAGAAGCTGTGACCAGGTGAAGGGCGACAGGTCACGAAAGCGTACAACGCGACATTCGAGAGATTTGACAATTGTCGACAGCGCCAGCAACACAACACCGACAGACCAAAGCCCCATCGAGACGGCAAACAGGCCAGGCCGTGAGGCCCCCCAAAGCGCGCAAAGCGCCCCGAGGAACAGGGCGACAAGAGCCACGCGGTCAAAACGGACCATCAGAGATGGCAGGGATGTCAGTTCACCCGGCAGGATCAATCGCCCCATACCGCCCAGAAAAGCCGGAATCAGGACAAAAAGATCAAGCAGCAATCCGTGGCCCAGCGCATGGGTTGGGCCAACATTCTGGGAAATAAACCCGAGGAAACCACCTGCGAGACCGCAAAAGAGCGCCAGGGCGAGAAAAGCGGCACCATCGGCGCGCAATGTCAGACCCTCGCGGTGTCTCGAAATCGGCAACTGTAACAAGACCCGTTCCTTATTCCGTCCTGGGGGTCCTCATGCCATCAGCATCGGAAAGGGACCCTGAGATCAAGGCCAGTCTGGTATGATTTGTCGGGCACAAACGTGTCAGGCAACCAGGGCCGTCTCTTCCTTACTATCCTTCTCGAGCGGCAATGTCACGAGCGTAAACAGTCCTGCAGGCGGGACTGGCGTGATGGTTGCACGGCTCAGATCTTCAGGTGGCAGCAGGGATTCCATAGCGAAATCCGGGTGCCAGCCGAGCGATCGGGAGGCCCGGGCCATACCGCGTTCGACAGCCAGCCTGACACCACCTGTCGCAAGAAAATGATTAACGAACAGGATATGGCCGCCCGGCTTCACGACGCGTTTGAGCTCACCCAGAAGGCGGCGTGGGCTCGGAACGACTGAGGCCACGAACATCGCCACGGCAATATCGAAGCTTCCTGCCTCGAAAGTGGTCGCTTCAGCGTCCATCTCCAGCAGATCATCGACGTTGCCAAGCTGCTGGTTGATCACACGCTGGCGCGCGCGCTCGAGCATGGCCTCGGAAAGATCGATGCCGGTGATATGCTTGTCGCGATTGTAATGCGGCAGCGCGAGCCCTGTGCCAACCCCGACCTCCAGAACGCGCTGGCCCGGCAAAGCATTGACAGCTGCTACAGCACGGCGGCGACCGAATGCGGAGATGCCGCCAAACACGGAGTCATACACCTTGGCCCAGCGGCGATAGGCTGCACGGACGGCATCCGCGTCCAGTGCAGAGCGCGGGCGGGGATGAGTATCGTCGAAAGAGACGGTCGGGTCGATCAGGGGGTCCGGTCGTGTCATCAGGCTTCGTTCGTCTGGTCGCACAAAATCATTGGTTTTGTCCTGAATACCTGTCCCGGGACCCGCGCGCGAGACCTGGGCGATACAAAATTGTCGCCCGACCGCAGCCAGTGTGGCAGGCATCGAACAGAGCTGGCACTCTTAGCCTATATCGCCAGAACTGGCGAGAGCCGGTTTGCATTTCGTCACAGCCAGAGCCTACAAGATAGGCAATAACAACGGGAGAGAGCCTGCAGCCGGGCTATCTGCAACAGCCCGGAAAGAAGAGTTCAAGCGATGTCACTTCTCAATCTTAGCCTGATCCTAATCGCAACAGGTTTATGGTCATTAATCTACATTATCAAATTCAAGGAGAATATCGAACGGTGGTATCACACCAGATTTGACAAATCCTCGCCGCCCCTCCCCCCTGACGGGATCATGCCGGAGGTACCCCTCCCTTTCTGCTATGATCCGCCTAAGGAGGACAACAGTGAGGAGACGAAACTGCCAGCCGCAGAAGCGCATGCGACGCAGCCCGGCAGTAATGCCGAGACATCAAAAGCCGAGCCGCACAATGTGGAAAACGCGGCAGACGATGTGAGAGGTAAAACAGCCTGACGCGCACTTATGCCCTGCACCTCAGCCGAGGCGCTTTTCGATGGCGTCCCAGACCAGGCCCGCACTGTTCATGTCATTGAAACGGTCGAGTTCCTGCAGGCCCGTCGGGGAGGTCACGTTGATCTCGGTCAGCCAATCGCCGATCACGTCGATCCCGACGAAGATGAGCCCGTTTTCACGCAGATATGATCCGATACGCGCGCAGATTTCCTGATCGCGCGCCGTCAGGGCAACGGCTTCAGCCCGACCACCTACATGCATGTTCGAGCGGGCCTCACCGGTGGCAGGAACGCGGTTGATCGCACCGATCGGCTCGCCATCGACCAGAATGATGCGTTTGTCGCCCTTGCGCACCATCGGCTCATAACGCTGGATCATGAGCGGTTCGCGCGAGCGGCTGAAATGCAGCTCCAGCAATGACGCAAAATTCTCATCGCCTTCACGAATACGGAAGATCCCCGCCCCGCCATTACCGTAGAGTGGTTTGAGGATCACATCGCCATAGCGGGCCCGGAATTCGGCCAGCGCCTCAGTGTCCCACGTGACCAGTGTTGGGGGCATGAGATCAGGATAATGAGTGACAAGCAGCTTCTCGGGAGCGTTTCGTACGGCTTGCGGGTCATTCACGACCAGTGTCTTGCCAGGTCCAACACCGTGGACATGCTCGAGCATGTGGGTGGCGGTAATATATCCCATATCGAAGGGCGGATCCTGACGCATCAGCACCACATCGGTCTCACCCAGATCCAGACGCTGCTCTGCGCCGAAGGTCGCATGCCCCCCCTGCACGCGTTGCACCGAAACCGGACGCGCCCGCGCAGAAACCCGACCATGATGCAGCGTTTTCTCGGCCCCGCCTTCGCCAAGACATAGCGAGTCCACAGGATATACAAAGAGTTCATGCCCACGTCTCTGTGCCTCGAGCATCAGGGCGAAGGTCGAGTCCCCATTGATATTGACGTGCTCAAGCGGGTCCATCTGTACGGCTATGCGTAGGGCCATCGTCTTCGTCCTTTCGGTATCTGCAAACCAGAATGTCATCGTCACACACCAGGCGCGATCCCTGGCTCTTGCCCTGCGGGGCCGTTTGCATCACGCCACACCCATATCATGAGCGAGCGCCCTGCCAAGCATGCGCAAAAAGAAAGTCTGGAGGGGCCTTATGGCTCCCCCTCAATGCGGATAGGCAATTTCCAGAATCTCCAGCGTGACCGTCCCGTTAGGGGTGAGCAGGCTCACTTCATCACCTACACGACCGCGCATCAGGGCACGCGCGACGGGCGACACCAGCGAGATTTCCCGCCGGGTCAGATCTGCCTCATCGCAGCCGACAATGGTCACATCATGCCTGACATCGTCCTCATCGGCATAGGCAACGCGCGCCCCGAAAAACACGCGGTCGCGCGTTGTCTGACTGGCAGGATCGACAATCGAGGCATGCTCGAGTCGCTTGCTCAGAAACCGGGCGCGGCGGTCGATCTCACGCAGCCGACGTTTGCCGTACAGATAATCGCCATTTTCAGAGCGATCACCGTTGCCCGCTGCCCAGGAGACAATCTCCACAATGCGTGGACGCTCAACTTGCATGAGTTCCCGTAATTCCTCACGCATACGCGCGGCCCCCTGAGGGGTAAGATACTGGCTGAGGGCAATACGGGAAGCGTCGGACACGGAAATTCAGCCGCGCTGCTCGGTGATGCGATAGCGTATGACACCCGATATTCTCTCACCCGGCGCGAGAACATGCAGCCCGTTTTCCAGTATCTCGGGATGGTTGATCGCGTTGTTCATGTTCGTCACGGCCTCGACCGCCACGAAAGGTTTTTCCGGCGCGGTGAAGACCACCAGATGCGAGAACGCCGCATCAGCCTCAATCGTCAGATCATAGCCAGCCGAGGGATAACCGAGCCTCGCCTTGCCATCCCACCCGGCAAAGCAATTGTCGAGACGTGTCGCCCCGACGAGCTTCGCCTTGTCGAAAAACTCCGTGCCCTCATAGGGCTGCAAAGTGGTGGGAAGCATGTCCGGCCCATTCTGCCACATCCCCCGCGCCCCGAATTGCAGCGTCATGTCGTCACTTCTCGCGAAGAACGGGTGAAATCCCATGCCGACAGGCTGTGCACGCGTATCGCGATTGGCGAGAAGGATTTCGACATCCAGCCCTTCACGATGCAGTACGAAAGAGAGAACGGCGCGGTAGGCAAAGGGCCATTGCGCCGCATCGTCCCCCTTGGCGGGATCATGGTCCAGATAGAGAATGGCCCGCGCGGCATCGTGCTGGGCGACTTCCCAGCTGCGTTCCCAGCCATTGCCGTGGATGGCATGGGGCTCGCTGACAAAATTATGCGCCAGCTGGTACGGGATGCCCTCGAAACTGAATGCACCATTCGCGATGCGATTAGAGAAGGGCAGCAAGGGATAGCCAGCAACCGGCGTGTTTTTCTGTGCGACAAGGTTCGGATCGGCGGTCGGCACCAGCAGATCGCGCCCGCGTAGCCGCCAGAAGGCGAGACTGCCACCAAGAGCGGGGAGTAATCCGAGATGGGCCTCGCCCAGTTTCAGCTCGATCATCCTGCTTTTCTCCTGCCACCGCCCCGTTTCTTGTTGGGGTCATAACCGCCGCCGCCCGGGCCGAGCGGTCGTGGCGTCTTGTCCTTGCTTCTGAACCCGCTACGCCCTGCGGTCGAACTCGGCAAGGGGGGAGGCTCAAGCCCGAGATCGATCGCTTCAAGCCGTTTGATTTCATCTCGCAAGCGCGCGGCCTGCTCAAAATCGAGGTCAGCCGCCGCAGCGCGCATGCGCTTTTCCAGATCCTGGATAGAGGCTGCGAGCGACTTGCCCACAAATTCCTGCGTGTCCCCGGCCTCATCAGGACCAACCGTCACGTAATCCTGCTCAAACACGGACGACAGCGCATCGCCAATACGCGAACGCACGGTCTGCGGTGTAATTCCGTGTTCCTCGTTCCATGCCACCTGACGGGCACGACGACGCGCCGTTTCCTCAATCGCGAATTCGAGCGAGCCCGTCATCTTGTCGGCATAGAGCAGCACGCGGCCATCCACGTTACGCGCCGCCCGGCCAATCGTCTGGATCAGCGATGTGCGGCTACGCAGAAAGCCCTCCTTGTCTGCATCAAGGATCGCAACGAGCGCACATTCAGGAATATCGAGCCCCTCACGTAACAGGTTAATGCCAACCAGTACGTCAAAAGCGCCAAGACGCAGATCACGAATAATCTCGATGCGCTCGAGCGTGTCCACATCGGAATGGAGATAGCGCACCTTGATCCCGGCCTCGCCGAGATATTCTGTCAAATCCTCGGCCATACGTTTGGTGAGCGTGGTCACCAGAACACGCCCTCCCGCCGTGATGGTGTCGCGGGCTTCAGCCAGCAGATCATCCACCTGCCCTTCGACTGGGCGCACGATCGTGACAGGGTCGATCAGCCCGGTCGGACGGATGATCTGCTCGGCAAACACGCCAGCGGTCCGTTCCATCTCCCAGGGGCCGGGTGTTGCGGAAACGAACACGCTTTGCGGGCGTAGAGCCTGCCACTCCTCGAATTTGAGGGGCCGGTTGTCGAGGCAGGAAGGCAGACGAAAACCATATTCGGAAAGCACGGATTTGCGCGCATGGTCACCCCGCGCCATGCCCCCGATCTGTGGCACCGTCACATGGCTTTCATCGACAATCAGCAGCGCATCCTCTGGCAGATACTCGAACAGGGTGGGTGGCGGATCGCCGGGGCCTCGGCCAGAGAGGTACCGGGAATAGTTCTCAATGCCTTTGCAGGCCCCTGTGGTCTCGATCATCTCGAGATCGAAAATCGTGCGCTGTTGCAGGCGCTCAGCCTCCAGCAGCTTGCCCGCAGCATTGAGCTCATCGAGACGCTGGCGCAGCTCCGCCTTGATACCGATCATGGCCTGATTGAGCGTCGGGCGTGGCGTCACGTAATGAGAATTGGCATAGACGCTTATCTCTGTGAGATCGGCGGTCTTGTTGCCTGTCAGCGGGTCGAACTCCGTGATGGCCTCGATTTCATCGCCGAAAAGCGAGACACGCCAGGCGCGATCCTCGTTCTGCACAGGGAAGATATCGATCTGCTCGCCGCGCACGCGGAAGGTACCGCGCTCAAAAGCCGCGTCGTTGCGGCGATATTGCAACTCAACCAGCGCCTTGATCAGTCGATCACGATCAATGCTGCCACCCGCCTCGAGCTTGACCACCATGCGCGAATAGGTCTCGACCGAGCCGATACCATAGATGCACGATACCGAGGCCACGATGATAACGTCGTTGCGCTCCAGCAGCGCCTGCGTGGCAGCATGGCGCATACGGTCGATCTGCTCGTTGATCTGACTGTCTTTTTCAATATAGGTGTCAGAGCGCGGCACATAGGCTTCCGGCTGATAATAATCGTAATAGGATACGAAATATTCGACCGCGTTATCGGGAAAGAACTGCTTCATTTCGCCGTAGAGCTGCGCCGCCAGTGTCTTATTCGGTGCCAGGATCAGGGTCGGCTTCTGTGTCGCCTCGATGACCTTGGCCATAGTGAAGGTCTTGCCCGAGCCCGTGACACCCAGAAGAACCTGATCCACCTCCCCGTCATTCACGCCCTGCGTCAGTTCCGCAATGGCGGTGGGCTGGTCACCCGCGGGCTCATATTCGGATTTGACGACCAGACGCCGCAGCTTCTCCTTCGCGGGCTGTCGTTCAGGCCTGAACCCCATAAGCCGGTGCTCGGGGATCGCTTCCATCGTGGATCGTGTTGCTGTCGCCATGGCAGGAAAATGGGCTTTCAAAAGGGCTGTCACAAGAGCGCGCCAGATCGCGGGTTCAAAAGCGAGATTGTCGGCATCGGTATCGCATGACAGAACGCGTCATGGCAGACAGGGGTTCATGATGCAGGATATCCTAAATTCGCCCCGTCACAGGCAGATCGTGACGCTGGTCCAGGCCCATGGCTTCATGTCCAATGAGGATCTGGCGCAGCGTCTTGGCGTCACGGTCCAGACCATCCGGCGCGATCTCAATGCCCTGTCCGAAGCCGGGCACGTGGCGCGCTATCATGGCGGGGCAAGCCCTGCCTCCTCCACCGAGAACATCGCCTATGGCGAGCGCCAGAGCCTTCACTCCCGTGCCAAGGATGCGATCGGGCAATGCGCGTCACGACTCATCCCCGATGGCAGTTCGCTCTTCATCAATATCGGCACCACGACAGAGGCCTTTGCCCGGGCCCTGACCAGCCATAAAGACCTGCACGTCATCACCAATAATCTGCATGTTGCAGTTGCCCTGTCGCCCCGGCGCGATTTTCGCACCGTGCTGGCAGGTGGACTGGTGCGCCCCCAGGATGGCGGCATTGTTGGCGCAGGCGCGACGGAATCCCTGTCGGGCTTCCGGGCCGATTTCGGTGTTATTGGCATCAGCGGCATTGAGGAAGATGGCACGCTGCTTGATTTCGATCTCGATGAGATACAATGCGCCCGCGCCATCATGCGCCATGCGAGACGTGTGATCCTTCTCGCCGACCACACCAAGTTCACACGTAGCCCGGTGGGGCGGGTGGGCGATCTCTCCAGCATTGATGACTTCGTGACGGATCGTATGCCCTCTTCCCCATTCGTTGCCTCGCTTGAAGCGGCGAATGTTAGACTTCACATAGCCTGACCCACATCTTGCTCACAAATAACACGAACGCGTTATAGTTAACGTTTCATGTTCGCTTTCTTTCGTTTTTGATCTAGCAAGACTTTCGAGTTTGTTCCCCTCGAAAGGTCTCACCCCATGAGCGGTTCCACCCCCATCCACCCGAACGAGGGTTCCGACACGATTGAGCACGACCTGCTGATCGTGGGCGGTGGCATCAATGGCGCAGGGATTGCGCGCGATGCCGCAGGGCGCGGCCTGAACGTGCTGCTGGTCGAGAAGGATGATCTGGCAAGCCATACGTCCTCAGCCAGCACGAAGCTGATTCACGGTGGGCTGCGCTATCTCGAATATTACGAGTTTCGGCTGGTGCGCGAGGCGCTCAACGAACGTGAAAACCTGCTTCGCATTGCGCCGCACATTATCTGGCCCATGCGGTTTATTCTGCCTCATTCAGCCATGCTGCGTCCGGCATGGCTGCTGCGCACGGGGCTCTTCCTTTACGACAATCTCTGCCGCGTCATGACCCTGCCCAAAACCCGCGTGCTCAAGCTGCAGCAGGACCCGGCAGGGCGTGTGTTGCGCAACGAATTCCGCAAGGGGTTCGAATATTCCGATGGTTGGGTGCAGGACAGCCGGCTCGTCGTGCTCAATGCCATGGATGCCGCCCGACGCGGCGCAACAATCTGCACCCGCACGAAGCTGATCGGGGCAGAGCGTCACCCGGATCGCTGGATCGCCACCCTTCGTGACGAGACGAGCGGTCAGACAAGGCAGGTCAGCGCCCGTGCCCTTATCAATGCCGCAGGCCCCTGGGTGGCTGAACTGCTCAAGGACAGATTGTCGGTACCAAGCAGGAATGATGTGCGGCTCATCAAGGGCAGCCACATTGTCGTGCCCCGCATGTTCGAGACCGAGCAGGCCTATATCCTGCAAAACCCGGACCGGCGCATCGTCTTTGCCATCCCGTATGAGAAGGATTTCACCCTTATCGGCACGACCGACATTCCCTGGGAACAGGACGCCGGTGCCGTAGCCATTTCACAGGAGGAAATCACCTATCTCTGCGAGAGCGTGAACCGCTATTTCAAACGCGCCATGACGCCGGATGACGTTGTGTGGAGCTATGCTGGCGTACGTCCGCTCTATGACGACCATTCGGGCAGCGCCTCAGCCGTGACGCGCGACTATGTGCTCGATGTCGATCACAGCGCAGCCCCCGTGCTGTCCGTTTTCGGCGGCAAGATCACCACCTACCGCAAGCTCGCCGAGCACGCGCTTGAAAAGCTCGCGCCTCATCTGCCCGGACTGCCGGTTACGTCATGGACGGCCGATACCGCCCTGCCCGGCGGTAATTTCAAGCGGGCAGATTTCAATAACCGCGTCCAACTGCTCATGAAGCATGTGCCGGGAATGACTCAGGACACCGCAACGCGGCTCGTGCGCAATTACGGCACCCTGGTCGAAACGCTGATGGCAGAAGGCGCAGAAGCGCATACCACCCAGCCCGGCACGGGCACACAAGCAAATGCCCTTCCTGCCGGGCATACACCCGATGTCAGCGCCCTTCCCTCGCTGGGGGCCTGCCTTGGAGCCGATCTGTATGAGGCCGAGGCCAATTATCTGATCGACCATGAATGGGCGCGCAACGCAGAGGATATTCTCTGGCGTCGCTCGAAGCTCGGCCTTCGTTTTTCCCCTCGCGAGACACGCGCCCTCGAGGATTACATCGCCCGGCGATCGCGCCGGAATTCCCCGCCTGTCGAGACCGGCCCCGCCCACGAAATGGCCTGATCTCCCTCCCGCCTCTCCCTCCCACTCTGGCTGACGGAAATTTTCTCATGTCAGAAAGAAAACGCTATCTCGGCGAACTGATTTCCGAATTCATCGCCGTGCTGATCATCATCATCTTCGGCGACAGCGTCGCGGCGATGATCGTGCTTTATGATCCCAATCCGTATCAGAACGCCTATTGGGGCGTGGCCATCGTGTGGGGGCTTGGCGTGACCATCGCCATCTATGCCACCGGGGCTGTAAGCGGCACCCATGCCAACCCCGCCGTGACCCTCGCTCTTGCCCTGTATCGGGGCTTTTCATGGAAAAAGGTCCTGCCTTACTGCACCGCGCAGGTGCTGGGCGGCATTGCCGGGGCTGCGGTCGTCTATCTCAATTTCCATCCGGTCATCGACCACTACAACATGGCCCATCACTTCACCCGTGCGGGTGATGGCGGGGCCGCAGGGGTGTTCTTTACCCATCCCGGCCTTGCCGTGACGGCCATGCATTCCTTTGTGGTGCAGATCGTCCTGACTGCCGTGCTGGTATTTGGCATTTTCGCCATCACTTGCCAGTATAACACCCAGGCCCCTCAGGCGAATTCGGGTGCCCTGATCATCGGTCTGCTCGTTGCAGCCATCGGTGCCTCCTCTGGCTTTCTCGATGCTTGGGCCATCAACCCCGCACGTGATTTCGGCCCACGTACATTTGCCTTCTTTGCCGGCTGGGGGGCTTCAGCGTTCCCGGCACCCCAGCATTACTGGTGGGTTCCCATTGCAGGCCCGCTGGTGGGTGGCGTGGTAGGTGCTGGCATCTATCAGTTCACGCTCCGCCCGTTCATGCCGAACTACAACCCCGGCGCGACGACAGGCGCAGCCCAGACATTGCCCGATCCTGTCACCGCTCCCCCCGTCATTACCCCGGCACCCGTATTCGCCTCGCGGGTCAACGAGGTCACGACACTCCATTAGATCCAGCCTTGTGAGGCATCGGCCGACCGGAACAATCCGATCGGCTACCCCTCCCCGATTTCATGAGACAGCCTGCACCGGCACCGACATGCCACGCGTATTTCAAGGACCATCACCATGACCCGCAAGACCCATATCCTCGCCATCGATCAGGGCACGACCTCCACACGCAGCATCGTGTTTGACAGCAAGGCGCGCTCTCTCGCACTGTCACGGCGTGAATTCACCCAGCATTATCCCAACCCCGGCTGGGTCGAGCATGATGTCGAGGATATCTGGCGTGATGCGCTCGACACGGCACGGGAGGCCATCGAGCAATCCGGGGGTATCGACAGGATTGCCGGGCTAGGCATTACCAGCCAGCGCGAGACCGTCGTGCTTTGGGAGCGCAGTACAGGCAAGCCGGTACATCGCGCCATCGTCTGGCAGGACCGGCGCACAGCCGCCTTCTGCGCCGAGCTCAAACGCGATGGTGCGGAGGAAATGGTGCGCGCCAAGACCGGCCTGCTCCTCGATCCCTATTTCTCCGCCAGCAAGATCACCTGGCTGCTCGACAATATTGCAGGCTTGCGGGCTCGGGCCGAGGCCGGCGAGCTCGCCATGGGCACGATCGACTGCTTCCTCCTGTGGCGCCTGACCGGTGGCAAGGTGCATGCCACCGATGTCACCAATGCCAGCCGCACGGCCCTGTTCAACATCCACACACAGCAATGGGACCAGGAACTTCTGGCCCTGTTCAACGTCCCTCAGGCCCTGCTGCCCGCCCTTTGCGACAATAGCGGTGAGCTGGGCATGACCGATCCAGTCCTGTTCGGCCAGTCCATTCCCATCGGCGGCATGGCGGGCGATCAGCACGCAGCGCTTGTGGGTCAGGCCTGCTTCAAACCCGGCATGGCCAAGGCAACCTATGGAACAGGCTGCTTCATGCTGCTCAATACGGGTGACAAGCCCGTCACCTCGCATCATCGGCTTCTGACCACAATCGGCTATCGTATCGGTGGCAAGACCACCTATGCGCTGGAGGGCTCCATCTTTGTGGCCGGGGCTGCCATCAAATGGCTGCGTGACGGGTTGCACCTCATCACCCATGCCTCTCAGACCGATGACATGGCAACGCGTGTGCCAGATAGCCACGGGGTATACATGGTGCCCGGTTTTGTCGGGCTGGGTGCCCCCCATTGGGATCCGGAAGCACGCGGTCTGATCTGTGGCCTCACGCTGGGCTCGACCGAGGCGCATATCGCCCGTGCAGCGCTTGAGTCGGTCGCTTATCAGACTTTCGATCTGGCACACGCCATGCGTGAGGACGGCGCCATGCAGGCCCAGACATTGCGTATCGATGGCGGTATGTCAGCCAATGACTGGTTCTCGCAGTTTCTGGCGAACATCCTCGATACCGACGTGCAGCGCCCGGTAGATCTGGAGACAACGGCTCTTGGCGCTGCTTTCCTGGCAGGCCTGGCCACAGGTGTCTGGCAGTCTCTGGAGGAAATCGGCACCATCTGGGAGCAGGAGCGGCTTTTCACGCCCGATATCGACGGCACCCTGCGCCTGACATTGCTGCGCGGCTGGGAAGATGCGGTGCGTCGCACCCTGACCCCTCCCCATGAGACGACGAGCGTCACATCCGCGCGCCGCGATCAGGCAGCCTGAACCGGCTATCAGGCGTATGATCCGAACCGGGCTGCGGGGGAAAGCCCCCGCAGCCCGGCCTTATTCAGCCCCTCACTCGTGGCCGGGGGAACGTATCCCTTAAAAGCAGGACGCAAACGCCATCGCTGCCGCATATTGCCCGATGGCAAAGACTGCATGGGCCAGCAGCACGAGACCGTAAAGCTTCACCGGATTGGGCGTCTTGAGACCGAGAAAACCGCCCCCCATACCGGGTACCATAAGTGTCAGGCCTGCAATGGTGGTCAGGACCACACCGATAAGAATGATCGGCAGCCATGTGGGTGCTGCGATGAACGCCACACCCCAGAAAATCGGCAGCAGGGCGGCATAGGCACAGCCCACCAGGTAGTGAAACAGCCAGCCAAGCCCGTGTTCACCGGGTGTATAGACCCCGCTTGCCGTCGGTTCGAACACGAAGCGCCCCTGCTTCATGCCCTGTAGCCAGTGGCCGACCGCGCCCCAATTGGTCTGGGGGAGACCCAGAGCCTTGTCGAGAACGAGTGCGTAGAGATCGAGGATCAGGGTCGAGACAACGCCGACGATAATCGTGAATACAATGATGGCCCCCAGAGGGTGCGCGAGAAAACTGTCCATTCCGGTCATCCTGCAATGAGCGAGCCCGGCTGAGCATGATGTGCTGACACCGGACCGTAAGCCCGCCCTCCATGACAGATCCGCCATCTGTCAGCCAGTTCGTAACACGTGCGCATCATCGGACACGCGCAATAGTGATCAGGAGCAAATCACGAGCCCTTTCATAGCTGCGGCAGAATGACTGCGACAAATGGCGCTGGGCGGAAGTGCTGTATCAGTCAGAACAGAGCGGCCCCGTGATGATGTCTCACCTGACAAGAAGAAAGGCCAGATATTCAGGCACAGCATTGGTCTCGTATCGATCACGAAAAGTAATCGGGCAATTCTTCATTGCGACTGGCCAGAGCCTGATCACTAATTTAGCGTGATTTATAACACAGGCATCACATTTCCACCTGATACCCTTGTTGACCCGCCCGGAACCTGACCCCGCCACCGGCCTTCAATAACCAATCCCGTCCCGTTGCCGTCGCTTTGCGCGGCGACCGTGGAACCGAGCCTGCGAAAGGAACGCCTCATGCTACCTGCCACACCTCCCGCCCCGAAAGTCGTCGCCGGTGAAAAGACGCTTTCCGGCACCAACGATCCAGGCCCGGCAGGTTCGGCTCCTTCCCCGACACGGCGTGGGCTCATCCGGATCGGAAGCGCCGCGCTGGGCGCAGCGCTTATGGCCCCCCTGATGCGGCGGAAAGCCTCTGCCCATGACGTTGCGGCTGATACGGCGCTTTCTCCGCCGAGTGTCGTCAGCACACCGCCGCGCCTCTGGGGGCCCGAAGCTCCCGTCGCCTTCACCCCCGACCCCGATATCATTTCCTACGACCCGTCCTTCTCGGCGGTGATTCTCGATAACGCGCCGCTTGTTCAGGCGTGGAAAGGCAAGGTGCTCTGGCTGGAAGGGCCTGCATGGTCAAACGAGGGCAGGTTTCTCATCACCAGTGATGTGATGGGGAGCACACAGTACCGATATCTGCCAGAAGAACGCTGCATGACGGTGTTCCGCAAGGAAAGCTACCACTCCAACGGCAATACGTTCGATCGTGAGGGACGGCTCATCACCTGCGAGCACGGATTACGCCGGGTGATACGTTGGGAGCATGACGGGCGCTGCACAGTGCTCGCGGAGAGCTTCAACGGCAAACGCCTCAACTCACCCAACGACATCGTGGTCGATCATGAGGGCGGGATCTGGTTCACCGACCCGCCTTATGGCGACAGATTATGGGAAGGGCACCCGGATGCTCCCGACGGGACCACGCCGACAAAAGGCAATCTTACCTGGAATCTGGATCTGGAAGCCACAGAGCAGATAGGGGGTGAGCATGCACAGGCAACCCATGTCTTTCATCTCGCCCCCGACACGCGTCACCTTACTGCGCTTCTCGATGGCGACGCCCTCGCGGGGCCGAACGGGCTATGCTTCTCTCCCGATCAGAAGACGCTCTATATCGTCTCCAGCGAAAAAGGCGCCCTCAGCCCCAAAGGTGGCGGGTATCGCAATATCTACGCATTTGACGTGCAGAAACCGGGGGGCACTCAACCCGGCACGAATGGCGTCCCGGCCCTTACGAACCAGCGCGTCTTTGCTGATATGACGCTGGGTGGTCACAAGCTCATGCCGGACGGTATCAAGGCAGACCGGCTGGGCAATCTCTGGGTCGCGGCCAATGGCCCGCTCGGGTTATGCGGTGTGTTTGTCTATAACCCGGCAGGCAAGATGATCGGCCGCCTGCGCCTGCCGCGCAGTGTTTCCAACCTGTGCTTCGGCGGAACACAGCGCGACCGTTTGTTCATGTGCGCTGAAAACACGATTTTCACACTCGATGTCGCCACACAGGGAGCCGGCCTGTCATGAAAACGCCTTATCGATGCCTCATCGGGGGAAGTGCTGTCGCTCTGCTTGCCCTCTCTGCCGCGCCTCGCGCACTGGCTGCGCCAGCACCCGATACCCCCACGCCGGACGCGGCCTCACAGCGCATTGCTCCGGAAAACGGCACGACGGCGCTGGAGGTCGTCAAACGCTTCCCGAAGGATTTCAACATGATCGGGGTCGGGGTCTCGCATTCCGGCATCGTCTATGCCTCTGCCCCGGCAACCATGAAGCGCTACAGTGCGAGTGTCGTGCGGGTCGACCCCGCGACGGGCGCCCTCCAGCCGTTTCCCGATGCGGGCTGGAACCGCTTCGATCCGCATCCGGTGGACAAGGAAGTATGGGTTTCTGTACCGGCCCTGTGGGTGGATGACCACAATCATCTGTGGGTGCTGGATTCATCGCTCCCTTCGGTGGACCAGAAAACCCTGCCGCCCAAGCTGGCGGAATTCGATGCCGAAACCGGGCAACTCTATCAGATCTATCATTTCGGCCCCGACATCACCCCGGCCGACTCACTTAACGATGTGCGCGTGGATACGCGCACGCGCACTGCCTATATCACCAATGAATGGGGGCGTGGCGGGCTGGTGGTGATGGATCTCGATACCGGGGCCTATCGTCTGGTTCTGGCCAATACGCGCTCGGGGATCGCCGATCCCAAACAACACCTTCACATCTATGGGGAGCTTGCGCGCAAGAAAGACAATACGCTCCCCGTCACACAGGATGATGGCATCGCGCTCTCACCCGACCGCAAGTGGCTCTATTATCGCCCGCTCACCGACCATCATTACTGGCGCATCGCGACCTCGGATCTGCGCAATGCCAAGCTCACGGATGCGGAGCTGGACAAACGGTTAGAGTATCTTGGCCAATCGGTCATGAGCGGCGGTATCGAGATGGATTCCTGCCAGCGACTATGGGTGGGGGATATCGAGAACCATGGCCTTTATGCCCTGAGTTTCCCCAAAGGAGCGATGACACCAAAAATCGACTTCAGCTATCGCAACCCGGTAGTTCTGGACTGGGCCGATGGCTTCGCGATTGCGAAAGACTGGCTCTATATTTCCGACTCACGTCTTGATGAACTGGCCTTCAGCAATTCCCGTCCTGTTTCTGGTGCAACAACCATCTATCGTATGAAGCTTCCTGCCTGCGAGACGGGTGGGGAAATCTCGCCTCAACAGATCGATGGACATTCAAATTGACCGGGAACAAGACCGAAAAGGCCTCCCTCAACAAGGCTCTGTGGGCAGGATTTATTGGTGGCAACCTGTCCAGCCTCGTCAAATGGGGAACCGAAGCTCCCCTGCCGCCCCGCACGCCGGACCGCCCCAGCCCACCCGCCGAGATGCTGCGCGATTTTGGCATCGACGTTCGTGACCTGGTCTATCACTATTCGGACCATCTGGTGCAGGGCGGTGTCCTCCTTGTGCATCACCTCTTCTCCATCGTTTTCGCGCTGCTCTATTGCGTCATCTGGCGCTATGAGCCGCGCATTGCGCTCTGGCAGGGCGTTGCATTCGGGCTGGTCGTTACGGTGGTGTTCCATGGCATGGTGCTGCCTTTGGGGCACTGGGCACCCGCCCTGTGGAATCTCCCGCGAGCGGAAATCCTGTCCGAGACAATCGGCCATATGTTGTGGGCATGGGTCATTGAGCTGATCAGACGTGAGTTCATGACCCCAGCCTCAGAGGCAAGGGAAACCCTGAAAGCCTGAAACACGGAAAGAGCTGCGAAGCGGGGCCATCATATCGCCCCCGCGGCGACAGTCAGAGGGCAAGCGCCATGCGTTGATGCTCGATCGGCCCCTTGAAAAACAGATCCCCCATCGGCTGCATGGCAAATTTCTCGTAAAAGCCGCGGGCCGTGCTGCGGGCATCGAGTTCGAGACGCGTGACGCCCAGCATCCGACAGGTCTCGATCGCCTCGCGCATCAGTTGCGTCCCGATCCCCTTCCCCTGACAGCGCCCCGTCACAGCGAATTTGCGCAGCTGGTACAGACCCGGCCCGATGGGGCAAAGCGAGAGACAGCCCACCAGCGTCTCGCCGATAAACGCTCCCAGATGCGTGGCTTCGGGGTCCTGCGGCACGCGACACTCATCTTCGGTCAGGGCTGGCCAAAGCACCTCACGGCGCAAAGGCAGACAATCTTCGGTTGAAATTCGCGCAATGCGCAGAGCGTCCTGCATTTCCCTACTTCCTAATGAGGCATTTTCACGCATCATTCCCGGCCGGTGCGATGCGTGTCCACGCCTTGAGCATAACTCAGATTGTCGTTTGAGGCCCTGCGCCAGCAATTTGTGTCCCCTCAGCCGGGCCGACATCTGAACAGGCTTTCTCGGGCGCCTGTCCCAGATCCTCCGCGCCACAACTCAGGCAAAAGCGGTTGAATGCCATGTTGCGCGTGTCGCAGCGCAGGCAGTGCTGATAGAGCGTCAAACCGCAATGGACGCAGAAATTCGTGTCCATACCCTCGGTACGTGCGATGGGACGATCGCAGTCGGGACAGATCCTCTTCTCGATTTTCGCATAGGCCTGCTCGCGGTCCACCCGCTGACGTCGCTCCTTTTCGGACTCTGCCTCGGCAATACGCCGTCTTGCCAGATAGGCCTGCATGTTCCTGATCAGTACCACGCAGACAATGACGGTGAGGAGTGCGCCAACGCCATAACGCACATACCCGCCATAGCTTGGAAGATAGGGGACAAGCTCGACAAAGAACGCGTAAAGCGAGGCCAGAACGAAGCCGCGATAGAGTGGCCAGTAGGCGCTTTGCCGCTTGCGCATGACCAGCCATGCTGACAGCAGCAGAAGCGGCAGGGTGAAGGCAAGACGCATGAGGAACACGCGTAATTGCGCCATAAAGACAGCGCGGGCATAAACCGGCCGGTAAGCCTGCGCGATTGTATCGCGTTCCTGCTCGATCGCCGTTTTCTGCTGGCCAAGCTCGTGCGCACGCTGATCGATCGCCTCGATTTTCTGCGTCGCCTGATGCTCGAGCCGCTGCAATTGCTCGAGCACTTCGGTGCGACGCGTCAGCTCGGTATCCTGCCGTTGGTCAGTTGTCGCCTTGCGCGTCTCGATCCAGGCTTGAAACGCCTCTTTTGCACTGCTTGTCGCACTTTGCGCGGCTGTCAGGGCAATTTCGTCGCTTTCACGCTGTGTACGCAGGGTGTCCTGCTCGCTATCGATTGCGCGATCACGCCTTAAAAGCGCTTCCGGGTAATGGGGCTGGTAACTGACATCCCCTGCGCGGCGCGGCAGATCATCGATAACCAGACCGCCAAGCCCGATCAGGAATACCGCAAATGCAGCCGAGACAACCCACATAGCCAGCGCATACAGACGCTCCGGAAGGCGATTGCCTTTTTTCATTCTTGTTTCCCATGATGGTGCCAGGTTGGCGGGGGCACGTCGCTGGAAAGGAAGCGCGATCTGACGCCTGCGTCAAATATCCGCAGCGTGATCGTAATTGCACATTGCGGGTCGAGCCCGTATCAACGCCACCTTCCCCCGTGACCCAGAGGTTCCATGATCCGTCTTGATTCGATCAGCAAGCAGAACGGCCAGCGCGTCATTTTCATCGAGACGAGCGCTGCCATCCAGAAGGGCGAGAAAATCGGTCTGGTCGGGCCCAATGGCGCCGGCAAGACCACGCTGTTCAGGCTGATCACAAAGCAGGAATCTCCCGATGAGGGTCAGGTGTTCCAGGACCGCGGCATCACCATCGGGTTCTTCAGCCAGGACGTGGGCGAAATGGATGGCCGTTCGGTTGTGGCCGAGGTGATGGACGGCGCAGGCGAAGTCGCAAAGATTGCTTCGGAGCTGGCAGAGCTCGAGGCCGCCATGTGCGATCCCGACAGAATGGACGAGATGGACGCCATCCTTGAACGCTTTGGCGATGTGCAGGCGCGCTTCGAGGAACTTGGCGGTTATGGGCTGGACAGCCGTGCCCGTGAGGTGCTGCACGGCCTCGGTTTCTCGCAGGAAATGATGTCCGGCGATGTGGGGCTTCTGTCGGGTGGGTGGAAAATGCGCGTAGCGCTGGCCCGCATCCTGCTCATGCAGCCTGACGTGATGCTTCTTGATGAGCCGAGCAACCATCTTGATCTGGAAAGCCTGATCTGGCTCGAACAGTTCCTGAAAAACTACGAGGGTGCGCTCCTCATGACGTCGCATGACCGCGCCTTCATGAACCGTGTTGTCAACAAGATCCTCGAAATCGACGGCGGGACGCTGACCTCCTACACGGGTGATTACGAATTTTACGAGCAGCAGCGTGCGCTGAATGAAAAGCAGCAGCAGGCGCAGTTCGACCGTCAGCAGGCAATGCTGGCGAAGGAAATCGCCTTCATCGAACGCTTCAAGGCACGGGCCTCCCATGCCGCCCAGGTGCAGAGCCGGGTCAAGAAGCTCGACAAGATCGATCGCGTGGAACCGCCGCGCCGCCGCCAGACCCTGTCTTTCGACTTTGCCCCTGCACCGCGCTCTGGCGATGCTGTTGCCACGCTCAAGCAGGTTGGCAAGGCCTATGGCTCACGCGTGATCTATCAGGATCTCGACCTGCTGATACGCCGTCAGGAGCGCTGCTGTATCCTCGGCGTGAACGGTGCTGGCAAATCCACTCTGCTCAAACTGATTGCAGGAGCCAGCGAGCCTGACTCAGGCAGTGTGAGCATTGGGGCTAGCGTGAAAATGGGCTATTTCGCCCAGCATGCCATGGATCTGCTCGACGGCAGCCGCACCATTTTCGAGACACTGGAGCACGCTTTCCCGCTTGCCGCCCAAGGCTCGCTGCGTGCTCTGGCAGGCGGATTCGGCTTTTCAGGGGATGATGTCGAGAAATATGTCAGCGTCCTTTCGGGCGGGGAGAAAGCCCGTCTGGTCATGGCGCTGATGCTGTTCGATCCGCCGAACTTTCTCGTGCTGGACGAGCCAACCAACCATCTGGATATCGACACCAAGGAAATGCTGATCCGCGCGTTGTCCAATTACGAGGGCACCATGCTGTTCGTCTCGCATGACCGGCATTTTCTGGGGGCACTTTCCAATCGTGTGCTCGAAGTCACGCCGGATGGGCTGCACCGCTATGACGGTGGGTATCATGAATATGTCGCTGCCACGGGTCAGGAAGCCCCCGGCCTTCACGTCTGATCCGTTTACGTCTACCGGGCGCGACATCAAGCACCCGGCAGATGGCATGATCCCTGTTCTCCCGATAGCCCAACGCCTCGGGAGGGATCATCCGGTTTTTATGCAAGGCGCCGCACCAGACCCGGCGCCAGATCCAGCCCGAAGCGATAGCGGTCTGTCGCCCTTTGGAATTGCCCGCTCTTCGGGCGGTGGCCACGCCCCAATAGGGTCGAAGCGTCTCTTCTGTCCCCCGCTCAGACGGTGATAAATGCAAACCGCTCGAGCAACGTCCAGGGGCCGCCTTCATAGCGCCAGAGACGAAGAGCCACCGCGTGGCACCTAACCGGATGAGGGGCCGTCTGAAGGTCTGCAAGAAGCGCACGGGCCTGTTCCGGCGACACCTTGTTCTGCACCGTCAGATGGGGCCGCCATGAAGCGGCATCCTGGCGGGTCAGGCGCTCCCTGCCGACCACAGAGACGATATCCGCACGCAGCCGGGCAAGATCCGGCGTTGTCATGGCATAGGCCACACCACGCCCTAGAAGATAGGGCGCGCCGATCGTAATCTCTGGCGCCTCACCCAATGTTGCCAGATTCGCGCCGATGCAGTCGCGACACGATGATGGCAGGGCGTGAAACAGGGTCACATGAGCAGGGACGATGTTGCGAGCTGCTGGAAAATGCGTGCTGCGCATATTCTGCGCCCAATCCTGCGTAGCCGGGTCGAATTCCAGCGTCAGGATAAGCGGTGCGTCATTCCCCTGATCCATGCGACCTGCTCTCCTTACATGCTTGACGGTTTCAACCCATCAAGACGCGAAAGAGCGTGGCGGGGTTGCCCCCGAAGACAGGCCACATGCTGGCAGACCGCCCGCCAGCCCTCCGCCCGGCAGTCTAATCCTGGCCTCCATCGCGGTTGCGCCCATGAAAAGCGATCATATCCGGGTGCCTTGTCATGATGAGGCGCGCAAGCCAGGTGCGATAGGGAAAAACAAGCGCCATAATCTGGCTGAAACCCCATGAGAGATGGCTGTCATCCGGATCGCTAATGCCCGTCTGGTGGATGACGTAGCCAAGCCAGTAGCTCGATACGATGAAGATATTGGCGACGAGCGGCGGTATGGCGTCATCATCAATCGATAATGCCCTAAGCCGCCTGAGTTCCAGGACAAGACCTGTGATCCGTGCCGACAGATCGCGATTCAGGCTCATGGCTGCAGCCTGAATCTCCGGCGCAAGGCGGAATACGGCGTTACCGTCGCGCATCAGCGCCCGATAGTGCCAGCTGAGCGCGCACCATTCGCGCAACAGGCTGATGGCCTGCTCGATTGCGGCAATGAGTTCGGCGCGGTTGAATTGTCGATGAATGAATGGCCCGGATGAAAAGATCTCCCGCGCATCCGTCTCGAACAGGGCAAACAGAGCCTGCACGATCTGGGCCTTTGTCTTGAAGTAATAATAGAGGTTTCCCTCATTGATGCCGCAGCGCTCGGCGAGTTCACGCGTGGTGAGGCGATCGAACCCGACTTCATTGGCAACGACGCGCGCCTCCTCAAGGATTCGTGATCGTGTGGAAGGACCCCGCGCCATATCTACGCTCGCTTTCTAAGGTGATCACCTTATATGGTTTAAGGTGTTAGCCTTAGATAACGGAGTCCATCCGCAATGTCATCCCTGCTCAACCCCGTCCGATCCCTGCCGAGCCAGATCAAGGCGCTGCACGCCACGATGAAAAACCCGGTGGAGGCCCTGCCCGAGGCGGTCTATCACGAGCGCATCGTCGAGCGTCGCCTGATGCGACAGCATATCGTCTATGTCTGCGCGCCGGACCTCATACGAGAAGCGCTCGTGACCCGCAGCCATGCACTCGACAAGGGCGAAGGGCTACGCCGCGCCATCGGACCCGGGCTTGGGCAGGGCTTGCTGACGGCCGAGGGCAGCCATTGGCGCTGGCAGCGTCAGGCCCTTGCCCCGGTTTTCAGAGCCAATGCCACAGCTGCCTTCCTGCCTGCCATGACGCGGGCCACTCTTGGCTGTGTGCACGATCTGGTCAGACAGGGCGGCGTGGTGGCCATCGAGCAGATCATGATGCGGCTTACGGGACGCATCATTATTGAGACGATGCTGTCTGATCCCGAAGCCGTCGATGCCGATGCCATGGCCGACGGTCTGGCGATATTCCTTCATCAGACGCGATGGAGCCTGCTCGGCGACCTGCTTGGCACCCCCGAATGGATGCCCCATCCGGGCAAGGCACGCGGCCTTGCCGCCGCCCGTGCCTTGCGTCGTGAGGCGATGGCCCAGATCTCACGCCGCCGCGCGGCGATGGCGCACGATACGCCGTCCGGATTTTCGACGCAGGAAAACACTCCGCAAAGCGGTGGGGCGTCACTCCTGCCCGATGATCTGCTAGCGCGGCTCCTTGCAGCGCGTGACCCTGAGACAGGTCGGATGATGAGCGATGAGGAAATCATCGATAATCTCCTGACGTTTCTGACGGCGGGTCATGAGACCACAGCGTTGGCGCTTGCCTGGACATTCGACCGTCTCGGTCGTCACCCCGAGATCGCACGCAGCGTGCAGGCGGAAATCGATGCCGTACTGGGCGCTGGTGATGTGAATGGCACTGGGGGCGATGCGCTTGCTATGGAGCAGGTCCAGAAGCTCACCCTCACACGTGCCGTACTGCGTGAGTCAATGCGTCTGACGCCACCGGCGCCGATGATCGTCCGTGAGGTGAGCGAGCCTTTTGAGCTGGAGGGGGTGCAGCTTCGTCGCGGTACGCGTCTGGTTGTGCCAATCTGCGCCCTGCACCGGCACCGAAGTCTATGGTCGGCACCCGAAATTTTTGACCCATCGCGCTTTATGATGCCGGACGACGGCAAGGAAAAGCAGATTGACCGCTTTGCCTATCTGCCTTTCGGCGCAGGGCCACGCATCTGTATCGGGGCAAGCTTTGCCGAAACCGAGGCCCTTGTCGTAATGGCGCTCATGCTACGCCATGTCACCCTCACCCCGATGCTGCGCGAGGCCCCACCCGGTCGGATGGAAATCACCATGCGACCGGCGAAGCCGCTGCTGATGGCTCTGGGCAAGCGTTAGCCGCAACGCACCCCTATTCTATGGCGCCCAAGATATCTTGCGGCATCAATAAGCCGCGGATGGACTAAACCAGAAACGGATGAAAGGTAGAATCTGTCACTTCGTCCATGCCTTCAACGGAAACATTTGACTCACGAGGGACACAGAGCATGTTACATGAGACGACCTTTCCATATATATTCTCTGTGTTACCTCGATAATTTGACGCGTTATACAAGAACGGCAGGTGCCACCACAGGCGGTAGCCGAGACTCCAAAGATATTCTATCAGCGATTGTGAGAGGGATTTCTCTTCATTTTCGATATAGAGAAAAGGACGGCATCGGCTGATCGTTTCTGATGCGCCCAGTAGGACCTCACGTTCAAATCCCTCAACATCGATCTTGAATAATGTGACGTTGCGTCCCTGAAGCGCTTCATCGGCCTTCAAACTCTGTACCTTCACCATATCGTCAGCATGATCATGGTGCATGGCAACACCGCCGAAATTGCCTATCCGGAGATAATCGGGACGCTTGAAACTTACGGCACCGTTTTCGGCCGCGCAGGCGAAAGGTAAGGCGAGCACATTATCTATGGCATTCAGCGCCAGATTTGCGCAGAGGTTCTGAAACAGAAAAGGCTGAGGCTCGAATACGACGAGATCACCTGCCACTTTTTTCGCAGCCTGCGCCAGCGCAACTGTCTGGCTTCCATTATTCCCGCCTACCTCAACGATCGTTCCGGGTCCCCGAACAAGAACACGAAGTAACTCAAGCTCGGACTCCCCATACTCGCCATACCGAAGCAGGGCTTGCCCGATATAATGATCATGCGGATTAACAAGCATTGCCCCATAGCGACCCTGGGTCAATTTATAGGGGGCACTCGGCTGTACCACTTGTTCCAATACTTCGAATCCTGAAAAACCCGATAGACCGGGCATGCGCCTCATAGTGTGCTCGCCTAGTATACACGCGGATTCTTTCGAACGTCGTTTACTTACAGGCCGATCATCGAATAGCGTTTATTTCATTGGCACCGCGATGCAAGTGACAGATCATGACAGTTCACATCCGCATTCAGTACAGATCCATTTGAGGCGCCAACGACGCCATAAAAAAGAATAACTCAAAAATATTTTTATTTTCTAGATATTATGAAGAGATATACACTTTCTTTGATACTTCATATTTTAAATTTATGTTTATAGATTTCCAAATATCATATGGCTGCCATTTTATATTTTAACCTGCACGACGCGTCCGATTTTTCACCCGAAATGGACGTTCTACCCGAAAAAGGCATCGATGGCTTGGCTCCCAAGGGGCTATCTCGGGAAACGTCAGCCGTAATTCACAACATAGTGGACACCAAACCAGGGGGCTGACACAGCCGGTTTACCAATGCAGCAGCAAACCGGCCGATATAACGTTTAAAGACCGTTGAGCGGCGGCGGAACACGAGCAGCGGCGAGTGCCACCTGCTGACGCTCCGCGAGAGCGACCTCGTCGAAATCCGCAATCAGTTCCTGGAAAAGCTTGTGCCAGTTCAGCTTGGCGCGCAGGCGAAGGAAAACGCTCCCCAGACCGATAGCCGAGCGGTCGACCAGCACGAACTCACGTGACGGACGCACGCCGCCCGTGCGCTTAAGCCCCTCGTAAACGCGTTCAGCAATATCACGCCCGAAATTCGGGTCGTCATTTTCCTGAATGAACCGCTCTCGGTCATCCATCAGCGGGCCATAGATGAAACGCGCCCACTCATTCAGCACCGAGGCTGTCTCACGCGACAGCCCCTTGAAGCCCCAGGCCTCATAAGCTGCAAAGGCCATGTCCTCATTGTTGTCACGCAGCGCATTGAAGAGGTCGATGATACCCTTGATGAAATGCGGTGGGAAAATCCGTATCGCACCGAAATCGAGCAGGTTGAGCCCCCAATCGGGGCGAATGGTGAAATTCCCCATATGCGGGTCGCCATGGATGATTCCGTAGCGATAGACCGGTGTGTACCACGCCTTGAACAGCGCGGTCGCAATGGCATTACGCTCTTCCTGGGTCGGGTTCGTATCCAGGATCTTCTGGATACCCCTGCCCGAGACCCACTCCATCGTCAGCAGGCGACGGGTGGAAAGCGCCTCGACAGGCAGCGGTACCGTAACTTCAGGAATATGCTGCAGCATGTCGCGATAAAGCCGCATATGCGAGGCTTCGCGCTCGTAATCGAGCTCCTCGCGCAGGCGCTCTTCCAGCTCGCGCACAACTTCATCCTGTTTGATGGCTGGCAGGAATTGCTGCACAAGCCCGACCACCACCCTGAACTGACGCAGATCGGATTCCACGGCAGCGTTCATATCGGGATATTGCAGCTTGCAGGCGACATCCTGCCCCTCTGCCGTTACCGCACGATGCACCTGCCCCAGACTGGCCGCCGCCATGGCCTGATGGGAGAAGGAGCGAAACTGCCGCTCCCAGTTCACACCGAGTTCAGTCACCATACGGCGGCGCACAAAGCTCCAAGCCATCGGTGGGGCATTGGCCTGAAGTTCTGCCAACTGGTTGGCATATTCCTCGGGCAGGGCACCGGGGATGGTAGAGAGTATCTGCGCGCCCTTCATGAGCGGCCCCTTGAGCCCCCCCAGAGCCGCACGCAGGTCATTGGCATGAATGGCCTGATTGGATTTGAAACCAAGCTTGTTGCCAATCACGCGCGTCGCGATACCCCCGACCGTGCCCGAGGCACGCGCCATGCGCTTGATTTCGCCAAACAGGCCAGTCTGATCCAGATCCTTGGGTGTGCTCATCGGTTAAGCGCTCTTGTCCTGTTTTTCCTGAGCCTCAAGCTCGTCAATGAAGCCGGCGATCACATCCAGGCCCTTGCGCCAGAACCCCGGGTCGGTCGCATCCAGACCGAAAGGCGCCAGCAGATCGGCATGGCGCTTTGTGCCCCCGGCTTCCAGCATCGCCACATAACGATCCTGAAACGCGGCTGTTCCACCCTGCTTGTCCTGTTCGCTTTGATAGACGCCATAGAGCGCATTCACCAGGCAATCCCCGAACGCATAGGCGTAAACATAAAACGGTGAGTGCACGAAATGCGGGACGTAAGACCAGTAGGTGTCATAATCGGGAGTGAACTCGAAAATCGGACCAAGACTGCGCGTCTGCACCTCGCGCCAGATTTCGCCCAGACGCTCGGGAGACAGCTCGCCGTTACGGCGCTCATCATGCACCTTCACCTCAAACTGGTAGAAGGCAATCTGGCGCACAACCGTATTGAGCATGTCCTCGACCTTGCCGGCCAGCATGCGGCGCCTGCGCGCGGGGTCGTCTTCCGCGTCCAGCAGGGCGCGGAATGTCAGCATCTCGCCGAACACCGAGGCTGTCTCGGCAAGGGTGAGCGGGGTCGAGGATTGCAGATAACCCTGCTTTGCCGCGAGAAGCTGATGCGCGCCATGTCCCAGCTCATGCGCCAGCGTCATGACATCGCGCGTGCGACCGTGATAGTTGAGCAGCACGTAAGGATGGGTGTCCGGTGTGACCGGATGGGCAAAGGCGCCGGATGACTTGCCCGGCACTGGCGGCACGTCGATCCAGTCATTCTCCATGAAGCGCCCCACGAGCGCACCAAGGCGCGGGTCGAAACGCTCATAAGCATCGCGCACGATGGTCTTGGCATCTTCCCACGGGATTAGCCTGTCCTCGTCACCGGGGAGCGGGGCGTTGCGATCCCAGTGCTGCAGCTTGTCGAGGCCAAGCCATCCTGCCTTGAGACTGTAATAGCGATGTGCCAGCCGGGCATAATCGGCGTCGACTGCCGAGACGAGCGCATCGACCACTTCATCCTCAACCATGTTTGCCCGGTTGCGGCTCGATGAGGGGCGCGGGAAATTCCTGAGCCCATCCTCAATGGACTTGTCCTTGGCAAGCGTATTGGTGATCAGCACGAGAAGGCGCTGATTGGCCCCCAGAGCGCGGCTCACTTCACCGGCTGCGATACGACGTTTCTCCCGATCGGGGCTGGACAACTGGTTGAGCGCGTCACCCAGAGGGCGCTCCTCGCCATCGAGCGTGACCGTCAGGGAGGCCATGGTCTCGTCAAAAAGCCGGTTCCACGAAGCCCTGCCCGTCACCGACTTTTCGACCAGTACCTGTTCCACCTCATCAGAGAGCTGATAGGGCCGCCATACACGCAGATCACGCAGGAAGGGGGCCCAGCGGGCGAGCTCGGCATCCTCCAGCAGCTTTTCCAGATGGGCATCATCCAGTCGGTTGAGCTCAAGCGTGAAGAACAGCAGATGCGATGAGATTGCCGTCAGACGCTCTGTCATCCCCTGTGAGAAGCGCCCGGTGGCCGGGTCGGTCGTTCGGGCCGCAAAGCCAAGCTGAGCGAAGGCACCCAAGCGGCCCATGCGCTGGTCGATCTGCTCATACGCTACGATGGCAGAGGCCAGATCGCTGGCACTCGCTTGAGCCAGCCTGCCTTTCCAGCGTTCGGCGAAGGCCTTTGCCTGTTCGTCGCACCAGGCGAGATCGTGCTCGACGGCAGGGTCATCGAGGCCGGCATACAGATCCGAGAGATCCCAGCGGGGCAAGGTAGGGCTGTCGGCTTGGGCCATGTCGTCGGGTCCTTGTTATCTTTGTCTGTCTTATCCCATCTGGTGACGACCAGATGGGACAGAAAGAGGGGTATTGCCCCTGCCGTGAAAGAGTGCGTGTCGCGTCCGGTAAATGACGCCCTAGCGGAAAGCCGGCTCGTCAAAGCCGCGCAGCTTGCGCGAATGGAGACTGTCCACCCCCCGCTCACGCAGCAGGCGCATGGTCTCGATCCCCACCATGAGGTGCTGGCTGACCCGCTCGCGATAGAACGCATTCGCCATTCCGCGCAGCTTCAGCTCGCCATGCAATGGCTTGTCGGACACGCAAAGCAGCGTGCCATAGGGAACGCGAAACCGGAATCCATTGGCCGCAATGGTGGCGGATTCCATATCCACAGCGATGGATCGGCTCATATTGATCTGGGTAAAGAGCGCCCGCAAACGGAGCTCCCAGTTTCGGTTATCGGTCGTCATGACCGTGCCTGTGCGCAGCCTGGTCTTGATCTCGCGCTCGTCCAGCCCGGTCACGCGCTCCATCGCCTCCTGCAGCGCCACCTGCACCTCTGCAATCGGGGGGACGGGCACCCATGTCGGCAGGTCGTCGTCAAGCACATGGTCGTCGCGCACATAGCCATGCGCCAGCACGTAATCGCCCAGGAGCTGGGTGCGACGCAGCCCGGCGCAATGGCCTACCATCAGCCAGCAGTGAGGGCGCAGAACAGCCAGATGATCGGTGATCGTCTTGGCGTTGGAAGGGCCAACACCGATATTGATGAGCGTGATGCCATCACCATCCGGGCGGCAGAGATGATAGGCGGGCATCTGCGGCAAAGAGGCTGAAGGCTGCCCCGACATACCGGTCTTGCTGTAGATCGCATCGCCCGGCTCGACGAAAGCGCTGTATTCACCGCCCGCATCGACCTGTGCACGGGCATAATCGCGAAAGCCATCAACATAGCGCTGATAGTTGGTCAGCAGGATGAAGCGCTGGAAATGACGGGGCGCCGTGCCGGTATAGTGATGCAGGCGCGCAAGCGAGTAATCCGTCCGCTCTGCGGTGAAAAGCGCCAGAGCCCTTGGCGCGTCGGGGTCCGGTATGATTTCGCAATTGGCAATGCGGTCATCTGTCGCATGCAGATCCGGCAAGGCGTAATTATCCTGCAGGATCTTCAAATCACTCTCGGTGAGGCCAGTCACAGCCTCTTCCATGACGTAGGGCAGCGGCATGGGGCGACGCGAGAGCCCGACATGCACAGGCTGACGGTAACATTCGAGCAAATTCTCGATCTGGGCACGCCAGTAGCTGCGAAACAGCGCAGGCCGCGTCAGGGTGGTGCCGTAGAATCCGGGCTCCAGCAGAACGCCGAAACGCGGTTTTACATCATGGGGGATCGATCCGCGCGCGAGAGAAAAAGCGAGATAGGGATAACAGGATTCCGCTGGCTTACGCGCCTCGAAGGCCTTGCGCAGCCGGGATGCCCCCTCGTCATAAAGCGCCTCGATCCGGTCAAGCGCTGCCTCGGCATCATGAAACGGCATGAAGCCTGAACCGACCTGGTCGAACATGCCATCCTGATCCGATACGCTCATCCTGCATCCTTCCCGTTTTTCAGCCCGCTCTTGAGAGGGTTGCGATCAGGCTAGCCCGAACTGCAGAACGACGATAGACGCAGATATCGGTACGTTATAACATAACGATATGAGCCATCACGATTCCGCCTCGCCTGCCGCTATCCATTCTGCGAACGCGCAAAGCCGCCTCACCTCTGAGGCTGCCGGAAAAAGATCGTCCAGACGCAAGGCGTCGGCAGATAATGACGGCACCTGCCGCAAAACGATCTGGCGCAGGCTGGAAGGCGATTCATGGGAGGCGTTCGATGCCCTGCCCCGCGCCATTCGCCTTCGACTGACCGAACATGTCTATGATGCCTGGTCGGTCAACGCTCTGGCGCTATGGCGACACTACAAGAAAGTGCATGGCGCAACCGAAAGGGCTGAACGTGCCATGATCCGCTACCTCGACTACTGCGAAAGGCTTGAGCAGCAGGCTTTTATCGAGCGCCATGGTGCCTTGGCCCATCAGGCGGCGGGTGCCACGCCGTTACGCTATGAAGCCTCGCATCGGAAAACGTGAGTGAGATAAGGAACGTCCGAGCAACGCTTTGCTCCCTCTGGAATTACCAGGGCATTCAATAACTCTTGCGTGTGATTAACGCGCATCACATATTTTTCACGCGTGCACGCCATCAGGCTCTGCCATATACTTCGCTTACCATGCATAGTTCAGTATTGGAGTTTTCCAGCCGGTCAGTTTTTTCTGCGGCTTCTCTACCCTTACGCTTGTGGTTACCACCGTATTATTGCGCAAAGGGGACAAGCCCGAGGGGTGTGACCTTCTGACCGATACCCAATCGACTGACGGGCTTGAGCGCCCTCCCCTTCTCGGGGCTCCCTACATCGCCCACCATCCTATGTGGCGAAGGATCCTCTATGCCTGCATGGGTGTTTTCATGCCCATCATCGCCTCAACCCAGAATGCCCTTATCTCTGGCAATCTCGGCAATGCTGCTGGCGAGGCGGGCCTGACGACAGCCGAGGCGGAGTGGCTGATTGCCGCTTTCGTAGGCGCGGCTGCCTTTGCAAATCTGGTGGTTATCAAAGGCCGTCAGCAATTTGGCATCATGTTCTTTCTGATCACCCTGCTCGGGATCAACGTGGCAACCGGATTGCTGCTTATTGCCGCGCCTAGTTTCACAACGCTCATCATAAACCGTGTCAGTAACGGGTTAATGGTTTCGACGAGCGTGGCGGGCGGTGTGTATTACCTGATCCAGGCGCTTCCCAAATCGCACCGGGTCATGGCCATCGCCATCGCCATAACTTCACTCCAGATTGCCAATCCGCTTGCGGCAATGATTCCCATCGAGACGCTCACCAGTTCTGGCAATCATGGATTCGCCTGCCTCGCCACCGCATGCGCTGCCCTGCAACTTTCCTTCGTGCTTCTGCTGCCATTGCCCAAAACCAACATGGGTCGCGTTTTCGAGAAAATGGACGGCGCTTCGGCCCTCCTGATGTGCGGTATGTCGGTCTGTCTGGCGTCGTTTCTGACCTTTGGCCGCACCATGTGGTGGACTGACACGCCATGGGTTGGCTGGTTGCTGGTGGGCACGATCGGTTTCGGGGCCGCCGCCCTTGCGTTGGAACTTTGCCGAAAACGCCCTCTGCTGCAGATCGACTGGCTCAGCACGGGGACGATTTTGCGTTTTGCGCTCGTCGCGATCATGGAGCGCCTCCTGCTGTCTGAGCAGAACACCGGGGCGATCGGATTGCTCGGCCATGCGGGGCTACTGAACGACCAGTACCACACGCTCTATATGTTCGTGATCCTTGGCATGGTGGCAGGCATGACCGTGATGGGTCTGACCCTCTCGGCTCGCGCCATCCCCTATCAGTGCATCGTCGCACTACTGGCGATTGCCCTCGCCGCATGGCTCGATTCCGGCAGCAACGGCCTGACCCGCCCTGAGGAGATGTACCTTTCCCAGATGCTGCTCGGCTTCGGCACTACACTCTTTGTCGGGCCGGCGCTGCTCTACGGTGTCATTCTCGTTCTCAAGTCGGATACGAGCCATTTCATCTCAACCATCTATGTGTTCGCCATCACCCAAAGCATTGGCAGTGTAACCGGGGCAGCCCTGCTCGGTAGTATCCAGTATTACTACGAGCGTTATGCCGCGACCGGATTCAGCTCGCGCATTGCCGACACGGCGTCCCTGTCGCTGGCCACATCCGGCCAGGGTCTCTCGGGTATTTCGCAAACCCTTTCCGATCAGTCCGCCATCATGGGGTATCTGAATCTGTTTGGCTTTGTAGCTGCTCTGGCGTTTTGCGCCGCCATTTTGATCTGCCTTTTCCTGGTCGGACGACAACTCATCCAATTAACAAACAAGCGCGCCTCATGACCGATACATCCCTCCCCCCCCCTGATCAGAATGCGCCCCCGCCTTCCAGAGGGGCTTCACATCCAGACCAGCCGGCTTCAGGGCATCAGGCACCAATCTGGCATCCGCCCCGGCGCAACCTCAAGGTCCTGAGTATCGTAGGGGGGCTTGCCTTCATTGCGATTGCCTGCGTTCTGGCAACATTCGGCCTCGCACCATTCGGGACCGACGGCGTCAGTACGGATGATGCCTATGTGCAGGGCCATGTCACCATCGTGGCGCCTGAAGTGCCGGGTTATATCGAGGGGGTTTTTGTGACCGACTTCGCCCCGGTGCATAAGGGACAGCTTCTGGTGCAGATTGACGAAAGCACCTATCGGGCCCGCGTGGCACAGTCCGAGGCCGATCTCGCAAGCAGGCAGGCGTCGCTCGACAACAACAGACAGAACCAGGCCTCGGCGCGGGCACGGCTCGACCAGCGTCAGGCCGCCTTGATGACGGCACAGGCCCACCTGACGCGCAGCACGGCGGATCATCGGCGACAGGCGGCCCTCGTGGGCGATCAGAGCGTGTCACGCGTGGAATATGATTCCGGCCTCGATGCCCTGCGTTCCGACCAGGCGGCATTGCGTCAGGCCCAGGCCGATATCCGCGCCGCACAGGCCGATGTGAAAGCGGCGGATGTGCAGGAGGAAGTTCTCAGCGCGCAGGTTCGTCAGGCTGCCGCAACCCTTGACTCGGCGCGCATCGACCTTGGGCGTACCCATATACGCGCGGCCAGCGACGGTGTGATTGGCCGAACAGGCGGCACGCATATTGGCGCCTATGTGGGCGCAGGAACGGCGCTTTTCTCTCTGGTGCCCCATGAGCGCTGGGTAGTGGCTGAATACAAGGAAGCGCAGACCGGCAATATCCGCATCGGCCAGGCGGCCTCTTTCACCGTGGATGGCCTGAACGGACAGAAATTTACGGGACGTGTTTTCCGTATCGCCCCGGCGACAGGCTCGGAATTTGCAGTCGTCAAACCAGATAATGCGACGGGCAATTTCGTGAAAATCCCTCAACGTATCGGCATCTATATCGCCATCGATCCGCAGCAGCCCAACGCCGATCGCCTCGCGCCGGGGATGTCCGTTGAGTCTTACGTCGCTACGCCGTCCGGATTGCCCGCAGAGAATGCGACCCGAGAAACTGCGTCAGGAGCCTACACACCATGAGGGGCGCCTCTTGCTTTGCGCGATACCTCTCTGCCGGACTTTCGACCGGCTTCTGCCTTTTTTCGCTCGGCATGACAGGATGTCAGGAGGGCGATTTCATCTTGCCCGAACACTCAACCGTCGTCGCACCGGCGCAATGGCGGGCAGGCGACAGCGCAAAGACTGGCGTTGGGCTCGACCCGCAATGGTGGGAACAGTTTGGCGACCCGGTTCTTGCAAAACTTGTAGCGACTGCGCTGGATAACAATCCGGATCTTGCGCTGGCTGCCGAGCGTGTCATGCAGGCTCGTGCGCAGATGCGCCTGGCTCTTAGCGCCCAACTGCCCCATATCGATGGGCAGGCCCTGGGCGTCGGCAATGGACGCCTGTTTGGCTCGAATTTCAACCAGTATATCCTCGGTGGCGGACTGACCTTTGATTTCGATCTGTTCGGCAAGCTGCGTGAACAGACCAGGGCCGCCCGGGTCCAGACCCTTGCCAGCGCGGCGAACAGGGAGGCCGTTCGTCTGGCGCTCATTGGCGACACAGTGCGCGCCTATGTGTCGCTCCAGGCGTCTCGCACGGCGCTGGATGTACTGCAACGCACGCTGATCGTTCGTCAGAATGAGCTGACCCGCGTACAACATCAGCTCACAACCGGCTATGAAAAAATCAGTAGTTTCGACCAGGCGAGCGCTTTGGTCAGTGACACGCAATCCCAGATCGAGTCGACACATCTGCAGATTACACAGCAGGAGGACGCGCTCGCAGCGCTCCTGGGTGAAATACCCAGCGACGAGATTGCAACCAGGACACAGGGCAAGCCCCTCGCGGCACTCATGCTACCACCAGCCCTTGCCCCAGTACCGGCACGGCTACTTGCCAACCGGCCTGATCTGATCGAGGCGGCAGATCAGATCGTCGCAGCCGATCACTCTCTCCGCTCTGCCCGCGCCGCCTTCCTGCCTGATATCACCATCAATCCCGGGGTCGGTACGGCAGGCGGCAATACGCCCATCGCCGGGACGGTCTGGGCTCTGGGCGGCAGTATGCTGGCCCCCATCTTCGAGGGTGGCGCCCTGCGCGCCCGCGAAAGCATTGCGGTATCGCAGCGCAACCAGGCCGCATGGGGTTTTCGCAAGGCAGCTATACAAGCATTTCGCGAAGTGCAGGATGCCCTTACTGGCGTAACCCGACTGGCGGCGCAGGAAGAAAGTCTGCAACGCAGCCTTGAGGCACGACGACACACCCTCGAGGATGCCCGCAAGGAGCTCGCGACCGGCTATGTCAATTATTTCGATGTCGCCAATGCCGAAACCGCAGCCTTGTCAGCCGAGCTTCAGACTGTTCAGATCAGGGCATCGAGACTGGCCGAAATCGCCACGCTCTATCAGGCAGCAGGCGGCGGCTGGACTCCGCCAAAGGATGTACGCCCCCTGCCCACCCATGACGACAGGTCTTGAGCCTGGATAGGCCATAACGCTCGAAAAACGCGCAGTGTGAGAAAAGAGGGCCCGCTCCTCCGCCCAGCGTTCAACGGATCCTGATATCCACCGCACTGCCCGCACCGGTGGCATCCACGAGGGCAATATGCACAAAGCCGGGGCTGTCGGGCTTCCATGACGGCGTGATCCCGACCGGTGTGTCGAGTGGTACGCCATTGATGAGCCAGCGATAGGGCTCCGTTCCCCCGCTGGCCACCAACCCCAGCGGGGTGACCTGACCATCCTCGGCAAAGCACTCCACCACGCCCCCGTCGCCCGGCTGCACGATACGCGGCCCTGCATTGTCACGCGCCCTCACCAGAGCGGGCGACAACGAGGCTGCGGGCGCCATGGCATCCGGGCCTTCATCTCCTTCAGGAGGCAGGATGTCGAAAACATTCATGAGCAACGGTGCGCTGGTACCGAGTCCGGTAATTCCGGGCACAGCGGTACCGTCAGGCCGTCCGCCCCAGACCACGACAATCCAGTCCCCCCTTACCCCAACGGCCCAGGCATCGCGCTGCCCGTATGAAGTGCCCGTCTTGAACGCCACGCGCTGGTCCTGCATGTCGATGCGTCCTTTAGGCAACGGCGTGCCGCGCAGGATGGACATGATCTGATGGGCAGCATGACCGCCGATCATTCTCATCCCCTCAGAGGGTGCGACGGGCCAGTCCAATCCGACCGGACGTGACATGCCGTGATTGGCAAAGATGGCATAGAGCCGCGCCAGATCGAGCGGCGTGATGCCAACTCCCCCCAGTGCAAGGGCCAGACTTGGCGGTGTCGCCGGGGGAAGTTTCAGCCTTATGCCGGCGGCATCGAGCGTTCCGGCAAAATAGGACGCGCCAATCATGTCGAGCGCCCTCACGGCTGGCAGATTATACGACCGTTGCAGGGCATTGCGTATGGTGGTCGTGCCATGAAAGACGCGGTCGTAGTTACGTGGCGCGTAGCCGCCAAAGCGCGTGGCGCGATCCTGTATGAGCGTGTCGGGCGCCAGATAGCCGAGCTGGAAGGCGAGCGCATAGATTGCAGGCTTGAGCGTCGACCCCGGTGAGCGCCACGAGGTGATCATATCTGCAGCGCAGCCCGAGCAGGCATTGCCGGCATTGCCTTGCCATGCCGCGATACCCCCGTCGCGCTGCGCCACCAGAACAGCCCATGTGCCCCCTTCCGGCGGGGGTGTCTGGCGCAGGATACGCGCGAGATTGCTCTGGATACGCCGGTCGAGCGATGCCTGATAGACGTTGCGCGTCCCCTGCCGCCACTGCCAGGTCAACGCACCCTGCGCCTCATGGGCGATTCCGGCGGGTATCAGGGCGAAGGGCGTCGCCTCCCCTGCGGTGCGCAGGGATGGATGGTCCACAAGCAGGGCTGCAACGGCCCTGTGCGCCGCCTGCGGATGACGGTCGGGGCGCAGGGCTTCCGGATGACGCGCCATCACGATCAAAAGGGCCGCCTCCTCATCGGTCAGATGCAGGGGCTCATGCCCGAACCAGAGGAGCGATGCCGCGCGTATGCCCTCGATGTTCCGGCTTTCCGGCGCGAGTGTCAGATAGAGATCCAGAACACCCCGATGCCCGTAGCGCCATTCAAGCTGAAGCGCCCGCGCCATATCCTGAATCTTGCCGCGCCAGCTGTGACGATGCGGGCTGAGCAGCCGGGCCGTCTGCATGGCCAGCGTCGAGCCGCCCGAGACGATATGGCCGCGGGTGGTGAGCTGATAACCCGCCCGTAACAGCGACAGGGGATCAATTCCCGGGTGCAGCCAGAAACGCCTGTCCTCGATCGCGAGCAGCATGGCGCGATAATGCGGATCGACCGATGCGGCCGGTGTGGCGAAACGCCATGCGCCATCGCGGCTCACCCTCCCGTCCATTACCTCGCCACGCCTGTCCTGCATCAACAGGGCGAAGGCGCGGGCACGCGACATATCAGGCGGAAAAAGTCTGTCTGCCCCCCAGAGCAGCGCCACCGTCAGGGTGACACAACCCAGAAGGGCGCAGACCATCCGGCCCGACCGGGCCAGACGGCGCGTCGGACGAGGCGCCGGACTAACCGCCGGTATCTCGCGCCCTTCGTTCATCGTGGGGCAATGACAATCCGGCTCGAAGCACTGCGCGCCATTACTGACGGGCTGAAACGGTCCTTCACCATCGTTTCAGGGCGCAGGAACTGCCCCGGCGCCACGGCGCGCACGATATAGGCCAGACGAAAAGCATTTGAAGCCAGCAGATCGGCATCGCTCGGGCGATAGGATCCGCCAGCGATATCGAAAGCGACCGTCAGACGATCATCCCTGATCGCGACATGATGCGGCACGGTGAGTTCGCCCAGAGAGGCAAACATGGAGCCTCCCGATTGAGAAGCCTCGCGCCCGTCATCATCGTCGGTTCCCTCATCACCGTCCCGGTCACGACTCATGCCATGCCCGTGTGCCTGCACGAGGCTCTCGATTTCCCAGCCTGCCGGGAGCAGATCGGTCAGAAGGCAATGATGCGCGTTCCGGTCCTGCGCCTCACCCTGCACAAGCACGATGAACCGGTCATTCTGATGCCCCTGACCAGGATCGTACGGATCGCCGCTCATGGTCAGCATGGACACACGAAGGGTCATTCCCGCGTTGACTGGGTCCGGTGCCTCTCGCGGGGTGCCCGTCACGGTTTCGGTCAGCCAGAGCGGGGTCGTGCCGGTATTGGTCAGGCGATAACCCTGCAGTGCCGATGGCTCGGGCGCGAGGGCAACAGGCATGGCGATGGGACGGGGCATCTCCTTGCCGTTGACGGCAATCCCGCGCGCCGGGTCGGAGCGTTCCATGGCGCGGGCCGCTTCGAGCATTGCTGTTGTGGTCTCGGCAGGCAGCGACGAGAGCGAGACATCGAGCTGGCCGAAGCGATCGGTCAGTTTCTGCGCAAGCCCCTTGTTGCCACTCTCTGCCGCCAGCGGCACGAGACCGCCCAGATCACGCAGATAGATCCAGTAGAACGGATCGGAAGGCGCCGGACGACCCGACCGGACCGGGCCAAGGGCATCGACCGCCATCCCGAACAGCGTGTTGCTCATGCCACGCTCATTCCCCAGCGAGAGCCCACCGGCGAGATGTCCAAGCGCCAGCGCATCGGCGAAAGCCGCGTTGGCTGCCGTATCACCCCAATAGATGCGCGATACGCCATTGCTTGTCCTTGCTGTCGTACGGTCACCCAGCGCACGCAGGGCACCGATATCCAGCCTTCCCGCCCGGGCGAGAACATAGAGCGCGTAAGCGCGTGTCTCAGGCGTGACCGCGCCTTCGCTATTGCGTTCATCCCGGCTCGCATCACCGGGGCTCTGGGGCTGGGAGGTCTCCAGCCAGTCCAGCGCACGATCGAGCGCAGGCGCAGGCACCCCGTATCCAGCCTCTTTGGCATGGACGAGGAAATCGACCACGTAGAGCTGCTCCCAGGGGAACAGGCGGCCATCATTCAGTCGCCATGAGCCAAAACGTCCGCCGGCATCCTCGCGATCGACGAGCATGGCAATGGCACTGTTGATCCGTTTATCCGCCCCTTCGGGCACGGTCAGCCGTGCCAGTTCATCATGCCCCTTGAAGGCCAGAAGCCCGCGAGCCGAGGCTGCAAGCGAAACGCTGTCAGTGCCATATCCGGCCCCGAGCGTCTGAAGCAGGCCGATCGTGTCAATCCCGTGCACCCCGGAATAGCCCAGCGTCACCTGCGAGCTGCCGGGCTCAAACGGTGCCAGCAGATCGGCCGAAGCCTCGTAGCTTTCACCGGGTGCCTGCGGCTTGACCACCGAGCGGGTGAAGGGCAGATGACCCGGCCTGACCTGAAGATCCCAGCCTCGTGTCAACACAGGCCGGCCGGACTTGTCCTGCACCCTGATCGTCATGTGGGCGATGCCCGAGTCACCGGCCTGCAAACCGGCACGAAACGACTGGCGTGCGCCCTTTGCAAGATTGGCTTCGAAATGCCCGGCCCCCGTGATGCGGATCGGCCCTGTGGCACTCAGGATTGCCGTATAACGTCCAGCCTCGCCTTCGGTATTGACGATCGAGACCAGACTGTCGGTCACGTCACCCGGCGCCAGGAAACGCGGCAGGGTAAGATCGGCAAAGACCGGATCACGAACGAGCACGTCGGATTCCGCAGTGCCCAGGGCATCGTCCGACCAGGCCGTGACCATCAGATGCAACGTGCCCTCAAAATCGGGAATATCCAGCGGTATGGCAGCATGACCCGCGTCATCCGTGGTGATTATGCCCGAGAACAGCGAGACGATACGGGTGGACGTGACAGAAAGCCCGCCCCCGCCATCGCCGCCCTCATCACCACCCTCGCGAATCTCGCCGCCCTGTCCGACCGGAGTCATGAGATGCGCGTAGCTGTCGCGTATATCGAGCGCGAAGGCGCGGCGCCCATAAACCAGATCGAACGCATCCGGCAGCTTCCACTGCGTCAGGGCGAGAATACCCTGGTCCACCGCCGAGACCACGAGATGAACCTTCTTGCCCCCCGTGACGGTCAGGGGAAGCACTGCGTGACCCTGCGGCCTCATCACAGCCGGTGCTTCGAGTGCGATTTTGAGGTGATGCGCCGACTGGTCCAGACCGATATAGCCAAGCCCCACCGCCCGTGACGGCTCATGCGGACGCGCAGACGTATCGAGCGGTCGATAGGCTGTAACGAGCACATAGGCGCCACCGGGCCAGCCCGCTTCCGCTTTCACCGGGATATCAAGTCCGCCCTTGGGCAGGGTCACCGTTTTCGTGCTCTCGACCTTGTCTGTCGCGATCACGATCTGTGCTTCGCCTGCAAAAGGCGCCTGCACATGCACAATGGTTTCACCACCCACCGGCAGGATCTTGTCGCGCACGGTCAGGCTCAGGCGATCAGGCGCATTGGGCTTTTCGGTGGAATCCGACCACCAGCCCGTAGCGAAGCGGGATGAACTCGCGGCGTTGCTTTGCGGGTCACTCAGGATGACGCGATAGCGCCCACCATCCAGTTCGGTCGCAAAATGCGCCCGCCCCGAGGCATCTGTTGTCAGCGTGCCATTCTGGAGCGGCTCATCAATGACATGACGAATGAAGTGCCAACCCTGGCTGTTCCTGATCCAGTCATAGGTTTCGTTTTCACGCACGACGGTCCATTTGAGGGCGTGATTGGCCAATGCCTTGTTGTCGGGATTGATCGCGATCACATCAACGGGGACCGGGCGGGTTTCCTGTTCCCCCCCACTTGCGGGTGGGGTGACACGCACGCCGATCAACGGCCTGTTGCGACGGATAGGCAGTATCAGGATCTTGCTGACACTGCGCCCGGCAGGATCGAACAGACTGAGGCGGATTTCTGCCTTGAGCGGCAGTGTGAGCCCATTGGGGATTTCGGGCAGGACACTCAGTGCTGCGTGGCCTGAATCATCCGTATCGGGCACTGCAAGGCTCTGCTGGTCAGGGCTGAAATTCTGGGTCTGCAACCCGAACACGAAGCCTTTCGCCTCAGCAACGGGCGCCTCATCACGCATGACACGCAAGACGCCCTCTCCCCTCAGATGCGCAGCCGGGGCACCGTAGAGATAGCGCCCTTCCACAGCGATGCCGAGCTTCTGCCCCTCGGTAATGAAAGGGCTGGCCGGGGTGGCTTCGACCGCAATGGTCTGGGGGACGAAATCCTGCACCAGAACCGAGGCGCGTCCCACGGGCGGTGACGTGGGATCGACATAGGCCTCAAGTGTCCAGTTTCCCGCTGCCGCTGCGGCCGAAAGGGCAAGGCTGGTCACAAGGCCGCCAGAAGCTTGTGGGGTTAGGTGGAGGGTCTGCGCCTTCACGCCATCGGGTCGACGCAGGACGAGGTCGAGCGGCAGATCCGGCAGCGCACGGCCCTGCGCATCGCGCAGGATCAGGGTCGTATTGATGGTCTCGCCGGGACGGTAGATGCCGCGATCAGTCGCGATCACTGCCTGTTGCGGCCCCGGTGCCTTGTGCCCTTCAGCCCCGCGGTCGGAAAAATCGAACCACGCCTGAGTGAGGGAGGACGTGGCATAATCGCCCGTCGGGCTCATGGCGATGAGTGAGACCGGTTGATCCGCCCCCTTGCCCTTGATCAGCCCGACTGGAAACGCAACCCCACCCGTTGCGTCGCTGAGGGCCTGACCAAGGTCATCCCCCCCCTGAGACACGAGCCGTATCGAGACACCCTTCATGGGCAGAGCCGTCGAGAGCGCTCTGGCAAAGACATGCAGCCCGTCCGCGCCACGCATGGTGGTGAGCGCCATGTCGCTCACATTCACCCAATGCGCGGCAATGGGGAGGCTCTCACTCTCATCATAGCTGTCATTGGTACGCGGCGGGGTGTGAGGCGCAGCGATACGGCTATCGCTCTTGGGCGTGCGCGCGGTTTCAGCCGTAACGAGGTAAAGCCCGGGCTTCTTGCCCGCAATAACACGCGCAATCGGAAAGGCAGTAACGGTCGTGGCATTGCGCGTGCCCGGCGTATCCATCGTCCCGGTCCAGATCTGGCTCAGACGCTTTTCGCGCAGATTGTTGAATTCATAGCCCTCAAGCGAGGTGACGCCCGTATCGACGCGGGGATAACTCTCATCGCTGGTCATGCTCTGGGTCGCTGCAGGCGACAAGCGCCATACGCTCACGCGCACACGCTCGATATTGACGGTTTGCACATCAAGGCCGGCCACGCTGTGACGGGGCAGAATGAAACCCTCACCTGCAAGACTGAGGCTTGGTGTTCGGTCACCCGTCGCCATGCTGACCACCACCGGATCAGCCAGCACGTTGCCGCGCGCATCATGCATGCCGCTGGTGAGCGTAACGTTATATCGGGTGGCCCAGGCCAGACCACCAAGGCACAGATCGCGGTTGCGCAGCGAGATTTCAGGCCTCAGGCTGGGCGTAATCTGCACATGATCGGCATAATGGGGGCCTGCCTGGCTATCGAGCGGCGCAGCAAAGCGCAGACAGAACTCCGGGCTTTTACCTCCGGTATTGAGCAGACTGCGCTGAAACTGCATAGGCGCGGCAAACGCGGCCCCCGTGGCCAGAACGCTGATGAGCACCGAACCGAGAAGCGGCGCGCAAAGCACTGCGACCCTTGCAGGGATACCGGGAAATTTCCGCGTCATGGACCACGCCTCTTTGTCTGACCTGAGGGAATTTTGATGGACCCGGCAGGAAGGAAAGGCAAGTATCCAGTGCCTGCATTACCTAAGATCCATCGGATGTCAGGCGCTGCAGGCTAGAAAACGTAGATGATCGGCAAATCTGACAAATTGTATTACATATTTATTGAAAATCATCGGACTGGTGATGACGTGTCCCATAGGCCAGTGACTCGGTCACGATATCCAGCGGTCTCAGATCGAGGGCGCAGTCCTGTGCCGTGATCAGCGCCGCAAAGCTGTCATACACCCCGTCATATTCGCGACTTTCGGCGAGGGGCATCACCTTTCCTCCCAGAGAGAGCCTCGCGCCCCCTTCCGACATGAGAAGCTGCGCCCCATCCGGCATGGTCCAGATAATTTCCCATATCTCGTTTTCCCGCTCATGCCGCCAGTCGAAACTGGCCGATATGGGGCAGCGGGTCCGCGCACCGACAAGCGCCAGCCGGGCCCGCGCCGGTGCCTGCTGCTGCGCAAAGAAATCAAGTGAGGCCTGCTCGAAGACGAGTGCCTCGGGGCTGACGGCACAGAGAATGGACAGGGCATTGATCCCTGCATCGAAAACCCCCAGCGCGCCCGGACGCCACAGCCAATCAGCGCCAGGATGCCATTTATCGGCATTTTCCTTCCAGCTGATCTCCACCCTGACCGGGTCATTCTCTTTAAGCAAAGCTGCAACATTCGGCACCGCCGCCGCATGAATCGAATGCCATGCTGCAAACAGGGTGAGTCCACGCTGACGCGCGTCGGCCAGCAGCGCCTGCGCCTGGCTGCGCGTCAGGGTCGGAGGCTTTTCGAGCAGCACATGCCACCCCGCCTCAAGCGCCTGCATGGCGAGATCATAACGCATGGAAGGCGGCGTGCAGATAGCGACGGCATCGATGTCGATATGACTTTCGATCAAGGCCTCTATGGATGCAAATACCGGCACCTCCATCGTGACCGGCACGGGTGATACCGCCGCCGCCAGATGATAGGCCGCACTCGCAGCAAGGGCGGGGAGATGCTGCTGACGCGCGATCTGCCCGACGCCGATAACGGCAATCCTGATCATGATATTGTCTCCCGTGTTACCGACGCATGGCGGCGCGGCACGGACCCCCAGCTGGCATAGAAAAGAAGGTAGAGGTAACAGACAAAGGGCAGGAGATAGGACAGGGATAGACCGATATGATCTGCCAGCACGCCCTGGAAAATCGCAGCTGCCCCACCGGCAATGGCCATGATGAGCCACCCCGCCCCCTGCTCTGTCTGTGGGCCGAGTTCCGCGACACCGAGCGAGAAGATCGTGGGGAACATGATGGAGTGGCACAGCCCGGTCAGGAGCAACGCCCACATGGCCAGCCCGCCACTCGACGAGACAACCACCAGAATGAGCATTGCCCCGGCAAGGCTGGCGAGACCCAGCATCAGATGCGGGCTGACACGCCGCATGAGTGCCGCACCGACAAAGCGCCCCACCATGGCCCCACCCCAGAAAAAGGCCACGTAATGCGCTGCCTGGGCATGGCTCATATCGCCAATCTGTTTTTGTGAGATGAAATTCACCAGTGTGCTGCCAATGCCGATCTCGCAGATCATGTAGAGGAATATGGCAGGCACACCCCAGAACAGATTGCGATGACGCCACACGCTGTGCTGCGTCCCGGCGGCTGCCACCTTGCGGCTGCCCGCATCGATGGACGGCAATGGGAACCGCCAGACAACCAGCGCCATGGCCAGCAGCACGAGTGCGATCAGCCCGTACGGCAATTGCACCATCTGGGCATCCTGGATGTGTTGCCCCGCCGTCTCGGCAAGCTGGCCGCCTGTCGAGCTCTCATGGCTGCGCCCGAAGATCAGGATGCCGCCAAACAGCGGCGCAAGCGTCGTGCCGAGCGAATTGAACGCCTGAACCATTGTCAGGCGGCTCGATGCCGAAGCCTCGTCACCAATCACCACCACATACGGATTGGCTGCAACCTGAAGCAGCGTGATGGCCGCAGCCAGCAGAAACAGCGCGACCAGAAAAAACCCGTAGGAGAAAAACGCGCTGGCAGGGATGAAAAGCAGGCAGGACGCTGCCATGCCGACGAGCCCGAGAATGACCGCGTTCTTGTAGCCCAGGGCCGAAACAAGACGCGAGGCAGGCAGGGATATGACCAGATAGCCAAGATAGAAGCAGAACTGCACCAGAAGGGAGGCGGTGTAGTCGAGCGAAAAGGCAGCCTTCAGGTGGGGAACGAGAATGTCGTTGAGGACAGTCGCAAAGCCCCACATGAAAAAGACGCTCGATAACAGGGCCAGAGCGGCGACCGATGATGCCACGCCCTTTGAAGTCGAGACTTGAGACGGCATGAATAACCCTCGAAGAAGAGACCCTGCGATCTACTGACCGAGGGAGAGGGCTAGACCCTACCGAATGACTTTTCGGTAATAAAATAGATATTCAGAGGCAATATATGCCTGTTTGGCTATGAATGGGCATTACGGGCATCGCCTGAAGCGCGCCCGTAATGCCCTGTCCGCTCAGGCGGAAAGCGCTTCCTGCTTGCCCGGCAGTTCGTAGCCGATGATGCGGGCATAATCGCGCGGAACGACCTGCCAGAACTGCGACAATACACGATCCCAACGATGCAGAAGCTCGGCTGCATAGGCGCTGCCGGTCTCATCGGCATGACGCTGCACAAGCGAACGGAGGTTCTCTTCCCATACGCTGCCGGGCTCGATACGCGCCCAGAGAAGCGTATCCGGGTTCACACGGCGCTCGAACATGTCTTCCTTGTCGAGAACGAAGGCCATGCCGCCCGTAAAGCCGGCACCGAAATTATCGCCGATATGGCCGAGGATCACGACTGTACCGCCAGTCATGTACTCACAGCCATTGGAACCACAGCCCTCGACCACGGCTGTCGCACCCGAGTTACGCACAGCAAAGCGCTCGCCTGCCTGCCCGGCTGCGAAAAGCGACCCGGCGGTGGCACCGTAAAGCACGGTATTGCCAATGATCGCGTTGTCTTCCGACCGCCACGGTGCGGTGGGGGACGGACGAACCACAATGGTGCCACCCGATAGACCCTTGCCAACGTAGTCGTTCGCATCGCCCACGACATCGAGCTTGAGGCCCTGCACTGCGAAAGCACCCAGCGACTGACCGGCCGAGCCACGCAGGCGCAGGGTCAGATGCCCCTCAGGCAGGGTCTTCATGCCGAACTTGCGGGTGATCAGCGACGAAACGCGCGTGCCGATGGCGCGATGCGTGTTCTGCACCGTGTAGTGCAGATGCAGCTCCTCGCGATGATCGAACAGCGGCGTTGCATCGGCGATGACCTGCGCATCGAGCGTCTCCGGCACCTCATTGCGCCCTTCACGGGTGCAATAACGTGCATCCGGCCCCGGATCGGCCTGAACCAGCAGCGAGTTCAGATCCAGATCGTCCAGATAATCGGCGCCGCGCGAGACCTGACGCAGCAGATCGGTACGGCCGATGATTTCCTCGACGCTCTTGAAGCCAAGCTCGGCCAGAATGTTGCGTACGTCCTCGGCGATGAAGGAGAAGAGGTTGATCACCTTCTCGGGTGTGCCCTCGAACTTGGCGCGCAGCGCCTCATCCTGAACGCACACGCCCACCGGACAGGTATTGGAATGGCACTGGCGCACCATGATGCAGCCCATGGCAACAAGCGCCGCTGTCCCGATGCCGAATTCCTCGGCACCCAGCATAGCGGCCATCACCACATCACGCCCGGTCTTGAGACCGCCATCGGTACGCAGGGTCACGCGATGGCGCAGGCGGTTGAGCGTCAGCACCTGATTGGCCTCGGTCAGCCCCATCTCCCAGGGGAGACCCGCATATTTGATGGAGGATTGCGGGCTCGCCCCCGTGCCACCGCAATGGCCCGAGATCATGATCGCATCGGCCTTCGCCTTGGCTACGCCAGCGGCAATGGTGCCAATGCCGGTACGGGCCACGAGCTTGACCGTGACAGTCGCCTCCGGGTTGATCTGCTTCAGGTCATAGATGAGCTGAGCCAGATCCTCGATGGAATAGATGTCATGATGCGGCGGCGGCGAAATGAGGGTCACGCCAGGCGTGGCATGGCGCAGCTTGCCAATGAGTTCCGTCACCTTGAAACCAGGCAGCTGCCCGCCCTCACCCGGCTTCGCCCCTTGAGCGACCTTGATCTCGATCTCACTGCAATTATTCAGATACTCCGCGGTGACGCCAAAGCGCCCCGAGGCCACCTGCTTGATTTTCGAGCTGGCATTGTCGCCATTCTCACGCGGCGTGAAGCGCGACGCGTCTTCACCACCCTCACCCGAATCCGACTTTGCGCCGATACGGTTCATGGCGATCGCGAGCGTCTCATGCGCCTCGGGGCTCAGTGCGCCGAGCGAGATGCCCGGAGCCACGAGACGACGGCGGATGGAGGTGATGCTCTCGACATCTTCCACAGGGATGGGTTCGCGCACGCGGCGGAAATCGAGCAGATCACGCAGAGCGGTCGGCGGCTGGCGACGCACGGCATCGGCATAACGCTTGAACAGCGAGAAGCTGTCGGTCGAGACGGCTGTCTGAAGCATGTGGATGAGCTGGCCGCTGAAGGCGTGAACCTCGCCCTTGCGACGCAGCTTGTACAGACCGCCAATCGGCAGGGCGTCCACACCGCCCGCATAGGCCGTTTCATGCGCCTTGAGCGCATTGCGGGCCAGACCGGGCAGACCGATGCCCGAGATGCGCGACGGCATGCCGGGGAAGAATTCGGCCACAAGCGCGCGCGACAGGCCAATGGCCTCGAAATTATAGCCACCGCGATAGGCTGAAACGATGGAAATGCCGGATTTCGACATGATCTTGAGCAGACCCTTGTCGAGCGCCTTGCGATAACGCTCCACCGCCTCGCGCAGGGTGAGATCGCCAAACAGGCCGCGCTGCAAGCGGTCGGCGATACATTCCTGAGCCAGATAGGGGTTCACCGTGGTTGCCCCAACACCCACCGTCACGGCCATGCCATGCACGTCCATCACATCGGAGGAACGGACATTGAGCGAGGTGAAGGTACGCAGAGACTGACGTACGAGGTGGATATGTACGGCAGCGGTTGCGAGGATCATCGGGATCGCGACGCGCTCCTCGTTCTGCCCCTCATCGGAGAGGAAGAGATGGGTGCAGCCACCGCGCACATAATCCTCGGCCTCGTGACGGATGCGTGCAATGGCGTCGCGCAGTCCGGCCTCGCCATCGGCAGCGCGGAAGGTACAATCGACCGTCGCGCCATCCTTGCCACAGAAATTGCGCAGCGCCTCGAACTCACCCGTGGTGAGCACAGGGCTTGGCAATTGCAGCAGGTCGCACTGCTCGGGCGACTGGTCGAGGATATTGCCCAGATTACCAAGGCGCGTGACGAGGCTCATCACGTTCATTTCGCGCAGGGAATCGATGGGCGGGTTTGTGACCTGGCTGAAGCCCTGTCGGAAGTAATGGGCCAACCCGCGATAGGTGCTCGACAGAACCTGAAGCGGTGTGTCGTCACCCATCGAACCAATGGCTTCTGCCGATGTCTCGACCATGGGATGGAGAATGGTCTCCATTTCCTCATGCGTCAGGCTCATGGCCAGTTGGCGTCGGCGCAGCTGATCGGCGCTGAACAGGACCGGCTCGGCGACATCGCCCCGCACAACGGAGCTGATATTGCGAATATGCTTCGTCCAGGCGGTGAAGTCCTGACGCTCGGCCAGAAGATCGAGCAGCTCCTGCGGCGCGTAGAGCTTGGCTTCCTGCAGGTCGAGACCCAGCGTCTCGCCCGGCCCGAGGCGCCCCTTCATGCGCGTATTGGCGTCCTGTACACGCACCATACCGGCTTCGGAACCCACGATCAGCAGATCGTCCTGCGTGATGGTGTAGCGCAGCGGGCGCAGACCCGCGCGGTCAAGACCGGCAACAACCCAGCGCCCATCGGTCGCACAGATGGCGGCAGGGCCGTCCCACGGCTCCATCACAGCATTGCAGTAGGAGAACAGTGCACGATGCTTGTCAGTCATGGCAGCATTGCCCCCGGCACTGGCAGGCACCATCAGCGTCTTGGCCATGGGGGCATCGCGCCCGGCATGGGTGAGCAGCTCGAACACGTTGTCGAACATGGCGGTATCTGAGCCCGCCGCCTGAACGACCGGCTTGAGATCGCTCATATAGGGGTCGAGTTCGGCATTCGCGAGACGGGTCTCGTGGCTGCGCATCCAGTTCACATTGCCCGAAAGCGTGTTGATCTCACCATTATGCGCCAGACGGCGGAAAGGCTGAGCCAGCTTCCAGGTCGGGAAGGTGTTGGTCGAGTACCGCTGGTGGTAGATCGCAAAGCGCGAGACGAAACGCTCATCAAGAAGATCGGGATAGAAATCCGTCAGGTTCTCGGCAAGGAACATGCCCTTGTAGATGAGCGAACGACATGACAGCGAACACACATAGAGATCGACCTGAGCGGCGGCTGCAGCCTTCTCGATACGACGGCGGATGACGTAAAGATCGCGCTCGAACTCGGCTTCCGAGCGGTTCAGGCGGTTACGCACCATGATCTGCTCGATCTCGGGACGTGTCGCATTGGCCTTCTCACCGATGCAGGCCGTGTCGATCGGCACCTGACGCCAGCCATAGATGCCATAGCCGAAATCGAGGATCTCGCTCTCGATGATCGCGCGCCCTGCTTCCTGCGCGGCCAGATCGGTCTTGGGCAGGAAGATCATGCCGACGGCAATACGACCCTCGATATGGTCGTCACCGGCGCTGTGAATCGCCTCGGCAAAGAAATCCTGCGGGATCTCGACATGGATGCCCGCACCATCGCCGGTCTTGCCATCGGCATCGACCGCACCACGATGCCAGAGCGCCTTGAGCGCCGCGATGCCAGCCAGAACCACGTCACGACGGCGCTTACCGTCCAGCGCCGCTACAAGCCCGACGCCGCAGGCATCACGCTCCATGGTCGGGTCATAAAGGCCTTCGAGGGCGCGGACATTGTCCTGATAGGACTGGATGAAGCTCTTCTCGGTCATGGCCCTTACTCCGCCGCCACTGCCTGTGCGGCATGGTCTGATGTCATGCTCTCTGCGCCAGAGAGGAATTGATGCATTTCGGCTGCTGCCTCGCGTCCGTCGCGAATGGCCCAGACCACAAGCGAGGCTCCGCGCACGATATCTCCGCCTGCGAAAACGCCTGGCACGCTGGTCTCGAAACGTCCCGGTGTGACCTTGAGCGTGCCCCATTTGGTCACGGCCAGCTCCGGCGCATTCCAGTCGCCCGGCAAATCCTCGGGGTCGAACCCAAGCGCCTTGATCACCAGATCGGCCTCGATCACGAAGCTGCTTTCCGGCACAGCCTCGACGGACTGGCGGCCTGAAGCATCGGGCAGGCTCAGCCGCATCCTGTGGGCGCGCACGCCGCTGACGGTACCATCGCCAAGGAATGCCTCGGGAGCCGCAAGCCAGGCGAAGTTCACGCCTTCTTCCTCGGCGTTTTTCACTTCCTGCACCGAGCCGGGCATATTGGCGCGGTCACGACGGTACAGGCAGGTCACCTTTTCAGCACCCTGACGGATGGAGGTGCGCACGCAATCCATGGCCGTATCACCACCACCGATCACAACCACATGCTTGCCCCTGGCGTGCAGCACGGCATCATCGCCCGGCGTCTCATGATAACCACGACGGTTGGACGCCGTGAGGAAATCGAGCGCCTGAACCACACCGCCCAGTCCGCTGCCCGGCACGGCAACCTCACGTGAACGATAGACGCCCGTTCCCAGAAAGACCGCATCGTGTTTCTCACGAAGCGACTCGAAAGAAAGGCCGCCCTCACCTTCTCCGATGGGGGTGGAGAGATGAAAGACAATGCCCTGTGCCTCAAGCAACTCATGACGACGGGCCAGCACGTGCTTTTCCAGCTTGAAGCTCGGGATGCCATAGACCATCAGCCCGCCGACGCGATCATGGCGGTCATAGACATGAACCTGATAGCCGAGGGCGCGCAGCCATTCTGCCGCAGCAAGCCCGGCCGGACCGGCGCCGACCACGCCGATGCTCTGTGAACGCTCGCGAGACGGCAGGCGTGGTTTGACCCAGCCCTGCTCGAAAGCCGTTTCAGTAATGAACTTCTCGACGGCACCGATCGTAACCGCCTCGAAATCCTTCTGAATGACGCAATTGCCCTCGCACAGACGATCCTGCGGGCAGATGCGCCCGCAGATTTCAGGAAAGGTGTTTGTCGCCGAAGAAAGACGATAGGCTTCTTCCAGACGGTTCTCGGCCGTCAGCTTCAGCCAGTCGGGAATGTTGTTGCCCAGGGGGCAATGGACCGAACAGAAAGGTACGCCGCATTGCGAGCAGCGGCTGGCCTGACGCTCGGCGTGATCGACTGCGAAGGCGCGATAGATTTCTCCGAAATCCTCACGGCGTTCCGCAGCGTCACGCTTCTCAGGCATCTCCTGCGGCAATGACACAAATTGCAGCATACGTTCGGCCACGACACGTTCTCCCCAAGGGCAAGCGGACGCATGACGCCCCGCTCAAAAAACATGACGGACAGGTAAGACAAGCTCACGAACCGTATAAGTAATCAATGCTTACCTATCGCCGGTCATATTGACGATTTATGGCGCAAACATACACAAATCTCGCATCATTAGGTCCGAAACGGACCTTTTATTTGCGAACCATTCTCAACACGCTGATTTGGCTCAAATATTCCGGCGCCACATCATACACGCTCCGGGGAACGACTCCGAGGGTTTCGAGGGTCTCAGCCTCGGATGACACGATATTGTCCTGCGAAAGCATCGCGAGCTGATCCCGCGTCAGCAGCTTACCCGGCAGAGCCTCCATCACACTGGCCTGTATCTGGGCAACACGCTCTGGCACCGTCAGCAGTCGGGGTGTGCGCCCCACGGACTGCGCCACGAAGGCCATGATCTCGGCCATGGTGAGACGATCGGGACCGCCAAGCTCGAACAGCCTTCCGCCCAGACCGCTTTCCGTAAGGGCGAGAGCGGCAGCCTTCGCGACATCCTCGACATAGACGGGCTGAAGGCGGGTCTCGGGAAAGTAGACAGGCAGGACAGGCAGGATTTTTGCCATGAGGCCAAACATACGCAGGAAGCTGTCCTGCGGACCGAACACAACACTTGGGCGCAGGATTGTCGCCTCGGGGAAGGTGGCTTTGACCCTGCGCTCGCCCGCTGCCTTGCTACGCCCGTAACGTGAAGGCGAATCAGGCGCAGCACCGATGGCCGAAACCTGAACGAATCGCTTCACGCCTGCAGCACGCGCCTCTTCAGCCACGCGTTCCGGAGCCTCGGCGTTCATGCGCTGAAAAGTCGCCCCGCCCTTCTCTGTCAGAATCGAGACCAGGTTGATGGCCGCCCCGGCACCCTGCAGGGCTGCACGCACCGACGCACGATCCGTCACCGAGGCATAAACAGGCAGGACCGTTCCCGGCGGTGATTCGGCCACAAGAGAGCCTGCCTTGTGCGGCGCACGTGAGGCCACGCGGACATGATGCCCCTTCCCGACAAGCTGGCGCACGAGTGAGCGCCCGATGAAGCCATTGCCGCCGAATAAGGTGATGACCGGGTTTTCCATAAAAAAAATCCTCTTTTTTCAACGGGGGGTGTTGACGCCCCCCACATCCACCGGTAAACGCCACCTCACCGAACGGGATGCCGAAAAAAACGGCGCCCCGGACAGCCTCTGAGCCCAGATGGCGGAATTGGTAGACGCGCAGGTTTCAGGTACCTGTGTCCGCAAGGACGTGGAAGTTCGAGTCTTCTTCTGGGCACCATACGAAAAACGGAAAAGCCGACGAGAAATCGTCGGCTTCCGTTTTTTCTAGCCCCAGGGTTTCCCAGACATGGCCGCACCAAGCGCTTCGATCCATCTTTACGATGGCGATCTCCCCGACGATTTCGATCTGGGTCCGGTCGTCGCCGTCGATACCGAAGCCATGGGCCTCAATCCGCATCGCGACCGTCTGTGCCTCGTGCAGCTTTCTGCCGGTGATGGCGAAGCCCATCTGGTGCAGATCCGTCCGAAATCGCTGGGTGGTCGCTATGAGAACTGCCCGAATCTCAAGGCGCTCATGGCCGATGAAAGCGTGACAAAGCTCATGCATTTTGCCCGCTTCGACGTGGCACTGCTTCAGCACGCCCTCGGCATCAAGGTCGCGCCCGTGATCTGCACCAAGATTGCAGCCCGTCTGGTGCGCACTTTTACCGATCGTCATGGTCTGGCACATCTGTGCCGCGAATTGCTGGGTGTCGATCTGGCCAAGCAGCAGCAGACGTCTGACTGGGGTTCTGAAGTGCTCTCCCCCGAGCAACTGAGCTATGCCGCTTCGGATGTGCTTCATCTGCATGCGCTCTGGGCCAAGCTTGAGGCCCTGCTTATCCGCGAAGGTCGGCGCGAGCTCGCCCAGGCCTGCTACGACTTCCTGCCGGCACGTGGGCAGCTCGATATCCTCGGCTATGAAGAGCCCGATATCTTCTCGCATCGCGCCTGAGCCTCGCCGTATTTGCCCTCCTGTCCCGCTCCGGTCAGTGCGGAATTTGCAAGGCGTGTCATAGAAACGCCTTGCTTGGGATGGCAGGGTAATTGACCTGAGGCCAGCAAAGCGGGAAGAGGACGCATGACCGAGCTTTCACGTTCCAGCTCCGCTTTGATTGCCGATTCCGATAGTACCCGGCGTGCGGCACTCGACAGCGCCCAGGCCACCCTTGCCGCGGAAGCCGCAGGGCTGACCGCGTTGCAATCTGCTATCGCCGTGCCTGAGATCATGGGCAACAGCTTCACCGAGGCCGTTGCCTGCATCGCCGCCGCTGAAGGGCGCGTTGTCGTCTCCGGTATCGGCAAATCCGGCCATATCGGCCGAAAGATCCAGGCAACGCTCGCCTCGACCGGCACCTCAGCCATATTTGTCCATCCCGCAGAGGCAGCTCATGGTGACCTCGGGATGATCGAGGCGCGCGATGTCATGCTGCTGCTCTCGCAGTCCGGCGAGACAGCGGAGCTTGCGGCACTTCTCGAACATGCCGCGCGCCATGCCATCACCATCATCGGCATGACGTCATCGCCAACTTCTACACTTGCGCGCTCCAGCAGCGTTGTCCTGTGCCTGCCGCGCAGCAAGGAAGCCTGCCCGATGGGCCTGGCGCCAACAACAAGTACCATCATGCAGCTTGCGCTGGGGGATGCCCTTGCGGTCGCCCTGCTGGAACGCCGCGGCTTCACTGCCAATGATTTCAGCGCCTTCCACCCCGGAGGCTCTCTCGGTGCGCTGCTCAGACCCGTGCGCAGGCTGATGCACGAAGGCGCCGCCATGCCCCTGGGCACAGCCGACATGCCACTTTCGGTCGTCATCATTGAGATGACACGCAAGGCGTTCGGATGTATTGGCATCGTCGATGCTGACGGCATTCTGATTGGCCTCATCAGTGACGGCGATTTGCGCCCCGCACTCATGCGCAATCTGGATAGCACCACCGCAGGCGAAATCATGAACCGTGCGCCGATCACCACTCACGGCGATGTTCTGGCCCAGGAGGTTATTCATTTGATGACCGCAGGGCGCAAGGCCATCAACAGTCTGTTTGTGCTCGATGAGGCCCAGCGACCGGTGGGCATCATTCATCTTCACGATCTGCTCCGCACAGGCATCGCATGACGGAGACAACTGACCAGCAGAACCGCAAGCCGCCGCAACGCGAGGATTTTGCACGCGATGCGGCGAAGCTAGCCGCCCTGCGCGAGGCCATGCGTGAACAGGGGCAGTCCCGCCAGCGCAATATCCCGACATCGTCGGACCTCGCCTCGCGCCGCCGCCTGCTCGACACGGCAAAATGGGCGCTTCCGCTCACGGCCGCTGTTCTTCTCGGCTCGATCGCTGTCTGGCCGGAAATTGCGCGCTGGCTCAGCGCCAACCGCGCCGTCATGCAGGAAATGGCGCAGATGCGGGTCGAGAGCGGCAATCTCGAAGGGGCTATCTATCGCGGCCTTGATGCCCATAACCGCCCCTATATGATCACGGCGCGCGTCGCCCACCAGAACGGCCCCGATCGTGTCGATCTGGTCGATCCGGTGGCTGATACGCATATGGCAGGTGGTGGCTGGGCCGAAATCAAGGCGGACAAGGGCGTTTACATGCAGCACGAGCAAACGCTCAATCTGACCGACCATGTCGTGCTTTACAGGGACGACGGGACGCTGCTGAACGGCCTGACCGCGGATATCGACCTGCATCGCAGCGTAATCGCGTCGAATGACTGGGTCCATGCCGAGGGGCCATTTGGCATACTCGACGCCCAGGGCTATTTTATCGACCAGCACGCCAATCTTCTGCAATTCGTGGGGCCGCAGCGTGTCATACGTAATGATGACCGTCAGGATGCCATGCCCTCGCTCACCTCACCTGCCCGCACCTCCTCCACGCAGAAGGCCCCATGATGCGCCGCCTCATTCCTGCCCTGACCCTGGGTTCGCTCCTGATGAGCCTTCCCCTTGCCGGCGTCTCGCTTGAGGCCCTCCTTTGCCCGCAGGCTCATGCCCAGGCGCTCGACATGTCGCATGGCGAGCAGGTCAATATCAGCTCCGCTGGTCCGCAAACCTACGATCACGATGCCCAGACGGTCACTTTCGTCGATCAGGCGCGCGCTGTTCGCGGCGACGTGACGATTGATGCGGATCAGCTCATCGGTTTTCTCCGCAAGAAAGCGCCCGATCCCAACGCCTCCAAGCCGCAGGACGATTCAGCACAGCAGGACGGCGAGAAAAAGCCCGGCGATGATGGCGCCATGGGCGGGTCGATGGAGCTCTATCGCATGGAGGCCATCGGGCACGTTCATATCTATACTAGCACCGATCAGGCCTGGGGCGACAAGGCGCTTTACGACATCGATCAGGGCGTGCTTGTCATGACGGGCAAGGCGCTCAAGCTGACCACGCCGCAGGATGTCATGACCGCGCGCGACGTGATGGAATATCACAGCCAGACCCGTATGTCGGTCGGTCGTGGCGATGCCACCGTAACCACCAATGACGGCAAGCGCATCAAGGCTGATGTGCTGGTGGCGTTCAGCAAGCCAGATTCCACGCCTCCCGCAAGCACGACACCTGCCCCTGCGCCCACACCGGGTGGCGATGGCACCGCTCGCAGCTCGAAGCTCGATCGCGCCTATGCCTGGGGCCATGTCATGCTGCGCACCCCCAATGAAACCGCGACAGGCGACAGGGGCGTGTATGTGTTCGACACGCAGATGGCGCGGCTTATCGGGCATGTGCACGTGACGAGCGGCCAGAACCAGAATAACGGCGCTTCGGCCATCGTGAACATGAAGACGGGCGTTGCCATCATGAACCCCGCACCCGGCCAGCGTATCGAAGGTCTGGTCATCCCCAACGAAGCTGGCAGCAGCAAGCCCGGAGACGCGCATTGATGAGCGACAACGAGACCGTCATCCTGCAGCAGATCCACGATGACCCCACCGTGCAGACAGGACTGATCGCGCACGGCATCGGCAAAAGCTACAAGAAGCGTCAGGTGGTCCGTAACGTTTCGATCCAGGTGCAGCGTGGCGAGGCCGTGGGTCTGCTGGGGCCGAATGGTGCTGGCAAGACGACAAGCTTCTATATGATCGTGGGTCTGGTTCAGCCTGACACAGGGACCATCACCCTCGATGGCGCCGATATCACCCAGCTGCCTATGTATCGTCGTGCGCGGCTCGGTATCGGCTATCTCCCGCAGGAAGCCAGCATTTTCCGCGGCCTCAATGTCGAGCAGAACATTCTTGCGGCGCTGGAAGTGGTCGAGCCCGATTACGACCGCCGCCAGACCATGCTGGATGGGCTGCTAGCCGAGTTCGGTATCTCGCATCTGCGTCATTCGCCCTCTCTGGCCCTGTCAGGCGGCGAACGACGCCGTCTTGAAATTGCCCGCGCCCTCGCCAGCCAGCCCAACTACATTCTGCTTGATGAACCATTGGCCGGTATCGACCCGATTGCCGTGGGCGAAATCCGCGATCTGGTGTCCCACCTCAAGGACCGTGGCATCGGCGTGCTGATTACGGACCATAACGTTCGCGAAACCCTTGAGGTCATCGACCGGGCCTATATCATGCATTCGGGTCAGGTGCTGATGGAAGGCATCCCCGAGGAGATCGTGGCCAATGAGGACGTACGACGCGTCTATCTGGGAGAAAATTTCTCCCTTTGAGTCCTGATGGCGCGCCTCTCGCTCCAGGCGCGTCAGACCGCTGGTCTTATCATGACCGCGGAGCTGCAACAGGCAATCGGCCTGTTGCAGCTTTCGAACCATGAATTGCTGGCCGAACTCTCTCGTCTGGCCGAAGCCAATCCGCTCCTGCTTGTCAGCCCCCCTGCTGGAGAATCTGACGGCACGGAACCCGACACAATGGCCCACCCGGACTGGCGGGATGGCGATCTGCCGGGCGATCTCGAGCCTGATGCCAGTGACTGGCGCGATGCCGCCTCCTGGGATGATGACCCCATTCTTCGTCATGGCGTGTACGACAGTGACGAACCGATCAGCCGCGAGCCATCGGCCCCTGCACCGGCACGCCTTGAGCAGTTTCTCTGGCAGATCAACAAGGCCTTCACGCAGCCCGCCGAGCGTCATATTGCCCTGACACTGCTTGACGCGATGGATGAATCGGGACGCCTCGATACCCCGATACCCGATCTCGCTGCGTTTACCGGCGTATCGATGGAAAGCATCGAACAGGTGCGCAGTATCATGCTGCTTTTCGAGCCAGCCGGATGTTTCGCCACGTCACTGGCCGAATGCCTCGCCGCCCAGTTCAGGGCAAGGAATCGCCTCGATCCTGCAGTCACCACGCTATTGGGTCATCTCGATTGGCTCGCCCGAGGCGAGCATGAACGTCTGCAAAAAGCCTGTGGCCTCGACAGCCAGGACTATGCCGAGCTGCTGCAGGAACTACGCGGTTGCGATCCCAGACCCGGCGCAGGGTTCGATCCCCCGCCCCCCGAGCCCGCGCCGGATCTGTTCATTCATCTTGTCGAGGGAGAGCCTGTTGTCGTGCTCAACGAGGCCACATGGCCGGGGCTGACAATTGATGAGCGCCTGTATCGGCGGTTACAGACCGCTGATCGCGAAGCCCGTGGCTGGGCCCAGGAAAAGAAGCAGGAAGCGCAAAACCTGTTACGCGCTGTCGAGCAGCGTGCCCGCTCGCTCCTGCTGATCTGCACCGCAATCGCGCGTCATCAGATCCAGTTCCTGCATGACGGTATCGACGCCCTGAGCCCTCTGACCCTGGCCCGTATTGCCGAGGTGACGGGACTACATGAAAGCACCGTCAGTCGCGTCACAGCGACACGCATGATCGGCACGCCGCATGGCGTGGTTCCTTTGCGGCGGTTCTTTTCGACCGGCCTGGGCGATGAATCGGACCAGACGAGTGCCGAGGCGGTCAAAAACCGGATCAGGCAATTCGTCTCAGCCGAGACTGCTGATTCGATCCTGTCCGATGAGGCGATTACCCTGATGCTCCAGCAAGGCGGCATCGCCATCCAGCGACGCACAGTCGCCAAGTATCGCGAAGCCCTTGGCATTGCAGGCTCGGCGCAGAGGCGCCGGGATTTTCGCATGAGAGCCCGAATGGCCTCGTAATACATTGCTCGCACCCTCATGCCGCGTCGCTTGACGCAAGCATAGGGTAACCGAACGGGATGGCCGCTCAGATGGCGGCGATAGCCGTGATCTCTACAGACCATGCCGGATCGACGAGGCGCGTCTCGACGGTCGCCCGTGCCGGTTTATGGTCATGGTCGAGCCAGGCATCCCAGGCGCGATTCATCGCATCAATCTCGGTGATATCGGTCAGATAGACCTGCACCGAGAGAAGCTTGGTCTTGTCCGTGCCTGCCTCGGTCAGGAGTACATCGATCTGACGCAGGATATCGGCAGTCTGGCCTTCGGTATCGAGCGATGCGTCATCTGCAACCTGCCCTGCCAGATAGAGTGTATTACCATGACGCACCGCCCCACTCAGGCGGTGTTCCTCGGCGTAACGCTGGATGGTGTCAGGCGTGGTTGTCATGGTCAGTGTACCCAGGCCGGAATCATTTCATGGTCGACAATGGCTTCGAAGGCGCTTGAACGGTCCTCTGCCAGCGCCATCGGGGTGCCATCCGCCGCATGGATCGCAAAGGCAGCTTCACCCTCGTAAACCACGGGTTTGACATAGGCGACATGGCTCATCCCGAACGCCTTCAAATCGTCATGCGACATGCGGCGCAGATCGGCAACCGGGGCGGGTGCGTCATTTCCGGCATCATCGCGCGTGTTTTTTCTCATCGCTTTTCTCTCTTTTCAGCCCAATACCATGACGGTACCGGGCTGGTCATCTCGCCAGTTGCCCGAATAAGGCCCTGATCGTCCTCAATCGTCGTCAAGATCGCGTATGGCGCGAGTGCGACGGGGTTTGGGCATTTCGATATGGGTGGCACGCGTCACACCCGTCTCGCGACGCCCGGCGCTGATCTCGATGCGCTTGACTCGCACTTCGGGCTGGGGGCGGAACAGATCGATGTAGAGCAGGCCGTTATCGAGCCAGGCTTCGCCAATCTCGATGTTTTCGGCCAGAACAAACGCCTTTTGAAACTGACGTGCGGCAATGCCACGATGCAGGAACACGCGGCCCTGACTGTCGTCAGTCTGACGCCCTCGAATAACCAGCTGGTTATCTTCCTGCGTGATATGCAAATCGTCCATCACGAACCCGGCGACGGCCAGTGTGATACGCAGGGTGGTCTGGTTCAGCTGCTCGATATTATAGGGGGGATAGCCATCAGAGGCTGTTTTCGAGGCCCGTTCGAGCATCTGCTCCAGATGATCGAAACCGAGAAACATGGGTGACGTAAACAGACGGCCTGACATGCAGCCTCCTCCATGAGCGAGACGGTAACAGGATCCAGCCCTAGGTTGCGGCGCCGGATCACTTTCCCGATATGGTCATGTTTGGTGCGTGGTGCAAGCAAGAGCCCTTGCAGGAATTGCTGTTCTTTGAGGTTTATGCCCCGTTTAGAACTGGTTTTCCGGCACCTGACCGATTACATCCGCTCCATCATGACAGCGCTCTCCTTCCTCCCGGACATCGAGTCCATTACGCCCACGCCCATCCTTGTTGCGCCGCAGCCCGTGCTGCGGGCGGTCGCCCGTGAGGTCACGGCTGACGACATGGCTCTCGTCAAGTCCCACCTGCCGGGCATGTTCTCTGCCATGTACAAGGCGCCGGGTATCGGCCTTGCTGCCCCGCAGATCGGTCTGGGCCTGCGTTTTGCGCTCGTTGATGTGGCCGATGAGGGCGAGCGCAACCCGATGGTGCTCATCAACCCCGAAATCATAGAAGAATCCGAGCAGCTCGCCGCCCGCGAGGAAGGCTGCCTCTCTCTGCCCAACCAGTATGCAGAGGTCATCCGCCCCCTGAGCGTGCGGATGCGCTATCGTAATCTCGAGGGTGAAGTGATCGAGATGGAGGCCGATGACCTGCTGGCCACCTGCCTTCAGCACGAAATCGACCATCTCGACGGTATCCTGTTTGTCGACCACCTTTCCAAGCTCAAGCGCAACATGATCATGCGCCGCCTCGCCAAGGAACAGAAAGGCCGCTGAAACCATGCGTCTGGTGTTTATGGGCACGCCTGATTTCTCGGTGCCGGTTCTCAAGGCTCTGATCGCCGCCGGGCATGAGGTGGTGCAGGTCTATACCCAGCCCCCGCGTCCGGCCGGGCGCGGCAAGGCGCTGCGTCCCTCACCCGTTCAGAGCGCAGCCGAGGCCGAGGGCATCGCCGTGCGCTCCCCCGTCAGGATCCGGCAAAACGAGGAGGAACTCGCTTTTTTCGAGTCCCTCCAGGCCGATTGCGCCATTGTGGTCGCCTATGGGCTGATCCTGCCCCAGCGTATGCTCGATGCTCCGAAACTGGGCTGTCTCAATATCCATGCAAGCCTGCTGCCGCGCTGGCGGGGTGCCTCGCCCATTCAGTCAGCCATCCTGGCCGGTGACCGCCGCTCGGGTGTGTCGATCATGCAGATGGATGCAGGGCTGGACACCGGCGATGTGCTGGCGGAAGCCGCAGTGGAGCTGTCCCTCACCGAAACTGCCTCGACACTGCATGATCGCCTCAGCTTTCTGGGTGCGGAACTGCTGCTCGAGACGCTGCGCCGTCCCTTTGCCCCGGTTCCGCAGCCTGAAGAGGGCGTGACCTACGCCGAGAAACTCACCCGCGAGACAGGCCGCATCGACTGGAACCAGCCTGCGACGATCATCGACCGCCAGATACGCGGTCTGACGCCCTGGCCGGGTGCCTTCACTACACAGGACGGGACTGTACTCAAGATCGGTGAGGCAAACCTTGTCCCGCTCGCTGCTTCAAGTGGGGCGAATGTCCCGGCCGGCACAGTTCTGGATGATGCGCTGACGGTACGATGCGGTGACGATGCCCTGCGGATTCTGCGGCTCCAGCGCCCCGGCAAAGCGATGATGAACGCGACCGATTATCTGCGTGGCACCCCCATGCCAAAAGGCACGTGTCTTGGGCAGTGATGAACCGGCCAGCGGATATCGCCGCTGGGCGCTAAGAATCGAATATGACGGCACGGGGCTCGTCGGCTGGCAGCGTCAGAACAACGGAGTGTCGGTGCAGGGCCTGCTGGAAGAAGCCGCATCGCGCCTGGTTGGGGACGCCCCCGTCATGACGGCCACGGCGGGGCGCACCGATGCGGGGGTGCATGCCTCTTCCATGGTGGTGCAACTCGACCTGCCGGATGACCCGCGTCTCGATGCGCGACAGATACGTGACGGCGTCAGCTTTCACCTCAAACCGAATCGCGTGGCGGTCCTGGAGGCGGCACAGGCGCGCCCGGGCTGGCACGCGCGGTTCTCCGCCATCTCGCGTCGCTACTGCTACACCATTCTCAACCGCCCCACCCGCCCGGTGATCGACTTCAACCATGTATGGCATGTACGGCGCCCCCTCGATGCCGGGGCGATGCATGAGGCAGCCCAGAGCCTGCTGGGGCGGCATGATTTCTCGTCGTTCAGAGCGGCGTCCTGTCAGGCGAGCAGCCCGATCCGCACGCTGGACCGGCTGGATGTCACCCGCGAGGGGACGTTTGTGCGACTGGATGTGGAAGCCCGGTCCTTTTTGCATCATCAGGTGCGCAATCTGGCGGGTTCGTTGCAGCTTGTCGGTAGCGGCCAGTGGCCGGTCGCCCGTATCCGTGACGTTCTCGAGGCCTGCGACCGTCGCGTCGCTGGCCCCACGGCCCCGCCGGACGGCCTGTGCCTGATCGGTGTGGGCTACGAGCTGGACCCGTTCGCCTGAGCCCTGCCCTGCACCGCAGCTCGGGCAATCACGGATGCGGCTTGGGCAGAGGACCCATCAGTTCCTTGAGCGCGTTGTAATGCGGCGGCAGCGCAATGGCGATGAGATAGAGCGACGCCACAGCAAGGTTTACTGCAACTACGAGCAGTGCCGCTTTGCCGCCCTTGAGCCCCAGGCCGGATCTGGCCACGAACCACGAGAGCCAGAACTCATAGGCTTCGATGCCAATCATGATGACAGCCAGCGCAGGGCGCGATGTCACGATACCGGGCATGATGATCTGCGCGATGCTCAACACCACCAGAGACAACACCATCGGCAGCCATGCTGACCACAGCAATGCCGTAGCGTAGCGTAACCAGCCCTCCGCCTTCCCCCAGACCGAAGCCAAAGCCTGCGAAACCACGAGACGCAGTGGCAGCGCCGTGATCAGGATCAGAACCTTGGTGACCTCAGTGGCATCATATCCCTGCACGAATTGCGACAGGGCCAGAACCAGAAAAAGGGCGGCACTCGGTGCAATCGCCGATAGAAGAGCTTCAGGCGTATTGCCGAAAGACTCGATCCCTTCGGCCTTGCCCCGGCCCAGACGCACCACGCCACGAATGATCCGTGTTGCGGCACCACCAGGGGTTTCCGCCGGAGGAGTTGAACCGGGTGTCACAATCCGAAGGCCTCAAGAAAATCACGATAGATCAGGACAAGCATTTCCAGATCGGCAATCACCACACATTCGTCTGCCTTATGCATGGTCGCACCGACAAGACCGAATTCCGCCACAGGGCAATAGGACGCTATGAACCGCGCATCAGACGTGCCGCCGCCTGTATCGAGGGCAGGCACACGCCCCGTATGACGGGCGATGACACTGGAGAGGGCTTCGACGTGCGCACCGGGCGTGGTCAGGAACGCCTCACCGCTGATGCTGGCCTCGACATGACCGGCAGGCGCATGACGCGAAACCACCTCCTTGATCCAGGCAGCCAGATCGTCCCCCTTATGGGCCGTATTGAACCGGATGTTCAGCAGCGCCGTGGCCCTGGCAGGAATGACATTGGTCGCCTGATTGCCGACATCCACACTGACAACCTGCAACGATGAGGGTGCAAAATGCGCATTGCCCTCATCCAGAACACGTCCGGTCAATTCGCTCAGTATAGGCAGCAGGCGATGCACCGGATTATCAGCGAGATGCGGATAGGCCACATGACCCTGCACACCCTCGACAGTGATCCAGGCATTGAGGCTGCCACGACGCCCGATCTTGATGACCTCACCCATCCGGGCGGGATTGGTGGGCTCGCCCAGAAGGCAGAAATCGGGACGATGCCCATGCGCCACCATCCAGGGAAGGACTTCTTTCGTGCCGTGCAGTGCCGGCCCTTCCTCGTCCCCGGTGATCAGAAAGCTGACAGACCCCTTGAGCGGGCGCTCGGCCAGCAAAGAGGCGACAGCCCCTACAAAGGCGGCGATGCCGCCCTTCATATCGGCAATACCGCGCCCGTACAGCATGCCATCAGCGTGCTGGGCACCAAACGGGTCATGCACCCAACCTGGCCCAGGCGGCACAACATCAGTGTGTCCTGCAAAGCAGAGATGCGGCCCCGATGCGCCAAGCCGTGCAAAGAGGTTGGGCGTGCGCTCACCCTCCGGGCCGCAATCGACCCGCTCGCAGGTAAAGCCCATCCCCTCAAGCGTGCGGGACAGGACAACCATAGCCCCGTCATCCGCCGGGGTTACGGAACGGCAGGCAATCAGCTGGCCCGCCAGGGTCACGGCATCGAGCGACACAATCAGTCGCGCAGCAATTCGTTGATGGAGGTCTTTGAACGCGTGCGTTCATCCACCCGCTTGACGATGACGGCGCAGGCCAGATGCGGCGCATCGGGGGTACGACCCGGCAGCGTGCCCGGCACAACGACGGAATAGGCCGGCACACGACCCATGAAGATCTCGCCGGTGGCACGATCGACAATCTTGGTGGAGGCACCAATGAACACGCCCATGGAGAGCACGGAGCCGCGCTCGACAACTACGCCTTCGGCCACTTCGGAACGCGCGCCGATAAAGCAATCATCCTCGATGATCACAGGGGCCGCCTGGAGCGGCTCAAGCACGCCGCCAATACCGGCACCGCCGCTGATATGGACGTTCTTGCCGATCTGGGCGCAGGAGCCCACGGTGGCCCAGGTGTCAACCATCGTGCCGCTATCCACACGCGCCCCGACATTGACGAAGCTTGGCATCAGCACCACGCCGGGGGCGATATAGGCCGAGCGACGTACGATGGCGCCCGGCACGGCGCGGAACCCGGCCTCTGCAAAACGGAACTGGTCCCAGCCGTCGAACTTCAGGGGCACCTTGTCAAAGCCGGGGACGCCCCCGCAGGCACGTTCGGCCACGCGGCTATCCGTAATACGGAAGGAAAGCAGCACCGCCTTCTTGAGCCACTCATGGACAACCCAGCCACCATCCGTGGGTTCGGCCACGCGCAGCTTGCCCTCATCGAGTGATGTCAGGGCCTGTTCGATCGCCTCACGCGCCTCACCTTCCGTATGGGCGTTGAGCGTGTCTCGACGCTCCCACAGGGAGTCGATCACGGTGCGCAGATCTGAAACAGGCATTATCAGCCATCCTCTAACAGGGTTACCCAAGTGAGCGGACCATGCTCAGGACGCACCCGGAAGTCAACGAATCTTCCTCAAACGAGGCATTAAGGAGTAATTAAATACCGCGACCTATAGTAGTAGTAAGCCGTCAGCGCCAAGGCCGCACTATATAGGTCGGCTTCTCGTCACTGGCCCGACAGGCCGCCTCCCGAGTTCCAGGAACGATCATGATGGACGCCAATTTTTCCGACATCATGCGCTCGGCTCGTGTTCGCCTGTCACGCGCTTTCAGGAATACCCCCCAGAGAAGATCCCCTTCGTCAGATGAGACCACGCTTGAGGCCACATTGATGGAACTCCTGCGATCTGCCATCTCAGTGCCTGAAGGCCTCAAGCTGGCCTTCGATCATTTCTGCCTCGTCACACGTCCTGAGCGCGGCCTGATCATGAGTTCAGGCCCCCTTGTCATACCGCCGCCCACTGAACCGCAAATCCATATCCTCCACTCGTGGCCGATACGCGACGGCGATTTCCGCAGCCGTCTGGGCGGCATCAGAACCACCACCAATCTTTGCCTGCGTGCCATTGCGGAGATACGCCATCAGGGAGAGATTGGCTTAGTCGTCTATTATGGATGTCGCATGTCGCGCCGGCGCACGGCATCGTGCCGCCGTATCCTCAACACGCTGGCACAGACCGCGGCGGCCATGATCGAGGTGGATCATCGCTATCGTGCGCTCCTGCGTGCCCTTCCCTTCGATCCACTGACCCATCTGCCAGTCTGGTCGCTATTTCGTGAAAAGGTTGAGCGGCGTTTTGCACGGCTGGACCGCGAGCAGATCCCGGCCACGCTCATGCTCGTAAGTTTCTATGGCTTGCTTCATACACCCAGCGAAACGGTCGAGGCCGATGAAGCTGTGGAACAGATCGCCCATGTGCGTGACGCCATCAGTTTTCTCCAACGCGCCATACGACCGACAGATCTGATGGGACAGCTGGATCGTGAAAGCTTTGTTCTCTGGCTCGATGGCGGAGACCGTTTTGCCTCGGTCGAGCGGGCCGAACAGATCTGCCGGCGTAAATATATGTGCTCAGCCGGCGCCAATCCGCTTGTTTCGGTCAAGATCGGGCTCGTGACGCGTGAGCCGGGATCGCATGATACGCTCGATGTGTTTTTCGAGAGAGCCCGTATGGCTCTCTCGATTGCCCAAGAGGAAAACCTGGACTGGTATTTCGCGCATGAAAGCGCGTGATCAGGCGGCGCGGATGAGCGTGCCTGATCCCTTATGCGTGAAAAGCTCCAGCAAGCAGGCATGAGGCACACGACCGTCGAGGATCACAGCCGCACTGGCACCTGCCTTGACCGCAGCGAGACAGGTCTCGACCTTGGGAATCATGCCACCCGATATTGACCCGTCGGCAATGCGGCGACGCGCCTCATCAGCCGTCAGTTCGGGAATGAGCTTGCCATTTTCGTCAAGCACACCTGCCACATCGGTCAACATCAGCAGGCGCGACGCATTGACGCTACCAGCGATGGCACCAGCCGCCGTGTCGGCATTGATATTATAGGTCTCGCCCTTCTCGCCCACGCCAACCGGCGCGATGACGGGAATAAGCCCTGAACCCAGCAGGGAAAACAGAACACGGGGGTCGATCTTGACGGGCTCACCCACGAAACCGAGATCCTGCGCCTCATCATTGCCCGAGCGGGCGTCGCGGCTGTAATGCAGAAGCTTTCGCGCCTGCAACAGGCCACCATCCTTGCCCGAAATGCCAACAGCCAGAGCCCCGGCGCGATTGATGAGATCGGCCACCTGCTTGTTGACGCTGCCCGAAAGCACCATCTCGATCACGTCGATCGCCGCCTGATCGGTCACGCGCAGGCCATCGACAAAGCGGGATTCAATGTTCAGGCGCTTGAGCATGGCGCTGATCTGCGGGCCGCCGCCATGCACGACGATGGGGTTGATGCCCACGAGCTTCAGCAAGGCAATATCGCGCCCGAAAGCGCTGGACAGATGATCCTTGCCCATGGCGTTTCCGCCGTATTTAACGACAATGGTATCGCCCGCATAGCGCCGCAGAAACGGCAATGCGCTGGCCAGAAGAGCCGCCTGCTGCTGCCCCTCATCATTCATGTCCGGAAGCGTCAGCTCCGGGATATCCTTACTCATCCCTGCATCCCCTCAGGTGACGCACCAGCGATAAGCCGGGCGATCTCGGCACGCAATGTCTCGATGCCCAGCCCGGTCTCGCTGCTGGTAGTCGCGATATGTGGATAGGCCGCAGCATGTTTGGCCAGCACGGCCTGCACCTCGGCCATCTTGGCCTTGAGCTTGTTCGGCCCCATCGAATCTGCCTTGGTCAGCACGACCTGAAACAGCACTGCCGCACGGTCGAGCATTTCCATCACGTCGCGGTCCGCCTGCTTCAGCTCGATACGGGAGTCGAGCAGCAGAAAAACGCGCGTGAGCGTCGGGCGTCCGCGCAGATAGGCAAACATCATGGTCTGCCATTCTTCCTTGACCGACTTGGCCGCCTTGGCAAAGCCATAACCCGGCATGTCCACCAGAGCGAGACGATCGCCAAGATTGAAGAAATTGAGCTGCTTGGTGCGTCCCGGCTCGGAAGAGGCGCGGGCCAGTCTGTTACGTCCGGTCAGGGCATTGATGAGGCTTGACTTGCCCACATTGGAGCGACCGGCAAAGGCCACTTCCGGACCGGCAAGCGGGGGAAGCTGGTCGAGCTTTTGCGCACCGAAAAAGAATTCGCATTCCGATGCGAAAAGCAGACGACCTTCCTCGATCTGCTCGTCACTGAAGACTGTCGGATCTTCTTTCTGGCTCACGACTTGCTGACGGCCTTTCCGCCTTTCTTCTGGGCACGATCGATCTGGCTCTGGATCAGCTTCTGCTGACCATAGCTGAGTACGTTGTTCCATGTGTAGTAAATGATGATACCTGCCGAGATACGACCAAGGAAGATCGTATAGATGACCGGCATGAACTGCATGATCTTCTGCTGCGCCGGATCCATGCTCACCATGCTCTGACGCTGCATCAGCCAGATGGTGAAGCCGAACAGGATGGGCCAGATGCCGATATGGAGCATCTCGGGCATGAAGCTCGGGTTGAACGGCAGCAGACCAAACAGATTGAAAATGGTGGTCGGGTCGGGCGCTGACAGATCGCGGATCCAGCCATAAAAGGGCGCGTGGCGCATCTCGATGGTGATGTTCAGCACCTTGTAAAGGCAGAACGCGACCGGGGCCTGAACGAGCAGCGGCAGACAGCCACCCGCCGGATTGACACCCTCTTCCTTGTAGAGCGCCATGATCTGCTGGTTCTGCGCCAGCTGATCGCCCTTGTTGTGCTCACGAATGGCCTGGATACGGGGGGCCAGCGTGCGCATACGCGCCATTGAGGCGAAGGATTTCGTCGCCAGGGGGTAAAGGATCAGCTTGATGATCAGGGTCAGGATCAGCAGGGCGATGCCGAAATTGCCGACATGACTGTAGAGCCAGTGCAGCACATGGAACATCGGGCGCGTCAGGAACGCAAACCAGCCGAAATCTACGGCCTTGTAGAAATAGGGAATATGCAGATCGTCGGTGTACTGGTCGAGGAGATTGACTTCCTTCGCACCGGCAAAAATCATGCTTGTCGTGGCAACATTCGAACCCGGCGCGATCTGGATCGGCTGGCTCGAGAGCGTATCGACAATATATGAGCCTTCCTTGGCGTTGGGCACGTAGCGATACCGTACGGTCACCGCAGCCTTCTGGTCGGGGATAATGGCTGTTAGCCAGTACTTGTCGGTGATACCGGCCCAGCCACCCACGCCATCAGCCGACCAGGCGGTGTTGTCGGGCTTGCCAGCGCCCTTGCGCATGGTCTTGTAGGATTCCTCGTCCAGACGGTCATTCATGACCGAAAGCGGGCCTTCTTGCACGATCATACCGCCAGTTTCGAGCGGCTTGTAATCACGCTCGACGCGCTGATAGGGCGTGAGGGAAACCGGCCCACCGGCCTTGTTCTCGACACTCTGGGTGATCGCGAAAAGATAGCGACGATCAAGCTTGATCTGGATCCGGAAAATCAGACCCTGACCGTTATCCCACTGCATGGAAACCGGGTGGTCGGGAGAGAGCGTCTTGTCATCGCTCGACCAGTCGGTATTGGCATCCGGCAGGCGTATCGTAGAGCCTGATGGCGCCTGCCAGCCCAGTTCGACAAAGCTCGGCTGCGGACCCTCATCTGTTTCCAGGAGGCGAACGAGCGGCGAGTTCTTGTCCAGCGTCTCAAAATAATGCGTGAGCACCAGATTGTCGAAACGGGCCCCGCGCAGGCTGAAGGATCCGGTTGCATCCGGCCCCTCAATGGCAATGCGTCCAGCCGGTCCGTTGGGAACGGCAGGCCCATTGGCAGGTGCGCCGCCCGGCGCGGCAACAGGCAGGGCCGAAACCTTGCCATCAGCTTGGGGCTGTTTGCCCTGAACCTGCCCGGCCGTCTGGGTTTCAGCATCTTTCTTTGCGTGCTGAGGCACGAAATAGTCGAAGCCGACCACGATCGCGAGCGAGAGACTGGTTGCCACCAGGATGCGCTTGATATCCATCAGCCGAGTGCCGGTCTTTCCATGAAAGTAAACAATTCTGAGCGCCCGGCGGCAGGATGCCACGGTCGCAGCCGTTGAAGTGACCGAAATCGGGTCACAAAACAATAGGGCGGAGGCGAATTAGGCGTTTTACAGCCCCTTGCAACCATCCAAAGCTGCCCCGGTCAGGGCACAGGGTCATACCCGCCGCAACAATAGGGATGACACCGCAGCAGCCGCTTCACGGTCAACCATATCCCGAGCACCAGACCGTGTCGGCGCAACGCCTCCTGGGCATAGGCACTGCAGGAGGGGTGAAACCGACAATTCGTACCGAGTTGGGGACTGATATAACGGCGATAGACATGCAGACCGCCGAGCAGGCACGAAAGCAGAAGCTTTCTGCCCAAGCCAATCACAGGGCCTGACCTTTTTTCAAGGCATGTTCGAGATCGGCAATCAGCTTGCCGAAGGGCCGGCCACGTGTCGAATCGCGACCAATGAGCACCAGATCCACAGCGCTCAACGCATGGTCCTGCGCTACATGCGCCAACGCCGCCCGAAGGCGGCGGCGGGTGCGGTTACGCACAACGGCGTTCCCGACTTTTTTCGTAACCGTGTAGCCGACGCGGGCCGGCGCCTCTTCTTCGGTCTTCAGAACCTGAAGCACGAGCCCCGATGTGGCGACCTTGCGCCCGCGGCTCGCAACCCGAAGAAATTCGGGTCTCTTCCGAAGTTTTTGAGGCAGACCCGCCAAGTCGGAATCAGGCCGAGAGCTTCTTGCGGCCCTTGGCGCGACGGTTGTTGATGACGCGACGGCCACCGACGGTTTCCATACGTGCACGGAAGCCGTGGCGACGCTTGCGGACGAGCTTGGACGGTTGATATGTACGCTTCATGGCGTCATTCCTCAAGGCAATGAATGATGGTGAGGCCCCTGGCTCCACCCCCGACAAGAAGACGACACAAGGCTGACGCCATCTTCCTCTGTGCGCGGGCTTTTACGGGCCTGAAACTGCGCTGTCAATCAAATCAAGGAGTCTGACCATGACACTGCGCGATGAAACGCCACCAACCGATGCCGAGACGAGGCTGAAAACGCTTCGTCATGATCTGCGCAACGATCTGGCGACTGCCCTTCTCGCTGCCGACCTGTTAACGTCGCATGGTGACGAGACAGTCAAACGGCACGCCGCCAGCATCGTCAAAGCACTGGAAAAGGCGACCGAACGCCTCAAGCGCTCGCGCGTGGCGAACTAGGGTCACCAGACGCCCCGCCCCATGTCCGGGCGAGGCGCAAGGCGGGTGAGTCATGCGCCCGCCCGATCTTTCCCTCAGAATGTGTCCTTCTGGATGATCTCGATCTTGTAGCCATCGGGATCTTCAACGAAGGCGATGATTGTTGTGCCGAACTTGACTGGCCCAGCTTCACGCGTGACCTTGCCGCCATTGCTTCGGACCGTCTCGACGGTACGGGCCGCATCAGGCACGCCGATCGCAAAATGCCCGAAGCCCGTCCCGAGCTCGTAAGGACCTTCCTGATCCCAGTTATAGGTGAGCTCGACTTCCGCCTCACCATGGGCGTTGTCGTTGAAACCCATATAGACCAGCGTGTAGCGACCATCGGGCACTTCGCGACGACGGATCTCACGCATCCCCAGAATTTTGTAGAAAGCAACGCTCTTATCGAGATCCTGAACGCGTATCATCGTGTGCAGATAGCTTGCCATTGTGGCTCTCCCGGGCAGTTGGGTCCGGAATGCGCAGCACACCGGACAGGATGATCAGTCAGCGCCCAGCAGTTCGGCCGGGCTCAGACCATAGAGAAACAGACCTGAGCGGTCGGCGGTTGCCTCGCAAGCGGCCGGATCCGTCAGAAGGGTGCCTCCCGTCTCGAACGCGATGCCACGCAATCCGGCAGTGGCGGCGTTCCGGATGGTTTGAGGGCCAATCGTCGGCATGTCGGCCCGCTTTTCCTGGCCGGGTTTCAGCATCTTCACCAGCACGCCACCGGGGCCAGGCTGGCGCAGCCCCCCTGCCCGCGCAATCATGGCATCCGTCCCTTCGATAGCCTCAACAGCAAGAACGAGGCTATCCTGCACGATGCACCCCTGCCCGATATCCAGCGCACCCAGCCCACGCACGACAGCAATACCGCGTCTGATATCGCTCAGTGCAAGATTATCCGGCGCGTATTGCCCCATGGCGCCAGGGCGACCGAGCGAGCGGGTCAGAAATTCATGGGCGCCACGGACGCGAAAGCCCTCTTCACCGAAAATCCGCACGAGCGCGCCGAGCAACCCGTCATCACCGGAGAAGAGCGCGCGCCCAACCCGCGCGAGCAGACGCGCACCTTCCGCGTCGGGGCGCAGATCACGCAGGGCCGGTCGCTTTACCGGGCCGATAAGCACGATATCGCGGCAACCGGCAGCACGAAGTGTGGAGAGAATTTCGCCCGCCGCAGCCAGACGGATGATACGATGTGGCCAGGCACGGATCAGATCGGGATCAACAAAGTCCTGAAACCCGATGATAAAAACCTCACCTCCCTGGGCGCGCACTGAATCGGCCACCTGGAAAGGGAGCGGACCACCCCCTGCCAGAATGCCGACCGGTGCGGCAGTCACACGCCCTCCGTCTCGGCGGAGAGCTGAGCAGGGCTGGCGGCGCGGACAAGGCCACGCCGGCTCTGGACTTCCATGAAAGTGATAATTTCCTGCACGCGAGGGCTGTCAGGAAAGTCACGCTTCACAGCCGCAAGACGGGCTTCGAGCACCTGCTCATTGCGGCCAGTGCGCGGGTAAAGAATGCGGAAAGCGCGGCGCATCTGCTGGATTTCCTCGGCGCTGACGCCCTGGCGGCGCAGCCAGATCCAGTGCAATCCCACGAGACGTGCCCGGTTTCCAAGCACGCTACCGTAGGGAATGACGTCAGCTTCGACACCGCATACGCCACCAACCAGCGCACCGCGACCGATACGCACGAACTGGTGCAGCGCAGCCGCCCCCATGACACGGGCACCATCGCCAATCTCGACATGCCCGCCCATGACCACATTGTTCACAATGATCACGCCATCACCGATCATGCAGTCATGCGCGACATGGGCATTCGCCATAATCAGACAGTGCGAGCCGATTTGGGTAAGCGCCGTTCCTTGTGCCGTGCCGCGATGGATTGTCACGTTTTCACGAATGACGGTATGGGCGCCAATCACGCAGCGTGTCGGCTCGCCCTTGTATTTGAGGTCCTGCGGCGCAAGACCGATCGTCACGAAAGGAAAGACTTCAACCTGCGCACCGATCTCGGTCAACCCGTCGATGATGACATTGGCATGGAGGCGGGCCCCCTCACCGATCGAGACATCGGGGCCAACGGAACACCAGGGCCCGATGGTGACATTCTCACCCAGTATCGCCTCGGGTGCGACCAGGGCGCTGGGATGAATGCTGACAGTGCTGGGCCAATTTGACACGGAACGATCCACGAAGCTGTTTTAACCCATGATCATGGCGCTGAAGGTCGCCTCGGCAACCGACACGCCATCGACGCGTGCGACACCCTTGAAGCGCCAGACATTGGCGCGGGCGCGCTCTTTCACAACAGTGATGTGCAGTTGGTCACCAGGGCCGACCGGCCGGCGGAACTTGGCACCCTCGATCGTCATGAAATAGACGAGCTTGCCCTCAAAAGCCTCACCCAGTGTCAGAACGACCAGCGTTGCCGCTGTCTGGGCCATGGCTTCTACAATGAGCACGCCCGGCATGACGGGCTGCGCCGGAAAATGCCCGGTGAAAAAAGGCTCGTTGATGGTGACGTTCTTGATGCCGGTTGCCGACTCACCAAGCTTGATATCGACCATCTTGTCGATCATCAGGAAGGGATAGCGATGCGGGATAGCGGCCATGATACGCATGATATCGATGGCCTCGATATCCACCGTTGCGACCTCGGCTGCGCCGTTGTCAGCCGTGCCGGCCTGCGCCGTTACTTCCTTGTTTTTCTCTTCCGCAGAGGCGTCCAATGTTCTGCTCACTTCTCGTTCCTGAGCGGGTCAGCCCTGCCAACCGCGCCCAATTGTCAGTTACATGACAACAGGTTTAACGTGTCCGCCTGCTTCTAGCAAAACTCTGTAGTCATGACCACTGCCCGACCGATGGTGCTCAGGCGTCGGGCTTGCCGTCCTTCTTGGCCAGTCTGCGCAGAAAGGCAACATTGCGGAAAAACTCGCGAAAGGGCATGGCCGGGCTGCCAATAACATCTGCACCAGCCTCAACATCCGACATCACACCACATTGTGCGCCAATACGGGCCTTCTCGCCGATCTTGATATGACCGATCAGACCAGCCTGAGCGGCGATCGTGACAAAGTCGCCCAGCTCCGTCGAACCGGAAATACCGGCCTGCGATACCACAATACAGCAACGACCAAGCTGCGCATTGTGGCCAATCTGGACGAGATTATCGATGCGCGTTCCCGCCCCGATTACCGTGTCGCGCATGGAACCACGGTCAATGGTCGAGTTTGCACCGATCTCGACATCATGACCCAGAATGACTCGTCCCAGCTGTGGGACGGTCTCGAACCCGGCCGGTCCGACAGCAAAGCCGAAGCCGTCCTGTCCGATACGCGCACCCGGATACAGGGTGACACGATCATCAAGAATGGCATGAGACAGTGAGACATGCGCGCCGATGCGGCACGATGCGCCAATCACGACACCCTGCGCCACATCGGCGTGAGAACCGATGACGCTCCCTGCCCCGATCTGCACATTGGCGCCGATCGTCGCAAACGGGCCGATCTCGACGCCCTCTCCCAGGACAGCGCTTTCATCGACAAACGCCGTCGCATGCACGCCGGGACGCGATGGGGGCACCGGGTGGAAACGGGCGGCGATACGAGCCCAGGCAAGGTAAGGTGACTTGCTGACCAGCCCGACAACGCCCTCGGGAAGCTTGTCCTTGAAAGCCGGTGCAAGAATGACGGCACCCGCCCTGGTTTCTGCCAGGAGCGGCAGATAGCGCCTGTTATCCAGAAAGCTCACTTCCTGCGCGGTGGCCGCCTGGAGGGGCGCCACACCACGCAACATGCGCTGACCTGCCTCACCCTGCCCCACAATCTCGGCATCCGCCCACTCGGCAAGCGACTGGATTGAAAACGGTCCCTGACGCCCAAAGAAGCGGGGGTCGCCGGGAAGAGCATCTGGCAGGGAAAGCGTCATGACTTATCAGTGCTTTCTGAGGATGGAGGCAGGAGCAGCTTGCGGCGCAGAAGCATCCGGCGTTGCTGCCGGGCCCGGGCCGACCTGAGAGTTCGTATCTTCATCCGCAGTGGTCGGCATCTTGCCCGACTTCGCCAGCACTTCAGGATCGACATCCTCAGCCGGAATAAAGACATGCGGCAGGATCTTGTTCAGAACCTTGGCTGTCTCTTCCGTGATGTCCTGACCATCGACATGCAGGGCGACCTGTTCGCTATGCAGAACGAGGTTCATGCTGTGGGATGCAGCAACCTGACGCACGATACGGACCAGCTCACGCTCGATCTGGTTCAGGGAAACGTTGGCCGCTTCCTGAATGATGCGAGCGCGATTGGCGAAGTCACGCTGCGCCTTGGCGCGACGCTCCTGCAGGTGACGCTCACGCAGCTGGATCTGCTCCGAGGTCAGCGTGCGGGCGCTTTCCTGCAGCTTCTGCTGCTCGGCACGCCAGCCAGCCTGCTCCTTCTGGGCCGCGGCGGCGAGCTTGTCGCGGCGCTCGCCCAGAACACGCTGTGCCTCGGCGGCCGCGCTGGAGAGACGCATGACAGTCGGAATGCTGATCACGCCAAGCAGGGCGGCCGGCGGCGGTGCAGCCTTGGGCAGATCGGGCGAGTCAGGAATAGGGGGCTGAGGCAGAACGGGCGGTGTTTCCGGCTGCTGCATCGGCTCGTCAGAGTCCTGCGCCACAGGCTGCGCAACAGGAACGCGACGAACCGGATGCGGCGCGGCAGGAGCTGGCTGCTGGGCTGTCTTGGGGACGAACCAGCCACCGTTGCCGGAGGCGTTCTGGGCAGATTGTGCCTGGGCCAGGCTCGGCAGGCTGACGGAAGCGAGCAATGCCGAAGCAGCCACGAGACGGGCTGCCGAGAAAATGGACATGGAAACCTCTGTTCAAGACCGGGTGGCTATCGCCTTCTTGGCGGGCGATAGCACAGAGCGGTAAGCGGAGATCAGAATTGCTGCCCGAAGCCGAAACGGATCGGGTAGAGACGGTCGTTGCGCGACTTGCGGATCGGCACGGCGGCGTCGATATTCACGAGGCCGAACGGGCTCTTCCAGGAGATACCGAGACCCGTGGTGACACGCGGTGTGAGCGTGTTACCCGTGACAGGCGTGTATCTGGCCTGCGCGGGGTTGGTGTAGAGATTCTTGACGCGCAGCCCTGCAAGGCTACCGGCATCGACAAAGTAACGTCCGGAAATACCAACATCCTCACCCATGGGCAGCGGGAAGTTGAGCTGGGCAGACGCCGTGTAGATGAAGCGACCACCGATCAGATCTTCCTGACCCGGCCGCGGATTATCGATGCTTGTATGGCCCGTACGCGGACCGGCACCACCCTGCAGGAAGCCGCGGAGGTTTTCACCACCAAGATAGAAGTTGTCGATAATGCTGACATTGCTGCTCTTGGACCAGTCGCCCATATAGCCGACGCCGCCCTTGAACTGCAGGCCCCAGTCATGGTTACCGGTCACGGAATCGAGCGGCACATAATACTGGCCGTCGAACTTGGCACGCAGATACTTCACGTCGCCACCCACACCGGCGAAATCGCCGCTCAGGTTCAGCACATAGCCCTTGCGCGGGCGCATGCGGTTGTCGCGACGGTCATAAGTCAGTGTGGTGCTCAACTGCGAGAGCAACGACCAGCCTGCCGAATCCTGCACGTAATAGGACGGGACATACTGATAGCCATAGGTCTCGATATCGCTCTGGCTGAAGATGTTGCCGACGCGACGATCGATCAGCGAGTAGCTCCAGGATTGCGAGAGGTAGTTGTTATACGAATACCCCATGCGCAGCGTCATACCATAACGGCCCTCTTTATAGGACTGATAGGTCTGATAGTTGTTTTCGATACCGAAGATATCGATACCTGCAACGATATTGCGATTCAGGAAGTAGGGATCGGTCAGCGAGAGATCGACCTGCTTCTGATAATACGCGACCGTTCCGGAGATGCCGGCATCCATGCCCGTGCCAAGCAGGTTATGCTGCTTGACCGAGCCGTTACCGAGAATACCCACGTCGGTCGAGTAACCACCACCAAGCGAAAATTCGCCGGTCGGCTTCTCGACCACATTGGCCGCAACGTTCACCTTATCCGGTGCCGAACCCTGGGTCTGGTCAACGGAAACCGTGCTGAAATAGCCGAGATCCTGAAGCGCAGCCTTGGAGTACTTACGATCGAACGGGGTGTACGGGTCGCCCTCTGCCATGGGCAGCGCACGACGGATGACCTTGTCCTTCGTAACGGTGTTGCCGTTGATGTCGATGCGCTCGACATAGACATGCGGCCCTTCGTTCACATCGAACAGCAGATCGACGATGCGTTTTTCAGGATTACGGGCAATTTCGGAACGAACCATCGCAAACGGATGGCCTGTCGCCTGCAGACGCTCCTGCATACCCGTCACGTTGTTCTGGATGGCTGTGCCATCGTACCACTGGTGCGGGAACAGATCGATGTACTGCTTGAGATCCTTCCCTTCGACGTGACGAAGGCTGGAACGCACATCCATCTTGCCAATGCGATAACGCGGCCCCTCATCCACCGTGAAGGTAATGATGAAATTCTTGCGGTCAGGTGAGAGTTCACCCGTCGCGTTGATCATGTGGAAATCGACATAACCATTATGCAGATAGAAGCGACGCAGCAATTCGGCATCGTACTTCACACGCTCGGGGTTATATTCATCCGATGAGGAGAAGAAGCGATACCACTCGGTCTCCTTGGACGAGATCACAGAGGCAAGCCGGGCTTCGCTGAACGCCTTGTTGCCGACGAACACGACCTTGTTGATCAGGGTCTGGCGCGCTTCGTTGATCTTGAAGATCACATCGACACGGTTATGCGACAGCTTGATGATCTGCGGCGTAACGGTCGCCCCGAAACGGGCCTTCGAGGCATAAAGATCGAGCAGCTTCTGACGATCAGCCGCAGCCGCCTGCGAGGAGAACACGGCGCGCGGTCGCATGGCGATTTCCTTGCGCAGATCCTCATCCTTCACCGCATGATTGCCCTCGAAGGCAATGCGATTGACAATGGGGTTCTCTACAAGGTCCACGGTCAGCGTGCCGCCCGTGCGGCGCAGCGTCACGTCCTTGAAAAGGCCGGTCGCATACAGCGTCTTGAGCGAACGATCGAGATCGTCCTGGTTGAAACGGTCACCGGGCTGCACCACCATATAGGAGAGCACGGTGCTGGTTTCGATGCGGGTGTTACCCTTCACGTCGATCGCCTCGATCATCTGCCCGTTGGCCTGCCGTGGGGCGGCTGCGTGGTGATGCGACGGACGGCGGGTTTTCTGGGCCTCGGCCTTCCCTGCCCAAACAGGGAGTATGCAAACCGAAGCAAGAAGAACGAGGCGTTTACCTGACAAGACGGACGTTCCTTAACTTCATCAACCCGACGTGAAGGTTTATTTCAGACAATTTAAATTTATGCAACGAAGCGACAGCCTAATCCAGCCCCGCTTCCCCGGACGTATCCGGTTTATCCCCCCTGAGCAAGCGCCCCGCCTCATGAAGTGTCGTAACACTCTGTGTCAGGCGTGGCCGCGCTCAGCGTTTTCCTATCGAAACAGACCGAGATTCGATAGATCGTTGAAGGTGGAAAACAGGAAGAGCGCTGCGATAATAGCGAAGCCAGCCTGATAGCTGATCTCCTGCACCTTGCGTGACACGGGCTTACCCCGGACCGCCTCAGCCACATAAAACACGAGGCGCCCGCCATCGAGCAGAGGAATGGGGAAAAGATTGATCAACCCGAGATTGATCGAGAGCAGGGCCATGAAGGAAAGGATGCTGGCAAAGCCATAATGCGCCACCTGTCCCGAAAGCTGCGCAATCCGGATCGTTCCACCCAGCTCCCGCGCACTGCGGTGACCCGTAATGATCTGCCAGACACCTTGCAGGGTCTGCACAGAAACAAGCCAGGTTTCGTGTAGTCCGGCTGTGAAGGCGCTTGCAAAACCCATCGGCTTGCCTGGTACCAGCTGCGCCATGATGCCTATGCTGCCCGTGTCGGGGGCGCCGAGCTTGCCCGGCACACGATCCAGCGTGATCGGCAGACTGAGATCCTGATCGCCGCGGTGAATGCCCAGGGTTGTCTTTTCGCCCGGCATCTTGACGGCGTGAGCCTGAATATCGGCAAAGTTGAAGACGTCCAGTGAGCCCAGACGGGTGATGACATCGCCCTTCTGCAATCCAGCCTTCTCTGCCGCGCTATGAGGTACAACCTGTGCGATTTCATTCTTCAGCTCAGGCTTGCCAACTGCGACATAAAGCGCGGTGAAAAGCAGGATGGCGAAAACAAAATTGAATACAGGCCCCATGACAATGACCAGCATGCGCGAGCCAACTGGCTTGTCGTGAAATGTCTGGCCAGGAATCCAGGAGGCTCTTTGCTCAGGCGTCGCGTCCTCAGGGTCTTCAAATCCATGCGGCTTGACGAAACCACCGAGCGGAATGGCTGAAATGCGCCATTCCGTACCCGTACGATCGTGCCAGCGATAAAGCGCAGGACCAAAACCGATCGAGAATGTATCCACCTTAACACCGCGCCAGCGTGCGGCGAGATAGTGCCCCATTTCATGCACAAAAACGAGCACCCCCAGAATGAGGGCGAAAGCAAGGATCGTCACCGCAAATTCATGCATGAAGCGTCTCCGCACCGTTCAGGGAATTGCTGCGCTCACGCGACACGAAAACCTCTGCTACCCGGCGGGCTTCCGCATCCCAGTGCAGCACCTCATCGAGCGTATCGAGTGTAGGTGCCCCGAGCTTGTCCATCGCATAGGCAATCGTGTCACCGATCCCGAGGAAGCCAATGCGACGGCCAAGAAAGGCCTCGACGGCGATTTCATTAGCAGCAGAGAATATGGTTGGCGACGCTGCCCCGGCACAAAGCGCCTCACGGGCCAGACGCAGCGCGGGGAAGCGTACCTCGTCGGGCGCTTCGAAATCCAGACGGGCGAGCGCAGCCAGATCTAGACGCGGCGCGTTGGTGTGCATGCGGTCGGGCCAGGCCAGGGTGTTGGCGATAGGCACGCGCATATCGGGCGCACCCAGCTGTGCAATCAGGCTGCCATCGCGGAACTGGACCATGCCATGAACAGCCGATTGAGGGTGAACCAGCACGTCGATCTGCTCGTTGCTCAGGCCGAAGATGCGAGCGGCCTCGATCACCTCCAGGCCTTTATTGGCCATCGACGCGGAGTCGATCGTGATCTTGGCCCCCATGCTCCATGTCGGATGCTTCAGGGCATGCTCGGGCGTTGCCGCACGCATGGTTTCAATCGAGGCGCAGCGGAACGGGCCACCAGACGCCGTGAGTACGATCTTCTCCACGCTCTCGATCGGGCTACCTGTCAGGCTCTGGAAGATGGCGTTATGCTCGGAATCAACCGGCAGAAGGGTCGCCCCTGCTGCGGCAACCTCGCGAAGCATGACGTCACCGGCGCTGACAAGCGCTTCCTTGTTGGCCAGAGCGATGGCGCGGCCATTACGCGTTGCAGCCAAAGTCGGCTCAAGTCCCGCAGCCCCTGTAATGGCAGCCATGGTCCAGTCAGCCTCCATCGCAGCCGCCTCAATGACAGCCTGACGTCCCCCCGCAGCCCGCACACCACTGCCTTTCAGACGGTCGCGTAATTCGTCGAGCAGGGCCTCGTCGTTGATGACAGCAATCTCGGCGCGCAGGGCAATGGCCTGCTCTGCCAGCAGCGCCACATTGCGGCCGCCGACAAGCGCCCGGATCTGGAAACGTGCCGGTTCAGCCAGCAGGAGATCGATCGTCGAGCAGCCAATACTGCCAGTGCTGCCAAGAACGGTGATGCTGCGTGGTGAGGCGGTCATGATCTCAGGGAACTCCAGATCAATGCGATGAAGCGGAAGATGAAACGAAGAAATGCGTCAATGCTGCGAAGATGTCGTGCGGTGTGGCATTCCAGAAGATCTGCTCGGGGACGCAAAGGGAGACCAGAGCGGCCAAGGGCGCCGCCGCCAAGAGGCCGTCGAAACGGTCGAGCAAACCACCATGGCCGGGTATGAGCTTGCCGGAATCCTTGATGCCAACGCGTCGTTTGGCCGCGCTCTCTGCAAGGTCACCTGATTGCGAGGCAAAGCCAAGAATCATACCCCATATCAGCCCGCCCAACGGAGAGCCGATGCCGCTACTCAGCACAACGAGCATGCCCAGCAGTCCTGCAGCGATCAATCCACCGACCGCACCGGAACGCGTCTTGCCGGGCGAAATACGCGGTGCCAGTTTTGCACCGCCGAAAACTCGCCCTGCCAGATAAGCACCGCTGTCGCTCGCAATGACAACCGCCACCACAAACAGAACAAGTATAGCCCCATACGGTGGTTCGCGCAGCCAGAACAGGGACAAACCACCAAGTGCAGCCACGGCGACACATGCCCATTGCGCGGCCCCGAAGATCCCTGCGGCAAACACCAGAGCAAACGCGACACGCCATTCACCCTTCATGGCAGCAAGAAGCGCAGCCAGGGGCCAGGCGAGCAAGAGCCAACCTCGCCAGTGAAGCGCCCCCCGCCCCCACCGTAGCCCAGCCATTGCCATGGCCTCATAGACGAGACCGAGGCTGACAAGCAGGATCATGCCACGATAGGCGAGCCCGCCTGCCAGGATGCAAAGAGCGGCCACCGGTACGATAATCGCGGCCGAGATAAGACGCAGACGGAGATCAGACCAGCGCGAGGCAGAGTTCTGTTGGCTCACAACGCGCCATCCGGATCAAGGCGTTTACCAAAGCGGCGTTCACGCCGGGAGAAGTCGCTCATCAGTGCTGTAAAATGCCCCTCGTCGAAATCAGGCCACATCACATCCAGAAAGGCCAGCTCGGCATAGGCCGATTCCCATAGCAGGAAGTTCGACAGGCGACGCTCTCCACTCGTGCGAACGATCAGATCGGGATCGGGGAATGACGAGGTCTGAAGAAACTCACCGAAAGTCGCTTCGCCCATCGCATTCAGGTCGATCTCCCCTCTTGATGCTGCGACAGCCATTTTCTTGGCCGCATTCAGCACATCATGGCGCGCACCATAGGACAGGGCGAGAATCATGGTCAGACGTGTGTTACGTGCTGTCAGGGTGCGGGCACGTTCAATTTCGTCGCGCAGGCTCGCATCAAACCGGGACAAGTCACCGATGAAATCGAGCCTTACATTCTGCTCGTGCAATTCCGCCACTTTATGGCGCAGATAAAAACGCAGGAGTGACGTCAGATCCGACACCTCTTCAGACGTGCGGTTCCAGTTTTCGGAAGAAAAGGCATAGAGGGTCAGATACCGAACGCCTGAAGTGATTGCCCCCCTCACACATCGCCTGACGGCCTCCGCGCCTGCCCGATGCCCGGCCATGACAGGCTTGCCGCGCGCACGCGCCCAGCGCCCGTTACCATCCATGATAACGGCCACATGGCGAGGTACTGTCGCAGGGTCCAGCCCTGTGGCCGGAGCAGTATGAGCGCGTGAGGAGGACACAGCCTTCAATCAGACCTGCTTGATCTCGCGTTCCTTGTCCGCCAGCATATCATCCACTTTCTTTATGTACTGGTCGGTCAGCTTCTGAACACCGTCAGACCAAACCTTCATGTCGTCCTGGCTGATTTCGCTCTTCTTCTCGTGCGTCTTGATCTGATCCATGCCATCGCGGCGCACATTGCGCACGGCAATCTTGCTGTTTTCAGCATAGCGCCCTGCGGCACGGGCCAGTTCGGTACGACGCTCTTCCGTCAGCTGGGGAATCGGCACGCGCACGGTCTGCCCATCCGCCGCCGGATTGAGGCCGAGACCCGCATCACGAATGGCGCGTTCAACGGCACCTACGAGACCGCGATCCCAGACCGAAACCGTCAGCATGCGTGCTTCAGGAACGGCGATCGAACCCACCTGAGAGAGCGGCACTTCACTGCCATAAGCCTCGACACGGACCGGCTCAAGCAGGTTCGGGCTGGCGCGGCCCGAGCGTAGACCAGACAGATCACGACGCAGGCTTTCAAGGGCGCCATCCATACGGCGCGTCAGATCGTCAAGCAGATCGTTCAGTTCGGCAGGCATTGGTCTCTCCTTCAATACGGTTCAGGCGTCCGGACCGGGGGAAGTGTCCCTTGGGTGGCGGTATGGCATTGCCGAGTTATCCCGAGGGCCATGAGCCCTCGCGAGATCCCCCGGAACACCCAGCAGATGGCCCTGCTCAGGCCGCTTCGATAATACGGGTGAAACGCCCCTCGCCGCGCATGACACTCGCAAACGCACCGGGGGCATGAATATTGAAAACAATGATCGGCAGGCGGTTTTCACGCGCCAGCGAAATGGCCGTTGCGTCCATCACATTCAGATCGCGTGACAGCACGTCCATGTAGGACAATTCATCATAACGCTCGGCATCCGGCACACGGCGCGGGTCGGCAGAATAGACACCATCGACCTGCGTCCCCTTGAGCAGAACGTCACATTCCATCTCGTTGGCGCGCAGTGCTGCCGCTGTGTCAGTCGTGAAGAACGGATTGCCCGTACCCGCAGCAAAAATCACCACACGCCCCTTTTCCATGTGGCGCACGGCACGACGACGGATATAGGGCTCGGCAATGGAGGACATCTGGATGGCGGACATCACGCGGGTATCGATCCCTGCGCGCTCAAGAGCGTTCTGCATCATCAGCGCGTTGATGACAGTGGCCAGCATGCCAGCATAATCACCCTGGGCGCGGTCCATGCCCTTCGCTGCGGCGGCCACACCACGGAAGATGTTTCCGCCACCGATCACCAGACAGACCTGGATGCCGCTGCGTGAGACAGAAGCCACATCGTTCGCGATGGCCTCGACCATCTGCGGCTCGATACCGAATGACCCCTTGCCCATGAGGGCTTCGCCCGAAACCTTGAGAAGAACGCGCTTGTATACTGCAGAAGTTCCGGTCATCGCATCCTCTTTCACAGCGGCCTGATCAGGGCCCAACACGGCCCGCGCCTCTCTTATAGGGCGCGGCCTGTCCTCACAAGAACTTCTCAGGCGTCATCCAGCCCGATGGCGCGCAGTCTGGCCTTTTCCTCATCCCACCCCGCGCGCTCACGCACGTTCAGGAAAAGATGGCAGGGCCGTTCAAGCAACCGGCCCAGATCCAGACGCGCCCGCTCGCCGATGCTGCGAATCTTGCGTCCCCCTTCACCAATCAGAATGGCCTTGTGCCCGGGCCGGGAGACATAGATCGTGGCATCAATGCGCACCGACCCATCAGGGCGTTCCTTGAAGCTCTCCGTCTCGACGGTGGCCTGGTAGGGAATTTCCTCATGGGTCTGCATGAAAATCTGCTCGCGCACCAGCTCAGCCGCCAGCAAACGATCGGGCAGATCGGTCAGATCGTCTTCCGGATAGAGGTAAGGCCCTTCCGGCAGTTCAGCTGCGAGATAATCCAGCAGATCGTCCACTCCATCACCCGAACGGGCGCTGAGCATGAACACATGCTCGACCGACAGCTGATCGGTAATGGCCTTGGTCAGGGGCAAAAGCTGCTGCGTGGTCACAAGGTCGGTCTTGTTGAGCACAAGCCAGACACGGCGCTTCTGCTTTGCCAGGGTATCGATGACCGCCTGGGCCTCCTCGCGTATGCCAGCCTTGGCATCGATCAGCAGGAGCGAGATATCGGCGTCCTGTGATCCCGTCCACGCTGCCGCCACCATAGCCCGGTCGAGCTTGCGCTTTGGCTTGAAGATGCCCGGCGTATCAACCAGCAGAATCTGGGAGGTCTGCCGCATCAGGATCCCGAGCACGCGAAAGCGCGTCGTCTGGGCCTTGGGGCTGACGATCGAGAGCTTGGTCCCGGTCATGCGGTTGATCAGGGTGGATTTACCGGCATTCGGAGCCCCGACCAGGGCGACGAAACCACAACGTGTTGTCATTTTCTATCCTTCGTGCCTTTACGGCCACGGTTCAATCGCCGGAGCAGGGCAGTGGCTGCCTCACTCTCGGCCTGGCGTTTGCTACCCGCAACGCCCTCTCCTTTCTCCCCCATAGCAGAAACCGCGATGGTAAAGCGCGGCGCATGTGAGGGACCTTCCATGGAAAGCGTTTCGTAATCCGGCAAGGGGTACCCCCGGGCAAGAACGAACTCCTGCAGGGTCGTCTTGGGGTCCTTGGGCGGCGTGATCTGCGAGGTCAGCAGATCCTTCCACTTTTCCCGCACAAAACGTCGTGCCGGCTCCAGTCCGCCATCGAGATAGAGCGCTCCTAACAGAGCCTCCATCGCGTCGGCCTGAACATTGGCGAGGCTGCGTATCCCGGCCTGCTCCTCATGTTCCGCAATATGCAGCGCCTCGGCTACACCGATGCTCTCTGCAATCGGGGCCAGAGCATTGCGCGAGACCAGTGAGGCATGGCGCGGCCCCAACGCCCCTTCGGGCTCATCGGGGAACTGCTCAAGCAGCCATTCAGCCATCAGCAGACCGAGCACACGATCACCAATGAATTCCAGCCGCTCGTTCGAGGCTGCGCTCGCAACCCGTGCGGCCTGACGTGGCGCGCGCCGTCCCTGACGGGCGGAGACGGCAGAACGGTGGGTGAGCGCCTGTCGCAGAAGCCCCTGATCAGCGAACTGGTGGCCAAGGGCCTTCTGGAGCGTCTCCGCTATGGCGTCATGAGTCGTCATGAGCCACCCTCAATGCATGGTCGCAAAAAGATGGCTCCAGCGGATCTCGAAGGGCCATTGCCAGAACTGCCAGAGAGGATGAACGGCCTCGTACGAGAAGAACACGAAGCGTGCCTTGCCCACCAGATTGACCATCGGCACATAGCCAAGATCCACACCATTATCGCGCTGGAAACGGCTATCCCCGCTGTTGTCGCGGTTATCGCCCATCGCGAAAAAGTAACCCTCGGGCACGACATATTCGCGCGTGTCGTTCTGTTCACCCTCATCCGTCTGCTTCAGAATCTGATGCGTGACGGGCGCGGCACCCGCACTTCCGGGCAAGGTTTCGAGATAGCGTATGCCCGTCTGCGGATAACGGTTCTCATCCATCACGGAATAGGCGCCCAGCGACTGGCGCGGCACCAGCGTGCCATTCAGATAAAGCTCGCCTGCACGCATCTGGATGTGATCACCCGGCAGACCGATGATGCGCTTGATATAATCGACCGACGTGTTTTGCGTATAACGGAACACCGCGACATCACCACGATGCGGCGACGCGCCCCAGATGCGCCCCTCAAAGAGATGGGGCGAAAATGGCATGGAGAATCGAGACCAGCCATAATCGAATTTCGTGACGATAATGTAGTCGCCCACCTGCAGGGTCGGGATCATGGACGCGCTGGGAATATTGAACGGCTCGAGAACCACCGTTCGTATCGCCAGCAATACGACAATCCAGATCGCGACAAAGCGCACGATCTCAAGGGGGGTGTCTTCTTTTTTCTTGGAGGCACGTGCCTCCTGATTCTGGTCGGTCATATCCGGGTCTTAGCGCAGGTGGTGGGGCATTGGCGACAGGCTATCACGAAGTACAGGAAACTGACTGCACGATCACATAGGCCAGTGCATAAGGTGTTTCATCACTCAGGCTGAGCAGGACTTCCGCCCGCTCTCCCGGCAGGGCCAGCGCAGCAAGACAACGCGCCGCCTCGCCCCTCAGGGTCAGGAAGGGTTTACCCGATGCGTCATTGTCGGTCTCGATATCGGTCAGGGCTATACCGTCTCGAAAGCCGGTACCCAATGCCTTGACGCATGCCTCTTTGGCCGCCCATCGCTTGGCGAGGATACCGATACGGCCATCGCCCTTGCGCGTGTCCGCATAGGCGCGTTCCGCCGCCGTGAAGCTGCGCTCGAGAAATCTTTCCCCTGAACGCTCAAGAGCGCGTGCGATACGACGCATATCGCACAGATCCGTGCCAATCCCCCTGATCATCCCGCAGCTCAGTTCCGGGCGCGCTCGACCTGCATGACACCCTGCGCCGAGCGCAGTGCCGCAATCATGGCGGACAGGTGCCGCACGTCACGCACTTCGAGATCGACCAGAATTTCCATGAAATCAAGCTGGCGGTTCAGGATGCGCAGATTGACGACACTGCCATTATGCTTCGAGGCCGTATTCGTGAGGGTAGTCAGAACGCTCGACTCATTGGCAGCAATCACGCTGACACGCCCGATATGCGGTGCGCCGCGCTCGCCTTGCGCTAGAGCCTCGTAGTCCCAGTCGATTTCAAGGAACCGTTCTGGCGTAGACGAGAAGGCACTCAGATTCTGGCAGGCACGCTGATGGATGGTCACGCCCTTGCCCTGCGCGATGATGCCCACGATCGGGTCACCCGGTAGCGGATGGCAGCACCCGGCAAAATGGGTCGCAATCCCGGAGCCGATACCGGTGATGATCGAACCGCTCTTGGTGCCATAGCGCGGCGCCGTACCGACACCCCCACCAAGGCGACCGGACAGACCGGGCACCATACGAGGCGCGCGATGGGTCTGCCGCAGTTCCGGATAAGCCGCATTGACCACATCACGTGGCCCGAGCTGACCATTGCCAACCGCCACATAGAGATCTTCGATGCTGGCCTGACGCAGATCGCGCAGCAGCGATTCCAGCACTTTCTCACTGCCATCGACACCTTCCTGACGGAAAGCCTTGGCCAGCGCAGTGCGCCCGGTATCGAGATTGACCTGGCGCTGCTGCAACGCAACATGGCGGCGTATGCGCGCGCGCGCCTTGCCCGTAACGACGAACCGCTCCCAGGACGCGGAGGGCGTCCCGCCACGCGCCGTCATGATCTCGACCTGATCGCCATTCTGCAATTCATGGCGCAGGGGCATCAGGCGGCCATTGATCTTGGCGCCCACGCAGGCATCACCAACCTGGCTATGCACCGCATAGGCGAAGTCAACGGGCGTCGCGCGACGCGGAAGAGAGATCAGCTGCCCTTTGGGGGTGAAACAGAAAACCTGATCCTGATACAGTTCGAGCTTTGTGTTTTCGAGAAACTCGTCAGGTGCCTCAGAATCCTCGAGGATCTCGAGCAGATCCTGCACCCAGCGCAGCTTGTTGAGGCCCAGAGCCGCAACTTCGCTATTGGACGCCTGCGCCTCGTCACGTTCCTTGTAGGCCCAGTGGGCTGCCACACCGTTCTCGGCAAAATTGTGCATGTCCGCCGTGCGGATCTGCACTTCGATCTTCTGGTTTCGCGGCTGTCGCAGGGTCACGCCCGTATGAAGGCTCTGATAGCCATTGGCCTTGGGCGTGGAAATGTAATCCTTGAAGCGCCCCGCAATCATCGGATAGGCGCCGTGAATAGCACCCAACGCGGCATAGCAGGCATCGCGGCTGGGAACGATCACGCGAAATGCCATGATGTCGGAAAGCTGCTCGAACGCGACATTGCGCTTTTGCATCTTGGCCCAGATGGAATAGGGCGATTTTTCCCGCCCCGTTACATCGATCTGGGGCAGACCAACTTCGGCACAGAGCGCCTTCAGTTCATGCTTGATCTGCTCGATGATATCCGCGCCGTGACCTCGAAGGAAGTTCAGGCGTGCCCGGATTGTCGCATCGGCTTCGGGCTCAAGCTGTTCGAATGAGAGATTTTGCAGCTCGGTCTTGACGCGATCCATACCGATGCGCTCGGCCAGCGGCGCATAGATATCCATCGTTTCACGGGCAATGCGCAGGCGTCGATCCTGCCGCTGCACATAATGCAGGGTGCGCATGTTATGCAAGCGATCGGCAAGCTTCACGATAAGCACGCGAATATCGCGTGACATCGCCAGAACAAGCTTACGGAAATTTTCCGCCTGTTTCGTCCGGTCTGACTGCAACTCCAGACGGGTCAGTTTGGTCACACCATCGACCAGACTGGCCACCGTCTCACCGAAGCGGTCCTTCAAAAAGGCCGGTGTGATCCCGGTATCTTCGACCGTATCGTGCAGCAGCCCGACCATGATTGAAGGCACGTCCATGCGAAAACCCGCAAGGATGTTCGCCACGGCGATGGGATGGATAATATAGGGTTCACCATTGTCGCGCTTTTGCTCGCGATGCGCCTTTTCGGCTACCTCGTAGGCTTCTTCCACGCGCTTGAGGTCCGCTTGCGGATCATAGGCGGCAATACGGCGAAGAAGACCGCTGATCGATGGCATGGCGGGCGCCATGCCTGCCGGTTCAGCTGCGAGGATTTCAGGCGCTGGCGTGTTGTGCTCGGCGCCGGGGAGAAGGGTGTCAGACATGCCGGTACTCTCTCCCGCAACCTAGATCGTTGAATACGCTACCGGACCACAGAACAGCCCGGCACCGCAAGAGGACTCAGCGGCGACCGCGTCCTCCGAATTCTGCCTCGAACGATGCCTCGAGCTCGGCTGTGGACATGGTTTCAGCCATGTGGGCATGCTCTTCTTCAGACGAGACATCCTGCAGGCCAAAGATGTTCTGATCGGTCGGGATGAGGTCCATCACCTCTTCATCGACAGGCTCGGGCTCGGGTGCACGGGCCAGGGAGCGCACGATACCATCCTTGAGCGTACCGAGATTGACCTTGTCCTCCGCGATTTCGCGCAACGCCACGACAGGGTTCTTGTCATTGTCACGATCAAGGGTCATTTCCTCGCCACGCGACAGACCACGAGCGCGCTGTGCAGCAAGGAGAACGAGCTCGAAGCGGTTCGGGACCTTTTCGATGCAGTCTTCAACGGTAACGCGTGCCATAAAACTCTTCCCAACCAATTTCCGCGGATCGACGTGAATTGTGCAAAATAGCATAGCATGGCGGGTGGAGCAATCATAAGCGCTTTCGCGCCCATGCAACATGGCATCAGAGTAAGGATCGCAATCTTCAGCATCGCTCTTGCTTGGCTGAAGGACAGCTCCAGAGGTGATGAACTGACATAGTCTGACAATTACGAAATGTGCGACGCTCTGTATTATTCATCTAACATTTGTTAATCTTCTACAGTAAATCTAACTGACTGCCGCGAAAGCCTGTCCCGGCAGAATTCTCATACGGATCGAAGATGCTCGACAAAACCGAGAAAACTGCTGTTTTTATAGATGGATCGAGCTTATATTATACTGCCAAGACCCTTGGATTTGAAGTCGACTATCGGCGCCTGCTCCGATATTTGAAATCGGGAACCAGACTGATACGAGCCCATTACTATGCGGCAATTCCCGAGACCGAAGAGTATTCTCCCCTTAAGCCACTCACCGACTGGCTCGCCTATAACGGTTATATGCTCGTTACAAAGACGGCACGCGAATTTACCGATCAATCCGGCCGCCGACGCCTCAAAGGCAATATGGATGTCGAACTGGCGGTCGATTTGCTCGAACTGGCCGACAAGATAGATCACGCTGTGATATTCAGTGGGGATGCAGATCTCAGACGTGCCGTGGAAGCCATACAGCGCCGCGGTGTGCGTGTTACGGCAGTATCGTCGCTCAGGTCCTCCCCCCCCTTGATTGGGGATGACCTCCGGCGACAGGTGGATCAGTTCGTTGAACTGGGAGACATTGCGGCAGAGTTCACACGCCGTCAGGCCGACACCCCGGTACGCCCCAGATCCAACCCGATCAGGCATCCTGCCGATGTCATGCCCGACAACGATCTTGATGATTGATTGTCCTGTCTGACCCAGCCCAGGGCATGTTCCGAGACAGTGAGATGGCATCGGCAGGCATCGTAACGTTTGCCCCACCCATGTGAGGTCGACAATTCGGCGGTGGGCGCCCGTGGGGATTACCTGCGCGCGTCGCGCCTCCGCTCGGCCTCGTTCACTGCCAAATCCACGCCTCCACGGAATTTAAAGCGTCAGGCGTTTCCAGATCTTTCAGCGCTGTATCCACCGGGATCCGATCCGATGCACAGGCCGCTTCAGCGAAGGTAGCCAGTACACAACTGCGATCTGACGTGCTTGTTATCATGACATTTTTTTGCTCATCGGGAAGATACCCGCTCACCAGAAACGTATTGACACAAATCGGGCAAGACTTCCCTAGATAACCCGAGACAGTGGGGCGCTCCCCCTTCCCCGCATCTGCCCGCGTCGAATAATGCGTGATCAACTGCGCGTCGGGGCAAGCAACCCGGGCAATCAGGACGCTTTAACCCGCAGGATCACGCTCGAGAGGAGAATCATCATGAACCAGCGTAACTCAGGTAAGATCGGCTTTATTGGCTATGGTGCGATGGGCTCTCTCATGGGCCATAACCTGCGGGCAACGGGTTATGACGTCATTGCCTACACCCCGTCAGGGCGCCAGCAGGATGCAGAGACACCGGTGGCCCAGACGGCATGCAAGCTGGGCGAGAGCGTTGATATCATCATCCTCTGCGTACCGAACGATGCAGCCGTAATGGCATCGGCCGAGGGAGACGATGGATTTCTCGCCGAGGCTCGCCCTGACACGCTCGTGATCAATTGCAGCACCATCTCGCCAGACGCGACCGAGAAGCTCCGGGGGCTTGTGGTCGAGAAAGGACTGCGCTTTGTGGACGCCCCCATGTCGGGCAGCACCCCCGAAGCCGAAAAAGGCGAGCTTGTCATGCTGGTGGGAGCATCCGAACAGGATCTTGCTGCCGCTGCACCCGTGCTGGACGCCATAGGCAAGCTCACCATTCATGCTGGAGACGTCGGGGCGGGCACGCGCCTCAAGCTCGTCATCAACGGCATCATGGGCGCGACGCTCAACGTGATTGCCGAAGCTGTGGGTTATGGCCTCGATAGCGGCCTGAACCGTGACATGCTGTATGACGCACTCTCTCAAGTGGCGGTCATCTCGCCGCATCACAAGCGCAAGCTCGGTGCTGCACAGCAGGGCGATTTTTCGCCGCAATTCCCCACCCGCCTCATGTCCAAGGATATGGGATTGCTCATCAGCGCCGCCAGATCGACGCACAGCTTCTGCCCTGCCATTGCTGTGGCAGACCAGGCACTGGCTCTTTCGGGCAAGCGTCATGCCAATGACGATTACTCTGCCCTGCTTGGCGCCATCGAAAAGAGCGTCGTCAAGCACGATAGCTGATATATCAGCGCGACACGAACCGGTGCCGCAACGGGTTGACGAAACCGGTTGCGCACCATAGCTGCCTTCTGTGGCCAGACAGCCCGTCTGGCCCTCACCATGACAGTCCAGGAGACGCGACCATGGCTTTCGAACTGCCGTCCCTTCCCTACTCGTCCGGTGCGCTCGCCGCCTCTGGCATGTGCCAGGAAACGCTTGAGCTGCATCATGGCAAGCATCATCAGGCTTATGTCACGGCGCTGAACGGCTTTGTCGAAGCCAAGCCGGAGCTTCAGGGCAAGAGCCTCGAGGAAATCATTCTCGCCGTGAAGGGTGATGCCGCACAGGCTCCCGTATTCAACAACGCGGGCCAGCACTGGAACCATATCCTGTTCTGGAAGAACCTTGCGCCGAATGGCGGTCAGGTGCCGTCCAAGCTGGCTGCAAAGATCGAGTCCGATCTCGGTGGTCTCGACGCGTTCAAGGCCGCCTTCAAGCAGGCAGCCATCTCACAGTTCGGCTCGGGCTGGGCGTGGCTGGTTCTTGGCAATGATGGCAAGCTTGCCGTGACCAAGACAGCCAATGGCTCGAACCCGCTGGCCGAAGGCCAGGGTCGTGCCCTGCTGGGTCTGGATGTGTGGGAACACGCCTACTATCTGGACTTCCGCAACCGTCGTCCTGATTACATCACCAACTATCTCGACAAGCTTGCCAATTACGAGTTTGCCGAAGCAGAGCTGCTCTCTGCCTGATATCGCTCCCGGCTGCCCCGAGGACTGTTCCTGGGGATCATCTGCGGGCAGCACAAGACGATATCCCATGAAAAAGGCCGGCTCCCTCTCGGGACCGGCCTTTTTCGATCTATCTCGGTTGCCGCGCCTCACTTGGCGGGCTTGCCACCGTCATTCGCTGGCTTTGCCGTGCTGGTCAGAACCTGCGAGACATTTTCGCGCATCAGCTGGATCTTCACGCCAGGAGCGATCTCGATCTCGATTTCCTTGGTCCCCTCACGGGCAAGCTGAACCACGCCGATGATGCCGCCACTGGTCACAATACGGTCACCGCGACGCAGCGCATTAAGCTGTGCCTTGAGTTCCTTCTGGCGTGCCTGCTGGGGACGGATGAGCACAAAATAGAACACGACGAACACGAGGATCATCGGGAGGAATGAGATAATCCCGCTGTTGGCGAGCATGCGTTTCTTCCATATGTCGATAGTCAGGGACCGGACACGTCATGGGACGGACCGGATTGCAGCCGGACCATAATTGACCGCGCCTGCACGTCAAGCACGGCTTTGGAACAAGGGAGAAACCTATGGACCCCGTTCTGCTCGAAAAACTCGAGCGTATTGCATCGGCTCTGGAACGCCTGTCACCCGCACCGGCCAGCGCAACCACGCTCGAGACAGGCGACGCCTTCATGTGGCAGGGAGCGTCCGCAAGCCTGCGACCCGTCGCGCAGGTCCACGGGGTCGATCTCTCGCTGCTGCGCGGGATTGATCGCCAGACCCGGCTGGTTCTGGAAAACACGCGCCATTTCGCACAGGGTCGCACAGGCAATAATGTCATGCTCTGGGGTGCGCGGGGTATGGGTAAATCCTCGCTGGTCAAGGCGTGCTTTGCCGAGGCCAATCGCGAGCGGCCTCATGCCCTTGTTCTGATCGAGATCCAGCGCGACGATCTCTCCACCCTCCCCCGACTGCTCGATATCCTGCGCGCCCAGCCCCGGCGCTGTATCCTCTTTTGCGATGACCTCTCCTTCGAGACACAGGATGCCGATTACAAATCGCTGAAATCGGTTCTGGATGGTGGCATCATGGGCCGCCCCGAGAACGTGCTGTTCTATGCCACGTCCAATCGTCGCCATCTCATGCCGCGTGACATGATGGAAAACGAAAGCGGCAGCGCCATCAACCCGCAGGAAGCCGTCGAGGAAAAGGTCTCCCTGTCAGACCGCTTCGGCCTGTGGATCGGTGTTCATGGCTGCAACCAGGAAACCTATCTCGCAATTGTCGACGGCTATGCCGCCCACCGCAGACTCGCCATCTCGACCGAGGCGCTGCATCGGCACGCTCTGGAATGGGCCATGGAACGCGGGGGCCGCTCCGGCCGCGTTGCCGCCCAGTTCATCGACCATCTCAGCGCGACGCTGGGATGAAAAAAGCCGGGCCGGTCATGCACCGGCCCGGCCTGAAGGGCTTATCCGAAAGGAAAGCTTCTGCAGGAACCTTTGTCTGGTCCCTGCATGGATGACAGAACGATCAGAACGTCGCGTTCAGACGGCCGTAGTAATAGGCACCATAGATCGGGATACCCGAGGAGTCGGTGTCATAGATCTTCGGACCCAGATAATTGGTGATCGGGTTCACGTGGCGCGGGCGCTGGTTGAAGATGTTGTTCGCGCCGATAGCGAAGTGCCAATGCTCCGTGAAGCGATAGCCAACTTCAAGATCTGTCAGCCAGACGGGCGTATTCTTGAATTCTGCCCATTCCGTGTTGGAGTACTTGATCGCCGCTGGTGCCAGATCCTCATAGGTCAGCAGCGATTTGGTCTCGCCATAGCGGGTCTGACGCAGGTTCACATCCCACTGATGATACGTCCAGTAGGCGTTCAAGATCAGCTTGCTGCGCGGTGAGCCCGTGGTGAGATAACCCACTGTCTGCGCATTGGCTGCGGGATCGCCGAAAGCATTGGTGTTGATATGGCTGATGCGCGTGCGGTTGAGGTTGAGCATCGCGCTCAGGTTGAGCGTGCCATAGCGGTGCAGATGCAGCAGGTAGTCGGATTGCAGGTCGAGACCCTGTGTGCGCGTGCTGGCCACGTTGGCAAAGTAATTGGCCGTCACGTTGCTGGGGTCGATTCCGCTTGGCAGATCCACGCCTGTCAGGGCGATCGCGTCCAGTGCTGTCTGACCATTGACCGTAGCCGAGCCGATAATGCGGTCACGGATATTGATCTGATAGACATCAACCGAGACATGCCAGTCTTTCAGCGGTTCTGCGATGATGCCGCCTTCGGCGCTCGTCGACCGCTCGGGCTTCAGACGCTGGGCACCAATGGTCTTGCCTGCAGCGCCAACAGTCTGGAGCAGGCCCGAAGCGCCAGTCGGTGAGACATTAAGCGCCGAGTAGTACTGCTCGGGCATGGTCGGCGCACGGAAGCCGTTGCTGATCGTGCCGCGGATTGCGAGCTTGCTGGTGATGTCGTAGCGCGTCGTGACCTTGCCGTTCTCGGTGTTGCCGAAATCGGTGTAGTGCTCGAAGCGGCCGGCAAAATCGAGGTCCCAGTGCGGCAGCGGGTGGAAGTCTCCATCCAGATAACCAGCCCAGATATTGCGCTGCCACTTGCCGGCGTTCTGCGGCGTCAGACCGGCAAAGCCCTGTGTGCCGCCAAGCTCATACGAAGCCGGCTCGCCCGCCTTGATCGTGTACATTTCCAGGCGATGCTCGGCACCGAAGGCCAGCGTCATCGGCACGACATCCGCGATACGGAAGTTGCGACGGGCATCGAAATTGCTGGTCCACTGGGCAAGAGAATAGCTCTGTGCGCGCACCGTGGTGGGCGAGAACCCATAGGCCTTGTAGTAATTCGGGTTGAAGGTGTTCTTGTTGCCGATATCGTCGTCATCCTGGCCGTACAGCGTGCTCAGATCCCAGCTGAAGCCGAACAGATTATCGCCCTTGAGGCCCAGATTGGCCTGGAAGTCGTTCTCCTCGATCGTCTCCAGCGGTGAGAAGCCATAGGGGTAGGCGCTCGGTGCCACGGTGGGCACACGATAGTTCTCGTAAGCCTCGGAATGGCGATGGGCGTAGGTGATCAGACCATAGGTCTCGATACCCTCCGTGATACCCTTGCCCCATTCGATGGAGAGATTTTCGCGTGTTTCTTCCGGGTTGGAGAGGATGTTGTTGGAGTTGGCCGGCCAGCTTGAGCTCGTCGTCCAGCGATGGTCGTCGGTGCTCTTGAGCTTCGAGACCCAGTGATCGGTGTGATAGACCTGACCGCTCAGGTGGACGAAACCGTCATTGCCCCATTTAAGACCACCATCGGCACCGATCAGATACTGCCAACCGGTGCCGTTATAGGCATTGGCACCCGTCTGCGCGACGGTGTTGATGCCATGATTGGTCTTCTTGGTGATGATGTTCACGACACCTGCGATGGCATCGGAGCCGTAAAGGGCGGCTGCGCCATCACGCAGGATTTCGATGTGATCGATCGCGCCCGCCGGGATCATGTTCAGATCGACCGGGGTCGAACCCTGCTGCGGGCCCGCATCGGCATAGATATTGGCTGTCGTATTACGGCGCTTGCCATCGACCAGCACCAGAACCTCGTTAGGATTAAGGCCACGCATACGGATCGCCGAGGTCAGCGCACCGGCATCGGCACCGTTGGCTGTGACCGTGATGGAGGGATCAACGCGCGTGATGGCGTCTGCCAGGTTGAGCTGGCCGGAGCGGCGCAGGGTGGCAGCAGAAACCACGGTGACGGGCACGGCGCTGTCGCGGGCCTTGCGGTTGAAGGCGTGTGTACCCGTCACGATGACAGACTCACCGCTATCGCCGCTCGCATCGCGTGCCTTGCGGGTGCGGATCTTGGGAACGGAATGAAGGGGCTGATCCGAGCCGATTGACGTTCTTTGGTGAACGACGCCGGTCTTTTTTACCTTTGGCGCGGTCTGCTCGGCAGGCTGCGTGGCCGCCTGAGCGTAGCTGAACCCGAATGGGAAGGAGAGAAGGGTCGCCGCCGCCAGTATTCTTCGCTTTGTAAACATCGTTCGAGCTGTCTCTCCATGGGATCGTGAACCAGGATCAGTCTAGGCAGCATCGAAAACTCGTTACAACGTCGAAATGGAATTTTCTTTCGTTAGCGGATCGAATGAGACAAAAAAAACACAGTTTGTCGCAGATAGCCAGCACAAACCGGTCAGTTTCCGCAATTATCTGTCGCACTTCCTGTTTTTCACGACCGTAAGTTCCTCTGGTGAACATTCGTGACGCAAAGGTGCTGTTCCCTCTGGCCGCAAGCCTGCTAAACTTCGCGCCTGCACAGGGTTGCAAGGATTCAAGAGCGACGCTTAGGGCCGCCAGCTTGTTGCCAGGCCTGGCCATGAGGCGGTCAAGACAGGGATACCGATGACGGAAAGCCTTATTAACGACACATCCGGAAATACCAGATCAGGGCAACGCTGCTCAGATGCCATGAGGCTGGGAAGCGACGTGGTTGATCTGCGCCGGGTCAAGTGTGATCCCGATTACTGGTACCCCGTCGCGTGGTCGCACGAGCTGCGCAAAGGCAAGACCATCGCGACACGTTTTGCAGGCCATCCCATTGCACTTGTGCGCCCGCAGGAAGGCACCGTGTTCGCTCTGGAGGATCGCTGCGCGCACAGGCAGGTACCGCTCAGCAAGGGACGTGTGGAGGGCGAGGCTGTCCAGTGCTGCTATCATGGCTGGGCCTATGGCCGCTCGGGTCGCTGCATCGATGTGCCCTATCTGGGCAAGGGTAAACTCCCCAATGGCGTTCGCACCTATCCATGCCGTGAGGTCGAGGGACTGATCTTCATCTTCCCCGGCGATCCGGCCAAGGCGGAAACGACCCCCTTCCCGCAGCTCGGCTCCGTTGCCGACCCAGCCTACAAGACCCGCCGTTTCGGCGAGCATGTGAACTGCCATTACAGCTTCATGCATGAGAACCTGATGGATATGAACCATCAGTTCATGCACTCGAAGCAGATGGGCAAGATGAAGCCCCGCTATCTTGGTGGTGCCGATGAGCCACGCATGGTCGAGGCGCGCTACAGCTTTGCCCGCGTGGGTGGAAAACAGCCCTGGGGCGAGGCGCTGATCTTCGGAGAGCGTCGCGATGCCAGCGCCAAATTCGCGCATCGCGACGTCATGACCATCCGCACTGTCTATCCCTATCAGACACTGCACATCCGTACCGGCGACGAACCACCCGTGATGGATCTCTGGATCGTCTACGTGCCTCAGGACGCCGAGCATCTTACATGCCGCGTATTCGGCCTGCTCTCGATTCGACGTCCCAAGCTCAAGGGAGCACTCGAACTCGCCTGGCCGCTTCTTGTCGGGTTCACCAACAGGATCTTCGCCGAGGACCGCGAGATTGTGGAACTTGAGCAGAAGGCGTGGCGTGAACTTGGCGGTGATCGCAATCAGGAAGTCTTTCCGGTCATCAACGCCCTGCGCGACCTGTTGCGTCGTTCGGGCATCCAGCCGGAAACAGAGACTCCGGATACCGAAGTACTGACTGAACCGGATCGGGCTCAGGCCGCCGAATGAGTCTGACACTCGAGGTCTCGCCCTACCGTCTGCGCCCGCTTCGGCCGACCGATGGTGCCGCTGTGCACAATCTGGTCAATGACTGGAGTGTCGTGCGCATGCTCAGCCATCTCCCTTTCCCCTACCCGCGGAAGCTGGCTGATCAATGGATTGCGAGCACTATCGAGCGTCAGGAGGCTGGCAAAGCCTGGCATTTCGCCATTTGCGACAATGACAGGCTCGTCGGCTGCATTGGCTTGTCGATGGATCGCCCGACCCAGACGGCGAGGATTGGCTACTGGGTGGGACGTCCTTTCTGGCAGAAAGGCATTGCAACTGCCTGCGTGCGACGCGTGGTTGAATGGGCGTTCGAGACACTTCCGGTCACGAAGATCATGGCAGATGTGGCGGAAGACAACCTGCCTTCGATCGCTCTGCTGGACCGCCTCGCCTTCGTGCGCTCAGGCACGACGCGTATTCCCTTCATTTCACGCGGGCCGGAACCCTATCCGGTGCTTACCTACAGGCTGGATCGCACAACGGAAAAGGCAACGCCCGTGACACAGGGTAATGGGCCGCGCGTTTTGCTGGTCGTCGCAGCCGTGCTGATCGACCGGGAGCAGCGCGTCCTTCTGGCCCGTCGACCGCCCGGCAAACCGATGGCCGGGTTATGGGAATTCCCGGGTGGCAAGGTCGAGCCCCATGAATCGCCCGAACAGGCACTGATTCGCGAACTGGATGAGGAACTCGGGGTCGACATCTCGTCGGGATGTATCGCCCCCTTCACTTTCGTCTCCGAAAACGTAGGGGGGCGGCATTTGCTGATGCCGCTTTATCTCTGCACACGCTGGCGACGCCAGCCCGTCCCGCGTGAAGGGCAGGAACTGGCCTGGGTGTCGGTGGATGAACTGAATCGTTTCCCCATGCCAGCACCCGACCGCCCCCTGATTCCCCTCCTCAGGGAGCTGCTCGCCGGTTGACCTGCAGGCGGCGTTCAGTCCGCCTTGACCAGGGCGATACGATGCTGCGGCAACCCTGCCTTGTCGGCACGGAAAGTGAAGAGACTCCCCGATTGCGGATACCGGGCAAGGACCGCGTCGGAGAGGCCCTGACGCGCACTCGTGACATAGGCTGTCTTGCGATCATCACCACCAAAGGCGACCTTGGTGACATTCATGGCAGGCACAGCGAATGAGGCTCGTTCGACCCCATCGGGGGTGAAGCAGCGAACATGAGCGCCATTCCAGGTCGAGCACCAGATATTGCCCTCGCTGTCTGACACAACGCCGTCCGGATAGCCCTTGTCCTCAGGCAGGTTCACAAAGATGCGCTTGTTGGACAGGGCCCCATCTGCGGAAAGGTCGAAACGGTAGATCACACCATTGGGGGTATCGCAGGCATAGAGAAGCTTGCCATCGGGCGAGACTGCGGGGCCATTGGCAACCGTGTATCCCGTATCGTGATGGCGCAGCACAAATCCTTCCGCCGTGTGATGAACCGAATAGAGAGAGCCGCTCGGCGCTTCTTCCGAATCATCCATTGTACCAAACCAGCCGCGCCCGTGCAGGTCCACGCAGCCATCATTCAGGCGGTTGCCGGGCTTGTCGGTCTCGACATCCAGTTCCTTCTCGAAGCTGCTGGCCTGAGGGTCGAACCGGTAGAGCCCGTCAGGCAGTCCCGCCAGAAAGGTACCGTCTTCCACTGGAAGCAGGAACGCGACCTTGCCGGGGGCGACCCAGTGATGGGCCTCGCCCAGCCCGGGTGTGAACCGATGGACCTTGCGACCGTTGATATCGACAAAATAGATGCCGTTTTCGCTGGAGATCCAGACCGGCCCCTCACCCAGATCAGCGCGGATGTCATAAGCGCATGATGCGCAGGGTTCGCTGTTCAGATCGCTCATTTCCTGTCTCCTGCGAAAAGGTCATAGTCAGGTTCATCAACTCGAAGTTGATCGACGTGTCGGGATTTAACGTCAGGACACCCTGTATGGTTGACGAAGTTATCATTCCCCGGCGATCAGAGGGAAACCCCATGCCACCCACCGCCTGTCTTCTCATAATCGGCAACGAAATCCTGTCTGGCCGCACGCAGGATGCCAATATCCGCTTCATTGCGAACGGCCTCGCCCGCTCGGGGATTGCACTGGAAGAAGTCCGCGTCATTCCGGACAAGGCCAGACGCATTGTCGACACGGTTGCGACCTGTCGCGCTATGTTCGACCATGTGTTTACCACGGGCGGCATTGGCCCGACGCATGACGACATAACCGCCGCCTGCGTTGCGGAGGCCGTTGGAGTCCCTCTGAAAATTCATGAGGAAAGCTACCGGAAGCTGGAATCCTATCTGGGGAAGGAAAAATTCAACAAGGCGCGGCAGCGGATGGCCTGGCTGCCGCGCGGCGCCGTCCCGATCGAGAACACCGTTTCGATTGCTCCGGGTTTTTCGATTGCCAATGTGCATGTGATGGCAGGCGTACCCTCCATCATGCAATCCATGTTCAACGCCCTTCTCCCGACTCTCGAAGGCGGGGCCCCTCTAAGCTCCGTGGCATGGCATGCGGATTTGCGTGAGGGGACATTGGCGGAGGGGCTGGAGGCAATCCAGAACGATTTCCCTACGCTCGACCTTGGCTCCTATCCGTTTGAACGTGCCGACGGGCGAAAGGGTGTATCTCTCGTCGCCAAGGGCTACGATTCAGATCAGGTGGCGCAAGCCGGTGAGCGCATCCGTCAACTGATCGAGTCGCTTGGAGTGACGCCGATCGAGGGTGAACCTGCCCCCTGAGAAGCACAAAAAAAACCGCCAGACCTGTTGGCCGGGCGGTTCTTCATCCTTCCGGGTCGGGGCCGTCAGACCCCGTCCGTAAACCGGTGCCTCAGAGCGTATCACGCCCCATCGCGAGGAACTTCTCGCGTCGCTTCGCCACCAGATTCTCTCCCTCGAAGGGGATGAGTTCGGCCAGCACATCGCCAATGGCGTCACCGACAGCGGCAATCGCTTCTTCCGGGAAACGCTGCGCCCCGCCGATGGGCTCGGGGATGATACGATCGATCAGGTGCAGCTTGAGAAGATCCTGAGCTGTCAGCTTGAGCGCCTCGGCCGCCGTAGCCGCCTGCTTGGGGTCGCGCCAGAGGATGGACGCGGCGCCTTCCGGGGCAATGACCGAATAAATCGAATGTTCAAGCATCAGAACGCGGTCACCGGCGCCAAGGGCAACAGCCCCACCCGATCCGCCTTCACCAATGATGATGGCAATCAGCGGAACCGGTGCGCGGAGACAGCAATCGGTCGAACGGGCAATAGCCTGCGCTTGACCACGCTCTTCGGCATCGATGCCGGGCCATGCGCCTGACGTATCGATGAATGTCAGGATCGGCAGGCCAAAGCGGCCAGCCATCTCAACGAGGCGCTGCGCCTTGCGATAGCCTTCCGGCTTGGGCATGCCGAAATTATGACGCAGGCGCGACTCCATGTCGAAACCGCGCTCTGTGCCGATCACCATGACAGCCTGACCGCGAAAGCGGGCAAGACCACCGACGATGGCCTGGTCATCATGCCCCAGACGATCACCAGCAAGCGGCGTATATTCCTCAAGCAGCCCCTTGAAGTAATCAAGAGCGCGAGGACGCTGCGCATGGCGCGCGACCATGACCTTCTGCCACGGCGTCAGCTTGGTATAGGCAGCACGAAGCTGCTTTTCCGCCTTGTCGGACAATTTGCCGATTTCGTCGGCAATGTTGATGCCTTCGCCGTCCTTGGCCATCTGGCGAAGTTCGGCAATCTTGTTTTCAAGCTCGGCAACCGGCTTTTCGAAATCGAGATACTGACGCATGACCCGCCGATAGCACGGGTTCATGTTCCACAACAATCCGTCGCTTCATCATGGCGCATCATCGGAAAGCGGGTGATGCTGGTTGAGCACCTGCCGCAGCCGTTCCTGCATCACATGGGTGTAGATCTGGGTCGTTGCGATATCGGCGTGGCCAAGGAGCATCTGCAAGGCGCGCAGATCCGCCCCGCGCTCCAGCAGATGCGTTGCGAAGGAGTGTCTCAGCACGTGGGGTGATACCAGATCGGGATCGATCCCGGCCCTGAGCGCAACATGGAGCAGGATCTTGTCGAATCCCTGACGGGTCAGGGCACGCGCCGGGTTGCGACCGGGAAAGAGGTAGGGACTATCGATATCCCGGTCATGATGAAGCAACGCCAGAGCGGCTTCGCGGGCTGCGTGGGAGATCGGTATGAGCCGCTCGCGCCCGCCTTTCCCCCTTATCAGCACCATTTCCGACTCACGCCTGAACAGACGCCCGGGCAGAGAGAGCAACTCCGAGATACGCAAACCAGTCGTATAAAGCAGTTCGAGCGCCGCCCGGCTGACCAGATCGCGCCGCGGATCGTCATGGCCATGACATCCCTCATCGAGCAGACGCTCTACCTGTGCCTCCGACAGAAGTTTGGGTAAGGGCTTCTCCAGACGCGGCATCTGGATGCTTTCTGTGGGGTCATGATCGGACCACCCTTCACGCTGCACGAAACGGAAGAACTGGCGCAGGCATGAAAGCCGTCGTGCTGCGGTACTTGATGAAAGCCCCGAACGCCCCTGCCAGGCACCATAGGCAGCGATGCTTGTCTGCCCTGCCTCGAGCAGAGCCGCAGGCTCACCCTCATTCTGGCGCTTCAGGAAGGCGATGAAATCCGCAAGGTCCGAGGCGTAGGCCTGACGGGTGCGCGGGGCCGCATTGCGCTCCGCCGCCAGCATCTCCAGAAAAGCCTCTGCCGCCGGGGGTAGCCCCTCACCCCCGGTCATGGGGAACGGTTCAGTGTTGGAGCGTGGGCGCTGCGACAGGCTCGGGCATGGAGGGCATGGGTTTGGCGGGTGCGGTACCCGGCATGGCCGGTGCGGAATCAGCCGCTGTCGCCGCAAACTGCGTGCCCGGCAGATCCTTGTGCACCATCGTCTGTACGGGCAGTGGCGGGTTCATGCCCAGCTTCAGAAACGCTCCGCCAAGACCCAGGACGATCAGGACAGCGAGTGCAAGGGCGATCCGGGGAAAGCTCAGCGTGGACATGAAAAACTCCTGAAAGACGGGCGCGTGGGCAAGATTTTCAGCCACAGGCCGCGCCCTGCCGGGGCTGCTCGGTGGCGAGCCGCTTTCCTGTATGTTAGCCTTGCCCGAATGTCACGCCCCACCTTTTTTTCCGATCGAACCGAACCGATGCCCGACCTGCCTGATCCCGCAACCGGATCGGACTTCCCTGCCCCGAACACTGCTGACCCGATCATTGTTCTCGTCGGCCTGATGGGCGCCGGAAAGACGACAATCGGCCGCCGTCTGGCGGCTCGACTCGGTCTGGAGTTCGTGGATGCCGATCTTGAGATTGAGCGTGCTGCGGGCTGCACCATTTCGGAGATCTTTGCCCGGCATGGCGAGCCGGCATTTCGTGATGGTGAGAGACGGGTGATCCAGCGCCTGCTGCAGGGGCCTGCCAAGGTGCTTGCAACAGGGGGCGGCGCCTTCATCGACGCGCAGACACGCCGACTGGTGAAGGCTCACGCTCGTTCGGTCTGGCTGCGTTGCCCCCTGCCCGTGCTGGTGCGTCGTGTTTCGGGCCGCACAGGTCGCCCCCTGCTCGACAAGGGCAATGTCGAATCAACGCTTGCCGCGCTTCAGGCGCAGCGCCACCCCATTTATGCAGAGGCAGATATCGTCGTGGATTGTGGAGATGACAGCATCGATCATGGTGCTCAGCGCATTATTGAGGCGCTCGATTCCTATGCCCACCCGCTTCGGGTACCCGTAACGCTTGAGTCGCATCATTACGAGGTTCTGATCGGGTCTGACCTGATCAGCCGTGCCGGGGCCTATCTGGCGCCTGTCCTGCCCCAGAAGCGTGCGGTGGTGATCACCGATGAAACCGTGGCGAAGCTTCACCTCCCGCGTCTGCTTGGTGCACTGGGCGAGACCGGTATCGAGGCCACACCTTTCGTGGTTCCGGTGGGTGAGGAGTCGAAATCGCTCACCCGTTATGCAGCGCTGATCAACGACATTCTGGACCATGGGATGGAACGCCATACAACGGTCATCGGCCTTGGTGGTGGCGTGGTGGGCGATCTTTCCGGCTTTGTAGCGTCCAGCGTTCTGCGTGGTGTTCCCTTCGTCCAGATCCCGACAACACTGCTCTCTCAGGTCGACAGCTCGGTCGGGGGCAAGACGGGCCTCAATGCACGCGCCGGCAAAAATCTCGTCGGCGCCTTCTACCAGCCTCGCATCGTTCTGGCAGACAGTTCGGCACTGGCGACGCTGTCACGCCGTGAGCGTGTCGCGGGTTATGCCGAGATCGTCAAGGCAGGCATTATTGCCGACCCCGCCTTGTTTGCCTGGTGCGAAGCCCATGGCGCCGATCTTCTCGACGGCGACCCGGCAGCCCTCGGCGAGGCCGTGCAACGTGCCTGCGCCTTCAAGGCGAAAGTCGTGATGGACGATGAAAAGGAAACGGCCGCACAGGATGGGAGGGCCCTGCTTAACCTTGGTCACTCCTTCGGCCACGCACTAGAGGCCCATTTCCGCTATGACGGACGACTGTTGCATGGGGAGGCCGTATCGATCGGGCTCCATCTGGCCGCAGCTCTCTCAGTGGCTCTGGGCCTGTGTCCACGTGCTGACATGGAACGCATCGACACTCATTTGCGTGGCCTTGGCATGCCCGCTGGTCTCGACTGGTTCGATGAGACGCTCAGCGCCAGCGAACTGATTGCCTCGATGGCTCGCGACAAGAAGGTGCTTAATGGACGCCTTTCCTTCGTACTGATTCGCGGGATCGGCCAGGCATTTACAACGCGTGATGTTGAAATGGACACGGTGCGTGACGTTTTGGTCCAGGAAGGTTGCGTAGCGTAACGACAAATAAGGTGAGCGGTATTTTTTCCTTACAGGACAGCCATTCTCCTCACGATCCCTTGATGCCGCGATTCATGAACAAACCCGCTAGAACGGCTCGCTGCATAAGAAATTGTTAATCGGGCGGAATGGAGTGTTGCAGTTTGGACACGGCTATTTCGTCTAATCGTCAAATACCCATGGAACTCACTTCCTGAACCGGAACTGACGGCTCTATACGCACTTATGCATCGCGCTGAGCCTGTTGTTGCTTCGCCTCTCCGGAGGGAAAACGGCAGGCTTGAATGGATGAATTTATGAGGACGAAACTAATGCGTCTCCGCACGGCACTTCTGGCCATGACGTCGATGGCAGCCGCCCCGACGATCGCCATGGCGAGCACCATCACCGGCCCGTATGTCAATATTGGCGGTGGCTACAACCTGGTCCAGCAGCAGCACGGCCGCTTCTCGCCGACCACACAGGCTGATGGCACGACCAGCAACAACGCAAGCAGCTCGCGCTTCCGTCACAAGGACGGCTTCACGGGCTTCGGTTCGTTCGGTTGGGGCTTCGGCAACGGCCTGCGCGCTGAAGTTGAAGGCGTCTACAACTACTCCCAGATCAACCACCGCACGCCGACGGCCGTCCCCGGCTCGACGAGCGGTTCTGACCAGTCGTATGGCGGTTTCGTCAACGTGCTGTATGACATCGATCTGGCCCAGTTCGGCATCAACGTGCCCGTCACGCCGTTCGTCGGTATCGGTGCTGGCTACCTGTGGCAGCATTACAACCCAATCACCACGGCTTACAGCAACGGCGCTGTGAACCGCGTTGGTGGCACGCAGGGTGGCTTTGCCTACCAGGGCATCGTCGGTGCAGCATACGACATTCCGGGCGTCCCGGGCCTCGCGCTCACGACCGAATACCGTATGATCGGCCAGACCTTCACGGATGGCGCATATCGCTCGACGAGCTGGAACCGCAATGGTTCGGGCCTCCACAAGGGCAATGTGAACTTCGATCAGCGCTTCAACCACCAGTTCATCCTGGGCCTGCGCTATGCGTTCGACACAGCTCCCCCGCCGCCGCCGCCGGTCGTTACGGTTGCTCCCCCGGTCGTGCAGCCTGCCCGCACCTATCTGGTGTTCTTCGATTGGGACAAGTCGAACCTGACTGGCCGCGCTCGTGAGATCGTCGCCCAGGCAGCTCAGGCTTCCACGCACGTCCAGACGACGCGCATCGAAGTCAACGGCTACACCGACAACTCTGCTGCTCACCCCGGTGCACGCGGCCAGAAGTACAACATGGGCCTCTCGGTCCGTCGCGCACAGTCGGTCAAGGCTGAGCTGATCCGTGACGGCGTTCCTGCCGCTGCGATCGACATCCACGGCTACGGCGAGCAGCACCCGCTGGTCCCGACGGGTCCGAACACCCGCGAGCCGCAGAACCGTCGCGTCGAAATCATCCTGCGCTGATTGCGGCCTGAGAAAGAGGTCTCCCCGGAGGCCTCTTGATCGGTTCCAGATTAAAGGCCTCCGGCATTCGTGCCGGGGGCCTTTTTATTTGTGATCTCCCCCTTGTCTCACTGACCAAAGTATTACATATAAGTAATGTGTTCGAAGGTCGAGCAGTCCACGCTTCGCATCTTCGGGGAGGTTAGTCATGGCTCAGACTTATCATATCGATCGTTCGGACCGCTCCGGCATCACGCCGCTTCACCATGAAGGCGAGAGTGTCTTTCTCATGCTCGGCGCCCTTGTGGGCGGGCTTTTTGCTCTCGGGGCGATCGCTTTGCTGACCCTGTGAACGACATGTTTCTACGGCGCAAAAAAAGCCCCGGTCTCCCGGGGCTTTTTTATTCCAGACAACGTCATACCGGGTCTTACTCAAACAGCATCCCGCAAGGCACTTAGCTGATCAGTTGCTAAGACCAATCTGCTTGATATCGTGAAACGCCAGATCGGGGTTCATCTCGACCATACGGCGCATCATGAAGCTGGAGCTCGCGAGGAAAACAGGATCGCCATCGAGATCGTCTGCCATGGCTGAGCGGTTTGCCATGGAATAGGCCTCGATCTTGGTGCGTTCGCCCGTCACCCAGCGAGCAATGGTATAGGGGGTCGATTCAAACCCGATAGCGACGCCATATTCGCCCTGCAAACGCGACTGCAACACGTCGAGCTGAAGTGTGCCGACGACGCCCACGATGGGTGGCAGCCCATCCTGCGGGCGAAACAGCTGCACAACCCCCTCCTCTGCCAACTCTACAAGCGCCTGACGTAGCTTCTTGGCTTTCATCGCGTCATCAAGGCGCACACGGCGCAGGATTTCGGGCGCGAAATGCGGCACGCCCGTAAAGCGAAGCTCTTCACTCTCGCTAAGCGTATCGCCAATGCGCAATGTGCCGTGATTGGGCAGTCCCACAACGTCACCCGCAAAGGCCTCCTCCGCAAGCTGACGATCACGCGCAAAGAAAAACTGCGGCGTGTGCAGCGCAAACTGCTTGCCTGTGCGGACGTGCTTCAGGCGCATGCCACGCGTAAGTCGTCCCGAGCAGATACGGGCGAAAGCCATACGGTCGCGATGGTTGGGGTCCATATTGGCCTGGATCTTGAAGATCAGCGCCGTTACCTGCTCCTCGTCGGCCTTGACCTCACGCGTCTCACTGGGCTGGGCACGCGGCTCGGGACCATAAGCCACCAGGGCATCGAGTAGATCGGTCACGCCAATTTCCTTCATGGCGCTTCCGAAAAACACAGGCGTCAAATGCCCGGCGTCGAAAGACTCACGGTCGAACAAGGGCAGCGCAGCCTCGGCGAGTTCGAGCTCTTCGGAAAGCGCAACCATACGCGCATCGGATTGCGGGAGCGTCGCAGCCTCACCGCGTATCTCACGCGTGCGCATGTCATAGGTCCCGGCAAAATGTCCGGCACGCCCAATCGGCCATGTGGCAGGCGAGGTATCCAGCGCAAGAGTCGACGCAATTTCATCCAGTAGCCCGAAGCAGTCCTGCGCCTCGCGGTCCATCTTGTTGATGAACGTCACGATAGGAATATCGCGCAGGCGGCAGATCTCGAACAGCTTGCGCGTACGGTCCTCAATACCCTTGGCTGCGTCGATCACCATGACGGCGCAATCGACAGCTGTCAGCGTACGGTAGGTGTCCTCGGAGAAGTCTTCATGGCCCGGCGTGTCGAGCAGATTGAACACGCAGCCGCCATATTCAAAAGTCATGACCGAAGTCACAACCGAAATGCCGCGGTCACGCTCGATACCCATCCAGTCGGACTTGGTACGGCGGCGCTCACCCTTCGCGCGTACATTGCCTGCAAGCTGGATGGCGCCACCCGCACGCAGGATACGCTCTGTCAGGGTCGTCTTACCGGCGTCAGGATGCGAAATGATGGCGAAGGTCCGGCGTCGCCGGATCTCGCTGGCAAGGCCCGTGGCAGAAACGGAGGCGGACGCGGCTTCGGACATCGAAAACTAACCTTCGGTAAAACGGCAAATACCAGAAACGACAAATGCCGGACCGGGGGTGAACCCGATCCGGCATTGGCCAGAAACACCCGGAAGAAACGGGTCTTTTAGCGCGAGTAGAACTCGACCACGAGGTTCGGTTCCATCTGCACGGGGTACGGCACATCGGACAGACGCGGGCTGCGAACGAACTTGCCCTTCATCTGGCGATGATCGACCTCGATGTATTCCGGCACGTCACGCTCGGCGGACTGGGCGGCATCGAGAACGACAGCAAGCTGCTTGGACTTCTCACGCACTTCAATGACGTCGCCGTCACGAACGAGGTAGGAAGGAATGTTCACCTTGCGGCCATTGACCGTCACGTGGCCGTGGCTGACGAACTGACGGGCAGCGAACGGGGTGATCGCGAACTTGAGGCGGTAGATCACCGCATCCAGGCGACGCTCCAGCAGGTCAATCAGGTTCTCTGACGTATCGCCCTTACGACGGACGGCTTCGTCGTAGTACTTGCGGAACTGCTTCTCGCTGATGTTGCCGTAGTAGCCCTTGAGCTTCTGCTTGGCCATCAGCTGGATCGAGAAGTCGGAGGGCTTCTGCTTGCGGCGCTGGCCATGCTGACCGGGGCCGTATTCCCGCTTGTTGACCGGCGACTTGGCGCGGCCCCACAGGTTTACGCCCAGACGGCGATTGATTTTATACTTGCTCTCTTGGCGCTTGCTCATGTGCAAGAACTCGCTTCGACTTCGGGTTGTCCTGACGCTGCGCGACAACCGCATGTTGCGCCGGTAGGCCTTCCCCCGAATTAGGAAAGACGGGCGCATCCCTCGAACCGCTGTCACGGGATGCAGAACCCGATCTGACAACGGCCGGCATGTCCACGTTCCCGGCAATAGCGGCGGCTCCTACAGGACCCCCTCTGCGGTGTCAATCAAATTTGCCCGTATCTGCGGCGGCAGGGTGGGCCTTTCATCCGATCGCATCTGTCAACGCAAGCCCGCGTGGCTCACAAATTTCGGATCGACGGAACAACCCAAGGTCGGCTGCGTCTGCATGGATGCACGCCATGTCTCATGGCATAATAATCACAAGTTATCCGAGGGAGGACCACCATGGCCATTTTCAAGTTCAATCGTGCTGCCGGGCGCAAGCTTGACGAGCAAGCAAAGGTTGCGGCCATCAACCCGGCCGGTGCCCCCGCACCCAAGGCTCCGCATGAGAGCCTCATCAAACGCGCTTTCAAGCAATATGGCATGTCGCAGCTTTCCGTCTCGCACATCACGGTGCGCGACAGCACCATCGCCCTGAAGGGCAAGGCTGAAAGCGCGGCCGAACGCGATGCCATGATCCTCGCCGCCGGCAATATTGCCGGCATCGACACGGTGCATGCCGATATCACAGTGTCAGAGGGCACCCCTGCTCCGGTATTTCATCAGGTCTCACCTGGGGAGACGCTGCATGCCATTGCCGAAAAGACGGATGCGGATGTCACGGCAGAGGATTTGCACAAGGCTAACGAAGCCGAGCTGGCCCATCATGACGGCGTCTATCCCGGCCAGACGATCCGTATCCCGGAGGCCTGATCTCGCCAAAGCCCACCGATTACTGAGCAATAAGCGGGGCCTGCTCAGGCTGGCTCCGCACAGGCAGGGGGCAGCGTTCCCTGCCCCTCTCGCAGTTTGCGCCGTAGCGTAACCACCAGTCTTATCGACAACAGGACCGACAAGATACCGAGCCCGGTAGCCAAGCCAATCCAGAGCCCCGAAGCCCCGTAACCTGCCTTGAACGCCAGCCAGTCGCCTCCGAGGATGGATACGGGGATATAGGTCACCACCATCAGAACCATTGGCATGAACGTGTCATGGCAACCACGCAGGGCACCAGAACAGACGCATTGCACGCCATCGAGAATCTGGAAGATCCCCGCAATTTTAAGAAGCGTCACAGCCAGCGGAATGACCTGTGCCGCATCCTGACCATGCGGATCGACATAGAACCCGGCAATATATTCCGGGAAGACGAGCAGGATCGTAGCGGTAAAGCATGTCCACAAAACCACCAGCATGACCGCCCCGAGCGTGGCGCGCAGGGCCGCCGCAGGAGCACCAGCACCCAGCCAGTACGCAACCCGGATATTCACCGCCTGAGAGAGCGCCAGACTGATCATGAATGCGGTACTGGTCACGCTGAGCGCTATCTGATGTGCCGCCGACGAGACAGCCCCCAACGCGCCAGCGTGAAGCCCTGTCATCTGGAATGCCAGCAATTCTGCGCCCGTCGCGCCCATCATGGGCAGCCCCAGACGCAGCATTTCCATCATGGCGCGAGGATCGGGGCGCGTCAGCCGAAGATGCGGCCTGAGTAAGGACTGACGCCGGGCGAGGATTACCAGCAGGATGGCAACCGACCAGCCCGTCACGATGGTCGCGCAGGCCGAACCCCACAGCCCCATACGCGGCAGACCAAAGCGCGCATGGATCAGACCGGCATTGAGAACGCCGTTCATGACCGCCATACCCGGCATGGTCCAGAGCAGCAGACGTTCACTGCCAAAAGCAGGCAGGATAATGCGCAGCAGCCCAATGATGACCAGATTGGGCAGGAGCGCCCATAGCAGCAGATGCATGAAGCGGCTGCCCTGTGAAACGATCAGGGCGGGCTCGTTGAAGAAACCGAGCAGAGACCCTGCGGGCAGCAGAATGGCCAGCACTGGTAGACAGAGCAGCAGAGCGAGCAAGACGCCTGATGTCACGATGCCAGAAAGATCTTCCAGACGCTCCTGCGACGCGAAGGCACGGCCGCGTGCCCGCGCGATGAGGATGCTGGCCCCACCCAGCGCCGCCTGAAACGTGATGAACGTGCAGAAGAAGAGGTTGGTGGTCATGCCACCCACCGCCAGCGCCGTGGCACCCAGACCGCCAAGCAGCACCGTATCGGTGACATTCATGGCCATTTCGCTCAACTGCGAAAAACTCAGCGGCGCGGCAATTCTGATAAGCGCACGCAGGTGTTCACCCCAGCGCGGGGCCGTTGCGGAAGAGCGAATTTCTGTCATGCAGCCCTGATTATAGCAGTGCCGAAAGAAAACCAGCACCAAAAGCCGTAAATTAGAGTTGCATGGGGCGCGGGGCTGACGCATCTACTCAACTCCATGGCCACCCCACCCTATACCCTGTCCCTTCATGACAGCCAGACGCGGCGGAAACAGGTTTTCACGCCCCTGGACCCTGAAAATGTGCGCGTTTATTACTGTGGACCCACGGTTTATGACGCCGTGCATATCGGCAATCTGCGTGCCATGCTCAGCGCCGACATTCTGGTCCGCCTGCTGCGTGCGCTGTTCCCGCGTGTGACCTTTGTCCGCAACATTACGGATGTGGATGACAAGATCACCGCCAGGGCGCGGGATAATGGTGAGGATATCGCGAGCCTGACGGCCCGCACGACCATCGCCTTTCATGAAGATGTCGCGGCGCTGGGCATCCAGCCACCTGACATCGAGCCCCGCGCCACGCACCATATCGACGACATGCTGGCGATGATTGCCCAGCTAATCGCAAGCGGCCACGCCTACGAAGCAGAAGGCCATGTTCTCTTCGCAGTCGATCGCTGCGCGAGTTATGGCACCCTGTCCGGACGTAGCCCGGACGATCTTCTGGCTGGTGCACGGGTAGAGATCGCGCCCTACAAGCGTCACCCCGGTGATTTCGTCCTGTGGAAGCCCTCCGCGCCGGAACAGCCCGGATGGGACAGTCCGTATGGCCGCGGCCGCCCCGGCTGGCATATCGAATGTTCGGCCATGTCCCATCGTTATCTGGGTGAGAGTTTCGACATTCATGGCGGGGGCGACGATCTGCTTTTCCCACATCATGAGAACGAACGGGCCCAGTCTCTCTGCTGCAATCCGGGCAGCAGCTTTGCGCGATACTGGCTGCATAATGCCATGCTGCTCTCCAATGGGGAAAAAATGTCCAAGTCTCTGGGCAATTTCTTCACCATTCGCGAGGTGCTGACCCGTGCCCCGGCCGAGGCGCTGCGCCTGCTTATGCTTGGTGCCCATTACCGTTCCGTGCTCGATTTCACCTGGGAAAAACTTGAGGACGCGAAGCGGACGCTCAATCGCTTCTATCGCGCCCTTGAGAAACACCCGTCTGTCGCACCCGGCGCAGTCGATGCGGATTTCATGTCCGCCCTTTGCGATGACATGAACACACCTCTCGCCCTCTCCTGCCTGCACCCGCTGGCCGATGCTGCCCTCGCTGGCGATGCACAGGCAGCCGCTTCGCTCAAGGCTTCTGGCGCCATGATCGGCCTGCTTGGCCAGTCGGCCGATGACTGGTTCCGTGCCGGATCGGATGACGGAGCTATTGATGCCCTGATCGTCCAGCGCGCCGAAGCCAAGAAAGCACGTGATTTCGCCCTGGCAGACTCCATCAGGGCCGATCTGGCCGCGCAGGGGATTATTCTTGAAGATACCGCACAGGGAACGAAATGGAGGCGCGCATGACGGGTCGTGATGGTGGCGCCGATATCGGACCGATCGGGGCCTTCAGCCCGGTCGTGATTCTGGTGCGTCCGCAGCTTGCCGAAAATATCGGAACGACGGCCCGTGCCATGGCCAATGGCGGTCTCTTCCATCTGCGTATCGTCGCGCCGCGTGATGGCTGGCCGCAGGAGCGCGCCTGGTACGCCTCTTCCGGTGCCGACCGGATTCTGGACGAGGCGCAGGTTTTTGACACCGTGGATGAGGCTGTTGCCGATCTCCACCACGTCATGGCGACCTGCCCGCGCCCGCGCCATATCGTCAAGACCGTCATGACGGCCCGTGGTGCCGCATCGGAACTGCGTGCAATTGCCGATCGGGGGCTCAAGGCAGGGCTGCTTTTCGGTCCCGAGCGCGCAGGGCTCGATAATGAGGACATGGCGCGCGCCGACATCCTGATACGCTATCCGCTTAACCCCGATTTCATGTCACTCAATCTCGCTCAGGCGGTGCTGATCATGGCCTATGAGTGGTGGATGGCTTGCGAGACCACGCCGCCGCGCACGTTGATGACAAACGAAACCCATGTAGCGACCAAGGGTGAGCTGGAAAACTTCCTCGGCCATCTTACGCGCGATCTCGATGAGTGCGGTTTCCTGCGCAATGAGCAAAAACGTCCTGGTATGGTGCGCAATCTGCGTCATCTGTTCCAGCGTGGGGAAGTGACCGAACAGGAACTCCGCACCATGCATGGCGTCGTGACAGAACTCTCCAATGGCCGCAAAGCCCGACAGCAATAGGCGTCAGACGATGTTCAACGGCGTCCATCATATCGCGATCATTGCCTCGGATTATCAGAAATCGCGCAGCTTCTATACAGAGGTGCTGGGGCTGGAAATTATCCGTGAGGTCTGGCGTGCGCAGCGGCAGTCATGGAAATGCGACATCGCCATTGGCGATACCCAGATCGAGCTTTTCTCGTTTCCAACCCCACCTTCACGACCGACCCAGCCGGAGGCTGCCGGGCTGCGTCATCTCGCCTTTTCCGTGAGCGACATGCAGGACGCCGTCGATCATCTGACGGGTCATGGCGTAGCCTGCGAGCCGATCCGTACTGACCCGTATACAGGCAAGCTCTATACCTTCTTTACCGACCCTGATGGCCTGCCGCTGGAGCTCTATCAGAGCTGACCGCAGAACCGTTAGTCCGAGAAAAGGCCGAGAGTAGCGGCTGCCGCACGACACTATCCCCTCCCTGATCTGGGGGCTACGCCCGTGATACGCCGTCTGGAGCAGGAGCAAACTGTTCATGCGCCAGAGCGCATCGCCTCCTGCTCACGAGCCGCATAGAGGGCAGAAAGCGGCGGGGCCACCTCCTCAAGCGAACGGTTTTCGGCATCGACACCCCAGATCCAGGCGACAACACTGGCCACCAGCATCAGAGCGGCAGCCACGAGATACCCGACGACCAGCAGCGAAAGCCGGCCTGTGCCAATCAGATGGCCGAAGATGACAGGTGCCGCTACACCCCCGAACAGGGTGCCCACAGCGTAGAAGACGGCGATGGCAAATGCCCGCATTTCGAGCGGAAACAGTTCGCTTGCGGTGAGATAGGCTGATGATGCTGCCGCCGAGGCAAAGAAGAAAATCGCGCACCATGAGAGCGTCTGGGTTGTGGCTGTCAGCAGATCAGCCCCCATGGCCCAGGCAACGATAACCATCAGGGTGCCTGATATGGCGTAGCTCAGGCCAATCATGCGGCGCCGCCCCCAGGTATCGAACCAGCGTGCCAGAACAAGGGGGCCGATCAGATTGCCGATTGCGAGCGGCAGAATGTACCAGCCAACTTCGCGCGCTGAGACGCCGTGATACTGGGTGAGAACCATGCCGTAGGTGAAGAAAACGGCGTTGTAGAGAAACGCCTGCGATATCATCAGGACCAGCACATAGAGCGACCGTCCGCGATAGCGCTGCACCATGATGCGGATCATCTCCATCGGGCTGAAAACCCCGGCCGGATAGATAAGTACCGTGGGCAACTTGCTTGCCCATCCGCCCTGCGGTTCGGCACAATGCGATTCAACGTGGCTGACGATGGCATTGGCCTCCTCCACACGTCTGTGAGTGATGAGCCAGCGCGGGCTTTCCGGCACGAAGGTGCGCAACAGCAGCACTGCCACACCAAGCAGGGCGCCGAGGGCAAAGGCCACGCGCCAGGCCAGCCATACAGGAATAAGCGCGGTATTCAGCAGCCAGACCGAGCCGAGCGCGCCAAAAGCCGCCCCAGCCCAGAAGGTGCCGTTGACCATGACATCCACTCGCCCTCGCAGCCGGGCTGGCACGAGTTCGTCGATGGCAGAATTGATGGCGGAATATTCCCCCCCAATACCCATACCCGTCAGGAAACGGGCAACGGCAAAGCTGCCCAGGTTCCAGGAGAAAGCCGATGCGCCAACGCCCACGACATAAAGGGCCAGAGTGAGAAAGAAAATCTGCTTTCGACCGAGCTGGTCCGTCATCCAGCCAAACAGCAACGCCCCAAACACAGCACCAGCGACATAGGACGACGAGGCAAAACCAATCCCATCGGCGCTCAGACCGAGCGTATCGCCGCGTTCGAGCGATGGGGCCAGCGAGCCAATGATAGTGACCTCCAGCCCATCCAGAATCCAGGTAATGCCAAGGGCCACGACGATGAGCATGTGGAAACGCGACCAGGGCAACCTGTCCAGTCGGGCCGGAATATCCGTCTCGATGGGCCTGCCATGGTCCTTCGCGCTGTCTGCCCGATGCGACCGGTCGGAAAATGAATGCACAGAGCGAACCCCTCACCGATTACAGAATTTTTAATCTTTGATATCGGTTCTGACGCATCGCAGCTGCAAGGGTTCGCCGGCTCACTTTAAGCTGAGCCAGCAAAAGCAGATCCCTAGTCGCGTCTGAACCAGCCTTTGCGTATCGCACGACGAACCAGCAGGAGGGCTACAAGGACCAGAGGAGCCCAGACCACGGCCTGAATCAGGAAAAACCAGACGTCGCCCAGTGTCTCCATGAAAATCTGTGTGCTCTCGTTCCATCTCTGTCGGACAGGTGTGGACGTTGCCCTCGCACCCTCGAAGCTGACATCGACCCTCTCGGTATCAATGCGGCGGGAGAGGCCGTTCTTTTCCTTCTGTGCATCTTCAAGCGAGGATTGTACTTCAGAGAGTTCCTTGGCGACCTTGATCAGGTCGTCGGTCCGGCCGGCACTCTGGGCCTCGAGGGCTTCCAGCCTGTCGCGGTAGGCCGTCATCTGCGCCAGACGCCGATCCACATCAATGACGTCATTTTGCAGATCGGTCTCGCTCGTTGTCGCTGCACGCGTGACGATATTACGGCTTTCCTCGCCCGGCAGGGGCGATGACACGGCTTTGATAAAGGCCTCGACACGATCATGGGGCAATCGCACGGCGATGCGGGCAGAATGTTGCGATACGCCCTGCCCCAGTTCCTCCGTATTCTCATTCGACGATACAAGTTCGCACGACACCGCCGCCGTGCAGGCCGCGCGCGCTGCATCCAGATGGGCACTGACAAGATGATCGGGGACAGTAAGGTCCAGCCGGTGTTCGTAGGCCATGAACGCCTGCCCGGCCCGTTGACTGACACCATGCTTGAGAAAACGCAGGTTCATTGCCGGTGCGGGGGCCATGACCGCCATGGGCGATGGAGGAGACTCCTCTTCGCGCTGCATGATGTGACGGTGTTTGCAACCAGGCAGGAGGGCGAGGGTCAGAAAGACGCCGGATAAGGAAAGTAACCGTAGGGTTCGCTTGGAAGAACTCATATCGCCTGCCATCTCTCTGCCCGGATTTGGGCAAATCGCCACCAGCAACGTGGCCTAGTGTCAGGCTGGAAGGGAAATAGGGCGGAATTCCGCATCAGGCCGATCCATCACTCCATGACGCGTGAAAGCGGGCAGAAGTTATCCCCAGATTCGAGGAACAACTCTGCGGATCAGCCTGTGCATAAGCTGTTCACGAGCTTGGATAGAATCTGATGACAGGTCTTTTGGATCGATCCACAAACTGCGCGTGAATCGATCCTGATGTTGACGAAACGCCTAGCCGGCCTTGGATTTCAATGATGCGATCAGCTTTGCCATGACGATCTCGGGCGTACCCGCACTATCCACAGTCACCACATTCTCATCCGGGCCTGGCGGCTCCAGCGTGGCAAGCTGGCTTGGCAGCAGCGATGGCGGCATGAAATGGCCGATGCGATGCTTCAGGCGCTCGGCAATCGTGCGCTCGCTGGTCTCGAGATAGACGAAGGTGACATTCAACCCGCTACGCAGGGTGTCGCGATACTTGCGCTTAAGTGCCGAGCAGGTCAGAACGCCCCCGGTTGCCACATGATCACGAAGCCATTCATGGCAGATCCTGAGCCACGGTGCGCGGTCTGAGTCGTCCAGTGGGGTGCCGCTATGCATCTTGGCGACATTGGCCGGCGGGTGAAGGTCATCCCCCTCCTGAAACGGCCATCCAAAATGATCGGCAAGCCCCTGTGCCACGGTTGTCTTCCCGCAGCCCGACACCCCCATGACGACAAAAAGCCCGGGCGCCGCACGATCGGCGGCAGGGTTATGCGCGGCGCTCATGCCTTGAGCCTCTGCAGGCCAGACACGCCCGCCACCAGCACTTCGGTCGTGATGTCCAGAAACAGCCCATGATCAACCACACCCGTAATCGAGATGATGCGGTCAGCCAGGCCACGCGGGTTTTCGATGCGCTCGTAATCGCAATCGATGATGATGTTGTGGTTGTCGGTCATGTAGAGCGACCCGTCCTCATTGCGACGCGGTATGCAGCTCTTGGCACCCGTCTGACGCAGAAGGTTCTCGACACGCTCCCAGCCCCAGGGGATGATTTCGACAGGCACAGGCATATGAGTGCCAAGATCCGTCACGATCTTGCTCTCATCCACGATCACGATGAACTTGCGCGCCGAGACCGCCACGATCTTCTCACGCAGCAACGCGCCACCGCGCCCCTTGATGAGGAACAGCGAGCCAGTCTGGACCTCATCGGCGCCGTCAATGGCGACATCGAGATACGGATCATCGGCAAAATTGGTGATGGGGATGTTCAGGCTCTGGGCCTGGGCCGCGCTGGCCTCTGAGGTCGGAATCGCGCGTATCTTCAGTCCTTCACGACGGACGCGCTCTCCGAGCGCGTCGATCATGAACTTTGCGGTGCTGCCTGTGCCAAGACCGACGGCCATGCCATCTTCGATATAGGCAATGGCGTGGGTCGCAGCCTCTCGTTTCAGCTCGGCGACACGTGCTGCGGCATCCTGTGCGCTGAGATCAGCCATTTGCCAGATCTCCGGCAGCTGCCTTGTCCGTAAGGAACACGACTTCACCTTCCGACGTGATATGCGATGACGGCAACGAGGCATCGCCCGCTCGCACACGCGCAAGCATCTCGGCCTTGCCTGCTCCTTCGATCAGAAACACGACAGCACGGCTGGAATGAATGGCTGTGTAGGTCAGTGACACGCGGTCATGCGGTGCGTTGTCCGGCGTACAGGCCGCCACCCATTTCTCGCGCTCCTGCAGGATAGGCTGACGCGGAAAAAGCGATGCCGTGTGACCGTCGGGGCCCATGCCCAGCATGACCACATCGAAAAGCGGACGCTCCGGGATGAGGTGATGGCTGCCATAAACATCCACCAAGGCGGCCTGATAAAGAGCCGCATCATGCTCCGGTGTGCCATCGGCCGGGATGGGATGAACGTTTTCGGGCGGCAGGTCGACCTGATCGATCAGGATTTCGCTTGTCATGCGAAAATTGCTGTCTTCATGGGTGAAGGGCACATGCCTGTCATCACCAAAGAAGATCTGGGTACGACGCCACGGAAACTGGGCGGCATAAGCCGGCTCAGCCATGATCTTGAACAGGCGCTTGGGGGTCGAGCCACCCGAGAGCGCGACAACGAACGGGCCGTCTTTCTTTGCGAGCGCCTGATCGAGAAGCCACTGCGCCATCTTGCGGGCTACGGCCTCGCCATCTTCCAGAACCACGAGCCGGGCCGAGGTCACATCATGTCCACTCATCTATCTCATTCCTTCTTCTAGGGCTTCCAGGGGGGCCTTGCGCAGCGCCGTCGCGCCGCTATGCCGCACGACGATTCCACTTTCAGGCCCGCGCCTCAGGCCGCGCCCGGTGCACGGGGGAGAACGTAGTCACGCATGGCTTGCGCCCAGCCATCTGCGTCGTTTCGCCCTGTCGTCACATGGGCATGAGCGCTGACTTCCTCACTGGCATTTCCCATTGCGATGCCGAGCCCGGCAATGCTGAGCATCGGGACATCATTGGACATGTCCCCAATGCAGGCAACCTCACTCATGGGTATGCCAAGCCGCTCTGCCAGAGCACGAGCAGCGAAGCCCTTATTGGCATCCTTGTGCGTGATATCGAGGTAATAATCCGACGACCGGTGCACACTGGCCTGCCCTTTGAGCATGGCACCGATCTCGATTTCCATACGCTGCAGAAGCGCAAAATTGCTGCTGGCCGCCATGATCTTGCCGACACCGGCCATGTAGGGTCGGAAGTCAGGAACGACAACGGGCTCGATACCGACCGATTTGCGTTCATGGGCCACGTAATAGGCGCCCGGATCGCGGATCAGCCAGTCATGGTCACGAAACAGCCAGGTGTCGATTTTGTGAACCGACAGGGTATCGCAGGCCGAGACCACGCAGCTTTCGGGCAGGACGAGGTGAGAGAGAATCTCGTCATCCGGGCTGACAATCAGACCACCATTAAGCGCTCCGAAAGGCGTCTGGAGCGCCAATTCGCGATGGTAGCGCAAAATACCCTCTGCCGAACGGGAGCTGACCAGACACAGGGCAATCCCGGCCTTAGCCAGATCCTGCGCGGCCGCGAGTGTCGACGGTGCCAGGGATTTGTCAGGGCCGATCAGCGTGCCGTCGATATCGGAGACGACAAGCCGAATTCTGGATGCCTCGGGCGGGAGAGCATCGTGAATGGCATCCAGTTCGATTGTCATATGGTCTCCTGTCGTTTTTCCAACGATCTTAGTTGTTCAGATCAAGCCAGCGACGACCAGAACGCGCGAGTAGCTCATCGGCTTCACGCGGGCCGTCCAGTCCGCCCGGATAGAAGCAGAGCGGGGACTTGTCAGCGATGTTCTGCGTGAAGGCAGGTTCCACAATGCGCCAGCCTTCTTCGATGGTATCGGCGCGCTGATAGAGCGTCTGGTCACCGATCATGCAGTCATAAATCAGCGTCTCATAGCCGGTGCTCGGCCCCTCGCTGAACCAGTCGGAATAGTCGAACTTCATGCGCACACCGCCGAGGCGGACCGAAGGACCCGGCACCTTGGCCGAAAACTGCATGGTCACGCCTTCGGTCGGCTGGATATGCAGCACCATGATATTGGGGGTGAGCTTGTCCACCGGCGTATCGCGGAACAGCGCAAAGGGTGCCTGCTTGAAGTGAATGGCAATCTCGGTCTTGCGACGACGCAGACGCTTGCCTGTGCGCAGATAGAACGGCACGCCAGCCCAGCGCCAGTTATCGATGCGCAGCTTCATCGCCACATAGGTTTCTGTCTGGCTGCCCATCGCGACATCGGGCTCCTCGCGATAACCGCGAAGCGCCTCAGCCTCATCACCCACGCCGAAAGAACCGCTGACATACTGACCGCGCACGACCTGAGAGAGGTCGATGGGCTGGATGGCACTCAGCACCTTGGCCTTCTCGTCACGCACGGCCTCGGCATCGAAGGAGGTCGGGGCTTCCATGGCGACCATGGAGAGAAGCTGCATCAGATGGTTCGGCACCATGTCACGAATGGCACCCGTGCTCTCGTAGAAGCGACCGCGGCGCTCGACACCAACGGTTTCCGCTGCCGTGATCTGCACGTGATCGATGTTCTGACGGTTCCAGAGCGGCTCGAAAAAGCCGTTGGAAAAGCGCAGGGCAAGAATGTTCTGGACTGTTTCCTTGCCGAGATAATGATCGATACGATAGATCTGGTTTTCGTCCAGCGAGCGCAGCAGACGGGCATTCAGCGCCTTTGCTGACTCCAGATCCGCACCGAACGGCTTTTCGATGATCACGCGGCGGGAGATTGTATCGGTCTGCTCGGCCAACCCTGATTCACCCAGAAGATCGACGATCGGACCAAAGAACCTTGCAGCAACTGCGAGGTAGAACACGGCAGAACGCTCACCGAGACGTTCCTTTAGGGCCTCAAAGGTCGAGAGCTCTTCAAAGGAGCCACGCAGATAGGTGATGCTTTGCGAAAGGCGATCCCACACATCCTGACGCAGCGTCGTGGCGTTGGTCCCACGCTTGCTGACGAAGTCATCCAGCGCGCCCTTGAGCTGCTCGAGCAGCCCCTCAGTCGTCATCTCGGCCCAGTCGACCACGATGATCGAGAAATCCTCACTGAGAAGACCGGCGGAGTCCAGATTATAGATAGCAGGGACGAGAAGACGTTTGGTCAGATCGCCACCACCGCCGAAAATGACCATGGACCCGGGAGGCGCCTGTCGAACCCCACGCGTTGTCTCGTTGTTGGACAATGCCGCATGTGCTGAAGCGGAAACGTCGACCATATGCCAAACCTTTTTAGTCGATAATCGGAAAGCCGGAGTGCGAGCGGGAGCATTCGGACTCCCGCTGGCATTCAGGCAGACAGCTTAGAGAAAAAAAAAGGGCCGGGACCAGAGAAGGTCCCGGCCCGTCATGTCACTTCTTCTCGACGTGGCCGCCGAAACCAAAGCGCATGGCAGAGAGGATCTTCTCTGCGTAGTTGTTGCCCGAACGCGAGCGGAAGCGCGTGAAGAGCGATGCCGTCATGACCGGCACCGGCACCGATTCCTCGATGGCCGCTTCGATCGTCCAGCGACCTTCACCGGAATCGGCCACTTCGCCCGAGAACTCGGAGAGGGATTCGTTCTTGGCGAGTGCATCGGCCGTCAGGTCGAGCAGCCAGGATGACACGACGCTGCCGCGACGCCAGACTTCAGCAATATCGGCCATGTTCAGGTCGAAGCGCTGGTCTTCCTGCAGGACCGGCGAGTTCTTCGACTTCATGACGTCAAAGCCTTCAGCGAAAGCCTGCATCATGCCGTATTCGATGCCATTATGGACCATCTTGACGAAGTGACCCGAACCGGCCGGGCCGCAATGCAGATAACCTTCCTCGGCACGCGGATCGAGGCCCTCACGGTCACGACCGATGGTGCGCACAACGTCACCCTTCCCCGGTGCCAGAGCCTTCAGGATCGGGTCGATATGATCGGCCGAATCCTTGGTGCCGCCGTACATCATGCAATAGCCGCGATCGAGGCCCCAGACACCGCCCGACGTGCCGACGTCGATGTAGTGAATGCCCTTCTCCATCAGCTCATGAGCGCGACGGACATCGTCCTTGTAGTAGCTGTTGCCACCATCGATCACGATGTCGTCCTTGCCGAGCAGGCCGCGCAGTTCCTGCACGCAGGCTTCGGTGATCTCACCGGCCGGCAGCATGACCCAGACGATCTTGCGCTCTGCCGAAAGCTTGCTGACCAGATCGGCCACCGAGTTCGCGGCGATCGCACGGCCCTTCTCGGCACGGTCGAACGTCTTGGTCACAACTTCAGGCGTGCGGTCGAACAGCACGACGTCATGACCATGACGGGTCAGGCGCACTGCAATGTTGCCGCCCATACGGCCAAGGCCAACAATACCGATTTGCATTTCTAAAACTCCTGCACAGTTTTCCTGTGCCCTCTAACTACCACGTCAAAAAACAATCCGCCCCGTTGGAGCGGGGCGGATTGCGTCAGTCTCAGACGGCTTTCTTGATGACCGTCGCCAGTTCGGCGAGGCCAGCTTCAAGCGGTCCCTTGATGTGCACACGCAGGGCGCGACGGCCACGCTCGGACAGCACGTCGAAGTCGCCGCGTGCCTGAGCTGCCTTCACCACACTGAACGTGAAGCGTTCACCCGGCACGGCGAGATCTGCATGATCATCTGCCGTGATCTGAAGGAACACACCGCTATCAGGACCGCCCTTATAGGCCTGGCCGGTCGAATGCAGGAAGCGCGGGCCGAATTCGGCTGCCGTTGCGACCTTGAGCTGGTCACGCAGGTTGAGGCGAACGTTCTGGATCCACTCGCGCGTCTTCAGATCGCGCTCCACATAGGCGAGAACACCCACGTAGTCGCCGGCCTTCACGCGACCGAAATGCGCCTTCAGGATTGCCAGTGCATCGCCACCGCCCAATGCCTTGGCATTGGTGTCGTCAGCGAAGAACTCGAACGCACCCGAGGTTGCAAACGGCGTCTCGGCCGGAAGCTTGCCCGTCTCGTTGAAGGCGGTCGTGAGCTTCTTGGTCTCGATCTTGCTGAACTCGACATCCGGCTGATCGAACGGATCGATTGCCAGCACCGAGCCCGCAACAGCCGTGGCATACTCCCAATGGAAGAATGCCTGGGCGATATCGAGCTTGTCAGCCAGGTCGATCGTCACAACCGGCTCACCAGCGGCAACAAGAGCGGCAATGGCCTTTTCCTGGTTCGGGCAAGGCGCATCCGTCAGGCGCAGATAGGCGAAGACGCGGTCCTTGCCGTAAACGCCCGGCGCACCGAGGGTCTCGTCATCAATCGGGATCAGGCCAGTGCCCTTCTTGCCGGTCGATTCAGCCAGAAGCTGCTCGAGCCACGCGCCAAGGTCATAGATCGCGGGCGAAGCGATGATCGTCACCTTGTCACGACCAAACTTCGTTGCGGCCGCGCCAAGGATGGCACCGAGCTGAAGCGCCGTGTTCTGCGCCGGCGGGGTGCTGGCCGAAGCGCCCTTTACGGAACGCAGAGCCGATTCGAGGAACGCGCGAACGTTCAGACCGGCGGCTGCTGCGGGGACGAGACCGAAATTGGACAGCACGGAGAACCGGCCACCAATCTGCTTCTCACCGTAGAAGATTTTCCAGAAGCCATCGCCCTTTGCCACCTGCTCCATATGCGAGCCAGGATCGGTCACGGCAACGAAATGCTTGCCGGGAGCCGAGCCGAGCGCCTTTTCGGCAGCGGCGAAGAAGTAGGCCTTAAGGATGTTCGGCTCCAGCGTGCCGCCCGACTTGGACGAGACGATGAAAAGCGTGTTCTTCAGGTCAACGACGTTCTCGTATGTCTTCACCTGCTGCGGGTCCGTGCTGTCAAGCACGTGCAGCTTGGGGAAGCCTGCGATCTGGCCGAAGGTTTCCGAAATCACTTCCGGACCGAGGCTCGAACCGCCCATACCCAGCAGCAGCACATCGCTGAAGCCCTTGGCCTTGACTTCGCTGGCAAAGGCTTCGAGCTCGGCGACATGAGCCAGACGCTCATCGACGATATCGAGCCATTTCAGCCAGCTGGCTTCGTCACCGCCAGTCCAGACAGAAGCGTCCTTGGCCCAGAGCTTGCGGCCCTTGCCGGTCTTGCGCCAGTCTTCGAGAACCGCATCAGAGGCGGCTTTCAGATCGGCCGGAAGTTCGGCCTTCTGCTCGATCAGTTTGGACCCGAGAAACGTGGCCTGCTTGTTTGCTACCGCCCCAAGCAGCTGGTCGAAAGCGTCGCAGAACGAAGCGCAGCCTTCTGTTACGAGGGTCTTGGTGACGCCATCGAGGTCGAGGCCGAGCTTGGCCTGCTGCTCGAGCACCTTGAAGGCATCTTCCACGTTTTCGGTCAGGCTGGCACGCAGCTTGCCATGATCACGGAAGGCATCGAAGGTTGCGGGCGGGATGGTGTTGACCGTGTCCTCACCGATCAGCTCTTCAACATAAAGAACGTCCGAGAAGGTCTTGTCCTTGGTGCCCGTGGAAGCCCATAGCAGACGCTGCGGCTGGGCGCCAGCAGCAGCCAGCTTCTTCCAGCGCTCGGAAGCGGTAACTTCAAGATAATGCTGATAGGCAACCTTGGCGTTCGCGATGGCAACCTTGCCACGCAGAGCCTTCAGCGCCTCGGCATCCTTGTCGCCTTCCTTTACGCGACGGTCGATGGCACCATCGATCTTGCCGTCGATGCGCGACACGAAGAACGACGCCACGCTGGCGATCTTGCTGATATCCTTGCCCGCTGCATGACGGATCTCAAGGCCCTTGATGTAGGCTTCGAGAACGTTCTTGTAGGCTTCGAGCGAGAAAAGAAGCGTGACGTTGACGCTGATGCCTTCCGAGGTGACTTCCTGGAATGCCGGAACACCCTCAGGTGTGCCCGGAATCTTGATCATCAGGTTTTCTTCGCTCACGGCAGCCCACAGACGGCGGGCTTCGTCAGCCGTGGCCTTGGTGTCGAAAGCAAGATATGGCGAAACCTCAAGGCTCACATAACCATCAAGGCCCTTGGTCTGCACGAATACCGGGTGCATGACCTTGGCAGTTGCCTTGATGTCGGTGATGGCGAGTTTCTCGTAGAGCTCACCGGGGGAGAGGATTTCCCTGGCCAGCAGATCCTTGATCTGGGCGTCGTAATCCGTGCCATACCCCATGGCCTTCTCGAAGATGGCCGGGTTGGAAGTGACGCCACGCAGGCCGTCTTCGTCCACCAGCTTCTGCAGGCTGCCATCGGCAGTGTAGGATCTCTGGATGAAGTCCAGCCAGGGTGACTGGCCAAATTTGGAAAGGTCACGCAGCGGGTTCCCGCTCGTGGCGGCACCCTGCTTCTGTTCGACGTCCATGACGTACTCCTGTCTGTCCACCTGACGGGCTCCCTGTGGACACCCGTCTCAGCTCAGGTCGGCCTTCCGACCCTGACCTCAAATTGAGGGGGCCAAAGCACGCTAGGGCCCCGAAAGGCCCGACCGCCGAGGAAGCGGTCAGGCCCCGGTAGTCGTCTTACTTGCGGGCAGCCTGCTCGCGGGCCGCGTCGTAAACCTTCTCCGGCGTGAAGCCGAACTTGGTGAGAAGGCTCTTGAGCGGTGCCGAGGCGCCGAAGCTGTTCATCGCGATGATCGAACCGCCGATGCCGGTGTAACGATCCCACCCGAAAGCGGCAGCCTGTTCAACAGCCACACGTCCCTTGACGTCCGGCGGCAGCACGCTGTCCTTATAGGCCTGATCCTGCTCCTCAAAGAGGTCGAAGGACGGGAAGGAAACGACGCGGGCCTTGATGCCTTCGGCTGTCAGCTTCTCATAGGCGTCAACAACCAGCGAGACTTCCGAACCCGAAGCCATCAGGATCACATCCGGCTTGCCTTCACAGCTTGCCAGGACATAAGCGCCCTTTGCCACGCCCGCGGCGGAAGCATACTTGCTGCGATCCAGCGTCGGCAGGTTCTGACGGCTCAGAACGAGCACGGCAGGCTTGTGCGTCTGCGGGATCAGGGTGCGCCAGGCTTCAGACACTTCGTTGGCATCGCCGGGACGAATGGTCATGATACCGGGTGTGGCGCGCAGCTGGGCCAGCTGCTCGATCGGCTGATGCGTCGGACCGTCTTCACCGACACCGATGGAGTCATGGGTGAAAATGTAGATGACCGGCAGCTCCATGAGAGCCGACAGACGGATCGGGGCCTTCATGTAGTCCGAGAAGATCAGGAAGCCCGAACCGTAGGCGCGCAGGCCAGCCAGCGCCATACCGTTGCAGATCGACCCCATGGCGTGTTCGCGAATGCCGAAATGGACATTGCGGCCGCCATAAGTGCCACCCCACTGCGGCGGCTGGAACGAACCAGCGCCTTCGAAGGTCAGGTTCGTCTTGGTCGAGGGCGAAAGGTCAGCCGAACCACCGATCATCCAGGGGATGTTCTTGGCGACGGCGTTGATCAGCTTGCCCGAGCTGGCGCGCGAGGCAACGCCCTTCGCGTCGGCTTCCCAGACCGGAATATCCTTGTCCCAGCCTTCCGGCAGACGACGCTCGAAGATCGCGCGCAGCTCGGCGGCTTCCTTCGGATATTCGCTGGTGTAGCGATCGAACAGCGCATGCCATTCCGCACGTGCCTTGGCACCGCGCTTGCCGAGGCCTTCCTGGAAGTGTTCCAGAACGCCTTCCGGCACATGGAAAGCATCGGTCCAGGGCCAGTGATAGGCCTTCTTGGCACCGGCGATTTCTTCTTCGCCAAGCGGCTCGCCATGGGCGGAGGCCGTACCGGCCTTCTTGGGCGCACCGAAACCGATCACCGTGTGCATCACAATGAGGCTCGGACGATCCTTGACCGAGCGGGCTTCCTCAAGGGCCTTGCTGACAGCGGCGATGTCATTGACATCATTGACCGTCACCACGTGCCACTTATAGGCGCGGAAACGCTCAGCCACGTTTTCCGTGAAGGCGAGATCGGTCGAACCCTCGATCGAGATCTGGTTGGAGTCATACAGCCAGATCAGGTTGCCCAGACCCAGGTGCCCCGCCATCGAAGCCGCTTCGGACGAAACGCCTTCCATCATGTCGCCGTCACCACAGAACACATAGGTGTGGTAGTCGAACAGATCGAAGCCGGGGCGGTTGTAATGGGCAGCGAGATACTTCTCGGCCATTGCCATACCGACGGAGTTGCCGCAGCCCTGACCCAGCGGGCCGGTGGTGGTCTCAACGCCGGAGGTGTGGCGGAATTCCGGATGACCAGGGGTCTTGGAATTCAGCTGACGGAACTGCTTGAGGTCTTCGAGGGTCAGCGACGGGCTGTCGAGAACCTTGTCCTTCACCACATCGCGAATGCCGGTCAGGTAGATCGTCGAATACAGCAGCATCGACGCATGACCGACGGACAGCACGAACCGGTCGCGGCCGGGCCACAGCGGATCGGCCGGATCGTATTTCAGGTCGTTCTGCCAGAGGGTGTACATGACAGGAGCCAGCGCCATGGCCGTTCCCGGATGGCCTGAATCGGCCTTTTCCACACCATCCATCGACAGGGTGCGGATGGTGTTGATGCTCAGCTGCGCGATGTCAGAGACACTGGCGCCGGCCGCTCCACCGGTTTCCGCGCCGAACGCGGACGGGTTGCTACAAGAACGCATCAAAAATCGACCTCCGAATTAACTCTCTGCGATGGAAAACCATCAGCCGGACAGACACCAATGTTCAAGACCGGTTTTCTGTCCGAGACAACCCCATCGGGGATCCTTTTCGTATCGGCGACCATGCAGAGTCAGCGACCACCCTCACCTTGCACGGCGCACCGTGGGGAGGCGGTTTCCAAACACCCTGACCATACGCCCTGGTCAGCGCGATGTTCCGCTGGACTGCACATATTGCCTCAAATTCCCGACAGCGTTGAAACCAGACTGAAGCCTACCGGCCAGGCAATACATTGCGTTGCGCATAAAACGCCCATTGCCCACATTGTGCTAGAGCCAAACCCTTCACGACTGCTCGACTACACAAAAATTTGCTCGACCCGCATACGCATTCCGGGCCCAAGAATAACGCATTCGAACGTAGATCTCCCTGTAACCTCATCGTCAGCCAGAGAAAGCCATATGACACCAGGCAGGTTGAGATGATGCTTTTGGGCAAAAATTTAGCAATATTTTAACATTCGATCGGATGCCGTTTTAGTGGGTCTGCTCGCCCCACCAAATCAGCAGATTATCCTTGAGGCCCTCACCCGGAAATGCTCTCAGCCAGATCCGGGCCTGGGAAAGTTCCGCTGCTCCTTCCGGATCAGCGAGCGCTCGGCTATCATTTGATCATACGGTCCACAGCGGCCGGGTCGGTTCAAACCTGAGAGTTCCAGCACCACGATGACCGAGATGATGCCGGCAGGCAGTTTTTCGCCAGAACAGATCACTGCGCTCTTCATCGATGCCGCCCGTGTGGACGACACCGACATGCTGACGCAATTTCTCGATGCAGGCATGGCGGTCGATGCACAGGATAGCCGCGGCTACACGGCTCTTATCGTCGCGGCCTATAATGGTGTCCTGCCCGCAACGGCTCTCCTTCTCGAACGCGGCGCCAATCCTGACATGCAGGATGCGAAAGGTGCGACAGCCCTGTCGGGGGTCGCCTTCAAGGGGCATCTTGCCGTAGCCGAACTGCTCGTCAGTGCAGGCGCCAGTCTCGATATACCCAGCCATCTGGGCCGCACGCCGCTCATGTTTGCCGTCATGTTCGGACGACAGGATATGGTGCGGTTTCTGCTCTCGAAGGGCGCCAATCCTGCCCATCGTGATGCAGAGGGCCTGTCCGTGCTCGATATCGCGGAATCGCATGGCCAGAGCCATCTTTTCACCTCAAGCGAAGCGGATTTCTCATGAGCCGGTTCTGGAACCCGCTGGTTGCGGATCTGCACCCCTATATCCCGGGCGAGCAGCCCCATTTTACCGATATCTTGAAGCTCAACACCAATGAGCTTCCCTACGGGCCGAGCCCGACCGCGCTAAGCGTCATGCAGGAAGGCTGCAACGATAGCCTGCGGCTCTATCCGGACCCGACAGCCCGTGATCTGCGCCAGACCATCGCGTCGGTCTATGACACGGTGCCGGAACGCGTCTTTGTCGGTAACGGGTCTGACGAAGTGCTGGCCCATGCCTTCCGGGCACTGATCGCACCGGAAGCGCCCATGCTCTTTGCCGATGTGAGCTACGGGTTCTATCCCGTCTATTGCGGTCTGTTCGGTCAACCCTATCAGGAAATACCGCTCAACGAACGCTTCGAGATCGACATCGAGGATTATGCTATCCCGTGCGGCGGCATCGCGATTGCCAATCCCAACGCCAATACCGGGCACGCCCTGTCACTCGGGGCGATCTCGCGCCTTGCAACGCTGCAGCCTGACCGCACCATCATCATCGACGAAGCCTATGTCGATTTTGGCGCCGAGTCCGCTGTGTCCCTCACCCGGGAGCATGACAATCTGCTGGTCGTGCAAACCCTTTCGAAGTCTCGCGCTCTAGCCGGATTGCGGGTTGGTTACGCCATAGGCCACCCCGACCTGATTGAGGGATTGATCCGGGTTAAGGACAGCTTCAACTCCTATCCGCTCAGCCGCCTGGCTCAGGCCGGAGCCTCTGCGGCCATTGCCGATACGGCCTGGCTGACCTCGACCACCGGGCGAGTCATGGCGAGCCGGGACAGGTTTGTGCAGGTGATGAGCGGGTTGGGCTTTGACATTTTGCCCTCCTGTGCCAATTTCGTTCTGGTGCACCATCCCGCACACAAGGCTGGCGATCTGCTGGCCGGGCTTCGGGAGCGCCACATCATCGTCCGGCAGCTGAGTGCCCCTCGCATACGCGACTGGCTTCGCATCACGATCGGCACGGATGATGAAATGAGTCGCCTGATAGAGGCGCTTGCTTCCATGGGTCTGACCCCGCGCTGAGTCTCAGCGCAGTCACCCTTCTGACCTTCAAATGACGGGACTGGCCCGGCGCAATAAGTCGCCGGTCTGGTTCCATGCCGAAAAACGAGTCCCGGGCTGACCGGGCAGATAAAGAGATTTCACGATGCGTTCGTACACAGGACAGCTTTCAGACAACCAGCCCATCCGACGCAATCTGGCCGAGAAGCAAAAGCAACTGCGTGACCTCAAGGAAACGCTTGCCACGATGAAGCCGCATACATCGCCTTCACTCAAGGAAAGTGTGCAACGTCGTATCCGCGAACTCGAGGTCGAGATCCGTACCGCGCCACGCAATGAGAAACCCGCGACGCAGGACAAGGCACAGCGCAACGAGCGTCAGCGCCGTGCGCCGCGCCGCGCCCATCATGCCGAGACATTTGGCGAGTAATCTCGTTCGATCAGGCGCCCCTCACCCGAGGTGAGCAGGGCGCCGACCCGGAGTCGAACAAAGGCTTGCCCCGCAGGAGAAACGTGATGTCTGAAGCCCCCCTCTCATTCACCGAGCGTCTCGACAGACTCGGCGAAGTTGCCGTTCGCATCGGGTTGAATCTCCAGCCCGGTCAGGAGCTGGTGATTTCCGCGCCGCTGGAGGCCGTCTCGCTGGTGCGCCGCATCACCGAGCACGCCTATCGCGCCGGCGCGAGCCTTGTCACAACGCAATATGCTGATGATGAGGCAACGTTGGCACGCTATCGCTTCGCCTCCGATGAGAGCCTCGACAAGAGCGCCCAGTGGATGGCGGATGGCATAGCACGGGCTTACCGGGAAGGTGCCGCGCGTCTCGCCATTACTGGCAGCAACCCGACCCTGCTCAACGGGCAGGATCCGGCGCGCGTGTCGCGCGCAAGCCGCGCCGCATCGCGTGCCAGCCGTGAGGCCATGGAGATCATCACGCGCTTTGATACCAACTGGACGATTGTTGCCTACGCAACAGCCAGCTGGGCTGCGCAGGTCTTTCCCGATCTGCCGACGCAGGAAGCGCAGGACCGACTCTGGAACGCCATATTTGCCTCGTCCCGACTGGATGCGGCTGATCCTGTCATTGCCTGGAAGCAGCATAATGCAACCTTGCATGCCAAGGCGGCGATGCTGAATGAGCGCCGCTTTCATGCCCTGCACTTCACCGGCCCCGGCACGGACCTGACTGTGGGCCTTGCAGATGGTCATGCCTGGGCGGGCGGTGCAGAACGCACAACAAACGGGATCGACTGCAACCCCAATATCCCGACTGAAGAGGTCTTTACGACTCCACACAGCCATCGGGTGAGCGGACACGTATCCAGCACCAAGCCACTCTTCCATCAGGGCACACTGATCGACGAAATCCGTGTGACCTTCGCTGAAGGGCGTATCATCGAGGCCCATGCGGGCAAGGGAGAAGATGCGCTGCGGCAGATTCTGGAGACAGATGAAGGCGCCGCCCGCCTTGGGGAAGTGGCTCTGGTGCCCCACGCCTCACCCATCTCGGACACCGGCATCCTGTTCCGCAACACATTGTTCGATGAGAATGCCTCGAGCCATATCGCGCTGGGTCAGGCCTACACCAAATGTCTGTTCGACACCGAAGGGGCCTCGGCCGAAACGCTGGCAGCCCGCGGCGCCAATACGAGTATGATTCATATCGACTGGATGATCGGCTCGGACAAGATCGATCTTGATGGTCTGGCCGAGAATGGCACCGCAACACCGCTTATGCGCAAGGGGGAATGGGTATGATGAGAGGGATATCAAAATTTGCAGTTCTGACCGTTGCGCTGGGTTTGTCACCTGCCATGACGATATCAGATGCCCGGGCCCAGACATCAATCGATGGAGCCCCAAGCCAGCAGCGAAACATTCCGCCTGAAATGAGACAGGATATCGAAGCTGGCCTTCGCTATCCTCTACCCGCCGATTTCATGTCTCGAGCAGCGCAGACCATTCAGGCCCTGCAGGCGGCCAATATACGCCCGCCCAACTCCACTCAAATGTCGCTGAGGGCAACCATCGGGCAGATACAGTCCATACCCGGCTTGCCTGCCATTCTGGAGGCTCACGGTTTCACACCTGAAAGCTTCGTGATGGGCATGACAGCATTCGGTATGACTGTCGCCGCCACCAACGGTCAGCCCCTGCCCGCGGGGCTGCCAGCAGCAAATCCGGCCAATATTGCGCTGTTCCATGCACACCCGGAACAGGTAACCGCTCTGATGCAAGCCATGGGAACTCCCCCGGGGCAGGCTGCGGGCCAGGTGAACTGATCTCTTGTTTTCTGGCGATCGTCACAAGGGCGACCGCCAGCTGGTTTATCGGGACGGAGCCACGACACCATGAAGGAATTTGCACTCGACCCCACGACATTGCCGTCAGCCGACATCCTCGGTCACGCGCAGGCGGGGCGTCTTCTGCGAGCCGAGCGCCAGACCCCGGAAAACGGCGTACCTGCTTTCATCACGCGGGAGGACTGGGAGCAGATGGCAGCGCGCTTTGGTGTGACCGGACAGAGCAGCGCAGACCTTCTCCCTGCGCTTGAACGGGCAGTTCAGCGCTTGCTGGCCCACGCGGCGAAGACCCTCTCAGAGCGTGAGCCAGGTGTGATCAGCGCCGTCCTCAGTGCGAGAACTGACCTGTTCGAAGAAAACACCCAGACCTATCTTTCGTTCTTGCGCGATTCCACCCATCCGGTTGCCTGCGTCGTCATAGGGTCATCTCCCTGGTGCGATACGGATACGCCGTGAGCACTGCTTGGCAGCAGGAAGATCAAATATCGCGCGCTTCCCGGATACTCACCGTCTGAGCGTCAATGGCTGGGAGTTGTTAAGGCTTCTCAGCCGGCTGGAGGGCTCATTCGCCCCTCTCGTCGCCCTCCCCCGTTGATGCCATTACAGAGGGATCAGAAGAAGCAGGCGCATCTCCTGTGGGCAGCGACCTCTTGATGGCAATCCTCGCCTGTATGTAGGCTTGATAGGCGACTGCGACGTCAATCGCGACTTCGCGTTCAGCTGACCTGGCACGTTCTATCGTTGCCCTCGCCTCCGGTAGCCAGTTCACGAATCCTTCGACAACACTATCCTCGTCATTCGAAGCAAGAACATTCCGTTCAGCGCAGACGATAACTGCCTCGGCGTTGCGTCTCTCCCGCCTGACGCCAGTCTCGCGACGAAGAACGGCCGTCAACGCCTGAGCGCGGTCCCTCATTTCATGCCACCTCTGCAACCGGGTACTTTTTCTGATCTGCACGGCGCTCACTTTTCATTGCAGGCCTGCCAACGCTTACCCACGCCAGACTCCTTGTCACCTGACAACCAACCCCGTCATCGATCGATGACGGCGCCAGATGGTCCGCTCAACCACAACCATGAAGGTTCAGAAGAATGCGAGACACATCAGTTACGCAATACAACCTGTACGCGCATTCAGGCGACTACCGACTACATGGCCAGACAAACCTGGGTCATAGCTCGTTAACCGTCGTTAAATAGCCCTGTGTTAGTATTGAAAAAACACTTTATAGGCTGCGGAAACCCTATATCTCGTAGCCAAATCCAGAAAATCACAGGCAATATTTCAGAGAAATTGTAAGGTTAATCCGTTAAAGACTCGTTACTTTCAGGACAAATGTTTCAGCCCTCAACAAGTATTTTTCTTGCCGACAGCAACCTTAGGTAGTAACTAGCGATCAACAACCCTGGAGATTGACGAGATGCGCCTCCTTCTTGCGGAAAGCGACCAAGCTACGGCTCAAGCGCTCATCAAAACACTCAAGCAGGGCGGTATTACTGTTGATCATGCACATAATGGGCATGAAGCAATCGATATGCTGCGCCATTATGATTACGATCTGGCTCTCACGGAACTGACGCTCGAAGATCTTGAAGGCTACGAGGTGATCCGTCGGGTGCGCAAGACACAAATACAGACGCCCATTATTGTTCTGAGTGCCATGACCCGCCCTCAGGCGAAAATAAAGGCGTTGCATGCAGGCGCAGATGACTACATCACGAAGCCCTTCGACACAGACGAACTTCTGGCACGACTACAGGCCGTATTGCGACGTTCCCGGGGCTTCAGCACAACGGTCATGACTGTCGGCCCGCTTTCGCTCGACCTGAACGCGAAAAGTGCCTCGGTCAACGGCAACCCTGTGCAGTTGACCGGCAAGGAATATGCCATTCTTGAACTTCTGGTTCTGCGTCGCGGAAACGTCCTGACCAAGGATGCCTTCCTCAACCACCTGTATGGCGGCATCGATGAACCGGAAATGAAAATCATCGACGTCTTTATCTGCAAGCTGCGTCGGAAACTTCAACAATTTGGTGCCGGGCAAATGATCGGTACCGTGTGGGGCCGCGGCTACGTGCTCCGCGAAGACACCAAACCATTACCGGTCATTCCAGCCACGGAGCAGACACAACAGCCTATTGAGGTACTCTAGTTCTCATACTGCGTCCGGAAGATGATTCATTGGCCGGGCGGTTCCTTTCCCATAGGGGGGAGCCTGCAAGATGGCCTGCCGCACGTAGGCGCGCGCACGCGCTACAGCGTTATTGACATCATAATCCTGAGCTAGGCCAGTAGCGATAGCACTTGCCAAGGTGCAGCCCGTTCCATGGGTGTGGAGCGTGTGAATACGGGTATCCACATAATTGTGAGATGTCTCTGCACCAATCAGGATATCCGTGACGTCAGGCCCGCTTAGATGGCCTCCCTTGGCCAACACCCACCTGATGTCGTGAGAGACCCTGAGAGCCCTGGCTGCCTCAAACATCTCGCTTTCGGTCGAGAGCGTCTTGCCCGTAAGGACTTCGAGTTCGGGAAGGTTCGGCGTCAACATGAAACAACGAGAGTAAAGACGCGCCAGAGCCGACTCGCCATCAACTGTCATCAATTTCGCGCCGCTCGTGGCGACCATCACAGGATCAATAACACAGGGTATGGTCGGGTGTTGGGCCAGTACCCGGCCCACGGCCTCCATGATGCCTGCATTGCCGAGCATCCCGAGCTTGATAACGTCAGCGCCGATATCATCGAGCACCATCGTCATCTGCTCAGCCACCATGTCGGGAGCCATATACTCGATCCGGCTCACTCCTGACGTGTTCTGTGCAGTCACGGCGGTCAGGGCTGTCATGGCAAAGCCACCAAGAGCGGTGACCGTCTTGATGTCAGCCTGAATCCCCGCGCCCCCGCCAGAATCGCTGCCTGCCACGATAAGGACCCGGCCTTTCATCAGACAGCAACCGCTCGCTGCACGGCATCACAGATCGATGCAACAATGTCCTCGACAAGAGCTGGATCCTCGGCCTCAGCCATGACACGAATGAGCGGTTCGGTCCCGCTCTTGCGCAGTACCAGACGGCCCGTGCTGCCAAGACGCGACTCAGCCGCCTTCCTTGCCTCTGCCAGCAGGTCGGTCGAAAGCGGATCGCCTCCCTGATAACGCACATTCCGCAGTAACTGGGGATACGGCTCAAATACACGAAGGATCTCGCTGGCTGGCTTCCCTTCCTCAACCAGCACTGCGAGGACCTGCAAGGCGGCAATCAGTCCGTCACCGGTGGTTGCGAAATCGGACAGGATCATATGGCCTGACTGCTCGCCACCAAGCTTAATTCCTTGCTCGCGCATCTTCTCAACCACGTAGCGATCACCCACCGCTGTACGATGTAGCGTGATCCCATGCTGGGCGAGCTTCTTTTCAAGACCGAGATTGGACATGATTGTGGCAACAGCATCATTACTGCCAAGACGCTCGTTCTTCTGAAGGAACAACACGATCAGACCAAGAATCTGATCTCCATCCACAATCTGGCCTTTCTCGTCCACAATGATCAGGCGGTCGGCGTCTCCGTCAAGCGCGATCCCGAGATGAGCACCATGCGCCAGCACAGTACGCTGGAGGGTCTCCGGATGGGTTGAACCACAGTCCGCGTTGATGTTCACCCCGTTGGGCTCACACCCGATCTTGATGACCTCGGCACCGAGTTCCCACAAAGCTGCCGGGGCCACGCGATAGGCTGCCCCATTGGCACAGTCGAGCACGATACGAAGGCCATCAAGCCGGGATCCCTTGGGAAAAGCAGCTTTGGCCGATTCGATATAACGCCCTGCCGCGTCATTGAGTCGCGATGCGCGTCCTACTCCCTCTGGCGACGCCATCTGATCCGTAAGATCCTGCGCCATCATGGACTCGATTTCCGCCTCGACCTCGTCCGAGAGCTTGAAACCATCAGGACCGAACAGCTTGATCCCGTTATCGCCGAACGGGTTGTGGGAGGCAGAAATCATCACCCCCAGATCGGCGCGCAAGGAGCGTGCGAGCATAGCGATGGCCGGTGTAGGAAGAGGCCCTACGAGGATGACATCCATACCGGCTGACAGGAAACCCGATACGAGGGCACTTTCAATCATGTAACCCGAAAGCCGGGTATCCTTGCCCAAAACGACGCTGTGGCGGTGGGCTCCGCGACGAAAGTAAAGACCGGCTGCCTGGCCAAGGCGAAGGGCGACGTCAACTGTCATTGGGAAGCTGTTGGCCTTGCCTCGAATACCGTCAGTCCCAAACAGCTTGCGGCCTGGATTAGATTGCTTGCTCATGATCGCCCTTCCTGTCGCTTGCTTCTGCGCGTGACGTGAGGTTCTTCAAGCACACCGCGCCATACGAAAAAAGGGGGCTTGCGCCCCCTCTTCCCAACCGTTGTGAGCCTCAGCCCGCCTGAGGAGACGGATCCAGCGCTTCTGTTGACCCTCCCGTTCTGGCCTTGACCGTGGGTACCGATGAACGGCGGTTCTCAGGGGCCGAATCATCCACTTCAAGACGGGTGATCTCCTCACCGCGCAGCACACGCGCGACCTCATCGCCAGACAGCGTTTCATATTCCAGAAGCGCCTTGGCGATCCGGTGCAACGCGTCAATGTGCTCCAGCAAGAGCGCGTGGGCCTGACGATACGCCGTATCGATCAGAACCCGGATCTCGCGATCGATTTCCATCGCGGTCTGCTCGGACACGTTCTTGTTCTGCGTGACCGAGTGCCCCAGGAACACCTCCTGACCGTTATCCCCGTAGGCGACCATGCCGAGCTTCTCGCTCATGCCCCATTCAGTGACCATGCTGCGGGCGAAATTCGTGGCCATCTTGATATCGCCCGAAGCGCCGGTGCCAACATGCTCTGCACCAAAAATAATCTCTTCCGCCACGCGCCCACCCATAGCCAAGATCAGCTTGGACTTGAGCTGCATACGGCTATACGAGATGCGATCACCCTCTGGAAGAGTCTGAACCATGCCCAGAGCGCGACCACGAGGAACGATCGTCGCCTTATGGATCGGATCAGAGCCCGATGTCAGCAGAGCGCAGATGGCATGGCCAGCCTCGTGATACGCTGTGGCGCGCTTCTCGTCCTCGGTCATGGCCAGTGAGCGACGTTCGGCGCCCATCAGAACCTTGTCCTTGGCATTGTCGAATTCGAGCATTGCCACGGTGCGCTTGCCCAGACGGGCAGCGAGCAGAGCGGCCTCGTTAACCAAATTGGCAAGGTCGGCACCGGAGAAGCCCGGCGTACCACGGGCAATCACCTTGGGATCGACATCCGAAGCCAGCGGTACCTTGCGCATATGGACGCGCAGGATCTTCTCACGACCCGCGACATCCGGGTTAGGCACCACGACTTGACGATCGAAACGACCGGGGCGGAGCAAGGCAGGGTCGAGCACGTCAGGACGGTTCGTCGCCGCTATGAGGATCACGCCCTCATTGCTCTCAAACCCGTCCATCTCCACCAGCATCTGGTTGAGGGTCTGTTCGCGTTCGTCATTGCCGCCACCCAGACCTGCGCCGCGATGGCGTCCAACGGCATCGATTTCGTCGATGAAGATGATGCACGGCGCCGATTTCTTCCCCTGCTCGAACATGTCGCGCACACGCGAAGCACCGACACCCACGAACATCTCGACGAAGTCCGAACCGGAGATCGTGAAGAACGGAACGTTGGCTTCACCGGCGATAGCACGCGCAAGCAATGTCTTACCTGTGCCCGGAGGGCCAACAAGCAGCGCGCCTTTCGGAATCTTGCCGCCCAGACGGGTGAATTTCTGTGGGTCTTTCAGAAACTCGACAATTTCCTCAAGCTCGGCTTTCGCTTCGTCAATGCCGGCCACATCGTCAAATGTGACGCGTCCCTGTTTCTCGGTCAGAAGGCGGGCACGCGACTTCCCGAAGCCCATGGCCCGGCCACTGCCCGACTGCATCTGGCGGAAGAAGAGGATACCGATACCCAGGAGGAAAATCATTGGCAGCCAGCTCGTGACCGCGCGCAGGATGGGGCTGCCATCCGCATCAAGCGGCTTGGCAACAACCTCCACGCCCTTGCCTGTCATCCGTGGCACGAGGCCAGGATCGACCGGCGCATAGGTCTCGAAAGACGTGCCGTCCTTCAAGGTGCCGGTGATGTTCTGGTTCTGCACGACGACAGAGCGCACCTTGCCTTCGTCGATATCGGTCACGAAATCGGAATAGGCGAGTTGCTGCGCCGCGTGCTGGCTTCCCGTGGGCTGAAACGCCAAGAAGAGCAACAACGCCAGAACGATGATGATCACCCAGAGTGCCAGATTGCGGCCAAAATTGTTCATCACGGTCTCTATTGTTTCCAAATAACAGGTGCCAGGCCATGCGACCGGCGTGCCCCCGAAGGAGAGACGTCGGCGTCGGTAGCCCCGTCTGCTGCCCTGAACCGACAACAGCGCTGATCTTTTTCATAACATAAGCATTTGGGGGGACGTTCCCACCCCCTGACGATCAAGTTTTCACGGTTTCCCGGTATTCTGGCCATCTTGACCCGTTACTCAGGCTTGCGGCAGGCTCAAACGCGACTTCGAAACCGGGCCAGTCCCGTGAAACGCCCTCACCCAGCGTCGGTACACCCACCACACTGCCGCCTCGCCATAAGGCCGGAAGGGCGGCCAGTACCCGAGAGGGCAATGGATGGTGACGATAGCGGCGTGATTCCGGTCCCAAGGCGCCGACACTCAGCCCAGGCTGCGTCGGCGCACCCCGCACCTTGAATCGCCGGTCCCACCAGAGCCCCTGACACAAGGCTGACTGCGCACGGATCGCCGCCACCTCGCGTGCCAGGATCCACCCCTCGCCATACCGCCCTGCCTCGTACAGGATACCCCCTGAGAGCGTCATCGCGCGTGGCGACGCGACCAATCCGGCCAGATCCGATGGAGAAGGAGGATAAGCCGCGCCGGATATCATCTGCCAGAGCTGCCCCAGGAGGGCCGGGTCATCAGGTAAAGCCGCCATGACAGCATACCCGGCAGGATCCAGGCGGATCGAGGCGAGCCAACGTGCAACGGCCTCCGATCGCCTGTTACGTAGTGCTCCGTAAATGCCTGCCTCAACCAGCCTATCGCACCGCGCTGCGGCGTCCATATCCTGCCGTATACGGACACGCTCGAAGCATCGTTTCTGGTTACTGGGGTCTTCCACCCATTCTATATCATGCGCCTGTAGTGTGGCTCGAAGCCGCTCTGGCGCAATTGACAACAGGGGGCGAAGATAGCGCAGATGCGGCGTCTCACGACTGAGCGCCATGGAAGCAAGACCATAGGGTGTGCTGCCATGCGCCTTGCGCATGAGGAAGGTCTCCGCCTGATCGCCGGCATGATGCCCCAATGCAAGGTCGAGGATACCATGAGCGGCGCAGGCCTCGGCGAGGATCTGATAGCGGGCCGCCCTCGCGGTCTCTTGCAATCGTCGCGTGCCATCGAGCGCCTGAATGCGCAGAACACTCACGGGGATATCGAGCGCCTCAAGCCTGGACGCTGTCAGCGCAGCCTCGGCCGCGGAGCCTTCCCGCAAACCATGATCGACGACAAAGGCCCTGACAGCACGGCGCCAGCGTCTAAGCAGCCAGGCAAGACAGAGACTATCTGCCCCACCTGAGACCGCAACGCCTATTGGAAACCTGGGGTCGTCGGATGGAAAAGCCCCAAAGCCCTGCATGAGAGCCGCAAACTCCCCTGCCGCGATAGGGCCTGCACCCGGCTGGGAGGGCCGGCCCGCAGTTTCATCCTCAGGCATCAGCCCGGTCAGTGGCAGTTGGCACGGCCCTTGAAGCTCGTAACGGCGGCCTTCACGCGTGGTGTGGGCGAAGGGAACTCGGAATCGAGCTTCTGCAGGGCCTGACAGGCCGAGTTCTTGTCGCCCATTGCCAGCATGGAGGCGGAGACGCCAAGCAAGGCTTCCTGCGCGCGTGCAGACTTGGGAGAGCGATTATAGGCGTCGTAATAGGCAACAGCGGAATCGCGATACTGCTTCTGCCCCGCGAGAGACTGGGCGAGCAGGAATTGCGATTCGAGCTTCCCATTGGCCGTCTTGGCCAGCTTCAACGCTTGTTCGGCATTGCTCTGCGCCGTCGCGTAATCACGGCTCTTCAGGGCAGCCTGACCGGATTTGAGCAGATCCAGCGCGGTCGCTGGTTTATCCGCGGACGCTGCGGGTGGCGCACTGGAAGTGGCTGGCGCAGTCATGGCACCGGCACTGGATGCAGCGCCTGCCGCAGCGCCACCGGCTCCATTCTGGGCGGCAAACTGCATATCGCCAATCTGCTTTGTCAGCGTCGCATTCTGTGTCTGGACCTGATTGGTCAGCTGATCGAGCTCTCCGCGCATCTCGCGATTTTCGTTCTCAAGCGTCGAGACACGCTGCAGGAGCTGGGAAACGAGATCGCCATTGCCTGCACTGATGGCAGGCGCGGCATTGCCGCTCACCGGCACGGATGCGGCGCTGGACTGCACCTGCTGGAGCTGTTGCGAGAGCTGCTGGATCTGGTTCTGCAGCGCGATACCCTCGCGGCTCGTCACCTGAGCCTGCGCGGGTGAGAGCCCCAGCCCCGTCACAGCGGCGGCGGTTGAGAGAATGAGGAAGCGGGAAACTCGGGCACCGCGCATGGCGCATCCTTCGGTCAGATCGTGATGGCTGGCATCATGCCGCGCATGATCCCTCACCGTATAGCTCAAAAGAACTTGTAAATCAGACGTTCCATAAAACAAAACCGGCTGGTGCCAAAGCACCAGCCGGTTTTGCGAGATCCGAATTCATCCCCTGCAGGACACAGGGGAGAATCAATCGTCAGAGTCAGCGGTATATCAAGGCACTGACAAGAAAACTCAGGTCAGGCCCTCAGACAACCCCGACAGTCTCGAACCGATTACTTAACCGAGGTGATCGCGTTACGGTTCTGAGCCCATGCCTGCTCGTCGTCACCGTCAGCGGTCGGACGGTCCTTGCCGTAGGAGATCGTCGTGATGCGCGAAGGAGCAACGCCCTTGGCAACCAGATAGTCACGGGCCGCATTTGCACGACGCTGGCCGAGCGCAATGTTGTACTCTTCCGTGCCACGGTCATCGCAGTTACCAGCGATTTCGACGCTGACCTGCGGGTAGCGGGCGAGCCATGCTGCCTGCTTGTCCAGAGTTGCCTGTGCATCGCTGGAAAGCGTGTTGCGGTTCAGGTCGAAGAAGACGCGATCGCCGACATTGGCGACCAGATCGGCTTCGCTACCGGGCGCAGCGCCGGTTTCCTGAGCCGTTGCGCCTGCACCGGTCGATGCACCCTTGTTTGATTCATCCGAGCATGCAGCCAGAACGACTGCAAGGCCAAGCGCACCGAGAAGCTTGAAATTCATTTTTGCCAACCCTGAATATAGTCCCCATCCGGGACCAGGAAGCGTGACGACAACTAATTACGAAGGTCGGAGTTCCCGTTTTGCTTGCTGGTTACCATAACCATTGGGCCTTACCGATCCCGACGACCAAGATCGGCCATACTCATTCCCGCGAAGCGCGGTCAAGCGGCATGACTACCATCGCGCGCCAAGTCGCGTGGATTTCATTAGAAATTCAGAATTAGTGTCTCCGACGCCACAAAAAGCGGCATCAGAGACACAGCCTTACGGCATTATTCAGCCCTGAAGCGGCGACCAGGCCGGATCCGAAGCGCCCGTGCTGGTGCGTACGGGACGCTCATGGAATCCGGTGATATCGATCGTACCGATTCCGCTGGAGAACCCGGCCCCACCCGCCCCGGCTGCCGACTGGCGGCAGAAGGCGATCACGCGACCATTCGGACAGAAGGTCGGGCTCTCGACCGTAAAGCCCTCGGTCAGGATGCGCTCTCCCGTTCCGTCCGGTCCCATCACACCAAGCGAGAAGCGACCATTGGCGATACGGGTGAAGGCAATCACATCGCCACGCGGCGACCAGACCGGCGACCCGTACGTGCCGTGACCGTAGGAAATACGACGCGCGCCGCCGCCCGACGCGCTCATGATGTAGAGCTGTGGCGATCCACCACGGTCGGAGTTGAACACGATCTGGCTGCCGTCAGGGCTGAAGCACGGGCTCGTATCGATCGCACCGGAATTGGTGATCTGACGCTTGGAGCCCGATCCAAGATCGACCACGAAAATGTCCGACCCGCCGCCACGCGTTGCAGAGAGCACAACCTGGCTGCCATTCGGGGAGAAACGGGGCGCAAAGGAAATGCCCTCGAATTCACCCAGCATACGCTGGCTGCCCGAGCCGAGATCGAACGTGTAAACGCGCGGACGGTTATTGGCGTAGGACATGAACGCAATCTGATCGCGCACCGGGTTGAAACGCGGCGTGAGCGTCAGCCACTGACCCGAGGTCAGCATGTGGCTGTTGGCGCCGTCCTGATCCATCACAGCAAGACGCGTGATCTGGTGATGGCGTGGGCCAGTGCGGGCGATATACGCAATGCGCGTATCGAAATAGCCTTTCTCACCCAGCATGCGCTCATAGATCACGTCAGCGATCGTATGGGCGATGCGACGCCAGTTGCCAGCTGACGCCGTGTAGGCTGTGCCCTGGATCTGCTCGCCTGTCAGAACGTTCCACAGACGCATCTCAACACGCGTGCTGCTCGAACCCGCAGCACTCCCCGTGACAGCGGCACGTGCGCCCTGCGCCTTGAGCGCAGCAAAATCCGGCGTGCCAGAGGAGCCGGGCAGGATCGTGAACAGGCCGGTACTATCGAGATCGGCAGAGACCACACTGGTGATCTGCTCGCCCAGCCCGGGACCGAAAGACGGGATAGAGATGGGGATAGGGGCGGTACGGGCCTGGTCGACCGTGATCTCCGCCTCACCCGGCGCGCCGCCAGCAGCATTCTGCGCGAAGGCGCCAATCGGCGTGGCCAGCAAGCCACCAGCAGCAAGGGACGCACCGAGAACCGAGCGTCGTGAGAACAGGGAGGAGAGGCTCTGCGCCTGGTCGTCGGTCAGCAGGGGCCTGTCGAAACTGAACGTATCGCGTGACATGAATGCGGGTCTCTTGCGGTCTGGGAGGATCATGAACCTGAAAACCTCAGGGGCGGAACACGAATTTGAGTTCGTGCGTCTTGCCCAGAAGGTTTGAGGGGATGGGGAGTTTCGAGCAGGTCGGGCTAAGCACGGCATCGCGTGCACGCTCGGCCAGCGCCCGATAGGACGGGTCGGAAGCTGCCTTCGCCTGGGTATCGGGAGCAAAACGCGCCATTCTCGCCTCTCCGGTCGCATCGATCGTCACGATCAGATGCGCGCTAAATGAGGCATAATTACGCGCTTCGGTATCTTCCGAATAACAACGGCGCACCGAGCCACCAATCGCCTTCTGCTGGGCAGAACTCAGCGCGTTGGTGATGTCGCCATTCGGCGCACCACCCCCGTTGGGCGCCCCGCCCTGCTGCGGGTTGGCGCGTGCCTTAGGCGGATGCGTCTGCTTCTGGTCAGCGCGCAGGGCATCAAGTGTCGCAAGCAGCGAGTGCGAATCCGCCTGGGTCTTCTTCGCCGCATTGGGTTGCGTAATATGCGAGAAGGTCGGCGTTTCGGGCAGCTTGTCCACAGGCTGTGTCTGAGGTGAAGGCGGCGCGACCTGCTTCGATGCGGAAGGGGGTGACGGCTTGGGCGGCGAGGCCTTGATGGGCTCGGCCGAGTCGTCAACCATCTTCTGCGGTGTCTTCACGTCAGGCAGGGGCGGCGTCTTGCTCTCCGCCGGAGGCGGAATAGGCGGCGGCGGTGGCGCAGGTGGCGGCGGCTCCTCCACAGGCTGAGGTGTCGGCGGCGTCGGAGCTGGCGGCGCGTCTGTCGGCGTAGGGGCTGGCGCCGGCGCTGGCTTGGGCGCTGGCGTATCAGACTTGTGCGGCGTGGCGGGAGGACCGGAATCCTCGAAAGCCATCTCGATTGGCGGCGGTTCGGGGGGCTCGGGGGGCTTGCTCATGGGCAGCCGCACGAGAAGGAAGCCGATGAACAGCGCATGCGCTGCAACCGACGCTCCCAGCGCATAGCGGAAGCGCCGGACATCGGACCGACGGGGACGCAGCAAGGCTGCTTCTCCTCTGGTTACTGGCCCGCGGCGGGCTGCTGGGCGAGCAGCGCCACGTGCGTGAAGCCACCTGAGGTAATCTTCCCCATGATGTCCATCACCTGTCCGTAATTGATATGAGCATCAGCGCGGACGAAGATGCGATGCTCCTTGTCGTTCTGTGCGGCCTGCTGAAGCTGGGCGACGAGTTGGTCGGCCGAAACCGGGTCATCTCCCAGATAGGTCCCACCATCGGCCTTGATCGAGACCGTTATCGGTTTGGTATCAGCGTTGAGCGGGCTGGCATCGGTCTTGGGGAGATCCACATTCACGCCGCTCGTCATCATGGGGGCTGTCACCATGAAGATGATGAGCAGCACAAGCATGACGTCCACCAGCGGTGTGACGTTGATTTCCGACGCCGGGCGTCGCCTGCGGCCGCGTGCGGGGCCGCCCCCTGCAGACATGCCCATGGGTCTTAGCTCCGCTCTTCCGACTGTCGCGACAGGATCGCGGCAAATTCGGTACCGAACGCATCCATGCGCTCAGCGAAATGATCAAGGGCAGAGCTGGTCACATTATAGGCCACATAGGCCGGAATTGCTGTGACGAGGCCGATTGCCGTTGCAAAAAGGGCTTCGGAAATACCGGGGGCCACAACAGCAAGGTTCGTGTTGTGCATGGCCGCGATCGAGCCGAAGGCATGCATGATGCCCCACACCGTGCCGAACAGACCGACAAACGGGGCAACGGGACCAATCGTGGCGAGAGCCACCACGCGACGGCTCAGCCGATCCATTTCACGAGCAACCGTGATGTTGATCGCGCGATCCACGCGATCACGCACACCACCGCGCGCCAGATCGATCCCCGTGATGCGGGCAGAGCGGCGCCATTCGCCCATGGCCGCACCAAAGACGGCAGCCATCGGGTGGAGCGGCTTGGCCCCGTCGGAATCGTAAAGATCCTCCAGGCTGCCGCCGGACCAGAAACGATCCTCGAATTCTGTCGCCTCGCGATTGACGCGGCGAATCAGGATGATCTTCTCGATGATCACGGCCCAGACGAAGGCGCTGCACAAGATCAGCCCCACCATGACCAGCTGCACCACGATAGATGCATGCAGGAACAAGTCCAACGGTGACAAACCAGAAGCGGCGGCCCCAAGGTCAGCCGCATTTACCGCTCGATCCAAAAAAACCTCCTGAGGCTTCGTTCTGCGTCACGCCTATACAGTGCATGCCTCATACGCGCCTATCCCGAATCGTCACGCATCATCACATGCCGCCTGTCCTCAGGTCTGGCTCGATAATGCCTCCAAGGATGCACGCCATCGCGGCGGAATTCGGGCAGGCCGCCCGGAATTCTGCATGATGCATGCCAGCTCGACTGTCAGCGTGGCGGCGTGCATGTCGCCACACGACACGATCTGACGCAACTGGCAACGTGCAGAGCCAACAGATTCAATCGTGGTTGTGATCTCTGCCCAGTCATCCAGACGTAATGGGCGCAGATACTCCACCGTGAGCTTCGTTACGACAAAGACGAGACCCGTTTCTTCCTGCAACATCGAAACGGGTGTGCCTGACATACGCAGGGCCTCGGTTCGTGCCCGCTCGGCAAAGGCCAGATAGCGGGCGTGGTAAACAATTCCGCCCGCATCCGTGTCTTCGTAATAGACACGATAACCGATCTTATGAACCTTCATCGCTCTCCCTCAACAGATCGAACTGTGCCGCACTGGCCGAGGCTGGCGCCGTGAGGCCGAGATGGGTCCAGCCACGCTCTCCAAGCATTCGGCCCCGCGAGGTGCGCAACACAAGCCCTTCCTGAATCAGGTAGGGCTCGATCACATCTTCCAGCGTGTCACGCGCCTCAGCCAGCGCCGCAGCCAGGGTCTCGACTCCGACAGGGCCACCGTGATGATGCTCTGCAATGCGCTTGAGATAGCGCCTGTCCATGGCATCCAGCCCGACCGAATCGACCTCAAGCCTCGTGAGCGCGGCATCAGCCATCACGCGCGTGATCGCCCGGTCATGCGGCGCGCCCACAGCGGCGAAATCACGCACGCGACGCAGGAGCCTGCCCGCAATACGCGGCGTCCCACGCGAGCGCCTCGCGATTTCCTCCGCCCCTTCCTCGGTCAGGTTCATGCCCAGCTTGGCGGCTCCACGGGACACGATCAGCCGCAGTTCCTCGGGCGTATAGAACACGAGCCTTAGCGGGATACCGAAACGGTCGCGCAGAGGTGTCGCAAGCAGGCCAGCCCTCGTTGTGGCCGCAACAAGAGTAAAAGGCGCCAGATCGATACGCACCGAGCGGGCGGCTGGCCCCTCGCCGATGATCAGATCGAGCTGGAAATCCTCCATCGCCGGATAGAGCACTTCCTCGATGGCGGGCTGCAGACGATGGATCTCATCGATGAACAGCACATCATTGGGCTGCAGATTGGTCAGAATGGCTGCAAGATCACCCGCGCGCTGGATCACCGGCCCCGATGTGGCACGAAACCCCACGCCAAGCTCGCGCGCCACAATCTGTGCCAGCGTGGTCTTGCCGAGGCCCGGTGGCCCGTGCAGCAGGACATGGTCCAGCGCCTCGCCCCGGCTGCGGGCCGCCTGGATGAACACGGACAGGTTTTCGCGACTGGCGCGCTGTCCGGTGAAGTCATCGAGCGTCTGGGGACGCAAACCGTGATCGGTATCTTCCATACGGCGCTCGGGGGTCAGTGGGCCTCTATCCGCGTCACTCATGCTCTTGCCCCCATTCCCCTGCCACTGGTCTCATTTGACCAAGCCATGCCTTGCGTCATCGCGCCAGATCCTTGAGCGCCAGACGAATGACCTTGTCCAGCGTTGCCCCCTCATGCTCGACCAGAATGCGGCTGAGCACAGGCCAGGCCTCGGCGCGGCGAAAACCAAGACCGGCCAGTGCCTGCAACGCGTCACTTTCCACAGAGCCTGCATTGCCCGTGACGCTGCGCCCGACCGCAGTCGCGCCGCCTGCGGGCATCTTGCCCACCTTGCTCTTGAGTTCCGTCACGATGCGCTCGGCCAGACGGGCGCCAACGCCTGCCGCACGGGTTAGCGCCGCCTTGTCGCCAGCGCTGATGGACAGGACCAGATCACCCGGTGTCGCCACCGAAAGAATGGCCAGCGCCACCTTGGCCCCGACACCCTGAACCGTGGTCAGCAGACGGAACCATTCCTGCTCATCCGAAGTCAGGAAACCGAAGAGCTGGATCGCGTCCTCGCGCACCACGGTCTCAATGAGCAATCGTGTCTTTTCAGGAGCCGCAGGCAGATTCGCCAGAGTCCGGCTCGACGCCGAAACGAGATAGCCCACGCCATTGACGTCGAGAATACAGCGATCCGTATCCGTACTTACCACGATACCTGTCAGTAGCCCGATCATGCCCACCTCACTTCACGCGTCATGGCACCCTGCCCCGAGCCCTGTTGTCTTGTTATCAATCAGGCTGCAAACCTGATCAGGCCATCCTTCTGCCAGACATGACCTGCCGCGCCGTCTCCCGATGATGGGCGTGGCAGATCGCCACCGCCAGCGCATCGGATGCATCCGCCTTATGAATGACGGCACCCGGCAGCAGGCGCTTGACCATCATGGTCACCTGCTCCTTCGTGGCGGCCCCGGTGCCGACAACGGATTTCTTGACCATCATCGCGCCGTATTCCGCCACGGGCAGCCCTTCATAGGCCGGGGTCAGCAAGGCGACACCGCGCGCATAACCGAGCTTGAGTGTCGAAGCCCCGTTGCGGTTGACATATGTTTCCTCAACCGCCGCTTCGGCAGGCTGATAATCGCGAATCAGCTTCTGCAGGGCACCATGAAGCTCGCACAAGCGCAGCGGTACGGACTCGGCGCCATCCGTGGCAATCACGCCGGAGGCGACATGCTGCAACCGGTTACCTTCGACATCAATCAGCCCCCAGCCCATGAAACGCAGGCCGGGATCGATACCGAGCAGACGGATCAAGCAGCGAGTGCCTGGGCAACGTCGTCGGGAATGTCGAAATTCGCATAGACGGCCTGGATATCGTCATTGTCTTCCAGAACGTCGATGAGCTTGAGCACCGAGCGTGCCTTTTCCTCGTCCAGTGTCACGGTGTTTTCCGGGCGCCAGTCGAGCTTGGCCGAGCTTGGCTCGCCGAAACGCGCTTCGAGCGCATCACGCACTGCAAAGAGGTTTTCCATGGCGCAGGTGATCTCGTGGCCATCAGCCGTGAGCTCGGCATTATCGGCACCCGCCTCAATGGCCGCATCCAGCATGTCTTCCTCGGAAGCCGCGCCAACCGGGTAGGTAACGACCCCCAGACGCTGGAACATGAAGGACACCGAGTTGCTCTCGCCCATCGACCCACCATGCTTGGAGAACGCAGCCCGCACTTCACTCGCGGTACGGTTGCGGTTATCCGTCAGCCCCTCGACGATCACGGCAACACCCGCCGGGCCATAGCCCTCGTAGCGGACTTCCACGTAATCCTCACCGCCACCGGCACCACTGGCCTTCTTGATGGCGCGCTCGACATTGTCCTTGGGCATGTTGGCTTCACGTGCCGCAATCATAGCGGCGCGCAGGCGCGGGTTGGATGACGGATCAGGCAGGCCCGAGCGCGCAGCAACCGTGATTTCACGCAGGATCTTCGCAAACTGCTTGGCACGCTTGGCGTCCTGCGCACCTTTGCGATGCATGATGTTCTTGAATTGCGAATGACCGGCCATCAGAGCCTCCTAAACCGTATAACTGTTCGTTCTTCTTCAGGCCAGACGGCCATGACAATGCTTGAATTTCTTGCCCGACCCGCACGGGCAAGGCGCGTTGCGCGGGGTTTCCTGCGCATAGCTACCCTCGGCCTCCGGCACGTTCATGCCCATGCCTGACGGGGCCTGAAACATTCCGCCCGGCTGCATGCCTATCTGCCGCGGCTCAAGCCCGGCAGATGACGCCCCCTCATCGGAGGACGCAAAGATCTGCTGCCCCTCGAAACCGGCATGACCATCGAAACCGGGGAATGGATCGGCCTGCTGGACCACCTCGATGCGCGACATGGTCGAGGTGGCGCGGATACGCATGTCGTCCAGCATGGCGGTAAAGAGCTGGAAGGCTTCGTGCTTGTATTCGTTGAGCGGGTCGCGCTGACCATAGGCGCGCAGGCCGATGCCCTGACGCAGCTGATCAAGCGCATGGAGGTGCTCTTTCCACACACCGTCAAACGAGGTGAGCAGCACCTGCTTTTCGATATGACGCATGATCTCCGGGCCGATATTGGCCGAGCGTGCGGCCTGCGCCTGCGTGGCCGCCTCTTCCACACGCTGGATGATCAGATCGGCATCCATGCCGTCTTCCTTCGCCCAATCGCGAATCGGCAGGGTCAGGTTGAGCAGCGACAGCAGATCGGCTTCGAGCGCCTCGCTCTCCCACTGTTCGGCAAAAGCCTTCTCGGGCACGCGGGCATGGACCATCTCTTCGATGCTCTGCTCGCGCAGTTCCTGCAGGATGCCTGACACGTCGTCCATCGCCATGTATTCGCGGCGCTGGGCATAAACCTCCTTGCGCTGATCGTTCATGACGTCGTCGTATTTCAGGACGTTCTTGCGCATGTCGAAATTGCGCGCTTCAACCTTCTTCTGGGCACGCTCAAGCGCCTTGTTCAGCCAGGGATGAACAATGGCCTCGCCTTCCTTCATGCCCAGCTTGGTCCAGAACGCGCCCATGCGCTCGCCGCCATAGATGCGCATCAGGTCGTCTTCAAGCGACAGGAAGAAGCGTGATGCCCCCGGATCACCCTGACGGCCGGAACGGCCACGCAGCTGGTTGTCGATACGGCGGCTCTCATGGCGCTCGGTACCGATCACATACAGGCCACCAAGCTCCTTGACCTTGCCATGATTGACCGCGATTTCCTCACGCAGGCGGAGGATCTCGGCCTCATGCGCTGCCTCATCCTCGATCTTCTCGAGGCTCTGACGGATCAGCATGTCCAGATTGCCGCCGAGTTTGATGTCCGTACCACGTCCCGCCATGTTGGTGGCGATGGTGATAGCCCCCGGCGCACCGGCCTGTGCGACGATCTGCGATTCCATTTCGTGGAAGCGGGCGTTCAGCACGGAGTGAGGGATTTTCTTGGAGCTGAGCAGGTTAGAGAGATGCTCGCTCTTTTCGATGGAGGTCGTCCCTACCAGCACCGGCTGCCCTGATTTTGCAACGTCCTGGATCAGGTTCGCTACAGCCTCGAACTTCTCGCGGGCCGTGATGTAGACCTCGTCATCCGTATCCTTGCGCGCGACGGGGAGATTGGTGGGAATCTCGACCACATCGAGCTTGTAGATCTCGGCAAATTCGTCAGCCTCGGTCATGGCCGTGCCGGTCATGCCCGAAAGCTTGGGATAGAGGCGAAAATAGTTCTGGAAGGTGATCGAGGCCAGCGTCTGGTTCTCAGGCTGGATCTCGACATGTTCCTTGGCCTCAAGTGCCTGATGCAACCCGTCGGAATAGCGACGGCCATCCATCATGCGGCCTGTGAACTCGTCGATGATGACCACCTTGCCGCCACGGACGATATACTCGACATCGCGGGCGAAAAGTGTGTGGGCACGCAGGGATTGCTGGACGTGGTGCATGACGGCGATGTTGTGCACGTCATAAAGGCCGCCCTCATGCAGGACGCCGGCCTCACGCAGCATTTCCTCGACCATGTCGGAGCCCTGTTCGGTCAGGATGACCGTACGCAGCTTCTCGTCCCGCTCGAAGGCTTCGGAATGCTTGACGAGCTGAACCACCACGTCATCCACCCCGCGATACAGTTCGGAGCTGTCATCAGCAGGGCCGGAGATGATGAGCGGTGTACGCGCCTCATCGATCAGGATGGAATCCACCTCATCGACGATCGCATGATAGAAAGGACGCTGGACCATTTCTTCCAGCGTGTATTTCATATTATCGCGCAGATAATCGAAGCCGAATTCGTTGTTCGTGCCGTAGGTGATGTCCGACCCATAGGCAGCGCGGCGCTCATCGTCCGACAGATTGGGAATGATCACGCCCGTGGTCAGGCCGAGGAAGCTGTAGAGCTTGCTCATCTCCTCGGCATCGCGCTTGGCCAGGTAGTCGTTCACTGTCACAACGTGCACGCCCTTGCCGGCCAGCGCACTGAGATAGACAGCAAGCGTCGCCACCAGCGTCTTGCCTTCACCCGTACGCATTTCAGCGATACGGCCGGAATGAAGCACCATGCCGCCCACGAGCTGAACGTCGAAATGACGCATGCCGAGCACACGGCGCGATGCCTCGCGGCACACGGCGAAGGCTTCGGGCATGATCTTGTCGAGGCTCTCACCCCCGGCGATACGGCCCTTGAATTCCTCGGTCTTTGCGCGCAGTGCATCATCGTCAAGAGCCTGAATGGCAGGCTCAAGCGCGTTGATTTCAGGCAGGCGCTTCTGATAGCCCTTCAGTGAGCGATCATTGGCGGTGCCGAACATGGCGCGGGCAATACGAGCGAACATGACTGTCCTTCTGGCGAACTGGTCCGCTAGAAGCAGGACCGCGAACTGGAGTGCGGATCATCCCGACCCGCCTGCACCGATGAACTCGCCCGGTTGAGAGGCGGCGATCGGTCGAGGCGGTCACGCGAAACATCCGCCGAAGCCGGATCGGGATTGTCCACGCGGGAAATGAGATAAGGCGCGCCCTTGCCCCGGTCAACCGAGCAGCATGGCGTTCAGCGTCGCTCAAAGCCCCGCAATGCACGTTTTCTTCATGAAGAGCGCTATCAAAACCCGATATCGCGCCCCTGTCGGCCTTGCCGAGCGCCCAAGCCTGCGCCATGCTGAACAAAGTTCCACGAGTTTTTCGAGGTTATTTCTCCATGCGGCTTACCCGCCCGGCCCTTTTCTGCGCCGCTCTCATCTCCGGCACGACTCTGGCGGCTCCGGCTTTCGCAGCTCCTGCCCCTGCCGCCCCGGCGAATGCGGCTCCGGCCGCTGCCCCGGCTGCCCCTGCCGATGCCAACCCTCTGATTGCCTCTGTCAATGGACAGAAGATCTATCTGGATGACGTCAAGCACGCTGCTGCCAGCCTGCCCCCGCAGGCGCGCCAGCTGCCGCCGAACACGTTGGTCAATATCCTGCTGAACCAGCTGGTCAGCCAGAAGGCCATCCAGATCGACGCGCTCAAGGAAGGCCTCGACAAGAAGCCGGACGTGAAGGCCCAGATGCAGGATGCCGCGGATAACGCGCTGCAAAATGCCTATCTGCAGGAAAAGGTTGCGCCGCTGGTGACGGAAGACGCCATCAAGGAGGCCTATCAGGCGAATTACGCCTCCAAGAAGGGTGAGCAGGAAATCCATGCCCGCCATATCCTTGTGGCCGACGAAGCGACAGCCAAGGACGTGATCAAGCAGCTCGACAAGGGCGCAAAGTTCGAGGATCTCGCCAAGAAGCTCTCGACCGACAAGGGGTCGGGCGCAAGCGGTGGTGATCTTGGCTGGTTCAAGAAAGACGACATGCTGCCGGAGTTCTCGAAGGCCGCTTTCGCCATGAAGCCCGGCACGATCAGCCAGACCCCGGTCAAGACCCAGTATGGCTGGCACGTCATCCAGGTTCTGGCCTCGCGTGAAGCTCCTGTGCCGCCGCTTGACCAGGTGCATGACGAAATCCGTCAGCAGCTGATCCGTGACAACGTGCGCAAGATCGTCGAGGACGCGCAGAAGAAGGTCAAGATCGTGCGCTACGACGCCCAGGGCAAGCCCATCAGCGATGCCCCGGTTGCAGCCCCGGCGAAGAAGTAATCGCCACAAGACGGTGAGCGTCTAACGCTCACTTTTCACTCAGAATTCCGGTCTTTTCGCCCCATTAGGGGGCGGGGGGCTGGACCTGAGCCCCAAGCCGTGCATCCTCTTTCCGACGTTTAAAGCTCGGAGACAGATCATGGCAAAAGCCCTCCCCCGCTCCCCCCTCGCCCAACCCCTGCCGCGCCTTCTGCCGGTAGCTGGTGTCAGGCTGGGCGCTGTTGCCGCACAGATCCGCTACAAGGATCGCACTGACCTCATGATGATGGAGTTCGTGCCTGGCACAACGGCGGCGGGCGTGTTCACGCGCAGCAAATGCCCAGGCGCTCCCATCGACTGGAGCCGTGCGGCTCTGGCGCAGGGCAAGGCGCGTGCGCTGGTGGTGAATTCGGGCAATGCCAATGTTTTCACTGGCCGTGCTGGCGTGATCGCAACACAGATCTCGGCTGCCGCCGCCGCGCGCGTCGTGCATTGTCCGGCAACGGAAGTGTTTCTTGCCTCGACCGGCGTCATTGGCGAACCGCTTGATGCCGAGCGCATCAGTGACGCGATGCCTCAGCTCTATGAGGCGCTCTCGCCCGAAGGCTGGGAAGACGCCGCCCGCGCCATCATGACCACTGATACCTTCCCCAAGGCGGCTACGAGACAGGTCGAGATCGGGGGCAAGACCGTCACCCTGCAGGGCATTGCCAAAGGCAGCGGCATGATCGCCCCCGACATGGCCACCATGCTGGGTTTCGTAGTGACCGATGCGGCGATTTCCCACGACGTTCTGCAATCGCTTCTGCGCGAGGGCACAGAACGCAGCTTCAATGCCATTACGGTCGATTCCGACACATCGACATCGGATATGGTGCTCGTTTTCGCTACCGCGCAGGCCGGTCATGACGAGATCACATCCCTGACCGATCCGGCACTGGCGGCTTTCCGTGAAGCCCTCGATTCCCTGCTGCTCGAACTGGCCCTGATGGTCGTTCGTGACGGTGAAGGGGCAACGAAGATGTTCACGGTGCGTGTGAGCGGTGCCGTTTCGGACGAATCGGCCAAGAAGATCGCGCTCGCCGTTGGCAACTCCCCGCTGGTCAAGACGGCTATTGCAGGCGAGGACGCCAACTGGGGCCGCGTCGTCATGGCCGTAGGCAAAAGTGGTGAGCCAGCCAATCGCGACACACTCTCCGTCGCCATCGGCAATGTCTGGATTGCCCGACAGGGAACAGTTGTCGAAGGCTATGATGAAACCCCCGTGGTGGCCCACATGAAGGGTCAGGACATCGATATCCAGATTGATCTCGGGCTGGCCAATGGCCACGCACAGATCTGGAGCTGTGATCTTACCCACGGTTATATCGACATCAACGGTTCCTACCGGAGCTGAGCCACGACCGCTGGGCCCGCCAACCGGGCCCAGCATGGCGGCCTTCGCTCTGAAGGTCCTGTCCTGTGGGGCCATTGAAGTCCGAGCGCAGAATCACCCCCCTCCCTCTCCCGAATCTCTCGGACGGACCTCTGTCTGCGCCCCTTCTCTGTGCCTGCGTGCGGCATTGCGCCTCATCCTTTTCTGATTTAGTACCGTAGTCGTCCTTTTTTGATCGCTGCGACGCATCTCGCGTCTGGACGATCGCGTTGATTGCTCCCACATTGTGGGTTGAGAGCGAGACGCGCTCACAACAAGAGCAATCATATCAGTGTCGTAATTCCTGCCCGGACGACACTGCGGAGGAAACTTCATGGCTAATGGATTTCGCGTGGTCATCATCGGCGGCGGTGTTGCCGGGATGGAAACAGCGATGACCCTCGGTCGCGGCCGCCATCGCAACATCGAAACCACGCTGATCGACAAGGGCGCCGTCCATTACTGGAAACCCATGCTGCACGAATTTGCAGCGGGTACGGGTGAGGAAACGCGGGATTGTACGACCTTTGTGGAGGCCAGCCGCCGTTTCGGCTTCCGCTTCATCCAGAGTTCGCTGAGCAGCGTTGACCGTGAGAAGCACGAGATACGCCTCGCGAATGACGAGATCGTCCCCTACGACATGCTGGTGGTCTCGCTTGGCTCGCGCTCGAATGATTTCGGTATCACGGGCGTTATGGCGAACTGCACCTTCATCGATTCACTGCCCGATGCAAGCTCGTTCCATGAGAAATTCCGGGCAGCTTTCCGTGATGCAGCGGCCAGCAACCGCAAGCTTGAAGTCGGTATTGTCGGCGGTGGCGCAACCGGCACGCAGCTCGCCGCCGAACTATGCAGCGCCATCGATCTCGCTCCCGGTTATGGCAAGGATGCAAGACGCAACGTGCTGCGTCTCTCCCTGATCGAGACAGGCAAGCGTATTCTCCCCGCCTTCCCCGAGCGCGTTTCGAACGATGCGCGCAAGCAGCTTGAGGCTCTGGGCGTGTCCGTTCTGACCGAGGCCATGGTGACGTCAGTGGATGAGGAAGGGTTTCACCTCAAGGACGGGCGCGTCATTCCGGCCTCGCTGCGTGTATGGGCTGCCGGTGTGCGCGCTAGTGCAGCGACCGAACTGTTCGAGGGACTGGAAATCGCCCGTGGCGGCCAGCTTGTCGTGAACCATCACATGCAGTCCACGAGCGATACGTCAATTTTTGCTCTCGGCGACTGCGCGCGTATCAACGACGCCCCGCTTCCCGCCACAGCCCAGGTTGCCCGCCAGCAGGGCATCTATCTTGGCCGCGCCATACCGGTCATTGCTCAGGGCCGCGAGCCCTCGACATTTGTTTACCGCGACCGTGGTGCGGTCGTGTCTCTGGGAGACTATAACGGGTGGGGCATGGTTGGTGCCTCGACGAGTTTTGGTGGCGGCTTCCTGCGTGGCCTCGCCCCGAGATGGCTTCATGATCTGATCTTCCGTCAGCATCAGATTGGCGTCATGGGTCTGGCCCGCGGGACGGCTGCCTTCCTCAAGGCTCATCTGAACCCGACCCGCCCTCGTCTGGACCAGTAACACCCGATCAACGGTAGTCTCGATTCATGCCCCTGCAACGGTCACAGTCCCTCCCCCCCGCCGAGGCGCAACGCCTTGATGATATGGTCGCCACGCTGCAGGCGCGTGGCTTTGCCTTCGAGCGTGGGCCCGACATGCGCTCCTTCCTTAAATCTTTCGGTTTCGAGGACTGGGAGCGCTTCGCCGAAAGCTGGAACCGGCTGGGGCTCGACCGGTACATGGCGGATGGCGGGCGCTATCGTAAGCGGCGTTATGCCACCTATGCCCTGGCGGGTGGGCGTATCGACCGCAAGCGTCATCAGCCCCACTATCAGAGCCGCGATTACAACCTGCTCAATGGCGGGATCGAGCGTTGGTTTGGCCCGATAGAGGATGCCATTGCTTCGCATCCGGTCATGCTTTCCATTCTCAATGCCGCCCATCTTCTGGCATTGCGTATGACGCCGGCCTCGACCCAACCCGATAGCTGGCATGCGGAAGTGCATCAGTTCCGTATCGAGGCTCAGGCCGGCAGCCAGGGCCGCCCCACGCCGGAGGGAATGCACCGCGATGGTGTGGACTGGGTTTTCGTTCTGATGGTCAGTCGCGAAAATGTCGCCTCCGGCGTCACGACGATCCACGACGATCACCGTCAGGAAGTCGGTTCGTTCACGCTCGAGTCACCGCTCGATACTGCCCTCGTCGATGACCATCGTGTGTACCACGGGGTTACCCCCGTCGAGCCAATCGACCCGGCCCGCCCGGCCTATCGCGATGTACTGGTCGTCACGCTCAGACATGCGTAATAAACCGGCGTGAAAAAACGGCCCCTGCGATTCGTGCGGGCAAAATGAAAGACAATCCGATGCGTTTTCGTGTGGTACTGGCGGGTATTGCCATCACGGGCCTTGTGGCAGCACCAGCCCTGGCCCGGACGCATCAGAAATCATCCGCATCAGGCAGTGGGCCGCATCCGGTCATCCTCACAGCGTTGCCCGGCACCAATCTCGATCAGGAGGCCCGCCAACTGAGCGCGGGCGATCTGGCCGATGCCGCCAAACATGATGACCAGCCTGTCGTTCTGGTTGCCTCGGCCCCGCTCTCGACAGACCGGGGCGACATGGCACTTTTCGTGCAACTGCAATCCGCCCGCCTTTGCGGTTCGGCGGGCTGTTCCACTTCGGTCTATCTGCGTCACAAAGGTGGCTGGAAGCTTGTGCTCGACTCGGTAAGCGGGGCCATTTCTGTCCTGTCGAGCCGTCACAATGGCATGCATGATCTACTAATCGACAAGAATGATCGCTGGACCTGGAACGGAACAGCCTATCAGGACGGTGCGCCCGTCACGGCGCCGGCACCACAAAAGACAGACAAGGACAGCAAGGACAAGGGTGACGAAGCCCCGAAGAAAAAGCTTCTTCGCGGCTAGTCTCTGCACCCAGTTTTTCGGGGGATTGGAGCGGGTGAAGGGAATCGAACCCTCGTATGCAGCTTGGGAAGCTGCCGTTCTACCATTGAACTACACCCGCAACGGTGCCCTTCTATCCCAGTCGCTTGCGCGATGCAATCATCCCACTGCCGGTTGACGATCGACACAGCCTTTGCGCATAGTCGCAACCGTGGTGCCGCTAGCGGCAGAACCCTCGCGATTTGAACGGCCGGATTGCGGCGAGGCTAAACAACAGCGCTAAAGAGGCCCGGAACCAGTTTGGCTCCAGGTTTTCCACGGCCAGAATCGCACCCTACGGATCACGGTGCATTTTGGAGCGTTTCCATCCCATGACTCAAAATAATTTCGGCCCCTCGACACGTCTGTTGCACGAGGATGTCAGCCGTACCGAACATGGCGAAACCAGCGAAGCCATCTTCCTCACCTCGGGCTTCGTCTATGACAGCGCCGAGCAGGCGGCCGCCACATTCACCGGCGACGTCACCCATTACCAGTATTCCCGCTTCGGTAATCCCACGACCGATGCCCTCCAGTCACGCCTCGCCCTGCTGGAAGGAGCCGAGGCCTGCATCGTGACAGCCAGTGGCATGGGGGCGGTCTCATCCGCCCTGCTATCCCATCTGAAACAGGGCGACCGTGTGGTCGCGTCCCGCGCCCTGTTCGGCTCGTGCTACTGGATCGTGACCAATCTGCTGCCGCGCTACGGCATCGAGACTGTACTTGTCGATGGTGATGACTGGGCGGGGTGGGAGGCAGCGCTTTCGCAGCCAACCGGTGCCGTGCTGATCGAAAGCCCCTCGAATCCGATGCTCGACGTGCTGGACATCGAACGCATTGCCGATCTCGCACACAAGGCCGGCGCCCTGCTGATGGTCGATAACGTGTTTGCCTCACCGGTCGGGCAGAAGCCTCTGGCCCTTGGGGCTGACGTGGTTCTGTATTCCTGCACGAAGCATATCGATGGGCAGGGCCGCGTTCTTGGTGGCGCTGTTCTGGGCCGCAAGCAGTGGATTGAGGAAGTCCTGCAGCCCTTCACCCGTAATACGGGCAACGCCCTTTCACCGTTCAATGCGTGGGTTCTGCTCAAGGGGCTTGAAACGCTTCCGCTACGCGTCAACGCCATGGCCCACAATGCCAGCGAAGTGGCAAAATTCCTCGAGAACCAGCCGGGTATCGCCCGTGTTGCGTATCCTGGCCTTGCCTCTCACCCCCAGCGTGCTCTGGTTGAAAAGCAGATGCTCAATGGTGGCTCACTGGTCGCTTTTGAAGTCGAGGGCGGCCGTGAGGCAGCGTTCCGCTTTCTCAATGCGTTCAGGCTGATTGCGATCTCAAACAATCTGGGGGATGCACGGTCTCTCGCCACCCATCCCGCCACGACGACACACTCCAAGGTCGATGCAGCCGAGCGGGCCAAACTCGGGATTACGGATGGCGCCATCCGTCTTTCGGTAGGGCTTGAAGATGCCCGCGACCTGATTGCAGATCTTCAGCGAGGGCTTGCTGCGCTCAAAGCCTGATTGCTTTCCGGCGCTTCATCGGCCTACAAGGCGGGCATGTCGCAAAAGCCTGCCCCTCCCCGCCTCGTGGCCGACCCTGAAGCGAGCCTTGCCGAAGCCATTGAAGCTGCGCCTCGCTACGAGGCCACAACCCAGGGAGTGATTGTCTCTGTGCGCACTTTCTGGCTTGAGGACCAATCCCAGCCGGAAGACCATCATTTTGCCTGGGCCTATCATATCCGGATCGAGAATGGCGGCACCGAGACGATCCAGCTCCTGACCAGGTTCTGGGAAATCACAGACGGACGCGGAAAGACCGACCATATTCATGGCGATGGCGTGATCGGCGAGCAGCCCATTCTTATCGCACAGGAAGTTTTTGAATACACATCGGGCGTGGCCCTGCCCACAGCGTGTGGCTTCATGCGCGGAATGTACCACATGATCGTGCCCGCCACGGGTGAACGCTTCGAGGTCACCATTCCTGCTTTCAGTCTTGATAGTCCTCATCGTCTTGGTCTTGTTCACTGACAACAAGACGTCCCCGCCCTTCGAGTTTGGCACGATAAAGAGCCTGATCGGCCCGCTCGAGGGCTTCCATCCAGATCTCACGAGGGGTTTCGATTTCAGGCACGCTACGTGCCAGTCCGGCGCTGCATCCGATAGCCAACGCACCAACCTTGGTCTCGAAAGGCTCGTTGCTTAGTCCGGCAAGCAACGCCTCAACGCGACGAAACGATGTTGGCATATCGCCCTGGATGACAATCAAAAATTCTTCGCCGCCGTATCGTCCGATAATCTCTTCGGGCTGCTTGTCACGCAGAAGGCGAGCGCCAATCTCAGCCAGTATCTCATCGCCTATCATATGCCCGAACGTGTCGTTGATCGACTTGAAGTAGTCGACGTCGAACAATGCGAGAGTCAATGAGCGATGTTCGCCCTCGAAATCGGGCTGTCCCAGTCGCTCGAGCAGTCGCAATACGCTCGCCTCTGCTGTACGACGGTTCATGAGTCGTGTCAGTCCGTCCTGTCTCGCCTGCTGCTCCAAGGCAGCCTGCGCAGCACGCATCTCGACCGTACGTTCGTTGACCAGCGCCTCCAGGCGCCTCTGCCGCTTAAGCAGGTAGCGAAACCGGACACGGTTCAGGACGTACGGGAGTATCACGACCGCAGCGATATACAGAACGATCAACGGCCATGCCATCCACCAGGGGCGCTGCATTCTGATAAGCAGCACGATCGGCCGGGAGACGATATTCCTGTTATCGTTGATCGCCTGAACGATCAGGCGCGAATGACCTGGCGGAACGAAGTTGTAGCGTATCTCTCCGGTTGTTGACGTGATCCAGTCCTGGTCCACTCCCTCAAGGCGGTATCTGAAATAGGTCGTCGAGGCGAGCGCCGTATTGAGGGTCCCAAGGGTGACTACCAAGGGATCACGCGTGAATGGCACAGCATGCTCGGAAAGCACCTGCTCTCCAAGTCTGGCCTCGATAAAGACTGGTTTGAGATCGGTCGGCTCAAAAAAATGATCAGGATGCATCAGATGCGAAACACCACGCGTCGTGGTGACCCAGATCGAACCGTCCGTATCCTCGGTCAAGCCTTGCTGGTTGATGTTGGCTGAAATCAACCCATCATCACGCGTCAATCGTAACCACTGCCGCCCGTCAAAGACCGCGAGACCATTTTCGGTACCGACCCATAGCCGCTTGTGATGGTCCCAGAGCAGGCTGAAGATGATCTGCGACCCTGTGCACTGGGCACCAATCTGCCTCGTATTGCCAATACGGTTACCATCGAGATGAATATGCACGAGCCCGGCACGGGCACGCAGCCCCCCTACCCACAGATCATCGTGGGAGGTGAATATCATCGTCAATGGCGAGAAATCGCGCCCATTAGCCCAATGCGTCAAGACAGGAGACCATCGCCCTGTGTCCGTGCGACGGTAAAGCGCGTTCCCTATGATGGCCCAGGGTGTGCCATCATCTCGCAACGTTATGGCACTGGCCGATCTGTTGAGCGGCCTTCCCGCTTCATCTACCGCGATATCCGGCGCTGCCACGGCATTCTGCGGCACTTCGAGCAACCCCTCGTCCGAGGCGATCCAGAGCTTGTCGTCGCGTATCGACGCGACCAGACCAAGTATCCTCCTGATTGGCAGTTTCTGATTGCAGATCAGATGCTCTGCCTGGAAGAGACAGTGCAGGAGGTCACGGTCATCTACGGGCAACCAGTATCCAGACTTTCCGTCCGGCAGCCCGAAGAAGAAATTTCCGTCTCTCAGACGTTCGCCGATCTCGTTATGCCGGAATTCATAAAGTCCATGATCCGTGAGAAGCAGTTTTTCATCCGCAAGAGGTAATACTGACCAGACAGAGCGAATACTTTCCGGCTCGAGGTTTTCCCACGTACTCCACCCGATCAGCTTGGTGAGCTCGACCGAATCCTGCACTGTCCAAAGCTGACGGTCGCGATCAATATAGGCGAAGTGGATGTCCTGTTCCCGGCCCAGGGCGTGATTGAGCACATTCCAGTACTGTCCATTGAAGTAGCGCAGCCGGGTACCGTCAAAAAATACGGTCGCGTCACCCGTCTCAACAGCAAATGTCGGATGTTCGACAATACTCTGTCGATCGACCGCCCAATCGACAGGCACTTTTTCTATGTGGCCATTCTGATGCGGGAGGAGCAGATTATCAGTCTGAAGCGCGTAAAAGCTGGAGTCAGATTGTGTGAACGGCGAGTCTGATATTTCCGCGTCCCAAGGCAGCTTGATCACGCGCAGACCGCTGAGATCGTGCAGGACTACGCTTCCAGGCTCGCGCAGGAAAACGGCGTCCCCGATCTGATAGATAAGTGTCCTTGGATTAGCGACGAGCGGTTGTGCAGGGCACGACAGCCTATCGTCTCGCGGGGCGTCACAGAGATAGACACCGTGACCACCCACGACGACCAGACGCCCATGGTCGATCAGGATGTTGCTTACCAGCCCGACATGGCCAAGCTCTACCCTTCTGAATTGCAGCAGGAGTGGCGATACACGTTCGGTTGTCTGGCGCTGCGAGATGGCAAGTGTGCCACGCTTCAGGACGAGGACCCGACCATCGGGCAGAAACCTTACGCCATCGGCATGGCTGGGTTGGCCAGGTCCATCCTGAACGTGGATCCTGTAAAAGCGTCGTCCGGAAAAGAAATAGAGTGCTCTCTGGGTAAGTAAATACAGATAGCCCTGCTTGTCCTGAGCAAGACCGTATATATACGAACTATCCACGCCATCGCGTTGCGTGAAACTCTGCATCGCAAGGTCTGCATTACCTGCCCTGGCCTGGCCAATGAACCATGCAGGCAGAAGCAATGCGACCAGCATGATGCCTCGCGCGATGCGCCGAACATGACAAAAAAGGGCCGATGCGGGATGCATCGTACCCTCTTCGATCTTGCTGATGAACGGGACGGATATCAGGATTTTTTCCCCAACGCGTGACTGCGCTTTCACTCAATACTCTAAGATAACTACCGCATCACGTCGTTAAAAACTCGCGACATCATATATAACGTATAAGCCACAGCTTAAGATCGATACATTTGTCCCATTCTTCGTCAGGCTGACAGTGGAGACCGGCTCAGGCTACGCTCTGACGGTTCTCGACAACGCAGGCACCCGGCTGCAGGCAAGGATCCCACTTCTGACCAGCAGGCGGACGCGGGCCAGCATAGGCAACGTCCTGACGGTTCTCGACAACGCAAGCGCCCGGCTGCAGGCACGGATCCCACTTCTGACC